>Ga0180438_10000018_pt1 | contig 399007 bp, 343 predicted proteins | sample SS_ome_12_FD_132455 | JGI IMG/M metagenome (GOLD analysis project Ga0180438, IMG submission 132455) | Hypersaline lake sediment archaeal communities from the Salton Sea, California, USA - SS_3_D_2 metaG | ecosystem: Environmental > Aquatic > Non-marine Saline and Alkaline > Hypersaline >...
AAACACTGGCGCAAATGCCAACAGTATGTCCATAATGGGGTCGGGCATGGCAAGCTCTTTGGGCTGTCTTGGCAAATTCAGCCGAGCTTACTGTGCCTCCCTTTTTGTACAAAGTCGAGCTTAAGTGAAGCCAGAGAAATCTGGGTTTTCGCTGGCGCGGGTGAGCCAAAAGAATCCGTGAAAATCCGTGTTCATCCGCGTCCAATCACGATCACGAAAGGCAACCCATGAGCGAAGCTAGAGAAGTCTGGGTTTTCATCGAACAAGCGGACGGGCGGATCGCCGACGTCAGCCTGGAATTGCTCACCAAGGCGGGCGAGTTGGCCGCAAAACTGGACGGGCGCGTGGGTGCCCTGCTGCTGGGTCACGAGGTTGCCGAACTGGCCGAACCGGCTATCCACCACGGTGCCGACGTGGTTTTCGTCGCCGACCACCCCGAACTGGCGCTCTACCGCACGCTGCCCTACGCCCGCGTCGCCGTCGATCTGGTCAACGCGCACCAGCCCTACATCTTTCTATTTGGGGCCACGCCGGTGGGCCGCGATTTGGCCCCGCGCATCGCCAGCGCCACCAGCGCCGGTCTGACCGCCGACTGCACGCAGCTCAAGATTGGCGACTTCAAGCGCAAGGGCCAGACGCACGCCGACCTGCTGTACCAGATTCGGCCTGCCTTCGGCGGCAACGTGATCGCCACGATCATCAACCCCGACATGCACCCGCAGATGGCTACCGTGCGCGAGGGCGTGATGCGCCTGGGCGAGCCGGACACCGCCCGCCAGGGGGAGGTGGTGCCCGTCGAGCCGCAGTTCCAGGAAAGTGATTTCGCGCTGGAGGTGCTTGAGCGGGTCGTCGAGAGGCCCGCCGTCGACCTGAAGAGCGCGTCGATCATCGTCGCCGGGGGGGCGGGCGTGAGCAGCCAGGAAGAGTTCGAGATGCTCTACGAACTGGCCGAGCTATTGGGCGGCGAAGTGGCCGGTTCGCGCGCGGCGGTGGACGCTGGGTTCGTCCCACCGGAGCAGCAAGTGGGGCAGACCGGCGTGACGGTGCGGCCCAAATTGTACGTCGCCGTGGGCATCTCCGGCGCAGTGCAGCACCGGGCCGGGATGGACGAATCGAACAAGATTATCGCCATCAACAAGGACCCCGACGCGCCCATCTTCGAAATCGCCGATTACAAGATCGTGGGCGACCTGAAGGACGTGGTTCCCGAATTGATCCGCACCCTGCGCGAGGGCGCTGAACTGGGAGAGTGACATGCCAGAGAACTTCTACACCGACAACCTGGACTTGCAGTTTCACCTCGACCGGCTCGATCTCTCAGAGGTCGTGGAAATCCTCGAAGAGGGGTACCGCTACCACCAGGAGTACCCCGCCGCCCCGCGCCACTACGCCGACGCCAAGGATAACTACCGCCTGCTGCTGGCCGTGCTGGGCGAGATTTGCGGTGAGCACGTCGCGCCGCGCGCCGCCGAAGCGGACGAGGTGGGCCTGGGCTTCGATCGTGGCCGTGTCATCTACCCCGAGGCGACAGACGAAGCGATGACGCTTCTGCGGCAGGCCGGGGTGGTGTGCGCGACGCTGCCCTGGCAATACGGCGGGCTGAACTTGCCGGAATCCATCTTGCAAATGGTCGTCGAGATCATCTCACGGGCCGACGCCTCGCTGATGACCGTTTTTGGCTTGCAGGAAATCGCCGCCGTTATGATTGGCGAGTACGGCGACGACGAGATGAAAGAGCGCATCCTGCCGCGCATGGTGCGGGGCGAGTTGGTCGGCGGGGCGATGGTGCTCACCGAGCCGGACGCTGGCTCTGACCTGGGGTCGGTGCACACACATGCTACCTACGACGAAGCCACCGACCGGTGGACCGTCAGCGGCGTCAAGCGCTTCATCACCAACGGCAATTCTGACGTGCTGCTGGTGCTGGCCCGCTCCGAAGAGGGGTCAAAGGACGCACGCGGCCTCTCGCTGTTCGAGATCATCGCCGACGAAACGGTGCAGGTACGCCGCATCGAAAACAAGATGGGGTTGCACGCCTCGCCTACCTGCGAGATCGAGTTCCACGACACCCCGGCCCGGTTGGTCGGCAAGCGCCGCTTCGGGCTGATTCGCTACGCGATGGCGATGATGAACGGGGCGCGGTTGGCCGTGTCTGCTCAGGCGTTAGGTATCGCCGAGGCCGCCTACCGCGAGGCGTACCGCTACGCGCAGAAGCGCGTCCAGTTTGGGCAGACCATCGACCAGATTCCGGCGGTGTACCGCATGCTGCTGTCCATGCGCGGCGAGATCGAGGCCGCGCGGACGATGCTTTACGAGACGGCGCGCTGGGTGGACCTGAGCAAGGCGTATGCGCGCGCCAAGGAGCGGGGGGACATCACCGCCGAAGGGCGGGCGCGGCTGAAGCAGGCCGGGCGCTTTGCCGATATCCTGACCCCACTGGTCAAGTATTACATCACCGAGATGTCTAACCGGGTGTGCTACCAGGCCATGCAGGTGCACGGCGGGGCGGGCTACATGCGCGAGTTCAACGTGGAGCGCCACTATCGCGACGCCCGCGTGACCAACATCTACGAGGGCACCAGCCAGCTTCAGGTGGTGGCGGCGACGGGTGGCCTGCTGGGCCGCTCGCTGGACGATTTGCTGAATGGCTGGGCCGAAGAGGATTATGGTGACGAGTTGGCCGACCTCAAAGCCCAGGTGGAAGAGGCCACCGCGCTCCTGAACCGCAGCGTCGACCACCTCAAGGAGGAAGAGGACCGCGCGCTGATCGACTACTACGCCTCCGATCTGGCCGACGTGGCGGTGTACGTGCTCAACTCGTGGCTGACGCTGCGAGATGCGCGCGAGTCCGAGCGCAAGCGCGAGCTGGCCCGCGTCTACATCGCCGAGGCCATGTCCAGGATTCGCGGCAGCGTGGCGACGCTCCAGGCCATCAGCCCGGCCCCCCTGGAGGCCAGGGAGGTCATCCTGGCCGGGGATTTCTAGCGGGCGGCCAACCCTACACGTGTAATCAAAAACGCCCCTTCGCGGGGCGTTTTTCTCTGTGAGAACGGCCAGACCGGGGCGCATTCACTCGTAAGCCAGCACTTCTCGCACCGTCAACTGCGACGCCCGCTGCGCTGCCGCCAGCGTCGCCAGGGCCGCGATCACCAGCACCAGCGCCAGCCACAACCCCATCCCCAGCGTCGAAACCAGCACCTCCACCCGCGTCTGGAGCATCGCCACGCTCACCGCGTTCGCCAGCGCGTTCGCGAATGGCAAAGCCAGCAGCGCGCTCAACAGCCAGCTCATCAAGCCCACGAACACCCCCTCGAACAGCACCACCTTGCGCACCGCCGCGTTCGACGCCCCGACGGCCCGCAGCACCCCGATCTCGCGGTTGCGCTCCATCACGTTCAGGCTCATCGTCCCCGCCAGCCCCAGCCCGCCCACCAGCGCCAGCAGCCCCGCCATCAGCAAGAGGATGCTCAGCAGGATGTCGAAATTGCCGCTGTTGGATTCCACCGCCCGGTACTGCGTTTCGCTGTCCGCGCCCTCCATCCCCGCCTCGTCAAACTGCGCCACCAGCCGGGCCGCCAGTTCCTCCTGGTAAGCGCGCTCCTGCAGGCCGCTGGCGCTGGCCCGCACCCGCACCAGATCGACCTGCTCCTGCGCGTCGTTGGCCCGCGTGAAGTAGTCGCGCGGGGCGTAGATGCGCGGCCCGGTCAGGTGGCGCGAGACGATGCCCACCACCACGTATTGGTGTTTCATCTGGCGGCGCTTCACTTGGAAATCCGTCCCGCTCACTCGCAGCACGATCTCGTCGCCCACTTGCAGACCGGGCACCTCGTCCAGCGCCTCCTCGTTGACCACGATGGCGTTCGTGTCGCTGGCCTCGAGCCACCGTCCCGCCACCATCAGCGGTTCGATGGTCACCGTATCCGTCGGCAGCGCTATCACTTCGATGCCTCCCGACTCGCTCCCGTCCGGCAGCACCACCAGGGCGCGCGTGCTGTACCAGCCCTCGGCGATCTCCACGTCCGGCAGGCTCAGGGCTTCGCGTTCCACGCGCCGCACGTTCGAGCCACCCGGCAAATCCACTTCCACGTCCGCCTGCCAGTAACGCCCCATCCCGGCGATTCGCTCGCGCAGCGTCAGGTGCGTGCTGAACGCGGCCATGAAGGTCGCCCCCGCCAGCGTCAGCGTGCCCAGCGTCAGGGCCAGCCGCCCCGTGCGCCGGAAGGTGTTCCGCACCGCCAGGGCGAGCGGGCTGGACAGCCCCCTGACCCGCTTGAGCGCCTCTTCGAGCCTTCGCTTCCTGCCGCGGCTCACGCCCCCCTGCTGGTAGATGGCGTCGTAAACCGAGATACGCATGCCCGACATCACCGGCATCAGCGCCGCCCCGAACGGCACCAGCAGCCCCACCCCCACCTGCAGCAGCGCCACCGAGAGCGGCAGGGTGGCGCGCGTCACGTCGAAATTCAGTATCCCGCCGATGCTCCCCGCCAGCGCTTTGGCCCCCACCAGCCCCAGCGGAATGGCGATCAACAGCGCCGCCACGCTGTAGGCCAGCACGCTGCTCAGGTACATCAGCGTGATTTGCCGCCGCAGCCCACCCACCGAGCGGATGATGCCAATCTGCTGCACCTGCCGGGCGATCAGCGCCGAGATGGTGTTGATCACCAGCCCTGCGCCCAGGAAGATGCACATCACCCCCATCACCATCAGCACGATCAGCACAGCCGACAGGTCGCTGGCGAAGAAATGCTCGCCCGGCTTGCCCCGGAAGGGCTTGACGGTCATCCCACGGTAGCCCGCCCGCTCGATCACGTCGTCCCGCAGCGTGGACGTCACGCTCAGGATGTGCTGCTCGTCGGTCGGCTTCTCCGCCACGATGATGTGCAGCGCGTTGTAGTGCGCCCCCGCCCCCATCCCCCACAGCGTCCTCATGTCGACGTAGCCCGCACCCTTCTCGAAGAACACCAGCGGGTACTGGTGCATGTCGTGGACCACGCCCACCACTTCCAGCTCGTAGGTCTGTTCCTCGCCTTGCAGCCTGACCGTGACCCGGTCGCCAACCGAAACCTCCAGCGCCTCGGCGGTCATCCGTTCCAGCAATATCTCCATCCGGTCCGGGACGCGCTCCCCGGCTTCCAGCGCGAACTGGTCGATGCGGACGTCCTCGTAATCCGGCGCGACGATCAGTTCGAGGTCCAGCCACTCGCCCTCGCCCACGTAGACCTCGGCATCCTCGAAGCGTCGCGCCTCCGCCTCCTTGATCTCGGGCCGCTGCTCGACGGCCCGCGCCAGCGTCTCGTCAAAGGGGGGTAAATAGAGCGTCGTGCTGGCCGGGTTGGTCGCCAGGTAGGGCCCGTTCATATCCCGCCGGATGATGATTCCGGCGTTGGTCGTCATCCCCACCGCGAACACCCCCACCGCAATCGACAGGACGACGAGCACGCTGCGCGTCTTGTTGCTCCACATGTCCCTCAGGACTTTTATCCAACGTGTCGGCAATAGCATCTCTCTATCCAGGGTATAGGTATATGTCAGCTTCGAATGATGGCCCCGTCGGCCAGTTCCACGATTCGGGAGGCTTTGGCCGCCAGGTCGTTGTCGTGCGTCACCATCAGGATGGTCTTTCCCTGCCCCACCAGCGTCTGGAACAGCTCGAAGATCGCGTCAGCCGTCCGCGAGTCCAGGTTGCCGGTTGGCTCGTCCGCCGCGATGATGCGTGGGTCGTTAGCCAGCGCCCGCGCGATGGCCGCCCGCTGCTGCTGCCCCCCCGAAAGCTCGGCTGGCAGCTTACCCGCGTTCTCCGCGATGTCCACCCGTTCCAGCAGGTCCATCGCCCGCTCGTTGCGCTCCCTGAGCGGGTAGGCGTTGCACAGGTCCATCGGCAGCTTGACGTTCTCCAGAATCGTCAGGGTGGGCAGCAGTTGGAAGAACTGGAACACCACGCCCAGGTTGCGCCCCCGCCACTGCGACATCTGGCTCTCGTTCAGCCGGTGGATGTCGGTGCCGTTGACCAGCACCGCGCCGGAGGTCGGGCGGTCAATGCCGGTCAGCATGTTGATCATGGTCGTCTTGCCGCTGCCCGATTTACCCACCACCGCCACGAACTCGCCCACGCCCACCGTCAGGTTGATGCCCCGCAGCGCCGGAAAATCTCCCGCCGGGGTCCTGTATACCTTGACCAGATCGCGTAGTTCGATCAGGCTGCTCGTGCCAGCGTCGTTTCCGTTCGTGCGCGTCTTGCCGACGATTTCCAGGTCCTGCTTCTCACACAGTTGCAACATCTCGTGATCTCCAAAAAGGCATCCTTGAGTTTTTCGATGCACGGCTAGCGTATGCCAAAACCAGGTGGAGGGCATCCACCGGGGGGTACATTTGGGGGTGTACCAGGGGGTGTATTGCATCGGGGCCGCGCGAAGCGCGCGGAGCTAGGAATCGGTCTCCAGAAGCCCCAGTTCGCGTGCTCTGGCGACGGCCTGCGTGCGGCTGGACACCGCCAGCTTGCCGTAGATGTGATTGATATGCCGCTTGACCGTGCCGATGGCGATGTAGAGTTGCCGGGCGATCTCGGCGTTCGAATACCCGGCGGCGATGAGGTCCAGCACCTCGAACTCGCGCTCGCTCAGCGGCTCGACGAGGGGCTGGTTGGTGAGGCGGTCTCCGGCGTCCGCGCCTGCCATTTCGGAGACGATGCGCTCGTGCTGCCCGGCCAATTCGTCGTAGCCCTGCGCGGCGTACCAGGCGGCGGCCTTCTTGTGCAGAGGGACGAGCTCCTGCTCGCTGAGGGTCAGGCGCAGCACCTCGGCAAACAGGCCGTGGTAGCGGTACCACTCCCGCCGGTTGTCGAGGGGCATCAGGAAAAGGTTCGTGTTTTCCAGGTGCTCCAGCGTCGCCTGCGAGTCCCCGCGCCCGGTCAGCGCGTCACACAGGGGAGCCGACAGGCGGTCCAGGATGCTGGTCTGGCGCAGGAAGTCGCGCAGCCCCGCTGGCACGCGCTCCAGCACTTCGGCCATGAGATACTCGACGACGTAGCGGTCGTCACCGGCAAAAGCGGCGATGAACTCCTCGACGGCGCTTTGCTGGCGCAGTGCCAGCCCGGCCAACTGGAGTCCGGTGATCCAACCCTCGGTGCGCGTTCCGAGAGCCGCCGCCGACTCGGCGGACAGGCCCAGGCTCATCGTCTGGTTGAGAAAGGCCGTCGTCTCGTCTGGCGTAAAACGCAGGGCGGCCTCGCGGATTTCCGTCACCTGGTCGCGGGCGCGCATGCGGGCCAGCGGCAGGGGCGGGTCTTCGCGCGTCCCGATGACCACGTGACAGCCGGACGGCTGGTTTTCGAGGAAGAACTCCACCAGCGCGTGCACCTCGAAGGCCCTGATGAAGTGGTAATCGTCGAGCACGAGAAGAGCGCCTGAGCCGGAATCGGTCAGCTCGTTGACCAGGACGGTCATCAGTTCCTGGGGCGCTGCGCCTTGCCGGGCTTGAAGCGCTTGCTGCCCGACACGCTCGTCGATCTGGTGGAGAGCCTGGATCAGGTAATTGAGGAAGATCGTCGGGTCGTTGTCCCCTTCGTCGACAGAAATCCAGGCGACAGGCCGGTCCGAGGCGCTGATCCACTCGCGTATGAGCGTCGTTTTGCCAAAGCCCGCCGGGGCGGAAACCAGGGTCAGGCTGTGACCGGCGCGCAGTCCTTCGTCAAGAGCGGCGACCAGGCGAAGACGCGTGACGACGTTGGGCCTGGCGCTGGGGACGCGTAGCTTGGCCGAGAGCAGCGTATCTGGCGTCATCGCGTCGGCTATCTATCGGGGGGATCGTCGGATTCGAGGTTGGTGCCAAGCGCTTCCCACTTGACGATGACGCTGTTGACCCGTTCGGCGCGGCCCCGCAGATACGACAGCAGGTAGATCAGGCCACCGGCGCAGAGGAAAAGCAGTAAGGCAATGGCCAGTGCCGAAGGAAGCAGTTCTGCCACAGCCGTGAAGATGAGGAAGGTGATGACCGAACCCACCCACGACCCATACGCGGTCCAGCGCCACGCTTTGTGACCGCTCCACAGCCCAAAAATGTAGGCCAACACCCCTACTATGGCGAAGAGCATCGCCAGGGCCAGTGCGGTGTCCAGAACCCCGTCAGAGGTGAGGAAGGTCGTGATCGCAGACAGGCCGCCCAGGAGCGTCAGGTAGATGACCAGCAAAAGCCCGTTAATCAGCAGATCGTAGCGCCTGCTCTGCGAGTTCAGCTTGCGCTGCGCTTCGGCGTCCAGCACGTTGACGGACAGCAGGGGTACGGCCAGGTCACGCAGGCGAGCCAGCAGTCCATACAGAGCGGCGTGGTCGGGCAGCGTTCCCCGAAGCACAGATTCGCCTTTGCCGGTCGAGACGGTCAGGTTGTTAAACCAGGCCGTCCATTGTTCGCTGGACAGCCGCCCCCTGACGCGCACTTCGTAGAAGAAGGGCTGCGTGGCAGGCTCGCCAGCAGTCGTCAGTTCTTGCCTCTTTCTCATTGGTGGTAAGACTCCATGGCTCTCTTTCGGTTTACCCCAGGTCCATTCACGGTGGCACCCATTGACTATATAGTACCATCCAAAGAGCACGTCCTGATCCACCGAAGGATACATTAGGGGTGTATTCCGCGCGCGATTTTGCCCTCCGGTGAGGAAAAGGAGTAGCGCAGTCGCTTTCTTCTGGACCGAGCGAAAAGACACCTGAGGCTTCTAAAAAAGGAAACGCACGCCAGACCAGAATATGACACCTGACTGCGACCTTTTTGGCAGGTTGCGCGTAATAAAGGGTAACAATACTGACCGTCAGGAGGTCGCAATGAGAGGACTTGACAGGCATATTGGCTGGGGGATTCTACTGGTGGGGGCCGGGGCGCTGCTCTTATTGCAGAGCTTCGAGTTTTTGCTCATCCGAGACGCTTTCGTATGGGCCGTCGTGTTTGGGATCACCAGCGCGGCGCTGTGGTTGGCGCTGGCACGGGGCCAGACGAAAGCCTGGCTGACTTTCCTCGGCTACTTCGCCGCCGTCTCGGCCACGGTCATCGCGCTCGACGAAACCCACATCCGGATTTTTGGCCGACTGGCCGGGCAAATACTGGCGGGTGGGATCGGCCTGGGCTTCGTGGCGCTGTACCTGGCGGAGCGCAAGCGCCGTTGGGCCTTCCTGACCGGGGGCGCGTTCCTGGCATTGGCGGCGGCGACCACGGTCGACGACCTGCTGATAGGCATCGGCGACCTGGCGACGGGCGTGTTCTTCGCCGGGTTGGGCGCGGCGCTCGGCCTGTTCTACTATCTGGAAGGGCTGCGCGAGCGTCGCCACTCGTGGGCGCTCTACAGCGCCGCCGTGCTGGGCTTCATCGGCCTGCTGGTGGCGGCGTCGGAGGCCATGATCCTGAACGCGCTGTGGGCGCTGGTGCTGATTGGCGTCGGCGGTTACCTGATCTGGCGCAGCCGCAGTGCCACAAACGGCCAACAAGAAAATTCGGGGGCGGAGGCCAGATAACCGCCGCTATTCACCCATGATCTGCACGACCAGCCGTCGCTGGCGGGAGCGATTGTCGAAGTCGCAGTAGGTGATTTGCTGCCAGGTGCCCAGTTGCAGCCGCCCGTCCACGAAGGGCACGGTCAGCGAGGGGCCTAGCAGCGCCGCACGCACGTGCGAATGGCCGTTGCCGTCGTGCCAGCGCTCGTTGTGTTTGTAAACGCGGTCCTGGGCAGCTATCTCGTCGAAAAGGCGTTCCAGGTCGGCCAACGCGCCGGACTCGTACTCAATCGTGGTCAGCGCGCTGGTCGAACTGGGACAGAAGACGGTCACGATGCCGGAGCGGACGCCGCTCTCGCGCACCCTGGCCGCCACCTGATCGGTGATGTCCTGCATGTCGGCGTTTCCACGCGTGTTGAGTTCGATGCTCTCGGTGATAACCATTGAAAACCCTCCTCTCACGAAAAAAGGGCGGTTCGATCAACCGCCCCATTGGTCATGCCCCTGGATTTTACCCCTGGAGATCCTCAATTGGCACCGTCAGGCCCAGAATATTCCAGCCTGCGTCCACGTAAACCACCTCGCCGGTGACGGCGCTGCCCCAATCACTCAGGAGCCAGAGGGCGGCGTTGCCCACGTCCTCCTGTGTGACCAGCGTGCGCAGCGGGGAGGTCCGCTCGGAGTAGGACAGCAGCTTGCGGAAACCGGCCACGCCAGCGGCAGCCAGGGTCTTGATCGGCCCCGCCGAGATGGCGTTGACGCGGATGTTCTCCGGCCCCAGATCGTAGGCCAGGTAGCGCACTGACGACTCCAGCGCTGCTTTCGCCACGCCCATCACGTTGTAGTGCGGCGCGACCTTCAGCGAGCCGCCGTAGGTCATCGCCACGATAGAACCGCCGTTTGGCATCAGCGGTTCGGCGGCGCGGGCCAACGCGACCAGCGAATAGGCGCTCACGTCGAGCGCGGTCTTGAACCCCTCGCGGCTGGTGTCGACGAAGCGCCCGACGAGATCGTCGCGTTCGGCATAGGCAATGGCGTGCACCAGGGCATCAATCGTGCCGTAGGTGTCCTTGACTTTGGCGAAGACCCGTTCGATAGCCGCGTCGTCGGTGACATCGCACTCTTCGACCAGTTTCGCGCCCACACTTTCGGCCAGCGGGCGCACGCGCTTCTCAAGCTGCGGGATGGCATAGCTGAAGGCCAACTCGCACCCCTCGCGGTGCAATGCCTGCGCGATACCCCACGCAATCGAATTCTTGTTCGCCACGCCGAAAATCAGCGCGGTTTTCCCCTCAAACAGGCCCATTACGTCTTCCTCTCTGGCTACTAGATTGCTGATAAGTCACGTCTCAGCGGTGGCGAGACACGTAGGGATTATCCGCCACGTAGAAACGCCACGGCATCGACAACCACGGCTCTGGCGTGCTGCCCAGCCCCACCCGTGGCCCGGTCTGCACCGCCTCGTCGGGCACCGGCTCGCCCTCCTCGAAACAGAGCGGGCTGCCCGGCGCGGTCACGTCCACGCCGCTCAACCCACCGTCGATGTCCATCGCCCTGGTCAGCTTGGCCGGGCCGTTGGTCCATTCACGCGGAGGACGACCGTCACGGCGCGCGGCGATCTGATCCAGGCCAGTCAGCGGCTCGACAGCGCGCAGCAGCACCGCCGCCGGGTACCCGGCCCCCTCTGGCCGCGCCACCACGTTGAGCAGCCAGTGCATCCCGTACGTGAAGTACACGTAGCTGACGCCCACCTGCCCGAACATCGGCCTGTTGCGGGCGGTTTCGCCGTGACGCCCGTGCGATGCCTGGTCGTCGAAACCGGTGTACGCCTCTGTCTCGACAATCCGGCCCGTGATGCGCTCTCCTTCCAGGACACGCACCAGGTGCCTGCCCAGCAGGTCGCGCGCTACCACCAGTGTATCCCGCGCGAAAAAGGCGCGTTCGAGCCTGCTCATGATCGCCGCATTGTAACACACCGTTCAACGGGCACAAAAGACAACCCGCCAACAGGTAAAAAGTTGTGTTAGAATTCTGATAATGAGAGCAGGGATGACAGGAAAATCGAAGGCACTATGACTGAGGATACCCAGACGATCATCAGCCGCGCGCTCGACTGGCCGCCCGAAGCCCTGGATGATATCGACACCGCGTTGGTCATCATCGACGAGACATTCAAGGCTCTGCTGGACGGGGAATACCAGCAGGGAGTCAGCAGAACGGTGCCGGGCGCGATGGAGGTGTACGGAGTGCGCGTGCCCGATCTTCGTGACTGTGCCAGGGCGCTGGCCAAACAATACAAGCCCTACCCCGATGGCCTGCGCGCGCTGGCGCTGGCCATCTGGGACGAAGGCAGCCGGGAACACCAACTGCTGGCGATCTTCCTGCTGGGCCGGGCCAAACTGACCCCCCGCGAACGCTGGCAGACCGGCAGCATGTTCCTGCCGGATGTGGATAACTGGGAGTCCTGCGACCAACTCTGCAGCCACCTGCTCGGCGAGGCGCTGGTGGCCGACCCCTCGCACATGGACACGCTGGAAAGCTGGCTCGACCATCCGAACGTCTGGCAGCGCCGCGCTGCGCTGGTCTCGACCACGCTCCTGCGCCGCTTCAAAGGCCCCGCCGACCAGGCCGAGGCGTTGGACCGGCGCGCGCTGGCGATGTGCGAGGCCCTGCTGGCCGACCCGGAGCCGTACATCGCCAAGGCCGTCGATTGGGCGGTGCGCGAGGTCATCAAACGCCACCCTGCCCTGGGCGCAGAGTGGATGTTCGCCCAGGCCAAAAAAGACCTCCCGAGCAAGGCTCGCAGCACGCTCAAGAAGAGCGCCAAAAAACTAGCGCCCGACGAGCAGGCGCGCTTTCTGGAGGCACTGGAAACCGGGGGCTAAGCCGGTTTATTCGTTGGCAAGCGTCTCGGTCTGAAAACGTGGGTCCCTCTCTAGCGTCAGGCGCAGCCCCTCGTCGAGCAACACCCTGGGCGTGAAGCCCAACAGGCTCTTGGCTTGGCCCAGGTCGGCGCGCATGCGCGAAACCCCGCCGCTCTGCGCGGTGCTGTGGATCGGCTCCAGGCGTTTGCCGGTGGCCTGTCCTATCTTTTCAGCCAACTCTGAGACGCTGGTCTCTCGGCCACTGCCCACGTTGATGATCTCGCGGTCGACGCCCTCGGCGGTAGCGGCGGCAGCCAGCGCGCTCACCACGTCGTCCACGTACACGTAATCGCGCGTCTGCTCGCCAGCGCCAAACACCACCAGCGACTCACCGGTCAACGCCTGCCGCAAAAAGCGCGGGATGACCGGCGCGTGGGAGGCGGGCAACTGCTGCCCTGGCCCGTAGGCGTTGAACACCCGCAAACTGACCGTCTCGATGCCCCACAGGCCACCAATGGTGCGCACGTAATATTCGGCTGCCAGCTTGCTGACGGCGTAGGGTGAGCTGGGATCGGGGGGCACGTCTTCGCGCAGGGGTTGGCGGGCCTGCTCGCCGTACACCGCCCCCGACGAGGCCAGCACCACGCGGTGCACACCGGCATCGCGCATGGCCTCCATCACGCTGACCGTGCCGCCGACGTTTACCGCGTTATAGTCACCTGGATACAGCACCGACTCCGGCACCGACACTCGCGCTGCCAGATGGTAGACGCATTCCACGTCCTGCAATAACGTCCACAGCTTGGGGATGTCGTTCACGTCGCCCCGCGTGAACAACACGTTGGAACTCAGGCGGGCCGGATCACCCGCGCTCAGGTCGTCGATAACCCGCACCTGGTGGCCTTCAGCGGCCAGGTGATTTGCCAGCGCGGAGCCGAGAAACCCCGCGCCTCCTGTCACTAGGAATTGCATCGCGTGTTCCCCCGTTCGTCAGGCGCGGTATTATACCACACGCCCCTTGCAAGGAGGGGGCCTCAGCCGCCCGGCTGTTTGCTGACGAACAGCGTGCACGTCTCCCCGCCTGCCGCGATGCATTCGATCTCATTGACCGGGAAAGCCCGCCCGCCTGTCGCCCAGGCCAACCCCTGTTCCAGGATGCCCACCGCTAACTGGCAGCAAGGGGCGTCGCTCTGGAGGCCCCAACACACCGGGCAGCGCTCGATCACCCACAGGTAATGATGCGTGTCTTCGCTCAACCGCACCACCTGGTCGCCAAAGCGATTGAACAACTCGGCCAGCGTGTCCAGCCCCAAACGCAGCTTCATGCCCACCGGCAGCGTGCGCTCCGCCAGATCGGTGATACCCAGCATCGGGCCAAAGTCCGACAGGCCGCCCTCTATCATCAAGCGCCCCACCTCGCGATTAAGCTGGCGGCCCGCGTCCACGCCATAAACGTTTTCGACGGCCCTTTGCAGCGCGCTCACCACGTCAAAGGGAAAGCTCAGTTCCATGTCGGCGGGCGGGTAGTTGTTCGCCAGATCGCTCAATCGGGCCTCCTCCAGCACGGCCAGCAATCCCTCCAGCCCAACCTGCTTCTCCAAACCGCGCAGCAGGGACCGCCCGATACGATTGGGGTAGAAGTAGGATACGTTTTCCTCAAGCATTGAGTGACTTACTCTCCGCCTTAACATCGGGTCCTGGTATGCTTATTGTATTCCAGCCGGGGCGAGCGCGATAGGAGGACTTAGTACTACTGTGCACACGTGCTTTGACACCCCCCAACCCCCAGGCTATAATTCCGTCGCCATTCCTCGGTAGCTCAATGGCAGAGCAACCGGCTGTTAACCGGTGGGTTGCAGGTTCGAATCCTGCCCGAGGAGCCAAACCGGACTCATCCCGAACCGCGTTCCGAAGCGGTCGAGCAGTTCCTGGCCATGCTGCGCTTTGAGCAGCGGCACAGACTGATGGAGCTGCCAAGCGACCTAGTGAAAGGCGGTTCGGGATGAATGCTTTGCCCTCTCCCAATTTTGGAATGAGGGTACTCTGACGGCGCATTCTCAATTCAACTGTAGTGGCCAATCACTCAGCCAGACGAACGCATGAGCCAGGTCTTCCTTAGCTACAGTCAACGAGATTCAGACATCATGCGCCGCCTGCGCAGCGACCTGCGCACGGTGGGCTTTGAGGTCTGGACCGACGAGACAGGACTGGAACCCGGTACGCCGGACTGGGAAGACGCAATCGAGAGCGCGCTTCGCCAGTCAGGATGTCTGGTAGTCATCCTCTCGCCCGATGCGCGCGCATCGCGCTGGGTTGGGCTGGAAATCGCCTTTGCCGAGCAGGTTGGGTTGCGCATCTTCCCCATCCTGGTCCGTGGAGACAAAGCCGCGTCAGTGCCAATGCGGCTGCTGATGCATCAGCGGATCGACGCCCGCGAAGATTACGAGACAGCGTTGGCTAGTCTGAGGCACACGCTGGCTGAGCTTCTGGGCGTCGAACTCAAACCGTCACACACACCTAACCCCAGTCTGGCATTGACCGTCAGCGTTGACCCACGACAGGTCACATCTGGTGGCACGGCCACTTGGGCTGTTCGTCTCCGCAATGATGGTAACTTAGATATGGTCTCGGTCACCCTGTCGCGGGGCCGTCGTTTGCTGGAAGACCCTTTCAAATTGCCGGTGGGAGAGAGCATGCAGTATACGTTCTCGACCACGGTAGGGAACACGCCTCTCACCGAGCAGTTCGTGGCCACTGGCGTGGCTACCGATGGCCAGACTGTGAAGCGTGAGGTGAGCCAGACGGTAGGAGTGATAGCGCCGAAGCCTCCACCCGGCTTGGCCCTCCAATCCGATACCGAAACGCGCGTTCCTACTTTAGATTCAGATGGCAATCGCTTCCCCTCTCGGCTCAAGAATCGCATTGTGATCTTTGGGATTCTGGGTGGCGCACTTACGCTCGTGGCGTTGATTGTGCTAGGTGGGACAGGGGCGTTCGATCTTGGTGTTGCCGCGTCGCAAGAAAGTGGCGCCACGATGTCACCGTTTCCCCAGTCGGATGAAAGTCCCGAGTCATCATCTGCGGAACCGGAAGATACGGCGCCGGGATCCAGCCCTACAGCAGACACCAGCACGCCGGTCCCTAACGGCGGGCTGGACAGCAGATCGGCAACAAGTACTCCTGCCGCTGCTCCAATCAACGCTACCAATGTCGGGGAAGTGATCGCGGCGAGGACGTTGATAGGCCATCCCATAACTGTTGAGAGCGTAGCCTTCAGCCCGGACGGGACATTGATCGCCTCAGGTGGCGATAACGCCAGAGTCTTTTTGTGGGACGCGACGACGGGTCAGCGACTGAATACCTTTAGGGAAGCAGGTGCCAGCGTCTCGGGTGTGAGTGGCCTGGCATGGTCTCCGGACGGGACTCTGCTCACCATCGTGGGAACAACTGGAGGGGGAGTCATTGAGCTCGCGTCCGGCGAGCAGCTCCTCGAGCTAGAAACCTATGACAGCAGCGCTAGCAGCGTAGCATGGTCTCCAGATGGCGCGACGATTGCAACCACGCGGTGGCGATTTCCAGAGTTGTATTTGTGGGATGTAGAGACAGGTGAGGAGCTGCCACCTCTGGAAGGTCACTCAGATTCGGCAATGAGCGTGGCCTGGTCGCCTGACGGTGCGAGGCTCGTGTCAGGTTCGAGGGATCGCACGCTGATGGTGTGGGATGCTGAGAGTGGAATCCGGCTGAACACGCTAACGAGCCACACCAGCGATGTGAACGACGTGGCGTGGTCGCCGGATGGGACTATGCTCGCATCTGCATCAAGGGATCAAACAGTGATGTTGTGGGACGCAACGACAGGCGCGCCATTACACACTCTCAGAGGCCACACCAACTTTGTGGAGAGTGTAGCGTTCAACCTGGACGGGACACTGTTGGCCTCCGCGGGAAGAGACGAGGTGATCAAATTGTGGGACTCGGCGTCTGGCGACCTGCTCAGCACTCTGGAAGGTCATTTCGGGCAGGTATTGGACATCTCGTGGTCGCCTGACGGAACCAAGTTGGTTTCAGCATCGCTGGACGGCTCGGTAATAGTATGGGCAGTCGGTCAGTGAACTGGGCGAAGACAACATTGCAATGTACTGCCACGCTTCGGTCACTGCAAGGGCGAAGTCCCTCTTGACATCCCCCTGCACCAACTGCTAAGTTGAACCGTGCACTTGTGCCAGCGCACCTTAGTGTGCCCACACAATGGCACATATCCTATGCCAGATGGACAAGCGAAGAAGCCGAAGGCGAAGCGACTGAGGCTGATGGTTGAACTGTCCTTTGCAGCAGACGATGCCATACACGAGATACGCCGACGCCACCGAAGAGAGACAGGGAGAGACCTCCCCAAATGGAAGGTCATTGGGCGCGGCTGCGGCCTGATTGATCTCCATTCCCATCTGGCCCGGGATGTCCTGCGCCTGCTGCTGACCAAAGGCGTTCTGGCCGACCAGTCCATTCGGGATCGAATCATCTGGGTGGAGCCAAACCGGTCCATCGGACGCCATCCCGAATTGCCCTGAAGTGCGGTTCGGGATGATTGCTTTTTCTCCTCCTGGCAGCAGTTCCGCACCAAAGACAACTCACCAATACACGCTGGCGAGAATCACCCATGAGTGCACTCGACATCTGTTCTGTCTCCGTTACAATAGGCACCAACACGCCTTTGGAGGATCGAGGAGACAGCCTGTGAGCGACCTCACCGGCCAGACACTTGGCCGCTACGAAATCCACGAGGAAATTGGCCGGGGCGGGATGGCGACGGTCTACCGGGCCACCCAAATCTCTATTGGGCGCGAGGTGGCAATCAAAGTGCTGCCCGTCCAATTCCTGCACGACCAGACGTTCCTCGAACGTTTCAACCGCGAGGTGAGAATCATCGCCGACTTGCAGCACCGCAGCATCCTGCCGGTCTACGATTTCGGCGAGCAGGATGGCAGGCCCTACATCGTGATGGCCTACCTGAAGGGCGGCACCCTGGCTGACCGCATCGAACAGGGCCCGATGCCGCTGGACGAGGTGTTGCGCCTGCTGGCGCAAATCGCCGAGGGGCTGGACCACGCCCACAACAAGGGGGTCATCCACCGTGACTTTAAGCCGAGCAACGTTCTACTGGATGAATACGGCAACGTCCACCTGACCGACTTCGGCATTGCCAAGGTGAGCGAACAGACCATCGAACTCACCAAGACAGGGATGGCTGTGGGCACGCCTGCTTACATGGCCCCGGAGATGTACCGCAAGGGTGAGGTGACAGGGGCAGCCGACGTGTACGCGTTGGGCGTCACCATCTACGAGATGCTGGCCGGGGTGCTGCCTTTCGACGCCGACACGCCAGCGCAAATGATGATGTCGCACCTCAACGACCCGGTACCCTCCGTGCGCGCCATCCGGCCAGATTTGCCGAACGAGGTGCGCTGGGTCATCGAGCGGGCGATGGCTAAACATCCCGACATGCGCCATCAAAGCGCCGGGGAGCTGGCGAGGGCGCTGGCCGAGGCAAGCGCCAGCGAAGTCGCCGAACCAGACACCCCCCACACCGAGCCGGTTATGCCCCTGCCCGCCGAGCCTTCCCCGGAAGTGCTGGACTCTGACCCCGGCACGCTCCTGGTGACGCCGCCCGAAGTGCAGGTGCCACCCTCGGAGGAAGGCACCATACTGGAACCTCCCCCACCACCTCCCGCCCGCCCTCCTCAGCACCCCCCCCGGCAAACCCGGCGCGGCAAGCCCCTGTTATGGATTGGGGGCGGGCTGGCAGCCGTGGCCGTGATTGGCGGCGTGCTGGTTGTGGGCGTGCTGGCGCTCAGTGGGGTGCTGGGAACGGGGGCCAGTTCGCCTGATGACGAAAACCCGGTAGTGGCCGAACCGCCGCCCACAGAGCCAGCCACCGGCCCAGAGGTGGACCCTGCAGACGCTGCGCCCCTACCCGCTGCCGAGACGCCCATCCCACCCCCGGTTGAGCAATTGTCTGGCCGGATCGTCTTCAACCGCAGCCTGCCCGGCTATGGACCTGAAGCGAACGAGATTTACGTCCTGAACCTGGCAGACGGCAGCCTGACCCAGTTGACGGCCAACGACCAGGCCGATTGGATTCCCAGTTGGTCGCCGGATGGGCAATCTGTGGTGTTTACCTCACACCAGGGCAGCAACTTTGACATCTGGGTCATGAATGGCGACGGGAGCGGGCAGGCCAGCCGGATTGCGCTCGCGGCCTGGGATGACTATCCGGCCTGGTCGCCAGACGGAGTGCAAATCGCCTTCGCCAGCACAGAAACCACCGACGGTGTCTTCAACTCCGAGATTTTCGTCGGTAGCAGCACTGCCGACGTGCAGCGCGTCACCTTCAACACCGGCAGAGACGAATGGCCCGCCTGGGCACCGGACGGCGTGACACTTGCCAACTCGTCTGACCGGGACGGCGACATGGACATCTACCTGTTCACGGCGGACGGCAACACCGTTACGCAGTGGACGAACGAGGCCGCCTACGACGAGCAGCCAGCCTGGTCCCCCAGCGGCGAGTGGATTGCCTTCATCCGCAAGGCCGAGGACAGGAACGCCGATGGCCGTATCGATCTGGAGGACGATACCGGTTTCGGCGACGTGTGGGTAGGTCGCCGGGACGGCTCTGAGTTTCGCCAGCTGACCTTCGACCATCAGGCGGCGCACCCCGCGTGGTCGCCCGACGGGCAGTATATCGCCTTCGCCCACTTCCGGGACCTGGATGGGGATGGCATCCCCGGACCCGACGACACCAGCGACCTGTGGGCGCTGCCCGTTGCGGGCGGCGACCCTATCGTATTGCTCGAGAGCCCGGAGCAGGATTGGGCCCCTGACTGGACATCACCCTGAACCGCGATCAGATCACTCACACCAGGAGAGAACCCCGTGAACCCCGTTGACAAGAAGCCCCCCGATTTCGAAGTCCACGACCCGGAAATCCTCGCCAAAGCGCGCGAGGTGCTGGACGCCGCCGCTTCTCCTCAGGGGAAGATGGAGGCCGTCTTGCAGGCTGTGAAACGCAACGAGGAATGGCGCGGCCAGCGGAGCGTCAACCTGCTCGCGCCGGAGGCCCCCACCAGTCCCACAGTGCGCGCCCTGCTGTCGTCGGAGGCGGGCATCCGCGCCGCCGAGGGACACATCGGCAAGGTCAACCGCTGGTTTGCGGGCACGCAATACATCGATGAAATCGAGGCGCTGTGCGTCGAACTGCTGAAGGAAGTCTTCCAGGCCCGCTACGCCGACCACCGCCTGCTGTCGGGCATGCTGGGCAACATGACGGTCTACGCGGCCATGACCGAGCCTGGCGACGTGATTATGAGTGTCGCCCAGCCCTTTGGCGGCCACTCCAGCAACCGGCTCGACGGCCCGGCAGGCGTGCGCGGCCTGAACATCGTGGATGTCCCTTTCGACCCGGTGGAGCTTGAGGTGGACCTCGACCTTTTCCGCGAGGTGGCCCCGCTGGTTCAGCCTAAGCTGGTCACGCTCGGCCTGTCGATGACGCTGTTCCCCTTCCCCATCGAGGAGATGAGCGAGATTGTAGCCGAGTGGGGCGGGCGCATCTACTTCGACGGGGCGCACCAACTCGGTCTGGTGGTCGGCGGCGAGTTCCAGGACCCGCTGCGCGAGGGCGCTGCCGTGATGACCGGCTCGGCGGGCAAGACCTTCAGCGGCCCGCAGAGCGGCATCATCGCCTGGGACGACCCCGACCTGACCGAGCCGCTCACGACGGCCATCTTCCCGGTGCTGGTGGCGACCCACCAGGTCAACCGGGTGGCCGCGCTGGCGGTTTCGGCGGCGGAGATGATCGCCTTTGGCAAGGAGTACATGAGCCAGATCGTGCGCAACGCCCAGGCGCTGGGGGCCGGGCTGGAGAAGCGCGGCTTCAAGTTGCTGGGCGCGCACAAGGGCTACACGACCACGCACCAGGTGATCGCCGACATGAAGGAACAGGGCGGCGGGCTGGAGGTGGCGCATACGCTGGCCCGCGCCAATCTGGTCACGAACAAGAACCTCCTGCCGGACGACAAACCGGAGGACTGGGACCGTCCCGGCGGCCTGCGGATGGGCACCATCGAAGTGACCCGGCTGGGCATGCGCGAAGACGACATGGACCAGATCGCGGACTTCATGGCCCGCATCCTGGTGGAGGGCGAATCGCCGGAGAGCGTGGGCGAGGACGTGATCGAGTTCCGGCTGCCGTTCCAGACGCTGTACTATTCGTTTGACGACGGGCTGCCACCGACATAAGACCGTCGCCGACGGTTAGAGGGGGGTTATAAAGGGTGGCCGGAAAGTGAACCACTTCGGGGGGGAGTCCAGGCGTAGATATGCGTAAAAAGTGGTTCATTTGTGGCCGGAAACGAGCGAAAGCGGGCAAGGAGTGAGCCGGGGGTGGGCTGCGAGTGGACCGTGAATGTCCGCTCGGATGACGGAAACTGTCGGGAAATGGCGGAAAAATGACGCCGCTGTCAGAAAAATGGCGCAGGATGTCGGAAAGTGTCATTTTCGCAGGCGGGTGTGCGCCCTGTATGGGTTGTCAGGGAGCACATAGGGCGACGGCGTGCGCTTGAGACGTACCCAGGCTTTCAAGTTTGCCTACAGATGAACCCTATAGTATCTTGACCGTCGAACCAATCTTCGGGCCGGGCCAAAACTTCCAACTCGCTCCAGCGTTTGTGTGAGGTCCCCATGCGTATATTCATCAGCTACCGGCGTGACGACACCGAGGGCTATGCGGGCCGCCTGTACGACCGCCTGAACCAGCACTTCGGGCGGGACAGCCTTTTCATGGATATCGACACCCTCAAGCCGGGGCAGGACTTCGTGGACGCCATTGACGAGGCGGTCGGGTCTTGTGACGTGCTGATTGCCCTTATCGGCAAGCGCTGGCTGACCGTCGCCGACGCGGAGGGGCGGCGGCGGCTGGACGACCCGCACGACTTCGTGCGGTTGGAGATCGGCACGGCCCTGAAGCGTGACGTGTGGGTGGTGCCGGTGCTGGTGCAGGACGCGGGCATGCCGCGCGCAGCAGACCTGCCGGACGACCTGTCAAAGCTGCGGCGGAAGCACGCCCTGGAGATGACCGCCGCGCACTTCCACGACGACGTGGACCGCCTGATTCAGACCATCGAGGAGGTGCTGGGCGACGCGGACGCGGAGCCCGCCGCTGCCCCCACGCCGGGGTTCTCGCTGCCGATGCTGGAGTGGGTGGACATCCCGGCGGGGAGCGTGACGCTGGAGAGCGGGCAGACCTTCCCGGTAAAGCCCTTCAGGATGAGCAAGTACCCGGTCACCTACGCCCAGTTCCAGGCCTTCGTCGACGCGCCGGATGGCTTCTACGACGACGGGTGGTGGGTGGGTCTGGCCGCCGATGCCGACCACCGGACTGCGCCGGGTGAGCAAGCGTGGCCCATCGACAACCACCCGCGCGAGCGCGTGAGTTGGTACGACACGGTGGCCTTCTGCCGCTGGCTGAGCAGCAAGCTGGGCCAGGAGGTGCGCCTGCCGACAGAGTGGGAGTGGCAGTGGGCGGCGCAGGGGGGCGACGGGCGGGCGTATCCCTGGGGAAACGACTTCGACGCCAGCCGCTGCAACACGGATGAGAGCGGCATCGGGCGGACGACACCTGTCGACGCGTATCCCTCAGGAGCCAGCCCGTTCGGGTTGATGGACATGGCGGGCAACGTGTGGGAGTGGTGTCTGAACGAGTATGAAGAACCGGCAAGCGTCGGGTTGGAAGGGGATGCCCGGCGTGTGGTGCGGGGCGGCTCGTGGCTCAACCTCGATAGCAGCGCCCGCGCCGTCTATCGCGACAGGAGCGACCCGTACTCCCGCTACCTCGACTACGGGTTTCGGGTGGCGGCTGCCGTCCCTGTCAACTCTGAAATCTGAAGCTCTGCGCTCTGGACTCTGAAAGGCGCGCGCTGCGTGCCGAAAGCAGGTAAATCCGCCCGAAGGGCGGTCGCGAGTTTTGACTTCCAGGCAGACTCTGTGTATGGTTGTAGCGCTGGTCGCACAGCGGCCAGTCAGGCGGCCTGGGTACCAGCCCGGCGTGTGGTGCGGGGCGGCTCGTGGAACAACAACGATAACAACGCCCGCGCCGTCTATCGCAACAGGAACAACCCGAACAACCGCAACAACAACAACGGGTTTCGGGTGGCGGCTGCCGTCCACGTTCTTCCGTCCCTGCTCAGGCCGGTGCATCCCGTGTGCCCGGCGAGCGGCACCTCCCACCAATGGTGTCCGCTTCCAACAATGCGCGCCGAGGTCAAAGTCGTCGCGTTGAGGCGCAGCATAGAAGAACAGCGCAGGCCCGTCTGGTCCGCGCGGGCACGGCTACGCACGGCCCGCCGGGCGCATATAGAAAACAGGGCGCGCCCTGGGTCAGCGAGTGGCCCCGGCGCGTCCGCCCTTTATGCTCCCCGTGTCTGTTTGATCCAGCCGCCCAGCAGCCTGCCCACCTCGGCCACCATCTCGCTCACATGCCGGTACTGCCCGGCGGTCAGCCAGCCCCACTGGTGGACCAGCCGCAAGTAAAGCCGCAGCTTGTTCAGGTGTGCGTCGGCATCCCGTAGGCGTGTGAGGCGAACCTTGCCGCTGTGGGCGTTGGCGTCGTACAGTGCCTCCTGGAAGTCGAACACCGCGTCATGCAGGCGCTTGGTGACCACAAAACGTTGGGACTTCGGGAACTTCTCGCTGCGTGGCAGCAGCCAAGTCAGCAGGTCGTAGGTGCGGGTGAAGATGACCATCTCCTCTGGCATACACTCTCCTCTCTATGAGCAAGTCATCGCCTGGGATAACCTGCGGCTGGCGTATCGCAAAGCGGCGCGGGGCAAGCGGGGGCATAGCCCGGCTGCCACGTTTGAGCACCAGTTAGCCGACAACCTTCTCCTTCTGCAACAGGAACTGTCCGATCAGACCTACAGGCCGGGCGAGTACGTCCACTTCTACATCCACGAACCCAAGCGGCGTAAGATCAGCGCGGCCCCCTTCCGTGACCGGGTGGTGCACCACGCGCTGTGCAACGTGATCGAGCCGCTGTTTGACCAACGCTTCATCGCCGACAGCTACGCCAATCGTGTGGGCAAAGGCACTCATCGAGCAGTGGATTGCCTACAGGCATTCGCGCGTCGCTATCGTTACGTGCTGCGCGTGGACGTGGTGCAGTTCTTTGCCAGCATCGACCACGCGGTGCTACGCCGTGAGCTGGCTCGCGTGCTGCGCGACGACGACGTGCTGTGGCTGGTGGATCAAATCCTGGGTAGCGGGGCGGGCGTGCTGGCCGACACCTACGAGATGGTCTGGTTTCCTGGCGATGACTTGTTGGCAGTCAATCGCCCCCGCAGTCTGCCTATCGGCAATCTGACCTCGCAGTTCTGGGCGAATTGCTACCTGAACCCCTTCGACTGGTTTGTGAAGCGAGAGTTGCGTTGTGGGGCTTACCTGCGCTATGTGGACGACTTTGCGGTGTTCAGCGATAGCAAGCACAGACTATGGGCGTGGAAAGACGCAATCGTCGAGCGGCTGGCCGAGTCTCGCCTGACAGTACACGAGGAGGCGGCGCAGGTCATTCCAGTCGAGTGTGGTATTCCGTGGCTGGGCTTTGTGGTCTACCCGACCCACCGGCGGGTCAAGCGGCGCAACATAGTCGGCTTTCGTCGCCGCCTATCCGCTCGCATAGATGAGTATCTCGCTGAGCGTATCACCTTCGCTGAGTTGGACGCCAGCGTGCAGGGTTGGGTTAACCACGTGCGGTATGCCGATACGTGGGGGTTACGTAAACACATCTTTGGGACGATCCGAATCTCAGATCGATGACTCTGGGGCTGCTTGACCGCCCCCTGTCGCCAGAATAGTGGGGACCACTGCCCAGTAACAGTGGTCCCTATTCGTTTATGGTCAGGTGTTGCTCTCAAACGCCGAGCAGGGCGGCCAGCTTCTCCTGGGAGGCGGCCTGCACCTCGTCGTGGATGCTCTGGCCGTGGCTGTCCATCGTGATGACCACCGGGAAGTCCTCGACGCGCGTGACCCACATGGCCTCCGGCACGCCAAACTCCAGCTTGTGCACGTCCACCACTTCTTTGACCGACCGGGCGATCAGGCTGGCCGCGCCGCCGATGGCGTGCATGTAGACGGCGGGCTGCTCCCCGCAGGCTTTGAGCGTGTTCGGCCCCATGCCGCCCTTGCCGATCACGCCCTTCAGGTTGAAGTGGGCGATGACCTCCGGCTGGTAGACCTCCTCGCGGATGCTGGTGGTCGGCCCGGCGGCCACGAACGACCACACGCCGTTCTCGTCCTGTTTGACCACCGGCCCGCAGTGATAGATGATGCCGCCTTCGAGCAGGCGCTTCAACTCCTCGTAGAGTTCGGCCTCTTCAGGGGGCACGGCGTCCCCCCGGATGAAGTTGTCGATCATGTACTTGTGCGCGGCGTCGCGCCCGGTCACGACGATGCCGTTGAGGAACACGGTGTCGCCCACGTGCAGCGCGCGAATCTCGTCGTCCGGGATGGGCACGGTCAACCTACGCATAGCTCACCTCCACCTCGTCGCCGCCAAGCGTCACGTCCATGCTGGCCCGGCGATTGGCCCAGCACATGTAGGCAATCGAGACGAAATACGACGCGGGCAGGCGGTGCTGTGTCCCGACCTTCACGCCCAGGACCGTCGTATCACCGCCGAAACCCATCGGCCCGATGCCAAGCTGGTTGGCTTCCTCGTGAATCCGCTTTTCCAGCGCGGCCAGTTCCGGGTTGGGGTTCTCGTCGTCCAGCTTACGCAGCAACTGCTGCTTCGACTTGAGGTAAGACGACCCCCGGTCCCCGCCGACGGCCACGCCCAGCACCCCCGGCGAGCAGCCCTTGCCCTGCGCCTGAAACACCGCGTCGAGCACCACCCGGCGCACGCCGTCCAGATCGCGCCCGGCTTTGAGACGGGCGTCGGGCAGCTTGTACTGCGCCGAGACGTTCTCGCAGCCGCCGCCCTTGAGCAGCAGATCGACGTGGATCGTGTCTTCCTCCCACTCGTGGAAGTGGACGGTGGGGAAGTCCTCGCCGGTGTTGTCGCCGCTGTTGACCCCGGTCAGGCTGTCCACCGCGTTGGGGCGCAGGTAAGCGCGCTCGGTGGCGATGGCGACCGCCCGCCGGATTTGTTCGGTCAGCGCCCGCGTCGAGACGCCGAGCGGGTACAGGACTTCAAAGATCGGCGTGCCGGTGTCCTGGCAGACGGGCGTCGAGCCGTCGCGGGCCATCTCGACGTTGCGCAGGATGGTGTCGAGCGCGCCCTCGGCAGCCGAGCCGGACGCCTCGCGGCCCTTGGCCTCGGCCAGCGCCTCCTCCATATCCGGCGGGAGCTGGGTGGCCGCCCGCCGCACCAATTCGACAAAGGCATCGGTCAGGTCTTGCATGGAGCCTCTCCTTTCTATCAATTGTCAGCCGAGTCGCCAGCCGTCAGAAAGCGGCCAGCATCTCAGGCGAGGGCTGGAAGGCGATGATGGTCATCGTGCCGTAGACGAAGGCGACGATGCCGGCCACGATGGCCAGCCCGGCGAACACGCGCTTGTAAGGCGTCACGCGCTCCACGTCCATCATCACGTCGTAGGCCCCGGTCAGGGCGTGCATCAACACGGCGAACAAAAACGCGATGTCGATGACCTTCCAAACCGGCTGGCCCAGCCGGACCAGAACGCGGCTGAAGTCGAGGTGGCCGGGCGGGTAGTGCACGACCACCATGTGAATTGCCATGAAGGCCACCAACGCGATGGCGCTGATTCGCTGCATCTGGAAAATTCGCATCGCTCGCCTCCTATACCGTCAGACCCAGCGCGAACAGCAGGATCGGAATGCCGCCCGCAATCGTCAGCAGCGCCGAGATGGCAAATGCCGCATAAAACAGGCTCTTGCGGGAGTCGGTCACGTCGAAATAGTGCACGATCAGCAGGCGTATGCCGTCAAAACCGTGGTAGACGACGGCGGCCAGCAGCAAGATTTCGAGGATGAGCGTGACCGGCGTCTCCAGCGCCTCCATTTGGGCGTTGAACGCCTCCGCGCCCCGGGTGGCCGAGCCGATGACCCAGATGTGCACGAACAGGTAGCCAACCAGCACCAGGCCGGTAAAGCGGCGCAAGACAAAGCTGATGAAGCCTGTGCTTTTATACATACATACGCTCCTTAACGTTCCCCACTCAGTCCCGTACCAACGACACAGGCCGGGTGAGGGTGGTTTGCCGCTCCTGGCGGGCCTCTTCGAAAGCCAGCCTCTTCTGAACCAGCTTGCGCAAGGTCTCGATGGCCTGCGTGGGGTTCAGTTCCTTGGGGCAGGCGTCGATGCAGTTGAAGATCGTGTGGCAGCGGAACACCCCGTCCGCGCCGTCCAGATCGGCCAGCCGCTCGCCGGGCGAGCTGTCGCGCGGGTCCAACACGCGCAAGAACGCCTTCAGCAGCGCGTGCGGGCCGATGTACTGCTTGTTGAGCGCGATCACCTGGCAGGCCGAGTAGCAGGCCCCGCACATGATGCATTTCTCGGCGTTGTGCAGCGCGGTGACCTCCTCCGGGCTGACGCGGAATTCTTTCTCTGGAACATCATCCGGCGGCACCAGCCAGGGCTTGACCCGCAGGTACTGCTCCCAGAAGCTGGTACGGTCCACCACCAGGTCCTTGATGATAGGCAGGTAGGGCAGCGGGCGAATCGTCACCCGGCCCCGCCTGTCGACGTGCTTGCGGAGCGGCTCGTGGCAGACCAGTATGTTGGTGCCGTTCACGTTCATGGCGCAGCTACCGCATATCGCGTGGCGGCACGAGCGCCTGAAGGTGACGCTGCCATCCTGCTCTTCTTTGATTTCGATCAGTGTGTCCAGCAGGGTCATGCCCGGCTTCGCCTCGACTTCAAATGCCTGAAGGTATGGTTTTTCGTCGTGGTCCGGGTTGAAGCGCTGAATGCGCACCAGCACCTGCCGGGACCGGCCATTTACACTTGTCATGCGTGCGTGCTCCTTCTCGCCAAACGAGAGTCCTGTGGCGCTAATATTTCCGCTCTTGCGGCGGGTATTTGTCCCAATCGATGGTGACCGACTTGTAGCTGAGCCGGGGGCCGTCGTCATCCTGGTGAGCCACCGTGTGCCTCAGCCAGTTCTCGTCGTCACGCTTCGGGTAGTCGGTGCGAAAGTGCGCGCCCCGGCTCTCGGTGCGGGCCAGCCCGCTGGCGACGATCACCTCGCTGAAGGTCAGCAGGTGTGCCGTCTCGATAGCACCCAGTAAATCGGTGTTGAAACGGCGGCTCTTGTCCATGATGCGCGCCTTCTTGAAGCGCTCTTGCAGCGCTCTCACGTCTTGCAGGGCTTTGGTCAGGCGACCCTCGTCGCGGAAGACGCCGCAGTTCTTCGTCATGGTAGCCTTCAATTCCTGGGCGATCTGGCTGACCGACTCGGCGCCGCCGTTCACGGACCCGTCGTCCATCAACGCCTCGATGCGCTTCTCCAGACCGGCTGCCAGACCGTCAGGCACAGGCTGCAACTGCGCGCCGCCCTGGACGAAGGCGGCCATCGCCCGGCCCGCCCGCCGTCCAAACACCGACGCGCCCAGCAGGCTGTTGGTGCCCAGGCGGTTCGCGCCGTGCACGCTGATGCAGGCCACCTCGCCCGCCACGTAGAAGCCGGTCACCGGGGTGCCGTCTGCGTCGGCGATGACCTGCCCGTTCACGTTGGCGGGGATGCCGCCCATGCTGTAGTGCGCGGTGGGCTGGATGGGCGCTGGCTCGTCGATGATGTCCACCCCGGCGAAATTCAGCGCCAACTCGCGCACTTGCGGCAGGCGCTCCATGATCTTCTCCGCGCCCAGGTGGGTCATGTCGAGGTGCAGGCCCTTGGCGTCCGCGCCGACGCCGCGCCCCTCTTCGATCTCGGTTTGCTCGGCCCGGCTGACCAGGTCGCGCGGGGCCAACTCCATTTTGTCCGGGGCGTAGCGCTCCATGAAGCGCTCGCCGGAGTTATTCTTCAGGTAGCCGCCCTCGCCCCGGCAGGCCTCGCTCATCAAAATGCCCTTGCCGTACAGGCCGGTGGGATGGAACTGGACGAACTCCATGTCCATCAGGGGAATACCCGCGTCGTAGGCGATGGCGACCCCGTCGCCGGTGTTGGCCATCGCGTTCGAGGTGATCTGAAACGCCCGGCCATAGCCGCCAGTCCCGAACATGACCGCCTTGGCGCGCATGGTGTGCAGCTCGCCGGTGGCAATGTCCAGCGCCACGACCCCGCGACAGACGTTGTCCTCGACGATCAGGTCCAGGCAGTACCACTCGCTGTAGAAGTGCACGCCGTGCCGCAGCGCTTGCTCGTGGATGGTGTGCAGCAGCACGTGGCCGGTGTAGTCTGCCGAATAGTTGGCCCGTGGCGCGCTGTGGCCGCCAAAGCGGCGCTGGGCGATGCGCCCATCGGGCAGGCGGCTGAACACGCAGCCCATGTGCTCGTAGGTGTAGATGATCTCCGGGGCCTCGCGGACCATGATCTCGATGGCATCCTGGTCGCCCAGCCAGTCCGAGCCTTTGACCGTGTCGAACATGTGCAGGTCCAGGCTGTCCACCGGCTCGTCGCCCTCCGGGATGGCCTCCAGCGGTCCGCGCGGACCTGTCCCCTCCACCGGGCGGACGTTGTTCAGCGCCGCCGCGATGCCGCCTTGGGCCGCGCTACTATGCGAGCGCAGCGGGTGAATCTTGGAGAGGACGCCGACGTCGGCCACGCCCTCCTGTCCGGCGGTCATGGCGGCCCACGTTCCGGCCAGCCCCGCCCCAACAACGATGATGTCGTGCGTGATGGTTTCTGCTTCTGACATACGTTATGCGCTCCAGTTCATCCTGTGAGCGTCCGCTCACCTGGTGAATGCAGTGTGTCGGTTTGCATTACACACGTAGCCATATCTTGCCAGCGCTCTAATCCTAGTGGAAGTGTCACACATCACCAAAAACAGTTGACTGTTGCTAGGTTCGGCGTGATATTACGCGTAAGACTTGAGGATACGAGAAGATTTCCGGTGAGGAAAAAGCAATCAGGCATGAGTCATCCCGAACCTTGGGGATGGCTCATGTTGGGGAGGGGAGAATCACTCCCCCGGAGCCACCACCTCGAAGATCACCGCCTGCTCGTCCCGGTAGACCTCCACCAGCGCCGGGTCGTCCGCCGCCTCCTCCAAAAAACCGTCGTGGTCCAGGTCGGAGAACACGTACGACCCGCCAAACCGCGACGCGATAACCTCGCCCGGCTGGCTCACCTGCCCGCGCGTGATCGCCACCCATTCCTCGTACAGGCCGGGCGAAAAAAGCTGCATGTAAGTGATGTCCAGCCCGATGGTGTAAATATTCGACGTGTTATAGAAGAACAGCCGGGGGAAATCGTCCCAGTCAGTCTGGAAGACCAGGCTGCCCGGCGGGCTGTTCTCGGCCAGCCACGTGGCCGAAGCCGCGTACAGGTCAGCCGGTTTCGAGTCGGCCAGCGCCTCGCGGGCCCTATTCACCGAACGGGCACCCGCCGCAGCCAGCACCACCGCCAGCGCCAGCGCCGCCAGCGCCCGCCCCCGGCGGGACCGCACGCCCTCCAGCAGCCGCGACACACTCAGCGCGGCGAAGATCAGCGCGAAAGCCGGAAAATACTCGATGAAACGGCGTGAGCGAAAGGCCATCGCCCCAAAGACCACCGCCAGCAGCAGCGCGGTCAGCGTGGCCCGGTCCATGCGTTTCTCGCTCCAGCCCAGCGCCAGCGTCCCGGCCACCAGCGCCGCCAGCGCGCCCGCCGAATTCTCGACCAGCGTCCACGTCCGGTACGGGTCCCACTCGACCCCCACCCGCGTGTCCGGCGCGCCGACCTTGGGCGCGATGTGCTTCAGGATGAAGGTCACGTTTTGCGGGAAATAGGGGTTGACCAGCAGTCCCAGCACGATTCCGGCCCCCACGAAGACCAACGGCTCCCACTCCAGCCGCCGCTCGCGGGCCAGCGTGGCCGCCACGTACACCCCGGTCATGATGACCAGCAGCGGGAAGGCGTTGTACAGCCACACGTAGGCGAAGCCGAGCGGCAGGAGCAACCGGTAGCGCCGCGTCAGCAGCCAGTGCAGACCCAGGGCCAGCACCAACAGCGAGGCCGACTGCGCGCGCGGCATGCTCATCCGGTAGAGGAACGCGTCCGACACCGCGAACAGCCCCAGCGCCCACAGCCAGGCCCAGCGCACCCCCTGACCCCGCAGCAGCCACCAGACCGCCGTGAAGGCCAGCGACGGCATCACCACGCTGGCGATCTTCGCGGCTTGCGCCAGCGTCTCAGGAGAGGCCGCCGCCGGGTCGCCGGGGATGAACAGCGCCAGATAGACGTGATACAGGAGATGGTGGTCGTAGAACCCCTTGGGGCTGAGGATGCTCAGCGGCAGCCAGACGAACAGGGGGGTCAGGCCATCCTGGCGCATCAGGTGCGCCATCTTCACGTGATAGTAGCCGTCGTTGCCCGCCAGTCCCGGCGTGGCGAACTGGATAGCCGCAAACAGCGCCGCGCTGGCGCTGAACAGGAATACCCCCGCCAGGGCCACGCGCAGGCTGCGCGGAATGCGCCCGGCGACGGGCCGTAGCGCGCTGATGACGGGCATCTGGCGCAGCGATGCTTGCATTGGGTTCATTCTCATGTCTCTCTCTGCCTGTCGGGGTCACGAGCGCAAGGCCGCGAGAGAGCCTGACCCGGTGTCTCGTGGGCAGGCTCTCTCGCTGAGGTTACGGCGACTTAGTCATCATCATCATCGTCATGGTCATCGCCGCCGCCGTCCTTCTGGCCGCCGCCGGAGCCGCTCTTGCCGCCATCATCATCGCCACCGCCGCCACCGGAATTGCTGTTGCCACCGTCGTGGTCGTCGCCACCGCCGCCACCGGAATTGCTGTTGCCACCGTCGTGGTCGTCGTCATCGTCGTCGAAGTTGCCGTTGCCATTGCCGTGGTCGTCATCGTCGTCGAAGTTGCCGTTGCCATTGCCGTGGTCGTCATCGTCGTCGTCGAAGTTGCCGTTGCCATTGCCGTGGTCGTCATCGTCGCCGTCGAAGTTGCCGTTGCCGTCGTCGTCGAAGTTGCCGTTGCCGTCGTCGTCGAAGTTAGCGTTGCCGTCGTCGTCGAAGTTAGCGTTGCCGCTGTCATCGAAGTTGCCGTTGCCGTCGTCGTCGAAGTTAGCGTTGCCGCTGTCATCGAAGTTGCCGTTGCCGTCGTCGTCGAAGTTGGCGTTGCCGTTGTCGTCGAAGTTGGCGTTGCCGTTCTGCAACTCGATCTCGACCTCGACCTGCTGGCCCAGCCCCGCAGCGGCGCGGGCGGCCTGCAATCCGGCGATGGCGTCCTCGACGAGAACCTGCTGCTCAGGCGTCAACGTGCCACCGGCCACCAACGCTTGAAGCGCGGCGATGGCCTCCTCGTACGAGGTCAGCGCCAGTTCGATCTCTGCCTCGTCGCCTTCGGCCTCCAGTTCGCCAACCGCCTCTTCCAGGCGCTCGTGAGCGAATTTCAAGTGAAGCTCGGCTTCTGCCTCGTCGTCTGAGGTCAGTTGCAGCTTCACTTCCTCGATGGTCTGATCCAGACCGTACAATGGGTCGCCAGGCCCGGCGTTATCTGCGGCAAACGCGACGCCGCCAAAGCCTACACCCATCACCAGAACAACCGCTGCCAGTATCGCGAACATCTAGAACCTCCCAAAAAGATGAGCTGTAACTTCGCCCTATCAAACGGCAGCAGGTGCAAAGTGTTACGAGAATTAGAGTAAAAAGGCCAAAATTAGTACGGATTTCCTAGACGCAGCAGGGAAACAGAAAACGCTGGCGGCCAGGTGGCTTCCGCCAGCGTTTCGTGCAAACTGTCGAGCACCGCTGCGCACGCGAGTTACTTGCGCCCGAACTTGGCCTCCAGCAGGTCTGCCAGCGTCGGCTGGCCGATTTCCTGCAAATCGTAGCGCACGCGCTGCGCGGGCTTGTTCAGGTCGAGCAGTTGGCCCAGGTCAATAGGCGTGCCGATGATGACCACGTCGGCGGCGGCGTTGTTGATGGTCTGTTCCAGCTCGCGCATCTGCTCGTCGCCGTAACCCATCGCCGGGAGCACGTCGCCGGTGGTCGGGTATTTGGCATACGTCTCGGCGATGCTGCCCACGGCGAACGGGCGCGGATCGACGATCTCTCCAGCGCCGTAGCGCCTGGCGGCCACCCACCCCGCGCCGTAGGCCATCTCGCCGTGCGTCAGCGTCGGCCCGTCCTCCACCACCAGCACCCGCTTGCCCTGGATGGCCGCCGGGTCCTCGACCAGGATCGGCGAAGCGGCTTCGATGACGACAGCCTCCGGATTCAGCGCCCGCAGGTTTTCGCGCAGTTCTAAGATCGCCTCCGGGGCGGCGGTATCCACCTTGTTGACCACCAGCACGTCGGCCAGCAGCACGTTGGTCTCGCCGGGATGGTAGGTGCTTTCGTGCCCCGTCCGGTGGGGGTCTACGACCACGATGTGCAAATCGCTCTTGAAGAACGACAGGTCGTTGTTGCCGCCGTCCCACAGGACGATGTCCACTTCTTCCTCGGCCTGGCGCAGAATGCGCTCGTAATCGACACCCGCGAAGACGATCACACCCCGGTCCAGGTGCGGCTCGTACTCCTCGCGCTCTTCGATGGTGCAGTCGTGCTTGTCCAGGTCCTCGTAGCTGGCAAAGCGCTGGACAGCCTGCTTGGCAAGATCGCCGTAGGGCATCGGATGCCGGATGGCGGCCACGCTGTAGCCCAACTCGCGCAGGACAGACGCCACGCGCCGGGTTGTCTGGCTTTTACCGCTGCCCGTCCGGCCCGCGCAGACCGACACCACCGGCTTGGCGGACGCTATCTGCGTGGTGCCCACGCCCATCAGCCGGAAATCCGCGCCCGCCGCCAGCGCCAGCGACGCCTTGTGCATCACGTACTCGTGCGAAACGTCGCTGTAGGCGAAAACCACCTGGTCGATCTGGTACTCCTTGATGAGGGTGGTCAGTTCCTCTTCTGGATGAATCGGCACGCCACCGGGATACTGCTCGCCCGCCAGTTCCGGCGGGTAGGTCCGCCCCTCGATATTTGGAATCTGCGTCGCCGTGAAGGCCACCACTTTGTAAGCAGGGTTATCCCGGAAGTAGGTGTTGAAGTTGTGGAAGTCGCGCCCGGCGGCCCCCATGATGATGACACGCTGCTCGTCCATGCTTTTAAGAAGATCTCCTTACAATTGGGAAGAATGGTCAAAGGCGCTGCACGCGCTACGCGCGAGTGCCACGCCCAAAGCCTAACTGTGTCGAGAGACGCCCGGCGGCATCCACGACCAGCGCGATCAATTCCTCGCGCCGATCCGCGCTCCAGCGCCCTGCGTGCGTGGCGACGCTGATCCCGGCCACCACGTGCCCGGAGAAGTCCCAAACCGGCGCGCCCACCACGTAGACGCCCGGCTCGAAATCCTCCTCGTCGATAGCAAAACCCTGTGCCCGAATCTGGGCCAGGTGGCGCCGCAATTCGTCGCGGTCTGTAATGGTGTTGGGCGTGAAACGGGTCAACACCATCTCCTCGACGATGTGCTCCTGTTCAGCCTCCGGCAGGTAGGCCAGCAGCAGCTTCGGGCAGCCACCGATGTGCAAGGGCAGCGCCTGGCCCACCGGCGTCGTCACCTGGAGCACGTGGTGGCCCTGGTGGCGGCTGATCGAAACCGACCCGGTCCCGGCCCGCACCGCCAGGTAAACTGCGTCTCCCGTCCTTTCGGCCAGTTCTACCAGGAACGGCTCGGCTGCCTCTTGCAGGGCAAGCTGCCTGCGTACCGCTTCACCCACGGCCAGAAACCCCGGCCCAAGGCGATACTTCTGGGTCTGGGGGTCTTGCCATACGTAGCCCCGGCTGGTCAGCGTGCTCAGGATACGGAAAACGCGGCTCTTGTTGAGGTTCAGCCTCTGGCTGATCTCCGTCACACCCAGGGGGGCGCCGTCCCCGGTCAAAAAGGCTTCGATGACATCCAGCGAGGCTTCGAGGCTGTGAAAGCGGTATTCTCGTTCAGACATGGCACCTGTTTTGTTGTACAAAACACAGTTCTGCCCTCGTGAACAGCGTACACGCAAATCAGAGGAAAGTCAAATGTCGCAACCGCTTTCCACTGCTTGAAACACGGAGGCACGAAGGAAGGAAAAGGAAGAGAAGCACGGAAGGCTACCCGACAGTGTCGGCGGCCAGGCGGAGGGCGATTTGTTTGCCGGACTTCGCTGGAGGTATCCGTCAGGAGTCAGGAACGACGACGGACGCGGCGCAAGGCCAGCAGACCCAGCGCCAACCCCCCGGCTACCACCAGGGGCAGCCAGCCCACCCCTTGCAGCCAGTTCAAGAAGAAGGGCGGTCCGCCCGGCGTGGTGAGCGCCCCCAGGCCGCCGCGACCCGTGGTAAAGCTCCACGGCGGCCCTTCAGCCACGTCGCCTTGCGCGTCGATAGCGCGCACCTGCCAGTGATAGGTCGTCAGGCCGCGCAGCCCGCCGGGGTCCAATCCCGGCTCGCCCGCCACCTGGCCGAGGAGCGGCGGCGACTCGCTCACGCCCAGCCACACTTCGTAGCGCAAGGGATTGCACGGGTCGGCAGGAGGTCCCCAGCCGAGCTGGACCGCCGTATCCACGTCCGCCTCCCCGTAAACAGGCGTCGGGTCGCGAGGAACAGCTGGTGGTTCTGGCGGCGCGTCGGGCAGGTAGCGCAGCGCCAGCAACTCGTTGCCGTTGGCCGCATAGACGATCCCGTCCTCAGACAGCGCCACGTCAGCCGTGAAGCCGGTCTGCCAGAAACCGCGCTCCTGCGGCGCGCGCGGGTCGCTCACGTCCACCGCCCGCACACCGCACGAGCCGTCTGCCACGAACAGGGTCTCGTCGCTGGCAGCGGCGTGACTCGCCAGGCCGGGCGTGTCCAGCATCCCCAGCAAAGCCACCTCAGGGGCGCGAGACACGTCGAAGATGGCGATGCCATCCTGGCCGAGGCTCACGTAGGCGCGTCCCCCGGCCAGCGTCACGTCCAGCGCCCGCCCGCCGCCCGTGGGCAGCGTGTCGAGCAAGGCTGGCGGCGAGGCCGGATTGCCCGCGTCCAGCAGTTCCAGGCCGCCTTCCCAACTCACCAGCAGCCGCTCGCCGAGCAACAGCATCTCCTGCACCGAGGCCCCCATCGGGGAGCGATAGGTGAACAACGGCACCGGCTCGCCCAGGTTGGACGTGCCCAGCACCAACAGGCCGCCCTCCGGGGAAACCAGCGCCGCGTAGGCCCGGTTGCCGCCGCCGATGACCTGCCGGACGCCGGAGGGAACAGGCACCTGCGCGACCAGCTCCAGCGCCCCCGCCGGGCCATCGTCCCGCACCACGTCAATCCCGTTGACCGTGCTCACGTATAACCAGCGCGTCCCGCCAGTCCCCACCCCGGCCAGGGCAACGCCGCGCGCGGGGCCGCTGAGACCCACCGAGGCGACCTCACGCGGCGTCCCGGCGGGCGCGGCAGATACATCGTAGCGCACCAGTCGCGTCCCGGCAGCATACAAGACATCGCCATCCAGCAGGAGCGCGTAGGCAGCATTTGGTGAAGCGTCGACAACCGTCAGCGCCTCATCAGCCAGCGCGAGCATGCCAAGCCCCGCCTCCCCGCGCGCCAGATACAGCACCCCGGCTGGCCCGGCGACCATCGCCTCGGCGTCCGCGGGCAGCGCCCCGGCAAATCCAGGGTTCCCGACGAGACTCAGGTCGTAAAGCGCCAACTCGCCCTCAGCCGTCAGGGCGGACAACTGGTCGCCCGCCAACACGATATCGCGCCCCGGCTGGCGCAAACGCCCCTGGTCCAACTGCAACAGGTCCGCCGGGCGGCCCGCGTCGAGCAGGCTCAACTCGCGGCCAGCCAGCGCCAACGCGCGGCCCGGTTCCGGCCCAGGAGCCAGCGCAGCCGGGGCGCTGAGGGGCAGCGTTCCCAGCGAGCGCAACCCGCCCGTCGGCTCGGTCACGTCCACCAGCGCCAGCGAACCGTCCTCCAGCGCGGCGTAAGCCAGCGCGCCCGCCGGGTCGAGCGCCATGCCGTTGGCCCCCACCGGGAGCAGGACCCGCGTCACCGGGCGCAACTCGTCGCGCGTGAAAATCTCCAGGCCACCCGCGCCGTGCGCGCTATCGGCGACGAACACGTAACGGTCATTCAGGGCTAGGCCACCCTGGACCAGCCCGCTGATGGCCCCCTGGTGCGCCAGCACGGGATTCTCCGGGTCGCTCACGTCGAAGCTGAGAAGCTGCTGTCCGGCGACGACCACCACCTGCGCGCCGTCACGCACCAGGTCGCGCACCCGCAAACCCTCGCCCGCCCGGCTGAGGGGCCGCAAATTGGCGGGATCCCCACCGGCGACCAGCGACCAGCCCTGGCCGCCCCCGACCACGGCCCACGGGTCATCGCCCGCCGCCCATTGGGCGGCGACGCGGGTCAGGTCCGGCAGGGGATTGTACGCGCCACCTGCCCTGAGACGAGCATCCTCGTCAAAAGCAAGGCGAGACAACCCCTCCAGGCCGCCCGCCACCAGCACAGTCCCGTCGTGGGCCGCCGCGTCGAGGCTGTGCCCGGCGTCTCCATGCCAGCCGACTTCGCGCGGCAGGCGCGGGTTGCTCACGTTCAGGACGACGACCTGCGGACCGTCGCCCGCGTTGGTCAGCAGCAGTTGGTCGGCGTGGGACACGACGCGGCCAACCCGCTCGATGGGCCGGTACGTGCCGAGCAAGACAGGCTCGGTGGAAATACTGACCTCGTAGCTGGCGATGTGCGCGGGAGAGAGCAGATACAAGAACACGTCGATGCCCTGCTCTGATAGCGCCAGGGCGAGAGCGTCTGCGGCGTCACGCCGGGTCAGGTGAACCATGCGCGCCGGGTCGGCCACGTCAATGATCGCCACGCCCTCGCCGTCGGCGACGAAGGCACGCTTGCCGATCACCCGGACGTCCTCGTAGCGCCCGCCCGCCGTGTCGGGCACGATCTGGCCCACCACGCGCGGCTCGGCGGGCCGCAGCACGTCCACGGCGACCAGCCCCTCCTCGCCCACCGCGACGAACAGCGTGTCGCCGAGCCGGGTCAAGCCCAGCGCCTCGCCGGGCAGCGCCAGCGTAGCGAGCACCTCCGCCTGACCGGGCGAGTCCACCCGCAAGACGACCAGACCCGCCTCGCCCAGCGTGACGTAAACCCAACGCCTGTCCACAGCCACGTCGAGCGCGCGCCCCGGCAGCGGAACCACCCCCAACACCGCCGCCGTCGTCACGTCCACGAGTGCCAGCCCGCCCTCGCCCAACGTCACGAAAGCCTGCCCCCCATCCGCCGAGAAGGCCACCCCCTCTGCCGGGCCGGGCAGGGCCACGACGAAGCGCTCCACCGGGCCATAGGGGTTGCTCACGTCGAGGATGCGCAGGCCGCCCTCGCCGGATGCCACGGCGGCCAGGTCCTCGTCCGACGATACAGCCACCGCCAGCGCAGGCCCACGGACCACGCCTTCGGCATACGGGTCGGCATAAACCTGCAAGAGTTGGTCGGGGGACGCAAGGTCGTAAATCTTCAAACCGCCGTCGCCGTCGGCCACGTAGCCGAAATCGCCGCCGGGCGAGACAACCAGTCGCCGCCCGTCCCGCAGCGGCTCATAAACACCCACAATTGGCGTGTCACCCACCTGAGCGGCGTCAGGCAAAGCCACGGCCAACAGCCGCCCGCCGCTGCCCACGTAGGCCACCGGCCCCAGCGCCGAGTTCGCCACCGCCACCGAATCCACCGGGGTGATGTCGTCCAGCGTCACCAGCAGAGCAGGTTGTGCGGGGTCCTGAACATCCACCACGTGCAGGCCCGCCTCCCCCGCCGCCACGAGCACCAGCCCGGCCTCCGCGTGGAGGGCCACGTCCCCTGCCGGGCCGGGCAGCGGCAGCGCGGACAGCAGGCGGGCCTGCTGGGGGACGCTGACGTCGATTACGCGCAGCCCGGCGTCACGAGCCGCCACGTAGACCGCCTCGCCGCCCAGGGCCATCGCCTGCCCCCCGCCGGGCACGAAAGCCACCACCTGGGGCAGCACCGCGTCGCTGACGCCCTGCATCACGACCAGCCCCTCCTCGGTCAGGGCGTAGGTGATGGGAAACGCTTCCACCACGTCCTGAATCACGCCCCGCTCCAGGTTGACGGAAGCGACGACAGGCAGCGACCCATCACCCTCGGCGGATACGTCCAGGCGCAGCAGCGACTCGCCCTCGGCCACCAGCGCGGTCACGCCGTCGGTCGTCGCCGCGCTCACCAGGCCGCCGAGACCCCCCACGCGCTCCATACGCTGGCTGCTGACGGCAGGCGTTCTGACCGGCGCTGGCTCCTGTGCCTGTCCCGGCGGGGCCAGGGCCAGCAGCAACCCCAGCGAGAGAAGCAGGGGAATAGCTCGAAAGCGCATGCGATTCACGATGGTTGTTTCGGAGTTGGGTGGGCGCGAATCAGTGGCGGAACAAGCCGCGCCGTTTCGGCTCGGCCTTCAGGCCCATCAGCCGGAAGATGACCGGGTCTTCCTCTCTACCTTTGATCGTCACCCCAGGCAGATGTCTGACCTCCACGCGACCCGCCACCAGCTGGTAGGTACGCTCGTCCATGAGAATCTGGCCGGGCAGGGCCATCCCCACCAGCCGCGAAGCGAGATTGACCCTGTCCCCAATGGCGGTGTATTCCAGCCGCCCGGCCCCGCCGATGTTGCCGATCACGACCTCGCCGGTGGCGATGCCGATGCCGTACTCAAACGGAATCGGGATCAGGCTGCCTTCCCGGCCCAGATAACGCGCCGCCTCCAGAAGCTCAGAAGCCGTCTGGACCGCCTGCCAGGCAAAGTCCTCCTGCTCCATCGGCGCGTTGAACAGCGCCATCAGGCCATCGCCGGTGTACTTGTTGATGTAGCCGCCGTGCCCGAAAACGATCTTGACCATCACGTCCAGATGATTGTTGAGGGTGTGCACCACGTAGCCGGGCGGGTACTTCTCCGAGATGGAGGTGAAGCCGCGAATGTCGGTAAACAGGATGGTGATTTCGCGCGTCTCGCCCACCGGCTCCTCGATGGCCGGATCGTCGCTGGCGACCAACAGTTGCATCAATTGCGGCGAGACGTGCATCCGAAAGCGCGACTCAAGGCGGCGGCGTCTGCGACTGGCCGTATCGAGGCGGGCAATCACCTGTGCGCCGTACGTCACCAGGAGCGTCAGGCCGGGGAAAAACAAATCAACCACGACGCGGCGGTCTGCCAGACCTATCTCGCTGGCGTAGGCGAAATAGCCAACCGCCAGCAGGAGCGTGAAGACCGCGCTGACGAGGCCCACGTCCACCAGCGTGACGCTCAGGCTGACCAGAAAGGCGAGGAAGACGTAGGTAAGAATGGCCTCGAGTTCACTCTGAAGCACAGCATCACCGCCGGAGAGCAGCGCCCCTACCGGCTCGCCGTAGAGAGCATCCATCATCGCCAGGCGAACTGGCTCGAACCAGCCGAGGGCGCGCATGCTGCCGACCAGACTGGCGACGATGAGTGTTATCGCGATGCCGCGTGCCAGACGCGAGAAGAGCGACCGTTCAGACATGAAGATTCCTCGATACTCCGCCGCATTGTAGCGCAAATGGAAAAACCCGGCTCTTTTCCAGCCGGGTGCAACTCAGCCCAGAAAGGCAATCTGGCATTCAGATCGTGAACTCGCCCGCATGGTAGAACAACTCGCCGTCGGCGGTGATCTCGCCGCCGTCGCGCATGTCGCAAATCATGTCCCAGTGGATGGCCGACTCGTTTTGGCTGCCGGTTTCGGGATAGCCCGCGCCAACCGCCATGTGAATCGTGCCGCCGATCTTCTCGTCGAAGAGGATATTCTTGACGAAGCGGTCGATGCCGTGGTTGGTGCCGATGGCGAACTCGCCCAGCGTGCGCGCGCCCTCGTCGGCGTCCAGCTGCGACAGCAGGAATTCCTCGTTCTTCTCGGCGGTGGCCTTGACCACCCGCCCTTTCTCGAACGTCAGCTCGACCCCCTCCACCTCGCGGCCCTGCGTCACCGCCGGGTAGGTAAAGCGCACCCAGCCCTCGACGGAATCCTCCACCGGCCCGGTAAAAATCTCGCCGCTGGGCATGTTGTGCGTCCCATCGGAGTTGACAAAGGTACGCCCCTCGATGGACAGCCTTAACTCGACGTTGGGGCCGTTCACTTCGAGCATCCTCTTGCCCTTGAGCCAATCGACCAGCTTTTGCTGCATCTTGTGGACAGCCTGCCAGCGGACCACCGGGTCTTCCTGGTCGGCAAAGCAGGCGCGGTAAACGAAATCCTCGAACTCCTCCAGGCTCATCTCGGCGTCCTGGGCGTGGGCGTTGGTTGGGAAGAGCGTGAGCACCCACTTGAGCGCCCCACTGGCGCTACGCTCCATGAAGACCTTCATCAGGTCGCTGTAAGCGCGGGTGCGCTCGGCCTGCTTTTCGGGTGGGACGCTGGTCAGGCTGCGCGTGTTGGTGGAGGCCCGAATGTTGACCAGGGCATCGAACTCGCCGCGCACCATCTCCTCGACCCGCGAGACGTGTGTCAACTGCTCCGGGCTGGCCTCCGCGAAGAAAATCTCGGCCAACCCGGACAGGCCAATAAACGTGTAGGGATAGCCACCGGCCCGCAACACCTCGCGGTAAACCTCCCGGACCAGCGAAGCCGCTTCCGGCACACCGTAGATGGCGACGTGCTCGCCGGGCTGCACGCGCGCGGAGTAATTGACCAGGGTGGTCGCCAGACGTTCGACACGGGGGTCGGCCATGCCAGGGACTCCTTTTTTGGCAAATGTTGGACCGCGCGTATTATAACAGGTCTGGTGAGCGCCAGTCAGCCGGGCCAGCAGGGGCGAATGGCCATTCGCCCCTACCGGAGCAGGCAAAACTGCGCGTGATTCAAACCATGACGACTTTGGAGCGGAGTCTGGTAAGATAGTGTCGTTGAGCCTACTGAGCAGAGGGATTCGAGATGCCTACCTTCCAATACCACGCCGATGTTTTCGCCCGCTACCCGAACCTGGTCGGCGGGGTGATTCTGGCCGAAGGGGTGACCAACGGCCCGACGCCGGAGGCGCTGCGCGAGGCGTATCTGGCCGAGCAGCGCGCCACGCTGGACCGTATCGGCGAGACGCCTCTGAGCGAGTTGGAATCGCTGGCCGCCTGGCGCGGGGCCTTCCGGGCCTTCGGGGTGAATCCGACCAAGTACCGCAGCGCCCCGGAGGCGCTCCTGCGCCGCCTGACCAAGAAGGGCGACATTCCAAGCATCAACATACTGGTTGATCTGATGAATCTGGTCAGCATCCGCTACGCCTTGCCCATCGCCGCCTTCGACACCAAGGCGTTGCAGGGCGTGGTGACAGTGCACTTTGCCGACGGGTCAGAACGCTTTACCCCGCTCGGACAAAGCGAGGTCGAGCACCCGGAGCCGGGCGAGGTGGTGTTCTCTGATGAGACGGGGCTGGTGGTGGCGCGCCGCTGGTGCTGGCGGCAGAGCGACGAGAGCGCCGCCAGGGCGAACACCACGCAGGCGGTTATCACCGTCGAGGCGCAGCACCCCGGTGGCCGGGGGGACGTGGAGGCCGCGCTGGACGACCTCATCGGCCTGTTGGAGGAGTACACCGGGGGGAGCTTTACCGTCGGCGTGCTCACCCCGGACGACCCGGCGATTTGAGAGCGAGTGCCGCGCCTGTAAGCGCTCACATATGTGACAGACTGGAAGACGTGAACGTGTTGACAAATGACACCAACCTGTGATAGGCTCTTGCCAATTATTCATAAGGTATTCACCTGATGAGACATCTCGTAGCCCTTATCCTGATTAGCATTCTGAGCCTTCTCGGCCTCCTAGTAGCCGAGAGGCCGGCTGCGGTTGGGTAGGGTTGACGAGCACACCCATAAGGTTAACTAGAACCTCCCAACCGGGAGGTTTTTCGCTAACTGGACTGTTTTAAGATCAAGGAAACGAACATGATAACGGTAATGACCCCCCTCATTCTCAGCCTGATTATCATCATTAGCCTTCTGAGCCTCCTCCTTATTTTGGTAGAGAGGGAAGTTCCGGTTGAGGTGGTGCGGGTCGAACGCCGACAGCGCTAGCGCAGGCAAGACCAAACCAACGAAGTGCCTAGACAGGCCGCCTCAACCGGGGCGGCCTGATTGCATTTTATTAAGGGAGATTTAAGAGATGCAACCGCCTACGTCACGACGAGAAGAGCCAGCTTCCGAAGAGCAGTCCTACCTCGCGCCGACCAGCCCCTGGACCAACCAGACGGCGGAAAACGCGCTGAATGACGCATACAATGGCTAAGATCATGCGCTCAGACCGCATCAAAAAGGGCTTCGAGCGCGCGCCGCACCGCGCCTTGCTGAAAGCCACCGGCGTGCGCGACGAGGACATGGGTAAGCCCTTCGTGGCGGTCGTCAATTCCTACGTAGACATCGTGCCCGGCCACGTGCACCTGCAGACCTTCGGCCAGGGCGTCAAAGAGGCCATCCGCAAGGCTGGAGCGGTGCCATTCGAGTTCAACACCATCGGCGTGGACGACGGCATCGCGATGGGCCACGAGGGCATGAAGTTCTCGCTGCCCAGCCGCGAACTGATCGCCGACTGCGTCGAAACCATGATCGCGGCGCACGCCTTCGACGGCATGATCTGCATCCCCAACTGCGACAAGATCGTGCCCGGCATGCTGATGGCGGCCATGCGCCTGGACATCCCCACCATTTTCATCAGCGGCGGACCGATGCCTGCCGGTAAGACGCCCGACGGGCGCACCGTGGACCTGATTACCGTCTTCGAGGGCGTCGGCCAGTTCAAGACAGGGGCCATCGACGAGAAGGAACTCAAGGTCCTGGAAGATTACGCCTGCCCCTCGTGCGGGTCGTGCTCCGGCATGTTCACCGCCAACTCGATGAATTGCCTGATGGAAGCGCTCGGACTGGCCCTGCCTTACAACGGCTCGGCGCTGGCCGAAACCGACGAGCGCGTGGCGCTGGCCGGGAAGGCTGCCAACCAGTTGATGACGCTCATCGACATGGACCTGACGCCGAGCCAGATCGTCACCGCCGAGGCCATCGACGACGCTTTCGCGCTCGACATGGCGATGGGCGGCAGCACCAACACCGTGCTGCACACCCTGGCGATTGCCTACGAGGCGGGCCTCGACTACCCGCTAGAGCGCATCAATCAGGTGGCCGAGCGCGTGCCGCACATCTGCAAGGTCAGCCCGGCCTCGCAGTGGCACATGGAGGACTTGCACCGTGCGGGCGGCGTACCGGCCATCCTGAACGAGATCGCCAGTGACGGGAACACCCTGCACCTGGACCGGCCCACGGTCAGCGGCGTGACGCTCGGCGAGAGCATCGAGAGCGCGGCGATCAAGGACCACGAGGTCATCCTCCCGCGCGAGAAGCCGCACAGCGACACCGGCGGGCTGGCGATCCTGTTCGGCAACCTGGCCCCCGACGGCGCGGTCGTCAAGACCGCCGCCGTAGACGCCGGGATGCGCCAGCACAGCGGCCCGGCGCGCTGCTACGACAGCCAGGAAGAGGCCGTGCGCGGCATCCTGGGCGGCGAGGTGCAGCCCGGCGAGGTGGTCGTCATTCGCTACGAAGGCCCCAGCGGCGGCCCCGGCATGCAAGAGATGCTGGCCCCCACCTCGCAGATCGTCGGCATGGGCCTGGGCGACAAGGTGGCGCTCATCACCGACGGGCGTTTCAGCGGCGGGACGCGCGGCGCGGCCATCGGGCACGTCAGCCCGGAGGCGGGCGCGGGCGGGCCAATCGCCATCGTGCAGGACGGGGACACCATCAGCATTGACCTGGACAAACGCACGCTCAACCTGGATATCCCCCAGGATGAATTCGAGAAACGCACGAAGGCGCTCAACCCCTTCGAGCGCGACATCAAGAGTCGTTGGCTGCGTCGCTACGCCAGACTGGTCAGCAGCGCCAGCACCGGAGCAGTCTTTTTGGACTGATTGACCCATAGGAAACGAGAAGAAGAGGAGACAAAGAAGACACATGCAACTCACAGGCGCAGACATCATCTTTGAATGCTTGAAACGCGAGGGCGTCGATCTGATTTTCGGCTACCCCGGCGGGGCGATTCTGCCCGCCTACGACGCCATGACGAATTACCCGGAAATCCACCACGTGTTGGTGCGCCACGAGCAAGGCGCAGCCCACGCCGCGGACGGCTACGCGCGCGCCACCGGCAAGGTAGGCGTAGCGATGGCCACCTCCGGCCCCGGCGCGACCAACCTGGTGACCGGCATCGCCACCGCCATGATGGACTCCTCGCCCATGGTGTGCATCACCGGGCAGGTGGCGAGCGGGGCCATCGGCAGCGACGCTTTCCAGGAAACCGACGTGACCGGCGTCACCCTGCCCATCACCAAGCACAACTACCTGCTCACAGACGTAGACGATATCGCCCCCACCATCCGCGAGGCTTTTCACATCGCGCGCAGCGGGCGGCCCGGCCCGGTGCTGATCGACATCGCCAAGGACGCCCAAAACGCGATCACCGAGTTCATCTATCCCGAAGAAGAGCCGGTGCTGCCCGGCTACCGGCCCGCTGCGTCCGCGACAGAGGAAGAACTCGAAGCCGCGCTGGCGCTCATAAACGAGTCGGAGCGCCCGCTCATCCTGGCCGGACACGGCATTTTGATGGCCGGGGCGATGCGCAACCTGCAACAATACGCCGAACGGACGCAGACGCCTGTCGCGCTCACCCTGCTGGGCAAGGGCGGCATGCCGGAGAACCACGTGCTCTGCCTGGGCATGATGGGCATGCACGGCGAGGCTCACGTCAACAAGGCCATTCAGGAAGCCGACCTGCTGATCGCGCTCGGCATGCGTTTCGACGACCGCGTGACCGGCAATCTGGCAAACTACTCCCCGAATTCGCGCAAGATTCACGTCGATATTGACCGCTCCGAGCTCAACAAGAACGTCCCAGTCGACGTCGCCATCGCGGGCGACGTGGGCATCGTCATCGGCCAGTTCTTGGGCGCGGTGAAGCACCTGAACCACGGCGACTGGCTGGAGCAAATCTCCGAATGGCAAGACGACGCCAACAAGCGCGACATCCTGCACACGAATTTCGCGGGCAAGCTGCTGGCCGCGCACGTCATCCACGACATCTGGAACGCCACCAACGGTGACGCCGTCTTGGTCACCGACGTGGGCCAGCACCAGATGTGGGCAGCCCAATACTATCCCCACCAGCGCCCACACACGCTCATCACCAGCGGCGGGCTGGGCACGATGGGCTTCGCCCTCCCGGCGGCCATCGGAGCCAAGATGGGCGTGCCCCACGAAAACGTGTGGGCCATCGTCGGCGACGGCGGCTTCCAGATGACATCGTTCGAGCTGGCAACCGCCGCGCAGGAAAACATCAACGTCAACATCGCCATCATCAACAACGGCTACCTGGGCATGGTGCGCCAGTGGCAGCAGTTCTTCTACGAGGAGCGCTACAACGCCACGCCCATGCACAACCCCGACTTTTGCAAGCTGGCCGAAGCCTACGGCGTCCAATCCAGGCGCGTCACCACCCGCGAAGACGTGGCCGAGTCCGTGAAGTGGGCGGAGTCGGTTGACGGCCCGGCGCTGATCGACTACGTGGTCGAGAAGCACGATATCGTCTATCCGATGGTCCCTGCCGGTGCCGACCTGGACAACATGATCCGGCGGCCCTACCCCAAGAGGTGAAACGAGATGAAGCAAACACTGGTTGCACTGGTCGAGAACAAACCCGGCGTCCTGAACCGGGTCGCCAGCCTGTTCCGGCGGCGCGGCTTCAACATCGACAGCCTGACGGTTGGGCGCACCGAGGACGACGCCGTATCGCGCATGACCATCGTGATGGACTCCAGCGCCACGGAAGCCTGGCGCGTGGAGGAAAACCTGTACAAGCTGGTCAACGTCATCCAGGTGAACGACCTGACGCACAAAGCCGCCGTCGTGCGCGACCTGGCGCTCATCAAAGTGGCAGTTGACAAGCAAACGCGGCAAGAAGTGATGCAGCTTTGCGAGATTTTCCGCGCCAAGATCATCGACGCCAGCACCGACACCGTCATCGTCGAGATCACCGGCACCGAGGACAAAATCTCTGGGCTGGTCGAAGTGCTCAAGCCCTTCGGCATCCTGGAAATGGTGCGCACCGGCGTAGTAGCCATGGCGCGCCGCGAACGCATTACCAATGGACACCCTGTCCCTACCCCCAACGGGAGAAACTAGCAATGGCAAACCTTTACTACGATAAGGATGCTGACCTTAAGTATTTTGAAGGCAAGACCGTCGCCATCATCGGCTACGGCAGCCAGGGCCACGCCCACGCGCTCAACCTGCGCGATAGTGGCCTGAACGTGGTCGTGGCCGAGGTGCCAGACGGCAAAGCCTGGAAGGCCGCCGAGGCACAGGGCCTGACCGTCAAGGTGGTAGACGAGGCGGCCAAGATGGCCGACTGGATCTCGGTGCTCGTCCCAGACACCCTCCAACCCAAGCTTTACACCGAGTCCATCGCACCTAACCTGAAAGCGGGCGACACGCTCATGTTCGCGCACGGCTTCAATATCCGCTTCGGCGAAATCAAGCCGCCGGACGACGTAGACGTGAGCATGATCGCGCCCAAATCGCCCGGCCACCGCCTCCGCGAACTCTACCAGGAAGGCGCGGGAACACCGGCCCTGTTGGCCGTGGAGCAAGACGCCACCGGTAAGGCCAAAGAGGGCGCGCTGGCCTACGCACGCGCGCTGGGCTGCACCCGCGCAGGCGTGATCGAGACCACCTTCGCCGAAGAAACCGAGACCGATCTCTTTGGCGAGCAGGTCGTCCTGTGCGGCGGCGTCTCCGAGCTTGTCAAAGCCGGATTCGAGATGCTGGTCAAAGAGGGTTACCAGCCTGAAATCGCCTACTTCGAATGCCTGAGTGAGCTAAAGCTCATCGTGGACCTGATGTACCAGGGCGGTATGAGCTACATGTGGTACTCGGTGTCCGACACCGCCGAGCACGGCGGCTACACGGGCGGCCCGCGCATCATCACCGAGGAAACCAAGGGCGAGATGAAGCGGATGCTGGACGAAATCCGGGATGGCTCGTACGCCAAGAAGTGGATCGCGGAAAACGATAAGGGCCGGCCCTGGTTCGACGAGAAGCGCAAGGCCGAGAGGCAGACTCTCCTTGAGAAGGTAGGGCGGGAACTGCGCGAGATGATGCCGTTCCTGGACGCCAAGATAATCGAAGATTGAGTTCAGCGGTTTGCGAACGGACCGGGCGGTCAGCCCAATGTTGACCGCCCGGCCAGCAACTGCCTGAGGAGACAGACAGGAAATGAGCAAGGATAGCGACGACAATGTAGTACGCATCTTCGACACCACGCTGCGCGACGGCGAGCAATCACCCGGCGCATCGCTGACGAGCGCCGAGAAACTCGAAATCGCCCGCCAGCTGGCCCGCCTGGGCGTCGACATCATCGAGGCCGGGTTCCCCATCGCCTCGCCAGACGACGCCGAGGGCGTGCGGCGTGTTGCCGAAGAGATTGGCACCCCCGACGGCCCGGTCATTTGCGGGCTGGCACGCGCCAACACCCTGGACATCGACACCGCCTGGCGCTCCATCGAAGTCGCGGCCAAACCACGCATTCACACCTTCCTGGCGACCAGCGACATCCACATGGAACACAAACTGCGCAAAAGCCGCAACGAGGTACTGGAAACCATCGGCGAGATGGTCAGCTACGCCAAGTCGTACTGCGACGACGTGGAGTTCTCCCCGGAGGACGCCGGGCGTTCGAACCGCGAGTTTTTGGTCCAGGCGCTCACCATCGCCATTCAGGCCGGGGCCACCACGCTGAACATCCCCGACACAGTCGGCTACACCATGCCGGAGGAGTTCGGCGACCTGATGGAGTATCTCGTCACCAACACCCCTGGCGCGGAGGATGTCATCTGGTCGGTCCACTGCCACGACGACCTGGGCATGGCGACGGCCAACACGATGGCCGGGGTGAAAGCCGGAGCGCGGCAGGTCGAGGTGACGGTCAACGGCATCGGCGAGCGCGCGGGCAACACCTCGCTGGAAGAGGTGGTGATGGCCCTGCACACCCGCCGTCCGCTCTACGGCCTGACGACCAACGTCGACACCACGCAGATCACGCGCACCAGCAAACTGGTCAGCAACTACACCGGCATGATCGTGCAGCCCAACAAGGCCATCGTCGGCGCGAACGCCTTCGCCCACGAGGCGGGCATCCACCAGGACGGCATGCTGAAGAACGAAACCACGTACGAGATCATGCGGCCCGATACCATCGGTCTGGCGCAAAGCCGTCTGGTGTTGGGCAAGCACAGCGGTCGCCACGCCTTCCGCGTCCGCCTGGAAGAGATGGGATACGAGTTGGACCAGGACGACCTGAACCAGGCGTTCGCCCGCTTCAAAGACCTGGCCGACAAGAAGAAGGAAGTGAGCGACGCCGACCTGGAGTCGCTCATCGCCGACGAGTTCTACGGCCCAGAGCCGATCTACGAGATGATCGACCTCCAGGTAACGTGCGGGACGGTGGGCATGCCCACGTCAACCGTGCGCCTGAAAGGGCCTGACGGCAAGATGCACGTCTTCGCTGGGATGGGCACCGGACCTGTCGACGCCACCTACACGGCCATTGATGGGATCGTTGGCTGCGACAACCGGCTGCTTGAGTACAGCGTCCACGCGGTCACCGAGGGCATAGACGCTCAAGGTGAGGTCACCGTGCGCATCCAGGACGAAACGGAGAACGGCGGCAGCGGGCGGGTGTTCGGCGGACACGGCGCGGACCCCGACGTGGTGGTCGCCAGCGCCAAAGCCTACATGAACGCGCTCAACAGGATGCTGGCCTTTCAGCAGTCAGCCGGTACGCCCGGTGGGGATGTGGCAGTGGTCACTATTGCCGCTGCTACCGAAAGCGAGTGACTCGCCGACAGCTTACCACTTGTCAAGGAGAGAGATTGTGATGTCTAAAATGCCTCACATGCCCGCCGATCAGGCCCCAGATGGCGACCCGGCATGGCGCGAGCAGGTCGAGCGGCAACGCATGCCCGCATTCCCCACTTCTCTGGCCTGGGAACTCAAATGGGACGGTGCGGCGCTGGAGGACAGGCAGCAGCAGACCGAGGAGCCTGATGGCGACAAGAAGGGGGGAACCTCGTGACGCAATCCCTGCACCGCTGCACACGGCCACGGGCGAGCGCGTCTGGGCTCGACGTGTTCCACCAGGCTGTCAGGCGCCGGGGGCAAAGATGAGGGTCGAAATCTACGACACCACGCTGCGCGACGGCACGCAGGCCGAGGGCATCTCGCTTTCGGTGGACGACAAGCTCAAGATCACCGAATTGCTGGACGAATTGGGCGTGCGCTACGTCGAAGGGGGGTGGCCCGGCTCCAACCCCAAGGATGCCGCCTACTTCGAGCGCGCCCGCAACCTGAACCTGGAGCACGCCACCATCGCCGCGTTTGGCTCGACCTGCCGCGTCGGCTCCCGGCCCGGCGACGACCCGAACATCCGCGCCTTGCTGGAGGCCGAAACGCCCACCTGCACCGTCGTCGGCAAGTCGTGGCTGCTGCACGTCGCCGAGGTCATCCGGGCCACGCCCGAAGAGAACCTGCGCATCATCTGCGAGAGCCTGGCCTACCTCATCAAAGAGGGTCGCGAGGTGATCTACGACGCCGAGCATTTCTTCGACGGCTACAAGGCCAACGCCGACTACGCGCTGCAAACGCTGCGGGCCGCGCAAGACGGCGGGGCGCCCATGCTGGTGCTGTGCGACACCAACGGCGGCAGCCTGCCGTGGGAGATCGAGCAGATCGTGGGCGAGGTGGCTGTCGCTCTGCCCGGAGCGCAGCTGGGCGTCCACACGCACAACGACGGCGAGCTGGGCGTCGCCAACTCGCTGGCCGGGGTGCGCGCAGGCGCGGTTCACGTCCAGGGCACAGTCAACGGCTATGGCGAGCGCGTGGGCAACGCCAACCTGTGCAGCATCATCCCCGACTTGCAGCTCAAGATGGGCTGCGAGTGCCTGCCCGACCCCGCCAATCTCGTCAAGCTCACCCACGTCGCCCGGTCGGTGGCCGAAATCGCCAACCTTGCGCCGGAGGACAAGCAGCCGTTCGTCGGCAAGAGCGCCTTCGCGCACAAGGGCGGCATTCACGTGGCCGCCATCCGCCGCAACATCGACAGCTACCAGCACGTCGACCCGGAGTTGATCGGCAACTCGATGCGCGTGCTCGTCTCGGACCTGTCCGGCAGGGGCAACCTGCTCAGCAAGGCCGAAGAGTTCGACCTCGACGTCGACAAGGAAGAGGTGCGCGAGGTCGTGGAGCAGATAAAGGCGCTGGAACACCAGGGCTACTCTTTCGAAGGCGCGGAGGCTTCCGTCGCCATGCTAATGCGCCGCGCCCAGCCCGATTACGATCCCCCCTTCCGTCTGGTTGATTTCACCGTGCTCACCCGCAACGGCGGCGGCGATACCTGCGCCGAGGCCCTCCTGAAGCTGGACGTTGGCGGCGAGATCGTGCACACTGCCGGGGACGGCAACGGCCCGGTCAACGCGCTCGACATGGCGCTGCGCAAGGCGCTGCTGCCCGCCTATCCACATCTGGCCGACTTCCAGTTGGCCGACTACAAGGTGCGTATCCTCGACGGGGACAGCGGCACCGCCGCCTCAACCCGCGTGCTGATCGACACGCAGAACACCAGCGAACGGTGGAGCACCGTCGGGGCCAGCACCAACATCATCGAGGCCAGTTGGCGCGCGCTGGTGGACAGCGTGGAGTACGGGCTGCTGATGGCCTCGTGAAGCAAGTTATCCTGCTGCTCTTTTGACAGGGCACGGCACCGTCGCTTGCTTCCAGGTGTGGTGCCCTTTTCTGTACAGTCATAACCAGGAAAAGAGGAAAACACATGCAAGCCACAATCGCTGTGGTGGCCGGGGACGGCGTTGGACCGGAGGTCGTCGAGCAAGGGCTGCTCGCTCTGGCAGCCATCGGCGAGCGATACGGTCATTCGTTTGACATGCAACACGCGCTCATCGGCGGGGCGGCCATAGATGCCACCGGCAGCCCCCTGCCCGACGAGACGCTGGCCGTCTGTGATAACGCAGACGCTATCTTGCTGGGCGCAGTGGGCGGGCCAAAATGGTCGGACCCCACCGCCCCGGTGCGCCCGGAACAAGGGCTGCTGGCAATACGCAAGCGCTACGGCCTGTTTGCCAATCTGCGCCCGGTCTTCACCAGTCCGGCGCTGGCCGCTTACTCACCCCTGCGCCCGGAGTTGCTGCAAGACGTGGACATGCTTTTTGTGCGAGAACTGACGGGCGGCATTTACTTTGGCAAGCGCCAGGAGATGGACAAGAGCGGCGCGGCCTCTGACGAACTGCGCTACACCGTCAAAGAAGTCGAGCGCGTGGCGCGCGTCGCCTTCGAGGCGGCCCGGAACCGGCGCAAGCGCGTGGCCTCGGTGGACAAGGCCAACGTGTTGGCTTCGTCCCGGCTGTGGCGAAAAACCGTCGTCGACGTGTCCAGCGATTATCCCGACGTGGAACTGGAGCACGTGCTGGTGGACGCCTGCACCATGTACCTGATCCGCCAGCCGAGCCGTTTCGACGTGATCCTGACGACCAACATGTTTGGCGACATCCTCAGCGACGAGGCGTCTGTGTTGGCGGGGTCGCTGGGCATGCTGCCGTCGGCCTCGCTCAGCGAGGGGACGAAGGGCCTCTACGAGCCGATACACGGCTCCGCGCCGGACATCGCCGGGCGGGGCATCGCCAATCCCACCGGCACGCTCCTCAGTTGCGCCATGATGCTGCGCTACAGTTTCAAGCTGGAAGAGGAAGCCCAGGCCCTGGAAGCCGCCGTTCACCAGACTCTGGAGGCGGGCCACCGCACCGCCGACATCAGCGTCCCCGGCGAATCGCCATTGAACACCCAGGACTTTGGTTCTAGGATCCTGGCCCAATTGACGCATCAAAAGATGTGAATAATTTGTGAATATGAGATTTGTTACGCCTTTGTGAGCCTCGATAGGTCTAGGGGACTATGGACGGCGCTGGAGCATTAGACATATGATAGTGATCGAATAGATTCTATCATTCTATGAAAGGAGCTTATCCAATGTTATTCTTGCCTCGCGAAGAGGGCCAGGGCCTCGTAGAGTACGCTCTAATCCTGGTATTGGTCGCCGTCGTGGTCATCGTCATCCTGGCGCTGCTCGGCCCGGCCATCGGCAACGTGTTCAGCAACATCGTTGAGGCCATCTAAACCGCTACACGTTCTGAATTGGAAAGCTTCAAAGAAGGCTCCCACGGGAGCCTTCTTTGCTTTTAAGGTATAGTCTCAAGAACGTCAGACCAGGAAATCGATCCCCATGAACGAAGTCAACCCACTGCTGGATGACCCCCGTATCCTGAACGTGCTGTTTCACCCGCGTCTCGCCAGGGCAGGCAGCAGTCACTTTCCCGGTGCGCGTGACGGCAGCGTGGACGTGGGCGAAGGCGTGGTCATTGGCTGGCGGCTCTTCCCGGCGGACGATACCACCGCCCCCGTCCTGCTCTACTTCCATGGCAACGGCGAACTGGCCGCCGACTACGACTCGGTTGCCAGCCTGTATGCCGAACGCGGCATCAGCCTGCTGGTGGCCGACTATCGCGGCTACGGCTGGAGCACCGGCCAGCCCACAGTGACCGCCCTGCTCGGCGATGCGCGCGCCGTGGCGGACGCCTTTCCGCGCCTGTTGGCCGAGGCTGGCCTGGAGCCGCGCGGCTTGTTCGTGATGGGGCGCTCGCTGGGCAGCGCATGCGCCATCGACGTGGCAGCGCAAGACGAGAACCGCTGGGACGGGTTGATGATCGAGAGCGGATTTGCGCACACCTTCGCACTGATGGCGCGGCTGGGACTGCGGATTCCAGGCGTAGAAGGCCAGGACGACGGCGTGAACAGCCTGGACAAAATCGCCCGTCTGAGCCTGCCGACCCTCATCATCCACGGCAAACTCGACATACTCATCCCGGCCAGCGAGGGCAAGGCCCTGTACGAGGCTTGCGGGTCCAGCGAAAAACGACTGCTGCTCATCCCGATGGCAGGCCACAACAGTGTGCTGGCCTATGGGCGAAAAGCCTACATGCAAGCCATCGGCGAATGGACAGGCGTGGCCTGAGCAAACGGGGCGGGCCTTTTGACCCACCCCGAAAGACCTACGCTGAGATAGAGCGATCCTATTCCGTCACAATTGTAGCCAGGAACTCCTCGTACAATTCGGGATCGTACCAGAAATCGGGATACTGGTAGGAGTCGAAGGGGCCGAGTATGTACTCCTCTGCAATGCGCCGGAAGATGGGCGAGGCGATGTCCGCCCCCTGACCGGCGTTCTCCAGAACAACCGCAATGGCGATCTGCGGGTCGTCGGCGGGCGCATAGCCCACGAACCAGGCGTGGGGCAGCGCCGTGTCGCCGGGAGCCTGCGCCGTGCCGGTCTTGCCCGCCAGCGGCAGGTTCGATAAACGGAGAATAAAGCTGGCCGTGCCGCCGGGGTCGCGCTGTACGTCCCACAGGCTGTTCTGCATCACGGCCAGGTTTTCTGGCGTGACGGGCAGGGTGCCCATCACCTCCGGCTGTGAGGTCCAACTCGGTTCCTCGCCGATGATCGCGATTTGGCGCACGAGTTGGGGCCGGTAGAGCGTGCCGCCGTTGGCGATAGCGGCAAACACATTGGCCGCCTGCAACGGCGTCACCAGGATGTCCCCTTGCCCAATGGCGACGTTCACACTGTCGGCAATGCTCCATTCCCGCCCGCGCGTCTGCATCATCCAGCCCGTGTCGGGGATCAGCCCAGGTGCCTCACGCAGCTGTGTCAGGCCAGTCGGCGCGCCCAGGCCAAACTGCCGGGCGTAGTTGGGAATCATGTTGAAGTCGGCCTCGCCCGTATCCAGGCCAATCTGGTAGAAGTACGGGTCGCAAGAGAACGTAAGCGCCTGCGCCAGCGAGATGGTGCCGTGTCCCTGGGGCAGCCAGTCCGTTTTGCGATTGGCCACGCCCAGGCCATCCCAATAGCCCACGCACGTATAGGGCGTCTCGACGGTGTAGCCCCCCTCTCCCAGCGCGGCGGCCATCGAGACCACCTTGAAAACCGAACCGGGCGGGTATTCCCCTTGAGTGGCCCGGTTGAGAAAGGGCTTGCGATAGTCGTCCACGTAACCCTGGATGCGTGCCTCGCGTTCCGGGAACTGGTTCTGCGGGACGAAGACGTTGGGGTCGAAGCCGGGATAACTGACCATAGCCAGGATATCGCCGTTGTTGACATCCAACACCACCACCGCTGCGCCCGGTGAAGGAAACGACCCACCGGCCCACGTTTCCCCGGCGGCGCGATACGCTTCCAACAGCGCGTTCTGCACAATCGTCTGCAGCCGCCGGTCGATGGTCGTGTAGATACTCTGGCTGGGCACCGCCTCCTTGGTTGCCACGTCGGTCACGAACTCACCCGCAGCCGTGTAAATCGACAACCGCCCGCTGGGCTTGCCCGCCAGGAATTCCTCCCCCCAGTTTTCCAATCCAAGCAGCCCCACGATAGCGTCGCAGCGATAGCCGCGCTGCTCCCACTCGGCACATTGGTCCTCTGGAATGTAACCGGTGTAGCCCAACGCGTGCGGAGCCAGCGCGTTATAGTAGCGCCTCCCGCTCTTGGTCTGACTGCGCAGCGCCGGAAAATCGTCGAACAGCGTGGGATACTGGCTGAGAACCTCGGCATCGGTATCGCCCAGCGCGATATCCCAGTTGGGCGGCGCGCCCTCGTACTGCTGCCGTATAGTATCCACCGGTTGGCGCAGGATGATGCTCAACCGTTCGAGCATCTGCTCTTCCGAATCCGGGTTTATCAACTCTGGGACGATGGACACCGTCACGGCGGCGGCGTCTTCCTGAGCCAACCACTGCCCCTCGCGGTCATAGATATTGGCGCGGGCAGGCGTCTGGGCGTCGAGCGTCAGCACACAGGAGTTGCACAACCCCTCGAATATCAGCGCCGGAGACCAGATCACACCCCAGCGCTGGCCGTCGAATTTGAGGAGCATGGTCAGGTCGTGTTCGACAGCGCCCAGCACGTGCGTGTTGTAGGTCACTCGAAAGTCAACCCGGGCCGAATCGCCCTGGGGCAGCATCGAGTTCTCCTGGGTGGTCAGGCTTTCGAGCGTCATCGTGGTGGCCGTGGAGGTGTACCAGCCGGTGAAATCTTCGAGCGTGTAGGAATCCTGGCTGTTGCCGTTCAGGTGGCTGTACATGCCCTGGTAGTCGCCCCGCTCCCAGGCGTCCAGAAACGTCTGGGCGACGCCCTCCGGGGTGCCGATATCGGGCGTGGCCGTGACCGGAAGTTCCGGGTCCTCCGAGCCGCTGCCGCCCGCCAGCAGGCCGGGCAGAGCGCTGCAGCCGCTGAGGGCCGCCACCAAGAGAACCGCTACCAGGACCAAAAAGAGAGGTTTTTGGCGCTTCATCGACCCCTATCTCGTTCAATTAAGAAAGCCGGTGAACCTGCTCAACCGGCCCCAGCTATCATTTCTCACGTTCGGGCGGGATTATAGCCCGGAGGTATGGGGGTGTCCACCTGGCGCACCGTCCAGCACGTCGGCGGTCACCAGGCAGTCGTAGTCGAGGTGAGCCTGGCAGGCTGGCGGCACCTGGGCCAGCAAATCGTCCCAGACATGGCCCAGCGCCCGCAGGCTGCGCAGCAGGTGGCACAGCGGCAGGCCCATCACACCGGCGTAGCAACCGCTCATCGCCGCGACGGGGTTGAAACCGCGATGCTGGATCGCGTAGCCCCCGGCCTTGTCGAACGGATCGCCGGTGGTGATGTAGGCTTCGACCTCGTCGTCGCCGTAGTCACGCATGGGCACCTCGATGGCCGCCAGGTCGGTCACTTCATGGTTTGGTGCCATATCGAGCAGCGTGATCGCGCTGTACACTGCGTGGCCCCGCCCGCGCAGGCGGGCCAGCATGGCGCGGGCGTGGTCGGCGTCGCGGGGTTTGCCCAGCAAATCGTCGCCCAACGCGACAATCGTATCGGCGGCCAGCACCAGCGCGGGCTGATCGAGCAGGCGGGCCGCCTCGCGGGCCTTAAGCTGGCTGAGCCGGGTCACGTAGACGGGCGGCGGCTCGCCCGGCAGGCGACTCTCGTCTACCTGCGGCGTGACGGTCTGAAAGGGGACGCCCAGCAGCGTTAAAAGCTCTCGCCTCCGGGGCGAGCCAGAGGCGAGAACGAGGTTTGCGTCGCTCATCAGGTCCGGCCAGGATTAGTGGTGGCCATGCGCTCCGTGGGCGTGCCCGTGCGCCTTTTCTTCGTCAGAGGCCGCGCGCACCGAGGCGATTTTGACCGAGAAATGCAGCGTCTCACCGGCCAGCGGGTGGTTGAAGTCCAGCGTCACAGTCTCATCGGTGACCGCCGTAATCATGGCGGCTTGCGTGCCGCCAGGGTTGGCGGGATCGCGGATTTCCAGCATGCCGTTCACGCGCAAGTCAAGTTCCGGGGGAAAGACGCTGCGCGGGTGGTCTTCAACGTCGTCAGGGTCGTGCTCGCCGTAGGCGTCCGCCGGGCTGACCGCGACCTCCTTGGACTCACCCACCTTCATCCCCTCCAACTCGCTTTCCAGTCCGGGGATGATGTTCCGGTGACCGTGCAGGTATTCCAGGGGATCGCCCTCGTTCGAACGGTCAATTTCCTGCCCATCGCCCAGCTTTAAGACGTACTCCAAACCCACCACCATATCCGTACCGACGGTATCACTCATGATATTGTCTCCTTCGTTGGCTAACGGCGTTGTGCGGAACACAACCTAGAGAGTGTACCACAAGCAGGTGAGGTTAATCGAGGATTTGCATGGGGGCCATGCTGGCGATCAGGCGCTTGAGGCCGCTCTCCTCGAAGGCCACGCTGACTTCCTCTTCACCCGCCGTGACGCGGCTCTCGATGACGACGCCCTCGCCAAACTTGGCGTGGCTGACGCGCTGGCCGGGCCGGTACGTGGTGGTCTGGGCTGCCTTCTGAGGGGGTGCGGCGTCGCTTTCCCAGGTGATGGCGCGCTTGTAATCCGCCCAGGCAGGCGTGGTGCGCTCGCTCCGCAGCGGGACGTTGCCGCTGAGCAGCTCTTCGGGGATGTCGTCCAGGAAGCGCGAGGGCAGGCTGATGGCGTTGTCGCCCCACACTGTGCGCCGAAAGGCGTACAGCAAGAACAGCCGGTCCTGGGCGCGCGTCATGCCGACGTACAGCAGGCGGCGCTCCTCGTCGATGCCGTCCGGCTCGTCAAAGGAGCGCTGGTGGGGCAGCAGCCCTTCCTCCAGGCCGACGATGAACACCAGGGGGAACTCCAGCCCTTTGGCCGAGTGCAGCGTGAGCAAGGTCGGCGCGTCGGCGTCGTCGGGCAGGTTGTCCACGTCCGAGACGAGCGCGACCTCCTCCAGGAAGGTCTCCAGGTTCAGGCCCTCGTACTCGGCGGCCACGTTGCGCAGCTCGACCACGTTTTCCCAGCGTTCAGCGCCCTCTTCGGTGCCGTCGTCGAGGGCGTCGTGGAAGCCGGTCTCGTCGATGACCAGGTCCAGCACCTCCGGCACGCTCAGTTCGCGCGCCACCTCTCGCCAGCCCCGGACCATCTGGGCGAAGCCCCGCAGCGCATTGAGCGCCCGCCCGGTGAAAGGCGAGTCCTCGCCCCGCGCCAGTGCGTCGAGCGCCTCCCACAGCGTGCCGCTGCGCTTCTCGGCCCAGATTTTCAGGTTGCCGAGCGTCTTCTGGCCGATGCCGCGCGTGGGCACGTTGATGATGCGGTTCAGGCTGACGGAATCGTTGGGGTTGTAAACCACGCGCAGGTAAGCGATCAGGTCCTTGATCTCGCGGCGCTGGTAGAAGCGGATCGCGCCGACCAGTTTGTAGGGCAGCCCGGCCCGCAGGAAGGCGTCTTCGAGCGCGCGCGATTGGGCGTTGGTGCGGTACATCACCGCGCAGTCGCCGGGGTTGGCCTCGGCGGTGGCGACCAAACCGGCGATGGTCTCCACCACGAACTGGGCCTCGTCGCGCTCGTCGTAGGATTCGTACAGCGTGACGTTGGGGCCGCCCTCGCGGTCGGTGAACAGCTTTTTCTTCTTGCGGCCAGGGGCCTTGTCGATGACGGCCATCGCCACGTCCAGGATGACCTGGGTGGAGCGGTAGTTCTGCTCCAGCAAGATCGTCTCGGCCCCGGTGAAATTCTCCTCGAAGCGCTGCACGTTGCGGTAGTCCGCGCCGCGCCAGCCGTAGATGCTCTGGTCGGGGTCGCCCACGCAGAACACGTTGCGGTGCCCGGAGCCGAGGTCGCGCAGCAGGCTGTACTGGGCCATGTTGGTGTCCTGGAACTCGTCCACCAGCACGTGGTCGTAGCGGCGTTGGTAGCGCTCGCGGACCGCCGCGTTTTCGGCCAGCAGCAGCGCGGTCCGCATCAGCAGGTCGTCGAAATCGGCGGCGTTGTTGGCGACCAGCAGTTCCATGTAGCGCTCGTAGACGCGCCCCGCCGCCTCGGCGAAGTAGCTCTCCGAGCGGTAAAGCTCCGGTTCGATCAGTTCATTCTTGGCCCGCGAGATCATGTTGTGCATGCGCGTGGGCGGGAAGCGCTTGTCGTCCATGTTCAGGTCGGCCAGGGCCTGCTTGACCAGGCTCAGTTGGTCGGGGGTGTCGTAGATGACGTAGTCCGGGCCGAGGGGGATGAAGTCGGCCTCGCGGCGCAGGATGCGGGCGCAGATGGCGTGGAAGGTGCCGATCTCCAGGCCGCGCAGCCTGCCGCCCAGCAATTCCTCGATGCGGTGGCGCATCTCGCGGGCGGCCTTGTTGGTGAACGTGACCGCCATGATGCGGTGCGGCACGACCTCCTGCGCCTGGATGAGCCAGGCCACGCGGTGGGTGAGCACGCGCGTCTTGCCGGAGCCGGGCCCGGCCAGCACCAGCGCCGGGCTGCCGTCGACGGTCACGGCGTCGCGCTGTTGGGGGTTGAGTCCGCTGAGGAGGTCGGTCATAGAGAATAGTCACTTCCTATTGGAAATGTCAGGAGCCTGTTGCACTACATTGTGCCAAGTGGAGAACACTCAACATATGTATGAGATGCCCGATCTCTTGGTTACCGGACCCCTTAGCAGTTGGGAAGCGCTGAACCAGAGAGAACTCAAGTCCTTATCACGCAGGGCCATTTTCCTTCCTTCGGTGAAAATCTCGGAGCCTAGCGCTTGCAGTCCATCTTTTTCCTCTGCGCCACCTTTTCAACTCTTTCGTCTGATAATCTGCTAGGGCGAACGTGTACTCATCTACAGCGTACCTTCTTTGGCGACCTCGAAGGCGGTCCAAAAGCAGCTGTCGAAATGTATCATCCTCTTCTTTGAGTTCACGGTAGTCATTTCGCCATTTCATCGCATCTACAGCCAGCATCTCGAATTCCCACATATGAGTTGGTTGCTTCCGATCCACGCGTAGTTCTTCTATGCCTGGCCCCAGGTGGTACCAAGCAAGAACGAGTGAAGAAGTGTAAAACTCGTGTACGAACTCAATAGGAAGTGCCCGGATTCTAACCATCAGGCCAAGCCTATCGAAAACCCTTGCAAGTTCATCGAGTTGCCTCAATTTGCGTTTCGCTTCACTCTCCTTTTCACTCTCCTTCTCGCTCTCCTCTTCGCTCTCCTCCTCTGCGCTTTCCTTTAGCGCTTTCAAATCAAGAGGACGCAGGGGCTTGTCTGCATGTTCCAGGCCGATTTGCCCGAGCAGTTTTCTCGCGTCTCTATGCCTTTCCAACATTTCGTGGGTTCGAGCGTAGGCGTCGAAACGCAGCGAGCGCTCAGTTTGACGAAGCGTGATATACAGAGGCAGTACTCCGACGGCTGCGATTATAGCTGTGACAATGGAGGCAACTGTACCCAAGAACTCAAGGGAGACTATGGTTGGACTCATGGCTATGCACCCCCAACAAAAACCGCTCTGAATTTCAATTCTATTGTCAGCGAGTCTTAGGAACCTGACGCTCAGCTGGCAGGGACCGTCCAACCTGCTGACACAAGCGGCGTGTCCACTGGCTTGTGTTGCAAGGTCGTGGAAAAACGGGTCCTAGCATTCACGGAACACATCCTCAGGCGCTCTCATGCCAAGTTTAGGAAAGGTGTCTGGTAGCCGCCCCGATCTCTTGGCTATCTGACATCTATGAAAACGAACTCTCCATTCGGGGCGGTAAACAGTGTGGTCAGATTGACTCCCGTCGCGCAGGAGGCCAGGCCCGGCCAGCACCAGAGTTGGGCTGCCCCCCACGGTGACAGCGTCGCACTGTTGGGGATTAGGTCCGGTGGTGAGGTCGGCAAGTTGGCACTTGCTAGCTGATCCTATTCCATTGAACGTTGCTCAGCCGAAGTTTCGAATCTACTTCGAAGCCTCTCTACTATGTCAAACTGAAGGCTTGTCATGCGGTGATTGAGTTCTTTGCAGGCGAAAAAAGCGCCTAGAAGCAATACCTCCACGACAACCAACGGCCACCAAATATTGAAGGAGCGTCCATTACCAGCCAGGAAAATCATGTAGACCAACAAAATGGCAAGTAAAACCAAAGAAGCACTACCGAAAGTTGAGCCAAAATGCTTTAAGTAGTTGATACGCTCTATCCTTAGAAGTGTGTTAGGGTGACGGTTCTTCTCAATGTCATCCATCGTCACAGCGTATGGCTCGTCCAATGAGCTTGGAACAGTGAGCATCAGTCCTGAGCGTACCACACTCTCGTTCAGTAGAAACCCAACGACGTATGAAATAGCCATCGATGCAATTACAACGCTGACGGGTGGTGTTTTAACATCAAAGTCAAACTGAATCATCTGCTCAGAGACCAAGATGGCAATTGTGGTTAATAAGATTGATGCACCTGATCCAACATACGTGAGATCACGCATTACGAAGGTTGTGTAAAGACGACCAAGTATTTGCTCTATCTCTTTCATGCTTCGCGCTTCCCAGCCCTTCGAAATATGATGACGCTTGGCTCTGATGCACGACTACTTTTCTGAATCAATCTTCAACTCTGTCACATCTCGTGGCGGCCTTCGAGGGCGCGGGTGAGGGTGATGATGTCGGTGTATTCGAGGTCGCCCCCGGCGGGCATGCCGCGCGCCAGCCGCGTGACCCTGACCCGCTTGGGGTCGAGGCGGCTGTGGATGTACATCGCGGTGGCGTCGCCCTCGATGCCCAGGTTGGTCGCCAGGATGACCTCGCCGATCGGCTCGCGCTCCAGCCGGGCGAACAACTCGCGGATGCGGAGTTCGTCCGGGCCGATGCCCTCGACGGGTGAAATCGCGCCGTGCAGCACGTGGTAGCGACCCTTGTAGCTGCCGGTGCGCTCGATAGCCAGCACGTCGAGCGGCTCCTCGACAATGCAGACCGTCGCGCGGTCGCGCTCCTCGTCGGAGCAGATCGGGCAGGGATCGCCCTCGGTGATGTTGAAGCAAACCGAGCAGTAGCGCGTGCGGGTGCGCAGGTCGATCAGCGCGTCGGCCAGCGATTGGGCCTGCTCGGACGGCGTGCGCAGCAGGTAATACGTCAGGCGCGAGGCCGTCTTGGGGCCAATCGACGGCAGGCGTGAGAATTCTTCAATCAGGCGGGTGACCGAATCGGGGACGGCTTTGTTCATGGCATACGGACTCTCATCGAAACAGGGCGAACGGGGCTTGTCCTGAGCGATAGCCCGACTATAACGCTTGATGTAAATTGATCCACTGCCAATCAGCCTGTGTATGTTCTACCCCCACCCGCCCTGCGGGCACCCTCCCCCTTAAAGGGGGAGGGCTGGGGTGGGGGTGGGCCTGAGCGAGTGCAGCCCGCCGGATGGTCCAAAAGACGCAACTTACGCCAGACGTTGTAGTCCAGCTTTGTTGGGGGATTCGCCCCTACCCTATAGGCCTAAACCGGGGATGTTCAGCCCCCCGGTGAGGCCCTGCAACCGTTCGGCAGCCATCGTCTGCGAGCGTTCGATGGCGTTGTTGACGGCGGCCACGAGCAGCTTTTCCAGCTTCTGCGGGTCGTCGGGGGTGATGGCTTCGGGCAAGATGCTGATGGACTTGACGCGCTGGTGGCCGGTGATGACGATGGTGATGGCCCCGCCAGCAGCGGTAACTTCTAGCGTCTCTTTCTCAAGCTCCTTTTGCGCCCGGACCATGTCCTTCTGCATCTGCTTGATTTGCTTGCCCAGTCCCATCAGATCGCCCAAGTCGCTTCTTTTGCTCACGGTTCTGGCTCCCCTGGTTGGATGTCGGATATCTGGCCGCCCAGATCGTTGACGGCGGAGGCGATGACCGAGTCGCTCGACAGCAGGTCGCTCATCTCCGGTAGTTTGCCCTGCTGCGAGGCATCGTGGACGCGGCACTCGACGGTGAGCGGCAAGCCGAATACCTCTTCAAGGGCCTGCTCGATGACACGCCGGTTGGCCTCGGCCTCGATTTTCTCTTTCAGCAGGTCGCTGGCGACCGTCAGGACGATCGCCCCGCCACGCACGCCGGTCAACCTGCCGGACTTCAGCATGGCCGGTGCCTTCTTGTCCAGGCGCTTGACGGCTTTCATAAGTGTGTTCCAGCGGGCGTGGACGTCGGCCACGGTGAGCGCATCGGGGTCGTCAGGGACCGGCGGCGGCGCGATTTCCTCCCCAGCCGGTGGGGCCGCCGCGCTGGCCTGCGGCCCGGCGTCTGCTGGCACGGGTTCATAGGCGGCGCCGGGAGGGGTTGGCCCCTCAGGTGCGGGTGGTGCCTGCCGGGGTGGCGACACAGGCGCACCCCCTGCTGGCGGTAGCGGTTGTGGGTTGGTCGCCGGGGCGTGCAGGGCATCCACGCTCTCCAGAAAGGCCAGTTCGAGCGGGAGCTGGAGCTGCCAGCCCCGGTGCATGTCCGTGGCCGCCTGGTTGAAGGCGCGCACCGCCTCCAGCAGCGCGTGGCGGGTGAAGGTGCCCGCCTGCTCGGCCATCACGCTCACCATCTCGCCCGGCACCTCGACGGCAGCCAACTCCTGGCCGCCGGTCTGGACCAGCAAGACGAGGCGCAGGTAATCGACCACCTGCCGCGCGAACTGGCGCGGGTCGGCGCTCTGCTCGACGGCCTGGTTGATGTAGTTGAGGCCGCCTGCCGTGTCGCCCGCCAGCAGCGCATCGACCAGATAGCGCACGCCCTCGGAGAGCACCGTGCCCAGCACGATGTGCGTGCGGTCCAGCGTCAGCACGTCGCCCGGCCCGGCCACGAGTTGGTCGAGCAGGCTGATGGCGTCGCGCAGGCTGCCGGTGGCCTGCCGGGCCACCAGTTCGAGCGCGCCCGGCTCAGCCTGGAAGCCTTCGTGCTCAGCGATGCGCTGCAGGTGCTCGACGGTGATCGCCAGCGGGATGCGCTGGAAGTCGAAGCGCTGGCAGCGCGAGAGGATGGTGGCCGGGACCTTGTGGATCTCGGTGGTCGCCAGCACGAAAATGGCGTGGGCGGGCGGCTCTTCCAGCGTTTTGAGCAGCGCGTCGAAGGCCGCCGCCGAGAAGCGATGGACCTCGTCGATGATGTAGACCTTGTAGCGGCCCTCGCTGGGGGCGAAGGCGATCTTGTCGCGCAGGTCGCGCACGTCGTCCACGCCGGTGTGCGAGGCGGCGTCGATCTCGATGATGTCGAGGAAGCGACCTTCGTTGATGGCCTGGCAGTGGCGGCAGGTGTTATCTGGGCGCAGGCCCACGTCCTCAGCGAGGCAGTTGACGGCCTTGGCGATGAGGCGGGCGGTGGTGGTCTTGCCGGTGCCGCGCGGCCCGGCGAAGAGGTAGGCGTGGCTGACGCGCTCGCTGTAGAGGGCGTTGCGCAGGGTGTGGGTGATGTGGTCCTGGCCGACGACTTCGTCAAAGGTCATCGGACGCCAGCGCCGATAGAGGGCCTGCGCGGCCATGTGGTTGTCCTCCAGAGGTCGAACAGGGGTTCGGATGGCAAGTGTAACATCGGGTCAGGGGCGGCGCAACCAACTGGTGGAGATGGCCGGAAAAATGACATTTTGGTGTCATTTTTTGTCAATCGGGGTGCCGTGGTTTGGTGGCGGTGACAATTTGTTGTCCATTTTTGTCACCAGCGGTCGCGATTTCGCCCTTTCTGACCGTTTTCGGCAGGCGGCCAAAAACCGCCGACAATTTTTTGTCCTTTTTTGTCAAACTCTTTCATTGGCGTGATGCGGTTTCAGAGGGCAGCCAGCAACGAGGGGCACGGCACGCCGTGCCCCTACTGACTAGGCTAGGCGGTTGCTCTCATTCCAGGGCGAGGAGATGGCGTATCTCGCGGACGAGGCCTTTGATGTTTTCGAGGGTGGTGGCGGGATTGGTGAGGGTGAGGCGCAGGTAGCGCTGGCCGTCGAGGGAGGTGGTGGAGATGAAGTAGTCCCCCCGCGCGTGGAGCCTGTCTCTGAGGGCGAGGTGGTCGTCGGCGGGCAGCACGCGGAAGCAGAGGATGTTGGACTGCGGCTCGACCGGGCATTCGAAGTCGGGCAGGTTGTGGAGGTATTGGTAGGCCTGGGCGGTGAGGTCGAACTGGCGCTCGACGTACTCGCCGAGCTTCTTTTCTCCGAGGGCGGCCAGGACCATGAAGAGTTTGAGGCCGAGCACGGGTTTGGTGCATTCGACGGTGCGGTGGTGGAAATCGAAGCCGGGCTGCTCTTTTTCGTAGAAGAGGTAGCTGGCTTCCTGGGTGAAGGCGTGGTCGAGGGCCCGGGCGTCTCGCACCAGCAGGGCTGTGCAGACGGCGGTGACGCGCATCAGCTTGTGCGCGTTCACGATGAACGAATCGGCCAACTCGACGCCGCGCATGAGGTGGCGATACTTTTCAGTCAGGAGAGCGGGGCCACCGTGGGCACCGTCGACGTGGAACCAGAGGTCTCGCTTGCGGCAGAACGCGCCGATCTCTTGCAGGGGGTCGTAGAGGCCGACGGCGGTGGTGCCCGCATTGGCGACGAGGGCAACGGCCCGCCTGCCGTCGTCTTGCAGGCGTCGGTAGGCGGCGGGCAGCCGGTCGGGAATGACGAGTCCTCTGCCGTCAACCTCCAGTGGGTAGACGGCCCGGTGGCCCAGGCCCATGATGCCCGCCGCACGGGCGATGGAGTAGTGGGTCTCGGCGGGGGCGAGGAAGGCGAGGTCGGCGGGATTGCCGTCCTGCCAGACCTCGGGAGCGACGTGGGTGCGGGCGGCGATCATGGCGGTGAGGTTGGCGAGCGACCCGCCGTTGGTCAGGATGCCGCCGCCGTAGCTCTCCTCCGCCGCGTCGTGGGGGTTCAAGGGGGCGGGCTGCCAGCCAACTTTTTCCAGCAACCAGTTGATGAGGAAATACTCGACGCTGACCGACGCGGGGCCGAACTCGTAGATTGAGCCGTCGCTGCTGACGAAGTGGTCGACCAGACCGGCCAGGGCGGCGGCATAGTGCGGGACGGCTTGCTGGTGGGCGATGTTGGCCGGGTGGTAAACGCGCGTGATCCCTGAGAGGTACCTTTCAATGAAGCGGGCCAGTTTGTCGCCCGACAAGCCTCCCTGGGTGACGAGGGAGTCCAGCTCCAGGTCGGTTATCACCTCGCTCATGGGCGGCTGGCGGATGACCGGTCCCTCACCGGCTGTGGATCGTTCGTAGAAGTCGGTCAAGGCTCGTATGACGATGTCTGCATCGGATGCAAAGGGCATGGTGGGTGCGCTCCTTACGTCGGTCAGGCTATAAGTGTAGGCTTATTTCGCAGCGTGGCAAAGCTCAGGATGGGTGGAGGAAGCGCTCTACAAAGTGGGGATGGGGGCGCAGCATGCTGCGCCCCTACCCAAGAACAGGCGTGTCTGCGGCAACGGAGAGCTTGCTGACGACCTTATCGCCATTTGGACGTTCCCCGCGCGGAAGCGGCGTTTCCTTTTTTCGTGGACATCGTTTATCCTAATTGGGTGGAAATTTTCGCGCCTGCCCAGCCTCAAAGCACTGGACACGCATTGCTTCAGGGTTTTTCGTCAAAGGAGCGAGCAAGACATGTATGGGACCGTGGCCCGTTTTCGGGCAAAGCCGGGGATGTTAGAGGCGATGGTGGCGTTGGACGAGCAATTTGCAGCCGATCCGCCGCCGGGTTTCATCGCCAACTACGTCTACCAGATGGACGACGACGCCAATGAGTTCTACATGGCGGTCGTGTTCGAAAGCCGCGAGGCCTACGAGGCCAACGCGAATAGCGCGGAGCAGGGTGAGTTCTACGTCAGATGGAGGGAGATGTTGGAGGCTGACCCGGAGTGGCACGACGGGGCGGTCGTGCACTCGGCCAGTTGAGGCCGGTCGGGCACCCTCCCGCATCGCTGCACTTCTGCTTTCAGAGGGTTTTCGGCCCATCGCTTATTTGAAGAGGTGGGTTATTCGGCAACGGGGAGCCACAGGGTGAAGGTGGCTCCCTGGCCGGGCTGGCCGTCGCTTTCGACTTCAATGCGCCCCTGGTGCAGGCGGATGATTTCTGCGGCAATGGCCAGGCCCAAGCCGGTGCCCGGCGTGCGGGAGTCGCGCCCTGCCCGGCCACGGAAGAAGCGCTCGAAGATCTGCTGCCGCTCGCCGGGCGGGATGCCCGGCCCGGTGTCGGCCACGCTGATGGCGGCCCACTGCCGACCCTCTTCTTGCCGGGTGCCGGTGCTGACGACAATCTGACCACCCTGGGGCGTGTAGTTGAGGGCATTGGTCAGCAAGACGCTCAGGGCCTGACCGAGCAGCCCTTCGTCAGCCTGAACGGTTGGCGGGGTGGGGTGCGTGTCCAGCGACAGGGCCAGGCCCCGGCTCTGGGCCAGCGGTGTGCGGTCCGCCACGTATTGGCGGGCCAGGGCGTTGAGGTCTACCGTGGTGGGGTTCACCTCCACCGCCTCGCGGTCAAGGCGCGACAGGCGCAAGAGGTCTTCGATGATGTTGTTGAGTCGTTCGGTCTCCCGGCCCAGCGCGGCCAGATAGTGGTCACGCTTCTCAGGCGGGCCCGCTTTGAGAAGGCTGTGGTAGAGCATGAGACCGGCAATGGGCGTGCGCAGTTCGTGGGAGACGTTGGAGACAAATTGGTCCTTCAGGTGACTGAGCGCCAGCAGGTGTTCGTTGGTGGCTTCGAGTTCGGCGGTGCGCTCTTTGATGGTCTGCTCCAGGGACTCGTTGTGATCTTCCAGGGCCTGGTATAGCTGCGCGTTGCGAATGGCTACGGCCAGGCTGGCCGCGATCTGTTCCAGCAGCTCTACCTCGTCCTGGCCGAATTGGTTGGGTTGGTTGCACCCCACGTAGAGGGTGCCAATCACCTGGCCGCCGGACACCAAGGGCACGAACATCTGCGAATGCCGACCGAGGTCGATGCTGACCTGGTCGAAGGGGAAGGTGGCTTCGCGCGGGAGGTCGCGCCGGACAAGCGGCTGCCCGGTCTTGACGACGTGCCCGGTAGCCGTCTTGTCCAGCGGTTGGTCGGGGAAGCCCAGGTCTCCTACCACACGACCCTGGCTGGTCTCGTCGAGGGCGTACGCCTGCAGGTTCTGATCGTCGTCTACTATGGACACCAATATGCTGTCGTAGACCTCGAATACCTCGGCGACGGCGTGGACGACCTCACGGAGGATGTCCTCCAGTTCCAGATTGGCGGTCAGGCTTTGGGCCACGCGCTGGAGAGAGCGACTGTGCTTGACGCGGCGGTTCAGCTCTTCCTCCGTCTGCTTGCGCTCGGTAACGTCTTCTCCTGAACTCAAAGTGCCGACGACCTGGCCCGCCTCGTCTGTCAGCAGCGTGTTGTGCCAGGCGATGATCCTCTGCTCTCCGGTTTTTGTCAGGACCGGGTTCTCGTAGTATGCGGTCGCTTCAATTCCCTCCACCATCAACTTTTCGAAGACCTCTCGCACAGCTTTCCTGTGTCGTGCGGGCAGGCAAGTATCGACCCAGTTCTTGCCAATGAGTTCGCCTTCCTCATAGCCCAATACTGCGCAGCCTTTCCTGTTGATCTGGGTGATCTCGCCCCTCTTGTTCAGAGCCAGAAGCACGACACCGGCGACGTCGAGGTGGGTCTGTACCTGCTCCTGCCTCATGGCTTCTTCGGTCCGCTGGCGTTCGGCTTCAGCTCGCTCCAACTGGGCAACCCGGGCACGGAGCGTCTTTATCTCAACTTTGAGTTCTTCTGGCGACCTATCTGAGTCGGTCATGGCAGATCTCCGCAACTCGGAGGTTCCGAGATCAGTTTTCTATGAGGATAGTTTACTTGAAGATTCCGTTACTATACGTTACGAGATGAATTGTTAGGCGATTGTTATGAGGTGAAGGCCGATTGGAGCGATGCCTGGGTTCGGGGTCACGCGCGCGCGAGCTTACGGTCCAAGGAGGTATTCAACAGGCGACACTTGTTACACTTCGACAATATGGCTGCCTCTCCGGCAGGGGACGCTCCACGGTAACTATAGAGGAGGCGGGCGATTGGTGCCAGTTAAGCAGCAGGGTATTATTTTCGGTATGATGGATTTCAGCGGGCTACACGAGGCGCTCACGGCGTGGTTTGAGGCGCAGCGGGAGGATTTACCCTGGCGGCAGACAGAGGGGCAGGCCCGCAGTCCCTATCACGTGTGGCTGTCGGAGGTGATGCTGCAACAGACGCAGGTGGCGACGGTTGTCCCGTATTACGAGCGGTTCGTGGCGCGCTTTCCGACGGTGGCGGCGCTGGCTGCCGCGCCGCTGGACGAGGTGTTGAAGCTGTGGGAGGGGCTGGGTTATTACAGCCGGGCGCGCAACCTGCACCGGGCGGCGCAGATGGTGGTGGAGGAATTCGGCGGGGCGTTCCCGGACAGCGTGGAGGGGCTGTTGAAATTGCCGGGGGTGGGTCGCTACACGGCGGGGGCGGTGGGCAGCCTGGCGTTTGGGCTGGACGCGGCGGCGGTGGATGGGAACGTGATGCGCATCCTGACGCGGGTGTTCGACATCGGGGAGGACGTCACGGAGGGCGGTACGAAGCGGGAGTTGTGGGCGCTGGCCGAGCGCCTGCTCCCGGCGGGGCGGGCAGGGGTGTGGAACGAGGGGTTGATGGAGCTGGGGCGGCGGGTGTGCAGGCCGCGCTCGCCGGACTGCGGGGCGTGTCCGCTGGCCGCTTTTTGCGAGGCGTACAGGCTGGGTATTCAGGAGGCGCGCCCGGTGCGGCGACCCAGGGCGAAGACGCCGCATTACGACGTGACGGCGGGGGTCATCAGCGGGGAGGACGGGCGGCTGCTGATCGCGCAGCGCCCGCACGAGGGGATGCTGGGCGGCTTGTGGGAGTTTCCGGGCGGGAAGCGGGAAAGCGGGGAGTCGTTGGAGGCGTGCCTGGAGCGTGAAATCCGCGAGGAGTTGGGGATTGAGATCGCGGTGGGGGCGCAGTTGACGACGGTGCGGCACGCGTATACGCATTTTCGGATCACGCTGTACGCGTTCGCGTGCGAGCACGTGGGCGGGAGGCCGCAGGCTCTCGGCTGCGCGGATTGGGCATGGGTGCGGTTGGAGGAGTTGGAGCGCTACGCTTTTCCGGCTACCGACAGGCAGATCATCGCGGTGCTGCGCGGGGAGGGCGGGCAGTTGGGGATGGATTTGGGTGGGTGAGGGGAGGTTCGTCTGAGTCGAAATGAAAGTCCACAGATTTCACAGATGACACAGATTTTTTGCGGTGAAATCGGTCAGAATAGGTAACGCAGAGTCCCCGGCGTGGGGACTTCTCAGTAGACTCAGGGCTGCGGAAGGCAAACCAGACGCTGACTTATGTCGTGTTTCTCACCCCCTCCGGCCCTCCAGCTAGCGCTGGACTAGAGTCCGGGCCGCTGCGCGTCCCCCGCACAGCAGGGGAGGAAGGAAACCCCCGCTCTGCTGCAATCGTGGCCCTACTTGATTAAGGATATGTTTGTCCTTCGCAGTCCTGTCTAGGCTGCCTTTCCTTGTCTATTGGCTTGCATTTTCGGGGGGTCGGGCGATGCGGGGGAGGCGGTATTACCAAATTGCCCGCTAAACCGAATAGAATTGCGGGTAACATCGTTAGAGGGGTAGAAGAGCAGACACAAGGCGGGAACTGGGCAGTGCCCGAAGACAACACGGAACTCGACCTGATAATACAGGCCCAGCAAGGAGACAGACAGGCCTTCGGGGAACTGGTTCGCCGCCACAGGGCGGGGGTCGTGAACGTCGTGTACCGAATGAGCGGAGATGCGAATCTGGCCGAGGACGCCGCGCAAGAGGCGTTCATCCGAGCGTGGCAGCATCTGCCCAGCTACCGGCCTCGTTCGCCTTTCCGCAACTGGCTGTACCGGATCGCGAACAACGCCGCGCTGGACGCGCTGCGACGCGAGAAGGAGACGGTGAACATCGACGACCTGCCGCTGGCGGATCCCGGCGAGTTACCGGAGGCGACGTTGGAGGGAAAGCAACAGGCGGAATTCGTGCAAGAGGCGGTGCTGGCGCTCCCGCCCGCCAGCCGTGCGGTGCTGATCTTGCGGGAGTACGAGGGGCTTTCTTACAAGGAGATCGCCGAGACGCTGGACATCCCGCTGGGCACGGTGATGTCTCGACTGAACTACGCCCGCAAACGGATGCTGGAAATGCTGACGCCACACCTGGAGGGGGTGCGATGAGCGAGCACGTCACAGACTGGCTGAACGCCTATCACGATGGCGAGTTGACAGAACGCCAACGGAAGCGCGTGGAAGCCCACCTGGCCGAATGCGCGTCCTGCCGCGCGGAACTGGAGCAACTGCGTTTCCTGTCGGCGGCGCTGCGGGAGAGCCCGCTTCCCAGCGACTTTCTGCCGCCCGAACTATTCGTGGCGCAGGTGGGGCTGCAGCTGCCCCGCAGGCCAGAAGGGCCTGCCCCTCGGAAGGCATTGTGGGTGGCCTGGCGGCTTACCCCGCTGGTGCTGCTCGGCGCGTTGGTCTTTCTCCAGACGGTCCTCCTGGTCACCGGGTTGACGCGGGTGGCGGTGGGACTTGGGCTGGGCGGCGAGACGGCGGCGACGCTGCTGCCGGTCAGAACGGGCGGACTCTGGCAGGCGGTGCAGTTGAACCTGATCCTGCCGGGCGTGATTGCCCTGCTATATCTGAGCTGGCTGGCGAGCTGGTGGAGCCGCCGCCAGCAGCAAGAGAATAGGTCGTAGAAAGAAGGAGCATCCAGATAATGGATCACATGGGAATCTTGAGACGAGCCTGGAGAATTCTTTGGAGCTACCGGGCGCTGTGGGTCTTTGGTATCATCCTGGCGCTGACCACCGGGGGATCGGGCAGCGGGAACAACGGCGGTCAGGTCAGCAGCGACGAGGGCCCGAATATTGACATTATCGAGTCCCTGCCGGAAGATGTGCAGGAGGACTTCGAGGAACTCAGCGAGTTCTTCGAGGAGCTGCCGGTCGAGAACCTGCTGCCGGCGATGATCGCGGTCGGGGTGGTGCTGGCCTGCGTGATCGCGCTGCTTTTCGTGGCGTTCAAGATTGCGCGCTACGTGAGCGAAGTGGCGCTCATCCGCATGGTGGACGACTACGAGGAGACGGGCGAGCGGGTGGGCGTGCGGCAGGGATTCCGGTTGGGTTGGTCGCGCAGCGCGTGGCGGCTCTTCCTGATCGACCTGGTGATAGACATCCCGGCGTTCATCGTGATCGTGCTGCTGTTGTTGCTGGCCGCCGCGCCGGTGTTGATCTCGATGGGCCTGCGAGGTGGGACCCCTGGCCTGGTGGCTCTCGTGACGACCATCGGCCTGGGGTTCCTGGTCATCTTCCTGGTCATCATCGCCGCGGTGGGGCTGTCCCTGCTCAAGCACTTCTTCCGGCGGACGTGCACCCTGGAGCAGTCCGGGGTGTTCGAGTCGATTCGCCGGGGCTATGCCACCGTGCGGCAGAATCTGAAGGACGTCGGGCTGATGTGGCTGTTGATGGTCGGCGTGACGATCGGTTTCGCCATCGTGACGATCCCTGTCGCGGTTCTGTTGCTGGTTATCGGCGTGGTGGCCGGCGGCGGGGTAGGATTGGCAGGGCTTGGACTCGCGCGGCTGGTCTCGGAGGGAGCGATCCCCTGGATCGTGGCGGGCGCACTGGGCATCCCGATCTTCCTGGTGGTGCTGGTGGTGCCGCTGCTCATCTTGAGCGGGCTGCGAGAGGTGTTCCGGTCCAGTACGTGGACGCTGACGTACCGCGAAGCGCAGGCCCTGGAGAGCCTGGAGCCGGGAGAGCAAGCATGAGTGTGACAAAGGGAGGTGACTGCAACGATCTTACCCACCTTGCGTATAGGGTGTGGGACGCATTTTGTGCCGGATTTCTGTATTTGAGGAGAGAAATATCGTGAACAAGGACTACGTTTTGAAGACGCGCTGGATTTGGGTCGCGGGGCTGGCGCTGGCAGCGGCGCTGCTGGCGGTGGTGCCTGTCTCGGCGGCAGAGACCTCCGGGGATGACGGTGTCGTGGTCATCGGGGCGGACGAGGTGATCGAGGATGACTTCGTTTTCGGCGGGGAGTCGCTGACAGTGGACGGGGTGATCCAGGGCGACCTGCTGGCCGGGGCCAACACGATCGTGGTCAACGGCACCGTCGAGGGGGATTTGATGGCCGGGGCGATGAGCATCACGGTCAACGGCGAGGTGCAAGAGGACATGTACGTCGGCGCGTACGCGGTGGAGATCGGCGAGGACGCGGTGATCGGCGACGAGTTGATGCTGGGTGCTTACAGCCTGGAGACGGGCGAGGGCAGCAGCGTGGGCGGCGATATCCTCTTCGGCGCGGGCCAAGCGCTGCTAGCCGGTGACGTGAGCGGTGCTGTGAGAGGCGGCGGTGGGGGCGTACAAATCGACGGCAGCGTGGGCGGCGACGTGGAAGTGGGCGTTGCGGCGCGAGGCGAGGAGCCTCCATTCGACTTCTCGCGGTTCATCGAGGATGCGCCGCCGGTGCCCTCGGTGCCCTACGGCCTGACGTTGGGTGACGACGCCTCAATTGGCGGGGACCTGACGGTCACCAGTACCGAGGAATTCGACGTGCCCAGCGGCGTGGCCGCGGGCGAGACTGAGTTCAGACTGGAAGTGCCGGACGAAGAGGAACAACCTGATTTCGGGCCGACGCGCCCCGGCGCGGCTGTGGGCTTTTTTGCCGGGCAGTTCGTCCTGAAGCTAGTGCGCCGCTTCATCACGCTGACGCTGGTGGGGCTGCTGATCATCTGGCTGGCTGCGGAGCGGCTGACGGATACGGTCGAGACGTTCAAGGCGCGCCCGTGGGCCAGCCTGGGCACGGGCGCTATCGGTTACGCGGTGGCTATCGTGGCTCTATTCATCCTCCCGGCGCTGCTGATCCTGGTGGCGATCCTGCTGGGGATCATCTCGCTGGGCGGCCTGACGCCTGCGGTGCTCGGGTTCGGGTCGCTGGGCTGGGGTGGCCTGCTGGTGGGGTTCATCACGGCGATTTCGTGGCTGGCGAAGATCGTGCTGGGGATGTGGCTGGGCCAGATCATCTGGCAGGGCATCAAGCCGGAAGGCAAGAGCTTGATCCCGCCGCTGTTGATCGGCGCGGCGCTGGCCGCGGTGCTGACGGCTATCCCGATCCTGGGTGGTGTGGTGGGATTCGCGGTGGCGCTGTTTGGCCTGGGCGCGTTGATCTTGACGGTGCGCGGGCAGGCGGCTCCGCCCACAGAGGAGCCTGCTGTGGCTGCCGCCTAGCCAACTTCGACAGACATAAGCACACAGCCCCGGAGGGTTTCTCCGGGGCTGGTTTTGTGTTGGGGTGCTGTGCTGGCACATCCCTTAGAGGCAAATGAAAACCGCGCCGGACGCCTTGACAATGGCTTTAGGCGTGCGTTAACATTTTGCCGGTCTTTGCCAGATATAATTTGCTTCCCCTAGCCATGCAATCTTGCAAATAGCAACGTGCTTTATCGAGCGGAGTCGCCATGATTGAAGTCGAAGGATTGACCAAGTATTACGGCAGTTTTAAGGCCGTCGACGAGGTGTCGTTCCACGTGGAGCGGGGTGAGGTCGTCGGCTTTTTGGGTCCGAACGGCGCAGGGAAGACGACGACCATGCGCATCCTGACGGGCTACCTGCCGCCTAGCGCGGGACAGGCGTCCATCGCCGGAGACGATATCTTCGAGAAGCCGCTGCGCGTGCGGCAACGGCTGGGTTACATGCCGGAGACGGTGCCGCTGTACGAAGAGATGACGGTGTGGAATTACGTGTCGTACATGGCGGAACTGCACCACGTGCGGGACCGGGACGACCACGTGGGCGAGGCGCTCGATCTGGTGGATATGATCGACCGCGCCGACAGCCTGATCAGCAGCCTGTCGAAGGGTATGCGGCAGCGCGTGGGGCTGGCGCAGGCGTTGGTTCACAAGCCGGACGTGTTGATCCTGGACGAGCCGACCATCGGGCTGGACCCGCGCCAGATACGGGAGGTGCGCGACCTGATCCGGGATATCGGGAAGGACCGCACGGTGCTGTTGAGCACGCACATCCTCTCGGAGGTGAGCCAGCTTTGCAACCGGGTGCTGATCATCCACCAGGGGCGCATCGAGGCGGACGATACGCCGGAGCACCTGTCGCAGCATTTGACGGGCACGAAGCGGTTCCTGGTGCGCGTGGACGAGAGCCAGGCCGACCTGGACCGCGTGGCGCAGGCGCTGGGGGAGGTCGAGGGGGTGGTGTCGGTGGCGACGGGCGACTTCGGCCTGGAGGTGACTTCGGCTGAGGATGGCGACGCGCGGCCTGCGGTATCGCGGGCGGTGGTCAACAACGGGTGGGATTTGCTGGAGCTGCGCGCGTTGGACCTGCCGCTCGAAGAGATATTCCTGCAACTGACCGCCGAGCACGCGTTGGACGATTTTGAAGAAGGCGAGTTGGAGGAACTCTAAATGGGATTCTTGCAAAGTCTTCAAACCCTGTGGGCGATCATGAAGCGCGAGTTCGCCGTGTATTTCGTGTCGCCTATTTTTTACCTGATGGGCGGGGCTTATCTGGCGTTGGGGGGGCTGTTTTTCGTGCTGTCGCTGGCGCAGTTCAACACGGGCTTCGGCGACCCTAACTTGCAGGCCACGCTGGCGACGATGGCTTTCCTGATGCTTTTCATCGCCCCTTTGCTGACGATGCGCCTGATGGCAGAAGAGGTGCGGCAGGGCACGCTGGAACTGCTGCTGACGCGGCCCGTGCGGGACTGGCACGTGATCGTGGGCAAGTTCCTGGCGGCGTGGGCGCTGATGACGCTGCTACTGCTGATCACGACGATCTACGCGTTCATCCTGGTGTGGCGGGGCAATCCCGACCAGCGGGTCATCATGAGCGGCTACCTGGGGCTGTGGCTGCTGTCGGGGGGGATGATCGCCGTGGGCGTGCTGATGTCGTCGGTGACGCAGTACCAGTTGGTGGCGGGGGTGCTGACGCTGGGCACGCTGCTGGCGCTGTGGCTGTCGAACGTGGGCACCAGCCTGGTCGACGCTTTTGCCAGCGGCACGGCGGGCACTTTCCGCACGGTGGCTACCGACGTGCTGAATAACCTGACGATCCGCGAACATTACTACCCGACGCTGCTGCGCGGGATTTTGAACGCAACCGATATTGCGTACTTTGTCTTTCTTATTGCGCTCTCGCTCTTCCTGGCGACACGGGTGCTCGAAACGAGGAGATGGCGGTCATGAACGACGCACCGGAGAAAGTTGTCGAAATTGATCGCGGCGTCGCCAAGCTGGTGGCCGCCGTGCTGGGCATCGGCGGCATCCTGGTGGGAGTGGTCGGCTTTACCGCCGTGGGCAGCCTGGCGGATAACCTGGTGGCCCAGATCGGCCTGGGCGTGGGGGCGTTCGGCGTGCTGGCTTACGTGCTGCTCGATCCCCCGGCGGTCCAGGCAGCGCTGACGGGGCGGCGGGCGCGCTACGCGAGCAACTCGCTGCTGATGAGCGTGGCTTTCGTCGCCATCCTGGTGCTGGGGTTCGTGGTGCTGATGGACCTGGAAGAGAAGGTGGACTTCCTGACCGTCGACCTGACGGAGGACCAGCAGTTCTCGCTTTCGGAGCAGACGCTCGACCTGCTGGCCGAACTGGAAGAGCCGGTGCACGTGATCGGGTTTTACACGGACTGGCAGGGCGTCTTGAAAGACGACGCGGAAACGTGGCTGAAGGAATACCAGTTCAACAGCGAAGGAATGCTGACCTACGAGTTCGTGGACCCGGAGCTACGGCCCGGCGAAGCGGCCCAGTACGGTGCCACCCGGCCCGGCGTGATGGTCTTCACGCAGGGGGAGCGCACGGCAGAGGCGACGCTGGCCGACGAGCGGAATATGACGGGCGCGCTGATCCGGGTGTTGGGCGGCGAGCCGAAACGGCTGTACGCGCTGACGGGTCACGGGGAGCGCAGCCTGGAGGAGTTTGGCGATTTCAGCCTGCAGCAGGCTGCCGATACGCTGAGACGGGAGAACTTCGAGATTGAGACGCTCAACCTGTTCGCGAGCGGGGCGGTGCCCGACGACGCCGATCTGGTGGTGATCGCCGGGCCGACGACGCAGTTCAGGCCGCAGGAGGTGGAGGCGCTGCAGGCTTACCTGGACGCGGGCGGGTCGGCGATGATTATGATGGAGCCGAGCGCGACAACCGGCATCCGCACGAGCGGGGTGCAGGACGTGGCTTTCTCGCCGGACGGCGGGCTGCTGGTGACGGCCAGCGCGGACGATACGGCCAAGGTGTGGGATGCGGCCAGCCTGCAGGAAACGGCCACGCTGGAGGGGCACGGCAGCGACGTGCAGTCGGCGGTGTTCTCGCCGGACGGCAGCCAGATCGCGACGGCGGGCGGCGACGCAACGGTGCGCCTGTGGGAGACGAATGGCAGCGAGGTCGCGGTGCTGGAAGGGCACCAGTCCACGGTGTGGCGGGTGGCGTGGTCGCCGGACGGCGACCGGCTGGCTTCGGCGGGCCTGGATCAGGCGGTGATCGTGTGGAACGCGGAGAGCGGCGAGGCCGAGCAGGTGTTGGCCGGGCAGTCGCTGGTTTTGGACGTGGCTTTCTCGCCGGACGGGACGCTGGTCGGCGCGGCGTTCGAGGACGGCAGCGTGCGGGTGTGGGACACGAATGGGGTGGAGATCGCCAACCAGAGGCCGCACGTGGGCCAGTCGATGGCGGTGGCTTTCTCGCCGGATGGGAGTAGGCTGCTGTCGGCGGCCTTCGACGGGACGGTGGGCGTGCTGGACGTGGAGAGCGGCGTGGCGACGACCCACGAGTTGTATCCCGACCTGGCGCTGACCGACGTGACTTTCGCCGGGGAGGAGTTGGTGCTGGTGGCCGCCGTCGACCTGACGGTGCGGGCCTGGGACGCGGACCTGGAGAGCGAGCAGTTCGCGCTGGCGACCGAGCAGACCGATTTCATCTGGCAGGTGAGCGTGGCGCCCGACGGCGATACGGTTGCTGTTGCCAGCGGCGACGGCAGCGTGGAGTTGTGGAGCCTGGCCAAGCGGGAACGCCTGGATACGCTGCGCGGGCACGCCAGCGGCGACCCGCTGCTGAGTTACCTGGCGGATAGCTGGGGCCTGACGGTCAACGACGATCTGGTGGTCGACCCCGGAGGGCTGTTTGACGAGTTCACGCCGGTTTCGTTCGCCTACGATACGTTCAGCCCGATCACCGAGCCGCTGGCGAGGGCACAGCTGCCGACGTTCTTCACGGCGGCGCGCAGCATCGGCGCTGTCGAGACGCCACCGGAAAACGTCGAGGTGGTGCCGCTGGTGCTGACCAGCAACCAGGGCTGGGGCGAGACGAACCAGGCAGGGGTGGTGCAGCCCGACGAGGCCGACAACCCGGGGCCGGTGGCGATCGTGGCGAGCGCGGAGAACATGATGACCGGCGCGCGGCTGCTGGTGGTGGGCGACGTGGATTTTGCGGCCAACGCCTCGCTGCAACAGGAGTCGTTCGGCAACCTGGACCTGTTCGTCAACGCGGCGAACTGGCTGGCCGAGGCGGAGGAGTTGATCAACATCCAGCCCCGGAGCAGCACGTTCCGCAGCTTTTCGCCGCTGCCCGGACCGCTTTACGTGCTGGTTATCTTGTTGAGCCTGTGCTTCGTCCCGGCTATCGTGCTGGCGGTTGGGGCGGGGGTGTGGATGCAGCGGCGCAGCCGCCACTAGAATCTGCGAGCGAATGTAATGAACCGACGCACGACAATCGTTTTGCTGCTCGTGGTCGTCCTGCTGGGGGCGTTCCTGGCGCTCACCCGGACGGAGACGCTGGACATCGGCGGCGAGGAAGCGGAGGAAGAAGAGACGTTCGAGGTGATTCCGCTGTTCGAGGAGGCGGCGATGGACGTGGCGGTGGCCTTCAGCATCACCGATCACGAGACGGGGGACCGCTTCGCCGCCGAGATGGTGGAGGTGGGATGGGAGATCACGGAATCGCCCAGCGAGCCGGAGGGCGACCTGGTGATCGACGTGCTGCGCCTGGATGCTGCCGCGCGCTCGCTGACGACGCTGACGGCCACGCGGCAATTGAGCGAGATCGAGAGCCTGGCGGAGTACGGGTTGGATTCGGCACGCTACACGCTGGCATTCAACACGATAGGTGGGAACCAGTACGCGCTGGACATCGGCGGCGAGACGGTGGCGGGGAATAGCTACTACACGCAGAAGCCGGGCGACGATCTGGTGAGTCTGGTCTCTGCGGCGAGCCTGGATACGTTTGTGAGTTTTCTGAGCGAGCCGCCTTATACGGAGCCGATGCCGACGTTGGAGCCGTAGGCGGGAATGTTAATGGGACACGGATGAACGCGGATTAACACGGATAGCTCGCAGCTAACACGGATATTTTCTCAATCCGCCGGTGAGGGGGCGAATAGCCATTCGCCCCTACCGCAACGACGAGAGTTGTGAGTTATTCAAACCACTTTCCCAAAGCGGGAACGGGTCTAATGTGAGACGGCTCTGGCCGTAGCCAAGTCTGGCGAAATGGGCGACAATAGGGAGGTGGCCTGAGCGGCTGCCTCTTTGATTTTTTTGCTGCAGGCGAGGGGAAGCAACGGTATGCGCAGGGTTTTGGCCTTGGTGCTGTTTTGGACGGCGGTTTTGCTGGCGGTGGCGGGCGGCCTGACGGCGGCGGTTGGCTTGCCGGTGCCGCCGGGGGTGTTGCTGGGCGCGGCGCTGGCGACGCTGGGCCTGAACGTGCTGGTGGGCGGCGATCTGATCGTCGCGCCGGAGGCGAAGCCATTCAGCGTGAAGGCGCAGGTCAGCCGGGCGGTGCTGGACATCGCGGCGGAGCTGCCGGACGTGGAGGTGCAGGCCAACACGGACTACGAACGGCTGGCGACGGTGCGGGCGCTGGCGGGCGGCGGGCCAAACCTGGAGGTGGTGGACGGGGTGGCGCACCTGCGGCTGGCACAGAGTCCAGCGTGGATTCCGGGCGCGGCGAACTGGCAGGCGCGGTTGGCGACGAACGTGCTGTGGGACGTGAAGGCACGCAGTTTGCTGGGGCATTTGACCGTCGACTTGAGCGGGATACGGGCGGACCGGGTCGATTTGAGAAGCCTGCTGGGCGGGGTGCACGTGACCTGTCCGCGACGGGGGAGACCGCGGGTCGAGCTTGAGACGTGGCTGGGCGATCTGGTGGTGGTGGTTCCGCGCGACGTTGGGGCGCGGGTGACGGTGGAGCCGGGCCGGTTGGCGCACGTGAACCTGGACAGCGCGGCTTTCGACCAGCTAGACGAGACGACTTTTGTGACTCATAACGTGGAGACGGCGCAGACGGTGGCGGTGATTACGCTGCGGACGCAGGCGGGTGAGATACGGGTGAATTGTCTTTAGAGTCTAAGAATCTATCCGAGAGATCGGTTTTTGCCTTGATTTGACGAGGGGCCTGAGCCCCTTGTCTGGAGTTTTCTGACAGGTTCTTCTCAGGGGGTGTGTTTCTCCAGCTCAATGTAGAAGGTGCTGCCCTCGCCGGGGACGCTTTGGACGCCGATGACGCCGCCGTGGGCCTCTACGATTTCCTTGGAGATGGCCATGCCCAGCCCCATGCCTTTCATCTTGCGGGCGATGTCTCTATCGCTCTGGTAGAACCGGTCGAATATGCGCGCCTGCACCTCGGAGGAGATGCCGACGCCGTGGTCTTCGACTTCAACGCGCACCCGCTCGTCCAGGTCTACCACGCGGGCGATGATCTCTCCCCCTTCATCGCTGAACTTGAGGGCATTGCTCAATAGATTATCGATAGCCTGATTGATGCGACGCGGGTCCACCTGCGCAAACTGCGGCGTGGCCGGGGTCTGGGCCTGCACTTCCAGCCCTCGCTCGCTGGCGCTGCCTTCTACGCCCTGGATAGCTTCCTCGACCAGGAGGTTGATGTCTTGCAGCGTGCGCTGCAAGGTGTCAGGGGAGATGTTGTTGAGCGTGACGAAGTCGTCGACCAGATTGATGAGTGTATCGACCTTGGCGGCGATGACTTCCAGCCCGTGTTCTTGCTCCCCGGTGAGGGGGCCTAACTCGCCGCCTTGCATGAGGCCAATGTAGCCGGTGAGAAAGGTGAGCGGATTGCGGAGTTCGTGGGAGATATTCTGGACGATGGTGCCCCGGAGGTGGTCGGCGTGCTCCAACTCGCGCGCGCGGGCGCGCAGGGCTTCCAGCAGGGTGGCGTTTTCCAGCGCCGTCGCGAGGGAGTTGGCAACGGTGAACAGGACACGCAGGTCACTTTCGTCGTAGGCATCGGGCGCGGTGCTGTTCAGCTCCAGCAGGCCCAGCAGCCGGTCACCCAACAGCAGGGGCACCGATAGCAGGGATGGCAAGCCCTCGTCGGGCGTCGTCCTGGCGACGCCATTTCGCAAGTCGCGCTGCACGGCCCGGCGATTGACCAAATTGTTGGAGAGTACGTCGTAGTTGTCGGCGATTCGCCGTTGGGCCAGGCCAGCCAGCGTCTGGTCAATGGGTTGCGGGGTATACGACTTGACGTAAAAGGGTTCTTCGTCGCCCTGTGGGGATGCTCTGAGGACCACGCCGATGTCAAAAGAGATGAGGTGCCGGATGCTGGCGAGTACGCGCTCAACGATTGCATCCTGGTCGTGGCTGGAGACCATCGCGCGCGTCACCTCGTATAGGGCGCGCGCCTCTTGCTGGCGTTCTTCGGATTGGCCGAACAATCGCGCGTTATCCAGCGCGGTGGCTATCTGGTTGGCGAAGGCCATCAGGTGGTTTCCATCCGTGTCCTGGTAGCGGCCCGGCTGGTCGCTGCTGACGTTCAGGATGCCGATCATGTTGCCCCGGCTCAACAAGGGGATGCCGATCCAGGATTTGACGTAGCTGAAGGCCGGGATGGCATGCCACTTTTTCTCTTGAGTGGTGTCTGGGACGACCACCGGGCGGTGCTGGGCCATCAGTTGGCGCATCACGGGAAGGTCCGTCCAGGCAATGTCGTCGTGAGCGGCCAACTCATCATCCGGCACGTTGCTCGAACGGGCGATGACGGGACTTCCCCCCTCGAAGAGCATGATGGAGGCGCTGGTATAGTCGATAAGCTCTCTTAGAGCTTTGAGGATGGCGTCGAGCACGTCGTTCAGATTCAGGCTGGAGCCGACCACGCGGGAGACAAAGTTGATCGTGTCGAGCAATTGGCTCTGGCGCCTGGATTGCTCGACGAGCCGGGCCAACGAAACGGCCACGGCAGCCTGGTTGGCAAAGGCAGCCAGGCGGTCCCGGTCATCGATGGTAAAGGGGCGGTCCCCACGACGCAGCAAGGTGATGGCCCCGCAGGCACGACGGTCCGCCGGCAGGGGAACGCTCAACATGAACCTGTCACGGCCTGCTCCATCGTCAGGGGATGAATCGGCGGCCTGCCCGCTGCGCGCCGCCTTTTCGGCCAGACGGGCGGCGGCGGTGAGGTCTGGGTCGGCGAGGGCGACGCTCTCTGTTAGAGAGGTGCCGTCCTTATCCAGAAGATGTAGGGCAACGCCGTCCGCAGCAAGGCCCTGGCAGGCGCTTTCGGCGATACGCGACAACCGGTCCTGCAGCGAGAGGGGCCTGGAAAGGGCTGCGGAGGTCTCCGCCAGGGTTGACACCTGCTGCATCGCGTCCTCGGCGCCAACGCGCGTCCGGCTGGTGACGATTATCGCGGCCAGCTGCCCGGCAACGGTTTCCAGCAAGTCGACGTGGTCCTGGTCGAAGGCTGCCACCTGGTTGGACTCCACGTCCAGCACGCCGACGATTTCCTCTCGGAAGCGAAGGGGAACGGCCAACTCGGAACGCACGTCGGGCAGGTCCGGGTCAGGGCGATAGCGGGGTTCCTGCCGGACGTCGCTGGCCAGCAGCGGCTCACCACTGGCGGCGACGTGCCCGATGATGCCTTCGTGGCCCACGCGCAGGGGCTGGACGCCTCGCGTGGAGGGCGGTTTGTAGGTTTCGGTCTTGAAGGACTCGATCTCGCAGATGGCGTAGTCGCCCTCGACGAGGGCGATGGTGGCATATTCGCCGGGCACAGCGGCGTGAATGCGACGCAGGACCCGGTGTAACAGGGAGTGGAGATCGGGGTAAGCAGCCGTCTCGCGGCCAATCTGGGCGACGAGCTGCAGGTAGTCCGCCTGGCTGGGTGCGCCTTCTTGCTCTGGCAGTGCCTGCCAACAAACGGAGATTTGCCTTGCAAGGACGCTAATCACTGGAATGTCGTCGGGCGTCAGATCGCCTCTTCCGACAAAGACCATCGCGCCAATTGCTCTGCTGGCGGCCATCAGGGGGGCGACAATCAACTCCGATACGCCGGTGCTGGCAAGCACTCGGCTGGCGATAGGCCGCGCCCCCGCGTAACCCAACCCTTCTGCGATCATGGCGCTGGCATCATCTACGAAGATGGCACGTCCTTCTGCCAGCAGCCGCTGCAACACGGTAACTCGCTGTATCTGGCCTACGTAGTCCTGCAAATCTATGCCAGCAATTCGTTGGATGGCATCCAAGGTCTTGGTTGCGTTGGAGACATAGGAGAGCGTGTACGTCTGACCGGGAAGAAAGTCGATGATACCGGCACCAAGGCCAAAACGCTCCAGCATGCCAGAGAGGATGTCCCAGGCAGCCTTCCGGTCAGGAGCGCTTTGCATCGCGGCCAGCGCTTCGACCAGCGCGGCTCGAAAGGCGGTGGATTGTGTGACCCCTGCGGTTTCGGGCTGAGGCGCGCGGCGCAGCCGTTCGGCTTCCAGGTGCAGCAGGAGTCGGGCAGACAGGTCGCCGGTGGGCGGGAGGATCTCCCGAACCCCGCGGGCCAGCGCGTGGGCCTCATCGCCGGGCCTGACATCCCCAGCAATGACGAGAAAAGGGACAGCGGGCCAGCGCCGGTTGATCTGCTCATAGAGGCGCAGGCTCTTTTTTTTGCCCGGCGGCGCGCCGGTCAGGATGAGGTCTACTGACCGGGGCATCCCATCCCGCTGGAGAGCCGCGAGGTCGTTTGTTTCGACGAGTGTGGGACTACCGATTTGCGCCAGGGCTTCCTTTATCCGGGCGCGGTTCAATTCATCCCCGTCCACGACGAGGATGTGCACCGTCGCATCAACGGTCTTCATCCGCAATCAGCCCGATCGCTCCCGTACTACCGACAATTTCGCTGGCCCTAAATCAACAGCAAGTGAGTATGGCATAAACGAGGAGGGCTAGCAACCGGGAGGTTTGTGCTATGTTGTTGGCCGATCTACTGGCGACCCCGCCGTTCGTGGAATGCGGCTGCAACTCGGAATGGAGGGAGGGGGACGTTCGCCCCACTTCAGAATAGGCGTGTCGGCGGCAACGAAGAACTTGCCCCTGACCATTATCGCCATGAGCCTGGACACTCTCATTTTCTAAAAGGGCTTGACACTCCATCGATGCTGTGATATTGTTTCTGCCATAAGTGAATATGAGATCGACGTTGAGCCGGAGAAGTACGCGATCAAGCGGCGTGTAGAGAGCCGCCCCCGCCGACAGCGGCGGCGCTGAGAGGGCGGTACGAGCGCGATTGCGGAATGGGCCGGGGAGTTGTGAGGTGAACGGGCATCGGGCCCCAGTAGCCGAGCCGGAGACGCCACCGTTACCAGGGCGCTAAGTATAGAGATTCTGTACTTGCTGAGTGAGGCTGGCTTTCCGAACCCCTGCGCATCACCGGGGGATTTTTGTTTTTTCGGAGACGCCGTCCCACGTGCGGTCTGACGTGGGATGGGCCTAAGCAGGGTGGCACCACGGGAGACCCCTCTCGTCCCTGAGACGAGGGGGGTCTTTTTTTCTGCACGGTCATTCTTAACGAGGAGAGAAAATCATGGCCGAAACGAAGAAGTTCTTCTTACCTGAAAAGGAAATGCCAACGCAATGGTACAACATCAACGCGGACGTGCGCAGGCCGCCGATGCCGCCTCTGCACCCGGCCACGGGCAAGCCGCTAGGCCCGGACGACCTAGCGCCGCTCTTTCCGATGGCGCTGATCGGGCAGGAGGTGAGCACCGAGCGGTGGATCGACATCCCCGAAGAGGTGCAGGACATCTACCGCATATGGCGGCCCTCGCCCCTGTATCGCGCCGAACGCCTGGAGAAGGCGCTGGACACGCCCGCCCGCATCTACTTCAAGAACGAGGGTGTCAGCCCGCCGGGCAGCCACAAACCGAATACGGCGGTGGCGCAAGCCTTCTACAACAAACAGGAGGGCGTGAAGAAGCTGACCACCGAGACGGGAGCGGGTCAGTGGGGCAGCGCGCTGTCCTTCGCCTGCTCGCTGTTCGACATCGAACTCAAGGTTTACATGGTCAAGGTCAGCTACCAGCAGAAGCCTTACCGCCGGGTGATGATGGAAAGCTGGGGCGCGCACGTGATCCCCAGCCCCAGCGACGAAACGAACGCGGGGCGCAGCATCCTGGAGCAGGACCCTGACTCGCCGGGTTCGCTGGGCATTGCGATCAGCGAGGCGGTAGAGGTAGCGGCGACGAACGACGACACGAAGTACTCGCTGGGCAGCGTGCTGAGCCACGTGCTGCTGCACCAGACGATCGTCGGCCTGGAGGCGGTCAAGCAGTTCGAGATGGCAGGCGACCAACCTGACGTGCTGATCGGCTGTGTGGGCGGCGGGTCGAATTTTGCGGGGTTCTTCTTCCCGTTCATGCAGGACAAGCTGAACGGCGCCCATCCCGATCTGCGGGTGGTATGTGTCGAGCCGGAGGCCAGCCCGACGCTGACGCGCGGCCCGTATGCCTACGATTACGGCGATACCGCCGAACTGGCCCCCCTGGTGAAGATGCATACGCTGGGGCACACTTTCGTGCCCAAGCCGATCCACGCGGGCGGCCTGCGCTATCACGGCATGGCCCCGGCCATTTGCGACCTGCACGACCAGGGGCTTATCGAGGCGGTGGCGCTGCACCAGAATATCACCTTCGACGCGGCTATCCAGTTCGCCCGCGCGGAGGGTTTCCTGGGCGCGCCGGAGACCGCGCACGCCATCCGGACTACCATCACCGAGGCGCTGAAGGCGAAGGAGGAGGGCCAGGAGAAGGTGATCGCGTTCAACTTCAGCGGGCACGGACACTTCGACCTGGAGGCTTATGACCGCTACCTGGCCGGTCAGTTGGAGGATTTCGCGCTGCCGCAGGCGGAGATCGAGGCGGCGCTGGAGCACTTGCCGCCGTACCAGGAGCCGGTGATGGGGTAAGTGATATCTGGGTCCCCATTCAGGGGAGTCGGTTCATTTCATCAGGAGGAAGGTGAGAGTCCACAGATTACACAAATCAGGTCTGTGAAACCGGTGTCGTCTGTGGATCGGACAGGCTCCAGAAAGGATAGCGCTTTCGTTTTGCATCAAGAACCAGAATGAGATGGCCCTACCCACGGGTGTGCCCAACAAAGTCAAGATGGGGGCGCGGCGATGCCGCGCCCCTACGTCAGAATAGGTGTGTTGGTGGCAACGGAGAGCTTGCTGACGACCGTTTTCGCCACGGATTTGACACTCCCCCTACCCGCCGCCAGCGTTGCCGGTCGGTGGGTATTGGGGTACAGTAGAGGTTGGGTTATTGCTCACCAACTGGCTGAGATGCGACGATCTGTCGAAGCACATGATACTCTCACAAACCGCCGCCTAAATGGGCGGCGGTTCTCTTTGGGAGCAAGTGTATCCGGGTTGTCCGGTTAAGTACATTCACATTGATTCTGTGAAGTTCGCCGGCTCAACCAGGCGCAAAACTGATCTGGTTTTGAACACTTTCGTGGTGATTGCACTTAACAACCGTCCAACGTTATTTTCATTCACAACGCAGGTTTTCCGCGCCCCGGCGCAAGGCACGCCTAGATTCGTGTTACCTTAGCTTACGTTGAAGTCATATGGGAGGAAGGGTCATGCCACTGAGAAAACGCGATATATACCGCCTACCCTGGTCGTTGAACGACAACCCGATCGGCTGGTTGGAGGTCACCGACAGGTGCAATATCTACTGCCGGGGCTGCTATCGCCGGAATCTGGAAGGGCATAAATCGCTGGAAGAACTCAAGGAAGATATTCTTTTCTTCAAGGAATGGCGCAACTGCTACAACATGTCTATCGCGGGTGGCGAGCCTATCCTCCATCCGGACATCGTGGAGATCGTGGCGTTCACCGTGGAGCAAGGCATGCAAGCCCTGATTTTGACTAACGGGCACGGGTTGACGCGCGAGCTGCTGGTGGCGTTGAAAGACGCGGGCGCGCTGGGCGTGGCTTTCCACATCGACAGCCAGCAAAGCCGCCCCGGCTGGAAGGGTAAGAACGAACTGGAGTTGATGGAGCTGCGGCAGCACTACGCGGACCTGGTGGCTACCGTGCCCGGCCTGTACTGTAACTTTGGCATGACGGTCTATAACGCCAACCTGCCGGACCTGCCCCACATCGTGCGGTGGGGCAACGAGAACATCGACAAGGTGCACGGGTTGGTGTTCATCTGCTACCGGGGCGCGCCGGAAGACGTGCCCATGGAGTACATGGTGGGCGACCAGAAGGTGTCCATCGACGGGGAGCTGGGCTACACGGGCGAGGATTCGTCGGAGTTGGAGCTGACCTCGGCGGACGTGTACGAGACGCTGCGGGCGGAGCTGTCGCATTACGACGCGTGCTCCTACCTGGGTGGCTCGCAGGCCCACGATTCGATCAAATGGTTGATCGGCGTGCAGGTGGGCCGCAAGGGGAAGATGTACGGGTCTATCGGGCCGCGCACGATGGAGGCGGCGCAGGTCTGGCACCACTTTGTCAGGGGGACCTACCTGACGTATCTCCGCACGAACCGGGCCGGAAAGAAGGTGTTTTTGCCGTCGCTGATCGACCCGAAGATCCGCGAGTCAACCCGCGCCTGGCTGGGCGACGTGGTGCGCAATCCGTTGCGCCTCTTCCAGCCGGTGTACACGCAGAGTATCGGCATCGTGCAGGCCCCGGATATCTTGCCGGACGGGCGCGCGGATATGTGCGATAGCTGCCCGGATATGGCAGTCTACGACGGCAAGCTGGTGCACTCGTGCCGCATGGACGAATTCAGGTTGTATGGGACGTACGTGACGGTGCAGATGCCAGCCCGCAGTGAGGAGGAGACTGAGGAGGAGTTGATGCCGGTGGGCGCGCCGTGATCGGATGGGAGTCCACGAATTGCACGAAGCACACAAATGATTCTCAGCAGACGGCAGTCAGCCGCCAGCAGTCAGCCTGAGAAAGCCCATTAGGGGCGGATACTTGTGTATCGTTGCGGTGTACTGATTGTGTGATAGCGGTGCGGTCTGGGAGTTTCTGAGTCTTCAGATAGGATAAGGCCCGGCTGGTCAACGATTGCCGGGCCTTTTGGGTTACTCTACCGGGGTCTCTTCGCCTTCCGGCGTTTCGGTCTCGGTGGCCTCGCCTTCAGACTCAGACGCTTCATCCTCCAGCGCCTCGACCTCAGGCAGACCACCCAGGCTGCCGGTGATGAGCCGGTCCAGGTCGTGCCAGGCGATTTCGAGGTCCTCGGTGGCGGCGAAGGGGTTCTCTGTGAGGTTCTCGACCACCAAATCCAGCCGCATGAGGATGGGATCGAGTTCGGCCTGCTGGATTTCGTCCGAGGCGGCGTAGAGGGCTTGCAACGTCGATTGGGCCAGCGCTAATTCGTCCAGCGCGGAGCCGGGGTTATTCTGCACCAGGCGCAAACGCGCCTTGAGAATCTCTTGCCAGGCGGTCAGCAGGGCGACATTGCGATTGAGGGTGGCAACGTCCTCGCTGCCGGGCAGGTCATCTTCAAGCGTGGTGACTCGCTCCTCGAAACCGTCGACCAAGGCCCCCTGCTCTTCCAGGTTTGTTTCGAAAGTGCCAAGCGCGGTTTCGAACTCTTCGAGAGAGGCGTCCTGGTCCGCCAGCGTGCTATCTTGATCGCCAAGGGCGGCGGCCATTTCGTCCAGACCGTCCTGCTGCTCGGCGAGCAAGGCTTGTTGATCTTCTACTAGTTCAGCTTGCTCTTCGAGTTCGGCTTCCAGTTCGGCGATGCGTGCCGTGTTCTCCTCTACGGGTTGGAGGAAGGCCCGCACGCCCAGCGGGACGAAGAGGAAAACGGCCAGGCCAATGGCCGCGCCTAACAGGACGACGAGGATGAGCAGGATAATGGCCCGCAGCACCCTCCCAAGCCACGCGCCAACGTTCGGGCCGGACCTTTTGCTTGCCTGTGCGGCCTGGTCCTCCTTGGCCTGCGGCTCCGTCTTTTCTACCGGTGCGGCCTTGGCCGCGAGTTCTTTTGCCATCGCCTGTCTCCTGATCTGACGCCAACTTGCCCCTACACCACTCATTTTACCCGCGAGGACACCGTCCGCAAAGGTGTCCAGCAACGATTTCAGCCACTTTACGGGGAGCGTGTTGTGCGATTACAATTAGCCCACAACTACAGGGAAGGTCTCAGAATGGAGTCATAGAGGGACAGCGATGAGCTTTGGAATTCAGAGAGAGGGCGCGAGCGTTCTTTCGCCGCGTGCCGACCAGCACGACGCGATGCTGATGGTGGAACTGTTCAAGATCGCGCACGCGCCGGAGATGCTGGAGGATTGGGCCTGGTTCACCAGCGAGTTCAACGTCAAGACGTGGGCCACGCTCCAGAAGAAGTATCCGCCGGGCAGCGAGGGGGCGATGCGGCTGCGGCGGGTGCTGGATTTCTGGGAGATGGTGGGGGCGTTCGTCAGCCACAACGTGCTGAACGCGGGGTTGTTGTTCGACACGACGAGGGACCCGGTTGAAGTGTGGGCCAAAGTCGAACCGTGGGTTGGCACAGCGCGCAAGGAGTTGGGGCCGGGCCAGTGGGCTTTTATCGAGGAGCTGGCCGGGCGGGCCGCCGATCACGTTAACGGCGGGTAACGCGGTTTCCAACAGAAAAGACAACAAAATCAACGGCTGAGGTAGAGGGCATAGCCGGTCTGGCCGCCAAAGGCCGGATAGACGAGCAGGTAGTAATCAGCGCCGCCGGGGACGGTGGCGCTGACTTGTTGGAAGCAGCCCGCGCGGAAGTCGGCGACGTGGGCCCCGGTTTCGAGCGCCTCTTCGTAGCTGAGCCTGCCGTCGCCATCGCCGTCGACGCCTGCGGTGACGCCTGCCTCAAAGAGGGCGACGCGGGCGGTGTCGCCGCCGCCGCATTGCAGTTCGACCTCGAAGGTCACGTCCGCATCCGCGTCGGCACCGGGCGAGAGGTAGAAGGGACGCCAGTCCTGGTTGTCGACCAGCACTTCGACGCTCCCTTCCCAGGAGAGAAAGCCGCCCGGCTCCAGGGCCACCGGTAACGGCTTGGCCGGGTGGTCGTCCAACTCGGAGGGGGGCGGGGTGACGGTCGGCGGGCGGGTTGGGGTGACGCTGGGCGTGTGGCTGGGGGTGGGTGTGGCGCTGGGCGTGGGCGTCAGGGTTGCGGTAGGGGCAAGGGTCGCGGTTGGGCTGGGTGGGGGATTGCCCTGCGCGGGCGAGGCGCAGGCGACCAGCGCCGCGGCGAGAATGCAAAGAGGTAGTAAGAGACGATTGGGTTTCGACACGAAGGAGAATAATAGCGGCAAATGGCGGGCGCGCCAATCGCTACGGCGGGGCGCTGTTCAGTTCGGTGACGGGGACGACGAACAATTGGACCTCAACCGAGCGGTCCAGCGTCTCTTCCAGGCTGGTGTCGAGGAGCACGGCGTCGTCCTGGCTCACGTCGCGGCTGGTGCGTAGGGTGGTGGTGACGAGTAACTCGTCGCGGGTTTCATCGACACGCAGGCTCTCTACCTCAGCGTTCTCCCAATCGGCTATCACGGTTTCTACGGTCTGGGAGACGCGGTTGTTCAACTGGTCGCGGGCGGTGGTGCGGAAGAGGATGTAAGCCAAAGGCAGGCTGACGATCAGCAGCGAGATGGCCGAGGTGAGCAGGCCGCGCTGGAGCATCTGGCGGCGGGCCTCTTCCTCCGGGGGACGCACGCCCAATAACAGAAAGACCACGGCTGCCGCGAGGGTGATGGCGATCAGGTTGGTGACGAACAGCAGGGTCGCGCCCCCGGCCACCTGCCAGTTGACGAGGGCCACGCCAATGCCGATGGTGCACACCGGGGGCATCAAGGCGGCGGCAATGGCTACGCCGGGCAGGGCTTCGCCTACCTCTTTGCGGGCGATGGCGTAGGCCCCGGCCATACCGGAGGCCAGCGCCACACCCAGGTCGAGCAGCGTGGGCTGGGTGCGGGCCAGAATCTCGCTGTTCAGGACGCGCAAGGGGGAGATGGCGGCGACCAGGATAGAGATGAAGATGGACACCAGCACACCTTGCAGCGTCGATTCGAGGGACAGGCGCATGGTGCGCACGTCGCCGAAGGAAATGCCGATGGCGGTGGCGACGATGGGGGTCATCAGGGGGGCGACGAGCATCGCGCCGATGATGACCGCCGGGCTGTTGAGCAGCAATCCCAGCGTGGCGATAATGGCCGACAGGGTGATGAGGACGAAGAAGTTGATGCTGGGACGCGCGCCGCGCCGGAGCCGGGCATAGACGGCGAGTTGATCTTCGAGTTCGAGCGTGGGTAGCAACTGGTTGGCCGACTCCCAGGCTTTGCGCAGGAAGAAGGCGGGCAGGCCGCGATAACGCCTGACCATGGCCACCGCGCTGTCGGTCTGGCGGGCGATAAGCTCCGGCACCTGCCCGAAGAGGGCCTGGTCGAGAAAGCTTTCCTCGCTGGCACCCAGCATGACGGCGTCGTGGCTGTCGGCCTCGGCCAGGATGCCCTGCACCGGGTTTTCGGCGACGATCACTCTGGGAACCACGCGCTCTGGCGAGGGCAGCGACGCGATCTGCGCTTCGACCATCGCCGCCGCCTCGTCCAACTGCTGCTGGCTGGCCGGGCTGCGCACCACGTTGAGCAGCGTGACCTGCCCGCCAGCGTGGTAGGTCAGCGCCTGGGCCAGTTCGGCGGCCAGGGGGGCGTTCTGCCCGCCGCGCGTGGGCACCAGGATGCCGGTCGGGACCTGCGGCCAGTCGCCACGTACGACGGCCACGTCAGCGGGGGCGTTGCCGACGACCCGGTCGAGGATGTGGCCCAGGCTGCCCCCCGCGCTGGGGCGGGCGTGCCAGCCCATGACGATCAGGTCGGGGTCCTCTTCGGCCATGGTGTCGAGGATGCCCTGCGCCACGCCGCGCGAGAGCCGGGTCAGCGCGCGGAAGGATACGCCATCACCGGGCTGCTCTAACCCGTCGGTCACGCGCTCCAACGTTTGCAAACGCTCCCGCGCCGCGGGGCGTCTCGATTCGAGGCGCAATTGGTCGGGCACCTGGACGACGTGCAGGGCGATCACGCACCCGCCGCGCTGCCGGGCGACAGCCTCGCCAAAGGCCAGCAAATTCACGTCGTGCTCCGGGTCGGCCACGGGCACGAGCACCGTGTAACGGGCAGCTTCTTCCTCGGCGACGCCCGCCTCCTGAAAGACGGTCACGTCGCGCTGGGCTTCTCGCTGCAACACCCGCCCGGAGCGCCACAGGACAGCAAAGCCCACCGCCGTCCAGAGCGCGCCGAGCAGCAATACGCCGGGCGGCAGGGCGACCATCAGCAGGACGTTGGTGCCCAGCCCCATGGCCGGAATCAGCACGCCGAGCGGCAGCCGGAACGGGCGTTTCTCCGCGTCCGGATGGTCGGCCAACAGGAACGCCGCCGCGTTGACGGCAAGGCCGACGCCTAAGAGCGCCAACGCACTGATCTGGCCCAGGCGCAGCGAGGAACCCAGGCCCACGAAAAGCAAGACGAGCAGCGATTGGAGTAACACCACCCGGCCAGGCGTCCGGTAGCGAGGATGCCGCTTGCTCAACCAATCGGGCAGCCAGCCGTCGTAGCCCATCGAGCCAATCTGGCGCAGGCTGGCGAGCGAGACGACCTGCCAGGTCACCACGGTCACGACCAGGCCGATTGCCAGGATCACCGGCGCGGCAAGCGGGCCAAGCACCGTCTCCACGATAGCCACCGGCAACATCGCGACGCCGGGCGCGCTGGGCGTGATAACACGGCGGGCGACAGTCATCAGCAGCAGGGCCACGCCCGGTCCGACCAGCGCCCCGGCCAGCAGCACGCGCAGCGGGTGGCGATGGACGCTTTGCATCTCGAAGGTGACATTGGTGGCCCACGTGGCCGCCGCCAGCAGCGCGACAGCGGTGAAGAATTGGCTGCTGCCCGCAGACGAAAGCGCCAGGGGGTCCTGGATGGCACGCGGGGCCATGAGCGCGGCCAGCAGCACCACCACGACGATCCCAGCGCCCAGCAGGGCAATCTGCAGCCGCCGCCGCGAGCGGTAGGCGGTGAGATTGGCTACCGCAAAGAACAGCACCAGGGGAACAGCGAACAGACGGTGGTCCGGCAGGGGTGGCAACACCAGCAACCACAACCCTTCCGCGTAGCGGGCAAACGTGTCGGCCAGCAGGGCCGTGAGCGCCGTCCAGCCGAGCATATGCGCCAGGCCGCTCAGCAGGGTCAACACCGGGCGCTCGGCGGCGCGCACGAGCCGGTAGCTTCCGCCAGCGCCGCGCACCCAACTCATCAACTCGGCCCAACTGAGCGCCGTGGGCAGGAAAACCAACCCGGCAATGAGGAACGCCTGGGCAGCCTGGGCGCGCGCCAACCCGAGGACGCTCCCGGCGAGGCCGTAGACACCGATACTGAGCCAGACCCCAACGGCAATGACCACGCCCCCGGTGGAGCCGAGTTGGGAACTGCGCCGCACCGCGCTGCGGACGGCGAACGACGTTGTTTGCCGATTGGTCATAGGACGACCTTCGTTTGTTGGTGGTTGCTAACGCGAGCGAATCTGACCGGGCTAACCGGGCACCTCATCCGGGCACAGCACGCTGTGCCCCTACCAGTACAAAGGCGATTTTCTGGATGGAGCGCCCAGATCGTTGGGGAATAGTATACACCGCCGGGGGGATGTTGGCCCGCTTCGGCCCACCCCCACCCGCCTTCGCTACGCTCAGGCACCCTCCCCCTTAAAGGGGGAGGGCTGGGGAGCAGATGGGTCAAGGTGAGCGAACGTCTCGGACAATTTCGGACAACGCGACTCACACCAGGCTTTCAGTCCGCCAGGGCACGTTCGAGGGCAATTGCCCAGGCGAGGAGGGCTTCGTCGGCGTGCCAGCGGCCTGTGACCTGCAAGCCGAGCGGCAGCCCGGCGTCGTTGGTGCCTGACGGCAGGTTGACAACGGGCAGGCCGCTGTGGGTCCAGGGGAGGTTCATCACCGGGTCGCCGGTGCTGTCGAGGCCCCTGGGGGCAGCGCCGGGGGCGGGCGGCGAGAGCCACAGGTCAACGCCGTGCTGGTCCATGAGGGCGGTCAGCTCGGCACGCAGCTTCTCGCGCCCGGCCCTGGCCGCGGACAGTTCCCCGGCGGAAATGGATTGGCCGCGCTCGATCAGTTCGACGGTCTTGGGATGGTAGCGGTCGCCGAACTCGGCGTACCACCCGGCGTGTACCTGGGCCGCGTCGACGGCGACGAGCTCGTTGTGCCGCTCGTAGATGGCGTCGAAGTCGGGCATGGCCTCGACGGCTTTGAGCCGGTAGCCAGCCCCGGCCAGCCGCTCGCAGGTGGCGCGGAAGTGGGCCAAGCCTTCCTGGGAGGCGCGTTCCAGGTACGGCCCCCCCGGCACGGCCAGCACGGGCTGGCGGTCAATCGTGGCGGGCTGCCAATCGGCGACCAAAACAGGGGCGACCCAGGCAGCACCAGCTGCGTCCGTGGTGAAAAAGCCGACGTGGTCCAGCGAGGGGGACAGGGGAATCACCCCTTCGCAGGAAATGCGCTCGTAGCTGGGCTTGTAGCCGACGACGCCGCAAAAGGCCGCCGGGCGGATGACCGAGCCGATGGTCTGGGTGCCCAGGGCGACGGGGCAAATCTGCGCGCCTACCGCCGCCGCCGAGCCGCTGCTCGACCCGCCGGGGGTGTGCTCAGGATGATGGGGGTTGCGCGTGGGGCCGGGGGCGAAATAGGCGAACTCGGTGGTCACGGTTTTGCCGAGAACGAGCGCCCCAGCGGCCTTGAGTTCGGTGACGGTCCGGGCCTGGGGTCCTCGCAGGCGCTCCGGGGGCACGGAGGTTCCCGCGCGGGTGAGAAAGCCGTCGGCGTGGATGATGTCTTTGACGCCGACAGGCAGGCCGAATAGCGGCGGGCGGGTGGCGGGGATTGGGTGGTGCTCTGCTAACTCCTGGGCCTCTCGGCGCAGCCGGTCAAAGCGGCCTTCCTCCGGCAGCAGGGCCAGCACGTCCGGCTCGCGGGCCTCGACGTGCGCCTCCAGCGCGTCCAGATAGTCGTTAAGGGCCAGCTCGCCCGTTCGCAGCGCCTCCGCGAGGCTGACAAGCGGTTTGGTTATCATGTTTTTGCCTTTGTTTGCAGTCCGGTTCTAGAAGCCTTTGACGCCCGCGTTGGCCACTTCGCTCTCTTCGACGTAGCGGCGGGGCATGGCGAGGCTGGTCCAGCCGCCTGCCTCTTGCAGGCTGAAGGTGTCGGTGCCACTGCGCGCGGCGCGGGTGGCCCAATAGTGGCGGCAGTCGTGGGCGCTCAAGCCCTCAATCCCGACCTGCTGACCCAGGGCACGCACGCGCTTGGTGATGGCCCGCTCCGTCATCCCGGCCCCGGTCAGGTGGCCGCCCTTGCGGCTGGCGCGCAGCAAGGGGCCGCCGGGCGGGGCGTCGCCGCTGTCGAACCAGGCGTAAGCTGCCCGGAGCGTGTCGGCGGTCAGGGTGTGCGTTTGCACTTTGTCTACTTTGGGGCGGTAGAAGCGCAGCACCCCGGTCTCTAAATCGAGGTCGTCCACCGCCAGCCCGGCGACCTCGCCGCAGCGCAGGCCGTGGTCCAGCAGAAGACACATCAGCAGGGCGTCGCGCCGCCCCTGCGGGGTGTCCGGCTGCTCTTTCAGCATGATGACCTGCCCCGGGCCAAGGCGCACGGCGGCGGCTTTCTTGTCGCCGAGGCGCGTGGTTTTGCGTTTCCTGTCGAGGTGACGGCTCTCTTTGACGCTGTAGCCGTTGACCTGACGGATCAGGGCGTGCTCGGTGGCGTCGATGGCCCCGGCTTTGAAGGCCAGCCCGGCGTAGGTTTTGACCGAGGACAAGCGCACGTTGACGCTGCTGACGGCGTAGCCCTGGCCTAACTGCCAGCGTACGAACCCGGCGACGATGCCCCAGGTCAGGCCGTGCCACGCCTCCGGGGTCGTCTGGAGGGCATCGGCGTCCGCCGCCACGCCCGCATCGGCCAGATAGGTGGCGAACAGGCGCAGGTCGCCACGCTGGCGGCGGAGGGTGTTCTCCGAGCGGCGGCTGAGGTAGTCGGCGAAGACGCCGCGCGCGGCGGCGAGGTTGGCGGCCTGCCCGGCCATCGCCAAGCCGTTCATGCCTGCCGGTAGCAGGGCACCGTCTGTGATCTCGTCCTCTATGGGGTCTGGCCCGTCAGGAGGCAGGGAATAGTCGTCTGTGGTCATGGTGTCTTCTAGTATAGCATATTGGTTCCGATTTGTATAAATAATCGGTACCAATATTGTAGCATAGCAAATGACCCCGCGCCAGCACAATCTAGAGGCGAAGTTCGACCACATCGCCATCCTGGAGCACGTGGTCGCGCCCGACCATTTGCCCGTCGTGCACGCCGGTGCCCCACACCCGCGCCGACTTGAGGCCCTCGACGAAATCCTTGTGGACCTTGCTGGCGAACTCTTCTATGGTGCCGCCTCTCTTCATGACGAAGGGCGCGCTGAAGTCGGCGTCCTTGCCCGGCGGCTTGGAGTAGACGCGGATGATGTCCAGACGCTCGTAGACCAGTTGCCGGAGGTCGTCGAGGTGGCGGCCCGTGGTGGCGGAAACGGGCAGCATGGGGCACTCGTCCCCGAACAACTCGCACAGCGCCTCGAAATCGCCGTCCAAGCTCTCGTCGTCGGTCTTGTTGACCAGCACGTGCAGCGGCACGAGGGTCGTGCGCCGCTCTTCAGCGCCCTCAGCCTGCATATGGTCGGGCACGATGCGGTTTTCCTGCAAGAGCGCGAGGGTCTCCTCAAGCTGCTCCAGCGGGTAGGCCTGCAAGTCGATGACGAGGAGCACCATGTCCGAACGGCGGATCAAATCCAGCAACAGCGGCTCCGCGTAGTCCCGGCTGAGGGGAGGCGTGTCGACGAGTTGGACCTGCACGTTGTCGACGAGCATCATGCCGGGCATCGGTATCTGGGTGGTAAAGGGATAGTCGGCCACCTCCGGGTTGGCGCTGGTCAGCGCGGCGACGAGCGCCGACTTGCCGACGTTGGCCGGGCCGATGACGGCGACCTGCCCCGCGCCCTCTTTGTCGATGCTGTAGGGTGATTTGCGCTGGCTGGCCCCCTTTTTGGTTTCGGCGGCTGTTTTCAGCTTGGACAAGCGCCGCCGCAAGTCGGCGCGCAGTTTGTCGGTGCCCTTGTGCTTGGGAATGGTGCTGATCAATTCCTCAAGCAGGGTGATCTTGTCGGCGGTTGTGGTGGCGGCCTTGTAGCGCTCTTCGACTTCGTAGTATTCGGCAGGAAGGTTTGTGGGCATAGGACCTGCTCGCTTTCCCCCTGACTCTCTCTGACTCTATCGAACTATACCTCAGAATCAGGCGTGATCCTGGCGGGCGCGGTACTGGAGGGCTTCGGCGAGGTGATGCGATTGGATGCCGGGCGCGCCCTCCAGATCGGCTACGGTGCGGGCCAACTTGAGCACGCGATGGTACCCTCGCGCGCTGAGCTGCATCTGGTGCATGGCGCTGCGCATCAGATTTTGCCCGTCTTCGTCTAACCGGCAAAGCTCACGCAGCTCGCGGGGGCCCATGTCGGCGTTGCAGGTCATGTTCACCCCGGCCCGTGCGAAGCGCTCCGCCTGCCGCTCGCGGGCGGCCTGCACCCGCGCGTGAATGGCCTCGGATGGCTCGCCGGTTTGCAGATTCGACAGTTTCTCGTACTCGACGCGGGGCACGTCGACGTGAATGTCGATGCGGTCCAACAGCGGCCCGGATATGCGGCCCCGGTAACGGGTCACCGCCGAGGAGGTGCAGGTGCAGGCGCGCAGGGTGTCGCCGTAGTAGCCGCACGGACAGGGGTTCGCCGCGCCGACGAGGATGAAGTTGGCGGGGTAGGTGACGCTGCCCGCCGCGCGACTGAGCGTCACCTGGCGGTCCTCAAGGGGCTGGCGCAGCGCCTCCAGGTTGCGGGACGAGAAGTGGACGAACTCGTCCAGGAAGAGCACCCCCCGGTGGGACATGCTGATTTCGCCGGGACCGGGCCAGCGCCCCCCACCTACCAGCCCGGCGTAACTGATGGTGTGGTGCGGGGCGCGGAAGGGCCGCTGGCGGATGAGGGGAGTGTCCGCGGGCAGCATCCCGGCGACCGAATAGATGCGCGTCACTTCCAGGGCTTCTTCTATCGTCAGGCGGGGCAGAATGGCGGGCAGGGCGCGGGCCATGAGCGTTTTGCCCGTCCCCGGCGACCCGATCATCAGTACATTGTGGCTGCCTGATGCTGCGACCTCCAGCGCGCGCTTGACGTGCTCCTGACCCTTGACCTCGGCCATGTCGGTCAGGTGATCGAGCGGGGGCGGGTCGTCGGGCTGCGCGTCGCGGTCAAAGGGCGGAATCACGTCCAGGCCCAGCAGGTGCTCGGTGATGGAGATGAGATGGTCGACGGGGTAGACTTCGACACCCGGGACGAGCGCGGCTTCCGCGCCGTTTGCCAGCGGGACGAAGACCCGCTCCAGACCGGCTTCGCGGGCAGCATTGGCAACGGAGAGGACGCCGCGTGTGTGGCGCACGCCGCCGTCCAGCGACAACTCGCCGACGACCAGCGCACCCTCCAGCGCCTCGACGGGCACCTGCCCGTACGCGGCCAGGATGCCCAGCGCGATGGGCAGATCGTAGGCCGGGCCTTCTTTGCGCAGGTCGGCAGGGGCCAGATTGACGGTCAGGCGCTGGTGGGGGAAGGTCAGGCCGCTGTTGCTGATGGCGGCGCGGACGCGCTCGCGGCTCTCCTGGACAGCGGCGTCCGGCAGCCCGACCACCGTCAGGCTGGGCAGCCCGCGCGCGATGTTCACTTCCACCTCGACCAGCACGCCGTCCAGCCCGACGAGCGCGCAGCTCATGACCTTAGCCAGCATGGTGTGTCCTGTAGAGTCATAGCGCCCTAGGTCCCATGACGAGAGGCGATGACACTTAGCCTGTCCCCTCCCTGTCTCGAAGTCGACTGCAATTAGAGAGAGGGCACCACCAATTATGGACAGAGGTTACGTGAGGGTCAACTTCCCTCGTGGTAAGGAGGAAAACCCCACGTCGATGCAGGCGAAACCTGAGATGCTGGCGCTGCTGTCGGCGGTGTGGCTACGCTTGGCCTTCTCAATCACATCTCCCGCTTTATGTGTTCTTCACGGATTTTGCACGCGCGCTTCACCCACCTGTGCGCCATCGTCCTATACAATCTGGTCAACGAACGATATTTAGAGGCAACCATACGACGGTAAGTCGTTATTGAGGAGAAAGCTCATGTCTGAATTGATCCGCAGCCGTAAGGAATATGGACGCCCGGTTTTCGTGGCAGCCGCGACCATGCTCATCCTGCTGTTCGTGGCGGTCGTGGTGCTGAGTTCGGCAAACGATACGTCGATCTCCGCTATCCGCCAGGCAAGCACGATCGTGTTTTTCGTCGCGTGGTTCGTGGGCGGGGGCGTCTACGCACTGCAGGGCAAAAAGGCGCAGAAGACCCGGCAGGCTCCGCGCCAACGCGTGTCAGGGACGCCAGTGACAGGCAATCTGGCGGCGACCCGATCATAGCAAGCCGGGCCACTGCTGGGGCTAAGCGAGTCCCTGGAAGAGCAACAATTTTTATTCTGGCACTCCGGCACGCATACAGAAGCGATTAGAAAGGAGGTGTTAGCAGATGTTGTTCTTGCCCAGAGAGGAAGGTCAGGGTCTGGTCGAGTATGCTCTGATTCTGGTGTTAGTAGCTATCGTCGTCATCGTCATTCTGGCATTGCTCGGACCCGCCATCGGCAATGTGTTCAGCAACGTCGTCGAAGCCATTTAATACAATCCCGTTGTCGGCACATGAATCCTCCAAGTTAGCGACGACATGAGCTGCTGACTCGCAGCAGACTCGCAGGAGTCTGCAAGCGCAAGACAGAAGGCTCGCCAAGCGGCGAGCTTCTTTTTTTGTGCGCATCAGGATGACAGAGTCCTTCATTGCAGTCAGGTTCGTTCGGGGGCCAAGCCTCCCCAGGAATGGGGGGCCATCCCGGCGAGAAGTTGAGTATGCTCAAGTGCGTGGGCGCGCACGTGGGCGCGACTGAGACCGGTCCCCGCGCGAATCTGGGAGAGGACGATGACGTTAGAGACTGTTTACGTTGTGGTGGCGCTGGCCTTGCAGGCGATCCTTATCGCCTACTTTGCCCTGCGGAGATGGCGTGCCCCATTCGCTTTCCGGATTGGCCGGGCCATTTACGCGCTCGGCGTGCCCCTGGCGGTCTATGCGGTGGTGATGGCGCTGGCCGGACGGCCCTGGTATCTGTGGATGGGAGGGCTGCTGTATGCGCTGTGGGCGCTGCTGGGCAAGACGGTTGATACAGGCAGACCGCTCCAGTGGCACGAACCGATCTGCCCGCGCCCGTTCAATGGGTACATACTGTTGTATCTGGCCTACGAGATGTTCTTCTGGTGGCCGCTGGGTGACCTATGGAGGCCGGGCTGGGTCCTCTTTGCCGTTCTCTTTGCGCTGGCTACCTATCTCAACGTGATCTCGCGCAAAGCGCCGGAGGCCGAACTGGTCCCCAGCCGTTGATTTGCCCCGCCAAATGGCGCGGGTGAGCGGATGCAGGCCCAGCTAGGCCACAGGCAGGGTGAACCAGAAGGTGCTCCCCTCGCCAGGGCTGCTTTCGACGCCGACCTCGCCGCCGAGCTTGTCGACAATGCGCTGCACAATAGAAAGCCCCAACCCATGTCCATCGCTTCCTATGCGCTCCAGGCGCGTAACCGGGGTGAATAGCCGCGCCTGCTCGGCTGGCGTGAGGCCGTTTCCGTTGTCATGCACCCAGAAGCGCACGTCGCCGTTTTGCGGCGCGTCGGCGCCCAAATCCACACACGGCGGCTGCCCACCGTACTTGATCGCGTTGCTGAGGTAATTCACCCATATCGCCTCAACCCAAGGGGCAAATCCCAGCGCGTCCGGCCAAGTATCCGGCACGGTCATCTCAGCCCCATGCTCCTCGATCATGTGGGCCAGGCGTTGCTGGACGTCGCCCGCGATGCGCCCCATGTCCAACCGCTCTACCTTCACCTCGTCCACGTGGCGCACGCTGGCGAGAAGCAAGAACGCATCGACGATGTCGACCATCTCGCGGGCAGCCGCGGACATGATGCCTACGAATTCGCGCTGTTCATCCAGCGCCGGGCCCAGTTCCTCGAGGTCGCCGTCCAGAATTGAGCAGAAGCCAAGCAGACTGGCCAACGGGCTCTTGAGGTCGTGGGCCACGGTGTGGGCAAAGGCACCCAGTTCTCGGTTGCGCGCCTGTAGCTCGGAGAATCGCTGTGCGTTCTTGATGGCGATGGCCACCTGGTCGGCAAAGGCTTGCAGTCGCCTAGCGTGGGCGGGGGAGAAGGCATCCGGGGTGGCGCTGCCCAAGTCCAGAAAACCGATGACCTGCTCGTCCGCGCGGATTGGCGCGCAGACACACGAGCGAACCGAATGCATCTCGGGGAAGATAGACCTGTCCGGGTGGGCTTGTGTATCGGGGATGGCAACCGGCTGCCCACGTTCCCTCACCCGGCTGTAGACGGGAACGTCGGCCAGCAGGCGGGATTTGCCCAGTGAAGGGGCGTTCGAATTATCGGGGCTATTGCCTCGCGCATGAACAAGGCGCGCCGTGTCCCCCTCAAGCAGACGAATGCTGGCCACCTCATGCTGCACCACACGCCTGACGCCGACCAGGATCTCTGCCAGCACCTTGTCGAGTTCGAGGGTGCTACTGAGGCCGGGGGCGACGTCGCGCAGGTCCTTGGCCAACACACGCTGCTCGCGTTCAGCCAGTTTCACCCGCACACTGTCGATGGCTCCAGTAACTTGCTCGCTTACAGCCTGAACTGGAGTTCTCTCTTGGTTCTGGATGAGTCCCACCCTCATCACTACTTCCAACCTCTCTCCAGAATCCTACGGATTCTGGCCAATTCGTGGCAATAGCACAACCGTTAATTACATCCTACAATACGAGCGTCACAGAAGAGTAACAAACCCACCCCGAATCCTAACAAAACCGTTTCAATTTTTGATAGTGAAGTTAGACCGTGGTGAACGATAACCGTTCATCTTTTGAGGACAAATCTGCCATCTTTGGGCGAAACCTGACTACAGCCTGCACTTCAAAGGGAACGTGAACTTCTACGTCGACGATCCGTTTTACCCGCTGTCAAGACGGGAGTAGAATTACACAGGTGTTTCACGCCCTCTCGTCGCGACCACAAGATAAACAACTGCATGAAGATTGCTTATCTAACCTCTGAATACCCCAAGGTCAGTCACACGTTCATCCGGCGCGAGATACTCGCGTTAGAAGAACTGGGTTTCGACATCCTGCGGTTTTCGATACGACCCAGCCAGCAACCTCTCGTCGACGAGCAAGACATCCGCGAATCGTCACACACCACCGTCGTTCTGCAAGCAGGTCTATTGACATTGGCGCTTTATTCGCTTCAAGCGATACTGCGGACGCCTGCACGCTTTTTACGGGCAGGGCTGTACGCAGCCCGAATGGCTCTGAAGGGCGGCGTAAAAGCGCCCCACCACGCGGCCTATCTGGTCGAAGCGTGTTACCTGTCCCACGTCCTCAGAGCGCAACACGTCGAACATATCCACGTGCATTTCGGTGCTAACGCGGCGGCGGCAGCGCTGCTGTGTCACCTGCTGAGTGACATTCCCTACAGCATGACGATTCACGGCCCCTACGACTTCGATTACGCCTCGACATTGTCGCTCGACGTGAAGGTCAAGCACGCCGCATTTGTGGGTGTGGTAAGCCTCTACGGTCGCGCCCAGTTGATGCGCTGGTGTGGCGTCGAAGATTGGGAGAAGCTGCACGTGATCCGCTGCGGTTTGGACGAGACGTTCATTCAGCCGACTGTGCACCCGCTCCCAGCAGAACCGGTGCTGGTCAATATTGGCCGGTTGCACACCAACAAAGGGCAGTTGATCTTGCTGGCGGCGATGAGCCTGCTTAAACGTCGAGGGGTGGATGCGCGGCTCAATATCGTCGGGGATGGGCCTTTGTACCCTCAACTTGAGCAGAAAATCGTCGAGCTAGGTCTCTCTGAGCAGGTTACGCTGCTGGGCAGCCTGTCAGGCGAGGGGGTCAGAGAAGCACTCCTGAAGGCTACAGCCCTCGTCGTGCCCAGCCTCGCGGAAAACCTACCCGTCGTCATTATGGAGGCATTTGCCACGGGACGCCCCGTCGTGGCCACGCAAATCGCCGGGATTCCAGAGCTGGTCAAAGATGGGCACAATGGCCTGCTCATCCATCCAGGCTCGGCTACCGAACTGGCCGACGCCATACAGAAAATGGTCTCGCTGCCTATCGACGCGCGCGAAGCCATGGGCAAACACGGATGCGACCTGGTCGCCAAGCAGCATAACATCGCGACAGAGGCTCACAAACTGGCGCGCCTGATGAGAGATACCCGGCGCGAAAACAGCGTAGCCGTCTCTCAGCCGTGAAGACGCTTTAACTGCTCGTAGTCCCTGGGGGTGATCTGGTGAAATCGTTTCATGTCAGAAAGTGCCAGCGCTTCCAGTGCGCGCCCCGGACCGAGTAAGTACCCCATTGCATTCCCCAAAGCCCTGATCGCCAGCCCTACGTAGAAGGCCACATAGAGTTTTGTCCGCTGGCCCTCGAAGAGACCCCCACCGGACATCTTCTTGTGCCGCCTGACGAAGCGTACAACCGGGAAGAGGGGCGTGCAAAGCGCCGCGATAAACCGGATGGGGAAAGCCCACCCCTTGCGCGCAGCCTGCCCGGAAGCATAGAGGCGTCCGGCTTTGACGAGAAGATCAAAGGCCGGGAAAAACCTCGAAGGGTTTAGATGGGCGATGGAACTGCGGTCGGTCAGGTAGAACTTCCCGCCATCAGCCTGAAGGCGCTCTTGCAGGTCTCCACCACGCCCAAACAACCGGTCAAGCTCATCGCCATAGCCCAAAACAAGGTCGCGCTTGTACGAAACATTCAGCCGCATGAGACGATCGGTCTGGCCAAAGTGGTTTGGTTTGACCCAATAGCCATAGGAAGGTAAAAGGGTGGCCCAACTCCATATGGTAGCCGGGTTGGCATTCGCCATCGGGGTACCGACTGCCGCCCAGTCACCGGCATGGGCTTCGACGATTGCCTCGGCCCAATCCGGTGCCGGGAAAGCATGGTCTTCGACGTGCGCCACCACAGGCGCTTGAGCTGCCCGGTAGCCGTGTACGTATGCCCGCTCATAGTCTTCAATTGGCCCCACAACCAGATACGTGACGCGTCCTACGTTGCCGAGATCGCTGTGCGCTATTGTTTCCTGACGGCCAGCCTGATCCTCGACGAGGATAATCAGTTCCACGTTAGGGGCAATGGTCTGGGCATTGAGGTGGCTGAGCACCACGTCGAAGAGATCCGTTTCGATGACCTTTGCCACTACGATAGAAATAGCCAGGTCCGGCTGCATGGGTATTCCGCTCACTTTTAATACAAGCTTACCGGTCAGCGCACTTCAATGACGCGGTATACGCTGAGCATCCACCACTCATTCGAGGGTCTTGACCCGCGCCGGTCGTCCGCTGTTCGCGGATTCCCAGGCAGCCTCGATGACAGACTGCACACGCAAACCATCCAGGACATCGGGCGTGACAGCTGTATTGCCGGTTTGAACCGCTTCGACAAATGCGCGCAACGATTGAAGGTAGGAAGGTTCCCCACGCCCACGCCATATCCGTTCAGGCATTTTCGCCATCGAAGCGAGTTCGTGCATGAGGCGCTTTTTGCTCGAATCATAGGTGTCGGGTGGCAGCAGGGTAAGTCTGGCCGCCCGCCGGTTGACGAAGAGGGTCGCCTCATCCCCGATGATCTCTATCTCATCTGCTGAGTAACCCACCATCGTCAGGACAGACTGAACCAGCAAGCCGCCCTTGAGGCGGAATTGCAGCGACATGGTCAGATCGGGTTCGACGGTTGGCCTGTGCGCGAACACTTCCTCAATGGGACGATCGAGCAGAAAACTTATCATATCGACAGGATGGGGAGCGAGATTGAGGAGAGCGCCCCCGCCCGTCGCGTGGGACTCTCGCCAGGATGGTTGCTCGCGACGAATGGAGCCAAACACACTGCGAACCGCGGCAATCTGCCCGAGCTGACCGTTCTGAACGATCTGCCGAGCCTTTTGATAAAACGGATTGCGACGCAGGTTCAGGCCGATCATGCCGACAAGTTGGCTTTGCTGCCAGACCTGAGACACTTCTTGGGCAGAGGCAAGGTCTGTGGCGAGCGGCTTTTCGATGTATGCGTGCGTGCCGCGAGCCATTGCCATACAGGCTGCGTCGGCATGCAAATCGCTCGGAAGGCCGATCACTACCGCGTCCAGTGTCTCCCCGGAGAGGAGATCCCGGTAGTCGAGGTATTGTTTTGCCCCAGGGAAGGCCGCCAGCGCAGCCTGCCGCCGGTCTTCAATTGGCTCTGCCAGGGCCACGACTTCCGCCGTGGCTATGTCGGACAGCGAAGGGATATGGGCGATTTCGGCAACGCGCCCACAGCCAAGCAGCCCTATACGTGTTTTTGTCATGTGTACTCTATGATTCCTGAAGCCACTGCCCACACCAACCGCGATACGTCAAGCCGCAAACAGGTGTCTGGCTTAATAGTCAAGCGTCGAGAGCCGGGACACGAAGGGCTATTCTAATCGCCGCGACAGCCCATCGCAAACAAGCCTACGCGGGCACGCGCTCAGGCCGACCGCCTCGCACAACGAGTGTCACGCCGGCGATGGCGACGAGCATGCCCGCAATCTGGATGGTGTCGAGCAGCTCGCCTAAGAGCGGCCAGGCGATCAGCGCGGTGGCAACGGGCGCGAGATTGATGATGGTGCTGAGTTCGAGGGCGCTCAAGGCTTTCAGGGCGTGGTTGTACAGCATGTAGGCCAGGGCCGAGTTGACGGCAGCCATGAACAGCACGATGCTCCAGGCATAGGGGGAGAATGATGGGAGACCCTCGGCCACGACGCTGATAGGGAGCAACACTACGCCGCCCAGCAGCAGCGGGAGAGCGGTCAGCGTGAGGGTGTCTACTAACTGCTGGCGGATGATTTTGCGGCTCAGAAGGATGAAGGCGGCAAAGCAGGCCAGCGAGACGACGATAAGCGCCAATCCCAATGGATGGACAGCGAAGCGCTGCGAGGAGAAGAAGACCCCACCACCCAGCAGCCCAACAACGACGCCCAGCACCTGCAATGGCGTGGGGATTTCTTTGAGCCAGAGCAGCGCCCCCAGGAGCACCGCGCTGGGGACCATGTTCAAGAGGACCGAGATGGTGGTCGCCGGGAGCCAGCGCAGCGCCACGTAGAGCAGGCCGTTACCGATGGCGTTGGACCATAAGCCAAGGAGCAGCAATTGCCCCCACATTCCAGGCGAAAGGTTGCGCAGCGTGTGAAAGGGCCGTTTCATGAAGGGCAGGAGTAGCAGCCCACCCAACGAGTAGCGCAGCGCGGCGATGGTCAGCGGCCCCAGCGCAGGCAGCGCCAGCTTGACCAGCACAACCGTCGAGCTCCAGATGATTGTGGTCAGCACCCCTTCGACCAGGGCCAGGGGACGGGAGGATTGGGACAAAATGACCACCCCTTGTCAGTTCATCACATACAACGGCGCGCGGCTATTTTTTGGCTTGCTGCATAACCGGCATTCTGTTCTCCTCGATGATGACCTATCTATGGGAAGGAGGCAAGCACTATCCTGCCTGGAGGCCAGCAAGCCGGTCGTCGTTCGACTGGATAGTAAAAGCGGCCCGCGAGGGGCCGCGTGGGTCTTTCAGCCAGCAGGAGTGTCCGAGGGATCGCCAGGAGGCGATTCTATCGTTCGTCCATGATGCGTTCTAGCTCACGGACGAACGAGGTGGCTTCTATGGGTTTGGGAAAGTAGGCGTCGAAGCCTGCCAGGATGGCTTCCTGGGCGACGTTGGCCGAGTGGTAGGCGGTTATGGCTACGGTGGGAACGTGGGCGGTGTCCGGGTTGTCGCGCATGGCGCGCAGCAGGCCCCACCCGTCCATCTCCGGCAAGGCGAGGTCCAGGATCGCCAGCGTGGGTATGAAATCCCGCATGAGTTCGAGTGCTTCCTCAGCCGTGTAGGCATCGTGGCTCTCGATGTTGTAATGGCCCAGGATGTCTTTTACCACTTCCATGCTGTCCTGTTCGTCTTCCACGACCAGGACTTTCCAACTTGATATGTCTGACATACTGATGGTCTCCTCTGCAACACGTTCTGACGCAGCGATATTTTTCTGTTTGTATTGTACGGCCGTCTCAGGCAAGCGCTGGCAAGCGTTCCAGGATGTCGGTGATAAAGGAAAAGGGGCTCAGCGGCTTGGTGAGATAGGCCGTGAAACCGGCAGCCAGCGCACGCTCGGCGTCACCCTGCATGGCATGGGCGGTGAGGGCGACCACCGGAACGCCGTCCAGTTCGGGACTGTTGCGGATGCTGGCCAGCAGCGCCCAACCATCGATGATCGGCATTGAGAGGTCGGTCAGGATAAAGGTTGGCTTGACCAACCCCAGCAGGTCCAGAGCTTTCTGCCCATCGTTGGCCGAATGGACCGTGGCACCGTGGAACTCCAACACGTCTGTGACGACCTCGATGCTGTCCGGCTCGTCGTCTACCACCAGGACCGTCCAATTGGCTACGGTTTCATAGTGATTCATAGGCCATCTCCACCGCCACATCTTCGGGTACGATGAGGGGCAAGGTGATTGTGAAGGTGCTGCCTTCGCCTAAGGTGCTCGACACGTGCACTTCGCCACCCATGACGCGCGCCAGGTTACGCGTGATGGCCAGGCCAAGCCCGCTGCCACCGTAGGCTCGCTGGGAGCCGGTGTCTACCTGGCGGAACTCGTCGAAGATGTATTCGAGCGCGTGAGGGGGGATGCCGATGCCGGTGTCGGATACGACTACGCTCCAGGACCGATCCCCGTTGGCGCTCAGTCTCAACTCCACGCGACCGCGGTGGGTGAACTTGAAGGCGTTGGAGAGTAGGTTGGAGGTGGCTTGCTCAAGACGGGCCGTGTCGCCGATGAGCGTGGGCGGCAGACTGGAATCGACGCTGATGTTGAAGGCCAGCCCTTTCTGCTCGGCCAGACTTTCCATCTCAGCTTCGAGCGTGGCCGCCAGTTGTATCGGCGAGAAGGGATCGCGCAGGACCTCGACACGCCCGGCCTCAATCTTGGCCAGGTCGAGCAGGTCGTTGATGAGGTCCAACAGGCGCTTGCTGTTGAGGTGGATGCGCGTGATCTTGTGCTTGTGCTGCTCGGACAGTTCGCCAGCCATACCCGCCAGGAGGATTTCGGCAAAGCCGATGATCGCATTCAGCGGGGTGCGCAACTCGTGAGACATGGTGGCCAGGAACTCGCTCTTGACGCGGTTGGCCTCGCGGGCCATCGCCGTCGCGGTACGCGCTTCCTTGACACTCTCCTCCAGCTTTCGGAGGGTGGTCTGCAACTGGGCAGCCATGGTGTTGAACGTGCTGCCCAACTCGCCGATCTCATTGCGCAGCCTGACTTGCGTCCGTGCGGCCAGGTTGCCTTCGGAAAGCTGACGAGTGACCGTGGTCAGTTCGGCGATGGGGCGGGTGATGCGCAGCGCGACGAAAAGGCCGATGTTGGCGGCGATGAAAGCGGCCAGGGCAGCCACCAGAATACTGGTTTGTGTAGACTGCCGGACAGCCCTGAAGGCTTCCGCTTGCTCCATTTCGGCGACCAGACCAAGTTGTACGTCAGGCAGCCAGCGATAGGCGCCAATGACCGGTTGGTCACGATAGTTGACGTAGGAGGCAGTGCCGTCAAGCCCGGCCAGGGCATTGTCGATGCCCGCGCTATGGTAGGCGCGCAGGAGGGGGTACCCTTCGAAGCGGCTGGGTGTGACCAGATAGTTGTTCTCGAGGGAAACGAGGTAGGTTTCGCCGGTTTCGCCGAGACCTACGCGCTGGGTCATGATCTCTGCGAAGGCGCCCGGGCTGAGGCGACCAGCCAACACGCCCACCAACTGGCCTGTCTCGTCGAAGACAGGCCGGCTGGCAACCATGGTCAGTGTTTCGCTTTGCAGCTCGTAGAACGGTGTCTGGATTTGCACGCCCTGCAGGCTCGGCGCGTAGTATGGCTTCTGCCGAACCACCTTGTCAACCTGCACCGGTTCGGTCGAGACGAAGATTGTGCCTTCGGGATCGTATAAGAAGAATTCCGAAAACGCTTCCTGGACGGCCAGCATGGCCTCGAAGCGTGTCGCGACCGTGCCCCGCAAGGACTCGTCGGGGGCCGACATGGTGAGAAGAGTGACAACGTCAGAGTAGCTGACCGGGTCGGCAATCACACCTTCCAGGATGGAATGGCTGTCAGCCAGGTCGGCTCGAATGGCTTGTTCTTTGGTCTCTGCAATCGAGTCTAGCTGGTTGACAACCTGCTGCTCGGCCTGAGCAGAGGTGCGTTCCACCGCTACGAACATCGCCAAAGCTATGGGTAGCACACTGAGAAGCACGAACGCGGCAACCAGGGTGCTGCGCAGCCTCGCCCGGAAGCGAGGCTGCGCGTCGTTTCTGGTGGTATCGCGCCGTGCAGGTTTGCCGTTGGTACTCATCGGCTGCGCCCTTCCACGGACCTGTCACGGTAGATTCCAAATTTCATTTGAACGTTCCTTAGAGACTAGAGTGGTTGTCGTTTGTGTTTACCCTTCGGCGTATATGCGCTCCAGGAATTCGAGCGTGTAGACCGATTCGAGATCCATCGGGCCGTCGAGCAAACCCTGCTCCAGCATGATGTCTTGCGTGGCGTTCCACGCTTTGGGCGTCATCATGCCCGGCTTGCTGCCCCCGGGGTTGAGCAGGGACACGGCCTGGAAAGAACCTTCCGTTTCTTTTTCCAGGTCCAGTTCCTCGTTGTACTCCACGGCCAGACGCCCGCTGTATTCCGGCTCGTCCACCACCCGCTGCATCCCGCGCACGGTGGCGCGCAGGAAGCGCTCGACGAGGTCGGGGTTGTTGGCAATCATGTCTTCAGTGGTGAAGATGGCATTGGGGTAAACCTCGATGCCATAGTCAGAGGCCAGGATGGTATTGACGTCGATACCTGCCATACCCAGTTCGACCACCTCGTTGGTGACCCAGGCATCGATGACGTCGACCTCGCCGTTGACCAGGGGATTTACGGTGAAGTCCGAGCGTACTTTTGTTTGGACCGCGCCGGGTTCGATACCCTGCGAGTGCAACAGGGCATCGTATACCACCTGGCTGTTGTCGGACACGTCAACCGTCTTGCCGACGAGGTCCTGTGGACGCTCAATGCCCTGCTCTGCCAGCGAGATGAAGGCGATGGGATGCAATTGGTAGATGGAGGCGACGGCGACAAGCGGCGCACCGTCCGCCCGTGCCGACAGTATCACACCTGCGTCCATGACTCCGAAATCAACCTCGCCGTCGAGCACTTCGGTGACCGGATCGAGGTAATTCCCGTCTTCATCAAACCCGCCGCCGCGCAGGTCTACGCTGATGTTTTCCTCGGCGTAGTAGCCTTCAGCCTCGGCAGCGTAGAATCCGGCATATTCAATGGTGTGTATCCAGGAAAACCGGATGCTGGTCTCGGCAGGTGGGGCGGCTTCGCCGCCCGGCTCAGTGGATGTCTCGGCGGCACTGCCACAGCCAGACGCCGATACGACGACGAATACCAATACGGCAACTGTCAGTAAAGCTTGCTTGCGATTCACGGCGCTCTCCAATCACTAGGCCATTTCACCGATCAAGGTCGTTTCCTGGCTGCATGAACCCTTCCGGCGAGCATTAGAAACTTGGCCTGGCTTCCAGCGTATCGGCAATGAGCGTGCTGAGGCTCTCGACGGAGAACGTCCCTTTTTGGACGATGCTGGTGACGCCTGGGAGTTTGAGCAGGTCAACCTGTCCATAGGCGGTCACGACAATCACGGGTATCTCGCGAGTAGCAGGATTGGCACGCAGGCGGGCCAGCACGCCAAAACCATCGAGTTTGGGCATCATCAAGTCAAGGAGGACTAACAGGGGCGACTCGGCCAGGATGAGTTCCAACGCTTCTTGGCCATCGCCTGCACACTGTGTGTCGAAACCCATCGCCTGGGCGATATCAGCCAGAATCTCCTGGGCGTCTGGGTCGTCGTCGACGATCAGTACGTATGGCATCATAAGAGCGTATCACAGTTGATAGTAAGGAACAAGAGTCGCGACCTGTTGATGACATCCAAGCGAACGATTATGGAGGCCAGGGCCAATAATTACACAATAGCATACAACGCAAAACAAAAATATAACGGAGATGCACGTTTCTGTTACAAATACATTACAATTCCGCATCCGTGCGTGAAAACTTGATGATACCTTCACATCTGCCCGGCACGGAGAACTCCTGGCACGGAATGCCAATATAATTGCACCCCCTGTCTTGCGTCAGTCGTCCAGGTGCTCGACCAGTTCGGCGTTACGGGTGAGGATGTCGGCCATGACACTGCGCATGATGTCAAGCGCGTCGATGACACGCGAATCGGCCAGACTATAGGTGATGGTGTTCCCGGAGCGCTCGGCCAGAACGAGGTCGCGCTCGCGCAGAAACCGGAGGTGGCGGGAGACGGTGGGTTGGGTGAAATCGTAAAGCTCGGTCAACTCGGTGACGTTGCGCGGGCGTTCGTGTAGGGCATAGAGAATCAGTATCCGCTTGGGGTCGGCCAACGCCTGGCAGACGTGGGCGTGCATCCGGTTAACCTCGCTGATGAGACCACTCATTCGAATCCTCCCTATCAAGGGAAAGCGCCCGAAAGCCAATCGGTTTTCATGAAGCTGCGACGGATTGGCCCCGACCGGTCAGTCGCTGCCGTTCCCACCCGCCACCGGCAAGCAGAGGGCGAAAAGCAAGGCAGCCTTTTTCCGAAGCGGCTATTCCAGGCGCCAGTCAACTATTTGGACAGGCAAGATAGCCTACCTCAAGCATAGAGTGAGGCCCGGTGTTTCATTAGTGGAGGCGGTCACAAATCGGGGCGACATTCGTCACATGTCTCAGGGACCGGGGGCACGCAGCGAGGGGACAGGTCCTATGCCCGCGCCCTTTGCCAAGACCTGAACACCTTCAGTAGAATGGTCGGCAGGTTTCACAATTTGTGGAAAGCAGCATATTATCCCGGTTGCGTTTCGCCGTGGTGATTACACAAGGAGCAGGCTGTGAAAGACAAGCTGTTTTGGGAGGATGCCTACAAACTGGAGTTCGAGGCGGAGATCGTCGCACGGGCGGACAGGGACAAGCTGCCGGGTATCGTGCTGGACGGTACCTACTTCTACCCGGAGGGCGGCGGCCAGCCGAGCGACCGGGGCACGCTGGGCGGGGCGAAAGTGGTGGATGTGCAAGAGGACGCGGACGCAGACCAGATCGTCCATTATCTCGACCCGGCGAGCGCGCAGGAAGATGCGCTGGCCGTCGGGGCGACGGTGGCCGGAATCGTCGATGGGGAATATCGCAAGCAGAATATGCGGGCGCACACGGGCGCTCACCTGCTGTTCGGGGCGGCCCGCAAGTTGTTCTCGACGCTGGAGTACGCCGGGTTCGACATTCACGGGGGCGGCGGGTCGCTCTATCTCCAGACGGACGGTTCTATCTCTGCCAAGCAACTGCACCGGATGTTGGAACACGCCAACACCGCCATGGTTGACGAGCGGGCGGTGGGGACGTACTTCGTCAAGCCGGAGGAGGTCGCCAATATTCCGGGCTGTGTGTGGAACGTGATGCTGCCGGAGGACAACGTTCGTATCGTGGAGATCGAGGGCTGGGACGTGGCGGTTTGCAGCGGGACGCACTTCGCCCGCACGATCGAGGTGGGGCCGGTCAGCGTGATTGGCCGCGAGCCGCACAAGAAGGGCGTGACCCGCCTGGATTACGTGGTGGGGACGGCGGCGGTGGGCGAGATCGTCGCCAGCGAGCGCGCGCTCGGCGAGATCGTCACGCTGCTCAGCGCGCCGCGCGACGAGGCCGGGCAGGCCACACAGAAGCTGGTCAACGCGGTGGCGGAGGAGCGCAAGCGGGCAGACAAGCTGCAAAAGCAACTGGCGGCTTACCGTTTCGAGGAGTTGCTGGCCGAGGGCCAGACTGCCGGCGACGTGACGCTGATCGTCGGCAGCGTGCCAGACGTGGCGCAGGACGCGCTGCGCCCGCTGGTGGCGAAGGCCGCGCAGGAACGAGAGAGAGCTATCGTGGCGGTGGTGGGCCAGGTGGATAGGTCGTTCATCGTGGCAGGCCGCAGCGAGGATTTCGACCTGGATCTGCGGGAGCCGGTGGTGGCCGTCGCGAAACAGCACGGCGGCGGGGGCGGCGGCGCGCCGCACCTGGTGTCGGCAGGCGGGATGGGTGGCCAGGCGGAAGCGGTGGTCGACGACCTGCGAGAAGCGCTGGAGAAGGCGATAGGGTGATAGGGGTCGGGCACCCTCCAGCATAGCTGCACTATAGTCAGGACAGGCGGCACGCCGTGCCCCTACCAAATTCATACCGCAGCAGAGTAACGCGGGCGTATCCCGAATCAGAGGCAAACCGGGGGCGAATAGCCATTCGCTCGTACTCAACGACGGACACTTTGCCCCTGACGTAGGATACCCTCAATTGGCAATTCTTCTATTCGTTCAGCGGGCACGCTTGTAAGGAGCAGACCCTTGCGCACGCTTTTGCTTTACCTATCTCGCAGTGAGTGGATGCAGCGCACGACGATGCGCTTTGGTTTTTTCAGGCGGGCGGCGGCGCGCTTCGTGGCGGGGAATACCTGCGAAGATACGCTGCCCGCCGTCCGGGCGCTCAGCGAGGAGGGTTACCCGATCACGCTCAACCAGTTGGGCGAAGCGGTGTCGGCGGAGGCCGAGGCGGTCAAGGCGACCGAGGATTACCTGGATACGGTGGAGCAGATGGCTGCTGCCGGACTGCGGGCGGGCGGGATCGCGGTCAAGCTGACGCAGCTGGGACTCGACCTGGGGCAGGATTTTTGCGCCAGCAATTTGCAGCGTATCCTGGCGAAGGCCAAAGCGCACGGCATTTTTCTGGGCGTGGACATGGAGGAGTCGGCGTACGTCGATTCGACTCTGGCAATCTACCGCCAGTTTTACCCGGAATATGAGAGCCTGCGGGTCTGCCTGCAGGCTTATCTGCACCGCAGCCAGGACGACCTGCGGCAACTGATCGAGGAGGGCGGCCAAATCCGGCCAGTCAAGGGCGCGTATAAGGAGCCAGCGGAGATCGCGATGCCGCGTAAAAGTGACGTGGACGCCAACCTGATCGCAATGGTGCGGATGGTGTTGGAAGGGACGGCGGGGGCGACCCGCGAACCTCGACCGTACCTGTCTCTCGCCAGCCAGGACCCGGCGATCATCGAGGCAACTAAGTCCTACGCCGCCGAACTGGGCCTGCCCAAGGATGCCTACGAGTTCCAGATGCTGCACGGCATCCGGCGCGACCTGCAACAGCAGTTGCTCGCGGAGGGGTACACCATGCGCATTTACGTGCCTTTCGGCACCGAGTGGTATCCCTATTTCATGCGCCGCCTCGCCGAGCGGCCTGCCAACGTCTGGTTCCTGGTCAGCAATATGTTGCGGGGCTAGCGACAGAGGCACCTCTCAAGCCGCCATCCCTGCCTACAACGTCAATCCGGCACGAAGGAGCGCTCTTCCTTGACCCACGACGTCCCCCAAAGCGCCGAGGTGGTTATCTGCGGAGCCGGCATCGCCGGGGTCTCTACGGCCTATTTTCTGACCGAGATGGGCGTGAAAGACATTGCCCTGGTCGATAAGCAGGCTCCGCTGATGCTGACGACCGACAAGTCTGTCGAGAGCTACCGCAACTGGTGGGCGGACGAGGTGATGGCCCGCTTCATGGACCACAGCATCGACCTGCTGGAGCGATTTGCCGACGAAAGCGGGAACAGCTTCAACATGAATCGGCGGGGGTATGCCTGGGTGACGACGCGCGACGACAAGGCAGCCCAATACCGGGACGACGCGCACGCGTTTGACGAGCGGGGCTTTGGCCCCATCCGGGTTTACGATGGGACGACGCCGGACGTTGGGCCGTACGTCCCCCCTGCCCTAGAGGGCTTCGAGGACGCGCCGCCCGGCGCGGATCTGCTGCTGGATCGTGACGCCATCCGGGAGGCTTTTCCGTATCTGGGGGACGACGTAAAGGCGGTGCTCAATCCCCGGCGCTGCGGGTGGCTCAGCGCGCAACAGCTCGGCATGTACTGGCTGGATGAAGCCAGGGCGCGCGGCGTCCGGGTTCTGCGCGGCGAGGTGGTGGGCGTGGAGCAGGATGCGCAGGGCGTGAGCGCGGTGCAGGTGGGCGAGGAGCGGATCGAGACGCGCCGCCTGGTGAACGCGGCGGGGCCGTTTCTGGGGCACGTCGGCGCGATGCTGGGGGTTGACCTGCCGATCCACAACGAACTGCATCAAAAGGTGGTTTTTCAGGATTTGCAGGGCGTGATTCCGCGCAACGCGCCGCTGGTCATCCTGGACGAGGAACCCTTCCTGGAGTGGTCGGAGGAGGAGCAGGCTTTCTGGGAAGAGGAGCCTGATTACCGCTGGATGCTGGACCGGCTGCCGACGGGCTGTCACTTCAGGCCCGAGGGAACGGGGGAAAGCCCCTGGCTGCTGCTGGCCTGGGGGGTTCAGATTGAACCGACGGAACCCACCTGGGGAGAGCCTGCCTACTCGCCGGAGTACCCTGAAGTGGTGCTGCGAGGGGCCTGCAAGCTGGCCCCCGGCCTGAAGCAATACGTCGGCAGGATGCCTAACCCGGTGATGCACGACGGCGGGTTTTACACGAAAACGCGGGAAAACCGCCCGTTGATCGGGCCGCTGGGCGTGGACGGGGGATTCGTGGTCGGCGCGCTGTCCGGGTTCGGGGTGATGGCCTCGTCGGCGGCTGGCGAACTGGCTGCAACGTGGGTGACGGGGGGCGACTTGCCTGACTACGCCGCGTCGCTGGTGCTGCAGCGCTACGACGACCCGGCGTACGCCGCGTCGATTGAGGGCATGGAGGCGGGGGAGATATAACAGTCAGCAGTCAGCGGTCAGCCACCAGCAGTCAGTTTGAGAAGCACACAAAGGGTGGTGGCTATGCCACACAGCCGATCATGCGCAGCACGAAGCGGGCGTAGGCGGCCCCGACCTCGTCTGAAGACAAGGACCCGCCGGGCCGGTACCAGGTGGCTACCGCCGTGCACATGGTCAGGATGGCGATGCTGGCCAGCTTGACCTGGGTCTCGGCGAAGACACTCCTGTCCACGCCTTCCTGGAGCAAGCTCCGCAGAAGCGCCTGGTAGGCGTCGCGGAGGGCGACGACTGCGACGCGGTTCTCCTCGCTCAGGGCTTCCAATTCGTTGTCGGCGACCGCCGCCTCTGGCGCGTGTTCGAGGTGGAAGCGAATGTGCTCGCGGACGAAGGTTTCTACGCGGCTGACCGGGTCGTCCGGGGTGCCAGCCAGCGCGACCTCAAGCTGTTCTCGTAAGGCGGCCAGCGTTTCGACCATGACGTGGTACAGCAACGCCTCTTTGGTGGGGAAGTGGTTGTAGATGCTGGGGGCGCGAATGCCTACCACCTCGGCGATGTCGCGCATGGTGGCCGCGTGGTAGCCTCGCCGGGAGAAGACCTGGATGGCGGCGGCGCAAATGTGGCCCATGGTGTCGTCGCCCCACAATCCACCTGGCGCGGTTGCCCCCTGGCCTTTCGTCTTTGAGGCCAGCGACGCGGCTCCCCCTGCTTTGACACGGGCCAACAGGTCGTGCAGATGGGCCTCGGATTCGAGGTCGAATGCGCGGCTGATCTCCGCCGGTGCGTGGCCGAGTTCGAGCAGGCGCAGCATCTCCAACTGGAGGATGAGCGGGTCCTCGGCGTTCAGGTGAAGCAGGCTGGCCGGGTCGTTTCGCAAGGCCTCGCGGCTGAGCGCTTCCGGGGATGGCCTCGTTTGGTTGGGTTCTGAGTCCAGAATTGCACCCCCACACAGTTGGGTTCAAGCAGGCTTGAAAGCAGGCTTGACTTTTGTTTGACCCTCCACTATGATATAGTGTAGACTAACGAACGTTAGTTTGTCAACTGGCTGTGCGTCGCCAGCAAGGCTTCTACGAGGAGGGCCGCTGTTTATGACGGACTCGACCAAGGCGCGAAAGACTGCCGAGACATCCCCGACCCCAGCGGGGGATGGCCGCCAGCAATGGCAAGAGGGTCCCCTGGCCCAGAGCCTGGCGCGTTTTCCCCGCCGCAGGGAGACTTTCCAGACGCTTTCCGGCAAGCCGATTGCCGACATCTACACGCCTCACGACATCGCGGACAGCGACTTCGAGCGTGACATCGGCTACCCCGGCCAGTACCCTTTCACACGCGGGGTGCACGCCACGATGTACCGGGGCCGCCTGTGGACAATCCGGCAGGTTTCCGGGTTTGGCACCGCCGAGGACACGAACGCGCGCTACAAATACCTGCTGGCGCACGGGGAGACGGGCCTGTCCACCGACTTTGACCTGCCGACGCTGCTGGGCCGCGATTCGGACCACCCCTTTGCCCGCGCCGAGGTGGGCAAGGTGGGCGTGGCCGTCGACACGCTGCGCGACATGGAAATCCTGCTGGACGGTATTCCCCTGGAGCATATCAGCAGTTCGATGACCGTCACCGCGCCTGCGGCGGTGCTGATCGCCATGTACGAGGCCGTGGCCGGGCAACAGAGCGTCACGGGGGCGCAGGTGATGGGCACGGCCCAAAATGACATCCTGAAGGAATATACAGCACAAAACGAGTACATTTTCCCGCCCAGGCCCGCCGTGGGGCTGGTGGTCGATACGATGGAGTACTGCGCGAAGACGATGCCGCGTTTCAACCCGGTCAGCGTCAGCGGGTATCACATCCGCGAGGCGGGGGCGACGGCGGCTCAGGAGCTGGCGTTCACGCTGGCGGCTGGGTTCACTTACGCGGAGGAGGCGGTCAAGCGGGGCATCGACATCGACTTCGTCGCGCCACGTATCTCCTTTTTCTTCGACATCCACATCGACTTTTTCGAGGAGATCGCCAAGCTGCGCGCCGCGCGGCGGATGTGGGCGCGCATGATGCGCGAGAAGCTGGGCGCGAGCGACCCGCGCTCGTGGACGCTGCGCACGCACTGCCAGACGGCGGGGGTCTCGCTGACGGCGCAGCAAATCGAGAACAACATCGTGCGCACCACGATAGAAGCGATGGCGGGCGTGCTGGGCGGCACGCAATCTATGCACACGAACTCGATGGACGAGGCTTACCAGATCCCCTCTGAGAAGGCGATCAAGATCGCGGTGCGGACGCAGCAAATTCTGGCCGCCGAGTCGGGTATCGCCGACGTGGTAGACCCGCTGGCCGGTTCTTACTACGTCGAGGCACTGACCAATGAGGTCGAAGAGGAAGCGTGGGACATCATCCGCAAAATTGACGACGTGGGCGGGATGATTCAAGCCGTGGAAATCGGCTTCGTCCAACAACTGATCGCCGATAGCTCCTACACATTCCAAAAGCAGGTCGAGACGGGCGAGCGGGGGATCATCGGCGTCAACGAGTACGTCGAGGAGGAAACGGGCGAGCTGGCGCCGGACCTGTTCTTCGAGGTGGACCCGGAGGTCACGGCGCGGCAGATTGCCCGCCTGAGCGAGGTGCGCGCGACGCGCGACAATCGCGCCGTGAAGAGCGCCCTGTCGGGCGTGCAGAGCGCCGCCGAGAAGGGCAAGAACACGATGCCCGCCATCGCGGAGGCGGTCAAGGCGTATGCCTCGGTGGGCGAAATCTGCGACGTGCTGCGCGAGGTCTTCGGCGAGTATCGCGCGCCAGCCATCTACTAGCGCCGTATGACGAGGAAACAAGGATGACCAAGAGACTGCGCGTCGTGGTCGCGAAGCCGGGCATGGACGGACACGACCGGGGGGCGAAGATCATCGCCCGCAGCCTGCGAGACGCGGGCATGGAGATCATCTACACCGGCATCTTCCAGACCTCCGAATCCATCGTGGAGACCGTTTTGCAGGAGGATGCCGACGTGCTGGGCATCAGCATCCTGTCCGGCGCGCACCAGCATTACGCGGAGGAAATCGGCCACCTGCTACGCGAGAACAAGCTCGACGACGTGCTGTTCTTGCTGGGCGGCACGGTGCCTAAAGAGGACGTCGAGGATTTGAAGGGTCACGGCGTGGCCGAGGTTTTTGGCCCCGGCACGCACACCGACGACATCGTGCGCTTCATTTACGATTGGGCGGCTGCCCGCGAAAAGGCCGTGTAGAGAACACGAAAGGGGGTAGCCATGCACTCAGCCGTGCAAACCCTCGGCGACGTGGTGCAACGTAACGCGCGGCATTTCCCCGACCGGGAAGCGGTGATTGCGGGCGACGTTCGCCTGACGCACGCGGAGGTCAACGCGCGGGCGAACCGCCTGGCCCACGCGCTGCGCGGCCTGGGGGTGGAGCCTGGGGATCGCGTGGCGCTGCTGGCGCGCAACGACTACCGTTTCGTCGAGATTTACTTCGCGCTGCCCAAGATCGGCGCGATTTTTGCGCCGCTCAACTTTTGGGCCAGCGAGCGCGAACTGGCTTATATGCTCAACCTGTGCTCGGCCAGCGTTCTCATCGTGTCCGGTTCTTACCTGGAGACGCTGGAAACCATCCGCCCCGACCTGAGCGCGGTCAGGCACGTCGTCGTCTACGAGGGGACGCTGCCAGGAGGGGCTATTGCTTACGATAGCCTGCTGGGCGACGGCGACGAAAGCGAACCGACCCCTCGGCCCCAGCCCCACGACGACACGCTGATCCTGTTCACGAGCGGCAGCACCGGCCCGCCAAAGGGGGCGGTTTACACGCACCACGGGCTGCTGTACACGGCGAACGCGATGGACCTGGAGTACGGCGTGCGCGAGGACGACGTCACGCTGCACTTCTTGCCGATGTTCTCTTCTAACCTGGAGCACCTGCTGCCGCTGGCTTACATGGGGGCGACGCACGTCGTCCTGCCCCGCTTCGACCCGCCGGTGGTCTGGGAGACTATCGAGCGCGAGCGGGTCACGCACTTCGACAGCGTGCCAACCACGATGCGGCTGCTGCTCCAGGACCCGGCAATCGATACTTGCGACCACAGCAGCCTGCGGCTGGTGACTTACGCCTCCGAGCCGATGCCCCCGGCGACGATCACAGCCTGGCTGGAACGCCTGCCGCACACGGAAGCGGTGCAGTTCTACGGGATGATCGAGTTTCTGTGCGTCACGGCGCAGCAGCCGTGGGCGCAACTGGGCAAGCTGGGGACCGTGGGGCGGCCACACGCGGGCACCGAGGTGCGGCTGGTGGACGAGAACGGCGAGGACGTGCCCGGCGGCGAGATCGGCGAGGTTATCGCCCGCTGCCCGTGCGGGATGCGCGGTTACTGGGATGACCCTGAAGCGACGGCCAAGGCGATGCCGGACGGCTGGATGGTCACGGGCGACCTGGGGCGCTTCGACGAGGACGGCTTCCTGACGCTGGTGGGCCGCAAGAAGGACATCATCAAGAGCGCGGGGATGAGCATCTCCGCCGCCGAGGTGGAGGGCGTGATCTACGAGCACCCGGCGGTATCCGAGGCGGCTGTCTTCGGGATACCGGACAGCGATTATGGGGAGGCGGTGCAGGCAGTGGTGGCGCTCCAGCCGGACGCGGCGCTGACCGAGCAGGATTTGATCGACTACTGTTCGGAACGGCTGGCGGGATATAAGAAGCCGCGCAGCGTGGTCTTCATGGAGACGCTGCCGAAGACGGGTATCGGCAAGATCGCCAAGAAGGTGCTGCAAGACGAATTCAGGGAGCGGGCGGATGTCCGAGCAGACGATTGACGCCGTGCAGTTGAAGCTGGACCGGTCGGAGGAACTCTACGAGGAGGCGCTGGACCTGATCCCCGGCGGGATACTGGGCATCCGGCGGCCCTACAACTTCGTCCCCGGCGAGTACCCCATCTTCTTCGAAACGGCCAACGGCGGGCGCGTCACGGACGTGGACGGCAACGAGTACATCGACATGCTGTGCGCCTACGGGCCGATCATCATCGGGCACCGGGAGGCGGAGATCGACGAGGCGGTCATCGCCCAGATCCAGGAGCGCGGGTTCTGCATGTCGCTGACCCAGGAGGTGCAAAACAGGCTGGCCCGCAAGCTGCGCGACCTAATCCCCTGCTGCGAAAAGGCGGTTTTCGTCAAGACCGGCTCGGACGCGACGACGGCGGCGATCCGGATGGCGCGCGCCTACACGGGGAAACTGAAGGTGCTGCGCTGCGGGTATCACGGCTGGCACGACTGGTGCGCGGAGGTTCAGGGCGGCATCCCGGCGAAGCTGCGCGAGGACGTGTACGAATTCGCCTACAACGACCTGGAGCAGATCGAGGCGCTGCTGAAGGCGCACAGCGGCGAGGTGGCGGCGATCATCGTCACGCCGGTGGGGCATCCGCTCGCTCACGAGGTGGAGATGCCTGCGCCGGGCTTCCTGGAAGGGCTGCGCGACCTGGCGGACCGGCACGAGGCGGTGCTGGTCTTCGACGAAATTCGCAGCGGGTTTCGGGTCAGCATGGGCGGCGCGCAAAAGGAATTCGGCGTGACGCCCGACCTGTCGGCTTTTGGTAAGGCGATGGCGAACGGCTATGCCATCAGCACGGTGGTCGGCAAGCGGGAGATCATGGACGTGCTGGCGGGGGACGTGTTCCTCAGCTCAACTTTCTTTCCCAACAGCCTGGCGCAAATCGCGGCGTTGAAGACGATTGAAATCCTCGAACGCGAAGCGGTTCTCGACGCGATCCGGGAAAAGGGCGCGCGATTTGGGGAGCGGGTGAGCCAGTATATCGAGGAAAGCGGGGTGCCCTGCACCCTGTCCGGTATCCCCTGGATGCCGTTCATCACTTTCGACAGGGACCCGGACAAACGCTATAAGACGCTGCGGGCGGCATTTTACACGCAACTGATACGGCGCGGCGTGTTCCTGCAGCCGTACCACCATGGCTATATCGCCTACCGCCACAGCGACGAGGACCTCGACCACGCCGCCGAGATGATCGGGGAGTCTCTGAATACCCTGAATACGCTGACGTAATTGGGAATCAGCAGGGGAGGTGCTGGACGACCTCCGGCGGGACGGCGACGCTGGCCATCGGGGCGTGACCATCGTGGGCAAGGCCGTGAAAGTCCGAGCCGCCTGTGGGGAAAAGGTCATACTGCTGGCACAGAGCCAGCAGTTTTTCCTGGTCGGAGGGGCTGTGCTCCGGGTAGTAGACCTCCAGGCCGCTCATCCCGGCCCCGGCCAACTGGGGCACGAGTGACAGGTTGCCCGACAGGGCCGGATGGGCCAGCACGGCCACCCCTCCCGCCTGGCGGATGAGGGCGATGGCTGCTTCGGGGGTCAGGCGGAAGCGCGGGACGTAGGCCGGGCCATCATTGGCAATCCAGCGGTCAAACGCCTCGCGCAAGGTCCTGACACGGCCCGCTTCCTTGAGCGCCCGCGCGACGTGAGGACGGCCAATCGCGCCTTCCCCGGCCAGGGCCTGCACCCGCTCCCAGTCAATCACCACGCCTAAATCGCGCAGTTTATCGACCATTCGGCGCGCCCGGTCCAGGCGGGCGTCGCGCAGCTTGCGCAGCATGGATTGCAGCCCATCGTGGCCGGGGTCGATGCAGTAACCCAGGATGTGCACCTCGCCAACGTCGCTTTCGCTACTCAACTCGATGCCGTTCAGAACTTTGAGATCATGCCCGGCAGCGGTGGACTGGGCTTCGGGGAGGCCCGCCGTGGTGTCGTGGTCGGTCAGGGCGATGGTGGACAGGCCCAATTCGAGGGCAATACGAACAACCTCCGCAGGCGTGTTGCGCCCGTCGGAGGCCGTGCTGTGAACGTGGAGATCGACGGTAGATTGTGGTGTCAAACTATCTCGGCTCGACTACCAGCTTGACTGCCGTGCGTTCCTGGTCGTCAATCATGACTTCGATCAGCATCGGCATGCAAATCACGTCGATACCGTCCAACTGCAGGTATCCTCTGGCAATAGCCGTCGCCTTCACAGCCTGATTGACGGCTCCAGCGCCAATAGCCTGTACCTCTGCGTATTTGTGCTCACGGATGACCCCGGCGATGGCACCGGCCACCGCAGTCGATCGTGAACGCGCAGAAACCTTGATGATGTCCATGTTGTCTGCGTCCTTACGTAAGGCAGTGTTGACCCAGGGTAACTTAGGCTTGATACGATTGTCCGACTGTGCCTAATTTGAAAATTCGCCCGGCCCGACTCCCGGCTTCTCCTACTCCTATGCTGATTGTACATGTGTTTTTTTTCACTTGCAAGCCACATTACGGGGGTTTTTCCAGTTTGCAGCCCCATCCGGCCCAAGAAGGGATCACGAGTGGATTCTATCGCGTTGCGGGTGAGGCCGGAGGTGGGTAACATCTGGCCCGGCCTGGCCCGGCAGCCAGCGTCATACTCTTTCGACAGGACAGCACATGGGTTTGTTTTCGAATTTGCCACGTTTGCCGGTGCCGCGCTGGGTATGGTGGGGGCTGCTAGTCCTCATCCTGGTGCTCGGCGGGCGCGCCCTGATCGCGGCTCTGAACCCGCGCAACCGGGCGTTTTACGCCTGGTTTGCCGAGCCGAACGCGCGCCCGGCGATGGTGACGCATCAAACCGAAGCCTGCCCCGGCGCGCCCTTCGTGCTGCCTGCGCAGGGTTTCATCGGGCTGCTCTATGGCGACCCGCGCGGCCCGTACTCGGTGGTGCGGCCCCACCAGGGCATCGACATTTTTGGGAACGGCGAGTTGGGGACCCTGCCGGTGGTGGCGGCCTACGATGGCTACCTGACCCGCGAGCAAGACTGGGTGAGCGCGGTGATCATCCGCCATCCAGAGGACCCGCTGGACCCATCACGGCAAATATGGACGTATTACACGCACATGGCCGGTCCGCAGGGCAACTCGTTCATCCACGAGGCGTTTCCGCCCGGCACGCGAGAGGTGTTTGTGGAGCAGGGCACGCTGCTCGGTTTCATGGGCAACTACAGCGGCAACGCGGGCAATCCCACTGGGCACCACGTGCACTTTTCCATCGTCAGGGACGATGGCCTGGGTCACTACACCAACGAACTCCAGTTCGAAAACACGCTGGACCCCGGCCCGTATCTGGGCATGACGGTCAATTACGGGGCCAACCCGCCCATTCCCATCGGCTGCAACGAATAACGCCTCACATATATAAACGGGCGGTCCCAGGTGGGCCGCCCTCGTTCGTGGCGCGCGGTGTCGGGCACCCTCCAGCATAGCTGCACTATAGTCACGCTGCGCTCAGGACAGGCGGCACGCCATGCCCCTACCAGACCAAGCGCGACTTACTCACCGGACGAAGCGGTCAGTTTGCGGCGGGAAAGGACAGCGTCTCGCCCGGCTCCGGGAGGTAGTCGAAGATGCCGATGGCGGGCGGGGCTTCGAGGCTGAAAACGAAGTTGAACGAGTCGGAGCCAACGTCGCTGACGGGGACTTCGAGCCGGAGCGTCTGGTCGTCGACGATGGTGAACACTTCGTCGCGCTCGCCAAAGGTGTCTACCAGACTGCCCAGCCCATCGTACTGCTCGCCGCCATAAGGCTCCGTCGTGGGGGTCCATCCCCAAAAGATGTTGGTGTCTGTGCCCATGCCGTGCGAGATGCCCAGGGTGCGGCTGCCGGTGGCGCTATCCGCGTCGGTGTCGAACTGGAAAGTGACGAAGTGGTCGGGGAATTGGCCCCACGGCTCGCCCTCGATGGTGACGGTAATGGTCAGGGTCTTGCCGTCAGACTCCAACTCGACGCCCGTCAGGTCGCGTTGGAGTACGCTGCAATCGATGTCGAGGAAGGCCGCCGTCAGGCAGTCGTTGGTGGGGTCTTCCAGGCTGAGCGAGGGCAGCGGCGTGGGCGTGGCCGTTGGCTGCGGCGTCTCTGTCGGGGTGGATGTGGCCGCGGCAGCAGCGTCGGCTGCCAACTCGGTCGCCAGGTCCTCGATGGGGATGCTGCCCGTGCTGCACGCGGTCAGGGCGACAGCCGCCAGCGCGATCAGGGGGGCGATTTGTCTCCGATTCACCAACTCTCCTCCGGGGGTGGGATAGCACGCCGCCTATCTTATACCAATAAGCCGCCAGCGCAAACGCACCGCCGGCGGCTCCCGGAAGGTCTGTGCCCAGGTTTCGAGCGTCTCTTGGAGGTGGGCCAGGAAGGGGTCGGCGACGACCGGGAATGGTCCGTGATTTGGACACGACCGGTGACAACCATCAAGCGGTGGATTGTCTTTTGACACTGGCATTCGGGGGCTGATTTCTGTACTATGGAAGGGCAGAGAAAGACACGCCTGGCATTGTCCCCGCACACAGCCGCCAGGTGAACAGTCCTTGACTGCAATCTCGTACACAGAGTCTCAGAGGTAGATATGGCTAAGGGTACGATTTTGATAGACGAGGCACGCTGCAAAGGTTGTGGCCTGTGCGCCCCGGTATGCCCGAAAGAGGTCATACAGATGGCGACCGACCGGCGAAACGCCAAGGGCTACCGGCCTGCCCAACTGGTCGACCCGGAGGGGCTGTGCACCGGCTGCGCGATTTGCGCACTGATATGCCCCGACGTGTGCATTACGGTATTTCGCGAGCCCGCTCCGAGCAAGCGTTCCAGAGACCGCCACAAGGCGGTCTTTGCATGAAGGGACCCTGCCTATGCCTCGTGAACTCCTAAAGGGCAACGTTGCGTTTGCCGAGGCTGCCATCCGGGCGGGCTGCCTGGCCTATTTTGGCTACCCGATCACGCCTCAGACCGAGTTGTTGGAGCACATGTCGTCGGAAATGCCGAGGCTGGGCCGGGCGTTCGTCCAGGCCGAAAGCGAACTGGCGGCGATCAACATGCTCTACGGGGCGGCCTGCACCGGCCTGCGCTGCATGACCTCCTCGTCCAGCCCAGGTATCAGCCTGATGCAGGAAGGGTTTTCGTACATCGCCTGCTCGGAGGTGCCCGCCGTCGTGATCGACATCATGCGCGGTGGTCCCGGCCTGGGCAACATCCAGGCGGCACAGGGCGACTATTTCCAGATCACTCGCTCGGCGGGGCACGGCGACTTCCACGCCATCGTGCTGGCACCATCCACGGTCCAGGAGGCAATCGACCTGACCGTGCTGGCCTTCGACCTGGCCGAGAAGTATCGCACGCTGGTCATCGTCGCCGCCGACGGGATCATCGGCCAGATGATGGAGCCCGCCGAACTGCCGCCCATGCAGAAGCCTCGCACCACCTCGCCCGATTGGGCGCTGAGCGGGGCCGAGGGCCGCCCGCACAACATCATCACCTCGATATACCTGGGCGCGGACAACCTGGAAAGGGTCAACAAGCGGCTTCAGGCTAAGCTGGCCCGAATCAAGCCAAACGAGCAGCGATACGTGGAGCACGACGTGGCCGACGCGCGGCTGCTGGTGGTTGGGTTCGGGACCGCCGGGCGAGTGGCCGAAAGCGCGGTGGCCGCTGCCCGCGAGCAGGGCCTGGCCGTCGGCCTGTTCCGCCCGGTGAGCCTGTGGCCTTTCCCGGAAGACAGGCTGTCGGAATTGGCGGACTCCGTCGCTGGCTGCGTGGTGGTAGAGATGAACGCGGGACAGATGTTGGAGGACGTGCGGCTGGTCGTGGGCAGAGAGATGCCCATCGAGTTCGTGGGCCGCACGGGGGGCAACGTGCCCTTGCCAGACGAAATCATGGAGGCGATCAAGCGGCTCTACCACCAGCTTGAGAGCCAACCCGCCGAGCACGCCCGGTGACCAGGAGCAGGAGTCGACTATGAGCGAGACTTCCATCGCGCCTCCCGAAAACATGGTTGCCGTCTACCAGCGGCCCGATGCGCTTACCCACGTCGATACCCACTACTGCCCTGGGTGCACGCACGGCATCGCGAACCGGCTAGTCGCCGAAGTCATCGACGAGTTGGGTGTCCGCGAGCGGACGATTGGCGTGGCCCCGGTCGGCTGCTCGGTGTTCGTCTATAACTATTTCAACTTCGACTGCGCGGAGGCCGCGCACGGACGCGCCCCGGCGATGGCGACGGGCATCAAGCGCGTGCTGACGGAGCACGTGGTTTTCACCTACCAGGGTGACGGCGACCTGGCTGCCATCGGCATGGCCGAAATCCTGCACGCGGCGGGGCGCGGCGAGAACATCACCACGGTCTTCATCAACAACGCGATATACGGCATGACCGGCGGACAGATGGCTCCCACCACCCTGCCCGGCCAGAAGACCTCCTCTTCTCCCTTCGGGCGGGACGTGGAACTGACGGGTTACCCGATGAAGATGGCCGAGCTGCTGGCCGAGATCGACGGGGCTGCCTACGTGGTGCGCCGCTCGCTGCACAACCCGGCAGAAATTCGCAAGGCCAGGAAAGCGCTGGTGACGGCCTTTCGCGCCCAGTTGGCGGGCCTGGGCTTTTCGATGGTCGAGCTGCTCTCGACCTGCCCGACCAACTGGGGCATGACGCCCGAAGAGGCGTTGAAGTGGGTCAAGGAATATATGGTGCCCATCTTTCCCTTGGGCGACTATAAGGTTGGCGAGGCAGTTGCTGCAATGAAGTAGGCTGCGCTCCGTTTGACCGACTGAGCCGTGGCTTCATCACGAGAGAGGTGAGGCATGCCACAAGATGAGGTTGTCTTTGCGGGCTTTGGCGGACAGGGCGTGCTCTTTGCAGGCCAACTGTTGGCCTACGCCGCGATGGACGAGGGCAAGCACGTCACCTGGATTCCGTCTTACGGGCCGGAGATGCGCGGCGGCACGGCGAATTGCACGGTGGTCGTATCCGACAGACCGATTGGTGCCCCTTTGGTGCGGCACCCCAGCGTGGCGCTGGCGTTCAACAAGCCATCCTTCGACAAGTATGAGCCGCTGGTCGCGGCGCAGGGATTGTTGGTGGTCAACTCCTCACTCGTCGAGCAGACCAGCGCACGCACCGACATGGCCATCTTGCCGGTGCCCGGCACGACGGAGGCCGAGACATTGGTGGGCAACATCAGGGTGGCGAACATCATCCTGCTGGCCGCCATGCTGACGGCGCGGCCTATCGTTCCGCTGGAGACGGTGAGCAAGGCACTGGAAGAACACCTACCCGAACACCGGCGGCATATGCTGGCGGACAACCGGCGGGCGCTGGCGCGGGGGGCAGAAATCGCGGCGGAGGTACTGGCCGGCGTGTCGTAGCGACGCCGCAGTGCCACGAGGCCGATAAGATACGAGCCGGTCGCATTGACCGGCTCGACGCGTTTCAGAGGGGCAGAACTTACAGACCGAGCGTTTCGGCGACGATCTCGGCGATGTCGCGGGTGGCGACCTGCCCGGCGAGGCCTTTGCTGCTGGCCGCCGAGCCGAGCATGATCGTACAGAAGGGACAGGCGGTGCCGACCGTGTCAGGTTCCAGCTCCAGCGCTTCGTCCAGGCGGATTTCCTCGACGGGGATGAGCTGCTCCGTCTCGAACCAGACCTGCGCGCCACCGCCGCCGCAGCAGAGACCCTTTTCGCGGCTGCGTTCCATCTCGACCAGCTTCAGCCCGCCGATGCTCTGGAGCGCGTCGCGCGGGGCGTCGTACTCGCCGTTGTAGCGGCCCAGGTAGCAGGAGTCGTGGAAGGTCACCGTCTGGGCAATGGCCTGGGCGGGCTTGATCCGCCCCTCTGCAATGAGTTTGGCGACGTAGACGCTGTGGTGGACGACCTGATAGTGGCCTCCGAACTGCGGGTACTCATTCTTGAAGGTGTTGAAACAGTGCGGGCAGTGGGTGAGGATGAGGTCGAATTCGTATCTGGCGAACGTGTCGACGTTCTTACCTGTGACGTTCTGGTAGAGGTATTCATTGCCCGCGCGGCGGGCCCACTCGCAGTTGCAGCGCTCTTCCTCGCCCAGCACGGCGAAATCGACCCCGGCGGCCCGCAAAATCTTGACCATCGCCTGCGAGGTTTTCTGGCTGGCCGGGTCGTAGCTCCCGGCGCAGCCCACCCAGTACAGCACCTCGACCTTCTGTCTGCCGGCCATGAGGGGCACGTCCAGACCGGCGGCCCACTCCAGGCGCGAGCCTGCCGGGTGGCCCCAGGGGTTGCCCGCCCGCTCGGCCTGGGTCATGGCGGTCGCCAGCATGGAGGGCATGCTGCTCTCCATCATCACCAGATGGCGGCGCATGTCCACGATGCTGTCCACGTGCTCGATCAGCACCGGGCATTCGTGGACGCAGGCGCGGCAGGTGGTGCAGGCCCACAGGGCTTCCTCAGTGGTGCGGCCTGGGCCAATCAACGGAAATTCGCCGTTCTTCCCGCCGAAGACCATCTGGCTGCCGTAGTCGTCGACGGCGGCGCGGATGTCGAGCACGATCTGTTTGGGGTTGAGGGGGGTGCCCGCCACGTGCGCCGGGCAGGCTTCCTGGCAGCGCCCGCACTCGGTGCAGGCGTCGCCATCCATGATCTGGATCCAGGTCAGGTCGGGCAATTGGCCCGCGCCGAACTGCTCGATCTCCAGGTCCTCAAAGTCGAGCGGGGCCAGCGCACCGGGCGCTCGAAACGAGGAGAAGAAGACGTTGAGCGGCGAGGTGAGCAGGTGGCGGAAGGGCGTTTCGAGCAGGCTGACGACGAAGGCCAGCACGACGGCGGCGTGGGCCAGCCACAACGCCAGATGGGCAGCACGCAGCACCCCCTCGCCCAAGCCGGTGGCCCGCAGCGCCAAGCCGATCAGGTTGCCCACCGGGGACCACCAGGCCCAGGGGGGCGGCTCGACGGCCAGGCGCAGCCCTTCGATGAGCAGGCCGGTCAGGACGAGGAACCACAGCGTGGCGAGCATGTATTGGAACTTGCCGGAGAGGGTCAATTTGGGGGGGCGGGAGGCGCGGCGGGCCGCGCTGAGCACCAACCCGAACAAGAAGATGACGCTGAATACGTCGAGGGTGAGCTCGTAGGCCAGATAGAACGGCCCTTGCAGGATGCGCGCGTTCCAGATGAGGCGGGCCACGTCCCAGTCGACGGTTGCCAGCACCGTCCCGACGAACAGGATCAGGAACCCGGCGAACAGCGAGGTGTGCATGCCCCCCGAATAGCGCTCGCGGTTGGTTCCGGTTTGCAGCAACGCGTAGCGCAGCAGGCGACCGAAACGCTCGGGCAGACGGTCCAGCGCGGGAGCGTCCTGGCCTTGGCGCCACATCAGAAAGCGCAGGTAGAGTTTGCCAACCAGGATGGCGACGGCCAGCCCAGACACGATATACAGCGAGAGTTCGGCCCAGTCGGGAATGTTCCAGAAGGTCAGACGTTCAGGCATGAGTGGAGAACGCTCCTGTGTTGAGACGGGTCGGCCAGCGCCCTTACTGAGACTTGTCTCATACCGAAACAAGTTTCGGTAAAGCAAGCCGCCCTCACTCCTTTGCTAAGAGTCAGGGCAGACTGGGGCCGGCTGTGTGTGTACTAACCAAGCAGACTTCGGTGGCGCAGAATTGCATTGGCTCTGGGGGTTGCTTTGCTGAGTTGACGTTGTTCCGCGATTAGTCTACCACGGCGACGGAGGGCGTGACAACTGCCGGATCAGGGGTAGTCTACTGCCGGGCACCCTCCAGCGTAGCTGGACTATAGTCAGGACAGGCGGCGGTGCCGTGCCCCTACGAACGCACGGGCGATTTGCCAAACGAAGCGTCGATAATGAAACAGCGGGACCTTTCCGGTCCCACCGTAGGATGCGATTCAATTGAGGGCTGGCAGAATTTGCCGTCAGGCGACCTTAGCAGCGGGGCTTCTTTCTGCCAGATAGGTCTCTATCTCGACCAGCGCTTCCCGGTATGCTTTCAGCAATTCGCCGTCGCTGCCCTTGAAACGGCGCAGGGTTTGCGTGGCGCACATCGCGCAGCCGCGCATGGCGCGGTAGCTGTCGGTTTCGCACTCCATGCAGCCATCCAGCTTAATCATCATCAGGGAGAAGGCCAGCCGTTCTGGGTGCGTCTCTGGCAGCGAGACGACCCGGTCAACTAACCTGCGCCACTCTTCGCCGCGCAGACTGCGAAGCAGGGGGATGACATACGAGGGAAATAGTAGCTCGTTCTTGGCATACATCGTATTTCTATCCTCTGAGGCTACGTTAAAGACCACCCACGGTGCTGACCCTTACAGAAAGATAACAATTAGTTTAGGGTTGGCTCAAACGTTCGTCAATGTACCCCCGGTACCAAGGTTTGTTTAATTCTGGTTCAAATAGCGAAGCATCACTGCCTGGAGTTGATGTTCCGTTGGAAAGCGATTGCCGGTTCGTTAGACTTGTTTCTCCGACCGCTTGCCAACATCGTTCCACTGATGGAATAATGTGGGCGTGAATAAGAAAGGGATGGGCATCGGACGATATTTCAGGGGCGGGGCGCTGGCTTTGGGCCTGTTGTTGAGCGCCTGCCAGGTCTTTGCGCCGGGCAGCCAGAGCGGGGCCGCGTCTCCCTCCGGGTTTGCCAGCTACGTGTATCCCGGCGGGCTGTTCACGCTGAGCATGCCCACGGACTGGGTGGTGAATGACGTTTCGGACGCGGCGGCGGTGCACGTGGAGTTTTCGCCGCCCGGCTCGCCCCACCCCCAACTGGCCGTGTTCGTGGTGAGCCTGGGCGAGGAGCCCGACGATTTCGAGACGACGGTCGACGAGTTTGTCCGCCTGTTCTACGACCAAGATGGCGGCGTCTATCGCGCCGTCTCGCGAGATATGCAACCCGACGGCAGCCTGCGCGTGAGCGGGGTGCTCGAATCGCCGGGGGGCACCACACAGCATAACGATTTCTTGCAGCAGAGCGGCCCTTACTTCGTGGCGCTGCGGGCGACGCTCCCATCGGACCTGACCAGCTTGCGGACGCTTAACCGGGTGTTGAACACGTTTTCGTTCGAGCCTGAGGCCCCGTGGGTGCGTTCGGCGCAGGGCCTGGACGCGGTGGTGGGCCAGGGCGCGGTGGGCTTCAGCAATCTGAACACCTGGACGGACACCAGCGGCAGCTTCAGCGTGGCCGGGCAAATCTATAACAACGCGACCACGCCGTTGGAGTTCGTGCGGGTGACGGCGCAGCTCTACGACGCCAACAGCCTGCCCCTGGCCGAGCAAGGCGACTTCATCGCCGCCGACGTGGTGGAGCCGGGTGAGTTCTCGCCGTTTGAGGTCGTGTTCCTGGACGGCCTCCCCCCGGAAACCGCGCGTTACGAATTGCGGGCCTCGGCCCGTTACGCCGATTTTGCGGCGGAAACCTTCTACAGCCCGACGAATTTCGTGGTGGAGGATAGCGCCGACTTCGACGCCAACGGCCTGCTGGTTATCAGCGGGCAGGTGACGAACAACGGGGGGGAGGCCGCCAGTCTGGTAAAGGTGATCGTGACCGTTTTTGGCCCGGAGCAAGAGGTGATTGGCACCGACACCACGCTGGTCGAGGCGCAGTCGCTCGCGCCGGGCGAGACCTCCACTTTCCGCGTGCAGTTCGCCGAATTGGGGGGCATGGCCGATACGTACCTCTCGACAGTTCAGGCGAGTCTGGTACCCTAATAGTTGGACCTCAAGGATTGGGGTGCCTGACCCAGCGCGTGAATGTACAATGGCGCTGGTTAGACAAGCGAAATAGCGACGCACACCGAATTTACTGGAGATGGTCAGTATGACAGAGACGGCATGGCACAGCCTGCCTAGTGAGGAAGTGATAAAACGACAGGAGACCGACCTGGAAAACGGTCTGTCCCCTGAAGAAGCAGCGCGACGGCTGGAAGAGGTGGGGCCAAACGAACTGACGGAGCAACCCCGCCCAGGTTTCTGGCAGCATCTTCTGGCCCAATTCAGGAGCTTCGTGGTGCTGCTGCTGGTGGCTGCTGCCGTGGTCTCCGGCGTGTTGGGCGAGGTTTACGAGGCGATTGCTATTCTTCTCATCGTCGTTCTCAATGCCATTTTGGGCGTGGTACAGGAGGGCCGCGCCGAGCAGGCATTGGCCGCGCTCAAAAAGCTGGCCTCGCCCGACGCACACGCGCTGCGCGGCGGACACCTGGTCAAAGTGCCAGAGCGCGAGGTGGTGCCGGGTGACGTGGTCGTTCTGGAGGCGGGCAATTACGTGCCCGCCGACGCGCGTGTAGTGGAAGTACACAACCTGAAGATCAGCGAAGCCTCGCTGACCGGCGAGTCGGAGTCGGTGAGCAAGGAACCCGACAAGGAGGTGGCGGAGGACGCCGTTCTCGGCGACCGCAAGACGATGGCCTACCGCAGCACCACGGCGACTTATGGCCGGGGCAAGGCGGTGGTCGTGGGGACCGGCATGCGGACCGAGATCGGCAAGATCGCCGAACTGATTCAGGCGGTGGGCCAGGAGGACACACCGCTCCAGACCCGGCTGGACCAACTGGGTCGCTGGCTGGCCTACGGCGCGCTGGCGATATGCGGCGTGGTGTTCGTGCTGGGGTTTGCCTACGGGAACGAGGTGCTGGATAGCTTTCTGACGGCGGTGGCGCTGGCTATCGCCGCCGTGCCCGAAGGGCTGCCAGCCATCGTGACGATAAACCTGGCGCTGGGCATGCGGGAGATGGTCAAGCGCAACGCGCTCATCCGGCGACTGCCCGCCGTGGAAACGCTGGGCAGTGCCTCGGCTATTTGCTCCGATAAGACCGGCACGCTCACGCAAAACGTGATGACGGCGGTGCGGCTGTACGTGCCGGGCGTGCGACTGGAAGTGCACGGCGCGTCCGGGTCGCCAGAGGGGCACTTCCACGTGTTCGACGAGCAAGACCGGATGGGCGAGCGGGTAAAAACGCTTGACTATCCGGGAGTGCAGCAATTGCTGAGTGGGGCGCTGTTGTCCAGCGACGCGCGCCTGGAAATCAACGACGACCCGACAGCCCCGTACACGGTGGTGGGCGATCCCACCGAGGCGGCGTTGGTGGTGGCGGCGGCCAAGGCCAACCTGTGGCGCGAGAAGTGCGAGGACCGCTACCCGCGCGTCGACGAGATTCCGTTCGACTCGACACGCAAGCGTATGACGACGCTGCACAAAGACCCCCGTAGCGACGGTTACATCGCTTACGTGAAGGGCGCGCCCGACGTGATGCTGGACCTCTGCAGCCACGTCTTGCGAGAGGGCGAGGAGTTCGCCCTGACCCGACCACTGCGCGACCACATGATGAACGTCAACCGCGACATGGGCCAGGAAGCGCTGCGGGTGATCGCGGTAGCCTATCGCCGCTTCGAGACGAAGCCGCAGATGGAACCGGAGGTCGTGGAGAAGAACCTGGTGCTGATCGGCTACATCGGCATGATCGACCCGGCCCGGCCCGAGGTGAAACCGGCTATCGAGAAAGCGCGCCAGGCTGGCATCCGTACGGTGATGGTAACCGGGGACTACCCCGAAACCGCGCAGGCTATCGCCAAGGAGATTGGCTTGCTGCGCGACCAGAACGGGCGGGTGATGAGCGGCGCAGAGCTTGAACAGACGGACGACGCGCGGTTGGCCGAGATCGTGGACGATATCGACGTTTTCGCCCGCGTTTCGCCTGTTCATAAGGTGCGCATCGTGGAAGCGTTCCGCAGCCGCGATTACGTGGTGGCGATGACGGGCGACGGCGTGAACGACGCGCCCGCGCTGAAACGGGCCAGCATCGGCGTGGCGATGGGCATCACCGGCACGGACGTGTCGAAGGAAACGGCGGATATGGTGCTGACAGACGATAACTACCGGAGCATCGTGTCGGCAGTGGAGCAAGGGCGCATCATTTACAGCAACATCCGCAAGTTTGTGTATTACTTGTTGAGCGCCAACGTGGCCGAGATCGTGACGATCTTTGTGGCGACGGTGCTGGGCTACGGCAGCCCGCTGTCACCTATCCAACTGTTATGGCTCAATCTGGTGACGGACGGCGCGCCCGCGCTGGCGCTGGGCGTGGAGAAAGGCGACCCGGACGTGATGGAGCGCCCACCTCGCCCGCCTAACGAGCCGATCATCGACTTCAACATGCGGACCAACATGATCGTCCAATCGCTGGTCCTTTCGGCGGTGACGCTGGGGGCTTATTTTCTGGGGCTGCACTGGGAGGGCATCGACCTGGGACACAGCATGGCCTTCGTGACGATTTCTATCGCGGAGTTGTTCATCGCCTATACCGCGCGCTCCGAACTGTTCTCGGTGTTCGGTATCGGCGCGTTTAAGAACCGCTACATGCAATACGCGGTGCTGACATCAACCGTTTTGCTGCTGCTGACGATCTACGTGCCTTTCTTGCAGCCGATCTTCAACACAGTGGCCTTGAGCTGGCGCGAGTGGCAGGTCATCTTGCCGCTGACGCTGCTGCCACCCCTGGCGACGGAGATTGCTAAGATCTGGCTGCGGGCCAGGGATAAGCGACGACGGGAAGCTATCGCGGAGGCGGCCTAGAGGGCGAGGTGTGACGCGTTCCGCATGACTTGACAAGGCTAACGGCCTGGCTGATACTGGCACAATGAGCCGTGTTTTGGAAACATTGCCTCTCCTAAGTCCACTGTGAGCAGAGGCTGACGACACTACCGCCATGCTATCTGTCAACGGTACTCTCAATACACCATGATCGCCACCGCCGCCCAGTTGGGCGGCGGTTCTCTTTTTGCGTAACTTTATCAGAATTCTCCAGAGCGGCACGCAGGCGTTCGGAGCCACTATGCGCGGCAAAACACGGATACCCCCAGGAGGAGAAGAATGGCGCAGATGCAAGTTCCCGATCAGATGACCGCTGTCGTTTTGGATTCGTATTCCGGTGCCGAGGCGCTCCGAGTCGAACAGCGCCCGGTGCCAAAGCCAGGAAAAGATGAGGTGCTGGTCAAAGTCGCCGCCTCACCGATCAATCCCTCTGATTTAGCCTTCCTGGACGGTGAATACGGTTTCAAGAATCCGCCCCCGGTCGTTCCCGGAGGAGAAGGTTCGGGTACCGTGGTCGCCGTTGGTCCGGGGATGGCGGGCCGCTATTTCCTCGGCAAACGGGTGGCCTGTTTGAGCCAGGGGAAAGGGGGCGGCACATGGGCTGAATACGTGGTGACTTCGGCAATGGGTGGTGCCCTGCCCCTGCACCAATCGGTGAGCCTGGAGCAAGGGGCCATGTCTATTATCAATCCGCTGACAGCCAGCGCTTTCCTGGAAATCGCGAAAAAGGGCGGGCACAAAGCTATCGTGCTCACGGCTGCGGCCAGCTCACTCGGGCAAATGGTCAACCGTTTGGGCCGAAGTGAGGGGGTTCAGGTCATTAGCGTTGTCCGTCGAGACGCACAGGTGGAATGGCTCAAAGAGCAAGGGGCGACAATTGTTTTGAACAGCAGTGAGGCCGACTTCGAACAACAGCTCCACGATGCGTGCCATCAGGCTGAAGCCCACCTGGCCTTTGATGCGGTTGCCGGGCCGATGACGAGGCAACTACTGGACGCGCTGCCAGAACGCAGCAAAGTGATTGTGTATAGTTGTCTTTCCTACGAAGGGCCACAGGCGGGCGCCGACCACTTCATCTTTGAAGGCAAGGCTATCGACGGCTTCTGGCTGGGGCCCTGGATCAACGATATGAATCTAATTCAGATCCTGATGATGTGGCGGCGCGCACAGAAACTGATGTCGACCGATCTAAGAAGCGAAGTCCGAGTCCGGTATCCGTTCGAAGAAGCAGAGCAAGCCGTCAAGGACTATCTGAGCCAGATGACAGGTGGAAAAGTACTGCTCACACCGAGCCAATAGCAGAAGATTTGCACATAGGGGGATGAGAATGACAAACAACAAGAAGACTCCAGTTCACTTGATATTTACAGGCATTTACTCTGTGCTTGCTTTGGTGACACTCATTCCAACAGCGACGGCGAGCAAGGCATCCCTGTTGGGGTATGGGGCTCTATGCAGCTTTTCGCCAATCAGCACGATCATTTTGCTTACACTTGCAGGTCTTCATATCTTCTTACATAGAAGGTCGCTCCAAAGCAGACCTGTCCCGTAGAAGGTCTTCCTTCCATGGCTTCTCCAGTCGCCCGCTTCAGAGCTGAGAGGAGGGACAGTGTCTGACATAGACCATTTTGTGCAGGTAGCGACCGTATTCAATCCCTTGAAAGAGCCCTTGCTTCGTTCCGCGATCCAGGCATTGCAGCTTCCTTCGGGCAGCCGGGGGCTGGACGCAGGCTGTGGCATCGGCCTTCAGGCCATGATGTTGGCGGAGACAGTGGGACCTGCGGGACATATCACCGGCCTTGATCTGTCCCCTGAGTTCCTGGATTACGCGAAAGACATCGTCAAGAAGGCTGGCTTATCAGAGAAGATCTCCTTCCGAGAAGGAGACGTCAACGAGCTTCCCTTCGAAGATGACACCTTCGACTGGGCATGGAGTGTGGATTGCGTTGGCTACGCGCCTATTGACCCTTTGCCGCCGGTGAAGGAACTTGTACGGGTGGTGAAGCCTCGCGGCACAGTCGCCATCCTGGCCTGGTCCTACGAGAAACTCCTTCCGGGGCATCCTCTGCTGGAGGCCCGCCTGAGTGCCACAGCTGCCGGCATTGCCCCTTTCGTCAAGGGCAAGAAGCCGGAGTCACACTTCTTGCGTGCACTTGGCTGGTTTCGTGACGCAGGCTTGCAGGAATCTAAGGCCCATACCTTTGCAGGCGACGCCCATGCCCCGCTGACAGATGATCTGCGCAGCGCCTTGCTAGCGCTCTTTGAGATGCGCTGGCCGGGGGTGGAGTCAGAACTGGCACCGGATGACTGGGCAGAGTATCAGCGTCTTTGCCTGCCAGAGTCACCGGACTTCATTCTGGACCATCCAGACTACTACGCCTTCTTTGCCTATTCGATGTTTTGTGGCAAGGTTGCCGGGTGAAGTGTTTGGCTGCGTCCGATCTACTCAGCATCAAACATAATATGACAGAGTGTTGAAAAAGTCGGACTTGAAACAAAAAAACAACTCAAAGTGGGCTTTGTGCGCCTGATTTGTGTGTAACGGAAGATACTTTTTCCGCACTAAGATCCGCACAAGATAACGCGCCGGGGAGTTTTTCAATAGGCCGGAATTATGTACTTCATTATAAGGTACGTTGTGGTGTCGTTTGACTGCAATTGTTCGAAATAGGAATGCAATTTTTCAACTTGGCCAAACGATCTTGGTGAATTCCATAGGCCTGACTGGCTTGTAGATTACACACTTCAATGTGCTGGATTTGAGCAGGATCCCCTCGCTAGAGTCTTGGATCCCGCCTGTGGCGCGGTAACGTTTCTGATTAGGGCTACCCGGATAACACACAAGGCAGCAAGTCAGTTGTATGATGATGCGATGTCAATAATAGTAGCATTTGGAGGATAACATTGTCTCAAGAAGGATTCACCATTCAACATCGGTCCATTGGTAGAGCGGCCATCTGGATCTATCTCGCCCTTTCGCTCATTTATGCAATTACTACTACCCTTGGTCTGTTGTCATTGGAATCTCCTCTAGATCCGATCCGTGATCCCTACTTCACGATGATGGAGTTGTTGATAATCCTCATGGCTCCATTGCTAGTAGTCATCATGGTCTCGATTCATGCCTACGCATCCGCTGAGACGAAGGTGTATAGTCTTTCATCTTTGGCATTTATGATTATCCTGGCAGGAATCACATCAAGTGTCCATTTCATAATTCTCACGGTTCGCCCACAGTTTGAGATGGCAGGAATAACTGGTGAGCCCCTCTTTCTTTCCTTCACTTGGCCATCCATGGCCTATGCAGCCGATATTCTGGCTTGGGATGTTTTCTTTGCCCTCTCGCTTATCTTCGCTGGTCTTGTATTCCGGGGTGGAGGCCTCGATAAGATCGTTCGATATCTCCTGCTTGCAAGTGGGATTCTTTCCCTGCTGGGGCTCATCGGTGTTCCACTCGCGAACATGAGCATTCGGAACATTGGAGTTGTGGGCTATGCAATTTTGGCACCTATTGCATTTCTTTTCATTGCCCTACTATTCAATCGAACGAAACCTCAGGCTGAATAGGGGTGTTGCGTATTCCCAGTAAAACGTGCGATCCTGTGGTGTCCTAACAAATCGCTGGAGCGGACCAGGGATGTTGGTCGGTTTACTAACAAAGGCGTATGATGGCTCCGGTAGATGAGCGACTGGAGGCGGTGGATGCCCAAGCCACCCAGCTGAAAACGCTAGATTGCAAGTGAGAAACTTTCAAATAGACATAATATGGCTGCTTGTTGAAAAGTCCCCACGCGGGGACTTTCTGCTACCATGATGGCTCCTCGTCAATTGAAGGGAGACAGAGTGTCATCGTGTTGGGGCAAAAAGCTAAGACGTTCAAGACTTGACCTGCCCCCAAAAACTGATCCAGGTGTTATGTTAGGATCAGACCAACAAGTTCTCTGGATTCGCAAGCATTCCGTCCTCTCTCAGATGGCTTGTGTTCACGGGTCTGAGAAAACGTGAGTCATCCTCAATGTTCGGGATGACTCACGTTTTTTGGTTGGCCTGTCGTGCGACAGGGTACAATCTGTCCTATGCGAATCATCGTTTACACGGGCAAAGGCGGCGTGGGTAAGACGAGCGTGTCGGCGGCGACGGCGCTGCGCTGCGCCGACAGGGGCCTGCGGACTATCGTCATCAGCACGGATACGGCGCACTCGCTGGCCGACAGCCTGCAAACCGAACTCGGCCCGGAGCCGATTGCGGTCACGGACAACCTGCGGGCGCAGGAAATCGACGTGCGCTATTCGATTGAGCGCTACTGGGGCGCGTTCCAGCGCTTCCTGGTCAGCCTGTTCACGCGGGGCGGCGTGGAGGGGGTGATCGCCGAAGAGGTGACGATCATCCCCGGCCTTGAAGAGGGCGCGAGCCTGCTGTGGCTGAACGAATTCGAGGCCGGCGGCGAGTACGATGTGCTGGTGATGGACGCCGCGCCTACCGCCGAGACGCTGCGCCTGCTCAGCATGCCGGAGGCGACGCGCTGGTGGGTGCAGCGTTTGCTGCCCCTGGGGCGCGTGACCTCGACGGTGCTCAGGCCGCTGGCGCGCCCGTTCGTGGGCGACCTGCCTGACCGGGAGGCGTTCGACGGGGTGGAGGAATTGTTTGACCGGCTGGATCGGGCGCGCTCGCTGCTGGCCGACCCGGAGAAGGCCAGCACGCGGCTGGTGGTCAACGCGGAGCGGATGGTCATCAAGGAAACGCAGCGCACCTACACGTATCTGAACCTGTACGGCTACCCGACGGACGCGGTGGTCTGCAACCGGCTGATCCCCGACAAAGTGCAGGACCCGTACTTCAAAGCCTGGAAGGACGCCCAGGCGGCCAACCTGGAATTGATTCACGAGTGCTTCGACCCCCTACCCCTGCTGACCGCGCCGCTGTTTACCTCGGAGGTGGGCGGGCTGGACGGTCTGCGCGAACTGGCCGAGCAGCTTTATGGGGACCTGGACCCCACGACGCAACTGTACTCCGGGGAAGCGCAGGCGCTGGAGGAGGGCGAGGAGGGCGATTACTGGCTGCGGCTGCCGCTGCCGTTCGCCAACAAGGAGAACATCGACCTGTACCACGCCAGCAGCGAGTTGACGCTGCGGGTGGGCGCGTACCGGCGCAACATCGCGCTGCCGCGCGCCCTGTGGAACCTGGAGGTGGCGGGGGCGCGCTTTGCCGACGCGACCCTCTCGATTCACTTCGTGCCAGCAGATGACGACGCCTGATCCACCTGAAGCGCCCAACGGCGATAAGCCCCGGTCCATCAACCGGCGGCGCTACTGGCGCACGCTGCGCTTCTTCGCGGGCGTGATCGCCAGCCTGGTGTGGTGGGAGATTGCGCTGCGGCGGGTGGTGGGCCGCCGCGCGGTGGGCAAGGGTCGCCCGGCCCGGCTGCGGCGCTACGCGCGCGGCTTCCGAGAGATGGCGGTGGACATGGGCGGGGTGATGATCAAGCTGGGCCAGTTCTTCAGCGCGCGGGTGGACGTGCTGCCAATCGAGATTACGAATGAGCTGGCCGGGCTGCAAGACGAAGTGCCGCCGGATGATTTCGGGACGGTGCGCCCGCTGATCGAGGCGGAATTGGGGCCCCTGGCGGAGACGTTCGAGTGGTTTGACACGCAGGCGCACGCGGCGGCCTCGCTGGGACAGGTGTATCGCGCCCGGCTGCACGACGGCGAACGGGTGGTGGTGAAGGTGCAGCGTCCGGGTATCGAAGGGCTGGTCGCCACCGACCTGGCTGCGCTGGAGGTGGTGGGCGGCTGGGCAATGCGCTACAGGCCGATCCGCCGCCGGGCCGACGTGCCCGCACTGCTGGAGGAGTTCGCGCGGACGCTGTGGGAGGAACTGGATTACGTGTCCGAGGCCGACAACGCCGAGCGGTTCGGCAAGATATTCGCCGACGACCTGGGGGTGTACGTCCCGGCGGTCTATGGCGACCTGTCCACCGGGCGGGTGCTGGTGCTGGAAGACGTGACCAGCATCAAGATCACCGACCACGCGGCCATCGACGCGGCGGGCGTGGACCGGCATGGCGTGGCGATGCGCCTGTTCGGGCTGTACATGACGCAGATTTTCGAGCACCGCTTCTTCCACGCCGACCCGCACCCCGGTAACCTGTTCGTGTACCCGCTGCCGGTGGAACCCGACGGGGCGCATTCGAGCGCCGCCCACGATGGGACGCGCCCGTACTACCTGGTGTTCGTGGATTTTGGGATGGTGGGGCGCATCCCGGATAACGTGCTGGACGGGCTGCGCGAGGCGCTGCTGGGCCTCGGCATGCGCGACATGCGGCGCATGGTCAAGGCTTACGAGATTTTGGGGATGCTGCTACCCCACGCCGACCTCGACCGTATCGCGGAAGCAGAGCAGAAGATGTTTGACCGTTTCTGGGGCATGAGCATGCAGCAGATGCGGCAGATGCACGTCGAGGAGATGCGCGAGTTCACGCGCGAGTTCGGCGACTTGCTGTACGAGATGCCGTTCCAGGTGCCGCAAGACCTGATTTACCTGGGGCGGGCCGTGGGCATCCTGTCGGGGATGTGCACCTCATTGGACCCGGAGTTCAACCCGTGGACGGCGCTGGCCCCTTACGCGCAGCGACTGGCGGAGCGGGAACTGCGCCTGAACGCGGGCACAGTGTTGGACCAGTTACGCCGGTTGGGGCGGCAGGTGCTCGAACTGCCGCAGTTGGCCGAGGGGGTGTTCCGGCGGGCCGAGCGGGGCGAGTTACAGGTGCGGACGACACCCGACCCGGAAAGCCAGCGCCAGCAGCGCCGCCTGCAAGCGGCGCTCAACCAACTGGCGATAGGGCTGGTGTCGGCCAGCCTGGTGATCGCGGGGACGATACTGGTGGTGAACGACGAGCGCGCGTTGGGGTTGGCGGGTTTCGCGCTGGCCGGGGTGAGCGTGGTGGCTATGCTGTTGAGAGGGACACGCCGGTAGGCTCTGTTTGCTCTGGAAAAGGAAAACGGCGGGGGGGTGTTCCCTCCGCCGTTGGCGTTTACTCGACTTCGACCTTGACCTTCTTCCTGGATTTGGGCTTGGCCTCGCCCTCCCCTTCCAGCTTGTCGATGGCAACGTCGAGCAGGCTGCGGACGGCCAGCAAAGCCTCCTTGTGGCCCTCTTTGCCCTTCTCGATGAAGCCTTCGGGGATCAACGACATCCAGCTTTCGCCCCAGGCACGCACGGCTGCGCGCGCGTGCTCGCGAACTTCGACGAATTCATCGGTTTTGGTTTCTTCTGCCATCGGTTTTCCCCTGTTTTAACTGGCATCCTGGTCCGGCTACTATGAGGACTATTATACGTATCCGCCTCCTGGGTCGTCAAGGAAGTTGGGAGGAGCCTGATAGGTTTGGATAGTCTTAGACAGTCTATCACGCTCGTAAGCTACACAGCATCTACAGATTCCTCTCACAGAATCCTCACAACCGGGCGCTATGCTCCAGCCAGATAGGCTAAAGCATTGGCAAGACAAATTTAACCGTAATCAAGGACCACGTTGACATGAGAAAACTGACGTTCGCACTGGGAATCACATTGCTGGCAAGCGCCTGCGCGGCGACCACCTCGGCAGCACCGATGGCCGCCCCACCGGCGATTGAACCGATCGCCGCAGCCGCACCCACACAGCCGCCTCCGGTCCCTGCACTCCCGGCAGCCGACGAGGCAGAGGCCGCCGGTGAGACTTTGCAGGACGCATCCTCATCGCTGGATGCCTGTCCCATCTGCGGGATGGATATGAGCCAGTACGACGGGCCGCTTACGCAGGCTGAGGTGGACGGTCTGCTGCTGGCGCTCAACGACGAGTACCACGCCTGGGCGGTGTACGATGGCATCATCGCGGATTTTGGAGAGGTCAGGCCGTTTATCAACATCCGTTCGTCGGAGGCGAATCACACCAGCCGCCTGATCCGACTCTTTGACGCCTACGGCGTGCCGGTCCCGGAAAATCCCTGGATCGGCAACGCGCCCAGCTTCGAGAGCGTGGGGGCAGCCTGCACGGCGGGCGTCGAGGCAGAGATTGCTAACGCCGCGCTCTATGACCAGCTTTACGCCAGCACCCAGCGCGAAGACGTCCTGACAGCCTACAGGGCACTACAAGCGGCATCTGACAACAACCACCTGCGGGCATTCCAGCGCTGCGCGGGATGACGGCTGCTTGCATAGTCACAATACAAAGGGGCTGCTTCGAGGAGCGGCCTCTTTGTGCTTCAGAACGAGCATGCACTCCAAGGGGATAAGGCTCATCCGGAATTGTGCCTTTTGTCACTTTTGAGCTACAGTCAGACAGGCCACACTACTAGTGACAAATCAAGTGCAATTTGTGGGGAATCAAGGAGGAGTCCGATATGCATTATCCATGGTGGTACGTTCCTTTTCTCACGTCCCCCATGCTCATCGCGGCTGTGGCCGTGATTCACGTTTACGTCTCTATGTACGCGGTGGGCGGGGGCTTGTTCCTGGCGGTGGAGACACAGTATGCCCACCGCAGCGGCAACCGCGATTACCTGAGCTACCTGAAGAGCCACGCCTGGTTTTTCATCCTGCTCACGGTGGTCTTTGGGGCCATCACCGGCGTGGGCATCTGGTGGACGATTGGGCTGGCTTCGCCGCTGGCCACCGAAATGCTGATCCACGCCTTCGTGTTTGGCTGGGCCATCGAGTACGTGTTCTTCGTGCTGGAAATCGCAGCGGCCTTCGCCTTCTACTACTTCTGGGACCGGCTGGAGCCGACAGTCCACCAGATCATCGGCTGGATTTACGGCATCTCGGCCTGGATCAGCCTGGTGCTGATTACGGCGATCACCGGCTTCATGCTGAACTCAGGCGCGTGGCCGGAGAACCCGACGTTCTGGGTGGGCTTTTTCAACCCGCAGTTCCTGCCCCAGACCATCGCCCGGACCGGTGGGGCGCTGCTGCTGGCCTCGCTGTACGTCTACCTGCACGCGGCCTTGAGCCGGGGTGACAAGGACCCGGAGCTGCTGAAGCTCATCAGCAGGCGCTCGACGCGGCCCGGGCTGTTGGGCGCGATCCTGATAACCGTCGGCGGCGCGTGGTGGTTCGTGGCGCTGCCCAGCTCGGCGCAGGCGGCGCTGATGGTCGCCAGCGCGCTCAACATTTTCATGGTGCTGATTTTCTCGGTGACGGTGGTGGTCTTTGCGATGCTCTACCTGGGGCCGTACCGCAATCCGGGCTGGATCACGCCGGGCTTCGCGATTTTGCTGTTCGCCTTTGGGCTGGCGGCGGTGGGCACCGGCGAGTTCGTGCGCGAGGCGGTGCGCAAACCATACATCGTCAACCGGGTGGTGTACAGCAACCAGATCCTGCCGGAGGAACTGGCGACGCTGCGCGAGAGCGGCTACCTGGAGGGCGGTACCTGGACCCACGCCTACGTGAGCGAGCACTACCCGCAGGTGGTGGACGGGGCAGGCCAGATCGACGAGGCGGCGCTGCTCGACCTGCCGGAGGCTGACCGCCTGGAGGTGGGCGCGGTGCTGTACCAGTATCACTGCAACGACTGCCACGCCGTCGAAGATGGCTACACGCCGGTCGGGCAGCTGACGCGCGGCTGGACGCCGGAGATGGTCAGGTTGCTGGTGGAGAATCCAGAAAAAGCGCACTTCTTCATGCCGCCCTTCGCGGGCACGCCGGAAGAGGCCGAGTTGCTGACCGAGTACCTGCTGTCGATCAGCAAGCCGTTCCCGGTGGATTTGCTGACCACGGCTGACGCTGAGTAGGAGGCTGACGATGTTTGTGGGACCTGACAACCCTCTGGGGTATCCCGCCCCGTACTGGTTTCTCGTGCTGTTCAAGGTGCTCGGCTTCACGCTGCACATGGTTCCGATGCACCTGTGGTACGCCGGGCTGATTTCGATGCTGCTGCTGCGCGCGACGGGTGGCGAGCAGGCCAAACGCTTGAGCCAGCGGCTCGTCAACGCGCTGCCGCTCGTGATCGCGATGGGCATCAACCTGGGCATCGTGCCGCTGCTGTTCACGCAGGTGGCGTATTACAAAGCGTTCTATCCGGCCACGATCTTGATGGCCTGGCCGTGGTTCAGCGTGATCGCGCTGCTGATGGTGGCTTACTACGGCGTCTACATCTACGTGATCGGGCTGCGGAAAGGCGAGCTGTCGCTCCTGCGCGGGGCGAGCGGCTGGGTGGCGGCGCTGATGTTCGTGATCATCGGCTTCTGGTTCGCCAACAGCTTCAGCTTGATGACGAACGTGGGCGCGTGGGGCGCGCTGTGGGAGGCTAACAGCTTCGCCGGGGCGGCCACGGGCACGGCGCTCAACACCGCCGACGCAACGCTCTGGCCGCGCTGGTTGATGATGTTCGGGCTGGCGCTGACGACCTCCGCCGCGTACGTGGTGGTGGACACCGGCTTTTTCGCGGGCGGCGAGAGCGAGGACTACAAACGCTGGGCGCTGGGTATGGCGTTCCGGTTGTACACGCTGGGTATTATCTGGTTTGGCGCGACCGGCTCGTGGTACATCTTCGGCGCGCTGGCGGCGGAGAACCGGGCGCTGCTGCTGAGTATGCCTGCGCTCATCCTGACCGCGCTGACGGCGCTGGCACCGGGCCTGCCCTGGCTGCTGATCCTGACCGGGCGGGGTGGCGTGACGCGCGGGCGGGCGCTGCTGACCGGGCTGGCGCAGTTCGGGGTGCTGGCCGTGAACGCGGTCAGCCGCCAGATTTTGCAGAACGCGGAGTTGGCTCCTTTCATGGACGTGACTGCCGAGCCGGTCAGCGTGCAGTGGAGCCCGATGATCCTCTTCCTGGTGCTGTTCGTGGTCGGGTTGGGGGTGGTGGCGTGGATCATCTCGCAGGTGGTCAAGGCCAGCCAGCAACCGGCTGCGAGTTAATCCAGTCTTAGTTCATGACGATCAAGCAATGGGGCGGACCTGCGGGTCCGCCCTGTCTATTCTATTCTCGAACCGAGCGCCACAGATGAGGTAGTCTCTCTACGGCAACCCATAATCCTACTGCCTCGACGAGGGCGACGCCCGGCCAGAGCGGGAGGTAATAGCGCTGCCAGGCGAAGGGGATGATGAGCAGGTTGACGCCTGCCGTGACGGCCAGCCAGAGGAGCACCACAGCACGCGCGACGTTGCAGGCCGGGTCATCGGAGGGCCGGGCCAGCAAGCGCCCTACCCCAACGACAAAGGCCACGCCCAGCACGACTCGCGCCCAGGGTGGGCGTCGCCAGCCGGAGAGCGGGGTCGCTTCGTAGCGGGCGATCTGGTCGCCGACCCACTCGCCCCAGACGGCATCCTCGTAATAGGCGGTTTGCGTCCAGAAGACCTGCTCGACCAGCGCGCCCGCGCGCTCGGCGGGCGTCTGCAGCGAGTCGTGCCCGATGCGCTGAATGGCTATCACGTCGTTCATGTCGCGGAAGGTGTCACGCAGGCGGGCGAGTGGATTGAGCCACAGGAACGGGGAGAGGGCCATCACCACGGCCAGCGCCAGCCCGGCGACGACGGCCACGTCCAGGGCCGCCGTGCTCAGCGCGGCGCGGGGAGCGGCCCGCCAGGGCAGCCAGGCCAGCAAGGCCACGCCGACGACAATCGCCACGATGGCCCCGTTCAGCTTGGTGGCGACGGTCAGGCCGGTCAGCAGGCCAATGCCGAGCAGATAGGCGGCGCGCGCGCGAATCGCCAGCGGCTCGCCAGAGGCACGCCGCGAGAGATAGGCAACGGTCAGCGCGACGGCCATCATGCTGAAAGCCAGCAAGGTCCCTTCGCCCATCGCGCGGCGGGTGTGGAGCAGGAAGCTGGCGTCCGTCGCCAGCAGGAGGGCAGCCAGCCAGCCCACTCGCCAGCCGCCCAGCCGGACGCCGAGGGCGGCCACGGCCAGCACGCCGAGCGCGGCCAGCCCGGCGGGTAGCCAGCGTGACGCGCGCAGCAAGCCATCCGGGGGGATGCGCCCGTTCCCGGCGTTCCACTCCCAGCCCGCGCCCCATACCCAGTAGCCGTTGAGGTCGGCGTCGGCGTAGCCCGCCGCTCGCCAGGAGAGGCTGATGAGGTACTTGGCGAGGGGGCTGTTGAGCTCGCGCAGGCCCTGGTCTTCGGGGTCGGTGGGGTTCTCGCTGTACAGCAGGCGCGACACGTCACGCTGCACGAACAGGTCCTCGAAGTCGTGGCTCATGTAGAGCCAGATGCTCTCGTCGCCGTGGAAGGGGACGACCATCGCCCCGGTAACGAAAAAGGCCGCCAGCGCCAGTCCGGCGGCCAGCCAGGCGAGGAGACGCCTAGTAGCCAAGATGCGTATCCACGCGGTTGAGGAGCGGGTCGCCGTCGAGGTAGCGGCGGAGGTTCTCGGCGAAAATGTCGGTGGCGCGGGCGTTGTAGTAGGGCGTGAACCCGCCGACGTGGGGGCTGAGCACGAGGTTGGGCATCTGCCACAGGGGACTGTACTCGGAGAGCGGCTCCTCCTCGAACACGTCGAGCGCGGCCCCGGCGATGGTTTCGTCCTGGAGGGCCTCGATCAGCGCGCCGGTATCGACAATCGCGCCGCGCGCCAGATTGATGAGGACGGCGCTTTTCTTCATGGCCTTCAAAGCCCGCTCGTTGATGAGATGGCGCGTGCCCGCCGTCAGGGGCAGGAGCAGCACCACGTAATCGCACTCGCCCAAAAACGAGCGCAACGCCTGGGGCGGATAGATGCGGTCCGGCAGGTCGCCTTCCGGGTCGCCGACGCCGGGTTCGGTATATCCGGGGTCAACAACCTCCATCGCGTTGCGCTTGACGGCGAGCACCTCCATGCCGAAACCTTTGCCCAGCCGGGCGAGGTGGCGGCCAATGCTGCCGTAGCCCACGATGCCCAGCGTCGCGCCAAATAGCTGGTGGGGCACGAACAGTTGGAAGCGCCCAGAGGGCCAATCGACGCGGCGCTGGTGGTCGAGGATGCGCGGCATGCGGCGGGCAAAGGCCAGGATGAGGGCCATCGCATACTCGGCCATGCTGATGGCGTGCACGCCGCTGGAGGTGCAGAGGCTCACGTCGCTGTTCAGCAGGGGATGGTCGGCGATGTCGTCCACTCCGGCCCAGAATAGCTGCACCCAACGCAAGTTGGGCACGCTCTCTGGCTCGGGGAGCGGCCCGGCGGTGAAGATGATCTCGTACCGGTCGAGGTCGTCGCCCAGGCTGCCGTCTTCGCCGGGGCGGCGCAGGGTGAAAAACAAGCGCGGCGATACGGCTTGCAACTGCTCGACGAGCGCGTCGTCGAGGGGCACGGTTATCAGAACGTCGATAGGCTCCCTAGCCAAGATTGCCTCCCATCAGCGGCGGAGCTTGACAAAGGTGAAGATGGCGACGATGGCGGCGGCCACCTCCAGCAAGATTACCCAAAGCCGGGGGCCGGATGCAACTCCGGGCGGCGCGGAGGCTCCGCCAGGCGTCGCCGTCCCGGCGCCACCGGGTGAGGTTGTTTCTTCGGCAGGCGGCAGCTGGATGCGCGTGACCGTCGCGGTGGCCGAAGGGGTGGGTGTCGGGCTGGGGAGTGGGGTCGCGACGGAAGTCGCGGTGGGCGGGTCGGTGGGCAGGGGCGTGGGCGGGACGGGCGTCGCGGCGGGCGGCACCGTGGGCGCGGGCAGCACCGGCGAGTCCTCGCGGTGGGCAAAGACGAGCGTGAAGAGGGTCAAGCCCTCCGGGCCGGGGGCCGCGCCGATGCCGATCTCGAGAAAGCGCGGGTGGAGGATGTTGTTGCGGTGAGCGCTCGAACCCATCCACCACTCGAAGGCCGCCTGCGGGCCTGAGCGGCTGGCGTAGATGTCCTCGCCGACCTGGATGGCCGGGTAGCCGGTGCGGGCCACGCGGTCCGCCGCGCTGGAGCCGTCCGAACCGGTGTGGGTGACGGCCCCGCCTATCGACTGGCCCGCCTCCAGCAGCAGCGCGGCCTGGGCGGCCATGTCCTCGCTGTGGGCCTGGGCAGCCGCCGCCAGCAAGGGGTTGAGCGTGTAGGGCGGCAGACCCTGGGCCGCGCGCACGGCGTTGATGCTCGCCAGCAGATAGTCGACATCCGCCGGGTCCTGCGCGCGCGCGGGGCGCACAGGCCACAGCAGCGCGAACGCCAGCAGGGCAACTCCAAGGGTGAATCGCAAACGCACCCCAACCCCTATCACCAGGACTGGCCAACGCTACAGCGCACGCAGCGCCTGTTCGAAGTCGGCGATCAGGTCGGCGGGGTCTTCGAGGCCAACTGAAACCCGCAGCAGGCCGTCGGTGACGCCGCGCGCGGCGCGCTCCTCCGGGGTGAGGGTGCGCTGGGATGAACTGGCCGGGTGGGCGACCAACGTGTCGAGCTCGCCCAGGCTGGTGACGGGCTGGCAAAGCTGAAGCGCCTCGACGAAGGCGAAGGCTTTGGCCTGATCGGCGTCTGCCAGCTCGAAGGCGAACATCGCGCCGAAGGTCCCCTCGCGGAACAGGCGTTTGGCGACCCCGTGGTCCGGGCTGTCGGGATCGCCGGGATAGAGCACCTGACTCACGCCGCGCTGTTCTTTGAGCCAGGCCGCGACCTGGGCAGCGCTGTCGCAAGCCTGGCGCATGCGCAAGGGCAGGGTGCGCAGGCCGCGCAGGGCCAGCCAGGCATCAAAGGGACCGAGCATGGCCCCCATCAGCTTGCGGTGGTCGAAGGCCACACGGCAGAGGTCGGGAGGACCGGCCAGCACCCCGGCCAGCACGTCGCCGTGGCCGTTGATGAACTTGGTGGCGCTGTGGACGACCAAATCCGCGCCCAGCTCGAGCGGGCGCAGCAGGTAGGGCGTGGCGAAGGTGTTGTCGACCACCACCTGCCCCCCAACGGCGTGCACCATCATGGCGATGGCGGGCAGATCGACGACGCGGGCGGTGGGGTTAATCAGCACCTCGCAAATGAGCGCGGTGGGTTCTACCTCGTCGATCAGCAGGCGGGTGGCCTCCAGGTCGGTCAGGTCGACGGTGTGGATGGTGATGTCCATGTTGGCGTCGAGCCAGCGCGCCAGCCGCAGCGTGGCCCCGTAAAGCCCCTCGGCGACGAGCATGTGACCGCCTGCGTGCGCTACGGACAGCAGAGCCGCGTGCAAGGCGGCCATGCCGCTGGAGAAGCTCAACGCGCCTTCGGCCCCCTCCAGCGCGGCAATGGCGTCCTCGAAGGCGACCTGGTTCGGGCCGCCGAGGCGGGCATAAATGAAATCCCGGGGTCCGCCGCCGAGCGCGGCGTCGGTCTCCTGCATCGACTCGTAGGTGTAGCCAACGGACGGGACGATGGGCGCGACGTGGGGATTTGCCCCGCGCATGGGTGGAGCCTGGCCGCTGTGGACGGCGGCGGTGAAGATGTTGGTGGGGTCGATCTCACGGCTCATGAGCGTTCCTTTCGTGGTTCGGCTAGTCGGACGAGGCGTGCGCGGCTTCGCCTGCCGCCTCGGCGGCTGCTTTGACTATCTCGCCGCTGCGAATGAGGTCGCGCAGGGCCTCTATGTAGGGGTGCAGCGGCTCGTCCTGGACGACGACGGGGGCGCGGGTGCGCACAACAGCCCGCGCGGCGACCACGCCGACGCCGGGGTGGCCGTGGTTGAGGTGGTGCTCGCGCAGGTGGAGCGCCTGGGCGGCGGTGAATAGCTCGATGGCGACGACGCCTTCGGCGTTGCGGACGGCCCGCCGGGCGTGGCGGGCGGCGTTCATGCTCATGCTGACGTAGTCTTCCTGGTTGGCGCTGCTGGTGATGGAATCGACGCTGTCGGGGTGGGCCAGCGTTTTGTTCTCGGAGACCAGCCCGGCGGCGGTGTACTGGGCGATCATCAGGCCGCTCTCGATACCGTCGGCGTCGTGCGAACGGTGCGAGAGGAAGGCGGGCAGGCCGCGATTTTGGGCCGGGTCGGTGAGCAGGTAGACGCGGCGCTCGGCGATGTTCGCCATCGAGGTGATGGCGATGGTCAGGAAGTCGGCGGCAAAGGCGATGGGCTGCCCGTGGAAGTTGCCGCCGGAGACGGCTTTGAGGCCCCGCGCCAGACTCAGGGAATCGCCGGGGCCGGCAAAGATGATGGGGTTGTCGGTGACGGCGTTGATCTCAGTCGTCAGCACGTCGCGGACGTGGGCCAGCGTGTCGCGCACCGCGCCGATGACCTGCGGGGCGCAGCGCAGGCTGTAGGGGTCCTGAGGCGGGGTGTCTTCTATCGAGAGGTCGCGGTCCACGTCGCCGCGCGCCAGGGTGCTCTCGCGCAGCAGGGCATAGACGCGGGCCGCCGTGGTTTGCTGGCCGGGCATGCCCCGTACGGCGTGGACGTGCGGTAGAAAAGCATCGCGGTAGCCGCGCATTGCGTCCACGCTCATCGCCAGCGAGACTTCGGAGGTTTCGACCAGCTGCTCGGCGTCGTGGAGGGCCAGGACGGCGATGGCGGCGGAGAACGTCGCGCCGTTGATGAACGCCAGGGCCTCTTTGGGGCCGAGAACCAGGCGCTCGATGCCTGCCGCTTGCATCGCTTCCAGGCCGCTGACCAGTTTACCGTTCAGAAACGCCTGCCCACTGTGAGCCGGGTCGTCCGGCTCGGAGGGGTCCGGGGGACGGCTGACGAGCAGGGCCAGGTGAGCCAGCGGGGCCAGATCGCCGCTGGCTCCGAGCGAGCCTTGCTCCGGGATGGCGGGGTAGACCCCGGCGTTGAGCATGGCGATTAGGGTGTTGACCAATTCGACGCGCACGCCAGAATAGCCCTGTACCAGGCTGTTGGCCCGGATGAGCATCGTCGCGCGCACGATTTCCTCGTCGAGGAAATCGCCGGTGCCCGCCGCGTGGCTGAGCACGACGTTGCGCGAGAGTTGTAAGGCGTCGGCGGGATCGGTGAAGGCGGCTTTGCCTGCCAGCGCGCCAAAGCCGGTGTTGATGCCGTAAATGGCGGGCGGCGGGCCATCGCCAGTGGCGATGCGGTCCACGGCGTCGGCCACCCAATCGGCGCTGGCCTGCATGCAGCGCAGGGTCGGGGCGTAGTCGCCCGCGCCGTCAAGAGTGGTGGGCAGCGGCTCGACAAAGGCCCCCCGGCGCGCAACGGCGACGACCTGCTCGACGGTCAGCGGTTGCAGGCCAAGGGTCACAGGCTCAGGCTGGGAGGCGGCACGTGGGTCGGGCATGGTCTCTCCAGGCAATCCCATCGGAAGGCACGCAGAGTGTACACCGCTGCCGGGTGGTGGGCAATTTTGGGAGCAGTCAGCGGTCAGCAGTCAGCCATCAGCGTCATTCTGGAATGGACGTGTCTGAAGGTTCCTTCGGAGGATGTCACCTATTGGGCTGAATGGGGGTATGCTTATGACCATGAATGGCTTGCAGAACAAAGATGGCTTGAAAGATGGGCTTGAGATTGATGAGCCACAACGCGAGCAGCGCAGTCTCTTGAACCGGCGCAGCAGCAAGCGCTGGCTCAGTGTTTTGCGGGTGATACTCGTAGTGGCTGCCGCGTTGGCAGGCAATAACGCTTTCAGACGAGCGCTTGTGTTCGAGTGTGAGGATCCTGGAAGAGGGATAGCGTTTGAAATTCGGGGGAATTGGGAAGTACGGTATGTTGAGCGCAACGGCACCTATCTCCTCAACAGGCGAAGATTCATCAGGAGGCCCTCCGGTACAATCGTAGTGTGGACATATCCTCGCATCACGGACGCCGTCGAGCCAGACAAGACGCCGCACGACCTGGAAGCATTAATGGAAGATCGAATAGAGATATGGCGCCGGGATCGCGAATCATTCACCCTGATCCAGGCGACAAGTATCGCCGAGAGAGGGGATTATCGAATCGCCACCGCCACAGTCTTAGTCGGAAAGCTGACAGACCCGGAGGATGCCTGCTGTCCCTGGATGCTGGGAGAAGAACTGTACCTGGCGGACATATATATGATAAGCACCATCAGGGATGATGAGCCGGACCACACCATCCCTTTTGGGAGCTCCAGACTTGACCACAACATGCGCCTGGCGAGTGTATATGTGGTTAGAAGTAGCAGGGCCAAAGTAAATGCTGAGGCCGAAGAGATTGTCAACAGCTTCCGGTTCATCGAATATAATGTTGACCCATTTCGAGGGTCCGATCTTGCTTGCCGGTAGCATGAACTGACCTTTAATTGGGAGAATGGAAATGAGAACGGTGGGCCGGTTTCTCACACGGGCTTTGATGGGGCTGGGCGTGGTCCTGGTGATCGTGGCCGGGGTGGGATGGGCAGCGTTTCAGCGCGACATGCGCGCCGCGCGGGCGCGGGTGGACGGCAGCGAGAGCGAGATGGCCGATACGGCGTGCGGTCCGATTGAGTACGCCACGGCGGGCGAAGGACCGCCTGTGCTGGTCGTGCACGGGGCCGGTGGCGGGTACGATCAGGGCCTATTGCTGGGCAGGCTGCTGGTGGAGGACGGCTACCAGGTGATCGCGCCGTCGCGCTTTGGCTACCTGAACTCGCCTATTCCGGCGGACGACTCGCTCGAAGCGCAGGCCGACGCGTTTGCGTGTTTGCTGGACGAACTGGAGATCGAAAAGGTGGCGGTGATTGGTTTCTCCGCCGGGGGGCCGCCGTCGCTGCAATTTGCGCTGAGCTATCCCGAAAGGACGGCGGCGCTGGTGTTGGGGGCGGCGATCAGCACGCCGGGGGCATCGGACATGGGAATCGACGCGTCGGACGCCACGCGGAACGCGTTCATCGCCTCGGACCTGGCCTACTGGCTGGCGATCACCCTGGCGCGGCCAAAGCTGGTCGAGGTGTTAGGCGTGTCGCCTGCGGTGCAGGCCCGGCTGACGCCAGAAGAAGCGGCGCAGGTGGACGAGGTCCTGGAATTGATGCTGCCCCTCAGCGCACGACTGGAGGGCATCGGCCTGGACCAGCGCATCACCGACGGCCTGGACCTGCCGCTGGAGAACGTCAGCGCGCCCACGCTGGTGTTTCACGCCCTGGACGACACGCTGGTGCCTTACGCCAACGGCCAGCACAGCGCCGAGACCATCCCCGGCGCGAGGCTGGTGACGCTGGAAGACGGCGGCCACTTTCTGGTGGGGCATCAAGAGGAAATGCTGGCCGAGACGGCAGCCTTGCTGGAGGCGCAACTGAACGAAGCGGGGGACTGGCAGTAGCGGCGTTGGCGCCGAGGGCGCGCGCCAGCCGCCAAAATATACCTGACAATCGTCACAAAAATGGCGGAAGATGCGTCTTGAATGGCACCTGCCTCCACCGTATAATCGTCTGGGTAGAACCGTGTTCGACCCCAGATCACAGCAGGTGCACTCTTAGCGGATACTCCGCCGTGCCTGCCAATTCCCCCCGGTCCAGGTGAGACTCCTCAAGGAGGATTTGACGATAATGGCTGTTTCCCCTCCCTACGAAGCGACTGACGAGTTGATTGCTGAACTGCGCCGCCACGTCAGCGGCGACGTGCGCTTCGACGCGTTCACGCGCACGCTTTACAGCACCGACGCCAGCATCTACCAGATTCAGCCGCTCGGCGTGGTGATACCACGTACGGTGGAGGACGTGATCGCCACTATCGAGGTGGCGGCACGACACCGGGTGCCGGTGCTGCCGCGCGGGTCGGGCAGCAGCCTGGCCGGGCAAACGGTGGGCACGGCGGTGGTGGTCGATTTCACCCGCCACCTGGACCAAATCGTGGAGGTCAACGCAGAGGAGCAGTGGGTGCGGGTGCAGCCGGGCGTGGTGATGGACACGCTCAACGCGCACCTGGCCCCGCTGGGACTGATGTTCGGGCCAGACCCGGCCAGCGGCGAGCGCGCCTCGCTGGGTGGGATCGTGGGTAATAACTCGGCTGGCTCGCACTCGATCCTGTACGGCATGGCGGTGGACAACGTGCGGGCGATGGACTGCGTGCTGGCCGACGGTTCGACGGCGCACTTCGGGCCGGTGGCGACGGGCGATCTGGCGGCTAAGCAAAAGCTGGGCGGCCTGGAAGGTGACATCTACCGGGGCGTAAGCGAACTGGTGGCCCGCCACGAGAACGAGATCAAGACGCACTTTCCGAAGGTGTGGCGGCGGGTGAGCGGGTATAACCTGGACCGCTTCGTCGGGGAGGAGTCGTTTAACCTGGCGGGTCTGGTCACGGGCTCGGAGGGCACGCTGGCGGCGATGACGGAGATCGAGTTTAAGTTGGTGCCGCGCCCGACGCGCACCGGGCTGCTGGCGATCCACTTCGACAGGATGATCGACGGGCTGGCCGCGACGCCGCGCATCCTGGGGACAAACCCTTCCGCCTACGAATTGATGGATGGGCTGCTCATCAGCCTGACGCGCAAGGTGCCCGCTTATGCGCGGCAGCTCGAACACTTCGTGCAGGGCGAGCCGGACGCGGTGTTCATGGTGGAGTACTACGGCGAGAGCGAGGCGGAACTGAACGCCAAGCTGGACGCCTTAGAGGCGATCCTCAAGCAGGAGGGAATCGGCGGGGTGACGGTCCGGGCCACAGACCCGGCGGAAATCGAGCGCATCTGGTACGTGCGCAAGGTGGGTCTGGGCTTGCTGATGAGCATCAAAGGCGACCACAAGCCGATCCCGTTCATCGAGGACGCGGCTGTGCCCATCGAACACCTGGCGACGTACATCGGCCAGATACAAGACCTGGCTGCCGAGCACGACACGCGCGTGGGGTACTACGCGCACGCCAGCGCGGGCGTGATCCACGTGCGCCCGCTCATCGACCTGAAGACCGAACAGGGCGTCTCTCGCATGCGGGCTATCGCCGATGGGGCCTTCGACTTGGTGGAAGGCTACGGCGGCGCGAACAGCGGCGAGCACGGCGACGGGCTGGCGCGCAGCGAGTTCAACGAGCGCATCTTCGGGCCGGAACTGTACCATGCGTTCCGCAAGTTGAAGGGAATCTTCGACCCGCAGGGCATCATGAACCCCGGCAAGATCGTGGACGCGGGCCCGATGACGGAAAACCTGCGCTTCGGACCGGCCTACAAGGTCCGCTTCCCCGACGTGGTTTACGATTACAGCGCCGACATGGGCTTTGACCGGGCTATCGAGATGTGCAACGGGGCGGGCGTGTGCCGCAAGCTGGACAGCGGGACGATGTGCCCCAGCTTCCAGGCGACGCGGGAAGAGGAGCACTCCACGCGCGGGCGGGCCAACCTGCTGCGGGCGGGGATTTCCGGCCTGCTGCCGCCGGAGGTGTATACCAGCGAGCGCATGTTCGAGGCGCTCGACCTGTGCCTGGAGTGCAAGTCGTGCAAGGCCGAGTGCCCTTCCGGCGTGGACATGGCGAAACTGAAAGCCGAGTGGCTGGGCCACTACTTCGCCGTGCACGGGGTGCCGCTGCGCTCGCGGTTGTTCGCCAACATCCACACGCTGAGCAAGTGGGGCAGCGCCTTCGCGCCGCTCTCGAACTGGGCCCTCCAGTCGGGGCCGGTGCGCTGGCTGATGCAGGTGACGCTGGGCATCCACCACAAGCGGGTGATGCCCTCCTTCGCGCGGGTACCGTTTGACCGCTGGTTCAAACAGCGCCAGGCTCCGGCCAACAAGGGCGAACGCGGACAGGTGGTGCTGTTCCACGACACGTTCCTGACTTACAACGAGCCGGAGATCGGCATCGCGGCGACGGAACTGCTCGAAGCGGCGGGTTACGAGGTGGTCATCGTCGAGAAGCGGGAGTGCTGCGGACGCCCGATGATCTCTAAGGGATTGCTGAAGCAGGCCAAGGCCAACGCCGAGCGCAACGTCGAGTTGCTGGCCCCGTACGCCGAGCGTGGGGTGCCGATCGTCGGCTGCGAGCCGAGCTGCATCCTGACGATTCGCGACGACTACCCCGAACTGGTGCCGGGCGAGGCGGCGCGAGCAGTGGCCGGGGCGACGGTCACGCTGGAGGAGTTCGTGGCCCAGGAGATCGAAGCGGGGACGCTGGCTTTCAACGACGAGGCGCGCAAGGTGCTGCTGCACGGGCACTGCTACCAGAAGGCGCTGGTGGGCACGGAGGCGGCGCAGGCCGCGCTCGGCGGGCCCGCCAACTACACCGTCGAGGAAATCCCGTCGGGCTGCTGCGGCATGGCCGGTTCGTTTGGCTACGAGCACGAACACTTCGAGCTCTCGCAGCAGATCGGCGAGTTGGTGCTGCTGCCCGCCGTTCGCGAGGCGGGGGAGGACGTGGAGATCGTGGCCGCCGGGACGAGCTGCCGCCACCAGATCGCGCTGGGGACGGGGCGCGAGGCGCGCCACCCGGCGCTGGTGCTGCGGGAGGCGCTGAGGACCAATGGGCGGTGACGTAGAGTGCAAAATCATTTACAAGAGGTGCTGATTGTCTGAAACCACGGTGAGCCGCCCGGCCTTGCTGGATGGCTCGCGATTGATCGTCGAGGCGTGCGCGCGGGCCGGGGTGGATACCTACGTCGGCTATCCGATCACGCCCGCCAATTTGATATACGCCTACAGCAGCCAACGCCTCCCGGCGGTGCTGCCCGCGCCGGACGAAATCACGGCCTTGCAGTGGATGGCGGGGCTGTCGGCGGCGGGGCGCTTGCCGATGACGGCCACGTCGTTCCCCGGCCTGGCGCTGATGGTCGAGTCGGTCAACATGGCCTACATGATGGAACTGCCGATGCTGCTGATCCTGGTGCAGCGGATGGGGCCCTCGACGGGGACGGCCACCGCAGGAGCGCAGGGCGATTTGCTGCTGCTGCAAGGGATGGTTTCCGGGGGCTACCCGCTGCCCGCGCTGTGCATCTCCGACATGGACGACTGCTGGCGGCTGCCGCCTATCGCGCTGCAAACGGCGGTGGATTTGCGGGGGCCGGTGGTGCTGCTGACCTCGAAAGAGATGGCGATGACGCAGCGCGATCTCGACCTGGGGCAACTGGAGGACATCGAGCCGGTGCGGCGGGCGTTCTACGATGAGGAGGCCGCCTACCGGCCTTATGCGGCCAACGGGGGCCGCGCGCCCGACTTTTTGCCGGTGGGCGATGCGCGCCACCAGGTGCGACTGACCGCCTCGACGCACGACACGACGGGCATCTTGCAGCACTCCACGCCGGAGGCGCTGGCGAATACGCGCCGCCTGCAAGAGAAAGTCGAAGAAGGGACGCCGGTCCTCTATGATCTGGATGAGCAGGAGGGCGCGGAGACGCTGGTGGTCACGTATGGCATCACGGCGGGCGCGGCGCGTGAAGCGGTGGCTGGCCTGCGGGCCGAGGGTAAGGCGGCCTCGCTGCTAGTGGCCAAGACGATCCTGCCCGCGCCGAACGCGACCTACGAGATCATGGACCGCCACGCGCGGGTGGTGGTCGCGGAGGAGAATTTGCAGGGGCAGTTCGCGCGGCTGCTGTTCGGGCAGCGGCCTCCTGATAAGGTGACGGTGGTGGGCAGCATCGGCAAGATGATCCGGCCTGACGAGATTGCCCAGGCGGTGACGGCATGAGCGACTTCCTGACCACGCCGGATTTTCCCTATTGCAAGGGCTGCGGACACCATCACGTGGCCCGCAATACCATCAAGGCGTTCGAGAGCCTGAAGGCCCGCCCGCTGGACGTGGTGATGGTGACGGACATCGGCTGCCACGGCATCGTGGATCGCTGCTTCGCCACGCACACCGTCCACGGGCTGCACGGGCGCTCGGTGGCGGTGGGGGCGGGCATCGCGATGGGCCTGCCGCCCGGCAAGAAGGTGGTGGTGTACATCGGCGACGGCGGGGCGACTATCGGCCTGCAACACATCTTGGAGGCGGCGCGGCTGAACGTGGATCTGACGGTGGTGGTGCACAATAACATGCTGTACGGCATGACCGGCGGGCAGCCGAGCGGGCTGACGCCGTGCGGCTTCCGCACGGTGATCACGCCGGAGGGCAGCCCCCTGCCCAAGCACAACCTGCCCCAACTGGCGTTGGACGCGGGCGCGCCTTACGCCAGCCGGGTGCTGGGCACGGGCGATTTTTCCGCGACGCTGCGCGAGGCCATCGAGGTGGAGGGTTTCGCGCTGGTCGAGGTGCTGGAACTGTGCACCAGCTACGCCACCAAGTGGAACCCGGAGCTGAAACTGCGCGAACTGGCTCAAGAAGCGGGGCACGAACCGGGCGTCTGGCGCGGGGAGGCGCGGCCCGCCTTCCGGCTGGGCAGCGGCGCGGAACGCGAATCGCTGCTGGCGATGGAGGCGGTAGCCGCGCGCTACGAGTCGCCGTTGGAGGGATCGCTGGCGGTGTTGGTGGGCGGCTCGGCGGGCGAGGGGGTGCAGCGCGCGGCGGAACTGTTCGCCCAGGCGGCGATGGCCTGCGGCCTGCACGCGACGAAGAAGGGACGCTACCCGGTCACGGTGGGGGTGGGGTTCTCCGTTGCCGAGGTCATCATCTCGCACGAACCGATTCTGTACCACGGCATCTCGGGGGCGGACGTGGTGATCGCCACCTCGGAGGACGGGCTGCGGCAAACCCTGGGCCACATCCAGGGCATGCAGGGCGGGACGGTCTGGCTGGACGCCAGCCTGGATTTGGAGGCCCCCGCAACGGCTGCCGAGGTGCAGGCGCGGGATTTTCGCGGGCACGCGGGGGCGCGCAGCGCGGCGCTCTACGCGCTGCTGACCTTCGTGCAGGAGAGCGGGGTGTTCCCGGTCGAGGCGCTGGTGGAGACGGTGCGGGCCAGTTCCATCGGGAAGCGGGTCCCGGCGAAGGTGCTGGCGGCGTTTACTCCAAGCTAGAGGCTACGCACACTTTCGCGTCAGCTTTGGTGAGAAAGGACATACCGATGAAAAAAGTCTGGCCTCACGAGTTCTTCCGCCTCGACTTCGACGCAATGCTAGAGGAAGGCAAGCGGCAAGAAGCAATCCACGCGGCAAACAAGGGAGAGCACGCTCTCACAAAGAGACTTCACAGCTTCTTTGCTGACACTGTTATAGCCCTCATAATCAGCGATGACTGGGTATTTGAAGCTGCTTCAAAGTTTGCTTCGGATTACGCTATCGACTGCTTTAGGGCCTGGAGACTAACTGGTCAGGAAGTCTATGGCATCCAGACACAAAAGCTCGCCATCGACGAGAGGGTTGTTGATTTCTTGGCCCGGGCCCACCTTGAAGGTGCTATGCCCAAACCACCTACCATTGACTTGCCAAAGGCGAGTGACTTCATAAATCTGCTTGAACTTCATAAGTTATCAAAGCAAAGACGAACCGAGGCAGATACGCTTTATGAGGAAACGACGGACCACGAGGCGCTTCAGTTGGCAGCAACACTCCGTGCTATCCGCGACGATTACGAGGTGGTTCTGCCAAGGATTCTGTATGTTGTGCGACGCACAATAAAGATCAACGAGAATGGGCAACCATCATCAAGACCCATCTACCAGAAGCTTGAAGGTGTGTCAAGAAGTCTGGATTGGTACGAGAAACACGTAGACAGTAATCATGCACTCTACCCAGTGCTTGGGCAGCTTCGAGGATTCTACAAAACCGCCCGCAATGTTGGCAGCCACCATCAAGGCTTAGTCTGGGAACCCTCATCAGACGAAGTGGTATTGCAGGATGATCAAACTACAGTAAGAATGCACGTGCATAAGTTCCAACAAAGATACCGCTACATAGTGTATATTTGTGAGTTTGGAATGCGCGGCATCCTCGCTGCTTTCTGCGAACGTGAGAAAGGGGCTGTCTCTAATACGCTTGTACAAGAGTACATTAAGATTTTCCCTGAAGGTTTCCCGGAGGGAGAAGAGGGAACTGTGAGATTCTACTCTTCAGCCACAACTTAAGACTTACAGCAAGTAGACTCGAAATACGCAATAGCTTGGGGAGACTACGTTATGGCAAAGGTTGGCTATATTGGCCTGGGAATCATGGGGGCGGCGATGGCCCGCAACCTGATGAAGGCCGGGCACGAATTGGTGGTGCACAATCGCAGCCAGGGTATCGTGGAGGAACTGGCGGACGAGGGCGCGACGCCCGCCTCGTCGCCCAGGGAGGTGGCCGAGCAGGTCGAGTTCGTGTTCACGAATTTGCCCGATTCGCCGGACGTGGAGCTGGTAGTGCTGGGCGAGAACGGGGTCATCGAGGGCGCGCACGAGGGCCTGATCTACGTGGACAACAGCACGATCAAGCCGGAGACGGCGCGGACTATCGCCGAGCGGCTGGCCGCCGTGGGCGTGATGGCGCTCGACGCGCCGGTCAGCGGGGGCGACGTGGGCGCGCGCGATGGGACGCTGACGATCATGGTCGGCGGGCCGCAGGAGGCGTTCGACAAGGCGCTGCCGCTGTTCGAGGCGATGGGCAAAGCCTACGTGCTGGTGGGCGACAGCGGCGCGGGGCAGATCGCCAAGGCGTGCAACCAGATCATCGCGGCGGCGCAGATGGTCGCGCTGTCCGAGGCACTCATCACGGCGCAAAAGGCCGGGGTGGACCCCAGCCGCGTGGTGGAGGCCATCAAGGGCGGCGCGGCACAGATGTGGGCGATGGATGTGAAAACGCCGCGCCTGTTCGCCGGGAACCGGGGGCCGGGCTTCAAAGCGTACATGCAGCACAAAGACCTGGGCATCGTGATGGACACGGCCCGGACCTACGGCATCCCCCTGCCGATGACCGCCAACAACCTGCAGCTCTACACGGCCATGCTGGAGCAGGGCAACGGCGAGCAGGACAACAGCGCGGTCATCAGCGTGTACGAAGCGCTGGCGGGCATCGAATTGGACGAGCCGCTGGCCTAGAGGCCATCGTCACACCATGCGCCGCATCACATTCACGCTGATTCCCATCCTGTTGCTGGCTGCCTGCGGTGGGGCGGCATCGCCAGCGGAGGCCACTGCCACACCCCCACCGTTCTCCCAACCGGCGGCGGGAGACGCAGGGGCGTCGTCGTCGGTCTTCGAGCGCGAGGTGCCAGCCGTCACCACGCCAGGGGCAACCTCGACACCCGTCGAGACTTCCGTCGAGGCCGCGCCAGAGACAGCGCCCGAAACGGCTGGCTCGCCAGCCGGGGGTGATTCGCCCGCCGAGGCCCCTGCCCCGGACCCGGGCGCGCTGGGCGGGTCGTTCGAGTTGATCCCGGTGGATGGGGGGCCGCCGGACCGCCCGGATTATCTGCACGCCGACTTGAACCTGGGGCTGCGCGGGTTTACGCGCACATCGGCCCCGGCCCAGTTGGTGGATTACAGCGGGAACACCGACTCGAACGCGCCGAAGCTGTACGGGCTGTTCGGCGATAATCGCGTGCCGTCGATCAGCACCACGTACCAGGTCTACGCCTGGATTTGGGATTCCAGCCAATGTGAGGGCGTGCTGCACGGATGCCGGGGCGTGGTGGATGGCGGCTGGGAGGTGACACTGGCCGGGTTCGCCACGTCGCCAGGAGAGCCGATTTTCATCCCGGAGCGCGGCCCGGAAGTGCATCCCGGCGGGTTCATCGCGATGGTGCTGTACGCCGCCGAGAACCGGATCACGCTGGGCTACACGCGCGCGGATACGGTGGCTTTTGGCTACGCGGTGCACATCGAGAACGTGTGCGTGCACCCGGCGCTGCTGGCACTCTACCGCGCCCAGACCGACGAAAACGGCTGGCACGTCACGGGCGAACTGCCCGCGCTGCGCAATAACGAGGCGCTGGGCACGGCCTGCGGCGGCGAGATTCAGGTCGCCGTGCGGGACAACGGGGCGTTTATGGACCCGCGCTCCAGAAAGGACTGGTGGTAGGCGCTCTCTCCGCGGAGGAAACGTTAATCTGCGCTTAAGAACTACGCACTAGAATGGCGGCGTGGTCGCAGTGGAAACCACAACGTAGATACGACGTTTAACGGAGAAAGCGATGCTAACGAGGAAAGCAGTCAATCTCTGGTGGGTGCTGGCCGGTGCGCTGCTGGTCGGCGCGGCGTGCAGCGCCGCCGCTCCAGCCGCCGACGCGCCCGCCGAAGAGTTGGTCGCCGCGCCAGAAGGTGCCGACCCCGGAGCGGCACCGCCGCCTACCGCAGCCGCCGAACAACCGGCCCCGGTCGCAGAGGAGCCCGCCGAAGAGGCTGAACCGCAGCGTGAGGTCGAAGCCCAGCCTGCCCCCGCAGAGGGGATACCGGGCCGCCCCAGCGCGCCCGCGCCCGTCGACAGCGATTTCCGCGCCGACCCGGCCAGCGTGGTCGGAGCCACCGGCAACCCCCAGTTGATCGAGTTTTTCACCTACTGGTGACCGACCTGCCAAGCAATTAAGCCCGTCGTGCACGAGCTTGAAGCAGAGTACTGGGGCCAGGTGGATTTCGTTTACCTGGACCGCGAGGATCCGGCCAACAAGGAAATCGTCCAGCGCTACGGCGTGGCCTACCAGCCGGAATTGGTGTTCGTCGCGCCGGACGGCACCGAACTGAGGCACTGGTTTGGCCTGGACGCCGACGAACTCCGGGCGGAACTCGACGGCTATCTCGCTGCGGCGGGAGGTTAAGCAGCCCAGGGAAAAAATCTAACTATCGAACACGCAGTTGCCATACTCACTCTCAAGCCCCTTTTTGGGGCTTTTCTTACGCCTGTCCTTGTCTGAAAGCCCTCCACGAGCCACTAAAAAGACATAAAAACTACTTAGCGCTTTGCAACCGCGTGAAACTGACTATACTTGGATTTGCTGTGTTAAGGAACAAAACAAGCGACTGGAGAGCAGAAATGAACGGCGGCCTCACAGTTGAAATTGTAAATACTGACGCAAAGCAGTTTGAGGCCGACGTTCTGGCATTGAAGTATGCTCAGCACCACTTTGGGTTAGATGAAGCTGTAGCAAATCTGCTCAAGAACGAAGGACATGAGGCGCTTGCCCACGACCAGCCACCAGAAGGAGAATTCCGATTCATCCCATCTCACGGAGTGATTCGCGCTCCAAACCTCTTGATTGTAGGCATACAGCCAATACATCAGTTCACGTACGGGAGCGTGCGCGAGTTGGGTTATCGGTTCCTCTCATCGCTGGTTGAATCACGTGAGCCCATCAGACATCTGGCTGCGACTCTCCATGGTGTTGGTTTTGGTCTGGAGGTAGTAGAAGCATTTCGTGCAGAACTACTTGGTATGGCTGACGCGTTCAGCAAGGGACAGCATCCGCCGGCCCTCGAACGCATTTCTATTGTGGAACGTAATAAGGGACTGAGTGGTATCTTGAGCTTAGAATTGGACAAGATACGCGACAGTCACCCTCTAATCCAGCAGATGCTCAGGTTACCTTCTGACATTGAGGGGATACCACACGTCGAAGGCAAGCAGATCTTCATCAGCTATGCTCGAGTTGACCAATCCTTTGCATTTCAGCTATCGGATGATCTCCTCGGTGAGAAGCTTAACGTTTGGCTGGACCAGATAGCCATCAAGCCAGGTCAACATTGGGACAAGGAAGTACAGGAGGCTCTGAAGAAATCCCCTATTATGATTCTCATATTGTCGCCAACATCAGCAGAGTCCGACAATGTGGCTGACGAGTACCACTATTTCCTACAGAATAAAAAGACCATCATTCCTGTACTGACCCCTGACTTTGACATGGCTGATATGCCGTATCGCCTCAGCCGCCTACAGTTTATTGACTTCAAAGATGGCTACTTCCCAGCGCTGGACACCTTAGTAAAAACAGTGCATCACGTAATCGCGGCTGATGCTTGAACGCCATCGATCACATCCTCATCTGGTCCGACGGAGCCAATTCCATCCGTTATCCTTGATAAATAGCTAGTGCAGAAATCAAAGAGCGAGCCGGGTTGGCTCGCTCTGGTGTTTATGGCAATTTGGTCGCGCCTAGCTGAGATAGTCGCGAAGCTGGCGGGAGCGCCGGGGATGGCGCAGGCGGCGCAGGGCCTTGCCTTCTATCTGGCGGATGCGCTCGCGGGTCAGGCCGAATTTCTGGCCGACTTCCTCCAGGGTGTAGCTGCGCCCGTTGTGCAGGCCAAAACGCAGGCGCAGAATACGGGCCTCGCGCGGGGTGAGCGTCGAGAGCACCTCTTCGACCTTTTCGCGCAGCAGGTTGTCGTCGGCGCTCTGGGTGGGGGTGGGCGTCGAGTCGTCCTCGATGAAGCTGCCCAACTCGCTGTCTTCGTCCTCGCCGACCGGGTGTTCGAGCGAGAGCGGCTGCCAGCTCACCTTGAGCATCCACTGCACCTTGCGCGGCTCCAGGTCCATCTCGTGGGCGATCTCTTCGGGCGTGGGTTTGCGCCCATTCAATTGCTCTAGATGGCGGGCGACCTTGTACAGCCGCCGGATGCGGTCCGACATGTGGACCGGCACGCGGATGGTGCGCCCCTGGTCGGCAATGGCCCGCGTGATGGTCTGGCGAATCCACCAAGTGGCGTAGGTGCTGAAGCGGTAGCCGCGCGTGTAGTCGAATTTCTCGACGGCTTTCATCAGCCCCAGGTTGCCCTCCTGGATCAGGTCGAGGAAGGGCACGCCGCCGCCGATGTACTTCTTGGCGATGCTGACGACCAGACGGGTGTTGGCTTTGATGAGGTGCTCGCGGGCAGCACGGCCTTCTTCGACGAGGAGCATCAACTCGGCACGTTTCTCGTCGTGCATGTTCCGCCCCTTGCCATTGTTGCCCAGGCGGGCCAGTTCGCGCCGGGCTTTGATGCCTTGCTTGAGACTGCGGGCCAGCGTCACTTCCTCCTGATTGTTCAGCAGGGGCACGCGGGCCATCTCTTTCAGATAGAGGCCCACGGTGTCGTCGGAGGAGACGCCGCTGAGGTCGAAGTTTTCTACTTCCTCGTCGTCCATGTCGTCATGCGACCCACCGTTCTTGGGGGGCCGGATGGTGTTGGTTTTTTCTTCGTATATTTCGATGCCCAGGCTTTGTAACGTGAGAAGGATCTCTTCCAGCAGTTCCATCGCGTCGTCGGCTTCAGGGTCGGGGACCACTTCCATGATGTCGTCAGTGGTCAGGAAGCCCTGCGTCTCGGCCTTCTCCAGGAGATCGCCCACGACGTCCGTCTCTTTGTCTTCGCTGTAGTTGATCAGCCGTTCTTCCATCCCCCCCTCCGATTCCAAACAGAAGATACAATCACTCTTCCAATAGATTCTTCAACGCCGCGAGCCGTGGGTCAATAGCACTGTGCTCACAGTCACATTGCGCGTCGTTAAGATCCTGGCCGCACTGGCTGCACAAGCCCCGGCAGTCGGGGCGGCACAGGACGTGCATCGGGGCGACGAGGATGGCATGCTCGCGCAGTAACGGGGCTAAGTCGATAGCATCCCCTTCGCCGACGCTGTATTCGCTTTCGGCTGCCGAAGCTGGTGGGTAGACAAAATGGTCGGAAATCTCGACGAGGAATTCGACGGTAGCCTCCGACAAACAACGCACGCACTCGCCCGGCGTCTCGGCCTGTAATTCGCCCTGTACGAGAATGCCGTGAGCGGTGCGTGTCAGTTCCAGGTCGCCCTTCAGATGTCTCAACTCGACATCTTCTGCGGTCACGTGCGGCTCGTCAAAGGAGACGACGCGCGTGGTACCCACTCCCTCTTTGAGGAGGAAGCCGACGTTGAGCTGGAGGACCCGGCTGTCTGCGTTTTTTCGAGTGGTCACTGTTCGCAGCGATTGTGTGGACGTGTAAGTAGTGCTGCAAGAAAAGGCGCGTCATTCGCGCCTTCTGAATTTTAAGGAAAGAAACCTTTTCCTTTGACGAGCGATAGCATTGTATGAAAGCATTGTAGCATAATTCGTAGGCGCAAGTCAAGGTTTTTAACAAACCTTTGACATAAAGTTGTCGTATGAACCAGGTTATAATTCTCGCTATTGTGAGGGGGTTGAATGGATAAGACATGACAGACGTTTTGCTGGCGACGCGAAATCCAGGCAAATTGCGCGAGTACGAGTCGCTGTTAGAGGGGCTGCCGTTCCGCTGGCACCTGCTGACGGACATCGGATTGGACATGGAGGTCGAGGAGACGGGCGAAACTTTCGAGGAGAACGCTCGCTTGAAGGCGCTGGCTTATTCGCGGGCCAGCGACCTGCCGACGCTGGCAGACGACTCCGGGCTGGCGGTGGTTGCATTGGGAGGCGCGCCGGGGGTGCGCTCGGCGCGCTACGCCGGGCCGGGGGCCAGCGACGAGGACCGCTACCGGCTGCTGCTGCGCAACCTGGAGGGCGTGCCGGATGGGAAACGCGCGGCGCGCTTCGTGTGTGTGGCGGCCTTTGCGCTGCCGAACGGGTCGCTGGCGACGGCGGAGGGAACGGTGGAGGGACGGATCTTGCACGGGCCGCGCGGTGATGGCGGCTTCGGCTACGACCCGGTCTTCTACGTAAACGAAATGGGCTGCACGATGGCCGAGCTAGTGACGGCAGACAAGAACCGCGTCAGCCACCGGGGGCGGGCGCTGGTCGCGCTGCGCCCGGAGATCGTCCGCTTGCTGGGGCTGGGCTGACCGGCAGCATGTCAGTCCATGTCGAGGGGGGCATTCTCGGCAAAGCCGACGCCCTCGATGAAGCCGCGCGCCCGCTCAGTGTGGGGGTACGCCGAGAGCATTTCCCAAAAGGCGGGGCTGTGATTGGGGTGCGCGCGGTGGACGATTTCGTGGGCGATCACGTAGTCTATGACCCACTCCGGCCAGCCGCGAATGCGGTCGCTGATGCGGATGTCGCCGTCGGTGGAACCGCCGTTGGTACAGCTCCCCAGACGGCGGCGCATGTTGCTCACCCAACGAATCGAGTTCCAACTTAGCTGGCCGCCGAAGTACCGCTCGTTGAGCCGGTTGGCCCGCCCGGCCAGATAGTCGTCCTGCAACTGCCGGGAACGGATTTGCCGCTTGAGCAGGCGCTCGACCAGCTTATCGACGGCTTCGTCCAGTTGGTCAGCCGGAGTGCGCGGCGGGATGCGCACCAGCACCTCGCCGTCTTCGTAGCTGGCCCGCATCGATTTGCGGAGGCGCTTGTCGCGCCGCACGCGCACGGTCACTGTGCCGCCCAAACCATCCGGGACCCGGCGTACATCGTCGGTCATCTCTCCTCCAGGGTCTGCAACCAATCGTCCACCAGCGCCGCTACCTTTTGCGGCGCTTCGAGGGCGACCATGTGGCCCGCACCTTCGACCAACGCCAACTGCGCGCCGGGGATGTTTTCCGCGAGGTGACGCGCGTACTTCCCGGGCGTCATCTGGTCGGCGGTGCCGACCAGAACCAGCGTCGGCGTGTGAATCTCGGAGAGGCGCGGCAGCACGTCGAAGGCGTCGCAGGCGGCATAGTCGGCGTGGATAACCGCCGGGGGACACTTGAGCAACTGGCGGCGGCCCAGGCGGATCAGGTCGGGCGGGGCATGTGGGCCAAAGGCGCGCTCGACGATCAGGTCTACAGTCGCTTCAAAGTTGGTCTGCAATCCGCCGAGGATGTCCGGCGAGACGCGCAGCCGCCCGCCACTGGCGACCAACAGCAGCCCGGCCAGCCTATCGGGGTGATCCAGGGCCAGCGTGAGCGCAATGGCCCCGCCCATCGAGTGCCCGCCGACGACAGCCCGCTCCAGGCCAAGGGCGTCCACCAGGGCGAGCACGTCAGCCGCATAAGCAGCGATGGAGGGGCGCGGTGCGCCCTGTGAGTTGCCGTGGCCGGGCAGGTCGGGCGCGTAGACGGTGGTATCCGGCAGGCGGCGCAGGTGAGGCGGCCAGTGGGCATAGCGGCCCCCTGCCCCGTGCAGCAGCAGCAGGGGAGGTCGCCGGCTGCGCGGCGCACGGCTCTCGAAGTAGAAAAGGCCGCCGCCGTCGAGCGTCAGGGTCGGCATCAGCGTTTTAGCGGAGCGTGTTACCGGTCGTCCTGGCCGCGCTGCCGCCTGAATAGGCGTAAGACGAGGCCGCCCAGCGCCCCCAGCGCCCCCAGCACTATCGCGGCGAGAATTTCAGGCCCCATCTCGTCCAGCGTACGCGCCACGAAATCCGGCCTGGGCGTGGGCACCAGGGTGGGTGTGGGTGCCGGGGTGGCCGTCGGGACGGGAGTGGCCGTCGGCGGCACGGTGGGCGAGGGGGTGACCGTCGGCGGTGGGGCCACGTCGACGATGAACTCGATGGTGCGCAAGGGCGAGGTGCTGACGTCCTGCACCTGGCCGTCGATGATGATGGGCACCGAGATGCTGACCGTCACCGAGCGGCGGCCCCACTCGCGCGGGACGACGTTCCACACCCAGAGGGCGGGGGCTTCGGCGGACAGGCGCTGCAAGCGGGGGGTAGCGGTTTGCACGTCGAAGCCGGGCGCGCTGATGTCCGCGCCCATGATGGAATAGAGGCGCAGTTCGTCGTAGAAGTTGAGCACCTCCACCGGGTCCTCGACGGCGGTGACGGTGACGTAGGTCTCGACTTCGACCTCTTCGGGGTCGTAGAGCGGGGCGATCTCGACGCGGACGGTGCCGGTCTGGCCGAGCATCAACTCGGCGGGGGCGGAGGCGTCCACGGTGCCGACGCCCAACGACTCGACGGACAGGACGCCGCTGGCGGTAGACCCCGCGCCCGTCACGGAGGTCTCGCCCTCGAAGGCTACCTCGACGGGGGGGGCGGCGGCGGGTGTAGCCGTCGGCTCAGGCTCCTCGACGGCTTCTTCTTCAGCCGGTTCTTCTTCCTCTGCTGGCTCCTCGGTTGGCGCCTCTACCGGTTCTTCCTCGGCTGGTGCAGCAGCGCCGCAAGCGGCAACCACGAGGGCAAGGACACACACCAGAAGCCACCCTGCCAGGCGGCGCGCACGCCGCCGCGACCTATGCGGTACGAGATGTAGCCTGTCAGATCTCATCGAGCCTCCCCGCCGGTAAGTCACCGGCTAACACGGCTCAATGATACACTATTTGTCAATTGGGGACGTGGTTCTCGTCGGCATGGGTCGGCGAGCGCCACAACCGCTGGCGTCGCAGGGGCGCCAACGGTTGCGGCGGTTTGCAAAGGGAACCAGAATCGGAGATACTCAGGCTGCTATGCCTACAGATCAAATCATTCCCATCATCATTGCTTTTTTGGTTGGCATCTACTGGCTGTATGCCGCGACAATTGGCTGGGAGCGCTACATGTCGCTCAACCCGCGCTGGATTCGGCGGCGCTGGCTGGCTGCGGTCGTCGCGCTGGTGGCGCTGGCCGTCGGTATCAACTGGCTGATACAATTGATAGGCACGCCCTTACAGTAGGACGTGCCTGCGGCGTCGCCGCCGAGCCCCCCTATTCCCCAAAGTTACTCTCGATCAACTCCAGCAGCGTCGAGAGGGCGTTTTCTTCGTCCTCACCTTCCGCCGTGATCTTGATCTCGTTGCCCTGAAGGACAGCCAGGGTCAGCACTCTGAGGATGCTTTTGGCATCGACGGCGTCGCTGTCTTTGGTCAGGTTGGTGACGGTAATCGCCGCGTCAAAGCCCTGCGCGGCCTTGACAAATTGGGCGGCGGGGCGGGCGTGCAGCCCAACTTCGTGATTGACGACGATGTTCGCTTCGACCATTCTTGAACCCTTTTCTGAAACGTTGTCTGTGCCGAATTGAAGACGTTGCGCCTACACGCCTCCGGCCTGCAAGCCGCTCTGGTGGGCCAGTACGGCCATTTGGGACGCGTACTCCAGCGCCGCAGCCCGCCGAATAGCGTCGGCTGGCGACTCTCCCCAGACGAGCGCGCCCTGGCCGCGAAATAGGAGCGCGTGGTGCTGCTCGGCCAGGCTGGCGATTGCGTCGCGGGTCAGATCGACAGCCTGCACGCGAGCCACGCCGCCGATCTCAGCGGTCACGCCGACCACCCAGTCGTCGTTCAGTTGGAGATCAGCGCCAATGGCCAGCATGGTATAGACAGGCTGGGCGAATAACGTGCCGCCAGCCTCCTGGTTGGCGTAGATTCCACGATACCAGGGCAGCCTGCTGGACGCGCCGGGAACATCCCGGTCCTTGTCCAAGGGGCAGATGACGAGGCTCTTTTCGTCCAGGTCGGTCAGATCGGCCCCGACCACGCTGAGGGCGATGCGAAGGTAGTCGACGCGGTAGCTGATCTCGCTGGCGGCGGTCAGCGCGAGGCCGCGCTCGACGGCCACCTTGCCCGCCTCGGAGAGCAGCTTGCGCTCCCTGGTCGAGAGGAAGGCCTTGCCAACACGGGCCTGGATGTATTCGTCGCCGCCGCGCACCGTGGTGACCACGCCTACCACGTCGAGCAGCAGTTTCTTGAACGTCTCCACGGCCAGCGCCCCTTAGGCGGCCATCCTAGTTGCCGAAAACCTTCTGGTCTTGCAAGCGCCGCAGGTGCAGGATGGTCTGGCCGGGCTTGACCTCCACGTCGCGGTAGGTGACCGGCTCGCCCATTTTGACATCGTTCACCAGGGTGCTGCCCGGCGCGAGGCCGAGCGGGAGCAGGCTCTCTTTGTAGGCAACGTCGGCTTTCTCGATCATGCCGTACACACAGAAGCCGCCCAGCGCGTCAATCACCTCGCCCGCCTTGAGGTCCTTCTTGGCAATGGTGATGGACTCGGCTACCGGCGGGTTATCGGTGGCGACGGTCGTCTCGCCCCGCATGACTGCACGCGCGATGGAAATAGGCGTCTCCAGGCTGGTCAGGTGGTAGGGACGGTAGAGCGCCCAATAGGGACCATCGCCCATGTGGAGATACTGTAGATCGCGCCTGAGTTTGGGATGCTCGGTGGTGAAGACGACAAACACACCCGGCGCAATGCCCAAACCGTATTCAACGACGCCGAGGTTGTCCAGCACGCCGCCCATGTCTTTGGGGCGGTAGACATCGGCAATCGTCTTGGGTGTCACCTGGGGGCCGTGCATGCCGCGCACGTCGGGCACAAAGCCGATGGCGTTGCCCAACGACGTCATCTCGACCATGGTTTTGGTGCCATCCTCGAAGGAGGCCAGCATCTTGGGGTTCATTTGCTGCCGGGCAGCCTTCTCGGCGGCGGTGTCCGGGTTGGCGGCCCGGTTGAGGGGGTTGTTCTTGCCCTTACCGGCCACGACGACCTCGAAGCCCAGGCTGACGGCGAAGTCGTACAACTCCATGGTGGAGCCTGGCTCGTCGCCAGCCGAGAGCGTGTAGACCACGCCAGCAGAGTTAGCCATGTTGCGCAAAATGTAGCCGACGGTGGCATCGGTCTCGACGTTCATCTGGACCATATGCTTGTTGGCCAGAATGGCGTCCATGGCGACCTTGGCACCGACTTCGGGTATGCCCGTCGCCTCGACCACCACGTCCAGGCCGGGTATGTCGGACATGAACGCCGAGTCGGTGGTGGCGATACGCTTACCCTCGGCTACAGCCTGCGCGGCCACGTCGGGGTCGGTGGTCTCGACGATCTGGTTTTCGGGAACGTTGGCAGATTTGAGGGTTTCGAAGGCGCGTCCTGGGACCACGTCAGCGACGGCGTAGGCCCCCATACCATTCATCAATTCCATCTGGGCGATCAGCCCCTCACCCATCTGCCCGGCCCCAACCAGGCCAACTTTGATTGGCTTCCCCTGTCTCTCAAGCTCCTTCAGATCGTTGTGCAACATGGAACGTACCGTCCTTTCCGCTTGTTTTGTTATCGGCAGGGCCTCAACTGCTGCCGCTGAGTATCTTGACGACCGTGCCGATTTTGATGTCCGGCACGGGTTTGTTATCGACACAAACGTCGCCGGGCATTTCCGGTTCCGTTAATCCATTCATCTTCACAATCAGGTGACCGAGGTTTTTCAGATTGTCGTTGGCGACTTCTCCCACAGCCAGCACGTTGAACGGCTCGTCACCGATCAAGATGGTATCACCCGGCTCGACAGGGGATTGAAGAGGGCCATGATCATGGATGATCGAAAACTCGGCCAATTCTTCTGGAGCGCCCTCTTCGAAGAAGACCAGGATGCCTTCGGCGACGAATTCGCTGACCAATGGCCCGATTTCGGTCACGGTCAACTCATACTTGACGGTTTGCTCAACCATGTGGGCCTCTTTGCTGTGGCATGAAAGAGGGGCTCCGAATCTACGGGTGAGATCCAGTGGCCCCGTCCTGTTGGTTATCAAGGTGTCTATACAACGCGCGACGGCTAGTCCTCAATCAACTCGACGTTCTCTTCGGACACGCCGGAGACAAACAGATCCGCGGTGATGAAGCGGACGAGCGGGCCTGAGGGCTTGGTGGCATGCACGTCGACGGTCAGCACCTTTTTCATCGGGTAGACGCCGACGCGAGCGGTGCCGCCGCAGTCGATGACAGCTACCGCAATCTCATCGAAGTCGCGCTTGGAGTTGAACCCATCAAACGGGGTGCCGCCGGTCAAATCGGCGATATGTTGAGCGAGGGGATGGATGCCGCCCCCGGTCACCGAGTAGATGTACGGTTTTTCGTCGCTGGGTTCGACGACGAGGGGGCCTCCCCAGCCGCGCTTGCTGGCCGTGATTTTGACCTTACGGTACTTCTTCTCTGACATGTCTTTCTCCTTCTTGGTTTCCTCACCAACTCTTTTCTATGAGAATGGAAAGAAGAGCTGAAGAAACGCGTGTTGGGGTGTACTCAGGGGGGGAACGATGTTCCCCCCCTGAATGATACCTCATACGCTGGCTGGTGCTACCGGAATTAGGTGTACAGTCCGAAGCTCGCCAGCCAAGCCAGAATAACGGAAATCGGCCCGGTGATGGCGCGGGAAATCAGAACCGCCGGGACGCCAACTTCCACCGTTTCGGGTTCGGCTTCACCCAGGGACAGACCAACAGGGATGAAGTCGCAACCGACCTGCGGGTTGATGGCGAAGAGCGCGGGAAGCGCAAACTGCGGCGGCACGTTGCCACGGCCGATCTCCACGCCGACGAGGGTGCCGATGATCTGCGCGATGACCGCGCCGGGGCCCAACAGCGGGGAGAGTACGGGGAAACCGACGATGACGGCCATGACCAACTGGCCGATCAGCGTTCCGGCCAACGGCTTGAGGACGTTTGCCAGTACCGTACCAACGCCCGTGCCGAGGATGATGCCGATCACGAAGGCGATGAACGCCATGAACGGGATGATGTTGATGAGCGCCTGATCGACGGCGTCCCGTCCGGCCTGATAGAGCGTGCCGACGACGACGCCAACGCCACGCCCGATTCGCTCTAGAAATGCTGCAAAACCACCCATGATTTACTCTCCTATGCTCCTGCTTCTTCCTTGGGCCACATGATGGCGGTGATGCGCTCGGTGACGATGCCCCGGATGAAGATGACAACCAGACCGATGAGCAGATAGCGCACGGCCAGCTCGACGACGTTCAACCCAAGTTCCTCTATGCCTTGTGCGATGCCGAGCCACACGAATAGCTCGCCAGGGTTGATGTGCGGGAAAATCCCGAGAGGCGGGTGGACGTACGAAACGGCGGAGTCATAGAAGGCCGGCTTGAAGCGCTCCGGCAGGAAGCGCCCCATGGTGTAGGCCATCGGGTTGGTCAGGAAGAACACGGCCAGGAAAGGCAGGATGATATAGCGGACAGGGTAAGCCCAGAGTTTCTCCTGTGCCGCCCATTCACCGACCCGATCGATGCGTTCGGGGCCGATGAGAGCAATCAGGGCATTGACGCCGGTCATCAGGACGATCAGTAGCGGAATGATGCCTGTGACCAGACCGGCGAAGACCTCAGCGCCCGTCTGGAACAGGCCGATGAAGCCCTCTGCAAGTGTGACTAGGAATGCCATAACGGAGTATCCTCCTCCACGACTAAGAAAAGCGAGGCGTCCAATGAGGACCTAGGATTGATGCGGATGGTAGGTATCGAGCGCGTGGTACACCTCCTCCCTGAGTGAGTAGCGAGAGTGTTGTGGGATCGCAGAGTGCGGCGGTGGAAGCATGTGGCGATCCGCTATTCACCTGGATAGTGACGAAGTGACTAGCGTGTGCAGAGATGAGCAAGCTGGACTCATTTGGGCTTGTATCATCTTTACGTCGTATCGCATCAATTGCTATAACACGCAGAGTGATTTTAGGTTATCACAACTGGCAGTATTTGTGCGTGGTTTTCACATACGTGAATCCGGCTGGGCCGGAATGAAGCGCTGATTGTTTCGGCCGGGGGCCGTCAGGTGGCCTCCGTCTCTGGGGATGCTGCGTCTTTCTTCCTGGTCTCTTCCTCCTCGAGGTAGGTCTTGGCCGCTTGAAGAGCGCGCCATATCCGTTTGCGAACCCCGGCCACAGGTTCCTCGGCGTCGAGGGCCTGGATGGGCAGGCCGGTCACGCCTTCCACCGGCTTCAGGTTGGCGAAAACGGTCCAGCCCGACAGCTTCTCGGCCCGCACAATCACATCGTCGTCGTCGACGACCAATACACCAAAGGCCTTGGTCTTCCAATTGGACCCCACCATGCCCACAGCGGTGCGGGCACCCTCTTTGCGGAGTTCCTTCAGGCGGCTGTAGTAGCGCCGGTATTGAAACGTGGACAGGACGAGTTGAAGAACCCACGCGGCGATGACCAGGGCAAATATTCCAACGTACTTCATGGTGATCTCTCCAAGACTGAACTGGCGTCGATTTTGTGACACCCATCCCGACAGGCGGCAGGGTCATTTCTCGGAGCGCGAGATGGCGACAGACAGGGCCAGGCTGGCGGTCACGTCGTCGGTGACGATGACGTTGACCAACCCGGCGCGAATCGCGCCGTGAATGGCCTCCGCTTTGGCCTCTCCACCGGCCACGCCGATGACAAAGGGTATCTCGCGCAGGGTGTCTACTCCCACGCCGATGGTGCGATGCTGGATGGGCAGGTCCAGGATTTCCCCATCTATCGAATAGTGAATGGCACAGACATCGCCGGCGGCACCCTGGGCGGCGATCTCTTTGAGTTCGTCGGCGGGGATGTGCCCGGCGCGCACCAACCCGGACTTGTGAACCTCGGTGGTGCCGATTCCTACAATAGCCACGTCGATGTGGCGTGTCAGAGCGAGCATGTCGCGGACGTAGCTGTCGCTCATGATGGCGTTGCGGATGGTTTCGTTGTCGACGAGCAGGGGCGCAGGAAAGGCCAGATAGGTTCCTCCGTAAGCGCGGGCGAACATCTGCGCCAGTTCCGGGCCATCGATTTGCGGATCGGGGGTGCCCGACGCGCCGATGAGTTGTATCACCTTGACGCCAGGGTAATGGGTTGGCCGAAGGGCGGTGGCGACGGCGTGCACGCCGGTGCCATAGGAAACGCCAAGGGTGGTCCGCTCGTTGATGAGACCGTCGAGCATCTGCCCGGTCAGCCGTCCCAATCGGGCCAGCATCTTGGGATAGCTTATCCCTCCCCGCTGTAGAATACGGACGTCGCGCAAACCGAAGGTGTTGCGAAGATCTCTTTCGAGCTGGTTGTTACGCGATAGGGGATGGTTGATGCGAATCTCGACCACACCCGCGTCACGGGCCTCCGTCAGGAAGCGAGAGATGGCCGAGCGCGAGTAGCCCAGATTTCTCGCCACCTCGCTCTGGGTGAGGTTGTCCTCGTAGTACATGCTGGCGACACGGGCCAGGAACTCATAGCGCTTGTCGTCCAGCATTTCGGACAACGGGGATTGCCGGGGGGTATGTTGATCGCGCATGCAGCTACTCTTTCACCAGGGGCGTCTCGTCAATTCAGCTGCGATGGTTCACAATTGTGAAAGCATTTCTGTTTCTTACTATAACCGCAGGGCAGGCGATTGGATACACACTTGCAAGCGTCGCTCACGTTTGTGAACTCATTCAGGTGGGTAAATCTTCTCCGGCGGGTGGCGGCGCTTGGGCCGCTGGATTAACTCCAGCGTGAAGCCGAGCTGCTCGTCGGTATCCAGATAGGCGTAGTGCCCGTCGCCGTCGGGGCCAAACCCGGCGCCATCCATGGTGACGGTGAACCCGGCCTCGCGAGCCTGGGCCAGCGCGGCGGCCATATCCTCGACCAGGACACCAAGGTGCTGTATGCCGTAGCCGTGCTCGCGGATGAAGTCGACGTAAACGGAGTCCCCCTGGACGACCTCGATCAACTCCAGGCGCGTCGGCCCGGCATAGGTCAGGGCGATGCGCACGGCGTAGTCGGCGGGCTGGCCCTGGTAGGTCATGGCCTGGACGAGGGGCCGTTGGTACGTGTAGAAATGCCAGGGGCCAATCCCGAACGTGTGCCAGTAGTGCTCCACCGCCGCGTCGATATCCTCGACGATGATGGCGATCTGCGCGACGCCGTTTTGCAGAAAGGGCAGCACAGCGGGCGTATCTGGGCGTGTCTGGGTCACGGCGCGAGCTTCCCTATGCCCTGAGGGCCTGGTGGCGGGCGAAGTCCTCGATGGCTTTGTCCGAGAGGGGATGGTCGCCCATCTGGAGGATGATGTCCAGGGGGATGGTCACGTCGTCCGCCCCGGCGGTGATGCTGGACATCACCTCTGCGGGCGACTTGAGGCTGGCAGCCAGCACGCGCGTCTGTGAGCCTGCGACGGCGGCCTGGCAGTCGCGCACCACGGCCAGACCATCGCCAAGCTGGCGGGTGAGGCGGTTGACGTAGGGGATGGTGAAGGTCGCGCCGACCATGGCCGAGAGATAGGCTTGCGAGGCGGCGCTGATGGCGGTGATGGCGCACAGGACATCCGCGGCGACAAGCCCGGCGGCCATCGCCAGGTTTTCGGTGGTGGCCGGAATCTTGATCATCACCCGCGCCGGGTCCAGGCGCGAGGCCTGGCGGGCCTCTTCCAGGCGCTCCTCGACGGTATCGGCGATCACCTGGTAGAAGACGTAGCCACCGGTCAGCGCCAGCAGATCGCGGACGATGTCGAGGCCGGGCCGCCCGGCTTGCGCGACCAGCGCCGGGTTGGTGGTGATCCCCACGACGAAGCCCAGTTCTTGCGCCCGGCGGGCATCTTCGAGGCGGGCGGAATCCAAATAGATGGCCATAGGGGTAGTTCTCTCTTGATTTGAAACGGATGTCAGGTCAACGTAAGAATGTGTGGATTATAGACCGTCGTCCAGTTCCGGCAAGGGGCGGGCGGGGGGCAAACAAAACAGGGTCAGTCTGCAGACTGACCCTGCGAATATTCAAGCTGTGTTACGTCTGGCGCGTCAGGCCGTCTCTTTGTCTCTGGCCTTCAGTTCGTCCTCGTGCTCTTCCAGCCAGCGGTTGCACTGGATGGCCGCCGCGCAGCCCTGCCCCACGGAAGTGGCGACCTGCCGCCAGACCGCGTCCTGAATCTCGCCAGCGGCGAACACGCCCTCGACGCTGGTGCGCATCAGGTCGTCGGTGATGACGTAGTTGTGATCGTCCATCTCCAACTGGCCCTCAAAGAGCTTGGTGTTGGGGTAGTGGCCGATGTAGATGAACACGCCATCCGTGTCGAGGATTTCCTCCTCGCCGGTCTTCACGTTGCGGACGCGCACGCCCTGCACCAATCCGTTGCCGACCACCTCTTCGACTACCGAGTCCCAGACGAACGAGATCTTGTCGTTGTTAAAGGCTCGGTTTTGCAGGACCGTCCCGGCGCGCAGTTCGTCGCGGCGGTGGATGATGCGCACCCGTTTGGCGAACTTGGTCAGGAACAGGCCCTCTTCCAGCGCGCTGTCGCCGCCGCCGACCACCACGATTTCCTTGTCGCGGAAGAAGAAACCGTCACAGGTGGCGCAAAAGCTGACACCACGCCCGATGAACTCTTCTTCGCCGGGCACCTGCAAGCGGCGCGGCGACGCGCCCGCCGTCACGATCACGGCGTCGGCCTCGTATTCCTCATTGTGTGTCTTCAGGTAGAACGGCGACCCGCGCGTGAAGTCGACTTCGGTCACCAAGTCGATGGCATAGCGCGCACCGAAACGCTCGGCCTGGCGCTTGAACAGGTCCACCAGTTCCGGGCCGGTCAGGCCATCGGGGAAGCCGGGGTAGTTCTCGACCTCGTTGGTGATGGAGACCTGGCCGCCGATCTCCTCGCCGGTGATGACCAAGGGGTCCAGGTCGGCGCGGGCGGCGTATAAAGCTGCGGTCAATCCGGCAGGGCCGGAACCGATGATGATGACTTTTTCACGTTGCATAGCTTAGTCTGAGTCCTCCGAAGTTTGAGCGGCAAGCCGCTTGTAGTGTTCCACCCACCACTTGGGAGCGCGGGTCAGCAAATCGCCGTCGGCATCAGCCAGCGGCCTGCGACAGGGGTCGTCCGCCGCGCCCGGCTGGCACTCGACGAGCGAGTGGCCGCATACGTCGCAAGGCGCGCTCATCTGCGCTGCCTCCAGAGCATGGAAACAATTCGGGCACAGGTACAGGCGCTCAATCATTGCCGGATACTCCTGGTCTTGCCGGTCAAGGCTGCAACCGGCGCATCGACGAAACGCTTGCCAGCAGGTGACAGCGTCACGGGTCTTGCTCTTCGGACTTCAGGATCGCCAGTAAGGCCTGATATTCTTCGCGACAGTCGCAACACCAACTGAGGTGCGCCTCGACACGCGGCAATATCTCAGCCGGGTCGGTGCCTGCCTGGACCATCTCGACGAACTTGTCCAGTTGCTCGAAGCACTCGTCGCAATCGGCCTCGTCCTCTTGGGCAGACAGGATGCCTCGCAGCATGCGCTCCAATTTGTCGTCCATGTTCTTGTCGGTCAATCCCCTGTCCCCCTTCAATGGGATGTCCTTGTAACCAACCTGACGTGCCAGCCCGCGTAACTCTTACCCGTCCCCGCTCACGAAACCGGTGCCTTCGGACACACGTTATTGGGACCCGAAGAGGTCCATCACGTAGTCCATCGTCACCCCCTTGGCTTCGAGGTAACGGCGCAGCTTGAGGCGGGCGTCGTGAATCAGCTTGTAGAGCGCGTTGGTGTTGGTGTCCAACATGCGTGCCACTTCCTGAAGGGGAACCCCCTCCAGGGCCGAGGCCACTATCGCGGCCCGTTGGCGGTCCGTAAGCGCCTCGGCGATGGCCTCTTCGATGATCTGCATGACGTCCCCACGTTCGGCAGCCTCCTCTGGGCCGAGCGGCTGGCTGGGCGAGGCGGGCATGGCCGTGGTGCGCGGCATGTATTCGCCCTCGGCGGTCACCGTTTCCAGCGAGTAGTCCTTCCAGCGCACGCGCCGCAACTCGCTGATGGCGACGCGCATGGCTATCTTGGAGGCCCAGGTGGTAAAGCGGCTCTCGCCACGAAAGCTGTCCAGATTGTCGAGCACTTTGAGCAGCGCGTCCTGCGCAAAGTCCTCGGCCATCTGTTGGACGTCCTCGTGCGGGCGGTCCGCCAGGTCGCTGCGCTCGCGGCTCAGGTAGAAGTGCAACCCCCGGCGCAGCCGTTCGCGCAGGTCTTCCAACGCGGGCGCGCGGATCGCTTTATCCTCTGACTGTAAATGAGCCAGCCATTCCTCGTTCGTGCGGTCTGTCATCTACTCCTCTTGACGCTAGAACGCGTGAGCGTTGGCGCTATTGTAGCACAAAGCTGGCAGGCATCGCAGGTGAGGCTCTGCAGCCCGGCGCGGGTATTTCTTTCTGCCGGACTGACCCCTCGCCCGCAACCCCCAACGTGAAGACGCAGGTTTCACACATCTTTTACCTTTCCAACACAACCCAATAACAGGAGCATCCGATAATGGCAGCATCGTCCGATATCGAATCGAGAGACACATTGTGAGAGGATGAAACATGGTTAAGAAGGGTTCGATTCACCACGGCAAGAAAAGCAGGTGGCAATCAGGGGTCAGCATTGCAGCCGTCTCGGTCGCGATCATTGGCCTCCTGTTCGCCAGCGTTCCGGTGGCCCTCGCTGCCCAAGAGGAGCCTCCTGACGAGGAACGCGACCGGTTCATGTTCGTGGAGCACCTTTACCAGCGCGAACTGCACGCGCTGGAGGGACAGGCCATGAGCCTGGAGTTCGCGGGCGAAGTATCGGCCACTACCGAGGAATGGATGCAGGACCTGAAGGAGCAAGGCGAGGATGTGGCCGACCTCGAAGCCGCGCTGGACGCCTTCGAGGCTGGCGTGGCAAGCGCGCAAGCCTTCTACGACACGGCCAGCGGCCTTCTGGCCGCGCACGCAGGCTTTGACGACGACGGCCAGGTGACGGACCGCGAGCAAGCTGCCGAAACGGTCCGAGAGGCTGGCCGCGCCCTGCGGGACGGGCACCGCGCTTTGCGCGACGCCACCGTCAACTTCCGGCGGGCCGTCAACGACTGGCGGCGCGAGCATCGAGGTCAGTAAGGGACGGTGGCGATGAATCCGAAGTCCGGGTCCAGGGCAGATAGAACACGCCGGTGGCTGCCGGTCGCTATGATGCTGGTGGCCCTGGTCACAGCAGCCGGGGCGTGCAACTCCGAGCGGCGGCAGCAAACGACGGAGCCGACGGCAGCCCCACTGGAAGAAGCGCCGCCAGCCGTCGCCCCGACGGACGCGCCCGCCGACGCGGAGAGCCTGCCACCCACAGAAGCGCCGGTCAGCCCGCCCACCGAGGCCCCTCCAGAACCAACCCCTCAACCGGAAGCCACCGAGCCACAGCCGACAGTGGATGACGCGCAAGGCGACGAGGTGGAGGACTTGCTGGACGAGCTATCCGGCATGCTGGATTCCGGTGACGGCCTGGAAGACGTTTCGGAATTGGACCAATAGCCATCAGGTGTGCGCAGCCTGTCATCCCAACAGGCCCGCAGCAGGCCCCAACTGCTCGCGGGCCTGTTCTTTTTCGCTGTCCCACAATACGCTTGCCAGGGCCGGTAGCCCTCCGTACAATCCTCCCGATGCGCGTCACCTACTTTACTCAAATATTCCTGCTGGCTCTGGCGCTGGCTGCCTGCCAGGAGGTGCCGGTCACGCGGCCCAGCCTGGTCAGCCAGGACGACGAGGACTATCCCCCCGCCCCGCCTCCACCGCCTACCGCCGGGCCGGGCGAAACCGGGCTGCCGAGCACCCGCCTGGAATGGGAGTGGCAGGAGGATGCCCGCCCCTCGGCGCTGGCCGCCGACGACGACCGGCTGGGCGTGATCGTCAGCGACGGGCGCTTTCTGTGGCTGGACGCCGAGACCGGCCTGGCGACCGGCGGGGGCTTTCTGTGGCCCGACGACATTCGCGGCGAGACGTGGGGCAGCGTGACCATCGCGTCGGACGTGGCAATCGTCAAGGCTGCCGAAACGTTCCAATCCGAGTTGGGCGATTTCCCCGAAACGCGCTCGCGCGTGGTGGCCTTCGACGCGGAGGGCGACGAGTTGTGGGCGCTGCCAGAGCTGGGCGACAAGCACCTCTACAGCGCCACTATCGGGCAAGGGAAGGCGCTGATCGGCACGCATCGCGGCTTTACCAACAACAGCCTGTCGGCCTACGATCTCGACTCCGGCGAAATCGCGTGGCGCTACGAGGCAGAAGACTACGGGTTTGAAAAGCTGGTCGCCGACGAACGGCACGTGTACGGGGTGCTGCTCGGCTCGGAGAGCGGCGGCGTCGCCGCCTACGATTTGAGCACCGGCGCGCTGATCTGGGCCGAACACGACCCCGCCATCAATCTGGTGGACGATTTGCTGCTGGAGGGCGAGCGATTGTACGCGCTCACGCAACCGGCGGCTATCGCCTTGCGCCTGGACGACGGCCAGATCGACTGGTCGGTGGAGATGGGGCTGGCTCCAGAGGCGGGTATGGTGGCCCGCGAGACGTTCCTCTACGTGGTGCCCGCGCCCACTGCCGGCATGAGCACCCGGCCCGGCCTGTTGGGCATCAACGCCAGGGATGGCGAGATCGCCTGGCACGCGCTGGCCGGGTTGGTGGCCGACCCCCTGGCGGCCAGCGGCGAGGCCCTGTGGGCCATCGTCAAGGACCCAGACGAGGGCATCGTGTCCTTGAGCGTGCTGGAAGCCGCCAGCGGCCTGGAACGCGCCCGCCTGCCGCTGGGCCACGATTTAGAGGTGAATTACCGCCTGGTGGCCGAGGGCGATACGGTCTACGTGCTGGGCGAGAGCCTGCGCGCCTACCGCATCCCGCGCCAGTGAGCGGTTCCCAACCCTTACGAGCACTCCAACTTCCGTGTTTCCGTGTTTCGTCAGCGGCGCAACGTCGCGACCAGCCGCCTGGGCTTGAGCAGCAAGTCGAGCGCGTCGTGGATGTCGCCCACCACCACGTCGGCGGCGTTCAGCGTTTCCACACACAGCCCTTCCCGGCCCAACACGGCGATGCCAATCGCCGACACGCGCAGCATGGCCTCGTCGTTGGCCCCGTTCCCGATGGCTACCGTCCCTTCGGCACCCAGCGCCTGCACGAAGCGGGCCTTTTGCGCCGGTTCGTCGCCCGGCGCGATGCGGTCCGCGGCGAAGCCCAACGCCTCGTCGATGGCCGCCTGTCCTCCGTGTGTATCGGCGGTCAGTAAGTGGACCGCCACTCGCTCACGCAGCGCAGCCAGCTTCTCGGCGACGCCCTCCAGCAGGACACCATCCGCCGCCAGGGTGCCGTTTACGTCGAAAACCACCTGTGCGATCTCGAAATCGCCAAAACCGGAAATGCCGACCTCTATCATTGCAGGGGACTCCTGAGCAGGTATCAAGGGAATGTGTGTTTAGCACAAGTCGCCATTATCGCCCATTCGCGCGCCAAATGCAGCCTTTGGCGCTAGTGGCTGACTGGCGCGGTTCGGGTTATCATCCCGGCTGATTTCCCTATCAATGGGAGGGGGAGTTCTATGCGGAAAAACCCAAGATGGCTGATCTTACTGTTGTTCACCCTGCTGTTGGCTGCCTGTTCGGGATTGCCAGCCGCCGCCCCTGCCCCGGCTGAGGAAGCGGCTTTACCAACCACTACCCCGGAACCGGTGACAGACACCCCGGTGCCAACCGAAACCCCACTGCCCCCGCCTACCGTGACGCCGTTTCCATCGGTGACACCGGAGGGTGGCGTGGCCGAGGAGACGGGAGAGGCCGCCGAGGAGGCGAGTGAAGGGAGCGACCCGGCAGACGCCGCCGAGGAGCCTGCCGCGCCAGTACACGGCATCCCTGCCGACGTGCCACTCGGCCAGCGCCTCTACCTCGCCGATTTCACCACCGGCTCCTGGCCAACGCTGGAAGAGGACAACGTTCTCATCGACCTGTTGTTTGGCGGCTACCTGTTCGAAGTCAGCGCGGGCGGCGACGCGTGGATGAACGCCGGGATTGAGATGGCTGACTATTACACCCAGGTCGAGGTGGACGTACAGCGCTGTCCCCAGGACGCCAAGTACGGCATGCGCTTCCGCATGGTCGATTCCCTGAACTATTACGTGTTCGTCATCTGGTGCAATGACACCTTCTCGATTGGCTCCGAATTGGGCGGCGACGGCAAACACGGCACTATTCTCTCGCGAACTGAGTTGCCTGCCAGCCTGTCTGGCAAGACCGAATCGAAGCGGACGATAGGTATCCTGGCCCAGGGGTCGGACTTCACCGTTTACCTGGATGGCACACCAGCGCATTCCTTTTCCGACAGTGCGCACCTATCCGGCGACCTGGCGATCTGGACGCATGCGGCAGACAGCGTGCTGCGCGTCGTTTATGACAATCTGGAAGTCTATGAATTGAAATGAGCCGGTCCCGCCTGCGCGCCAGACAGGTGTTGGTAGCCCTGCTGGCCCTGGCGTTGGGCGTGCTCATTTTTGTCCTGGCGCGCGGAATGCCAGCAAGCGCGCCAGAAAAGACGCCAGAACCGCCGCCCACCAGCCAACCTGCGTCCAGCACCCCCCTCCAAAGTGAGGCGGCTGATCTGGCCCCGGCCCCTACAGTGGACCTGACCAAGGCGGCCATCGACAGGCCATCGCTGCCCCGGCAGTGGGCGGCGGCGGTGATCGAACAAGCTATAGAGCATCTGACCGGCGTGAGCCAGACGGCTCGCGCCGATTTTGTGTGGTTGTCAGAAGAAGCGCTGTGGGGTCCCCTCTACCCAACAAGGAGCGGGGCCGCCATCGGCGGGCAGGCGCTGGTCTTCGGGAGCGAGGCGGCCATCGAAGTGGTCGCGCCGGGTGCGTCCGAACCGGGCGAATTGTCGAGCCTGGGGCACATCGACTGGCGGGATGACACGCTCACGCTGCGACAGCCCCTCGAAGGCGGGGACCGCCAATCGGTGCGAACGCTGACCGGCGGCGTGTCGCCCGGCGACGCGCTCCGGGCGCTGGCCGACGAGGCCGAAGCCCGCGGGGTGGTGCTCGTAGCGGCCTACTGGGAGATGCCCGGCAAGCAGGCTATCCTGGCGCTGGTCGAGGTGCGTCCAGTGACGGCCAGCTTCCCAATCCGCGAACCCACTCCCGGCCCATCGCCGGTGCCCACGCTGACGGCCAGCCCGACGTTGACCTACCAGAGCGAGATTTTCCTGACACTGGAGGCCGGGCTCGTCCCGCTCATCGAGGCGCTCCCCCGCGAGGCATCCACCGGTTTTGCCGAGACGCACGCCCGGTCTGGCACCCTCACCTGGGAGGCCGGTGGGCCACGCGTAGCAGACCGGCCTCTCAACATCGATCCTGACACGGCCCACAGGCTGACCGTATTTGGGCTGTCAGAGGATGGCTCCACCCTTCTCGCCAGAGCGATTCTCAGCGCAAGCTGGGATGGGAACGGCACAGTGGTCGAGAGCGAGGGGACCGAAGAGTGGTACTATGGCTTCCGGCTGCTCGAAGTGATACACGGAATGGTGGCAGTGGCCGAGGAGCACGGCGGCCAGCTTGAGGTGACTTACGACGACGTGGGCGCGTATCACGCGCTGACCGTGATCGACTTCCAGCCGCTCCCCCTGCCCCCCAGCGACTGACAGCGCGAAGCTGTCCGGTTCCTGTCCGCCAGGGCCAAAGAAATCCCCCCATAATGCCTAATAGGCATAGTAGCGACCAACGCACGTTGAGTGCTATGGGAGGTTTCACATGTCCGCCCCCTACATGAGTGAGGAGGATAGGCAAGCGTTAGACCACCTGATGGGCCTGGCGCTGCTCAACGACAGGGACTGTCACCGCCTGCTCCACGAACCGACTGATGCCTGGCTGAAGGCCTTCGCCCTATCGGAGGAGGTGCGCGCCTGGCTGCTGGGTATCTCGGCAGACACGCTGGAGGAATTGGCGGAGATCATTCTGGCCCACATCTCCGATTCAGATAACGGCCTGCAAAATTAGGCCAAAAAAACGTCGAGCGCTGACCCCGCTTATGGCGCGGTCAGCGCTCGCTGTGTCGCCCGACGGGCGGCTATCGGGCAGCCGGGCGCTTGCGCGCCTTGCCTTCGCCCTGACCCAGCCAGAAATGGTGCGGCAGAATCGAGTTGGCCGCGCGCACCTCCACCCCTTCGGCGTCCAAACGGCTGCCGTCCAGCATGGAAGGGTGCACGTAGCATAATTTGGGATCGCTGCCGAACTTGCTGGCATAGTGACTGGCAGCGCGCCGTACCTTGTCTTCAATCGTACGGGCGCTGTCGTCGTCAAACCACAACATTCCGATTCGCATGTATTTCCCCCAGGACCCTCAGCTACTCGATGACGAGATACGCTGACCTGTCTTAAGCCGCCGCCCGGTTCTCCGGCTCTCTTGCCGGGGTATCGGGGGCCAGCGACCACCTGTCGCGGCGCAGGTCACGCGTGAGCACGAAGGTACCCTCCTCAGTACGCACACGGAAATGGTGATACTCGTTGAGCCGCCCCGCAATGTCGCGACGGACGCTGGTCCAGCAACGCTGGACGGCGCGGATTTCTCGCGGCTCGCCACGCCAGACAAAGCTGGCCGGGAAATACTGGTAGCGCATGGTGGTGACGCTAACCGTCTCGCTCCCTGTTTTGAAGAGTGAAAGTGGAAGTACCATTTCGAACCTTTGCTAACAACTCAGTCTCTACAATCATCATACGGACAACGCTGCTAACAGTTGCAGATTCCCCCCATCCGGCTTTAGAACGTCCGTTCCACCAAATAGTATACTAGAACCTCTGTTCGGGGTCAATAGCCAAGTGGTGCTACGCGGAAATTTTAAGGTTGGGCAGCCTATGGTAGAATTCGGTGGCCGGACTCAAATGGTCGGCGCAGAGCTGCGCCTGGAGCAAGAAAAGAGAGACTCGCATGGCTGATAAACCGGACGTATACCCCGTCGAAGTGGCTGGCCTGAAGCGCGACTTGCGCCTGTTTGAAGTGGCCCCAGGGGTACGCATCGCTATCCTGAACATCCTGGGCGATACGGAGTTTGTGCAGGCCGTGGCGCGGGAGCTGGCGAAGAAGCTGAAAGACCACGGGGACACGGTGCTGGTGACCGCCGAGGCCAAAAGCATCCCCCTCATTTATGCTCTGTCGGTGGAGACGGGATTGCCTTACGTGGTGTTACGCAAGTCCTATAAGCCGTACATGGGCGAGGCGCTCTCTACCGAGACGTTGTCGATAACCACTGGTGAGCCACAAACGCTCTACCTGGACGAAAAGGATCGGGAGTTGGTGAAGGGAAAGCCGGTCGTCCTGGTAGACGACGTGATCAGCACCGGCAGCACCCTGCAAGGCATGCACTTGATGATGGACAAGGCCGGCGCAGAGGTGGTCCAACAGGTCGCCGTCTTCACCGAAGGGGACCGCGCCAAGTGGCATGATATTGTCGCCCTGGGGCACCTGCCGGTTTTCACCGACGAGGACAGTTGAGAGCATTTCTGGCTCCCCAACTGGCGCGAACCTCAAGGTTGGGATAAAGTTAGGCCGATTGTCTATTAGCTAGGTGGAGTTCCCATTGGCGGGCTATATTCTCGTCGTGGACGACGAACCCGACGTCCGAGAGTTGTTCAAAATCACACTGAATATGGCCGGGTACCGGACGGCGGTGGCCTCGGATGGTCTTCAGGCATTGGACGAAATCGCCAAGGAATCCCCTGAACTCATCGTGCTGGACCTGATGATGCCGCACCTCGACGGCTTCGGTGTGCTGGACCGGCTGCGGGAAGAACGCGAGGAACACGCCAATGGCCCATTGAAGGTGCTGGTGGCAACGGCCAAAACGCTGGACGATGGCGATAAAGAGCACCTGAATTCCTGGCCGGTGGTCGGCGTGCTGAACAAAGGCGAGTTGGACCTGTCCAAAATGGTTCACGACGTGAAGAGCTTGCTCTCCGACAAGCCTGCCAAGCAAGCCAAGCAGACGTAGACTAAAACACCCAATACTGAGAAGACACCTGGGCCATTGCGGTCCAGGCGTTGTCTTTTCACCAAGTTGGCCTCGATCGAAAGAAGATCAGGCAGCGCCCCAGACATCGGTTTCGGGCTGGAAAGCGGCCCAGGCAAACCAGAAGTGCGGGTAGGCTAAGAGTTGGTCCAATTCCTCACCGGCCAGGGGACCGGAGACGGCCTGCCCAAAGATGTTCCAGCGGCTGCCGGTCTCGTTATCGGTGATGGTCCCGTCGGCGTAGCTGAACGTCAGCGCCTGACCGTTCAGGTTGGGATCGTAGGCAGCCGCCGAGCCAACGTCACGGGAGTCGGCGATGGCCGAGCCGTCGAGTGCGGAGACCTGGCCGGGTTGGTAGAACACCACCACGTCCTGGCCGCCAACTGTATCGCCCACCACGCCTGATTCGGCCAGCGTTTCGAAGGGATAGGCAACCGCTTCGCCGCCCATCGTCACCCCCAGCACACGCTCTACCGCCGACAGACGCGGGTCGATCTCGCCGACGAAGGCGAAGGGATTCTCGTCGGTATCGTAGCCGACGTACGGATTGCGCCCATAGTCCCGGATGGCACCCGGGAGGAGCGCCTGGCCGTCGGGATAGGCCTCTTTGAACTCGCCCCAACTTGAAATGCTCGAGGGCAGGAATTCCAACTGCGTGCCCGCCATCTCGCCGACGATGCCTTCGCCGGTGAACTGCTGCCACCACGATTGGGTCTGGCGATCCCACATCACCAGATCGCTGTTGCGCAAGTTGCCGGTGGTGCCGAAGGTCAGTTCCTGGCCGTCCACCACGCGGTCAAAAACGATCCCGGCGTTGCACAGCGGACAGTAGGTGACTGCCACCGCCCGCCCGCCCACGGTATCGTTGACGATTTCGTGCCAGGTCATGATAGCCAGCGGGTAAGCGCGCGCGTCGCCGTTCTCCACGTAAACCATCACCGGTTCCTGGTCTGCGATGCGCGCGTCGGCGTCGGCGACAGGCTCAAAACTCGGCACGTCGATGGGTGGAATCTGGTCGGCGCGCAGCAAGCCAAGCACCTCACCGTAATCGACAGTGTGCTGGCAGAAATCGGTTTCCGGCCAGAAATTGAAACTGAAGCGCAAATCGACGCCAGCGAAGGGGTCCGACCCGTCGCTGCACTGGTACCCGGCGGCCGCGGGCGCGCCAGGGTCGGCGCTGGAAGCCACTTCCGGCTCCCCCTCCGCTTCCGCCTCGGGGGCGCTTCCTTCGTCCACGTTTGCTTCCTCACTCTCGGCGTCGTCCGCGCCTTGAGCAGCACCAACAGCCGCCTGCTCGCCGGGCAGTGTGCCACAGGCGCTCAGAACGAGCACGCCGAGCCCGACCAGCGCCAGCAATCGCCTATCAACCTTCATCGAATAGTCTCCTCAATACTTTGGGATGCCGATCCCAACCATCTCAATGAGCCTAGTCTAGAAAACCAGCCGTGGAGTCACCGTAGCGGCGCATACAATCGTTCTCAGCACCGTCTGGATGGGGAGAGGCCGCTCTAATACAGTTCTATGATGGGGCTGACACAATTCTTATGCAGGCGCGCTATCCTACGGCCAGCTTTCAGGACAAATACAGACCCATTCAGAGGACTTTCAGGAGGCGATAGAAACATGCGTAGGATGGTTCGTTGGAACCCTTATCGGGAAATGGTTGCCATGCAGCGCGCGCTCGACAATGCGCGGACGACGGATTGGAACGGCGGTCGTGTGTGGCGTCCGGCGCTGGACGTGGTCGAGAATGATGACGCTTACGTGGTGAAGGCCACGCTGCCCGGCTTGAAGGCCGAGGACATCGACATCAGCATCGAAGACGACGTGCTGTCCATCAAGGCCGAGCACGACGAGGAGCGCGAAGAGAGCGAGGAGACCTACCTGCTGCGCGAGCGGCGCTACGGTGCCTTCCACCGCGCGGTGCGGCTGCCCTCCGGCGTGAACGGCGACGAGGCCGTCGCCGAAATGCGGGACGGCGTGCTGACGCTCACGCTGCCCAAGCGCGAAGAGTACAAGCCCAAGCAGATCGAGGTCAAGGTGGGCTAAACCCACCCTGCATATAAACAAAAGCGCCCGTCAACGGGCGTTTTTTTGTTACGCTGCCGGGCCTGCAGTTGGGTACCCTTATCCTGCCAACCTTCGCCGCACCACGCCCCACAGCAACTGCACTTCCTCGATGCGAACGGCGCTCACCAGCGCGACGTAGAGCAGCGCACCGGCCAGCCCTGGCCCTACCACCGCCGACACCTCGGCAAGCGCACCGCCGCCCGGCAGCGCGCGCTGCACCAGCAGCAGCACCCCATACGCCAACCCACCCGTGGCCGCCGAGGCCAGCGCCGTCAAGCCCAGCGTCCGCCCGACGCCGTGCTCCCCGAAACGCCCCAGCCGACGCCGCAACACGTACGCCGACGCCGCCGTGTGCAGCATGTGTTTGATCGAGTCGGCTACCATCAGACTGAACAGGCCCAGGTGCGGCAGCAGCAAGATCGCCACCGCAAGGTAAACGGCGATGCTGTACGCCCCGATGAGCGCGGGCGTGAGCGTATCCTGCCGGGCGTAAAAGGCGAACACCAGCAGCAAATCGACAGCCGCGAAGGGCAGCCCAATCAGATACAGGCGCAGCGCCCAGGCCGTCATGCCGGTGTCTACGATGCCGAAGTCGCCGTGCTCGAACAGCAGGGCGATAGTGGGTTGGGTCAGCACCAGCAGGCCCACGCTGGCGGGCAGAATCAGCACGATGACCAGCCGCAAGCCCTGGGCCAGCGTCGCCCGGAATGGCCCGGCGTCGCCGCCGTTTTCCAGCGCCGCATGGGCCGACAGCGTGGGTAGAATGGCAATGGATACCGCCGTCGCCACCAGCCCGTGCGGGAACTGGATGAGCGTGGTGGCGTAGTTCATCCACGAGATGCCCCCCTCCCCCGTGCGCGAGGCCAGGTTGTAGCTGATGGGGCGGCTGAGCAGCACGTCGAGCATGAGGCCCAGCACAATCGGCGCGTAGAGCACGCCGATACGCCGCAGGCCGGGGTGCCGCCAGTCGAGGCGGAAGCGCAGGCGCGCGTCGCGCAGGCCGGGCAGCTGCAGCGCCACCTGGAGTGTCGCGCCCAATAGCAGCCCCAGCGCCATCGCGGCGATGCCAATCCGGCGGCCCACCAGCAGGGTAGCGGCGACAATGGCCGCGTTGAAAGCGGCGGCGGTCATGGCCGGGTACGTGAAGCGCTTGAGCGCGTACAACAGGCCGGACAGCAGGCCCGACAGGCTGAGGAAGAGCAGCGCCGGGCCGGTGATACGCAGCAGGCGCGCGGTCAGGTCGAGCACCTCCGGCGAGGAACCGCTGCTGAGCAGGAAGGCCACCTGCGGCGCGAAGACCTCCAGAAGCAGAATGGCGACGGCCAACACCACCACGCTCAGGCTGAGCAGCACGTTGACCAGCCCCCACAACGCCTCGCGGCGCTCCTGGGCGTCGTACTCGCTGAAGACGGGCACCAGCGCGCTGCTGACCATGCCGCCGACCAGCAGGTCGTAGAGCATGGTGGGGACCACGGCGGCCACGTTGAAGGCGTCCACCGCCCCGCCCGCGCCGAAAAAGTCGGCTTTGACCGTCTCGCGGGCCAGGCCCAGCACCCGGCTGGCGATGTTGCCCAACGAAATCACGCCTGCCGCCCGCGCCAGTCTGGCGGTGTCGGCAGGTGGCTCGCTGCGAGGGGCCAAGCCGGGGGCATGCAGCCCTCCGGGCGCGGCGCGGGTTGTGGTGGGGGGTGATTTTATCGTCATGGGGAAAAGTGTGGCGGCAGGCCGTTCGCCTGCCCAGGCCGCGCGAGATTGTACTCTACGGGCAGGGGCTTGACAACAAGATACGGTGTTTTGGGGTGGTTCAAAAACCGGCCAATTCGGGGGGGTGTCCAGGCGTAGATATGCGTAAAAAGTGGCACATTTCTGGCCGTTTTTGCTCGTCGCCTGGCCGAAAGTGGGTGTCAACTGGTTGTCCACTGCCCAGTTTTGGAGCGGAATCTGACAGAATTCTGTCAAAAAGTGTCATAGGAGTCAGGTTTTGTGGGGACATCGCCGGATGGGGCGGGCGTGCTAGCCTGTTCAGGTGTCTGGCGACGAGCGCCAGAGCATCTTATACTGGCCGCATAATGACCCTGTGCGGACTGGTAGCGAGATCACAATGAAACCGAGAACCCATTCCCTTCGCTCGCTCTCCCGGCGGCAGTTTCTCCGCGCCGGGTTGCTGGGTGGCTGCGGGCTGGCTCTGTCGGCCTGCAAGCGCGGCATAGTTGCCCCCCCGCCCATCACCCCTACCCCCTACACGACGCCCACTCCACGCCCTGGGCCGCAGGCCATCGTCGGCGACGTGCTAGACTACGCGCTAACCAGTGACGAATGGTCTGGAGATTTTGGATCGGTGACGTTCCGCCTCCACGAGGCGCTTCACGAAGGCCAATCGGTGTACTATATTCGGACCGATGCCTCAGACGAAACGTTTGCCCAGGACAACCAACTGGTGTGGGTACCATTGCTGATCGGGGCGAACGAAGCCCCTATCGCCAATAAGCTTTACACCTTCGACGACGGGCGTTTGCCGGTCGTGCGTTCGATACCCGGCCAGCCTGATTTCAGCTCCCTTTTCGAGCTTGTGGCCGTGACCGGCGCAAATGACACCCTGGACCTCACGTCGTCTGATGAGGTGCTGGGAGCCGCCGACGCCGGAGAGGTCGCGCTGGCAGCGAGCGGCATCTTCGTCAACTATCCGGTCGTCAAATGGCCCGGTGGGGAGCTGCCGGTAGACGACGACCGGACGACCTACCTGGGAACCGGCCAACTGCTGGCCCCTGTCAACACGGCGGCGATGACCGTCACGTTTAAGCTGCACGAAGGCTATCCAGGCGACCGCTACATCGTCACGGATACGTCTGCGGTCGACCGCGCGCCGAACATGCACATCGCCCCTTCTCCGTCGTCGTGGGCCCTGGTTGAGCACAATGCCGTCGACGAGGTGTTCGTGTTCGCCAACGGTATTCCGGGGCCGGGCGTGATGGGCTACCAACCGGCGGTGTTCGGCAGCGAGGTCGATTCGCTGGTGTGGAGCCCGTTCTGGAATCACTTCACCGTGAAGTGGGTCCACGAAGACCTGGCCCGTGTTCTGCGCAACGCCGACGAAGTCTACGAGGCGATCGAACGAGGCGAGTTGGAGAAGTTCAACGGGGTGCCCGATTCTCATCCGGCGGGGTTCGTCGTCAACTGCCCCATCCCGGTCCTGGCCGACAACACGTTTGGCTAGTACACATTGCACTCACCTACGAGGAATCCGATTCATTGGTGAGCAGTTGTCAACGTCCAAGCACCTGGGTCCTTTCATGCCGGAGGGAACCGGTGAGACTCTCACCGTCGGAACATCGGACAGCGACGCTCATCCCTGGCCTTTTACGTACGTGTCGAAAAACTGAATCGACCGTGTCATGGCCGTGTCGAAGTTGGCCGTGATGTCGTGGTCGTCGCCTTCGTAGAGATGGAGTTCCACGGGCATCCCGTCCGCTAACATCTCGGCGTATAGCAGCTCGGACAGCACGAACGGCACCGACTTGTCCCCGGTGGCGTGGTGCAGTTGGATGGGGCCCGATAACTCGGTCAGGTAACTGTTGGGCGAGATCGATGCCCAGAACAGGGGATTCTCCTCGGGGTAGCCGTACGTCTCTATCAATTCCACCCGCCAGCGGCCACGTGTGCGCCTGATATCCGGCGTGGGAGTGGGGCCGGAGGGTGAGGGCCGCCGCCAGTATTCGAGCAGGTCTGGATAAGAGCCTACGACGCCGCCCCAGATGACCCCGGCTTTGATATCATTTGAGACGACCATCGCTCGCAACGTAATCTGGCCCCCCATCGAGTGTCCCCACATCCCAATCCGGTTGGGATCCGCCTGCGGCAGATTCTTGACGGCGGCCATGCCGTTGAGAACGTCCACGGTGTAAGCTGGCGTGCTGTAGCCACCGGATGCAATACCCTCCGATTTGCCATGACCCCGGTAGTCGGAGCGGAAGGTGATGTATCCGCTGTTGGCAAACCCATGCTGGTAGGCCACGTAACGCTCGGTCGTCCGGTAGATGCCTGGCGGGATGAAGCCGTGATTGAAGATGATGACCGGCCATCCGGTGGGAGGTTGCTGGCCGCGTGGTATGGTCAGCAGGCCAAAGATCTTGTTCCCTTCAGACTGGTAGGAGACAATGAAGCGTTCGTATGAGGCACCGGAGTCGATTGCCTGCTCGAAAACAACCTCACTGCCTGGATATTCCTGCTGGCGCATCACCTCGATCATCAAAGGGTGCGTTGGGGTCGGCGTGGCGGTTAGCGTCGGTTCCGGCTCCTGCTCCTGCCCCTGTGGGAGCGTCTGGAGTGGGACAGGTGTGGTCGTCGGCGCAGCCACCAGGTCCGGTTCAGCGGTAGGCTCAAACGCGGATGCTTCCGCCAGGTCTGGTCCGGCAGTGTTGGTAAGGGAGCAGGCGCTTATCGCCAGACTTGCGCTCGCCGCCAAAATGATCCATTCGATCCGGAGGCGGGAAGCCAACAGGCTATCGCCGCCCCCGGCGTGCACCTTGCTGGTCATGAGCTATGACATCTCCTCGATGAGAGTTGGATGGTGGGCCCTGATTCTACGATCCTGGCCCCAAGCAACGGATAAATCTACCAGCATTATCCAATTTGAACTGGAATGAAGATAACGTAGAAATGGCAAGCCCGCTATGGTGGAAAACTGGGCCGCAGGGCTTTATCATTCTCAAGGACCGCTCGTTCTTAGCGAAGTCTCACCCCCACCCGCCCCCCAGCTTGCGCTGGACTATAGTTCGGGCCGCTACGCGTCCCCCGTGAAACGGGGGAGGGCTGGAGAGGGAGTGGTATCATCGAACGGAACACTCTCCACAGACATGGAATGACGAGAATGAGACCGCGCGGACTGAGCCGGAGCGTGTCTTGCCAGACTTCTTTTGGCGACGAAGGTGAGAGCGTCTTATACTGGGCGCATGACAACCCTGACGGACATCCCAACGTTGATCGACGAACTGGCAGCGGTATCCGGCACGGAGAGGCTGTTCAACCCCTACCATGGAGGCGGAGAGAAGGCGGCCATCTGCCGCGACAATTTGCGCCGCTACCTGGAGCAGATGCAGGCTCAGCAGCCGCGCGTGCTGCTGGTGAGCGAGGCGTACGGCTACCGGGGGGCGCGCCTGACCGGCGTGCCGCTGACAAGCGAGCGGGTGATGCTGGCGGGCGTGGAGAAGTTCGGCCTGTTCGGGGCGGGGTACCGCCAGACGAGCGAGGCGGAGAACGGCGTGTCTGAGAACACGGCCAGCATCGTCTGGGCGGCGCTGGTGGAGCACGCCGGGGCGGCCCCCCTGCTGTGGAGCAGCCTGCCGTTTCACCCGCACCCCGCCGGGAACCCGGACAAGAATCGCGCCCCGACGGAGACGGAGCGACGGCTGGGCCTGCCGTTCCTGGAGGCGGTTCACGGGATGTTTGAGGTGAAGCTTATCCTGGGTGTGGGCCGGAAGGCGCAGGCCACGCTGGACGAGCTGGGCTGGCCGAACACCCAACTACGGCATCCCTCGCGCGGCGGCAAGCCGGAGTTCGTGGCAGGGCTGATCGCGGCGCTCGACAGTCTATAAGCGCTCCAAACCAAGAACCTATCCGTATAATCAAGTGTTCTAGCCCTTTCAGGGACATGAGGGCGAATGACCTGTCTTGAGATTATGAAACATGCAGATTTCCCAAGAGTTTCAGGGCAACCATGCCAAGTTTCCGCTTGCCAGTGCAACAAATTCCAGGAGGGTTCTGGGTCACTGAAGCTCCGGAAATAATTTACGGATAGACTCTTGGGTCGTCATCAAGCCAGCACTCCCATCGACAAGTTCAAGGCAGATAGATATCGGATGAGGGTGCTGGCCACTCACTCGGCGGGGGTGTAGACACGCAGATTGTCGAAATCTACGAAGTCAGCATTGCTTGGCTGGGCTTCCGGCCCGGGTGAGATGAACAGGCCGAAGATACCTGGCTCGGTGAGCGTGTCGTCGGCGAAGTCGGCTACGAATAACTCGTTGACGAAGACGCGGAACTGTCCACCGAGCGCCTCCATCCGGACGTGATTGCGGCCCGCCACTTTGAGCACGCCGGATGGCAACCGCGTGCGTTCGTCGACCACCCAATCAGGGTGCTGCCAGGCTGCAAGGCTGACGCTTTCCTCCAGCGGATGCAAGCCCAACGCGTAGTACCAGTCGAGCCTGCCATCGGCAGCGCCTTCACTGCGGAAGAGGAAGCCGTAGGTGCTCCCCGGCATGGCCAGTGGGGCCTGCAGGTCAAACTCGACGTGGAAGTCACCGAGGGACTGCTCGTCATAGAGGACGGGCAGTACATAGTCGGGCCGACTTCCAGTCAGCCTCCCACCGTCTGCGAAATAGCTGAACGTCATCCAGTCCTCGCTGAACAGCGGCTGTGCGATAGCCGTCTCTGCGGAGAAATCGTCCTCGAAGAGCAGTGGACCGTCTGGGCGGGGTGTGACTGCAATGGACGGTGTCTCTGTCTCCATGTCGCCAGCAGGGGTTTCCTCGGGGACCATCTCTGTGATGGCCGGTTCCTCTGTGATGGCTGGTTCCTCTTCGATGGCGGGAGGGCCAGGTCCGAAGATGGGCCAGGCGCGCGAGAGACCCAATACAATAACCGTCACAAAGAGCAACCCCACGCCGATAAGCGCTGGCGCCACGACTCGGGCGATAATTTTTCGCCGCGCCGCCGGAACGCCAGATACATCACTCTTCGCTGAATCCAGGGCAGCTTCCGGGATGGTGTCGAATGAGGGTATGGCGGTGCGTGGGGTGGGAAGCGGCGCCTCTTCGATAGCCTCGGCATGCTCAACAACTTCAACCGGTAGGACGCCCACAGCCTGTCTGAACCCTCCTGCCACGGCTTCGCACGAGGGGAAGCGATCGGCAGGGTCCTTGGCCAGGGCCTTCAAGATGGGCGCCTCTATGGCCTCCGGCAGGCCAGGCCGGATTTTGTGGGGCAGGGGTAGTGGGGAATGCATGTGCATATACAGAACGGCTACAGGTGTCTCGGCCGCGAATGGCACTCGGCCGATGACCATCTCGTAGAGCATCACACCCAGCGCATACTGGTCGGAAAGCGCGTCGGCCTCTACACCGTGCCCCAGTTCGGGGGCCATGTAGGTTGGGGTGCCTATGAGACCTGACCCGGTCAGGTCTGAGGTGCCGCCCACCATTCTGGCGATGCCGAAGTCCGAGACAAAGGCACCGCCCGTTTCGTCGATCAGGATGTTACTTGGCTTCACATCGCGGTGGACGATGTCGCGCCCATGTGCATAGTCAAGGGCACTGGCCACCTGCTCCAGGTAGTCAGCGGCCTCCGCGAGCGGTAGCGGGCCCTTGCGGATGCGGTCGGCTAAAGTGCCCGCGTCCAGGTAGCGCATCACGAGGTAGGTGACGTTGTCCTGCTCGCCGTAGTCATACACCGGCAGGATATGGCGGTGTTCTAGGTTGGCGATCAACCGGGCCTCGCGTTGGAAGCGCATCGTGAAGGTGGGATCCTGGGCAAAGTGGGCGGGCAGGACCTTGACCGCCACGTAGCGGTCCATCGCGGCATGGTAGGCCTTGTAGACCGTCGCCATGCCGCCCATGCCGACCTGCTCAATGATGCGATAGCCGCCGAGCGTCGTGCCAATCATCGCGAACTCCCAGAGAGTTTGGTTTTCGAGGCAAACAGCAGTATGCGATGGAATGAATGGGGAGGCAAGCATCTGAGACGAGATAGAGTGGCTCCGCGAGGGCGGCTACCGTGCGCTTTCATGCCCCCAGGAAATGCCTATAATAAAGTAAGCGTCCGGGACTGAACAGGTGGACCGCTGACTTCAAGGCTGGGAGCCGACGAGCGACTTTCCTCCAGAGACCTCATGGCCTCGCCCGTTCGAAATTGCGCTCCCGAACCATCACACGCAGATGACACGCCGCCGCCACACCTGCGGACATTGCCCGGATGGAATGTGCGCACGCTATTCGATCTGCCAGGAGGGCGAGCTATGAAGCGTACCATCTGGATTGCGGTTGCCTGTGCAACGTTGATATGTGCCGTGGTGGCCTGCGGGTCGGGCGGGGGGACGGACGACGGCTCCCTGAGCACCGGAAATTTCAAGAAAGTGTGTGGCGGAGAAGGTGTCGAGGATACGGCCTACTACGGGAGTTCGGATGCATTCGCCCCGATCAAGGTATTCAGGCGCAGCGATCCCGATGAAGCCTATATCGTCTTCGCGCCGCAGAGTGGTGACTACCCGGCGGAGTGGCACTCCCAAGACGCTGACCAGACCGAGTTGGTGCTGTGTCTGACCGTCACAGAGCGAGAGCTGGTGACAGAGTGCTACTATACCACCGAAGAGGGCGGCGAAGAGATTGAACTGACTGAGCAACTCTACAACTCGACCTACGAGGCTGTGCTGCGCAACGCAGCCACCGCCGAGGAGTACGCCTCGACAGAATTCGTGGCTGAAACGAGCGGTGAGTGCGCCGAGTATACATTGGACTTCACAGAAGCCGAGATCAGGAGGATTGACGCAGACCCTGGCGCTTACCTGGTCGAATTCCTGGAGCCGTGGTTGCTGCCCTGATTGATTGCCGGGTTTTCGCCAGCGAAAAGAACTATATGAAGACCCCCAACCGGAGGTCCGCTCTTTCGTGATGACAACGCGAAACGCCAGTATCCCAGATGGGGCCTGCGTCGACGGCGGAGGATACGTCACAAACGGCTGGCGGTCCGCATTCGATAGGAGACGATCGTGATTCGAATTCGAGTCGACCCATACTCCGCCATCGGGTTCCTGGTGGCGTGCGGGTTGCTGGCCTGCTCGCCGGCTGGTGACACGCCAGGTGTCGATACCGGCTTGACCGAGACACCCCAGCCGGTGCCGCCGACAGCTGTGGTCACCCCCACGCCGATTCCCACGCCAGCCGAGCCGACACAGCCCCCTACCGCCACGGTCCCGCCGGATTTCGGACCCTTCCGGCTGGCGGCAACCTTCGAAGGCGAGGGGTTGTTCGTGGACTTCTATGATCAACTGGACTCGACAGGGGATGGGCAGGTCTACGCGACGCTTGACGGGTGGGCTACCTATCGTCTTGAGGGCGACCGCATGGCGCTGGTCGTGGACGAGGCTCCAGCCGAGATTCTCGGCGTCGACGACACGGGGGGTGTGTGGGCTGCCTCGGAGAGCCTGGTCTTCAACTGGGACGGCGAGAAGTGGACCGAATATGGGCCGGACGCCGGGTGGATATCCGATCCAATGCAGTGGTACGGGTCACCGTACGGCCTGTTCTCGGCGTCAGATGGGACGGTCTGGACGGCAACCAGTCAAGACGTGCGCTCGTTCGACGGCGAGCGCTGGCGGATCTATACCTACGCCGATATGAACATGGAGCCGGTCGCCGTCGACGACGTAACCTGGTCGGGGTTCTCGCTGGCCGAGGCCGACGGCGTTATCTGGGTTGGCGAGTGCACCTTCTGCCCTCTCGGCCCGATAGGTGGCGTAGGCGCGCGCTGGTTCGACGGCGACACGTGGCACGGCGTGGATTCACCCGCCGCCACCGGGTGCGTGACCGAGGTCGCCGTCGCGCCCGATGGGGCGGTCTGGCTGGATATCGGCCCGAGCCTGTACCGCCACAACCCGGCGACAGGCGCCTGGGACGGCTTCCGGCTCCCGGTTCCACCGGACGAGCACATCACCCGCTTTGGCGTGGTCACGGAATTGAACTTCGACGCCAACGGCGACCCCTGGCTGGGACTGACCACGTGCGGCGGCGCGCACTGCTACATGGACCTGGTTCGCTACCACTTCGAGCGCGCTTCGGGCACGTATCACCTGGTTGGCTCACAATGGCCGATCGAGTCGGTCATGCACTTCGACGGGAGTGGGCAGGGCTGGCTGTTCGGGCTGGGCGAGGTTTCCCGGTTGGAAGGCGATGACTTCGAGACGGTGAACTATCTCATGGTCCCGCTGCCGTACGGCACCACCCAGACCCCGGATGGGACCATCTGGGCCATCGGGGAGATGGAAGAGACCTTCGGCGTCTGGCAGATCGCAGCCGAGTGAGAGTGTGACGCGCGGGGCAAGCCGGAGTTCGTGGCGGGGCTGGTTGCGGCGCTGGGGAGGCTGTAGAAAACAGGATGGGACACGGATTTTCACGGATGGACACGGATAAGGGAAGGGTCGGAGGAAGACAGCTTCTGACCAACGAAAGACTGTCAGGCGTCGTCCTCGCGGGTGAGCATCTCTAACGTCTCGACGTCGCGCTTGAGGTTACGCTGGCGGACTAACAGGCTGATGATGTAGACCAGCCCTACCCCCCCAATGACGACGTAACCGGCAATCATAGAGGGCACGGTGTTGGGTGTGGTTTGCAAGGCCAGGGAAAACATCGGTCAGGCTCCCTTGAAAAGCAGTTTTTAAATCCAAAATCAAAAATCAAAAATCCGAAATCCGAAAATCAAGAATCAAAGCTCGAACGCCGGACCCGGTAACTGGCTTGGCGATGGGCAGGCCGAGTTGAAAAGCAGTTTTTAAATCCAAAATCATAAATCCGAAATCCAAATAATCAAAATCAAGACTCGAACGCCGAACCCAGTAACTCTTGCTGGGCCTCAGGCCATCATGCGGGCTTTGATGGCATTCACCCGGTCCGACAGGCGCTCCAGGCGCATGCGGTGCATCAGCAGGGTGACGAAGACGAAGGTGAAGGTGAAGAAGCTGAAGAGCATGGCCTGCAGCATGCGCGGACTCATGCCGAAACTACCCTGAGCGGTGGCGGCGCTGGGGCCGACGACCGCCGGGTGGATGGTGCGCTCGATCAGGCGGACGCCCAAAAAGGTCATGATGACGCTGGAAAACGAGATAATGCCATAGACCGCGCCAAAGCGCGCGCGGCGATTGGGGTCCTCAAGGCCCTGGCGCAGCATCAGGTAAGCGGCGTAGGCCAGCCACATCACGGCGGCGGAGGTCAGCTTGGGGTCCCAGGTCCACCAGGTGTTCCAGGCAAACTTGGCCCAGATCGGCCCCGACAGGATGGTCATGGTGAGCAACGCCAGCCCCACCTCGACGGCGGAGTGGCCCATGATGTCCCAGCGGCGGTGGCCGGTGCGCAGGTAGAGAATCCCGGCGACGACGGTCACCAGGAAGCCGAGCGACCCGGCCCAGGCCGCGCCGACGTGAAAATAGAAGATGCGCTGCACCGCGCCCATCGTCTGTTCGGTGGGCGCGTAGACAAAGGCCATGTAGCTGGCGATCACCAGCAGCACGGCGGTGATGGCGTTCATGATGGTGAGTTTGCGGTCAGGTTGGGTGTTGACGCTCTGCATGTTGTCCCTCGTTTGGCAATGGGTTCACCGGCAAGACAAGGGGTCTAAACGCCTGGTGCGAACTACGCTCTTTTACACTCGTCCGACGCGCTCTCTTCGCTAAGGCCCACCCCCACCCCCGCTTCGCGGGCCCTCCCCCTTAAAGGGGGAGGGTGGCCGCAGGCCGGGTGGGGGTCGCAACGCGACTCACGTAGACTGAAGGCAGCGGGTCAATTCAAACCAAGCGTTTAGGCCCCTCTCAGGCGGCGCCTGCAACAAATTCTTATTCTTCGACGACGTAATCAAACAGCATGTAGGCCAGGGCGATATAGATGACGTTGGTGGCGATGAGCAACTGGAACCAGACGGCCAGATCGACCCATTCGCGGCCTTCCAACAGGCCGCGCGTGGCGCGCACCGCCGGGATGAGAATGGACAGGGCGATGGGCAGCAGCAGAATGGGCAGCATCACCTCGCGCCCGCGCGAGTGGACGGCCAGCGAGGAGATCAGCGTGCCGACGCCTGAATAGCCCAGGATGCCCAGGGCCAGCACGGCGGGAATCAGGGGCACGAACAGCGAAATGCTGAACAGCACCGAGAAGAGCGGCACCATCACCGCCGCAACGACGCCCATAAAAATGAAGTTGCCGATCATCTTGCCGAAGTAAAAGGCGCTGCGGTCCACCGGGGCCATCAGCAGGCCATCGAGGCAGCCCTGGTCTTTCTCGCGGTTGAGGGAGCGACCCAGGCCGAGCGTCCCGGCGAAAATGATCGTGACCCACAGCGCGCCAGCCGTGGCGTTCTCGCGGGCGGCGCGGTCCAGTTCGAGCGCGAAGTTGAAGGTAATGACCGACAGCAGCGAGAAGATGAACATCGCGGTGACGACTTCTTTGCTGCGCGCCTCGGCCCGCAGGTCCTTCCACAGGATGGCGAGCGTGGCCCGCCAGAGCGATACCGGGCGCAGGGCGGCGTGGGGGCGTGTCGTGTTGGTACTTGCTGTAGGCGTGGTTATCGATTCCGTGCTCATGGCTTAGCGTACCGTCGCCATGCCGGTCACCTCGGCGTAGGTTGCAGAGAAGCCGGTCACGTCCAGCGCGTCGCCGGGGGCCTCGTAGGCGATCTTGCCGCGCGAGAGAATCGCCACGCGGTCGCACAGCGCCAGACCGCGCCCCAGGTCGTGGGTGGTCATCAGCACCGTGGGCCGGTCGGAGGCGGCCAGCGCCTCGCGCAGCACGCCGTCGAGAATGGACGCCGCGTCCTGGTCGAGGCCGGTATAGGGCTCATCGAGCAGCAGGATGGACGGCCTATGCAGCAAGGCCCGCCCGATGGCGAGTCGCTGCTGCATCCCGCGTGAGAAGGTGCCCACCACGTCGCGGGCGCGGGGCAGCAAACCGACCATCTCCAGCACCTCGGCAACCCGCTCCGCCTCGCCGCTCACGCCGTACAGGCGCGCGTACAGGCGCAGGTTTTCCTCGGCGGAGAGGTCCGGGTAGAGCAGGGGTTGGTGGGCGACCATGCCCAGGCTGCGGCGCACGGCGGCGGCCTGTCCGGGCAGCTCGTAGCCCGCGATGCGCACCAGCCCCGTGGTGGGCCTGCTGAGCGTCGCCAGAATGCGCAGAAAGGTCGTTTTGCCGGAGCCGTTCGGCCCGAACAGGGTCAGGAACTCGCCCTCGGCCACGGTGAGGTCAACGCCGCGCAGCACAGGTCGCAGGCCAAAAACCTTGCCCACCCCCCTGGCTTCGATCACGCGCCGCCCTCTTCCTCGACCAGCGCCACCAGTTCGGCCTTGAGCCGGGCGCGTTGGGCTTCGTATTGCGCGGTGCCGATGCGCCCCGCCTCGTGCGCGTCGTCCAGATCGGCGATGGCCTGCATCAACTCGCGGCGGCGGCCCTGCCGGGCAACGGGACGGCTGGCGGGGCGTGGTGCGTCTGCCCTGCCGGATTTGCCCCGGCCCCGGCGGGAGAGGACCACACCGGCTACCACCAACACCAGGACGGCCACCCCGGCGGCGACGAAGAGGCCGACGTTGCCCACGGGGGTTGCCGCGCCGGGCCTGCCCTTGAGCGTGATGACGATCTCATCGCCCGCACTGAATCCCTGACCGGCGAGAATCTCGAACTGGTCAAGCTCCGGGTCGCCGGTCTCGGAGGGGGCCAGACCTTCGGCCCCGACGCGCATGCCGGTTTCTTCGTAGAGCACGCTGACCTGATCCATGCTGTAGAGGACCGGAATGGTGAGGGTGTACTCACCGCCGTAGGGCAGCAGGTAGGTCATCACGGCGCTGTGCGTCTGGCTGCCGGGCAGCACGGCGGCGGTGTCGAGCACGCCGCCTGTCGTCTCGACGTAGCGCCCGCCAAGCTGACCGTCCTCAAACGCAAGGCTGACGGCCTCAGGCGGCACCGGCAGCTTGATCGTGCCGCGCCGCGTCTCGGTGATGGCCTGATTGCTGACGTAGGCGCTGCCGCTGGTGTTGCTGAACACGTATATCTGGGCGATCAGCACGGTGTCTTCGGCCTGCGGGCTGACCACGACGTGCAGCGTTTCGACGCGGATGACCGAGGGGTCCTGCGTCACGTCATAGACGTTGATGGGCAGCTCAAGCGAGGTGGTCTCGCCCGGCGTCACAAAGCCGGTGTTGTTGAAGTCGATGCCTTCGTACACCATATCGGCCACGTAGATCAGGTGCTCCTGGTCCATCGGCACGTCTTCGAAGACGAAATTGCCCTGGGCGTCGGTGGTCGTCTCCAAGGTGAGGATCTCTTCCAGGTCGTTCTGCGCGACGATCAGGCCATGCAGGCGCACCGGCTGGCCTTCGCCGAGGGCAGCGCCAGTGGTCTGGTTGGTCACCGTTCCGCTGACCGTGCCCGCCAGCGTCACCGGAGCGGCCTCTGCCTGCGGTTCGGCGATGGGCAGCGGCTGGTAGGTAAACGTCCGCACGTAGTCCACCACAGCCCAGCGTTCCTGTTCGGAGAGCGTCTCCGCATAGGCAGGCATGGCCGCGCCAGCGCCGTTCGTGACGACCTCGTAGAGCGCTCCCGACGCCTGCGTGACGGCGGTCGCCCGGTCGGTCAGGTCGGGGACCGGACCGGCGGCCTGGGGACCGTCGCCCTGCCCCCCCGCCCCGTGACAGCCCGCGCAATTGGCCTCGTAGACGGCCTGACCCGCGTCCAGCACCTCCGGGGGCGTGGTGAGCGTGTAGAGGTAGAAGGTCAGGTTCCAACGCTCGGCCTCGGTCAATTCCTGGCCCCAGGGCGGCATGAACGCTTCGAGGTTGCCCTCGGTGATGACCTGGAAGTACTCCTGCGGCGTGCGCTGTCGAGCGAGCGCCGGGTCGGTGAAGTTGGGCACCGTCACGCCCTGCTCGGCCAGCGTGGCGGCCATCTGACCGCCCTGGCCGCTGCCATCCGGGCCGTGACAGGCCGCGCAACGGGCCGCATACAGCGACGCGCCCCCGGCGGCATCCGGCATCTCAACCGGGTAGCCGAGGTCGGGCGGCAGCTCGACGGTGGGAGGGGGTACGAGGGTCGGGGCGAGGTCGTCGGCCCCGACGCGCTCAATCGGCCCGTCAGGAACCGGCTCCCCGGCCAGCGTGCAACTGCCCAAGACCAGCGCGGCGACTAACAGCAAGACCGCCGAGGACTCCCGGCGGCGAACGTGAAAGTGAGTCAGGTAATGGGACACAGTTTTATCTCTGAGCCTCCAGAGCGGCTCCGCAGTGGGCGCAAAACAGATCGCCGGACTGGTACGGGGACCCGCATTCGGCGCAGGTGAATTCTAGCGACTGGCCGCAAGTCCCGCAAAAACGGTCTGTGGCCGAGGTCGGTGCGCCGCACGAGGGGCAGGCGTGGTGCCCGTTGACCGTGGGGGCGACGCTCAGGCCAGCCACGCCGGTCCCGACATCCTCGCCCTGGCGCAGCGCGGCGATGGCCGCTTCCAGCGAGTCGGCGGCGGGCGCGGCGGCTTCCAGGCGGTCAAGCCCCTTCAGGATGGCGACGCCCTCCCGCACCAGTTCGGCGCGCTGGCGGGCGTGTTCCTCGTCGGATACTTTGCCCGTTTCGTGGTCGAAATCCAACTCGCGGATGGCAGCATAGACGGCGACCCGCTTTTCGAGCAACTCGGCGCGCTCGTCCATCTGGCGGGCCAGCGCGCTGCGCCCCCCGGCGCGATACCGGTCGCGACCGGAGGCTGACGGGCCGACGAGCAGCGGGTGCATCACAAACGCCGCTACCACGACGAATACCGCCAGTCCCAGAATAGTGCCGATGGCGTCCATATCAGCTCCCGGCGTTCCTGGCCTTCTCGATTTCCCGGCTCAACGTGCCCCGGTTGATCGGCAGCGCGGCGTGGAAGGTGATGTTCCCTTCGGGGTCGATGACGAACGTCTCCGGCACGCCGGTGATGTAATAGTCGTCTGAGATTTTCTGGCGCAAGTCGGGACCGTTGGGGTACGTGATGCCGTGCTCGGCCAGGAACGCCAGCCCTTTGGCCTCGGCATCCAGATAGTCGATGCCCAGGAACATCACGTCCTGGTCTTTGTAGGCCTGCCAGGTGGCTTCCAGTTCGGGCGCTTCCTCGATGCAGGGCACGCACCACGACGCCCAGAAGTTGAGGACGACCACCTGCCCGCGCAGGTCGGCCAGATGAACCTCCTCGCCGTCAAAGGTGGTCATCGAGAAATCGGGGGCGCGTCCCTCGGTGGGCTGAGCCCGGTTGGCCTGGAGCAAGTGCCAACCGACGATAGCCAGCAGGAGGAAAACCGTCCCCCATATCACGATCCGGGCCCAGGCAATCCCCCCGGCGGGCATGTTCTCTTCCGCGAGGGCGGTGTCAGAGGACACGGCAGGGCGGGCTTGTTCGCTCATAGCGAGAAATCCTTCAGTTCTTGCTCAAGACGGGCCACGTAGGCTGCGTCGGGGTCACGCGGGGTTTCGCGCACAGGCTGGCGTGACGCTTCAGGGCGGGCAGAGCCGGACGCGGCCCGGCGCATCTGCATCACGCTGCGCCCGAACACCACCACGCCAACAGCCAGACCGACGAGGGGCAGAATCCACACGATGGAGGTGAAGCCGGTGCGCGGCGGCTCGCCCAGGACGCGCACGCCGTAGCGCTCGACGAAGTACTCCTTGACCTGGGCCTCGCTGCGCCCGTCCTCCAGCAGGGACCGGATTTCGGCCCGCCAGTCGGAGCAAGCCTGGGTGGGGCACACGTCGAGCGGCGTGTTCTCGCAGATGGGGCAGTACAGGTCGGAGGCGACCTCGTTCACCTCGTCGTCGGTGACGCCGGTGTCCGGACCTTCCTGCGCACTGACGCTCGCTGCCAGAAGCAGCGACGCGAACAGGCAAAGTACGCTGATCAGAACCAATCGGGGGATTCTTCCGGGGGTACCCCACGCATTCAGCATATCAGTCATTTTGCATTCACTAAGCACGTTGGGCAGCAGGCAGCGCCGCGACCTGTGCCGCGCGCTGGCGCTCCTCGCTGAAGTCCGGCCAGGCGGCGATAAACGTGCCCACGATGAAGATCAGGCCACCGGCCCACACCCAGTTGATGAGCGGGTTGACGTATATCTTGAAGGTGGCGCTGCTGAGTGAGATCTCCTCCCAGGCCACCAGCAGCACGTAGAAATCCTCGTCGAACTGGCTCAGGTTGCCGGGGATGGTGGCCGGTTGGCCGCTGGCGTAGAAATCGTGGCGCGGGCGCAGTTGGCCCACCTCGCGCCCGTTCTTGAAGACGGTCACGTAGGCGCGCGTCACCGTGCGGTCATCAACCGCCGGGAAGCGCTCCAGTTCGTCGTAGCGCATGATGTAGTCGCCGATGGTGATCGTCTGCCCGGCGGCGACGGTCTGCTGCGTCTCTTGCTGGAAGGCATTCGAGCCGACGACGCCAATCGCCATCACGACCACGCCCAGGTGGATGACGTAACCGCCGTAGCGCCGCCGGTTGCGCCCAAACAACGTCCACAGGGCCACCGGGTAGCTCTCGCCGCGACTGCGTGTGCGGGCGGCGGCTCCGCGATGGAACTCCAACAAGGTGGTCCCCAGCGTCAAGCCGATGACGGTCAGCGCCAGCGCCGAGCCGGTCGTCAGGAAGCCAAAGGCAAACATCACCCCCACGAAGACCAGCGTGAGAACGGCGGGCAAAATGAGCGAGCGGCCCAACCGCTCGATGGAAGAACGCTTCCAGGCCACCAACGGCGCGATGCCCATCAGCAGCACCAAGGCCAGGAAGAACGGCTTGGTGACGAAGTTGTACCACTGCGGCCCAACGGTGACTTTCTCGCCGGTCAGCAATTCCGAGAAAATGGTGAAGTGGGTGCCAATGAAGACCTCGAAATCGATGATGAGAAAGAGCAGGTTGTTGAGCAGGAAGGCCGCCTCGCGCGAGAGCAGCGCGTCGAGATGGTTATCGGAGCGCAGTTCGTCCCAGCGCCGCATCAGCATGCGGACAGAGATTATCACCGCCGCGCCGAGGAACAGCAGAAACAACGGGCCGATGGCGGACTGGGCGAACGAGTGGACCGAGGAAATCAGCCCAGAGCGGGTCAGGAAGGTGCCCCAGATGACTTGCAGGTAGGTGAGAATGATGAGGACCATGTTCCAGCGGCGCAGCATGCCCCGCTTTTCCTGGATCATCACCGAATGGAGGAAAGCCGTCCCGGCAAGCCAGGGCATCAACGCGGCGTTTTCCACCGGGTCCCAGGCCCAATAACCGCCCCACCCCAGCACGTCGTAGGCCCAACGCCCACCTAAGATCAGGCCCAGGCTGAGGAACAACCAACCGACTAAGGTCCAACGGCGGGTGGCGCGAATCCATGAGTCGCTTACCTGGCCGGTTGCCAACGCAGCCATGGCGAAGGCGTAGGGCACCACAAAGCCGACGAAACCCAAGTAGAGCATCGGCGGGTGGATGACCATGCCCAGGTGGCGCAACAAGGGGTTAAGCCCCTGCCCATCCAGCAAACGCGCGGGCACCGCGCCAAGGGGCGCGGCCAGCGGCGTGACATCGTGGAGCAACGAGCCGAGCACGCCGGGCACGCGCGCCGCGAAGTTGACGTATCCGGTCGTGAGGCTGCTCAAGATGGCCGAGGGCCCGAAAATGGCCGTAACCACCTCGCCGTTGGGCAGGATCCACAGGCGGGCGAAGGGGTTCTCCCAGAACACCACCAGCGCGATGAAAAAGGCCAGCGTGCCCATCGTGGCGCTGACGACGTAGGGCATCAAGGCCCGCTCGCGCTCCCAGTTGCGGAGCATCGAGGCGGCGGAGAAGACGCTCATCAGCCAGGCCCAAAACAGCAGCGAACCCGCCTGCCCACCCCACAGCGCGGTCACTTTGAGGTAATCGGGCATGGACAGGCTCGACACGCTCCAGACGTATTCGACCTGGAAAGCGCCGGAGACCAACAGACCGATCAGAAGCAACGACGCCCCGCTCAGCAGGGGCAGCGTCAGGATGGCGGCGTTACGCGCGCTCTCGACGAATTCAGGGCGGTCATTGCGCACGCCCCACATCGACGCCAGGGCGGCATAGACGGCGCACAGGAACGAGAGGAAGACGAGTATCGCGCCCAATATCGCTGTCATGAATGCGTTTCCAATCCCTCACAAAAGTTTAAGTCCCCGTACGCCATAGCAGCGAGACGGGGACGGTTGGCCGGTTCGCTAATTGACGGCGGCCTGCTCGGGTACAGCCTCTTCATAACGGGTCGGGCACTTCAGCAAGAGCGTGTCGGCGTAAAAGACACCATCCGCGTCCAGGTGACCCTCCACGATGGCCTGGGCTTCGTGTTGGAGGAGGTCGGGTTTGGGCTGGCCCGTCACCACCACGTCGAGCGTCTGCGCATTGGGGTTGGTGGCTGCTTCGTGCAGCACCTCGGCCAGACCGCCTTCATCCTCGATCTCTGCCGCTGAATCGGGGATGTGGGCGACGGTGAAGCTCAACGTGAGCGTTTCGGCGTCGTACTGAATCGTCTCGCCCAACACCACGCCCGACATACGAACATCCTTGCCAACCAGCGCATCCTGGCGCTCTACGAGTTCGTCTACGGTCAGGAAATACTGGGCGCTGTTGAACGTGCCCGCCACGATCAGGTAGACCATCGCGGCCAGGATGATCGCGCCGCCGACGATGAACTTGGTACGCCCGGTGGCGGTTGGGGCGTTGGCTGAAGTTGGTGGTAAGGTGGCTTCTGCCATGAAGTGCTCCTGATAAGAAAAACTAATGGATAGATTACCGTATCCTACCCACTATGTCCCATTTTGACGAGGTGAATATTGTCACAAAAAGGGATGACAGGGCTCCCTCAGAAGGGGCAGTCATCGCGGCGCATTTTACCGCAAAAGCGAGGCCGGTCACAGGGACAGCACACGGAAAGTATGTTTTATCAAACCCGTTCCTAACCCTGTGATTGAAACGTGTTGATATTATCCCACGTTGATTTGGGATATTGTGGGAAACCAGGCTCGATTGCGCACTTGCAAAACCGGCAAATTGGAATAAGATGAAGGGGGGCTTAATCATCGTGACACTCGTCTTCGTCTGATGCGAGGAAAGTCACTACGGATAAGCACCGTCGATGGACTATCATTAGTGCTAATTATCACATTAGCCAAAGCAAATATACGACTACACTGATAGCCGGACTCACCCAGCGACCACACTGCCTCAGGATGCGATAGAACTGGGGAGCGCGATGGCTTGGTCTCGTAGTTGTCTATTTGGGAAGGGAGGCAGCGGCGACAATCTCGAATAGCGTAGGTCAGCAGTGTCATACGAACTTCAGGGGGCCCCTATCAGAAGCGTGATAGGGCAAGGGGACTCCTCACCGAGAAAATGGAGGATCTCTATCGGATGACTAACAAAAGATGGGTCTTCGGATTGCTGATCACCCTGGCAATCCTGACCACCGTCTTACTGGCTAACTGCAGCCAGGGGGCGGAAGAACCGGAACCCGCCGAGGAGCCGGAAGCGGAGGCCGAGGAGGCCGAAGCCGAAGAACCCGAAGCGGAAGAACCCGAAGAAGAGGCTGAAGAAGAGGCCGCCGAAGAGCCTGAGGAAGAAGTCGACGAGGCCGCCGAAGCCGAAGCGGCGTGGGCTGCTTCCGGGCACGCCGACGCGGAGGCCGAAGCCTTCAACCACTGGAACGAGGATGACCCGCCAGAGGTGGAGGTGGCGTGTGCCAAGTGCCACAGCACTCCCGGCTTCCTGGACTTCCTGGGCGAGGACGGGTCGGCCTTCGGCTCGGTAGAAAGCCCTGCCGAGATCGGCACGACTGTCACCTGCGAGGTCTGCCACAACGCGACGGCGGAATCGCTGGACAGCGTCGTCTTCCCGTCGGGGGCCGAGATCACCGGCCTGGGCGCTTCGGCACGCTGCATGCAGTGCCACCAGGGCCGCGCCTCGGGGAGCACGGTGGACGAAGCTATCGCGGACCTGCCGCTGGACAGCCCCAGCCCCGACCTGGGCTTCATCAACATCCACTACTACGCGGCAGCCGCCTCGTTGTTCGGCTCGGAAGCTCACGGCGGCTACGAGTACGCGGGCAAGTCCTACCAGATCCGCAACGCGCACGTCGAGGGCTACCGGGAATGCATCGACTGCCACGACCAGCACTCGCTGGAAGTCAAGGTCGAAGCGTGTTCGGAATGCCACGACGGTGTGGCGAGCGTCGAGGACCTGCAAAGCATCCGCATGCAAGGCTCGCTGGCCGACTACGATGGCGACGGCGACGTCAGCGAGGGCATCTCCTCCGAGATTGCCGGGCTGCGCGAGATGCTGGCACAAGCCATCTCGGCGTACGCCACGCAAGTAGCGGGCACGCCCATCGTTTACGACTCGCTCAGCTATCCCTACTTCTTCATCGACGATGGCAACGGCGTGGTCGACGAGGGCGAGAATGCCTTCCCCAACCAATACGCGTCCTGGACCCCCAGGCTGCTCCAAGCCGCCTACAACTACCAGGTATCGCTCAAGGACCCCGGCGCTTACGCGCACAATCCGAAGTACCACGTCGCGCTGCTGTACGACTCCATCGAGTCGCTGAACGAGGCCATCGCCGAACCGGTGGACCTCTCGACGGCCAGCCGCAACGACGCCGGTCACTTCGACGGGACCGCCGAGGCGTTCCGCCACTGGGACGAGGAAGACCCGGCAGAGGTACCGGACACCTGCTCGAGGTGCCACTCCGCCGAGGGCTTACCGCTCTTCCTGGCGGAAGGCACCACAGCCCCGCAGCAACCGGCCAACTCGTTCGCCTGCAGCACCTGCCACACGTTTGACGAAGGCATCCAGGTGCGGGAGTCGGCGGAAGTGACCTTCCCCAGCGGCGCGGTGCTGACGTTCCCGGACAACACAGAGAGCAACCTGTGCATGAACTGCCACCAGGGCAGGTCGTGGACCGGCTCGGTGAACGAGGCCATCGCAGGACTCGACCCGGACGAGCCTAACGAGGAGTTGGGTTTCATCAACATCCACTACTTCGCCGCTGGCGCGACCCTCTTCGGCACGGAAGCGCAGGGCGCTTACGAGTACGAGGGCAAGAGCTACGCCGGGCGCAACAACCACGTGCCCGACTTCAACACTTGCACCGAGTGCCACAACGTCCACGCGCTGGAGGTGCAGGTGGAAGGGTGCGCCGAGTGCCACGGCAGCGAGGACCCGGCTACCTTCCGCATCGACCCGACGGACTGGGACGGTGACGGGGATACGACAGAGGGTGTGGTCGGCGAGATCGAGACCATGCGTGACGCCTTGCTGGTGCAGATCCAGGCTTACGCCCGGTCGACCGCCGGAACGCCCATCGTCTACGCCCCGGTCGACTACCCCTACTTCTTCATCGACACCAACGCCAACGGCGCTGTCGACGAGGGCGAGAACATCTATCCGAACTTGTATGTGGGCTGGACCCCCAGGCTGCTCCAAGCCGCCTACAACTACCAGTACGCATCCAAGGACCCCGGCGCGTTCGCTCACAACTCGACGTACGTCATCCAGGTTTTGTACGACAGTCTGGAAGACATGGGGGGCAACGTGTCGGCTATGACCCGCCCGGAGTAGGTCGGGTGCCAGTGGTTTAGAACAACCACCATCACGCAGGCCGGGCGAGTGCCCGGCCTGCGGTGTTTTCCGGCAAAAAATTAGGGCGCAACTTGTGATAGATTGCACCCTGATGCTGTTCGGCGAAGGGGTTGTGCGTTAGGGCTATCGCTCCACCGGCGTGCCGCACTCGCGGCAGAACTTATCGCCGGGCTGGAGCGCGTTGCCGCAGTTGGTACAGTAGCCGCCAGGGGCACGCTCGTGGCCTGCCGCCTGCCTGCCCGCGGGCCTGGCCCCCTCCTGACCAGACCGCAGGAAGACGACGACTCCCACGGCCAGCAGCGCCACGCCTACCACCGCCAACACAATCGGCAGCAGATTGCGGGGCAAAGCAGGCGACGGAGAAGCCGGTTCGGCGGCGGGGGCGGCTGCCTGGGCCTCCGGCTGCGCTTGCGCCTGGAGCACCGAGGTGGTCAGCGCGTCGTCGCCCTTCTGGTAGGTCACGCTGACACTGGCGGTCTGCCCGGCGGGCAGCGCGCCGGTTTCTACCCGGTAGACGGGCAGGTTGAACGCGTCGGTCTCCATCTGCCCGCCGCCCGGCTCGACGGTCAGGCCGCTGGCGGTGGCGGGCTGCTGCACCCGCCAGACTAACTGCTCGACGGCGAGGTCGCCGCCCCAGGTGTGCGCGAAGCTGTGCGTCCCCCCCTCACGGCTGATGCTGTCGGCGGGCGTGTAGAACTCCAGCCAGAAATTGCTGCCGGAACTCGAAATATCGACGCGCGTGCTGTCGCCTTCCACCTGCGTCTCATACTCGGCGTTGAGCAGGTTTCCAGCATCGCCCTGGTAGGCCACCGCGTTAAGCTCGGCACCCGCAGGCAGCAGCAGGCTGATCGGGTCCGGGGGCGCGGCCCCGGACGCGAACTGGCCGAAGTAGATGACCAGCACGCCCTGGCGGTCAAAGTCGGGCCACAGCTCGACGGTCAGGCTTTCCAGCACGGGGCCCGCCTCCTGGGCCTGGACGCCAACCGGCAACAGGATCGCAAGCGCAACGACCAGCAGGGCGGCGCGTGGAATCAGGTTGGACCGAATCCAGCTAGCGGTCATTCGGATTGGCCTCGCCGAGATGATTGGCGCTGTGTCAGCAAACCCAGCCCCAACAATAGCGCCAGCACGGCAATGGCGGCAATCGCCAGCGGCAGGCCGCTGACCGGCTGGACGACATCGCCCTCTTCGGCAGAGACGCCCACCGGCTGAAGGGACAGCACGTAGGCCGACACGTCTTGAATTTCCTGCTTGCTGAGCGGGCCGCCTTGCTCTGCTCCAAAGGCGGGCATCAGCGCTCCCTCGACGCCATTCGTCACCACGTCGATGACGTAAGCACCCGGCTCGGCACTGGCAAATTCCGTCGCTAGCGTCTGGCCGATGCGACCTTCGCCTTCCTCGCCGTGGCAGGCCGCGCAGTTCTGGGCGAAGACCACCGCACCCTGGTTAGGGTCCCCATCTACCTCTGGCACGGGCGGAATCTCCTCGGCGGGGGGCTGGGGCTGCGGGAGGACCGGCGCGGTCGTCTTGCCCCAGGTGTCAATGTAGGCCACGATGTCGTCGATATCCTCGTCCGAGAGCGGCCCGCCGTTGGCCTCGCTCCAGGGGGTCATGAAGGTACCAGGGTGGCCTTCGGCAATCGTCTGGCGCAGGAAGGCGTCCACGTTGACCGAGGCGAACGCGTCGTTCAGTTCCGCGCCGACACGCCCCTCGCCCTGCGGACCATGACACACCACGCAGTTCTCGGCGTACAGGGCCGCGCCGCGCTCCGGGTCGCCGCCCTCCTGGGCCAGCGCGATCCCAAAGGTCAGCAGGCTCAAGGCCAACACACCAATACTTACTAGGAGGCTTCGTTTTCGCATCTCTGTCTCCTCACGAGACGGTCTTGAAACCGGGCTGCACACTCTGTATGAGCAGGACGGTCACGGTTTGCACAGAAATCGGGGCAGGCACGGTCTGGCTGGCCTGCCCCGTTCGTTCATCTCACCGGTAACAATGGCTACTGCGACAGATTGTAGGCGACCAGGTCTGCGATTTCCTGGCAGGTGAGCTTGTCGCCAAAGTCGAGGGTGCCCATGATCGGTTCGTAGCCCTCGACCACGTAGGCTTCAGCCTTGACGATGGACTCGTGGATGTACTTCTCCGGGCTCAGGCCGGGCACGCGCTCACCCGCGCGGGCACCCATACCTTCCAAGGGAGGCGCAACCACGTTGGCCCCGGCCACGTGGCAACCGGCGCAGCCCAGCTCACCCTCGTAGAGCACGCGGCCACGCTCCACGTCGCCCTCCGGCAGTTCGACGTCGATGTCGAATCCACAAAAGCGGTCCTCCGGCTCTTCGACAGGGGGAGGGGCCTCGGCAGCTTCCAGGACCTCCCCGGCCAGAGCGGTTTCTTCCCAGTTCAGGACGAAGTTGGTCACGTCTTTCACCTCGTCCGGGCGCAGCGGGCCACCGTATTCCTGGCTCCAGGTGGGCATCGCGGCAGGCCACTCGGTGACAGAGGGTCGCCCGGCGGCCACCGTCAACTCGACGAAGTCCTCCAGCGAGCCGGACCAGCCCATCTCGGCCAGCCGCTCGCCGTTGAACAGCTCCGGCGTGTTGAGCGCCGGGGCGACGCCTTGAATGCCCTGGCCCTGCGGGCCGTGGCAGCCGGAACAGGCGTCGTCGAAGATCACCGCACCATTCTCGATGGAGCGCGCATCGTAGCTGGCCGTGAACTCTTGCATGCGGGCCGGCTCGTTGATGCCCACCCAGGCCACCGTGATGATGATTCCCAGCGTGAAGACCGTCGCCAGGATGAGCTGCACTTCAGCCGGGAGGATTTTGGTCCAGAAGTTGTGCCACGCCGACGATCTGGTTGGCATTTGATTTTCCTCAGCCATCCATCACTCCTTCTTGTAGCCAGCGTCGGCGTGGACCGGGACGAGTTGGACGTTGGAGTTCTGCCCGCTGGATTGTGTCGGATCATCCCACACCAGGCGCAGCGTCACGCCGCGCAGATCGGCTTGCATCTGGTCGATGACCATGAAGCCGACGGCGTTGGGCAACTCTTCCTGCGCCTCCTCCACCAGGTGCGCGTACTCTTCCATGACGGCGAGCAGTTCTGGCGCGTCGCCCGGGACGGTCGATTCGTAGTCCTCAGTGCTGTACGCACCGGGCACCAGGTCTTCGTAGGGGATGGCGCGCACCAAGCCCACCTTGGTGGAGGGAGCCATCTCGAACATGATTTCCTGGTCTGGGGAGGTCTCCACCGCGAAGTCAGGCGTGCCCATCCAGGTCAGGATGAAAATGGCCGAGACAAACAGCAGCGACAGCGTGATCGCCGGGCGGCGCGCGCCATAACGGCGGTTGGGGCCAACGTCGAAGTAGGGCCACAAGGTAAACGCGCCGATCAAGATGGTCGGCAGGATAACTCCCATGAGCGTCTTGTCGCCCAGCTTCAGCAGGCCCTGTATCCACAAGAAGTACCAGGGCGCGACGGTGTGCAACGGCGTACTGAGCGGGTTGGCGTGCGGCTCTAACGGCGCATCGTAGAACCAGACCACGATGGCCACCATGACCAGCGTGACGAAGACTACCCACAGCATTTCGGTTCGCAACTGGTCGATCAGGAAGTAGCGCCGCTTTTCCCTGGGGATTCTGGCTGCTGTGTCCACACCCGGCTCTTCCTTTTCGGGCGGCAGGGAGTGGCCGTGGACGACCACCTTGTAATAGTGGATGCCCAGCAGGGCGAGCAGCACGGTCGGGAACAGGAACACGTGCAGCAAGTAGAAGCGCAGCAAGCCCGCCGCCCCCAGATCGGGCGCGCCCTTCACCAACACGTTGACGAAGTTGCCCACCACCGGCGGGGGCGCGGCCTCCAACATGCTCGCGCCAATCGTCACCGCCCACAGGGCCAGTTGGTCCCAGGGCAGCAGGTAGCCGGTATAACTAAGCCCCAGCGTGACGACGAACAGCAAGAAGCCGGTAGCCCAGGTGTACTGTCTGGGTTTTTTGTACGAACCTGTCAGGAAGGTGCGCAACATGTGCAGCGAGACAATCGCCACCATCGCCTCGGCCCCGAAACGGTGCAGGTCACGGACGAACTGCCCGAAGGGCACGTTGCTCAGAAGGTTGAGCATGTTGGGGAAGGCCCTGACGTTGGAGGGCGTGTAGAACACCATCAAGAAGATGCCGGTGATGATTTCCAACACAAACAGGTAGGTTGAAAGCCACCCCAGGCGCAGCGTCGGGTAGAAACCGACGGCATCGGTGTGGAAATACGTGGGACGGATGTGCGTCCAGAAGGCATCGGCGTGGGGCTTCAGGCGAACGTTGGGCTTGCTCAGCGCCCGGTCCTGCAAGAGCGCGCGCAGGTCGGCCAGATTGAGGCCAACCGTGGTGCGTTCTATCGCCTCGTCTATCGATTCGAACAGCCCGCGCCTGAGGCCCTTTTCGCGAATGCGTTTGAGCAGGGGGTATTCGCCGACATCAAGGTTCGGGGGAACCTTTTGCGATTCAGTTGCCATCCAGTGGTCTCCTATTTGGCGGGATTACGAGCTGGGCTTGCCGTCGATGCGCTGGCCGGTGTTGACCTTGATCTCGGCTGCACCACCGGGCACCTCGACGGGGTTGCCTTCCTCGTCGGATTGGGCGAGCATGTTGCCGTCGGCGTCGACGATAGAGATCTCGAAACGGTCCAGGCTGCGCGGGGCGGGCCCCTCGATGTACGTACCGTCCAACTCGAACTTCGACCCGTGGCACGGGCATTCAAAACGACTGTTGGGCGGCACCCATTTGTACAGGCAGCCGAGGTGGGTACACACTTTGTAGATGCCCAGCATGCCCTGGTCGGTGTTGACCAGCCATAGCTTGACCTCAGGGATTTCTAGCGGGCCGCTATTGGGTTGGGGCAGACTGGATACCGGCACACTGAAGATGCCGCCGAACTCGCCTTCGCGGAACCGTGGGAAGGCAAACCACAGGACCGCCCCACCCGACCCGGCCAAAAAGAGAGCCGTGGAGGCAGCCCAGATGTAGTACAAAAACTCCCGGCGCGTGAGCGCTGGGCTCTCCAACGCCGCCGCATCTGCCATTTAACTACTCCTCCTCGTAGGCGTGGTGTCTTTTCCATAGAAAAGAAGAAAAGACGCGCGAGATTATAGCACGCTGATTATGGCCTCACAATTTAACGCAGCGGGCAAGCTTATATAACGATAAAGTCTGTCCGCTTTATGAAATATATCACAAACGTCGCCTCGTGCCAAACACACAAAATCCAACAAGGCGGGCCGCGTTTTCGCCCGGACCCCATCCTCACTCGCCGCGCGCAACGGGAGCTTCGCCCCCGCCCCGTGCGTTGCACAGCCTGCGGGCGCGCATTATACTTGCCCAGCGCCGGACTGTTATCATCTATCGAAATGTTGAACCATGACCTACAAGGTGCTCTCGCACGGGCGAGTCAAGTGGACCAATATCACCAAGCCAACCTCCGCCGACATGGAGCGCCTGCGAGAGGCTTACCCGCATTTCCACCCGCTCGACCTGGAAGACTGCCTCAGCCATCTCGAACGCCCCAAGATCGACGAGTACGACGATTACCTGTTCATCGTCATGCAGTTTCCCCAATGGGATGCCGCGAGCCGCGTCTCGCGCCCGGCTGAGGTGGATATGTTCATCGGCTCCGGGTTTTTCGTGACGGTGCACAGCGGCGAGTTGAAGCCGCTGGTCAATTTTTTTCGAGAGGCAAGCCAAGACCCATCCGTCCGCGAGCACTACATGAGGCGCGGCGCTGGCCGCCTGATGCACACCGTCGTCGACCAACTGGTGGATTACGTTTTTCCCCTGCTCTACAAAGTGGATGCCAACATCCGCGCGATCGAAAACGAGATTTTCACCGAGGACGCACGCCAGATCGTGCAAGAAATCTCGATTGTGCGGCGGGACATCATCGCCCTGCGGCGCATCATCCGGCCCCAGCTGGCGATCCTGGCGAACCTGGAGGACGTGGACCGGCCCTTCATCCACGAGGACCTGGACGTGTACTTCGGCGACATCCTGGACCACATGACCAAAGCGCGTGACATCGTGGAGGATGACGCCGAGGTCATCGCCGGTCTGGCCGACACCACCGACACGCTGGCCAGCTATCGCATCAACGAGGTCATGCGCATCCTGACCGTGATTTCGGTCATCATGCTGCCGCTCACCCTCATTTCGGGCATCTACGGCATGAACGTCCCCTTGCCGTTCAAGGACCACCAGGGGTCTTTCTTCGGCATCATGGGGCTGATGCTGCTGATCTCTATCGGCATGCTGCTCTACTTCAGGCACCGGCGCTGGCTATGACGAAGTCACCCCGTTCAGACATCGTCGACACGCCCGACGCGCTGCACCGCCTGACCGACGAACTGTTTCGAGAGCCACGCGTAGCTCTCGACACCGAATCGAACAGCCTGTACGTCTACCGCGAACAGGTCTGCCTGATCCAGGTTTCGACGCCCACGCAGGACTATCTGGTCGACACCCTGGCGCTGGACGACCTCTCGCCGTTGGGGGCATTGGCCGCCGAGCCAGGTGTGGAGAAGGTGTTCCACGCCGCCGAGTACGACCTGATGTGCCTGCGCCGCGACTACGACTTCCAGTTCGTCACGCTGTTCGATACCAACGTCGCCGCACGCATCCTGGGTTGGGAAAAGGTTGGGCTGGCGTCCATCCTGTCCAGCGAGTTTGACGTGCGGGTCAGCAAGCGCTTCCAACGGGCCAACTGGGGCGCACGCCCTCTCAGTGCGGAGATGATACGATACGCCAAGATGGACACCCGCTACCTGCTCCCGCTGCGCGAACGGCTACACGCCGAACTGGAACAAAGCGGACACCTGGAAGAGGCCTACGAAGCCTTCGCCGAGGTCACGACGGTAGGCCCACACGTATCGCGCTTTGACCCCGACGGCTACTGGAACATCAACGGCGTACACGACCTGACCCCCGCCCAGCAGGCCATCCTGCGGGAACTTTACCTGTACCGCGAAGATGCCGCGAAACAACGCAATCTCCCGCCCTTCAAGATCATGCTCGACAGCACCCTCCTGGAGCTTGCCCGCCGCCAACCCTCTAGAGTGGGCGATTTGCATCGCGTGTCCGGCCTCAACAGCCACATGGTACAGCGTTCGGGTCACACGCTGCTGCGCTGCGTGAAGCGAGGACTGGCCGCCGGGAAGGCCCCCCGCCCCCCTCGCCGTCGCCGCCCCAGCGAAGTCCTGCTGGCGCGCTATGGCGCGCTGCGCTCGTGGCGCAAGGACCGCGCCAGCGAACGGGGCGTCGTCTCCGACGTTATCATCTCCAAAGACATGTTGTGGGCTCTGGCGAAAGCCAATCCGCGCACGCCGGAGCAACTGGCGGCTATCGAGGGCCTGGGTCCCTGGAAGCGGAAAACGTACGGCACGGAGATTCTGCAGGTCCTGAAGGGGCTCGACGGCAAGCGGGGATAGCTTCCGACAGCCAGCTACCCCGGGTGAGGCTTCAGCGCCTTGCCCTTGACGGACAAGCTGACGGTTGGCTGCCGACTGACGCACACTGGAGAAAGAAGGCGATGCGCATAACATTTCACGGTGCGGCGCGGACCGTCACCGGCTCGCAACACCTGATCGAGGTCAACGACACCAGACTCTTGCTCGACTGCGGGCTGTTTCAGGGCCGCCGCAAAGAGTCCAACGAGAGAAACCGCAACCTGCCTTTCGACGTCGAGTCGATAGACTGCCTGGTGCTGTCCCACGCCCACATCGACCATTCGGGCAACATCCCCAATCTGGTCAAGAGCGGCTTCACGGGCGACATCCTGTGCACCTTCGCCACCCGCAACCTGTGCAGTGTGATGCTGCGCGACAGCGGGCGCATCCAGGAATACGACGCCGAATGGCTCAACAAGAAGCGCGAGCGCAAAGGCGAACCGCCCATCGAGCCAAACTACACCGAAGATGATGCCGTGAAAGCGATGCGCAATTTCCTGGGCATCAGCTACGAGCGGGCCTATCAACTGACGCCGGATATCCAGGTGACCTTCTACGACGCCGGGCACATGTTGGGTTCCGCCATCGTGGTGCTCGACATCGGCGACCACGAGACCGGCCAGCCGGTGCGTCTGGTCTTCAGCGGCGACCTGGGCCGCTACGACATCCCCATCCTGCGCGACCCGACCACGCTCGACCAGGCCGACGTCCTCATCATGGAAAGCACCTACGGCAATCGCTCGCATGCCAGCACGCAGGACACTGAGAAGGAATTCGCCCGCGTGGTCAAAGAAACCTACGAGCGTAGAGGCTGCATCGTGGTGCCCGCCTTCGCCGTCGGACGCACCCAACAATTGGTTTACAGCCTGCACCAGATGAAAGACGCGGGCACATTGCCCGATATGCCGGTCTACGTGGACAGCCCTCTGGCGATCAACGTGACGGCGGTCTTCCGGCAGCACGCCGAGGATTTCGACCGCGAGACGCGCGAATTCATGGAGTCGGACAGGCACCGCCACAGCGACCCGTTTGGCTTCGACGGCTTGCGCTACACGCCGACCGTCTCCGAGTCGAAGGAACTCAACCAGTTGCAGGAGCCAGCCGTCATCATCAGCGCCTCGGGAATGGCCGAAGCCGGGCGGATTCTGCATCACCTCAAGAACCGCATCACCGACGAACGCAACACGGTTCTGATCGTCGGCTGGCAGGCCCCGCACACCCTGGGGCGGCGCATCGTAGAAAAGCGGCCCAAGGTCAAGATTCTGGGCGAAGAATACCCGCTCAACGCCCACGTCGAAGTCCTGAATGGCTTCAGCGGCCACGCCGACCACGACGGCCTGGTCGATTGGGCTGCTGCGTTCACCCAGAAACCCCGCCGGACCTTTCTGGTGCACGGCGAAGAAGATGCCGCACTGGCGCTGGCCGATGCCCTGCGCGACAAGGTGGGGCTTGAGAACGTGGCCGTACCGGAGATGCACGAGAGCTTCGAGGTGTGAGTCTTGGCCTTTTGAGTTGGGGTGGCTATAATCGAGTCGATGGAAGCCCCGCCAACAACTGAAGACATCACCTGGATGCGCGAGGCGTTGGCCGAGGCCCGCAAGGCTGCCCACCTGGGCGACGTCCCGGTGGGTGCAATTGCTGTCCGGGATGGGCAGGTCGTGGGGCGCGGCCATAATCGCCGCGAACACGACAAAGACCCCACCGCTCACGCCGAACTCATCGCGTTGCAACAGGCGGCGCAAACGTTGGGGGGTTGGCGGGTGGTCGGCGTGACGCTCTACACGACGCTGGAACCGTGCGCGATGTGCGCGGGCGCGATGGTCAACGCGCGGCTGCCGAGGTTGGTGTGGGCTGCCGACGATCCCAAAGCAGGGGCTGGCGGCTCGGTGCTGGACGTGCTGAACCACCCCCGGCTCAACCACCAAGTCCAGGTGACGCGCGGCGTACTGGCCGAAGAATCGGCAGCCTTGCTGCAGGAATTCTTCGCGGCGCTGCGCGAGAAAGAGTGATCACTCGGAGGGGTGCCAGAGTGGACGATTGGGGCGGTCTCGAAAACCGTTGTGGCCGTTAGGTCACCGTGGGTTCGAATCCCACCCCCTCCGCCTGAATTAAGGAAACCGCTTGTCGAATCGGACAAGCGGTTTTTTTTCTGCCAAAGGTTCTACTCCGACTGTTTCAAAGAACCTCGGAACAATTCAAGTCTTGGCTGAGTGGTAAGCCGCTTCATTGACAAATGCATAGTCGAGGCTGCGCACGAATGGTTGAACCAGCAGATTGTCAGAGAACGGCAACGCACTCTCATGCAGCTCCAGACCAATCACATCCTCCAGGTACTGCCGACGATAGTTGATCCGCGCCCAGGCAGCCGGGTACGCCTGGGCCAACTGCTGCCTCAATTCTTCGGAAGCAAGCGCAATCGTGTCGTTATTGAAGGTCTCTGTGATGACGTCGATGTGGAAGACCATGCCGGATCGCAGAAGGCTCTCGTCCCCAGCCCTAAATACGGAATTCGTCCACTCCTGATACTGGTCAATATTGTGTCCGGGATTGATGATGAAGTCCTTGTCATAGGCTGCCTGGACTTGCTGATAGACTTCCTCGCCACTCTTACCAATGGCAAGGTTCTTGAGCCACAAGTACTTGAGCACAAAGAACTGCTCGTAGACCTGAAAGAATGCAGCCTCCTGGTGTGCCTCGCCGTATTCAAGGAAGCGGCCTTCTCTTGCCTGGGCGGCACCCCCAAAGCCCAGCGAAACAAAAAGCTGCTCGCCCTCTGTGAGTCGGTACTTCGTGCTCGGCAGGGCGTAGGCCAGCCTGATCCGCTCGGCGCTGATGCATACAATGGGATAGTACAGGTGGTGCTCGCCTGAGAACTCGATCAAGCGCGCCACGTCCACTTCACTCATGCCCGGCTCCACCCGCTCGAAGACGCGGTTAACGATGTTGGTCAGGCGGGTCGAGTTGGCTTCGACGACGGCCAACTGGTGCGTATCGTGAATGATGCGCATACCGTCGATGGGGTTCAGCAGGATATCCGACGCATTGACGACGTTGCGGTCGGACGCCAGTTCGCGGAGGCAGTCGACAATAACACTGGGTACGAAGTGCTGGTGCAGATGGTCCACGATCTCGCGTTCCTCGAAGTACTTCCAGCCGATCAGACCAACACGACTGTCTTTGCCAATGCCTATTTGCTTGAATGAATCCTTTAGCAGAGTCTTGTTCTCATAAGCGAGTTCGCGGAAAAAACCTTGTAGACTGAAGGTCTGTATCCTTATGGGGGTCATTGCGTCCAGGATTGGCGAGAGGTTGACCATGCCATCGACGATCTCGTTGCCCGACAGCAGGTAGACCTCCCCCGAGTCTCTGGCGATGACGAGGACGGTCTCCTCGAACGGCGAAAAGATCCCGGTGAAGTAGTTCAAGTTCCCAGAGTGCTCGCGGTCAGCGTAAATGACGCCGAAGTCCAGACCACGCGCGCCAAGGCGTTCCCGAAATCGGCTGATGCGTTGCAGGTACTCTTGCCGACTGTAGTCGGGCACCTCCTCTGGCTCAAAGACTTCAGGTAATTGAATCCTCTTGATTTGAGGAGCAACTTCACCGACTCTCATGGCGCCCACCTCTTTCGGAGTCACTTATGGCAACGGCGGCATAGATGCCTTGGCTTCGGCGACGATGTCGATGTCTTTTGCCACCTGCTCTGTGACCCAGCTCGCCCCGTGTTGCCTGACCATTTCGTAGTTGAAGGAGTTCCTCGCACCGGAGACGGCGCAGGCCGCGCCAGCAGCCATCAGACCAGCTTGAAACGCTCCGGCTCCGGGTGGCGACCCACCATCTCGGCGGCCAGCGCATTGTGACGCGCCACGTGCCCGGCCACGTCCAGCGTTTGCAGCTCGCCGTCTCGCACGACGACCCTGCCGTCGATGACCGACAAATCCACCCGGTCCACCGTGCACAGCAACAGCGCCCCCAGCGGGTCGTGGACCGCGCCTCCGGCCATGCTCAACGCATTGAGGTTCACGCCGATGAAGTCGGCGGCCTTGCCCGCCGCCAACGCGCCAATATCGTCGCGGCCCAGCACCGCCGCACTGCCCAGCGTCGCCAACTCCAGACCCTCCTGCACGCTGAAGACTCCCGCGCCGCCCCGGACGCGCTGCAGCAGCAGCGCCAGGCGCGCCTCGGACATCACGTGGCTGGAGTCGTTGCTGGCCGAGCCATCCACGCCAATGCCGACTCTAACGCCCGCGTCCAGCATATCCCGCACGCGGCAGATGCCCGACCCCAGGCGCATGTTGGAGGAGGGGCAGTGGGCCACGCCCGTGCCGGTTTCGGCCAGTAATTTGATCTCGTCGTCGTCCAGGAAGATCGCGTGCGCCCACCACACGTCGGGGCCAACCCAGTCCACCTGCTGCATGTAGGCGGCAGGCCGCGCGCCGAATTCGCGCAGGCAGAAGGTCTCCTCGTCCGCCGTTTCGGCCACGTGGGTGTGCAGCATCACCTTTTCGTACGAGCGCGCCAGCCGGGCCGTCTCGCGCATCAGGTCGCCCGTCACAGAGAAGGGCGAGCAGGGGGCCAGCGCCACGCGCGTCATCGCATATTCACCGGGGTCGTGGAAGGCGTCGATCACGCGCTGGCAGTCCTTGAGGATGTCGTCCTCCTCCTGCACCACGTGGTCGGGCGGCAGCCCGCCCTTGCTGCGGCCCAGCGACATCGAGCCGCGCGTGACGTGGAAGCGCAGGCCGATGTCCTGCGCCGCCCGCACCTGGGCGTCCAGCGTCGAGTTGTTGGGGTAGAGGTAGAGGTGGTCGCTGCTGGTGGTGCAGCCGGAGAGGATCATCTCGGCGGCGGCGGTCAGCGTGCTGACGTATACCGCGTCGTCGGTCAGCTCGCCCCAGATGGGGTACAGCCGCACCAGCCAGTCGAACAGTTCCTCGTCTTGCGAGCCGGGCACGGCCCGCGTCAGCGTCTGGTAGAAGTGGTGGTGCGTGTTGACCAGACCGGGCAGGACGACCATCCCGGAGGCGTCGATGACCTCGTCGGCCTCGGCGGGCAGGTCGCCGGTGGGACCGACCTGCTCGATCACGTTGTCGCGCACGAACACCCCCCCACCCGCGATGCGGCGGCGCTGCTCGTCCATGGTGATAACTTCGTCCGCGTTCTTGACCAGTAGTGTGCTCATGGCGCTCTCCCAAATGTCACGTGCGGGCACCCAGCGGCAGGTGGGTAGCCCCTCAATGGCGCTAGTTTGACACAGATATAGGCAAGCGGTCAAAAGCGGGGGTGCCCACGCGGACACCCCCGTTCACACCTATCGACCGGCGAGGTACGTCTATTCGAGGGCGAGTTGGGGCGTGGAGACGCCGTTCCTGACCTGCACGATCTCGGCCATGATACTGATAGCGATTTCGGCAGGGCTGCGCCCGCCCAACGGCAGCCCAACCGGCGCGTGCAGGCGGGCCAGTTCTTCCTCGGTCAGACCGCTCTTACGCAGGCGTCCCAGGCGCTTCTCGTTGGTGCGGCGGCTGCCCAGCGCCCCGACGTAGCGCGCCTCGCTCCTGAGCGCGACCTGCAGGGTCGGGTCGTCGAACTTGGGGTCGTGGGTCAGCACGACCACGTAGGCCGAGCGATCCAACCCCATCTCCGGCAAGACCTGCTGGGGCCACTCGCGAATCAACTCGGCGGCGTGCGGGAAGCGTTCCTCCGTCGCGAACGCGGCTCGCGGGTCCACCACGATGGTGTCGAAGCCCGCCGCGTTGCCCATCGAGACCAGCGCGTCCGCGATGTGGGTCGCGCCCACGACGATGAGACGCGGCACCGGCGGGTAAACCTCGACGAACAGAGAGGTGCCGCCTTCCAATTCGAGCGTGCCGCCCTCCTCTCGCTCCAGGAAATCCAGCGCCGCGGCGACAATCTCCCCGGCCTGCCCCGGCACGTCGAGGTCGCCTTCGGTGCGCCCGTCCGGCAGCACGATCAGCTTGCGGTTGAGATGGTCGGGCGGGCCGTCCAACACGCTGACCACCGCCATTGGCTGGCGCGCCTCCAGATAGTGCTTGAACGACGCGTACACCCCGTCGAGCGCGGAGAACGGCTCCACGAAAACCTTGATCGTGCCGCCGCAGGCCAAGCCGACCTCCCAGGCCTCGTCGTCGGCCACGCCGTAGGTCAGCAGGCGCGGCTGGCCCGACGCCACGACCTCCTGGCTCTCCTCGATAACGGCCCCCTCCACGCAGCCCGCGCTGACCGAACCGGCGATGCCGCCGCCGAGGGTAGCCGCCAGCTTGGAGCCAACCGGGCGCGGGGCCGAACCCCACGTTTCGATGACGGTTGCCACGCCGATTTGCTCGTCACGCTCCCGCCACTTTTCCAGGCTTTCCAAAATATCGTTCATTGCACACGCCCATCCTACGTTCCAGTATGCGATCGCCTGCCCGGCACCCCTCATGCGGGCAGGCGGTTACGGGTATACAACTATAACACCAAACCGAGACATTGAGGCCTCAGCTGTAAACCTCCGGGTTGGCGCAGTTGGGCAGCCTCTCCCCCTTGAGACCGGCCTCCAGATTGTCGGCTGCCATGCTCGCCATCTTGTTGCGCGTCGCCAGGCTGGAACTGGCGATGTGCGGCACGATCAGGCAATTGTCCAGCGTCAGCAGCGGGTCGTCCATCTCGATCGGCTCTGGCTCGGTCACGTCCAGCGCGGCATAGGAGATGTCGCCGTTCTTGAGCGCGTCGTAGAGCGCCTTCGGATCGACCACCGGCCCGCGCGCGCTGTTGACCAGCACGCACGACGGTTTCATCTTCTTCAGCTCGGCCTCGCCGATGAGGTGGTGCGTTTCGGGCATCAGCGGGACGTGCACGCTGACGAAATCGGACTCGGCCAGCACCTCGTCCAGAGAGCGCGACTCCGCGCCGAGCGCCCTGCCGACCTCGTCATCGACCAGCGGGTCGTGGTACAGAATCCGCATGTCGAAGCCAGAAGCACGCCTCGCCATGCCCTGCCCGATGCGGCCAAAGCCAATGATCCCTATCGTGGCGTGATGGATGTCGTGTCCCATCAGCAGCGTTGGCCCCCAGGTCTTCCACCTGCCATCTTTGACGTACTTCTCGCCCTCGACGATGCGCCGCGCGGCGGACACCATCAGCGTAAAGGCGAAGTCGGCGGTGGTGTCGGTCAGGACGCCGGGCGTGTTGCCGACCGGGATGCCGCGCTCGGTGGCGGCGGCGGCGTCTACGTTGTCAAAGCCAACGGCCATCTGGCTGATGACCTTGATCTGGTCGCCTGCCGTGTCCATCAGGTTTCCATCGATTTTGTCGGTCAGCAGGCACACCAGCCCATCCACACCCTTGACCTTTTCTAGCAGAACCTCGTAAGGCGGCGGGGTATCCTCCGGCCATATCTCGGCGTCTGCGATTTGCTCGATCTTCTCCAGGCCATCTTCGGGGATGACCCGCGATACGAATACCTTCGGTTTAGACATTCTGCCTCCCAACTGCGAAAGTTGATGTGGTTGCGACTACGCTTTGGGCAGCACCCACGTCTCGGATCAGGCCAGCACCCTACAGGTGTGACCAGGCTTCCTCCCAGACGCGCTTGGTCCCGGCCAGCAGCCCCTCGGAGGTTTCGTCGTCGGACTGCGGCTTGACCTCGAAGCCGACCCAGGGGCGATCCTCTTTGCCGTCGGCCAGATAGCCGACCTTGAAGAGCGCCCGCAGGAAATCGACCAACTCGGCCACGTCGTTGCAGCCACCCGGCCAGCCAAAGCGCGGGTGCAGGTCGCCGTAGCCAGGCGTGTCGGGGTCCACCACGCAGTTGCCCACGTGGGCGTGGACCAGCACGTCCTTGAGCAGCGTCAGCGCTGGCTCGGCTTCCTCGAACAGCAGGGGTTGGTGGCTGAGGTCGTACATCAGGCCGAATTCGGGGTAGTCCTGGCGCACGGCCTTGGCGAACTCGGCAGCGTAATCGCTGGGTCCAATCAGGCACTTCTTGTCGATGGTCCGGTCAAAAGTCTCGCACGTCAGCGCCACGCCTTTGTCCCGCCCGTAGCCGCTCGCCTCCTTGACCGAGGTGATGAGCGCGTCCAGCGCCGCCGGGCGATCCGCATCGCCGGGGTCCTTGCCGGAGAGGAAGCCGACGCGCTCCGCGCCCATCTCGGCGGCCTCGTCCACGCAGGCTTTCAACTGGTCAACCGCCTTCTGGCGCTCGGCGTCGTCCAAGCTGTTCAGGTTGAGGCCCTGGGTCAGCAGGCAAGGCTGCCCGCCGTAGCCCACCTTGATGTGGCTGCCGTCCAACACGGCCTTGGCCTGGGCGCGCACCTGCGGGTCCTTGATCCAGGAAATCTCGATGCCGGTGAAAAAGGGGTCTTCGGCGATCTTGCTGATCGTCTCCACGATGGGACCTTCGCCTTTCATGGTACCGGGATAGGCCATGAAGTGCACGACGCTCAGCGTGAGATAGTTGCTCCAATGCTTGTCCACGTTTGAATCTCCTTAAGTCATTACAGTCTTGCTCATCAGCCCGGTGGGGGTACCGGGCAGGTCGGTGCATCGCCCTCGATGACGGCCAGCACGTCGCCGACGACCATCGCCATGCGGTAGAGCGCCTCGGCGGTGTGGGCCGCCACGTGGGGCGAGAGGATCACGTTGTCCAGCTTGAGCAGCGAGCAGTGTCGCTTCAGGAGGCGGCCATGGATTGGCGGATCTCTTTTACCTTGTCCATGAACTCGCGCACGCGGGCCACGTCCACTTCGTTCCAGATGTAGCCGTCTCGTTTGAAGGTCGTGCCGGTCACCGCGCCGTCGGCGATGGACAACTGCTGCTCAACGTTGGACAGGCGGACGCCGGTGTTGGCGAAGACGGGCGTATCTGGCACGGCGTCTTTGACCCGTTTCAGGGTTTCGGACGAGGTTTCCGCGCCTGCGGTCAGCCCGGAGACGCAAAGGGCGTCTGGCTGGGTGTTGAACACGGTGGAACGGGCCACGTCCACCACGTCTCGTTCGGCCATGTAGGCGGCGGCTTCGGGCACGATGTTGAACAGCAGGCGGACGTTTTCGCCGTGGATGGCGTGCTGGCGTCGAATCACCGCGCCGCAGTTGGTGTTCCAGACGCCGAAGTCGCTGGCGTAGACCCCGGTGAAGATTTCGCGGACGAATGACGCGCCGGTGGCAACGGCCAACTCGATTGAGGCCATCGGGTCCCAGAGCACGTTGACGCCATACGGCACTTTGATGTCGCCATATAACTCGGCGATGATGCGAGCCATGCAGATCGTGGTGATCGGTTCGATCTCTGTCAGGTAGGGCAGGCTGGCCTCGTTGGAGAACATGACCGCGTCGACGCCGCCTTCTTGCAGGGCGAGCAGGTCGGCGCGGGCCATGTCGACCACCCAGGCAAGACCTTTTTCCGCATCGTAGCCTGGGTCTCCCGGCAACGCTCGCAGGTGACACATGGCGATGACGGGTTTTTGGACGTGGAATAAATCCTGGAGCCAACTCATGTTGCGTTTCTATCTCCTTGTGGGGTGCGATGTCCTGGAACTCAGATGTACAATGATTGCAGTGCTGCGAGACGCAGTCGATGGGTGCCGGGGTATGGCTGCTGGCCCTCCAGCATTATATTACTAACCCTACCGGGAGGAAAGCACATCATCCATCCGACTTATGCTACTATTGGTACCCTACCAAGCCCCTACCCCAGAATGGGCGGGTTGGTGGCGATGGAGCGCTTGCTAACGACCGTCGTCGCCACGAACCCGGACACGCCCTGGTGGCAGCAGCGCTTTCCAGAAAGTGAGGACGTGGATACATGGCCGATGCATGGACATCGCGACGACGGATAGACGCGGCGCTGGCTCATCAGGAGCCGGACCGCGTGCCGATGGATATGACGATCACCGAGATTCCTTACGTGCGGCTGCGGGAGTATCTGGGATTGCCCCCGGAAGAGGATTTGAAGGCTAACCGCTTTGGCGAGGTGCAGCCGGGCCTGGATTTGCTGGAGGCGCTGGGCATCGACATGACCTTCGTGAAGCTGCGCGGCCCGGCCAACTGGTCGCCGCCGCCGCCCCTGGGTGATGGCACCGCGTTCGACGAATGGGGCGTGGGGCGCAAGCGGGTCGATTTGCCGGGGGGCAGTTATTTGCTGGAGGTCACGCACTCGCCGTTCGAGGGGGCTGATCCTTCGGAGATCGACCTGGACGCTCATGCCTGGCCGGACCCGCACGACCCTGGGCGAATTGCGGGTCTGGAGGAGGACGCCCGGCGGCTGTACGAGGAGACGGACCTGGCGCTGATGGGGCGGTTTGGCGGGACGATCATGGAGATGGCGTTCTTTTTGCGCGGGTACGAGCAGTGGTTGATGGATCTGGTGCTCTATCCCGACTTCGCGCGCGACTTGATGAACCGCATCGCCGACATTCAGATCGCGCTGGACGAGGCCGGAATCCGGGCGGCGGGCAGGTATCTGAGCATCTTCAAGGTCAGCGGCGAGGACCTGGGGATGCAAGACCGCCCGCTGTTTTCGCAGGAGGTGTGGCAGAATATCTTGCGCCCGATCCTGAGACGGCGCTGGCAGGCGGCCCGCGCCGCGCTGGACCGTTACGACGCCTCACACGTCAGGCTGATGCTGCATTCGGATGGGGCGATTCGTGACTTTCTGCCGGACGTGATCGAGGACGGTATCGAATCCATCGACCCGGTTCAGGTGCAGTGCGCCGGGATGGAGATGGCAGGACTCAAGCGCGATTTTGGGGCCGACCTGACCTTTCACGGGGCGATTGACACCCAGCAGATTTTGCCTTTTGGCACGCCTGCCGAGGTCAGGGCGGAGGTCGTTCGCTGCGTGCAGGCGCTGGGTCCCGGCGGCGGTTTCATCCTGGCCCCGGTGCACAACGTGCAGCCAGACGTGCCGCCGGAAAATCTGGCGGCCATGTGTGAGGCCGTCAAAGCGCACGGCGTTTATCCGCTGGGCTGACTCGCCATGCTGACAGTTACCCCAAGGCCATCACGGAAGGGCCGTGGCCCTGATTCTGGGAAGGACATCGCCGTCTACGTCCGCGTCGTTCGCCGGCAGGGGCACGTCGTCAAATAGAAACCAGCGCTCGACATGCTCGACAGCAGCGCCGGGCTCCAGCCAAACGAGCGGGCCAAGGGTCTCGACTTCCAGAAAGTCGGCGTTGGCGAAGACTTCGACGGCGCAACCGAGGTCAGGGTAGCGAGCGCCTTCAATCACGTCGAACCGCTTGACGAAGAGATGACCGCCCCGCGCATAGGCTGCCCAGCCAGCAGGAACCATCAGCCCTGTCTTTTGTGGCATCGTCACCGTCGGGTCCTGACGCAGCATCACATACTTGTTGCCCCAGGTCCAACGCGGGTCTGTCATGTCGGTATAGGCCCAGAGCACGATGGTGCCCGTCGGCTGTAAGTTCTCCTCGTGCGAGCCACGGGGTGGCAGGGGGATGATGGCTTTGCCGCCCTGGGCCATGACGGATAGGGCCCAAGGAGCCAGTTCCACGGCCCAGAGATTGGCGTTGTGCAGGTGGTGAACCACTTCTACGCCTGCCTGGTCTGGCAGCAAGCGTACGTCAAGTGTTTTTTGGATGCCGGTCGTCGATTCGGTGGGCTGGACGAAGCGCGCGTACTCGCCATGCTCAGCTATCTCGACCGGCGCGTTGTCCGGGTAGTAGGTGCGGGGCCTGGCTTCGGGCGCGTGCCAGAAGCGGTGACCGCCGTAAATGCGCCACTCGTCGCCGCCTTTGATCCCCACCATGTCCTCAAACTCTCGGAACTCGTTGTCAGCGCCTGCAAAGCCAAATCTGATGATCCGGGGACCCACGTCTGTGGTGACGATCAATTCGACCCGTTCGTTGGACAGGCGAATGCAGTTCTCCCAACCCCCGTAGTTTATCTTTTCCATGGCGTGATCGAGCGGCTCCTTTCGTGTCTCAGGTGAGAAGACGACCCCATCGCGGGGAATTTAGCCAGTAATTCGCTCGGTGTGACTGCCTGCCGAGGCTCGGCAAATGTAGAGTTCAGGGGTCAGCCCTGTCTTCTCGCGGTAAGCTGCCTGGGTCGCCGCCACGAACCGGTCACTTTCGTCAGCCCGCACCATGCCTATGGCACTGCCTCCAAAGCCACCGCCCATCATGCGGGCGCCGTAGCATGCCGGATGTGATCGGGCCAGTTCGCTCATCAGGTCCAGTTCTCGACAGGAGACTTCGTAGTCGTCGCGCAGGCTGGCGTGGCTGGCGTTCAGCAGGTTGCCCGCAGCGACCAGGTCGCCCTGGGCCAGAACCGCCTGCATCGAAAGGGTGCGTTGGTTTTCGAGGACAACGTGGCGCGCGCGCCGATATCTGACATCGCCCAGGTCTTCTCGACGCGCGTCTACCATCTGCATCGTCGCGTCGCGGAGGGCAGGAACACCCAGGATGGCGGCGGCTTCCTCGCTTTGCGCCCGGCGTTCGGCGTATGCCGAGTCGGCCAGTTCGCGGTTCTTGAGGGTGTTCATGAGGACGATGCGGGTCTCTTCTGGGATGGATACCGATTGTGTCTCCAGGCTGCGGCAATCGAGCAGCATGGCCGAACCGTCGATGGCTGCGGCAGAGGCGATTTGATCCATGACACCGCAGGGCATACCGATGAACTCGTTCTCCAGTTCGACGGCCAGGAGGGCTTTTTCGATCTGGCTATGGGACACGCTGCCCACGACCGCGAGAAGAGCTTCTATGACGGCCACACCAATAGCCGCCGAGGAGGATATGCCTGCGCCAATCGGGAGGTCCCCGCCGAGCGCAACGTCTACTCCTGGAAGCGCATACCCTTTCCGGGATAGGAGCCACCACCCGCCACGCACGTGCTGCGTCCAGTGGGGAAGACTCTCGTCCTGTAACTGGCCGGTTGAGAACGTGGCCGTTTCTGCGCCGAAGTCCAGCGAGTGGACGCGCAAGGTGTTATCGGCGCGAGGGGCGATGGCGAGCCATAAGGCCCGGTCGATTGCCAGCGGCATCACAAAGCCGTCGTTGTAGTCCGTGTGCTCGCCAATCAGGTTGGCGCGGCCTGGGGCACGGACGAGGTGCGCGGGGGGGCAGCCGTATGTCGACTCGAAGGAGGCCAGCACCTGGGCGCGCACCTATCTCGCTCCAAGAAGTTTCGTGGAGAGAAGCGAGTTCTCGCGAGGAGGCACAGTCAAGGTGCTTACCCCTTGAGAGCGCCGGCCATCAAGCCACGGAGGAAGAAGCGCCCAAGGAAGATGTAGATGAGCAACGTGGGCAAGGCGGCCAGCAACGCCCCTGCCATCTGGACATTCCACTGCACGATCTGGCTGCCCGCCATGTTGTTCAGGGCTACCGTCACCGGCCAGGTGGTGTTCTTGGTGAGCACGACAGCGAACAGGAAATCGTTGTAGGCCTGGGTGAACTGCCAGATCAGCACCACCACGAAGCCCGGAATGGACAGGGGAAAAACGATCCACCGGTACAGGCCCAGCATGCCCGCGCCGTCGATGCGGCCCGCTTCGAGCATCTCGGTGGGCACGCCCGCGTAGTAGTTGCGGAAGATCAGCGTGGTGATCGGAATGCCGTAAATCACGTGAACCAGGATCAGCCCTGTGATGGAGCCGCGCAAGCCCAACCGTTCCATGAACTGAACCAGTGGGATCAGGATGCTCTGGTAGGGAATGAACATGCCGAACAGGATGAGCGTGAAGATCGCGTCGGAGGCCTTGAATTTCCACTTGGAGAAGACGTAGCCGTTGACCGAGCCGACCATGGACGAAATGATCGAAGAGGGAATGACCAACCGCAGACTGTTCCACAGGTGGGGCGCGAGGTTTTCGTACGCGGCCAGGAAGTTTTCGAAGTAGATGGCCGACGGCAAATCCCACATGCGCTGCAAATCAACCTCGGCGAAGCTCTTTAGCCCTGTGACCAGCAGCACGTAAATCGGAAGCAGGTAGAAAATCGCCATCAGGACCAGCATGAGGTACATGATGGGGCGAGTAATCTGCCGGGCAAGTCTTTGCGTGGTCATAGTTCCGTCTCCGTCCGCATGCTGTAGACCATGTAGGGAATGATGAGCAGCGCTACTGTAACCAGCATGAAGATGCCTATGGCGGCACCCTGTCCGTAGTTGTTGCCGTCAAATGTGGTGCGCCACATGTAGACACCGGGAACGTCCAGCGCTATGTTGTTCTGGCTGATGGCTACGATAAGATCGAAGATCTTGAGCGAGATGTGCCCCAATATGATAATGGCACTGAGTGTGACCGGGCGCAGCAAGGGCATAATGATGTAGCGATATATCTGAAACTCGCCCGCTCCGTCGACGCGTGCCGCCTCACGCAGGTCTTCGGAGATGCTCCGCAGGCCGCCCAGATAGAGGGCCATGGTAAAGCCGGACATCTGCCAGACGGCGGGGATCACAATGAAGGCGATGCCCCAGGGCGGGTCGGTGAGATGCCACTTATTGATCAGGAAGTCCAGACCCAGGTTTTGGAACAGCAGATTCAAGCCGCTTATCCGGGTACCAGTTGCGGAGGTCATCAGCCAGCGCCAGGCGACGCCGGTGACGATGAACGAGATGGCCATCGGGAACAGGAAGATGCTGCGGAAGAGGTTTTCGCCCTTCAGGCGCTGATCGAGCAAGACAGCCAGATAGAGTCCGATGGAGAGGCTGGCGGCCAAAAACAGCACGGTGAAGATTGCGGTGTTGCGCACGTCGATAGCGAACCGGCGATCGTCAAGCAGTTCTGCATATTGCCTCAAACCAGCAAAGGTGTAATCCGGGATCAGTCCGGTCCACTCGCTGAGAGAGACGCGCAACGACCAGCCGATGAACCCATAAACGAAAATCGCTATGGCGATAATTGAGGGTATCACCAGAGCGATGGAGATCGCCCGGTCGGAAAAGACGGTCCGGCGTCTCTCAGGTAGCCTGCCTGCCGCAGCTTCCATAGTGTCAACGTATTGAGATGCGCTCATAAGTTCCCCCTGAGTAAAGGGCTGGGTTTGTACACTATTCTACTACGACTGCTTGGCCCCAGACAGGCGTGATGAGAAGAGTGAAGAGGGGCGGCTCTCGGTCCGCCCCTTGGATCACCACGATTAAGATGGTCAGTCTAGTTGCCGTACGCCCCGGCGGCCTCGACCAACGCTTCCTGGAATGCAGCAACGTCGCCGTCGACCAGGAACAGGCCGAGCGCGGTGTTGATTTCGTTCTTCCAGGTGTCGTTGGCCGTCACGCCGTGGGTCAGGCTGCCGACCACTACGTCGCTGGACCAGTCGGCCATGGCCGTCTGGAGGTATTCGTTGAAGAGGGTGGTGTCGCAGTCTGTGCGGGCGCAGATGGAGCCCTTGACTGGGTTGAATGCCTCTTGCCCTTCCTTCGATCCAGCTATCTGGAGCCACGCCATCGCGCCCTCGGGGTGCGGCGCACCCTTGGCCAGCGTGAAGCTGTCACTCAGGAACTGGAAGACCCCATCGGTCCCTGGAGGCGGTGCCCAGCCATAGCCCTCACCCGGAACGAGGCCGAGGTTGCCACCGGCCACGTCGCCGGAGTAGTAGCCATCGACCCAGTCGCCCATGATGTTGAAGGCGGCATCGCCATTGGCGACGAGCTGCGAGGCATCCTGCCACGTCAGAGACGCGGCGTCCTCGTTGACGCGCTCAAGGACCTGACCGTAGGTCTCCAGGGCGGCGGTAACGTCGGCGCTGCCCCAATCACCTTCGCCGGTCCACAGAGCGTTGTAGGCATCCGGGCCAAGCTCGCCGAGCAGGACGACCTCAAGCAGGTGCATAGCGGTCCACTGCTCGCCCATCGAGAGGCAAATCTTGCCAGCGGCTTCGATGGCATCACATGCGGTGAAGAATTCATCCCAGTTGGTCGGAATGTCGACACCTGCCTCCTCGACCACCGCAGGGTTGTACCACATCACGTTTGCACGGTGGATGTTGACCGGCACGGAGTAGATGTTGCCGTCAGCGGAGATGAGGGGGATGAGGGTCTCGGGCATGACGTCGATCCAGCCCTGCTCCTCGAACAGGTCATTGAGCGGCTCGATCTGGTCGGCGGCGACATAGGTGCCGATGATCTCCTGCCCGGCGTGGGCTTGCCACGAGTCGGGCGGGTCATTGGCCTGTAGACGGCTCGCCAGAACGGCACGGGCGTTGGTGCCCGCCCCACCGGCAACGGCGGCGTTGATGAATTCGACGTCAGGGTTGGCTTCGTCGAAGACGACAATCATAGCATCCAGGCCAGCGGCCTCGCCGCCACCCGTCCACCACGAAAAGACTTCGACTTCGCCGCCCATCATTTCCTCTTCTTCCTCGGCAGGGGCGGCTTCTTCTTCCTCCTCGGCGGGAGCAGCTTCTTCTTCAGCAGGAGCCGCTTCCTCCTCAGCAGGTTCTTCTACGGCTGCGCCGCCACCGCAGGCGGCCAGCAGCACGGCGAGGATCAGCACGGGCAAAATCCACATCTTGCTCTTCATCTCGGAAAATCTCCTCTTTTCTAGTAACTAGACTATCTTCAGTGGGTATAGCGGATAGCGTATCAAGCTTTTGTCCTGGCAGGCATCACCTCCTTTTCATCAGACATCCACTGTCCTCAAGTCCGGGACCCATCAACGACAAAAACATGGTCCTGGGCAAGGAATATGGCCCCCATGATGCCGGCGTCGGGGCCAAGCGATGAGTACTCAATACGCAGGTCCTCCGTTGAGCGCGGATGTGACCGGCGTAGCACTGCCTGTCGGATAGATGACAAGAGCTGGGGGCCAATGTTGCTCACTCCCCCACCTATCAGAATCAATTTCGGGTTGAAGAAGTTGACGAGTGCCGCCAGAACTTCGCCAATCATCCGTCCGCTGTCCTGGATGATCTCGATGGAGGCTCGATCGCCAGTGGTCGCTGCTGCTCCTACATCTACGGCGGTTAACGAGTGTCTGCCCGCCTCCAGAAGGTCGGCCAGAATAGCGCTTCTTCCTGTTTGGGCTGCTTCCATGGCCCGCTCGGCTATGGCTGGCCCGGCGAGCAACGGTCGTGGAATGCACCAGGACGGTGGAGTTGGCTGCACAAGTCACGGCTACCCCTTCAGTGCACCGGCAAGGATGCCTCTGATGAAATATTGCCCCAGGGCGAGGAAGAACACCAGCGGAATGAGCAGGGCCATGAGCGCGGCTGCCATCTGCATGTTGTATACCGCCACGAAGCTGCCCTTTACCTCAGCCAGCTTGACCTGAATGGTGGTGGTTCGCGGTGTCGAAAGCGTCAACGCCAGCAGGAACTCGTTCCACACCTGGGTGAATATGATGATGGCGGTGGAGGCGTAGGCGGGTAAGGCGATGGGGGTGATGACCCTGAAGAAGATTTGAACTCTAGAGGCTCCGTCGACCTCGGCTGCCTCCTCAAGCTCTCTGGGTATAGCCATGAAGAAGGTTCCCATCAGGACTGAGGCGAGAGGCACGTTCAGAATCATGTAGCTGGCAATTAATCCGAAATGGGTCAGGGCGAGTCCTGTGCGGGCCATGATCTGAACGAGGGGAATCAGGATGACCTGGTACGGCAGGTATAGCGCGATGCCGACGAGCACGAAGAGCACTCTGGAGAATAGTGATCTGAACCGGCTCAGATAGAATCCGCCCAGACCGCCGATCAGCGCGGACAAGGCTGTGACAGTGAAGGTGATGATGGAGGAGTTCACCAGGGACGGAAAGACAAGCCTGAGCGCCTCGGCGTAGTTCTTGAATTGCAGATCTGTGCTTGGGAACAGATAGCGCCTCTCGGCCAGTTCGGGGGTCGATTTGAGCGAGGTGACCACCACGACGTAGATTGGGAGGATGTACGCCACCGAGAGCATTATCAGGGTCAGGATGACCAGAATGGCTATGGTGCGGTTTTGGGCCTTCATTATTCGAACCAATTCCTAAATGCATAGATCGTGTAAGGGATGACGATGATGAACGCCAGGGCGAATATGATGACGCCGATACCGGCCCCCAGTGCCACCAGGTGTTGCTGGAAGGTGGCGATGAACATGTAGAATGCCAGCACGTCGGATGCAAAGCCAGGCCCGCCAAAGGTCACGATGTAGACGATGTCGAAGACCTTGAGCGACGAGATCAACAGCAGGGATACCAGGATGAGAATCCCGCCCCGGATGTTGGGTACGATGACCTGGATCAGAATTCTCAGCCGTGAAGCCCCATCGACAATGGCGGCTTCGATCATCTCCTGGAGTTCGGTGGTTCGGAAGGACGACTGGAGAATGATGACCGAGAATCCGAGGTACTGCCAGATGAATATGATGACGAGCCAATAGGTGGCGTTGCTGGGATCGGTCGTGTAGCGGCCCTCCAGGAATCCCAGGCCCAACCCTCTTAGAATGGTGTTGAATACTCCTCTTTGGGGCTGGTACATCCAGGACCAGATGGTTCCGGTTACGATGAATGACATCGCCACCGGGTAGAGAATCAACGTCCTGACATAGGTTTCAACCCCGGGAATAGTCCCAAGCTCGAGTAGATAGGCAATGAAAAGCGCGATGACAACGGTCGGAATCACCCCCAGAACCAGCCAGCGGAGGTTGTTTACCACGTCCGCCTGGAAGCGGGGGAGGGTGAACATGAGTTGGTACCATTTCAGCCCGGCAAAGCCATAGCTTGGGGCGGTTCCCTGCCAGTCGGAGAAGGACACGACGAAGGTCCAGCCCAGCATTCCATATAGGAGGAGCAGGAAGACAAGAAGCGGCAGCACGAAAACCAGGAACTCGACGAGTGTCAGGCGCCCTCTCTTTTTCTGTCTCAAGCGGGGCTTCGGGATCCGGTTCAGTTCGGCCTTGCTACTCGTAGCCAATGATGTCCTCCTCGATCACCCAAGAGCCACGCGCTCTTCACGTTCGCAGTATGCATTATCCAGGGTGGGAGTGAAAGTCAGGTAGGGACACAAGCGAGTGCGTCCCTACCACTATATGCTATCGTGGCTATGGCTCAGGTTGTATGCAACCCTGGCCGACCGGTTACGGCCAACTGTACCAGGCCGCTTCCTCTTTGACGTTGTAGGTCTCGAAGAGGGTGGCTACCTGTTCGATGGTCGCGTCAACTTCCCCTGCCGGATTGTCGGCGGCCATGAAGCCTGCGATGGCGATCCAGTACTCATTGGAGAAGCTGGCTGGCGCAATGCTGCCGTGCTGGTCGAGGATGAGGTTCCCCGGATTGTCCCGCAGGAAGGACTGCATCTCCTGGCGGATTGGGTCGGGGAACTCTGTGGGGTCGATGTCGATCCGGGCGAACATGCCACCCTGGGTTACGTCGGTGGGTATCTGCAACTCGGGTGAGGCGACAACCCGCAGCCAGTCCATCGTTGCCTCTGGGTGAGGCGCGCCGACTGTCAGGCCGTAGGTGTCTGGGTGGAACAGCAGGATGCGCTCAGGCTCCTGCGGGAAGGTGACGGCACCAAAGTCCTCGCCCGGCGTCCAGCCGTTGCTGATGAAGGCGCCGATCGCCCAGGTGCCCATGATGACCATGCCTGCGTCGCCGGAGACTACTGCAGCAACGGATTGGTCCCAGGTCAGGCTTGAGTGGTCGGCGTTGACGTACTGGGTCAGTTCGGCCAGTTTTTCGAGCGACTCACGATACGTCTCGTCGGTCGTGACGTCGATCTCGCCCTTGTGCAGGCTGACGTAGTACTCAGGACCGCCGACCTCCAGGATGATGCTGTCCAACACGAAGGGGGCTTCCCAGTTCTCGACAGTGCCGAGACCGAGCGCCGCCTTGTCGGGATGCGCGGCGGTGATGGCTTGCGCTACGGCGATGAGTTCGTCGTAGTTGGTGGGCGGTTCTAGCTCCAGTTCGTCGAACAGGGCCATGTCGTAGTAGAGGATGTTCTGGATGTGCATGTTCAGTGGGACGACGTAGGGAACCCCGTCGATCGACACGGCGTCGGCCAACGGCTTCGGGACCGCGTCGTAGTAGCCAAGCTCAGTCCAGAGTTCATCCAGCGGCTCAAGGGCACCGCCGTCGACGTAGGCTTTGAGTTCGGCGCCACCCAGTGTCTGGAAGGTGTCGGGCGGCAGACCGGCTGCCAATCGGCCCTGCAACACAACCCTGTGGCTCACGCCACCACCACCGGCCACGGGGTTCTCGACTACCGTGATGTCAGGATACGCATCTCCCAGTGCGGCAAACATGGCGTCCGCAGCTTCTCTCTCGCCAGCAGCGGTCCACCAGTGGAAGATCTCCAACTCTGAGGGTGCTGGCTCAGGAGTGGCTGTGACGACGACCGTCTCGCCTTCTATCTCCACGATCTGGGTGACAACCACCTCTTCCGCGGCGGGGGGGGCGCAGGCTGCCAGGACCAAGCCGGCCATTAGCAAAGTCAGAACGAGTAGTGTTCTTTTCATTTTCTTTCCTCCCTAATTGCACTGAAGAGCCATCAATGCTTGTATAGGTTGCCATCTATGTGCTCTTTTCAATGAATCACCTCCTCGTAGCCAGGCTGCATATTTCGCATGCTTCAATCCGCAGATTTCACGAAGCACCTGACGTATCAGGTCGATGCGTAGGAGGCCAATTGACGGTGCCGACCCTTCCCTTAACGGCCTGCGGGCACGGCGGTGGACTGCCGCACTATCAGGCTGGTCGCCATCAGTTTTCGCCGCCCCTGCTCATCCAAATGCGGGTCATGGATAAGCCCAAGCAGCATTTCCATCGCCGTAGTACCTATCTCGTAGCAGGGTAGAGCAACAGTGGTCAGGGGCGGTGTATTCTGGGCGGATAGGGCGATGTCGTCCAGCCCCACCACGGATAGGTCCCCAGGAATGTGCAGGGCGTGTTCACGCGCTTCCCACACGACGCCCAGCGCGGTCAGATCATTCGCCGCAAAGATCGCCGTGGGTCTTGGGGATGCTTCCAAGAGCTGAAGGAGCGCCCGACGCCCCCCCTCTATGCGAAGGTTTCCTTCAACAATGACAACCTGCGATGGGTCTATGCCGTTCTGGGCCAGGGCATTGAGGAAAGCGTCCCGGCGAACACAAGCGGTCCACAGGTCGAGAGGGCCGCTTACGTGAGCGAACTGCTGGTGCCCCAAGCCGACGAGGTGTTCCACTGCCTCTCGAATTCCGGTTTCAAAATCGACGGTAATGGTGCCGACCCCATCTGCTCGAATCTCGTCCCAATCCAGCACGACCGTGGGAACTTGATTGTCGGTCAGTTCGGAAAGCAATTCAACGGACAGTCTGCTCGACATGAACATCACGCCATCTGCTTGCCGGTCGAGCATCGAGAGGATGTACTTCCTGCTGCGATCTAAATCGTAGTTCGCATTGAAGAGAAACATGCTGTAGTCGTTAGCCAGCGCTACGTCTTCTACGCCAAGAATCACCTGGTGATAAAAGGGATTGCCCACGTCAGAGATCAGCAGCCCCACGGTGTTTGTGCGCTGGGAGGCCAAGCCCCTGGCGATTCTACTGGGTCGGTAATCAAGTTCCTCTATGGCTCGCAGCACCCGTTGTCTGGTGTGTTCCTCGACGAAGCGGGTTTCGTTGATGACGTGCGAAACCGTAGACTTGGAAACTTTGGCCCGTTCTGCAACATCGCTCATCGTTACGCGTCGTGGCATAGTCTGTCAATCTGAGACTTGAGGCGCGGGGTTGGAGTGACGAACCAAGATGAAGTGCGTTGTTTCGCGAAATCGGTTGCGCAACCGGTTTCTTGATCGTATCCTATCACAAATGTGAGGCCCATGTCAATACCAACCGGCCATTGCGGCCCAGGCAACTCAACTGTGGCGGCATAGAGCCGGGGACAAGCCCGCGCCTGCGCGCGTCAGGTGGTGGTTGAGGCCCGGCTATCTGAATGCGTCCGGCGCTCAAAATTGCTAACCTCGTCTGATTTCCCTTGGCAACGGACATTGGGTACACTGATGTTGGTTCCTGACACCACGCAATCGGGAGGATATTGCATGGACTGATGCTCTTGAGAATGCCCCTCAATCTGTCTATCCATATTCACTATTCCTTAGGAGGAAGATGATGAAGCCCAAGCTCTATATATTCCTGGCTTTGCTTGCGACGGCCAGCATGGTGCTGGTGGCCTGCGCGGGAGCAGCAGAGGAACCCGCCGAAGAGGAACCCATGGCTGAAGAAGAGCCCATGGAAGAAGAGGAACCGGTGGCTGAAGAGGAGCCCATGGAAGAAGAAGAGGAGCCCATGGAAGAAGAGGAACCCATGGCCGAAGGGGCTACTCTGGCGATTGAGCACTTCAGCATCATCGAAGGCACCACCTGGTCCGGCGCCCACGACCGCGCCGGAAAGCGCATCGCCGAAGCTTATGACAACGTAGACTACGTCTACAGAGAAGAGGTAGGGCCTGACCTCTCGGTTCCTTACGCTGAGGAGTTGATCGCCGATGGCGCCGACATCGTCGTCGGCAACGCGGAGTTCATGGGAATGCCCTTGAAGGATATCACCGGCCAATATCCCGACGTTTACTTCGTGTCCATCATTGCCAGCGATCTGTCCACGGAGGATAACTTCATCCGTCTCTTCCCCAGGCAATATCAGGCTCTGTATCTCGAAGGGCTGATTGCCGGGGCGCTGACCGAGACGGGCAATATCGGCATTGTCTCTGCCTTCCCGTCTGTCCAGGTCATCAGACGCCAGGCCGGTTTTGTCCTGGGTGTGCAGGATGCAGCAGAAATGCTCGGCAAAGATATCAACATTTACGTGAAGTACGCGGGTGATTGGTATCTACCCCAGGAAGAGCGCGACATCGCCGCTACCCTGGTCGATCAGAACGACGTGGATGTTCTGACTCACCAGACTGACTCAGGGTCCCCCCTGGACGTTGCCCAGGAAGAGGGCATCTGGTTTGTCGGAAAGGATATGGATATCGTAGGCTTCTACGGCTGGTCGGATACGGACACCGTGGCGGTGTCGTTCGATACCCGCTGGGAAGTCCTCTACGATAAGATCGTCCAGGATTGGCTGGCTGGCGAGAAGAATCCTGAGACGGTGCTCTACCTGGGCATGGAATCCACCATGACGCTGGCGGACGGCACAGAGGTTGCGACCGTCGACATCATGAACGACAACAAGGTCGGCGTCGATGCCATCAGCCCGGCTGCACTGCCACTGATTCCGGACGAGATTCTGGATCTCGTGGAGCAGCGCCGAGAGCAGATGATGAACGGCGAGTGGGACCCCTTCACCGAGCACGCGTTTGTGAGCAACGGAACGGGCCTGGAACTGGAAGGGTTGCCGATTCCCGAGGCCGGCACGGAGGTCAAGCCGGCCGGTGAGGCTCCAACAAACGAGTGGTTGCTTGGATCGTTCAACTTCGACCTGGAAGGCACGACCATACTGGAATAGGACCGTCCATGCGGCGTGTCACGTCGAAGGTTGACAGCTTCCGATCAATGTAGGATTCAGGCTCTCGTTCTTCGGGGAGAAATCCCCGGAGGCGAGAGCCTGGTCCACACACCCATTTGTTCTTGAGCATTGACCAGGCAAAAGAGACGAGAAATATGCGCCTGCAAAGCATAAAACACGGAGATCCGGCCCTGGCGGTGAGGGGCATCACGAAGCGATTCCCAGGGGTCGTCGCCAATGACCAGATCGATTTCGAGATCAGGGCGGGCGAGATCCACGCCATCCTCGGGGAGAACGGGGCCGGGAAGACCACCTTGATGAATATCCTGTTCGGGCTGTACCAACCCGACGAGGGCGAGATCTACATTGGCGGTGAGAAGGTGAATTTCAGGTCTCCTCTGGATGCCATCAATCTGGGCATCGGGATGGTGCATCAAAACCGCAAGCTGGTTCCCGCTCATACGGTGATCGAGAACATCATCCTTGGGCACCCGAGGGCCGGGAAGATTTTGAACCTGAAGAGGACCGAGGAAGAGATCCGGGAGGTCAGCGATAAATACGGCTTCAGGATTGATCTCAGGGCCAAAGTCTGGCAGCTTTCAGAAGGGGAGAAGCAAGCGGTGGAGATCCTGAAAGCGCTGTATCGCGGCGCCGAGGTTCTTATCCTGGACGAGCCAACTTCTGCGCTGGCGCCGCCGGAAACGGAGCGGCTCCTGGCGTCCATCGAAGCCATGGCCAGAGATGAACTGGCCATCGTCCCCTTCATCACTCATAAACTGCCCCTGGTGCTGGCGATCAGCGACAGGGTGACGGTTTTGAGACACGGTAAGGTCACGGCTCGCCTCGAAACGGAGAGCGCAACAGAAGCGAGCCTGGCTCAGAACATGGTGGGGAGAGAGGTCATCTTCAGGATGGAGCGGACGAGGGTAGAGAAGGGCGAACCCGTTCTGCAGGTCGAAAACCTCTCTGCTCTGGGCGAAAAAGGCTACCAGGTTTTGAAGGGCATTTCGTTTGCCGTGTGCGAGGGTGAGATCTTCGGCATCGCGGGGGTCTCCGGCAATGGGCAACAAGAATTGGCGGAGGTGCTGGCCGGTCTTCGCAAGGCGGAGGCGGGCAACGTGACGCTGGACGGGCAGGACATCACGTATCACTCCAGCCTGGAAAGATGGCAGATGGGGATAGGATACATTCCCTCGGAACGCAACGACGTCGGCTCGATCGGCGAGCTTTCTCTGGTAGAGAACGTCACGATGAATTATCACTTTGACGGTGATTTTTCGCGGCGAGGGATCGTAGATTACCGGAGGATCAGGAGACTTACCGAAGAGTTGATAGCCGAGTATGGTGTGGCAACTCCCGGCCCAGACATCCCAGCAAAAAGCCTGTCCGGCGGCAACCTCCAAAGGCTCATCCTGGCACGCGTGATCTCGCGCAAACCACGGCTGGTGATCGCTAACCTGCCAACCCAGGGGCTCGACGTGGGGGCAATCGAGTTCGTTCGAAACAAGCTGCTGGAGGCGAAGAAGGAAAAAGCCGCTATTCTCCTGATCTCCGGGGATATCGACGAGGCTCTATCGTTGAGCGATTGGGTGGCACCGATATACGAGGGCGAGTTCATGGATATCATCCCGGGGGAAGCGGCCAAGAGAGAGGACGTGGGTGCCATGATGGCAGGTCTGAAACTGAAGGCGGGGCAGCAATGAAAATAGGCGGCTACGAATTGACGCTCGAAAAGCGGGTGACGCTGACCGGTTGGGAGGCAGCGGCGATTTCGATCCTGGCCATCGTCTTCGCGCTGGCGCTTTTTGGCATCATATTTGTCCAGGCCGGGGTCAACCCGCTGACCGGCTACAATGAGATCTTTTCCTACGCCTTCGCCAACCAATTTGGCCTGCCACTGACGATCAACCGGTTTATCTTCCTCTTGCTGTGCACGTACGCTTTTATCATCCCGTATAGAGCCGGGCTTTGGAACATCGGGATGTCGGGGCAACTGTACGCCGGGGCATTGAGCGCGTTTGCGGTCCTGGTGGCTTTCGGGGCGAAGGAGTCGCGCAACGTGGAGCTTTCGCCGGGGGTTGTCATTCCCTTGATGATGGTGGCGGCGGCGGCGGGCGGTGCAGCTACCGGAGCGATTGCTGGCTTTTTGAAAGGGAGGTTCGATACCAACGAGATCGTGGTGACGATGATGGTGAACTTCATCACTTTCTGGTTGGTCTCTCACATGATCAAAGAGGGAGGCCCTTTCATGAATCCCGGTGGGAGAGGGGAAAGCTTCGAGCTGCCCACCTCTGTTTACGCGCCTCTGATTGCGGACATTCCCTTCACGATCTTCGTCGCCCTCGGATTGGCCGTATTGCTGTACTTTATGTTTGCCAAAACCAAAATCGGCTATCAAATCAAGGCTTATGGTCTCAGCCCACCGGCGGCCAGATACGCCGGTATCAGTCTGTTCAAGATGCCTCTCATGGTGTTTATCATGGGGGGTCTCATCGCCGGGCTGGCCGGATATCACATGTTCGCCGCGGTTCCTGGCGTGTACAAAATCGCCAGGAATTACGGCTACTTCGGCGACCTGTCTTTCTACGGGATCATCTGCGGGCTGATTGCTCAAGGCAATCCTCTGGCGGCGATCCCTATCGCGCTGCTGTTCGGAGGATTGAGCAGTGGGGGCCGGTTCGTTCAGGGGAAGCTGCAAATAGGCTTTGGCGTCGATCTGGCCTTGATGGGTGTGTTAATGATCACGCTGGTCGCTTTTCAGTTCTTTTTCCGCCACAGGATTGTTTTGGCAAGCGCAGAGAAGGAGGAGCTTGATGCGGGAGTTCTTCGCTAGAAGTCTTGACGCTTCGACGATTTTCACGATCGCTGCTCTCAGCGAACTGATCGGCCAACGCTCAGGGATTCTGAACGTCGGCGTCGAGGGTGTCATGCTTTTTGGTGCGACTCTGGGTTTCATCGCCGCTCAGACGACGGGCAGTTATTTGGCCGGTTTTTTGGTGGGGATGGCTATCGGCGCACTCATCGGCCTTCTGCACGGGTTCTTTTCTATAACGCTGGGGGGCGACCAGGTGGTGAACGGGATGGGTATCTGGATCCTGGGTTTTGGCCTCACCACCTACATCGGCAACCCCTACACAGGGCCGCTGGGAATGGAGAGAATTCCTGCCATCGCGGGTCTTTCCCCGTTCTTTTTTGTCGGCATTGCGCTTATTGTGGTTACATGGTTCGTGCTATCTAAGACGAGTCTGGGATTGAGGATCAGATCGGTGGGAGAGAACCCGTCAGTGGCGGAGGTTTCGGGGATTAACGTCGCCAGAACGCGCTACCTGTCTGTCATCACCAGCGGCGCGCTGATGGGGCTGGCGGGGGCGATCTACTCCCTGGATTACAACCCGGTCTGGAACTATAACTTTCTCATGGGTTGGGGGTTTATCGCGCTAGCCCTGGTCTTCTTCTCTATGTGGAATCCGGTGATCCTGCTCGCCGGTGCCTTGCTTTTCGGGACCCTGTGGCAACTGGCACTCAACCCTCAATTGGTGCTGCCCGGTGTGCTGTCCAGGTACATCTGGAGGACCGTTCCTTTCGTCATCACCGTTGGGGTTTTGCTGCTCATGTCTACGAAGTGGTTCAGGACCCGGTGGGGTGCGGCCAAGCCCGAAGCCCTGGGACTGCCCTACGTGAAAGAATGACGGTAGAAGCAGGGATGCGACGGCAGCCACCTTTCGGGGAGAGGTTCTAGAAGCTGCTGCCGCTACCACGTCTTGCCAGATAGCGAGTGGGCGTAGTGACCCACTCGCTTCATTTCTGTCTGGTGACTGGCAGCGGCAGCGTTCAAACAGCCCCTGTCAGGCCGGGGGAGCCAAATTGACCGGCGTCAGGGCAGGTCGAAGCACGTGCCCGTATCAGGTTGCACGGAGTGATCCGGGTTTGCAACCAGGGCGCACATCTGCGTCGCGTCCGCCGGACGGTCGGCAACGGTGTACTGGGAAAACGGGCTGGGACCGGCGTAAAGAATCCACGGTCCGGCACCCGGAACCCCGGCACTCTCAGGCGACACGGTGTCGAAGAAGAAGTGAATGTGCGTGCCCGGCAGAGCTGGCTCGTACCCGAACGTCTCATAGGTCACGGCGTAGGCGTTGCCGTTCAGGGTGATGTCCACTATCCGCACGAAGGGGCCAGCAGGCTCCGTCGGCGGTGGCGGCTCGGTGGGGGCCGGAACGTCTGTCGGCGGCGGCGGCTCGGTGGGGGCCACCGTCGGGACGGGGGTCTCGGTCGGGAGAACCACAGCCGCCGCTTCCTCGCCTCCGGCCTCTTCTTCAGCTTGAGCCTCGGCGTCAGAGCCACCGCCACCGCCAAGGGCCAGCAGGCCGACAATGGCAATGACCGCAACGGCAGCGAGCGCACCTCCCCCGATCACCGCGCCACGCGGCAGACCGGTTCGGGCAGGTGCTGCGGCTGGCGCTGCTGCCGGGGCGCTCCGCGCGCCGTGCGCTTCGGTGGCAGAGGAGGGCCTGGTCGCCGCTGCCGGAGAATCGAGCGCCGGTTCGACAGGGGGCGCTTCCAACAGCGTCCCGTCGGCGTCCACCTCTTCCATGGGGGGCGCTTCCAGCACGGTGGAATCGGGCGAGGCGACCTCCGCTGCGGGCTGCTCCAAAAAGGTGGCATCAGCCGGGGCACCCTGGAGGCGGGCTACCACGTTTCGCAACGCGCCCGCCATCTCTCCAGCGGTCTGGAAGCGGTCAGCCGGGTCTTTTGCCAGGGCCCTCTCGATGACAGCCTTCAGGTCATCAGGCGTATTGGGGTTGAGCTGGTGGATGTCCGGCACCGGGTCGTTCAGGTGCATCATCATGGTGGTCATCGCCGAGTCGGCCTCGAAGGGCGGGCGACCGCTGACCATCTCGAACAGGGTGACGCCCAACGAGTAGATGTCGGCCCGTTCGTCTGGGTGCTCGCCGCGCGCCTGCTCGGGTGACATGTACAGCGCGGTGCCGATGACTGCCCCGGTTGCCGTGTGCTGCTTGGAGCCAATCATCTTGACGACGCCAAAGTCCATCAGTTTGGCCTGGCCCTGGGTCGTGAGCATGATATTGGCGGGTTTGATGTCGCGATGGATCATGCCGCGCTTGTGGGCGTAGTCTACGGCCTCACATATGCTGGCCGCGCTCTCGACGACCTCGCTCAACGGCAACTGCCGGTTTCCGGCGTTAAGTCTCTTGAGCCTTTCCTGCAACGACTCACCCGGCAGAAATTCCAAAACCATGTAGTAGGTGTCGCCTTCGTTGTCGAAGTCAAACACCTGGATGATGTTGGGGTGGCTCAACTGGGCGACGGCGGCGGCTTCTTCCCCGAAGCGCCGCACAAATTCCGGATTGCTGGATAAGTGCCCGTGAATGAGCTTGACGGCAACCGCGCGCCGCAGATTGGGGTCTGTGGCCTTGTACACGGTTGACATACCGCCCTGCCCTATAAGCTCTTCGATTTGGTAGCGACCACCGAGATCGTGACCAATCCAACTTGGTTGACTCATCTACTCTCTCTCCAGAAGAAGTGTAACGGACCTGTACTGCGTGCGGGCTTCGCGCCCGACAACTCTCGGATACCTGATCTCCTCATCTCCGCCTGCACGTTTTTGGGAGAAGGGACGTGGGAGAGAGGAATTGAAAGCATGCAAAGCTCGAAACCTGTCCACCGACTATTCGATCAGCCAGAGCCAGGCATTGTTGAACTCGCAGACGGTGCGCCCCGACTCGCTGAGCGCGACCATGGCGACAAAGCCCCGGTCGAATTCCGTCGCGGTAAATTCCTGCACCTGCGTGCCGTTGGTGAAGATCGTAAACGTTTCGCCGCGAGCGACCACGGTCAGCCGATTGGTTCCATCATTCTGCCAATCGAAGACCGGATCGCGCCCGGCGATCGATTCCAACTGGGAATTGAACTGCCCACCATTGATTTGCTTGATGAAGGCGATGCTGCCGTTGCCTCCCCGTGTGGCGATAGCCAGATACTGGTTGAACGCTTCCTCGTTGCCGTCCGAGCGCAGCACAAATCCACACCCGGTCAGCCCGGTTTGTGTATTCCAGGTGACGTCGGCGGAGATGACAAAATCGCGCGCGACGGTCGCCAAGTATTTGTTTGCGGAATCCGTCTGCATGAAGCCTTCAACCTCCAGCGTCACCGGAGGGTGAATCCAGCCGAGTTGGCCCTGCGCAGGGTCGACCCCATAGCCGGGCAGTTCGGCCAGGATGGGTGCGGCGGCGGTGGCAGTGGCCGCCACAACCTCGGCGTCCTCTGCCCCCTGCGCTGCCTGGGTGGCCTCAGCCTCCTGGCTGCGCACGGTCGCTTCGGCCTCCGCCGTCAGAAGGGCCGAGCCCGCGTCAACCTCCGACGCTGCGGCAGCGGTCGCCGTCTGGTCGATGGATGCGGCCAGCGCGGCGGCGGTGGCCTCCTGACCGCTCCCGCCGCCGCTGCTGCTGCAAGATACTGTCACCGCCAGCAAGCACAAGCCTGCCAGCACAAGTGTAGTCTGTCGTAACACCTTAAATTGCGTCCTTGCGTTTCTGTAGAACCAAAATCCCACCAAAAAGAATGCCGCTAATCACACCCTGAGCCAGCCAGGTGGTCGCGATCTTCCCCAGGAAGGCCGGTCGATTGTTCTTGTCAACGAAGGTCCAGCCCATATCGCGGTTGAGTTGGCTGACCAGGGTCTCTGCTGGTACGACGGCGGCTTCCTGCGCGATCTGCCAGTCGGCCAGAGCCGTCTGGTAGGCGATAACTTCCGCCTGGTACACCTCGGCGTCGGCCCGGTAGCTTTCGACTTCAGCCCGGTAGTCTTCCTGGATCTGGGTTGCTTCGGCCTCCCATGCCTGCAGCGCCTCAAAGTATTCGGCCATGGCAACGGAATCGGATTGATCCTCCGGTTCCAAGGGCCGCTCAGGCAAGACAGGTTCGGCTGGTTCTGCGCGAAGCGGGGGCGGCTCCACGGGCCGGGGCTCGTCGACCAGCGGGTCGTAGAACCGGCCCAGGCTGGGGAAGTTGCACGACTCCTCGCTCAGCATGTTCAGGCCCATGCAATTGCACCCCAGCTCCTCTTTGTCTGCGAGCGTCAGCGCCTCGCGTGACTCCTCGGGCAGCGCCCAGCAGGTATCAGCTGCCACGTCCGAGCCAACGCCCGTGGTTGCCATCAGCCCTTCAAAGCCCCAGCGGGTGGCTGTCGGCGCGCTCACGAACGTGGGCAGGGGAATCAGAGCGCCACCCAGCACGATCTGAGGCAGCATGAAGAGGATGACAAGCAGAGGGGCAGAGTTGGAATTTGGAGCCAGCGCAGAACCAAACAACCCCAGCATCATACCGGCCATCGTGGCCAAAACCATGGTGACGTAGATCAGAACGAACTCCAGGACACCACCCGGCATGTCAAAGGCAAGGTAGCGGATGATGACGTAGGCAGCAGCCTGGTACAGCGCGAGCAGGGCGGCAATCCAGATCTTCGATAGAACGTAGGGAAGGATCTTCAGGTTGACCAACCGCTCGCGTTTGTAGATTTCCTGTTCCTTGACGATCTCTCGCATCATCGCCAGCCCGCCTACCATGACACCGTAGAGAGGCATCATAAACAGGATGATCAGCGAATTGAAGACATTGCCCTCGACGAAATCGAATGGATTGCGCCCTAACAGAGCCGCCAGAACGAAATCCAGCAGGGCGATCAGCGGGGCTGTGGCGAGCATCAGACCCAGGCTGAAACGGTCGCGGGTCAGGATTTTCAGATTGCGCGCCGACAGGATGCGGAACTGGCGCATCCCCGAGATCTGGCGACCTGCCGTAGAGGCGGCTTCGGGTTCTGCCTCGACTGCGACCGGTGTTTCGGCCAGGCCCATTTGCTTCTCTTGCAGCGGTTGTGCAACGTACTGCCGGTAGGCGGCGTGATTCTTGAACCGTTCCGCCCATTCTTCCGGCGTGCCTTCGCTCGATCTTTCCAGAATGGCATAGATGTCGTCGAATTCCATGTCGCTGGCACGGCGGTCGCGCTCGGAGCGGTACTGGTCAAAATACTTGAGCGCCTCGTCGGGCGGCCCAAACCAGGCCAGATACCCGCCGCGCGCGAGGAAGATCACCTTGTCGGCGAGCATGACGTTCTTGGTGGCGTGCGTGACCAGGACGATCGTCCGGCCCTGGTCGGCGAGGCGACGCATGAGCTGCATGAGCGCGGTCTCGGTACCGGGGTCAAGGCCGGACGTTGGCTCGTCCAGGAAGAACAGCCCCGGTTTGGTCAGTAATTCGACGCCGATGGAGACACGCTTCTGCTGGCCGCCGCTCAGGCCGCTGATCTGCACATCCTTGCGGTGGGCGAGGTCGAGGTCTTCGAGCACTTCCATGACCCGCTGGTGCCGCTCTTCTTCGGTGGTGTCGGGCGGCATGCGGAGCTGTGCGGCGTAGTCGAGCGCCTGGAAGACCGTCAGCTCCATGTGAATGATGTCTTTTTGCGGCACGAAGCCGATATCGCTGCGGATGGCGTCGAAGTTGTGATAGACGTCGATGTCGTTGACCAACACCTGGCCGTGTGTGGCGGGCCGGTAGCCAGCAATCGCGTCTACGAGCGTGGACTTGCCGCCACCGCTCTGGCCGACGACGACGATGAATTCTCGTGGCTGAAAGACCAGCGAGATGTCCTGCAGGATGTTCAGGTCGTCACGAACCCACTTGTTGAGGCCATTGGCATCCACCCGCCGACCGCCAGATTCGTCGAATTGGGCCAGTTGATCCTGGCCCATCACGAAGCGATGGGGGCCGACACGGAGAACGTCGTCAGGCTTAAGCCAGACGTCGCCCTGGATGCGCTTGTCATTCACAAACGTTCCGTTGGAGCTTCGCAGGTCGCGCACCCGGTAGCGCTGGCCCACCCGCTCGATTTGCGTGTGGTAGCGGGACACCTGAGGCGTGTCAAGCACCACGTCGTTGTCGGGTGCTCGCCCTAGTGAGAGCTGGGAACTCTCGCCAAAGTCAACGGTCAGCGCACCATCGGTGAGCGTGGCCTCGGCTGGCGAGTCGTAGGTCATGGTGACCATCAAACCGGGGTCCAGCCCGCCGATGCGCAGCTTGTTCTCGTGCCGCAGGCGGTGCGCCCCGGAAAGCGGTCGCCCTTCGAAGAGCACGGGGTTGCCAGCCTCAGGCAGCGTCACCAGTTGGTAGCCGCCGTTTGCGCGCTCCAGCCGGGCGTGATAACGCGATACGATCTTGGAGCGGATGACGATGTCGTTGTCCTCAGCGCGGCCAAGGGAAATCACGTCGCTCGTCAGCGTGAACGCCTCCGGCTCGTCACCGGCGATGGCGACGGTGAACTGCGGCGGGGTAGCCTTCAGGTCGACCGGAGGGGGTATATCCGCCTCATCGGCGAGGAATGTCTGGGCCAATCCCGGTCCCGGCGGGGGCCCAGCCTGCGGCATGGGGGGTTCAGCTACCTGGCTCTCCACCGCGCCAGCCTCTTCCAGGAATGTCTGAGGTACATCCGGCGCGACAGTCCGCTCGTCCTGACCGGGAGCGTCGATTTCTGGCGGCGCTTCGAAGACCAGCACGACCGACTGCCCCAGCCCGATTTCGTCACCTGGATGCAGGGGCGCGGATTCTGCCAACCGCTGCCCGTTGAGAAAGGTGCCATTGCTGCTGCCGAGGTCTTCGATGAGATGCCCGTCATCACCCTGGCGGATGATGCGGGCGTGACGACGCGATACACCCTGCCCGTCGACAACTAAATCGGCGGTGCCGTCTCGCCCAATGACAATCTCAGGATTGATCAGTTCGAATTCCTGGCCCGACGCTGGCCCTTGCCTGACAAACAATCTGAAGTACAATGAAGAACTCACGCCTCCACTCCTTACAGCAATTTGTACTCAATATTCAGGTATGATGTTAAGATGTACTGTGTGCTGTGGGCTGATCGGGGATTCACGGGAGTGTCCCAGCAAGTGGGTTCGAAGCAGCTAGCCTTAGGAGTTTTGCGACTGAGATGTCAGGTTGCTGACCGACCTGGACCTTGACGTTTGGACGATACCCAATCAAACCCGCCAAATTGTACCCAATTTAGCCATTTTATGGTATATAGGACGCCAATGCAAATTTTGGGTTTGCCATGTTACGGATGTCCTGTAAATCCCTTCGCCAAAGGCGCAGATATAAAAGTGAGAGTTGCCAGTTATGTCTACCGATTCTTATAGCTCTTATGAACCTGATTCTACTCTTACCACTCTGGTCGAACTCCTTCGCCGCCGAGCCGCTACCCAACCCGACAAGCTGGTCTATACGTACCTGACAGACGCAGAGACCGAAGAGATTCACCTGACCTACGCCGAGCTGGACAGACGGGCACGGGCTATCGGTTCCTGGCTGCAAAGCCAGGAGGCAACCGGGGAGCGGGCGCTGCTGCTCTATCCGCCGGGTCTGGACTATCTGGCCGCGTTTTTCGGCTGTCTCTACGCAGGGGTCGTCGCCGTTCCCACTTATCCTCCCCGGCTGAACCGCCCTATGCCTCGCATTCAGGCTATCGTGGCCGACTCGCAGGCCAAGGTGGCGCTCACAGATACGTCCATCCTGTCCAACATAGAGCGTCGCTTTGAACAGACACCTGAATTGAAAGCTTTGCACTGGCTGACAACCGAGAGCGTCCCTGCCGGTGCGGCGGATGACTGGCGAGAACCCGATATCGCCAGCGATACACTCGCCTTTCTCCAGTACACGTCCGGCTCGACGAGCCTTCCCAAGGGCGTCATGTTGAGTCACGGTAACCTGATACACAATCTGGTCATGATCCACCGTGGGTTTCAGATGGACTCCAGCGAGAAGGGCGTCTTCTGGCTGCCGAGCTACCACGACATGGGTCTGATCGGGGGCATGTTGGAACCGGTATACCTGGGCTGCAGGTCCATTCTGATGTCTCCGGCCTCCTTCCTGCAGCGCCCGGTGCGCTGGCTTAACGCCATCTCCCGGTATGGGGGAACTGTCACCGGCGCGCCCAACTTCGCCTACGACCTCTGCGTCGACGGTATCACACCCGAACAGCGGGAGGGTCTGGACTTAAGCAGTTTGAAGATCGCCTTCTGCGGCGCTGAACCGATCCGCGAGGAAACCCTCACTCGCTTCGCCGACACCTTTGAACCGCATGGACTGCGGCGCGACGTTTTCTATCCCTGTTACGGCCTGGCCGAGGCGACCCTGCTCGTGTCCGGGGGGCAAGGACCCGCCGTGCCGACCGTTCACACCGTGAGGCAGTCGGCGCTGGAGCGCAACCGGGTGGTCGAGATGTCCCCAGGTGAAACGGACACGCAGACGTTTGTAAGCTGCGGGGGGGCGCTTCTGGACGAGGAAATCGCCATCGTCGATCCCGACACTCTGAGCCGCTGCCCGCCCGATCAGGTCGGCGAGATCTGGGTGTCAGGTCCCCACGTCGCCCAGGGCTATTGGAACCGCCCCGACGAGACACAGCACGCCTTCCAGGCGTTTCTCTCAGACAGCGCCGAGGGACCTTTTTTGCGCACGGGCGATTTGGGATTCATGCCTGATGGGCATTTGTTCATCACCGGGCGTCTGAAAGACCTGATCATCGTGCGGGGACGCAACCACCATCCCCAGGACATCGAACTGACCGTGAGCAAGAGCCATCCGGCGTTACAGCCGGATGCCGGGGCGGCCTTCACCGTGCCTGCCGAAGCGGGCGACGAGCGGTTGGTGATCGTCCAGGAGGTGACCCGCCGCCAGCGAAATGCCGACGTCAACGAGGTGGCTCAGGCCGTCCGCCGGGCGGTCGCCGAGAATCACGAACTGCAAGTGCACGCCCTGGTGCTCATCAAACCGCTGAGGATTCCCAGGACGTCGAGCGGCAAGATACAGCGCCACGCTTGCAGAACCGGGTTCCTGGAGGGCAGCCTGCCAGCGGTGGCCGAGTGGCGGGCAGACACACCTTCGCCTACCCCGATGGCGACTGGAGAAACCTCTGTAGAGAGGCAGCCGACGGAAGCGGAGACCGCTCCGGGGAACTCTCAGAGCGCGACCGCCATCGAGAACTGGCTGATCTTGCAGATCGCCCGGAGGTCAGGCGTGGACGCCGCCACGATCGACACCCGGCGACCGTTCGTCGATTATGGGCTGGACTCGGTGCAAGCGGTGAGCCTGGCCGGGGACCTGGAGGTGTGGCTGAACCGCTCTCTCTCGCCAACCCTCGCCTGGGACTACCCAAGCATCAACGAGTTGGCAGCCTACCTGGCAGAGGGCGCGTCCATCCGGCAGTCGTCGTACGCGAACGAGGTCGCGACCGAGGAATCGAACCAGGGATTTGGCAAGGATGCGGTCGCCATCGTCGGCTTGAGCTGTCGCTTCCCTGGGGCCAACTCTCCCGAAGCATTCTGGCAGCTTCTCCAAGACGGCGTGGACGCCATCAGCGAGGTTCCGGCCAACCGCTGGGACGTCGATGCCTTTTTCGACGCCGACCCGGCGACTCCAGGCAAGATGAATACGCGCTGGGGCGGCTTTCTGGAGCAGGTCGATCAATTCGACCCGCACTTTTTTGGCATCTCGCCTCGCGAAGCGAGCCGCATGGACCCCCAGCAGCGGCTTCTGCTGGAGGTGGCCTGGGAGGCGCTGGAAAATGCAGGCCAGGCACCCGATAAGCTGGTCGGCAGCCTGACGGGAGTTTACGTCGGGATCAGCAGCAACGATTACTCCTGGCTTCAGTTCAGCGACCCCGACGGCATAGACGCCTATGCCGGTACAGGTAACGCGCACAGTGTCGCGGCTAATCGCCTGTCCTACTTGCTCGACCTGCGCGGCCCCAGCCTGGCAGTGGATACGGCTTGCTCCTCGTCGCTGACTGCCGTCCACCTCGCCTGCCAGAGCCTTTTGAATGGCGAGTCTGACCTGGCACTGGCCGGTGGCGTGAATCTCTTACTGTCCCCTAAATTGACCGTCACCTTCTCGCAGGCGCGCATGATGGCTTCTGATGGTCGCTGCAAAACGTTTGACGCGCGGGCCGACGGGTACGTGCGGGGTGAGGGCTGCGGCATCGTGGTCCTCAAGCGACTGTCTGACGCGCTGCGGGACGGGGACAACGTCCTGGCGGTCGTACGGGGTTCGGCGGTCAATCACGATGGCCGAAGCAACGGCCTCACCGCCCCGAACGGCCCATCCCAGCAGGCCGTCATCCGGCAGGCGCTGCAAGACGCCGGCGTCTCACCGGCCCAATTGAGCTACGTCGAGGCACACGGAACGGGCACCCGGCTGGGCGACCCGATCGAAATCCACTCGCTGAGCGCCGTGATGGAGGATGAAGCCCCCTCGCCCGATCAGGCCTGTCTGGTCGGCTCGGTGAAGACGAACGTAGGGCACCTGGAGGCGGCTGCCGGGATTGCGGGATTCATCAAGGTGGTGCTCTCTCTGGTACACGAGGAGATACCGCCCCATTTGCACCTCGAGGAGGTCAATCCTCACATTTCGCTCGACGGCTCGCCGCTGGCTTTCCCGACCGAGCGACATCCCTGGCAGCGCGGCGAGAGACCGCGCCTGGCGGGGGTGAGTTCTTTTGGGTTTGGAGGCACCAATGCGCACGTGGTGCTGTCCGAAGCGCCCGCCCCTGACGGTCTGCTTGCCCCGGTCGAGAATCAGGTCGAGCGCCCGGCGCACGCGCTGGCGCTCTCGGCGAGGAGCAAGCCCGCGCTGCAACGCCTGGCTCGCGGCTACGCGGATCACCTGAGAAACGGCACCGGCCCGCTGGCGAATATCTGCTTCACGGCAAATGCTGGCCGCTCCCACTTCGACCACCGTCTGGCTATCGCAGCCGATTCGGTCGGGTCCATGCGAGAGCAATTAGAAGCCTTCGCCGCCGGGGAGCCGTCCGGCTCGCTGGCGAACGGCAGGGTGCCACCCAACAACCAACCCTCGATAGCGTTTCTGTTCACCGGACAGGGCGCGCAGTACCCCGGCATGGGCCGCACGCTCTACGAAACGCAGCCCACCTTCCGGGCGGCGCTGGACCGGTGCGACGAGATCCTGTGCCCCTACCTGGAGCGCTCTCTACTGTCGGTGCTGTATCCCGACGACGAGGACGACCCGCTGCTTCACCGGACCGAGTACACCCAACCGGCGCTGTTCGCACTGGAGTACGCCCTGGCTGAACTGTGGCACTCGTGGGGAATTGAGCCTGATTTGGTGATGGGGCACAGCGTCGGCGAGTACGTGGCCGCCTGTGTCGCGGGCGTGTTCAGCCTGGAAGACGGGCTGAGGCTCATCGCAGAACGCGGTCGCCTGATGCAGGCGCTGCCTGAGGATGGGATGATGGCCGCGGTGTTCGCGAACGAGACGGCGGTGGCCGCCGCGCTTGAGCCTTATCTGGACCGCGCTTCGATCGCTGCGGTGAACGGCCCCGAGAACGTGGTGATTTCGGGCGAGCAAACCGCCGTGCAGGCCGTCCTGGACACCCTGGAGGCGGACGGAATTACTGCCCGCCCGCTGCAAGTCTCCCACGCTTTCCACTCGCCGCTGATGGAGCCCATGGAAGCTCGCTTCTTCGAGGTGGCGAGCCAGATGCGCTACGAAGCGCCGCGCATCCCGCTGGTTTCCAACCTGTTCGGCCAGATTTTGGAGCGGGGATACGTCCCCGACGCGGCGTACTGGCAGCAACACGTCCGGGGGGCGGTGCAGTTCGCGGCAGGCATGGCGGCGATGGCCGAGCAGGACATCTTTCTGGAGCTTGGCCCCAAGCCCACGCTGCTCGGAATGGGCAGGCTGTGTTTGCAGGACAGCAGCGCTTCATGGCTGCCATCCCTAAGCAAAGGGAAGGACGACTGGCGGGTGCTGCTCAACTCGCTGGGCACACTGTACGTGCAGGGCGTCGAAATCGACTGGGATGGTTTCGACCGGGGCTACGCACGCCGCCGGGTGCCTTTGCCAACCTATCCCTTCGAGCGCGACCGCTACTGGTTTGAGAATTCTGGGGGCAAGAGCGCTCGTCTGCCACGAACTGACGGCCACGTTCCCGCCCACGCCGCGTCGAACGGGCGATGGCAGTCGGCGCTGGGGAGCTTCGAGTCCCGGCTGGCGGAACTGTCTGAGAGCGCAACCCTGGAGACCATCCTAGACGTCGCAGCAGATGTCTTCGGCAGTGCCGTCTCGGAGGAGCAGCCGGATGTTCACGAGGACGGCGCGCCACCGGAGCACGACGAACTAACGCGCGAGGCGCTCCTGGCGCAGGAACCGGAAGCGCGCCTGCCATTGGTGGAAGCCTACTTGCAGAGACAGGCCGCTCGCGTGCTGGGGCTGAACCCGGCCTCGCTCGACGTACACCAGCCTTTCGACGCGCTGGGCCTCGACTCGCTCATGGCTATCGAACTCAAGAACAAGGTAGAGGGCGACCTGAGCGTGGCTTTGCCAATCGTCAACTTCTTGCAGGGGCCATCCACAGCCGAGATAGCGGGCCAGGTGCTCGACCTTCTGGCGGAGCCTGCCTCGCTACAACTGACGCCCATTGCCCCGGTTCCGGGCGACGAGCATCCCCTGTCTTACGGCCAGCAGGCTTTGTGGTTCCTGCACCAGTTGATACCTGACGAGATCTCGTTCAACGTCGCGGGGGCCGTCCGAGTTCTCGGGGACGTGGACATCTCTGCACTGAAGGGGGCATTTCAGGAGCTTGTCAACCGGCACGCCTCGCTGCGCACGACTTTCATCGTGTCCGAGGGGCAGCCGGTCCAGATCATCAACGAGCACATCACGGTCCCCTTCCGGGAGGAGGACGCTTCCGCGTGGAGCGAGGGTGATCTGCACGAATACCTGGTGCGGGAGGCGCACCGCCCCTTCGACCTTGAGCATGGACCGCTGCTGCGCGTGATCCTGCTCAGGCGAGCGGACGACGAGCACGTCGTTCTGCTGTCGACAGATCACATCGCTACCGACTTCTGGTCGATGTCGGTTTTGACGCAAGAACTGCTCGCGCTGTACTCGGCGGCGAAAGCCGGTACGCCAGCAGACCTCCCGCCGCTTGAGGTCCGGTACGCTGATTACGCTCACTGGCAGACGGACATGCTGGCAGGAGTTGAAGGCGAGCGTCTGTGGGATTACTGGCAGGAACAACTGGCAGGCGAACTGCCGATCCTCGACCTGCCCGCCGACCGTCCGCGCGCGCCGCTCCAGACGTACGAGGGCGACACGGAGAGCATCGTCTTGACGCCCGAAAGCGCCGAGCGCTTGAAGGCGCTGGCAAAGGCGCAAGGGACCACGCTGTATACCGTCCTGCTGGCTGCCTTCCAGGCGTTGCTGCACCGCTACACCAACCAGGAAGACCTGATAGTAGGCTCTGTGATGGCTGGCAGAAGCCATCCGGAGCTGGCCGGTCTGGTCGGTTACTTCATCAATCCGGTGGCGCTGCGCGCTGACTTCAGCGGGGATCCGACGTTCGCGGATTTCCTCAATCGGGTGCAGCGGGTGGTGCTGGGGGCCATGGAACACCAGGACTACCCACCGGCCTTGCTGGCCGAGCGGCTGCAACTGGTTCGTGACCCAAGCCGCCCGCCGATCTTCGAGACGATGTTCATATTGCAAAAGGCGCAGGTGCTCCCCGGCCAGGACTTAAGCGCCTTCGCCCTGGGCACGTCCGGGGCGCGCATGGAGTGGGGTGAGTTCGCCCTGGAGTCGATGACGCTAGGCGGGCAACCGGCCCAGTTCGACCTGACGCTGATGATGGCCGAGATGGCCGGTGGGCTGGCGGCTTCGCTGCATTACAGCACGGCCTTGTTCGACGCGTCCACCGTGCGGCGGATGCTGCGGCACTTCGAGACGCTGCTCGACGGCGTCGCCGCCAATCCCGACCAATCCATCTCGACGTATCCCCTCCTGACGGATGAAGGACGGCACCGGCTGGTAAGCGAGTGGAACGATACGCAGATGGACTACCCGCGCGACTGGGGCGTCCATCACCTGTTCGAGGCCCAGGTTCAACGCACGCCCGATGCCGTCGCCGTCATCTGCGAAGGCGAGCAACTGACCTACCCGGAGCTGGACCGCCGCGCCAATCAACTTGCCCACTACCTACAAGACCTTGGCGTGGGGCCGGACGTGCTGGTCGGCATCGAAGTCCAGCGCTCCGTCGAGATGCTGGTGGGGCTGCTGGGCGTGCTGAAAGCTGGCGGGGCCTACGTGCCGCTCGACCCGACCTACCCCCGGGACCGCCTGGCCCTCATGCTGGAGGACTCCGAGGTGCCGGTGCTGCTGACACAAGAGCAGCTCGTACCGACGCTCCCCGACCACAATGCCCACGTCATCTGCCTGGACACGGATTGGGAGCGCATCGCCAGCATGAGTGAGGAGACTCCGGCCAGCGACGTCACGCCGGATCATCTGGCCTACGTGATCTATACCTCAGGCTCAACCGGCAAGCCCAAGGGCGTGCAGGTGCTGCACCGGGGAGTGGTCAATTTCCTCGGCAGCATGCGCCACGAGCCGGGGCTGGAGGAGCAGGATATCCTGCTGGCGGTCACCACCCTGTCCTTCGACATCGCCGTGTTGGAGCTTTTCCTGCCGCTGGTCGTCGGCGCACAGGTGGAAATCGCCACACGCGAAGTGGCCTCTGACGGCTCTCTGTTGCAGGAGAAGCTGGCCGAGTCCGGTGCGACGATCATGCAGGCGACACCGGCGACCTGGCGAATGCTTATCGAGGCAGGCTGGCAGGGCGATAGCCAGTTACGCGTTCTCTGCGGCGGCGAAGCCCTGCCGCGAGACCTGGCCGATCAATTGCTGCCGCGCTGTGCGATACTGTGGAACATGTACGGCCCAACGGAGACGACCATCTGGTCGACCATCTGCCAGATCGATTCTACCGACGGCTCAATTTCGATTGGCCGCCCGATTGGCAACACACAGACCTACCTGCTCGACCCGCACATGGAGCCGGTCCCCGTCGGCGTGGTCGGCGAATTGTACATTGGGGGTGATGGCGTGGCTCGTGGCTACCTGAATCGTCCCCAACTCACCGACGAACGATTCATCCCCGATCCCTTCAGCGCGGAGCCGGGCGCTCGCCTGTACAAAACCGGCGACCTGTCTCGCTACCTGCCGGACGGCAATGTCGAGTTCCTGGGCAGAGGCGACCATCAGGTCAAGGTGCGCGGCTTCCGCATCGAACTGGGCGAGATCGAGGCGGCCTCGGCGAAGCACCCGGCGATCAGCCAGCAAGTGGTCGTCGCCAGGGAGGATTCGCGCGGCCACAAGCGACTGGTGCACTACTTCGTTCCGCACGACGACCAACCCACCCCTCCCAGCGACCAGCTGCGCGCCTTCCTGCGGGACCAACTGCCCGAATATATGGTGCCGTCGGTCTTCGTGGCGCTCGACGAGATGCCGCTGACGCCTAATGGCAAGGTCAACCGCCGGGCGCTGCCAGAGCCTCCCGAAACCAGACCCCATCTCGCCGCCGAGTACGTAGCGCCTCGCACGCCGCTTGAGGAAGAATTGGCGCAACTGTGCGCACAGGTGCTTGGTCTCGAGCAGGTGGGCATCCACGACAACTTTTTCGACCTGGGAGGCACCTCGCTTCTGGCGACGCAGCTCATCTTCCGGGTGCGCGAGCGGTTCGAGGCGCAGGTGCTCTTGCGCAGCTTGTTTGAAGAGCCGACCGTCGCCGGGCTGGCACGGGCCATCGAACACGGGCAGCAGGTTGGCGATGGGCTTTTCGCGGCGATGACCCTCGAAGAGCTAAACGCCGAAGCGTCGCTCGATCCTGCCATCACGGGTGAGAATCCGATCCTGGAGCCGGTCGCCGACGAGCCAGAGCACATCTTCCTGACCGGCGCGACCGGCTTCGTGGGGGCGTTCCTGCTGCACGATCTCGCTCAGCAGACCAACGCCAAATTGCACTGCCTGGTGCGCGCCGCCGACGTTGAGGAGGGCAGGCAGAGACTCCAACGCAACCTGGAATCCTACCTGCTGTGGGATGAGTCGCTGGACGACAGAATTGCCGTCGTGTTGGGCGATCTCGCTCAACCGGCTTTCGGGCTTTCAGCCGAAGCCTTTGAAGCGCTGGCTCAGCAGATGGACGCCATCTACCACAACGGCGCGATGGTCAACTTCATCCATCCCTACCACGCTCACAAAGCGCCGAACGTACTCGGCACGCAGGAAGTGCTGAGGCTGGCAAGCAACGCAAGGCTGAAGCCGGTCCACTTCGTGTCGACCCTGTCGGTATTCCACAGCGGCGACCACGACGACGGCACGGTGTTCACCGAGAACGACAACCTCGATCAAGTCGGGGTGCCTTTTGGCGGCTACGCACAGAGCAAATGGGTGGCCGAGAAGCTCGTGAGGACTGCGGGCGTGAGGGGAATACCCGTCGCCATCTACAGGCCCGGACTCGTCTCCGGGGCCAGCACGACCGGCGCGTGGAACACCGACGATTTGATGACGACTCTCATCAAGTCCTGCATTGCCATCGGGGTGGCTCCTGATCTGGACGTGATGGTCGACGTGGTGCCCGTCGACTACGTCAGCAGCTCAATCGTCCACCTGTCGCAGCAGCCCGATGCGCTTGGCCGGGTCTTCCACCTGTCGAATCCGCAGCCAATGCCTTATGCCCGGCTCCTGGAAGCCGCCCGCTCGCTGGGGGTTTCGCTGCGGATGGTGCCCTTCGACCAATGGCGCGGCGAGTTGTTCAATCACGCGGCGCTTTCTGGAGAGAATGGTTGGAATCCGTTCCTGCCTTTGATCGAGGAGGTGGGCGAGCAGCAGGTGTTCATGCCGCCGTTCGACTGCCAGAACACGCTCGACGGGCTGGCAAACACGACGGTCGGTTGCCCGCCCGTCGGACCCGAACTGTTCGCACGGTACTTCTCGTACTTTGACAGGATAGGGTTTCTGGATGACCTACAGCAAAATTAGTCCCTGGCTCGTCTGCCCCTCGCCAAACCCGCAGGCGAGCCTGCGACTTTTCTGCTTTCCCTATGCTGGCGGCGGTCCGGCGATCTTCCATGCCTGGCTCGACGACCTGCCGCCCGGCGTCGAGATGTGTGCGGCACAACTCCCCGGACGGGGGTCACGGATAAAGGAGGCCCCCTATACACGGGTTGCTTCCCTCGTCCAAGCTTTAGGCGAGGCATTGCATCCGCACCTGGACAGGCCCTTCGCCTTCTTCGGCCACAGCCTGGGCGCGCTGGTGGCCTTCGAACTCTCGCGCGAGCTTCGCCGACAGCACGATTTGCTGCCAGTACACCTGTTCGTCTCCGGCTGCGGCGCGCCCCAGAGCCTCGATCCCCACCCGCCGATTGGGATGCTGCCGGACACAGCGTTCCTGGAGGAATTGCGCCAACTCAACGGCACGCCCGCAGAGGTGCTGGAACACGAGGAGTTGATGCAGTTGCTGCTCCCTACCCTGCGGGCCGATTTCACGGCGCGCGAGACTTACGCTTACGTGGACGAGCCGCCGCTCGATTGCCCCATTTCCGCCTTTGGGGGGATGCAGGACGGGCGGGTGGAGCGCGATCGTCTCGAAGCCTGGCGCGACCAGACGAGCGGCCTTTTTTCGCTGCACACGTTCCCCGGCGATCACTTCTTCCTGCATTCTTCCCAATCGCTTTTGCTTCAGACGCTCTCCCAAGCGCTCGAACAGCAGGGGACGTGGTGACGTGAGTTCCACAGTCGCCTCCTGGCCTCCGCCGCCAGATGATCCGAGAGTAGAAGGCGGCGAGGTGCACGTCTGGTGCGCCTCGCTGAACCTGCCAGCCTGGCAAACAGAGCGGCTGAGACAGACGCTCTCCACAGATGAGCAGAGACGGGCCAGCCGGTTTGCCTTCGAGAAAGACAGGGATCACTTCGTCGCCGCGCGGGGGATATTGAGAGCCATCCTGGGCCAATACCTGGACGAGGCTCCCGACCGGCTGCGCTTCCGCTACAATCCCTTCGGAAGACCCGCGCTGGCCGGGGACCCGGACGGGCTTCGCTTTAACGTTTCCCACTCGCACAAGCTGGCCCTGTTCGCGGTGACCCGCGGGCGATCAATCGGCGTGGACGTGGAACGCATCCGGCCCGACGTGACGTACGAGCAACTTGCCCGCCAGTTCTTCTCGCGGCGAGAAGTGGCCGCTCTGCTGGCCTTGCCCAAAAATCTGCGGCGGGAAGCCTTTTTCAACTGCTGGACGCGCAAAGAGGCGTACATCAAGGCCAGGGGTGAAGGGCTTTCGATTCCTCTCCAACAGTTTGACGTGTCGCTGGTTCCGGGAGAGCCTGCGGTTTTGTTGAGCACAGAGGGGGACGAGGCGGATCGCTGGTCATTGCGCGAGTTGGACACCGGGCAGGATTACGCCGCCGCGCTGGCCGTAGAGGGGCACGGTTGGCGGCTAAGGTGCTGGCAGTGGGTGGTGAACTAGTACCCAGTCCAGATGGTTTTGACAGAAAGGGGGCACTTCGCGAAGCGCCCCTACCAAGATATCCGACCTGTGATTGTACTTAGCCGCTGCTGGCGCTTGTTGGCACGTTTTTCTGGCAAGATGCCTGAGCCGAGTCTGACGCGGGCGGAGGCTCCAGATACACGCGATACAGGTTGCCCTCCGGGATGACACAGTATCGCTCGATCAGCGTCGAAGCCCGATAGTAGTCCTCGCTCAACGATGCGAGAAAGACCGGGCGGCCATCTTCGAGGAGTGATTCTACTTTGTCGAGCGCGATATTTGAGTCGAAATCAATAGGCTCCTCGTGCGGCCACCCGACCAGCTCAACGTCGGGGCGAAGCCCTTCTATGGTGGCGAAGTATCGCAGGACGAAATATTCGTCGGTGTCGGTGTACCACTGCGCAATGACGACTGCATCCGGCGGCAGGTTCTCCATCGTCTCCCTGCCAAACCGGTAAGCCGCGTCGTCGCCTCGTTTGTTGGGGTTGAGATAGAAGGCCAGACCATCTCGAACCCCGACACCTATTTGGGGGATTCCAAAACTCTCGTCCGTGACGCCGACTGAGCGGACGAGGGCGGGCACCGCGCCATAGAACAGGGGCATCACGACCATCGCCAGGCCAAGCCCACCGGCCAGCCATTTGCGCTTGGGCACTGTCAAAGACGAAGCGAACCGGGCGACGCCCATGGCTATCGCCACCGCCCAGAAGACGTACGCGCCGAGGAAGAAAGCAAATTGATCCGACACCCGGTACGCAATCCCGAACAGCCAGTATACGGCGAAGAAGGCAACGGTTTTGCGCCAGAGAGGCGCAAACTCCGGCGAGCCTTTCCACAGGCCATAGGTGCCAAACGCTACGCCAAGCGGAGAGAACTGGAACAACAGATAGCCGAGAAAAGTCAGGGTGCTTGCCAGCAGCAGCAGGGGTGTCGTGCCCGTCAGCCCGCGCAGAAACGTCGAGCCTACCACCGGGCCCATCACCTGAGACACGGGGAAAGTGCGCAGCATCCTCGCAAACTGGATCAGGTAAGGCGAAAACCCGGCGAGAAAGGCCAGACTGGGCAGCCATAGCCAGCGCAGTTTGAGGCCGGTCTCTCGTTTGAAGCCGCCGGACAGCAGATAGTAGAGGACGGCGGCAGGCCCGGCGAAGAACGTCAGGACGTGGTTGGAGGCACCCAGACCCAATACGAAGAAGCTGGCGACCAAGGCAAAACGGCGACCTGTGCGCTCGTAATGGTCGTACAATTGCAGGCTGAGCAACAGCAAGAAGGTGAACAGCGTATAGACTTCGGGTGTTGCCGCGTGAAACCAAAACGTGTGCGAGACGGTCAGCGAGAGCGCCGCAAACAACGATGCCAGGAGTGAGTGGGTGTTGGCGTAGCACAGCCAGAACAACACCGCGATGGTCGCCGCGCCAAAGACCGCCGAGAGCAGGTTGACCAGCCAGAGCGCATCGACGCCGGGCAGCGCTCGCACCAGCAAGTGACCGACGATCACGTAGAGCGGATGGTCCCAGGCAGCGACCCCCAGCCGGGCAAAGGGAAAGGGGTCGGGGGCGAACTCGACGTCGACCAACTCGGCCAGAATGAACGACTCGCTTGAGATGGCCTCACGCTGAAGCCGCGTGCCGTCTCCCCAGGACAGGGATGGCTGGAGTGTGTAGACATAGAAAGCGAGAACCAGCGTGAAGAGTCCCAGCGCTATCAGACGTGTCTTTGCTACGTCAGGGAGGACGGGGCTGTTTCTAGTCTTCATGTCGCCAGTCATCGATTCTCCTAATACCTGTTGGTGCTATGAGGGCTGACCGGCCATGACCCGCGCATTAGTCACAGGGGCCAGCGGTATGCTGGGCAGGCAATTGGTCGACGTGCTGCTCGCAGGGGGCATTGCGGTGCGGGCTTTCGTGCGCCCTTCAAGCGACGTTCGCCTCCTGACATCCCCCCCGGTCGAAGTGCTTTCCGGGGACCTGGGCGATCTGGACGCCATTCGCCGGGCTGTCGCCGGGGTCAACTGGGTGTTCCACACTGCCGGGTACTTCAACGTGGGTTCCCCTTTCGATTCGAGCGGCAGCTCTCCGCAGTACAAAAGGGTCAACGTGGACCTGACAGAGTCCCTGCTCACCGCCAGCCTGGAAGCTCAAGTCGAGCGTTTCCTCTACGTCAGCTCCTCCAGCGTGTACGATAGCGAAGCGGACGTGCCAACCGGCGAAAATGCCCCTCTTCGGCCTCCCAGCGATTATGGACGGTCCAAACTCCAGGCAGAAGAGCTCGTCCGCAGCTATCAGGCAAAAGGGTTAAAGGGCACGATTATCAGGCCATGTGTGATGTATGGCCCAGGTGATCGCCATTTTCTACCCGTTGCGCTGAAACTGACGAGGCTGCCAGTTCTACCACTTGTCAACGCCGGGCGCAACCTGTTCGACCTGGTTTACGTCCGTGACGTGGCAGAATTGCTGCTGGCGGCTGGCCGGTCCGACGCCGCCGTTGGAAAAGCCTACAATGCCGGGCCGGGCGTGCCGACCTCGCTGCGCGATCTGGTGGAGGCTTACCGGCTGGTCACGGGGCGCGGTCCCCGGATCGTGCCGGTTTCGGTGGAGGTAGTCAGGTTTTCTGCACGGCCTTCGCGCTGGCTGCTGGCCCGTTTGGCGCCGGGTGCCGAAGCGATGCTGACGGACACCGGACTGGCCTTGATGAGCAAGGACTTGCACCTGGATATGTCACAGGCCAGAATCGACCTCGACTACCAGCCCCGGTTCAGCCTGGAACAGGGCATTGCGGCGACCCTCGCCAGCTTCGAGATGTAGTCTCCCCACCGGGTATTCCAGACGTATTCGCTTTTCCCACGAGAGCATTCAAGGTATCTTGTACAGTCTCACCGATGGGCGTCTTTTACCTAGGAGAACTTATGACTTCCGAGAAATCAAGCTCTGACAAGCCAAAGGTCCTGCAACGTATCAAGCCGGGGAACCTGGTGCTCTGGCTGCTGGTGATCGTCTCTATCCTGATGAACGTGTTCGTACTGATCCAACTGTTCTCGCTGCGGCGCGCGGCACACGCAGCCGTGGCGGAGGCCAATGCCATATTGGGTAACCTGCAAGATGAGACGATTGCGCTGACAATTCCTGTAGACGAGACAATCGTCATCGACACCGAGTTTCCTGTCGTCGAAACGGTGAGCGTGCCCATCCAAACCGAGGTGCCGATCTCCGCGGCTGTGGCGGTGAACGTCGACGCGGGGCTGTTGGGCGGGATTCCGGTCAGCTTTCCTATCAGCACCAACGTGCCGGTGGACATCATGGTGGACGTGCCTATCGACCAGACTTTCGCGGTTCAGGCACCGGTGACGCTGGACCTGGAAATTCCCATCGAAATCGCGATGGCCGACACGCCGCTCGCCGAGACGCTGGGTCAGGTTCAGGAATCGCTAGCCAGTGTGGAAGCCGAACTTGAAACCAGCCCTCTCAAGCTGAAATAAACCCCTGTCCGAACCCGGCAGGCGGTTCCTGCAGTGAGAACGGCAGCCGTGGCCTAGTTGATAGATATCGACTTGGGCTGATCCATTGGAGAGGAGATGCACGGCTGCCGTCTGGACAATATTAGTCGGATTCGGTGAGAGGTCAAGTTGGGCGGAGTAGACGGCTGTTGCTGCGCGGGGAAAGGCGGTGCGGTATCGGGTCATCACCGTCCGCCTTTGTGTATAATCTCTGATAACGTTATGTTCAGATGGCGGGTGCTGTGAACACGCAGAAGCTCTGCGCTGTATGCAATCGACTCGCACCCCTGCTTGCCGGTGAGCTTGGCGTCTGTCCGTCGTGCGCTGCCACAAACGCCGGGCTAGGCGAGGCGCGGGCTGCACACGCGCGTTCTCGCGCCCTCTTTGGCCTGCCCGAAGCCCCGCCCCGCACAGAAGATGGGGTTCGCTGCGTCCTCTGCGGCTGCGAATGCCAGATCGGCGAGGGTGAATGGGGTTTCTGCCACCTGCGTACGGTCAAGGATGGCAGGCTACGCCACGTCGCCGGGACACCGCAGCGGGGCGTCCTCCACTGGTATCGCGACCCACTCCCTACGAACTGCGTGGCAGACTGGGTCTGCCCAGGTAGCCGCCAACTCGGAAAGCATAATCTGGCCGTATTCTATCAAAGCTGCACCCTCGATTGTCTGAACTGCCAGAACTGGCATTTCCGCACGGTGGACCCGGTGCGCAGCCAGGGCATCAGCGCCGCCAAGCTGGCCGACGCCGCCAATCCCCGCACCTATTGCGTTTGCTACTTCGGGGGCGACCCCGCCTCCCAGATGCCCCACGCGCTGGCCTCGGCGAAGGCGCTGGCAGAGCGCGCGGTCGTGGTTTGCTGGGAGACTGCCGGAACCAGCCACCCGCGCCTGCTGGACCGGGCGGTGCAGCTTTCGCTGGAAACCGGCGGCTGCATCAAGTTCGACCTCAAAGCCCATACCGAACCGCTCCACATCGCCCTGACCGGCTGGAGCAACCGCCGCACACTGGAGAACTTCGCCCGCGCCGCTCGTCGCTTTGCCGAGCGTCCAGACCCGCCCCTGGTGATCGCCAGCACTTTGCTGGTCCCCGGCTACGTCGACGCCGAGGAAGTCGGGCGCATCGCGCAGTTTATCGCCAGACACAACCCCAACATCCCGTACTCGCTGCTGGGCTTTGCGCCAGCTTATTTGATCCCCGATCTCCCCACGACTTCTGTTCGCCACGCCGAAAGCGCCCGCGAGGCTGCGCTTGACGCCGGGTTGGTCAACGTCCGGCTTGGCAACCGCCACCTTCTGGGGCGTGGCTATTAGGGAGATAAGGTCGTGGGGCCGGATCGATTACCAGAGCAATACCCACCGGCAGAAACAAGGCCCCACAACCGATAAAGGTCGTGGGGCCGGATTGGTGAAAGGCGTTGGTCGTGGTCTCTAATCCCGTAGAGCCACTACAGGAAGCTTTCCATAAGGTTCCCCACCTCCGCCATCGAGAAGACCGGGCCGTCCATGCAGATGAGCTTGTCGCCCAGGTTGCAGCGCCCACATTTGCCGATGCCGCAGTGCATGCGGGCCTCGAGGGTGACGTAGCTCTGCTCTGGCGTGAAGCCGAGCGCCTGAAAGGTCTTGTCGGCATAGTAGATCATGACCGGTGGGCCGCAGGTGATCGCTATCGCGTCTTTAGGGGAAGGGGCTACTTTCTCCAGCAGCGTCGTGCTCAGGCCCACGTCATGCTCCCACCCGGCGTCCGGCTCGTCGACCGTCAGGTGCAGCTCGGTGTCGGGCGCAGATCTCCAGCTCTCGTATTCGTCGCGGAAGATCAGCAGGGAGGGATGCCGGGCGGCCCACAGAATGGTCAGGTGACCGTAGTCAGCGCGGTTGTCGAGCACGGTCTGGAGCACAGGGCGCAGCGGCGCGCCGCCGATGCCGCCGCCTAACACGACCAGGTCCTTGCCCTTGAAAGCGTCCATCGGGAAGTGGTTGCCCAGCGGACCCCGCACGCCGACGGTGTCGCCTTCGCCCATTTCGTGCAATTCGGTGGTGACGGATCCCAGGCGCTGCACGGCGAATTCGAGCACCTCCCCACGCTGCGGGGAGGAGGCGATGCCGAAGGGGGCTTCGCCCGCGCCAAAAGCGGAGACAAAGGCAAACTGGCCGGGTTTGTAGTCGGCAAAGCGCGCGTTCCCGCCGTTAAGTAGCTCGACGCCAAAGAGCTTGATCTCCGGGGCCATGTCCTTGACCACGACCAGCTTACCCAGGTAAGGGGCCATGCCGTTGCTGCCATTCAAACTCGTCATCGGCTCACCTCCGCCAGGTGGTGCATGACCTCGGTGATGTCGATGTTCACCGGGCAGGAATCGATGCAGCGTCCGCAGCCGGTACAGGCCGCCGAGCCAACCTGCTGTGGATAGTAGTAGAACTTGCAGAAGAAGCGGTTGCGCAACCGCTGGCCCTTGTCGGCTCGTGGGTTGTGCCCCCCTGCAATGCGGCGGTAGACCTCACCCGTGCAGCTATCCCAACAGCGAATCCGCTCGTAGCGATTGTGGCCGTTGTGCGCAGGCAGGGCTTCGTCTCGCACGTCGAAGCAACGGCAGGTGGGGCAAACGTAGGCGCAAATGCGGCAACTCAGGCACCGCTCGGCCATGTCCTCCCAGAACTGGTCATCGAAGTGCGGCGGCCAGGCTTCTGTCTCCGGGAGCGGGACCGGCTCGTTCAGGACTGGTTTGGGAGGCTCGCCGGGCACGTCTTGCAAGGCAAGCCCCGCCAACAGGGCCTCTCCCTTTTCGGTGACGGCCTGCACCGCGTAGCCGCCTTCAACTTCGGCGAGCATCACATCCACGTCGCGGGGGTCGTCTGGCGCGCCTCCGACGCTGGTGCAGAAGCACGTCTCGCCCATTTCCTTGCAGGCCAGACCGACCAGCGTCGTATTTGCACGCCGTCTGGCATAGTAGGTGTCCACCGGCTCGGTTTCGATAAAGAGCGTGTCCAGCGCTTTGACGCCGCGCGCGTCGCAGGGCCGCACGCCGACGATCACTTGCTCACCTTCGGGCAGGGTCTCCTGCAGTTCGACGCGCTGCTGGTTCTTTTCGATGACGAGCAGGCGTTCTGTCGCCGGGAAGAACGCTTCCTTGATGGATAGCACCGGGCGGGTGTAATCCCACACGATCTCGGCGCTGCTGGCCACGGGGCGATAGAGCAACACGCCGTCCACGTCTCGCGGAGCGACGAGGGTTTTCTGCTGGGCCAGGCTGTCGAGCCAGGCAGCCAGCCCGTCGCGACTGACGACTTTCATGGTCAACCCTCCTCTCCGCTCAGGATAGTGATGATGGGCGACGGCACAGGCTCCTCACCGGCACGATAGGCGAACTGAACCTCGATCTCCTTCGCCAGCTTGCGGTTGAGCAAACTGATGGGGATGTCCATCGGGCAGACGCGCTCGCATTCGTCGCAGCCAACGCACCGCCCGGCCAAATGGTAGGCACGCCCCAGGTGGAACGTCCGCTTCTCGTTCAGTTCGATCCTCATGCCGACCCACAACGAGTCGTCCCGCTCAAAAAGGCAGGTCGGGCAGCTGCACATCGGGCAGACCTGGCGGCAGGCATAGCAGCGAATACAGCGATCAAACTGGCTGAGCCAAAATTCCGCCCGTTCGGAGGGGGTCATGGCCTCCAGGTCGGCCAGATCGGCAAAGGCCGCCTCGTCGCTGGTTTCGACCTCTGGCGCTTCCCCGATCAGGGTGTCGTACACGACGGGGGTTCGTTCGCTGCACCGCTCACAGCGCGCTTGCAGCACCCCCTCGGTGGCTTTGCCGAACCCGGCTCCTTCGAGGATGCCGTCGCAGGCCACGCCGATAACGTGTACTTGTTCGCGCGCAAAGTGATTTTCTGCCAGCATCACGTTGATGGCGCGACTGTCGCACGGTTTGACGACCACCGCTACCCGCCTGGGTTCCTCCTCGGACTGGCCCCTGTCCGGGCGCAGTTTGTCTTGCAGGTAGGTGGTCAGGTTGTGCGTGCAGTTCTGGTTCCAGACCAGCCGCTCCACATCGTCGGGGTCGTAGATGAAGGCCGGTCGGGTGCGACCGCGCGATCCCACCTCGTACCCGATCACGCAGCTCACCTGATCGCCAGCCAGCAGTTCCCTGGCTTTATCCTGTATTTGGGTGGTGTAAGGCATGGTCGTCAGCCCCCCACCCCAGCATCGGGGACTTCCATCACTTCGGCAGTGTGGATCGGCAGGCCGTTCTGCTGCCACTTGCACGGCCCCAATGCCTGCACTGTCTCGGTGAACTCGGTGGCGATCTGAGCGAAGCGCTGGCCTTCGGAGGCCGACACCCAGTCCAGCCGCAGGCGCTCCGGCTCCAACCCGGCGAATTCCATCAGGGCGTGGAGCACGGGCATTCGCTTGGCGGTGCGGTGGTTGCCGTTGTCGTAGTGACACTCGCCGATGTGGCAGCCCAGCACCAAGACGCCGTCGGCACCCTCGTCAAAGGCCCGCATGATGAGTTCTGGCGAAACCCGTCCCGAACAGGGCACCCGCACGGCCCGTAGATTCCAGGGCGACTTCAGGCGGGAGGTTCCGGCGAGGTCGGCGCCTGTGTAGCTACACCACCTGCATAGAAAGCCGATTATCTTCGGTTCATACATTCGACGATCTCCATCTAACTCAGCGCGCCGATCAACTCAGCGATGATCTGCGGGTCGTCGTAGTGGATCAGGGTCATGGCTTTGTTGGGGCAGGTTCCTGCGCAGGTGCCACAACCCTTGCATTGGTACGTGTTCACTACCGCCACGCCTCCGTCGAGAGTGATGGCGTCATAAGGGCAGGCTACCACGCATTGACCACAGCCCGCGCAACGCGACGGATCTACTTCGGCCACGGAGGGGTCGAGGACGACGGTCCCCTGGTCGATCAGCGAGAGGGCTGCCGCCGCCGCCGCCCCGGCCTGCGCGACGCTGTCGGGGATGTCTTTGGGGCTCTGGCACGTGCCTGCCAGGAAGATGCCGTCTGTGGCGGTCTCGACCGGTCCCAGCTTGGGGTGTCTCTCCAGGAAGAAGCCATCCGGGTCACGGCTGACCCCAAAGCGACTGGCGACCTGGGACGCGTCCTCCCGCGGCTCGAAGCCGGTGGCGAGGATAACCATGTCCACTTCGACGTGGTCCGGCTGGTCGTAGTAGCTCTCGTCCCAGCGCACCCCAAGGTGGCCATTTTGCCGTTCGACGCCGGTGACCCTGCCGTGGTAGAAGTTCACGCCCGCTTGTTTCGTGCGGTTGTAGAACTCCTCGTAGTCCTTGCCGAAGGAGCGAATGTCGCGGTAGATCTCGTGCACCTCGGCATCCATGTAGTGGCGCACCAGTTGGGCCAGCTTGAGCGAGTACATGCAGCAGGCCCGCGAGCAATATTCGTGATATTTGTGATCGCGGCTGCCCACGCAGTGCAAGATGGCGACGCTCTTGGGCGGTTCGCCATTCTTCATCAAGACCTTGCCGCCTGTCGGGCCGCTGGTGTTGAGGAGCCGCTCGAACTCTATGGCGGTGATGACGTTGTCCAGCTCGCCGTAGCCGTATTCGGGGGCGATGGTGGGGTCGAAGTCCTTGAAGCCTGTCGCCAGGATGATGGCCCCGACGGTGAACTCTTCGGACCAATCCAGCATCTCGTGGTCGATGGCCTCCCGGTCGCAGGCAGCGACGCACTCCAGGCACTCCGAGCAGACACCGCAACCCAGACAGCGCGCGGCTTCGGCCAGAACTTCCTCCTCCGTGAGTGTCAGGTCGACCTCCCGGAAGTTGCCGTGCCGTTCTTCGAGCGGGATGCTGGACATTTCGACGCGACCCCAGTCTGCCGCCTCACCGTTCTCGATCTTGGCCTGGACCTCTTCTTTGGTAAGCGTGGCGACCGGCAGCTTGTGCGGTTCCTGCAAACCTTGCTCGCCGCGCAGGTAGCGGTCCACGCAACGGGCCACGTGATGCCCTTCGCCGATGGCGTCTACCACGAAGAAGGTCGCGCCGCGATGCAGGTCGCCAGCGGCGAATACACCCGGCAGGGTGGTCATCATCTCGTCGTTGGTCCGCACGCCGACAGGGTAGCGGATGTCAACGCTCCCATCTTTGGGCAGGTATGAGAAATCCGGACCCTGGCCGATGGCCCAGATCACCAAATCGGCGCGTATGACGTGTTCGCTGTCGGGAATGTCGGCGTATTGGGGCTTGGTTCCCTTGTAACCCAGGAACTCTACCCCTTTGCAGAGTACGCCGGTTATCTTGCCGCGCTTGTTGACTACGATTTCCTTGAACGCGTTACCGGGATAAAGCTCGACACCTTCTTCCGCAGCCACCTGGGTTTCCCACTCATAGCCGGTCATCTCGCCGCGCGGCTTGCGGAAGATCAGGCGGACGGTAGGCTCACCCAGCCGGATGGCGGTGCGCGCGATGTCGAGGGCCACGTTGCCGCCGCCCAGCACAGCGACCGTGCGCCCCTTCAGGTTGACCTCTTCGCCTAGGCACACCTTGCGCAACAGGTCGAGGCTGAGCCAGTTATCAGGGTGATTCGCGTTACGTACCTGGAGTTTGTGGGCCTGGTGGGCACCGGTGGCGAGGATGACCGCGTCGTAGCCGTCCTCAAACAGCTCAGGAATGTCGTTCACCCAGGTGTTGAGTTGCAGGTCTATGCCCTCGTCTATGATTTGTTGGATTTCCCAATCCATCAGTTCGGACGGCAGGCGGTGGGGCGGAATGCCCACGCGCATCATGCCGCCCGCGATCGGCAGGGCATCGAAGACCGTCACCTGATGTCCCAGGCGGACGAGGTCCTGACCGGCGGTAAGCCCGGCGGGTCCAGCACCGACGATGGCGACCTTCTTGCCAGTTGGGACGGGTTCGTGCTCGAACGGCGTACCGGCCAGGGACTTGTCGCGCATGTTGGGCAGTTCGTCGCGGTGCTCGTAGGCCCAGTCGGCCACGAAGCGCTTGATGCCCATGATGTCGACCGGCTCGTCGTACAGACCACGGCTGCAGGCAGACTCACAGTTGCGGTTGCACACACGCCCGCACACCGAGGGGAAGGGATGCTCGCGCCGGATGGCCCAGTAGGCGTCGGCATAGCGTTTCTGGGCGACCAGGGCAATGTAGCCCATGGCGCGTTGGTCGGTCGGGCAGGCGTCCCGGCAGGGAGCCACGCCGTGCTTTTCGATGGTGAAGGCGCCGGGTACTGCCTGCGCCGAGTGGCGGTAGGACGCCTTGCGCGTGCTCAATCCCAGATCGAAGGGATTGCTGATCGTGATAGGGCAGACATCGGCGCACTGGCCGCAGCCCGTGCACTTCGTCTCGTCGATATAGCGGGCCTTGTGGCGCACCCGAACGTCGAAGTTGCCAACGTAACCTGACACCGATTCGACTTCGCTGTAGGCCAGCAGCTTGATATTCTCGTGGCGTCCCACGGACACCGTCTTAGGCGTGAGAATTCAAGCCGCGCAGTCGAGCGTCGGGAACGTTTTGTAGAGCTGGGCCATGTGACCGCCGATGCTCGGTTCCCGCTCGACCAGGTAAACCTGCTTGCCCGCGTCAGCCAGCCGCAACGCGGCCTCAATGCCCGAAATGCCAGCCCCCACCACCAATACCGAGGGGTTCATCTTCACCTGGCGCATGTCCAGCGGGGCGTGGTGACGCACGCGCTGCACGGCGGAGGCAACCAGGCTCTTGGCCTTGGCAGTGGCTTCTCCGGGGTCGTCTATCACCCACGAGCATTGCTCGCGGATGTTCGCCATCTGGCAGTAGAAGGGGTTCAGGCCGGCTTCCTGGCAGGCTGTCCGGAAGGTCGGCTCGTGCATCAGGGGCGAACACGAGGCGACCACGATGCGGTTCAAGCCGAGTTCCTGGATGTCCTGCTTGATGAGGTCCTGGCCGGGATCGGAGCACATGTAGCTGTATTCGCGGGCCAGCGCTACCCCATCCAGACTCTGAGCGTACTCGGCGACAGATTCCACGTCGACCGTGGCGGCGATGTTCGTGCCGCAGCGGCAGACGTAGACGCCGGTTCTGACTTTGGATCGATTCATGCCGATGTCTCCATTTGGGGGTCACTCAACCGGGATAACGCGCCTTCGACCTCCGCGATGATTTGCTCGTAGGTGAATCCGCGCTGGGTCGCCACCCCTGCCGGGCAGGCTGCCACACACGTCCCGCAGCCCTTGCACAGCACTTCGTTGACTTCCGCAATCGTGTGCCCGTCCCGGGAGACGGTGGCGATAGCGCCATAGGGACACTGGTTTACGCAGGTGAGGCAACCACTGCACCGTGCCGGGTCGATGTAGGCGGTGAAAGGCTGCAGCGTGACCGACCCCGCGTCCATCAGCGAGAGCGCTGCAGCCGCAGCCGCGCTGCCCTGGGCCACGCTGTCCGGGATGTCCTTAGGCCCCTGGCAGGTCCCGGCGAGGAACACGCCATCGGCGGTCGAGTCGACGGGGGCCAGTTTGGGGTGTTTTTCGAGGAAGAAGCCGTCCGGGCTGAGACTGATGCCGAAAGTGTTGGCGACATCTTGATGATCTGCCTGCGGCTCAAGACCGGTGCTCAGCACGATCATGTCTACCTGCACTTCGTTCGGTTGGCCGGTGAACAGGTCGGTGGTGGTCACTTTGAGGTGCCCGTTTTGCCGGCTGACATGGATGTTTTCGTCGTAACGGATGAACTGCACCCCTTCGTCTCTCACGTGCTCGTAGAAGGATTCGTATCCCTTGCCGAAGGTGCGCATGTCGCGGTAGAACTCGACCACCTCGGACTTGTATACGTCCCGGGCCAGGTGGGCCAGCTTGAGGGAGTACATGCAGCACACGCGGGAGCAGTATTCGTGTTGGTCGCCGCGACTGCCCACGCAGTGCACGATGGCGATGCGTTCGGGCTTGCGCCCGTCTTTGAGGAGGAGTTCGCCCGTCGTCGGCCCGCCGGAGTTGACCAGCCGCTCGAATTCCATGCCGGTCAGCACGTCGTCGAACTCGCCGTAGCCATACTGCGGCGAGACCACCGGGTCGAAAGCCTTGAACCCGGTCGCCAGGATGATGGTCCCCACTTCCAGGTCAAGCAGTTCGTCCTGCTGCTCGAAGTCGATGGCCCCGGTCGGGCAGAATTTCTCGCAGGCCCTACATTTGCCAGTCTGGAAGTAGGCGCAGTTTTCGGTATCAATCACGGGGAGGCGAGGAACGGCCTGCGCATACTGGAAATAGATCGCGGGGCGGTTCCCCAGACCGAGGTCGAATTCCGAGGGGATTTTCTTCCAGGGGCACTTTTCGACGCAGGTGCCGCAGCCCGTGCACGCATCTTCGTCCACGTAGCGCGCTTTCTTGCGCACCTGTACCTTGAAGTTGCCGACAAAGCCGGAAATGGCTTCGACCTCACTGTAGGTCAGGAGTGTAATGTTCTCGTGGCGTCCCACGGACACCATCTTGGGTGTGAGAATTCAAGCCGCGCAGTCGAGCGTCGGGAACGTTTTGTAGAGCTGGGCCATGTGACCGCCGATGCCCGGTTCCCGCTCGACCAGGTAAACGTGCTTGCCTGCGTCGGCCAGCCGCAACGCGGCCTCCATGCCCGCAATCCCAGCCCCCACCACCAGCGCGGCTTGCTTGACATCCACGCGGGGTTCTTCCAGAGATTCGTGAAACCCGACGCGCCGCGCGGCGGCTGCAACCAGGTCTTTGGCCTGCTGGGTAGCACTGGCTTTGTCCTGCGCCACCCAGGCCACGTGCTCACGAATGTTGGTCATCTGGAGCAGATAGGGGTTCAGACTGGCTGCGCTGCACGCTGTCCGAAAGGTCGTCTCCTGCATCAACGGCGAGCACGCGGCCACCACAACGCGGTCCAAGCCCAGTTCTTTGATGTCGTCCTTGATGAGCGCCTGGCCCGGTTTGGAGCACATGTAGGAATAATGGCGCGCCACTGCCACGCCTTCCAGGTCAGCCGCATGTTCGGCCACTGCCTCCACATCGACCATCCCGGCGATGTTGGTGCCGCAGTGGCAAACGTACACGCCAATCCTTGGACTCTGCTCGGGACTGGCCCTTTCTTGCTGTTCGAGGGCCACAGTTTTGTCGGCTGGCATCAACTCAAGAGTCTCCTTTCATTCACCCTGAGAGGGCTTCCGAAAACCACCATTATAATGGATGTGGGTGCAGGCGGTCGCGTGGAATGGCTTCAGCAATGGCACCGGCTGCAGGTTGAGATTCAGAGTGATGCACCCAGCGGGTACGCTATGTAGAGACTGCAAGGCGGCTCGTTTGTGAATATTGTAACATGCTTGTGAAACGTGTCACAATATGATTTTCTTCCTAATTTGGCCAGGTTCTAATAATGAAAGGCCCAAGTTCTTGAATAGCCGATGCGATCTTTTCTTGGCGGCTGGTGTGCGGTGTTGGGTCGTTGCGAAGGATGTTCTTCGGACTGGTACGGTGTTGCTATGTCCCGGTCAGGCTCGCAGGCTGTATCCTAGGGCATGACTGAAGTACATCGTTTGAGTTGGATCAGCCTTCTTGACGGAACCTTCAGCCAGCGGCCAGCGTCTTCTGATTGAACCGGGAGCCACGCGGTTGCTCCCGCACTCCATCCCTTTCATGTGACCCGCCACGCCGGTCTTCTTCGCCGAAAACCTGGGGCACAGAGGGAGTTGGAACCGGACAGAGAATAGAGAGGAAGAGACATGAACAAGCGATTGGTCACCGTAGCCGCCGTCGTGGGCCTGGCGCTGATCTTCGCCTGCGCAGGGTTGGGCATTGCCATAAACCGTAAGGCCAAACTGCCGGAGCGAATTGACGATCAGCAGACGCTCGTCTTCGGTTCGACGGACCTCGTCCCCGGCAGTGATGCTGCCTTGCGGGTCGTGGTACGAGACGCCGACGAGGGACAGCCCATCGAAGATGCGGAGCTCGAAATCAGTCTGAAGCCGTCGGACGGCGGTCCGGCGCTGACGCTATACGAAGGCACGACGGATGCAGGGGGAACCGGCGACGTTACCTTCCACGTGCCTGAGGACGTGCCCGAATCGGCTCAACTGATCGTCGAGACCAAATCCTCGCTGGGCCAAGACCGGCTTGAGCAGGCCATCAACACCCGGCGCGACTACAAAATCCTGCTGACGACCGACAAGCCTCTTTACCAGCCAGGGCAGACGATTCACCTCCGCGCCCTTGCGCTTTCCACCTTTGACCTGAAACCGGCAGCCACCCAGTCCATCGAGGTCATCATCACGGACGGCAAGGGCAACCGCGTCTTCCGGGACACGGTTGAAACGTCAGACTTTGGCGTGGCGGCGGTTGACTTCAGGCTGGCCGACGAGGTCAACACGGGGGCATACAACATCACGGCCCAGATGGGGACGACGTCCAGCGAGAAAACCGTCACCGTCGAGCGTTACGTGCTGCCCAAGTTCGCCGTAGACGTGACAACCGAGCGTGACTATTACCTGCCCGGCCAGCACGTCAGCGGTCGCTTGCAGGCTGACTACTTCTTCGGCAAACCGGTCGAGGGTGGCCGGGTCCGTATCGAGGGCTTTACCTTCGACGTGGCCCGCGAAGTCGTGGTCGACATCGAGGGCCAGACCGGCCCCGACGGCGGCTTCGATTTCGAGTTCGACCTGCCGGACTACATCGCCGCCAGCGATCTCGACGCCGGTGTAGGCCGCTTCTACATGCAGGCTGCCGTCACCGACCTGACCAACCACACGGAGGAAAGCTCTGTCTCGCTGCCCGTCGCGCAGAACGCCATCGTCATCGACGCGGTCCCGGAGAGCGGGGTGCTGCGCCCCGGCGTGGAGAACATCGTCTACGTCGTCTGCGCCTATCCTGACGGCACTCCGGCCCCCAGCGACCTGACGATTCAGGTGGATGGGCAGCCCCACCAGCTATCGACCGGCGAACACGGGCTGGCCGAGTTCCGCTTCACGCCCGACTACCCCTACGTCGAGTTCTACATCACCGCCCAGGATGCTGCCGGGAACTACGGCGAAGTCTACATCTATTCGGAGGGTGAGTGGCAGGATGAAACAGTCCTGCTGCGTCCCGAAAAGGCTACCTACCGCGTCGGCGAGACGATGACGCTGACGGTTCTGACTTCGGCTCCGAGTGGCACGGTCTACCTGGACATCGTCCGCGAGGGGCAGACCGTCAGCACGCGCGCGGTGGACGTGCGCGATGGCCGCGCCGAGGTCTTCGTAGACCTGACGCCCGACCTGTACGGCACGCTGGAACTGCACGCCTACAAGATCCTCACCTGGGGGGCCATCACGCGCGATACGCGCCTGGTGGTCGTGGACGCGCCAACCGACCTGACCGTCAACGTGACCCCCGACCGCGAGGAATACCGCCCCGGCGACACGGCGAACATTGCCTTCCGCGTCGAAGACGGCGGCGGTACGGGTGTGGCCTCGATTCTTGGATTGGCGATGGTCGACGAGTCGGTCTTCGCGCTTGCCGAGCAAGACCCTGGTTTCGCCAAACTGTACTTCCTGCTGGAGCAAGAACTCCTCCAGCCCCGCTACGACCTGCATGGTTTCAGCATCCCAGACCTGCTCGAACAGCCATCCGACGACCAGGTCATCTACAGCACCCAGGACAAAGTCGCCCAGGCCACGCTCGCTGCCAGCGGGCCGAGGACGTTCGGCATGCAACTGGATTCGCGCGAGTCAAAGCTCAGCGAGGCTTACGACAGGCGCAGCCGGTTCTTCGACGGGGTGATTAAGGGTGCTTCCCCTCTCCTCTTCGTTCTGCCGCTGGCCGCGCTGGCTGTCAGCGTGTTCCAGGTGCGCAGAGATGAGGCCATCAAGAGCAGCCTGATATGGTCCGGGGTCGGTTTGGTCGCCGTCCTGATACTTGGTGCTGCGCTGATAGGTGTCCTCACGCTGGCTGCTCCCTACTGGTATTGGAGCGTCAGCCCGGCCTTTCTCATCGTGCCGCTGGGCCTGGCGCTGCTGGCGCTGATTGCAACCGGGATACACGCGCTCGTACGCGGTGACTGGACGCTGGCGGCAGCCTGCCTGGCAGTGGTGGTCTATGCCGGTGTCGCCGTGCTGATAGCGATTTCGTCCAGTTATGCCAGTTTCTTCCCCCGGCCCGGCTCCGTCATCGGGCTGGTCATCACCTTCCTGGCCCTGCCGCTGGCCTTCGGAATGCGTGCGGCGACCTTCGGGCGGGAGAAGCGGACCTTTGCGGCAATCGTGGCTGCTTTGGTGGCTGTGCTGCTGCTGTGCGGGGGCGCTGCGCTGCTGACGACAGGTGTTGGAGCCGGGTTTGGCGGCGGTATGGCGATGGCCCCAATGGCCGCGCAGAGAAACTTCAACGAAGGACTTATGGTCGAAGATGCTGCCATGCCGATGGGCGAAGTCATGGAGATGGAGATGCCGATGGAGGAGATGGCGGCGGAACCAGAGGAAATGAAGGAGAAGGCCACCTCCGGTTCCGGCCAGGCTGCCGAGCCGCCCCGCCTGCGCCAGTACTTCCCGGAGACGATGTACTGGAACCCCGAAGCCATCACCGACGGGCAGGGCAATCTCTCGCTCGACATCGAGATGGCCGACAGCATCACCACCTGGCGGCTGAGCGCGCTGGCCTCCAGCCAGGATGGCCGCCTGGGCGCATCGACCGTCGGCGTGCGCGTCTTCCAAGACTTCTTCATCGACCTCGACCTGCCGCTCGCCCTGACGCAGAACGACGAGATCGCGGTGCCGGTCGGCGTCTTCAACTACCTGCCCCAGCGCCAGACCGTGCGTCTGGTGCTCGAACAGGGGAACTGGTTCGAGTTGGAGGGCGAGGCCGAGCAGGAGATCACCATTGAAGGCAACGATATCCAGGTGGTCTACTTCCGCATCAAGGCGACTGAGTTCGGCACGCACCCGCTGACGGTCACCGCCTTCGGCGAGAGCATGTCCGACGCCATTCGCAAAGAGGTGACGGTCTACCCGGACGGCAAGCGTATGGACTTCAGCTCCAGCGACATGCTGACCGAGAGCGTCAGTCTCCCGGTGGACATTCCGGCCCAGGCCGTGCCTGGCACGGAGCAAATCGTGGTCAAAATCTACCCCGGCGTCGTCAGCCAGGTGGTCGAAGGGCTGGACAGCATGCTGCGAATGCCGTACGGTTGCTTCGAGCAGACCTCGTCCATTACCTATCCCAACGTCCTGGTGCTCGACTATCTGAAAACTACCGGCCAGGCGTCACCCGAAACCCAACTCAAAGCCGAGGAGTACATCAACCTGGGCTACCAGCGCTTGACGACCTTCGAAGTTAGCGGCGGCGGCTTCTCGCTGTTTGGCGACCCTCCGCCAGACCGCATGCTGACCGCCTACGGCCTGCAAGAGTTCGCCGACATGAGCCGCGTCCACAACGTCGACCCCGCCCTTACCGCGCGCGCCGCCGAGTGGCTGATGAGCGAGCAGGACGGCGACGGCTCGTGGGCCAATGATCAGGGGCTGGTCCACGAAGATACGTGGTCCAAGCTGGAGAACGACCGGCTACCGGTCACGGCCTACGCCGTCTGGAGCCTGGTCGAGGCGGGCTACGGCGACGATAGCCGCGTGCAGGCCGGTCTGAGCTACGTGCGCGAACACCTTTCCCAGGCCAACGATCCCTACGTGGTGGCACTGGTTGCCAACGCATTGGTGGCCGGTGCGCCAGACGAGAAATTCACCAGCCAGACGCTCGACACGCTGGCAAACATGGCCCAGAGTGACGGGAGCGCCGTCTTCTGGACGAGTGACGTAGCCACCTTCATGGGCAGCGAGGGGCAGACCGGCAGCATCGAGACGACCGCGCTGGCAACCTACGCTCTGCTGCGCTCCGGCACACACCCCGACGTGGCGAATGGCGGGCTGACGTACCTGGTCCGTGAGAAGGACTCGTTTGGGACATGGTACAGCACGCAGGCGACCGTCCTGTCGCTCAAGGCGCTGCTGGAGTCGGTGCGTGTCGGCGGCGAGGACGTGGACGCAACGGTCAGCGTCTCGCTCAACAACGGGCAGCCCTATACCGTGCGCGTCACGCCTGAGAACTTCGACGTGGTGCAGTTGGTGGTTTTCGACGACGTGGAGCCCGGCGCAGATAACACTATCAACATCACGATGCAGGGCGAAGGCGACCTGATGTACCAGATCGCAGGCAGCTACTACCTGCCCTGGTCGCAGGTGCCCATGGTCGAACTCGCGCCGGAGGCGGTCTCCATCGACGTGGCCTACGACCGTACCGACCTGCGGGTGGACGACACCGTGGAGGTGACCGTGGACGTGCGGCTCAACGAGCCTGGGGTGGCCGAGTGGGCCTTGATCGACCTCGGCATCCCGCCCGGCTTCACGGTGGTCGGCGAAGACTTGAATGCGCTGGTCGCTCGCTACACCGACGTGCCCGAAGACTACCCCGACCCGGTCATCAAGCGCTACGAACTGACCGGACGGCAAATCCTGGTCTACATCGGCAATCTGAGCCAGGAGCAGCCTATCAGCTTCAGCTACCGGCTGCGAGCCAAGTTTCCCATCGTGGCCCAGACCCCGGCGTCCAGTGCCTACGACTACTACAATCCGGAAGTGTCTGGACTGGAGGAGCCGCAAACCATCGTCGTCCGAGAAGGTTAGCGGGAGACCATCACCGCCTCACCCCTGCCCTTTCCCACACGATCACGAGCGCGACGTTGGGTCGCGCTCGTGTCTTTCCCAAACCGGTGGCTTCCGGCCAGCAATGGCGACCAGATGTTGTGCTGGAAACACGCCGAAGGCTACAATTGTCGCAGTTGGGGGAGTTGCAACACCTGGAGTGCTCCCCTGCCGGGCCGGGACGCCTGCCATTGACGACCTCGTGCTGACACACTGCAACATAACGCTGCCCGAGCTTTTTCCTGATAGACGCAGGGCCTCAGGCTCCAAGATAGGCCGAAGGTCCGGCCCACTGACCCTCTTTGTGTCGGAGGCTATCGAGATGACGGAGCAATTGGCTGGCGACCTTTACGGACTTGGCGGCACGCCCACAGCAGAGTACAAAGCTCGCAGCAGCATTCCGGTCGTGCTCGTAGGGCTTGCCATCTTCTGGGGACTGGTTGGCCTGGGACTGGTTATTGGGGGCCTGCTCGCAAGCCGCAATGACAGCAGCTTGCTGTGTCTGGTTCCACCCGGGCTCGTTCTGGTGGGGGTAGGCATTTGGGCATTCACGCAGTGGCGCCTGAAACGCACTCTGCGCGTCCTGGTATTCCCTGATGGTTTGGTGCACACCAGGGGTGCCAAGACCAACGTATTTCGCTGGGACGAGATCGAGTCGGTCTGGGAGAGCGCGCAGAAGGCGCGCCCCACCAGCAGGACTGTCTATCGTGCCTACACCATCGTCGACCATGATGGCAGGAAGGCAGTGTTGACCGGCGATTTCGTAGGGGTGAAGGCGCTGGGAGACACTATCCAGCGCGAGGTCTCGGAACGTCTACTGCCGCACGCGCTTGAGGCCTTCGAGGCCGGGGAGACGGTGCGCTTCGGCAAGCTCAGTCTCAGCAATGAGGGACTGAGCAATGGCCGGGAGACCGTCCCGTGGGACCAGGTAGAGGAGGTTAAGCTCGAACGGGGCACTATCACCGTCCGCAAAGAGGGCAAATGGCTGAGTTGGGCCAACGTGACGGTCGGCGGCACGCCGAATGTGTTTGTGTTCCTGACAATGGTAGACCGGATCGTCGGCGTCCAGCACTAGAGAGGCTGTCGTGCCCGCACATATTGGTGCGGACTGCCATAGTGGCAGCACCGTACGTGAGGCTGCGATGAAGCGCCTGTCTGTGACCCTTGTCGGTTTCGTGCTTGCGGGCGTGGTTTTCGCGGCTTGCTCCAAAACGGGGGCACCGTCCGCGACACCCGAACACACCAAGGAGCCGACCGCTGCCGCGACGGTCACGCAGCCCGCCGCACCGACGGCGAGTGCAACGCCGTCACAAACGGCGACGCCATCGAGCACGCCTACCTCTACACCAGAACCCGGCAAACAGGTCCTGATCCAGTATGCGTGGTGTTGCGGCGATGGCGTCAGTTACGTCCACCTGTTTTTTCTCGGATACGCCGCTCCGCGCTTCATTCTGTACGTGGACGGCCAACTGGTGCTCCGCGAAGGACATCACAGCAATCTGTACCAACGGGCTGGGGATGAGTTTTGGGGAGAAGGATACATTTTCACTGAAGCGAAGCTCTCAGAAGCCGAGATGTGCAATCTGCTGGGGCGCATCACGGACGCCGGGTTCTTCGAGATCGCGGCAGATGCCAGAGACCTATTCGACCCTTCGCCTGCCCTCTACACCTTTGACACCGAGCACGGCTGGCCGCTCTTCGGCGAAGGCTCACCTAATCCCAGCATCGTGGTCAACGGCGATCCGGCGGGGCACATGACCATCCTGGACGATTGGCTCGACTATCTCCAGCCAGGGATGGCCGGTGTCCACGACATGCTTGATACCTATCGTCCCCCAGGGCTGGTGCCTTACACCACCGACCGGGTGGCGCTGTTCATCGGTCGGGGGCCTGCAGCGGCAGCAGATGACGACGAGGGGAGAGAGCCGTGGCCTGTTGAACTCCCCCCGCTGGCCGACCTGTATGCGGAAGCCGGTCCGTTTGGGGCTGACAGCCTTGACGAGGGGGAACGGGCCATCCTGGTCGAAGGCAAGCCCGTCCCGGCACTGCTCAGGCTTTTTGACAACCGGATGCGCGGTCGGCGGTTTACGGATGGAGAATGGAACTACTACGTTGTCGCCCGACCTCTGCTGCCGCACGAGACAGCGGAGATCCTGCGCCAACCACAGTTGGTCAACCCTGAATCGGTGCTCGACTCTTTCACGCTGCCTTTCGACTGCGAGGCATAGCCAATTTGCTAGCGACCGGTGTCAGCCGCCGGTCAGTCTTCGCTCTCCGTCGGGAGCGTCCATAAGAAGCGCTGCTCGTCTTCGGAGGCCACAAACCAGATTTGCCCGTCCGTATCGACGGTGATTGCCTGGGCATCCAGCGCAGCTGCGGGCAGCAGTGTCTCACCGTCAAGGCGGTAGATCGCGCCATCCCAGAACAGCCAGCCGGTGCCCGCGCCGTCAAACACGAGTTTCTTCATTGGCGCAAACCACCAATCGGATTCGGCAACCACCGACCAGTCTCCATCACGCACACGGTAGAGGTAAGCCGGACCGTCGCAGCTCGCGCCACCGCAAAGTTGGTAGAGCAGCCAGACATCGCCTGCAGGGTCAACCGTGATCTCAAGCACGTGCCCAAAGTTGTGTTCGAAAAGCAATGGCTCAGGCAATGTGAACTGCGCCCATTGCCCACTGGCCGGGTCGTAGCGCCAGATGTCGTCGTTGGCCCCGACCCAGATGCGCCCGGCACCATCCTCCACGACTGCCGACACACACTCTTCGCCGACCGGGGCTGGCGATTCGCTCCACTGCCACTGCCCGACATCGAACCAGCGCACACCCTGTCCCCCGACAGGCCCCGGCCCCGAGTAATCGCACACACCAACCCAGGTCAGTGGGCCGTCGGCGGTGGTTTCGATAGCATACGCTCTCCCACCAGAGTCGGGATCATGAGCCTCCATGCTCATATCTTCGGCGGTGAACGCATACCAGAATCCGTTCCGCTGCACACGTACGTCTTCTGCAGTCGACAACCACAGGGAACCGTCGGCTCCCGTGTGAACGCCACGGCGCACCGGTGACCACCAGGTGGCTTCCAGCGAGACGGGCGTCCAGCCGTCTTCGATATCGTAGACGGTCCAGGCGCCGCCGTCCCAGGAGGCAATCTCGCTGGTATCTCCGCTGACGACCCAGGACTGTCCAAAGTCGTCCACGCCTATCAGCGCCCCCTCGACGTAGGACAGAACGACTTGCAGGGTGTCGCCCTCCGGGTCCAGACGGGCCACCGTCCGCCCGTCGTGCAGCCAGACTGACCCGTCGGGGAGCGTGCGCAGAGCGATCGACTCGCCGAGTAAGGAATCGCCAATCGGGGTGACGCGCTCGAACGGCGCTGTCGTCCTCTCCTCCGCCGTCGGTGTGGGTGACGGGCCGGGGGTCGCGGTTGGAATAACCGGCTGGCTGACCTGCCCGGCATCCCACAGGATGATCGTCCCATCGTAAGACCCCGAGGCGAGCATTGTTCCGTCTGGAGACCAGGCCACACTGCCCACCATGGCACTGTGTCCCTCAAGGTCACGAATGCGTTCCCCCGCTTCGAAGGCTCCATCACTTGAGGGGGAAGCGGCCCAGATGACCACCGTCCCGTTCAATTCAACAGTAGCGAGCCGATCCCCATCTGGAGACCACGCCACGTCGAAGATCACCGACGCGCCTACGCCTGGGCCCGCCTGGAGCGTGAGGACCTGCTCGCCTGACTGCACGTCCCACACGATGACCACGCCGTCCAATGCGGCTGAGGCCAGCCTCGCGCCGTCGGGCGACCAGCCCAGGGCCGTCACCATGGACGTATGTCCCTCAAGCCTGTGTATTTCGCCACCAGACTCTGCGTCCCAAAGGACCACGGTCTGATCTTGAGAGGCGGAGGCGATCACTCCCCCGTTCGGCGACCAGGCCACGTTTCTCACTTCGCGATCGTGTCCCCGGAACCTCTCCACCTGGCGGCCCGTCTGGGTATCCCACACGATCACCGTCCGGTCACCCGACGCAGAGGCCAGCCTGTCTCCGCCGGGTGCCCAGGCGACATCGCTCACACCGTCGTCGTGCCCTTCAAGCGTGAGGAGCCGTTCACCGGATTGCGCGTCCCAGATACTGACCCCTTCGTCTTCCCACCCGGCTGCGGCCAGCGTGCGTCCGGTTGGTGCCCACTCCACGTCCTCAATCGCAGAGGCGTGCCCTTCGAGGGTGTTCAGCAGCCGTGCCGTCACTCCCTCACCCGCATCGGACACGGCCCACACAAGCACTGACCCTCCCGTGTCACCGGAGGCCAGAAGCGCCCCATCTGGCGACCAGGCAACGCTCATGGCCGGCTTGCTGTGCCTGTCTAACGTGCGGACAAGCGTACCCAGCTCCGCATTCCACAGCCACAATCTGTCGAACGATGCAGCAGCCAGATTGGCTCCGCCAAGACCCGCGCCAGCTTGAGCCGGAAGCCAGGCCAGACTTAGCACGCCTTCGCCATGCCCCTCCAGCACTTGCAGCGGGGTAGCAGCGTCGACGGTGTCGCCAGCGGGCGCAGTCGCGGCCCATACAAGCAGCTTGCCGTCCCACCCTCCGGAGGCCAGCATGGACCCATCTGGCGACCATCCGACGCTGGCTACCCCCTCGGTGTGTCCTTCCAGCGTCCGAAGCGGCTGTCCGGTGGCCGCGTCCCATACGATCACCATCTGGTCACCTGACGCCGAAGCGAGCCTGTCACCATCCGGCGACCAGGCTACACTGTAAACGTCGGCGGAATGGCCTTCGAGCGTTTGCAGCCGCGTGCCTGTCTCAGCGTCCCATAAGATCACGGTCTCGTCCCAGGCTCCAGACGCCAGCATGGTGCCATCCGGCGACCACACCACGCTATCTACCGGGGAGGTGTGCCCTTCTAGCGAGAGCAGTCGCTTGCCCGTGTCTACGTCGTACACGGCCAGTGTCTCATCCCAGGTGGGGTAGGCCAGCTTTGTCCCATCTGGAGCCCACGTCACGCTGTTCACAGTGGCCGGAAGCTCCCACTTGGGAGGGTGACCTTCCAGCGTCTGCAACACCTCGCCCGCGCGCGCGTCCCACACGGCTACCGTGTCCTCGTCCTCGCCTGCCGCTAACCTTCTGCCGTCTGGAGACCACGCCACACAACCCGCTGCGCCTCTCTCCACACCGGCCCACACTTCCTCAAGTGTGTCTGACCGATATACGTACAAACCGGTGGCGCTCGCCACGGCCAGATAGTTCCCATCGGGTGACACTGCAACCTGCTTCAACGTCCCCCTGCCCAGCCGGGCCAGTGCGCCGTCGGGAGCTGGCACCAGAGGGGGTGTGGGTGTGGGCGTGGCCGTCGCGGCGGTGGTGGGGGATGGCAGGGCGACAGCCCCCTCCTCCGGCGGGGTCGCCGGTGCCAACGCACGGCATGCCAGCAGCAGCGCCGTCACAAGTGAGCCGGTCACCCCCAGCAAGAGCGTCCTTCGTTTGAACATAGACCACCCCGGCGAACCATTCTATGCACCCAGCCATAGAGGCTATAGGCAGTATACAGCAATAGCGCCGCCAAGTGGAATCAGTTGTGTTCTGTTTCAGCCCTCCTGGACAGAAAGCCCTACTCGACCGACGCCAACCCACTTTCAAATCGCTATCCGTTCGTATACACTGAGAGGAGAGTCTCCGTAATTCCCGGGCGTGGTCTGTCCAAAAACGGCCGACGATGTACAAGCGAATGAATGGAAGGAAATATGAAATTCGGCTTCTTCGACGACCAAAACCGCGAATACGTCATCACTCAACCTGACACGCCTCTGCCCTGGATCAACTACCTGGGCAGCGAGTCCTACTTCGGGTTGATCTCCAACACGGCGGGCGGGTATTCCTTTTATCAAGACGCCCGGCTGCGACGGATCACGCGCTACCGCTATAACAACATCCCCTCCGACACAGGCGGGCGCTACGTCTATCTGCGAGACAACGCCAGCGGAGACTACTGGTCGCCGACGTGGCAACCGACGCGCACCGATCTGGATGCCTACACCTGCCGACATGGGATGGGCTATACCACCATCACCTCTGAGAAAGCGGGGATTGAAGTCTCCCTGCGCTATTTTGTCCCGCCCGGCGAGACCCTTGAAATCTGGCAGGTGTCCCTGGTCAACCGACGGGGTGCCCCCGCCGACCTGTCTGTTTTCTCATTCATCGAGTTTGCACTGTGGGACGCATGGGACGACCAGACAAATTACCAGCGCAACTTCAATACAGGGGAAGTCGAAGTCGAGAATGGCGTGATCTACCACAAGACGGAGTACCGCGAGCGGCGCAATCACGTCGCGTACTTCGCCTGCTCGCACCCGCTGGCCGGGTTCGACACGCAACGCGAAGCCTTCCTGGGTCCTTATCGCGGTCTGCACGAGCCGCTGGTCGTCGAGTCCGGCTCGTCGGCGGACTCCATCGCACACGGGTGGGCGCCGGTCGGCTCGCACCACGTGAAGGTCTCCCTGGCACCCGGAGCAGAGGAGCAGGTGGTTTTCCTGCTCGGCTACCACGAGAACCCGGATAAACAGAAGTTCGACCCACCCGACTCGTCAACGGTCAATAAACAGGCTATCCGACCTCTCATCGAAGCGTATACACGACCAGAGAAAATCGACGCGTCCTTCGCCGCGCTGCGCGCCACCTGGGACGATTTGCTGGGGCGCTTCCAGGTTGAGACGCCAGACGAACACACCAACCGCATGGTCAATATCTGGAACGCTTACCAGAACATGGTCACTTTCAACATGAGCCGGTCGGCGTCATTCTTCGAGTCTGGGGTCGGGCGGGGCATGGGGTTCCGCGACAGCAACCAGGACTTGCTGGGCTTCGTCCACATGGTGCCAGAGCGCGCCCGCCAGCGCATCCTTGACCTGGCGGCCACACAATTTGAAAGCGGCGGTGCCTATCACCAGTATCAACCGCTCACCCGGCGTGGCAACGATGCAGTGGGCGGCAATTTCAACGACGACCCGCTCTGGCTGGTGCTGGCGGCGGCTGCCTACCTGAAAGAAACGGACGACTGGTCTATTCTCGACGAGCAGGTGCCGTTTGATAACCGCCCCGGCAGCGAGAAGCCATTCTACGACCATCTGAGGAGGTCGATTCAATACACGCTGGACCGGCTGGGGCCGCACGGCCTGCCATTGATCGGGCGGGCAGACTGGAACGATTGCTTGAATCTCAACACGTTCAGTTCGGAACCCGGCCAGTCCTTCCAGACTGCCGACTCGAAGGACGGCAAAACGGCGGAGTCCGTGTTCATCGCCGGGCTGTTTACCTTGGCTGCCAGGGAGTTTGGCGAGATTGCAGCGCGCGGAGGCCATCCTGACGACAGGTCCTGGGCTGACGAGGCAGCGGCGGCGATGGCCGATACGATCCAGCGCGACGGGTGGGATGGCGAATGGTTTTTGCGCGCCTACGACCATTTTGGCGACAAGATTGGCTCGCAGGATTGTGAGGAGGGCCAGATTTTCATCGAGCCACAGGGTATGTGTGTCATGGCCGGGCTGGGGATGGAGGATGGTCGCGCCCGGCAGGCGCTCGACTCGGTGAGAGAACGGCTCGCCACGCGGCACGGTATCGTCCTGCACCAGCCAGCTTATACGCGCTACTATCTCCATCTGGGTGAGATCGGGTCGTATCCGCCCGGCTACAAAGAGAACGCCGGGATCTTCTGCCACACCAACCCCTGGATCATGATCGCCGAGACCTTGCTGGGGGACGGGAACACCGCACACGACTATTACTTGCGGATCAACCCTTCTGCACGGGAAGAACTCTCTGAGGTGCACCGTTGCGAACCCTACGTCTACGCCCAGATGATCGCGGGGAGGGACGCCCCGACACACGGGGAGGCCAAGAACTCGTGGCTGACCGGCACGGCGGCCTGGAACTACGTCGCCATTGCGCAGTGGATACTGGGCATCCGTCCCACTCACGATGGATTGGAGATCGCCCCCGTTTTCCCTGACCATTGGGAGGGCTTCAGTGCCACGCGTATCTTCCGGGGAGCAGCTTACCACATCACCGTAAAGCGTGGGGGAACGGGTGAAACCCTCTCGTCGACGGTTGACGGTCGGCGGCTTGACGGCAGCGTCGTGCCCCCCGCGCCTGCCGGAAGCGACGTTCAGGTGGTGGTGACGCTAAGTTCATCCAACCGCTCGTCCCAAGCATAGTATGCAGTGAACCTGTCTCTGAGCAGCTTTCGCGCGTGCGAATTTGTCCTGCAATAGCGCCACAAACGTGTGATTACCAACAATACGCACAAGCTCGCCCATCCGTCTGCGCTGGCTTCCTTAGGAAGGACAGCGTTTCACGCAGAGCCTGAACAACCTTGTCAGAACACTGATCCACCTGAGGGAGGAAGATGGGGTCCAGTTGACTCTTTTGGCAATCTGGAAGTATCAGGCCCCCGATTGCGGAGCGTGCAACCGGGGGTCTTCAGTATGTAGTTGAAGCCACCAATCGAGCGTCAGTTCCTGGCGGATTTGTCGTCGACCAGTTCTGCCGGTTCTGCTTGTTTCTCGTGCATCGGCTGCATCTCGACGGCGATGGGTCGCTCGGTATCCTCGGCCTCCCGGCGGCGATAGGCACGGTCGACGAGCGCGCCGATAATCAGCAACGCCGCCACCGGCACCCCGATACGCAAAACGAACATCCCGACGACGATCAGAACATCCATGATCCCTGACATGGCGTACCTCCTAAAAACAGGTCTTTGGCGCGCAGGCACTCAGGCCGCGCGCCCGCGATTATCATCCGTGCTGGCTCCCAGGATCGGGTGGACCGCATAACATCAGCCTCCTGGAAGGGGTAATGCCACATCGTCCACTTTGACCACCTGGGTGAGGTGAAACACCTCGCACGTGAAGCACTCCTCTGGCAGTTCGTTACCGGACAATTGCAGCGCCATCCAGCATGGGACGTTGGGTCGCCGGTAGGCCGGACAGGATTCCCGAACAGCCGGGTCGCAGTTCTTTACCTCCCAACACTGCGGACTGAGCCTGTATCCCTGATGCGCCGCCTCGCTTTTCTCCTCCTCAATCGACTGGCGACGCGCGCTGAGGGTGCGGGAGACAAGCTCGCCGATGCCGACAGTCACCAGCAGGGGAACCAGGATGCGCAAGGCAAAAAACCCAACGATTGCTGCTATCTCCTGCCAGTTCATACTGCTTTCCCTTTAAATAGCCATGGCAATGGGCAATTGTTCCACTCTCAGATTAAGGGAAATGACTCCTGAAATTCATCGGGGTACCCTCCCATTTTCCTATGGGAGGGTTTACCCACGCGAAATATGGATATTTGCGGCGTGGAAAGAGGCGGGGCGGTAAGTGCTGACGGAGGCGGCAGCCAACCGTCAGTCGAGGTCGATCAGGCCCTTGCGGATGGCGTACTTGACCAACTCCGTGCGCGAGTGGAGGTTGAGCTTGTTCATGATGTTCTCGCGGTGGCGCTCGACGGTCCTGACCGAGATGCTGAGTTGGTCGGCGATCTCCTGGTTCATAACTCCCTCGGCGATGAGCGTCAGTACTTCGTGCTCGCGCGGGGTCAGGTCGGGGATAGGGGCGGCACTGGCCTCAGACTGGCTGCGCTGGAGAAAATCCCCGACGAGCGTGGTTGCCAGCACCGGGTCGAGGTAGACCTGCCCGCCGTTGACGACCTCGATGGCGTGGATGAGGTCGGTGGGCGCGGCCCGCTTGGGCACGTAGCCCAGCGCGCCCGCGTGGAGCATCTGGAAGAAGTAGCTCTCGTCCTCGTGGATGGTCAGCGCCAGCACCTTCGTCTCCGGACAGCAGTCCACGATGGCCCGCGTGGCCTCGATGCCATTCATGTCCGGCATCGTCAGGTCCATCAGCACCACGTCCGGGCGCAACTGCTGGGTCAGTTCGAGCGCCTGGCGGCCATTCTCAGCCTCGCCCACGATTTCGATACCCTCCTGAGCACCGAGCATCATGCGCAGCCCGGTTCTGACAATCTCGTGGTCATCTGCTATGAGCACGCGGATAGCTGTCATCACCGATCCTCTGATTCCACCGTTCCGTCGGGCACGTTGACGCGCAGGCAGACCCCTTCGCCCGGCGCGGATTCGACGGTCAGGTCGCCACCGGCCAGCGTGGCCCGCTCCTGAATGCCGACCAGCCCCCACGCCAACCCCGCGCCGGGCCGCAGCCTTTCCTCAACGTCAAAGCCGCGACCGTCGTCGCACAGTACCAACGTGACTGCCCCCGCCGTATATTCGAGTTGCAGCGTGGCCGTCTTGGCATTGGCGTGCTTGACCACGTTGTTAAGACCTTCCTGCGCGATGCGGAACAACGTCGTCTCCGCCTCCGGCAGCAACCGGCGCGGCGCACCTATCACCTCAAAGCTGAATTCAGTTGGGCTCCGGCGGTTGATCTCGTCGATGTGCCAGCGCAGGGCGGCCACCAGGCCCAGGTCGTCGAGTTGGGAAGGGCGCAAGTAGTTGATGAGGTGGCGCAGTTCACCGATCGCGTGGGTGCACATATCGCGCAGTTCGGCCACCCGCGCGGCGGCCTGCTGGGGCGCGTCGTGGATAAGCTGTCCGACGCTGCTCATGCCCAGCGCCAGCCCGGTCAACGTCTGGCCGGTTTCGTCGTGCAACTCCCTGGCAATACGCTGCCGCTCCGCTTCCTGGGCGGCGGTGATGCGCTGCAGGAGTTCGCCTCGCCGGGCATCGCGCAGGCGCGTTTCGTGTATCAGCAGGGCGTTCTCGATGGCGATTGCCAGCTGCCGGGCCAACACTTCGATGGTGGGCGCTTCAGTCGAGGACAGGTACGGTCCGTAGGAATCCGTCTCAAGCACGAGGTAGCCCAGCGTCGTGTCGCGCGTCTGGAGCGGCAAGGCCACGAACTGGATGTCATGGGCTTGCTCATGGTCCTTTGAATTGGGCGGTGAGTCCCTGTCGCGGCTGACTGCACGGGTCACGTCCTCACCTTTATCCGAAATCCACACAGGGGCCAAGTCTGGGAGTTGTTCGATGGAGAAACCCAGCTTCTCGATCCAGTCCGAGAGGGTCTTCTGATCTGCATACCCATACGAAGCATGCACGGGGATCGCGCGCCCGCCAGTCTGGGTCACGATCGATCCAGCTCTGACCGGCTCTATGATGGCGACAATCCTGGCGATGGCTTCGTGCAGCAGGGGGACGAGGTCCAACGGCGTGGTCAGCAGCCGCGAGGCCTCATAGAGAAGGGAGAGTTCGCGGGCGGCGGCCTGGAACTCGCGGTTGAGCTGCACGAGCATCTCCTGGCCGCGCCGCTCGGCCTCACGGGCTTCCTCCAACCGTAATTGGCTTTCAGCCTGGAAGGCGCGCAAAACGCATATCATCGAGAAGGCGACCACGCCAGCCATGCTGGCCCGCAGCACCTGTACCGGAAAGCCCACCAGCCGCAGGAAGGTATCCGTGTTGATAAACATCGAGGGGAAGATGATGCTGGGTGGGGCAAAGGCTTGCCCGACGACGGCATACCAGATAAAGGCTGTTGCCGACCAAGTCAAGCCTCGACAGTACGGTTCCATGCCCTGGGACCGGAAAGCACGACGCTGTTGGACGAGCGCCAGGCTGGTCAGCGTGCCGCCGGGGATGCACAGCGAGTAGCGAGCCAGCACGTCGGCGGCTCGCAACCACTCGGCCGGGCTGGGCGAGTAGATGAAGCGCACTAACGCCACCTGTGCCAGGTACGCCACGGCCCCCAGGATTGCCACACGGGCGGCAAATTGGGGCCGGTTTTGGACGCGCGGCAACAGTCGCACGCCAAAAACCAGCAGGAACAAGAAGGAAGTCGCCAGGATCGCCACGCGGACCCAATCGAACCACAGGGGGGTGGGTTGGCCCGCGTTGATGATGAACATCTCTATCCACTCGTGGCCACCGTGAACGAGGCCGAAGGCCGCCAGCAGCCAGGCCCCGCGCGCCAGGCTCAACTCGGAAGCCTGCCGGGACTCCAGGGCCACGGCCAAACCCATGACGAAGAAAGCCAGCCCGTAAAAGAAGTAGACGTAGACCAGGTTTTCGGTGAAGAAGGTCGTTGGACTAACCATGCCAATGCCTTAAGCGTCCACGCGCGTCAGCGGGGCGCTCCGTCTGCAATCCAGACGATGACCGTCGCCAACTCGTCGCCCGATAGCTGGCCTGGATGGTCGCGGGCCGCCTGCACCAGCACCAGGGCGCTGCTGGCCGGGTCGCCGGGCACGACGACGGGGCCGGGCGGGGCGCCGCTCAGGATGGCATCGTAGTCGGTCAGGTCGAGCGCGCTCCCGGTGCCGTGGCACTCGCCACATTCGGCGCGCAACAGTGGCCCGACGTCCGCGCGCCACGTCGGCGCGGGAAGGGACGGGGCCGCTCCCACGGTTGCCGGGGCGGCAGGCAGGGGAACGACTGCGTCCGCGCCCCCCTTTTCGACGGGCTGCCGCTCGCCGTGCGTGATAACCGCCGTCTCCTCGAAGCTGACGAAGAACCCGATGCCACCCGCCAGCGCCAGCCCTGCCAGGGCTGCCACCGGGAAGAATATCCGCTTGCGACGGCGGGTAGCCATCATATCGAGCGGCAGGCGATCCCGCCCCGCCATGATCGCATCCCACTCGATGCCATGATAGCGTATCTGTTGCGGTTCGGTCAGCACGCCGGTGAAGATGCTCCAGTTTCGCTGCTGGATCACCACGTGCCAGACGTGCCACCCCACCCCCACGATCAACACCAGCAGGGCCTCGCTGCCGTGCGCCCGCTTGGCGGCAGGGATGATTTCCCCGGTCAGGAAACGGGTGATGGCGATAGGATTCCACATCGCCAGCCCGGTCACGACCAGCACCAGCACGCTCCAAACGACCGCCCAATAGAGCAGCTTTTCGTAGTAGGTGAAACGGCCCATGTCTGGCGGGTCGTCGGCGCGGCCCAGACGGTGCCGCAGCCCGTGCAGCAGGTCGCGCAGGTCGCTCCTCAGCAGCAGCACGTGCGGGGGCAGGCGTAAAACGTAGAAACGGTAAGCAGTGTCGAGCGCATGAAAGAGCGCCACTCCCATCAGCAGTATGGCCGCCGCCCGGTGAATTTGCCGCGCCGCCTGGATGCCACCCAGCCAGCCGATCAGCGTGATGGAGAGGGGCGACTGAGCGAATTTCTGCGGGAGGCCGGTGAGGAGCAAGACCCCCACAGCCAGCATCAAAACCAGGTGCTCCAGCCGGTGGAACCAGTCGAAGCGCTGGAAGACACGGTCTACCCGCACGATGCGGTCACGTATGATAAGGCGATTGAAGGGTTCGTTCATCTTCCTCGGACCCACTTGCGGGCCAACCGCCACAGCCCGCCAACGACGTCGGCGGCGACGACAGCACCCAACAGCACCCCGGCTGTGGGTAGCAGCGTCGCGTAAAACTCGCCTACATGGTACACGATGGGATTGTGATCGGGCGAGGGGATGTAGTGGCTGGCCCAGGCCGCCGGAAAGTGCTCTCCGGCGGCGGGATGGCATTGCTGGCAGGTAGTCAGTAGATTCTCACGCACGACCGGGCTGGCGGGATCGTCCACCGGCTTGATGTCGTGGATACCATGGCAGTCGATGCAGATGGCCTCGTCGGGGGGATTCTGTGGGGACCGAGGTTCGAAGAGCGTGGTCGTCGTGCCGTGAAAGTCGGCCACGTACGTCTCGACCACCGCCGTCGAGATGCCATAGGGGTCCATGCGCTCCGGATCGGCGTGGCAGCCCGCGCATATGTCCGGTGAAGCGAGCCGGAAGCCAGCGGTCAGCGGGTCGGCGATATTGTGGACGCCGTGACAATCGACGCAGGTGGGCACGTCGGGGTTGGCGGTCTCCAGCAACGCCGCGCCGTGGACGCTCTCGCCGTATTGCTCGTAGATCGTCGCGTGGCAGCGGCTACACGTCTGGGGGATGCTAGCGGCATGCTCGTCTGGCGACACAACCTCGTGTGCACCGTGGCAATCGGTACAGATGGCGGCATCCCTCCGCCCACTTGCCAGCGCACGCTGGTGGACGCTGTCGAGCTGCGCCTGGTACTGGGGAAGGTGGCAATCCTGGCACAACGTGTAGTGGGTCAGTTGGAAATCGCGCAGGCTGGCGTCAAATCGCGCCGGGTGGGGGTAGCCATCATAGTCGCGGTGGCAGTCGACGCAGGTGAGACCGGCCTGCCCGTGCACCGAACCGGCGAAGCCCTGCACATCCACCATCAGGGGCAGCGTTTCGCCGCTGGGCAGCGTCATGTGCAGGTGCTCCGAAGAATGGCAAAACAGGCATTGCTCCGCACCCTCCTGCGCGCGCGCCGAGCCAGCAGGCGACATCGCCAGGGCTGCTTTCGTCGGCGACAGAACCAGCACTCCGCCAAGAATGGTCATTATCAGGCCACGTACAGATGGGCTTTGCACAAGGTCTCCCTGTCGATCAGAGGCGCAGAATCTTCAGCGCCTCACGTGGCAACAATCATACATCGAAGGTGACGCCTGGCACAGAGCGTATTTGCGCGCGAGTCCTGCTTTGGAACCTACGCTGAGGGGCACAGATAAGCTCTATGAGCCTTAACTCCAGGCTCATGGTCAATCACTACCGCTTTTCTTCTTCTACCAGGGGGAATAGAAAAGCAAAACAGCCTCAAGTCCAGGCTCGTGGCAATTTGTGTCGGTGCCTGCAAATCCGCCACGAGTTGCTCAATTCGATCCTTGACATCTTGACAGTTCTTCCAAACTATCGTAAGCTAAGAGCGTAACCTGTAGAATAGCTCTACAGTTGTACTATAGCACCAATTTTGAGTGGGTGCTTCACCGTGCTGCCGGGGGAGACTCTTCTGTGAACCAGAGGCGAGTGGATAGGCGACGGCTGTACCAGCAGATCGCCGAGAACATAGAAGAACTCATCTTAGACGGAACCTACCCTCCTGGGTCGCGTCTCCCAGCCGAGCAAGAATTAGCCGACCAGTATGAGGTCAGCCGCAACGTCGTCCGCGAGGCACTCAAGAGCCTGAAGGAGCTTGGGTTGGTCTCGATCCGAACCGGCAGCGGTACTTACGTGCGGCAACCCACCACCCAGCCCGTTTCCGAGGCGCTGCACCGCTTCTTGCGCCACAACACGGACGGCTTCTCAATCGCGCACTTCTACGAGATTCGCCGCATGTTAGAGCCGGACAGCGCTCGCCTGGCGGCTCAACGGGCTGACGAGGCGGATTTGCAGGCCATTCAGTCGGCGTTGAACAGCATGAAGGAACACCGCGAGGATCGTGAAGCCTGGACCGACGCCGACCTTGAGTTTCACCTGGCCGTCGCCGCCGCGACCCACAATCCGCTGGTGCGCAGCATCCTCCACCCCTTGATGAACCCTCTCCGCAAGGTGATCGCGGCGGGCCAGGTCGACCCATCCGGCACGCAGGCAGGGCTGGAAGCCCACCAACAGATATTCACCGCTATCGAGCAAGGCAACCCCGAGGACGCCCACCAGAGCATGCTCGATCACTTACTCGACTCGGAACAGCGGCTCTCCGCGCTGGGTTTCAAGCCCCAGGACCAGATTTGAGAGGCGACTTCTGAGGGAAGGTTATCCGCATCGCAGGCAAGCTGGCTGGCTTACAGCCATAGGTTTCAAGGAGGGATGGTATCGAAAAGAGCCAGGAACCGTTTATCAAGTAGCTTGTAGCCACAAGCCCATTTCTCGAAGGAGGATCAAGAGAATGACTCGCAAGTACTTCTCGCTATTGCTCGTGCTGACTGTGGCCGCGCTCGTTCTGGCAGCATGCGGTGGCGGCGAGCCAGCAGTTGAAGAGGAGCCTGCGGCGGAGGAAGAGGCCGAAGAGGCTGCGCCTGCCGAAGAGGCTGAAGAGGAGATGGCCGAAGAAGAAGAGATGGCCGAGGAGGAGATGGCCGAAGAGCAGTTGGTCATCGGCCTGGTGCAGATTGACCTGAGCCATCCGTTCCACCTGGGCGAGGTCGAGGGAGCCAAAGAGGCCGCCCGGCGTCACGGGTTCGAGTTGCGCGTGACCAGCGGCGAAGGCGACGTCAACAAGCAGATTGAAGCCTTCGAAAACCTGGTCAACGAGGGTGTGGACGCCATTTCGGTCAACTTCATCGACATCGACGCCTTCGGTCCCGCGCTCGAAAAGGCCGAAGAGGCCGGGATTCCGGTGGTCTGCCTGCACAGCTCTGCGCCAACCTGCGTCACCGAGCTTGGCTTTGACGAGTGGTTCACCGGCAACTCGGTGGGCGAGTACGCCGTCACACTCCTGCAAGAAGACGAGTGCTGGGCGGATGGTAGCTGCGAAGTCGCCAACATCCAGGGGTTGCTGGGCCAGGGCCTGAACGAGGCCCGCAGCGGCGGCTTCACCGACATCATGGACCAGTATGAAGAAATCACCGTGGTGTCTCAGGAACCCACCGACTGGCAGCCTGAAAAGGCCGTGGCTGCCATGGAGAACTGGCTGGTCGCCTACCCGAACCTGGACCTGGTTTACGGCAACAGCGACGGCCTGACCGTACCCGCTGCCCAGACAGCCCAGGCTGCTGGCCGGGACGACATCATCTTCACGTCGGTAGACGGCAGCGACTTTGCCCTTGAGGCCATCCAGGACGGCGTGATGCGCTCCAGCTTCCTGTACGCGCCTGAGTATGCTGGCTTCTGGAAGGCCTGGGTGCCCTACCGCGCCGCCCAAGGCGAGGACCTACCCGACGAAGTCCTGATCAAGGGGGTCTTGGTCAACGACGAGAACGTGGACCAAATCCTCGAACTGGTCAAGGACGAAAAAGAGAATATCACGGAGTTCGAGTTTGAGAAGACCCTGCCAGAGTTGATCGACATCTACATGCAGTAGTCGTCGACTGGGGCAAAACTAGCCGAGGAGAGGGCCGGCCTCGTGGACCGGGCCGGCCCTCTCCCCACACAGACTCACATATTACCCAAGCTGGATCAGGTTGCAAACTTATGCCAGAAACAGAGACCGACAGCCGACCCATCCTAGAAATGCGGGGGATGACCAAATGGTTCCCCGGCGTTCTGGCGCTCGACCACGTCGACTTTAGCGTCAATCGCGGCGAGATTCACTCGGTGATCGGCCAAAACGGCGCTGGTAAGTCCACGCTGATGAAAATCCTGGCCGGTGACTACACGGCCAACGAAGGGCAAATGCTGATCGACAGCGAACCGGTGACATTCAGCTACCCTCGCGAGGCCCGCGCGCGCGGCATCGCCATCGTCTACCAGGAATTGAGCCTGCTCCCTAACCTGACCGTGGCCGAGAACATTTTCCTGGGCCGGGAGAAGGGGCGCTACCTCGTCGTCATAGACGATGCGACAATACAAGAGGAAGCCCAACAGGTGCTCGACCAGCTGGGCGTGCACGGCATTGACGTCGGTCAAAGGGTGGAAGACCTGCCCCTCGCGCAGCAGCAATTGGTGGAAATCGCCAAGGCGCTGTCTTACAAGCCGCAAATCCTGATCCTGGACGAACCGACGGCGGCGCTGACCCACGAGGACGCCGACCGGTTGTTCGAGATATTGAAGCGGCTCAAGTCGCAGGGCATCGCGATTATTTACATCACGCACCGCCTGAAAGAGATCATCCAGCACTGCGACCGGGGCACCATCCTGCGCAATGGCAAGCTTATCAGGACCCTAGACATCAAAGACACCACCGAGGAAGAGCTCATCGAGTTGATGATCGGCCAGGAGATGGAGAGTTTCTTCCGGCACGGCGGGCAGGACCGGCCAGGCGACCACGATACGTTGCTGGAGGTCCAAAACCTTTACATCGGCGATCGCGTTCGGGACGTGAGCTTCCAACTGCGGCGCGGCGAGATTGTCGGCATTACCGGCCTGTTGGGAGCCGGGCAAAACGAGCTGGCCCGCACCTTGTTTGGCATTCAGAGGCACGTGCGGGGCACCATCCTGCGCGACGGCCAACCCGTGTCCATACCCTCGCCACAGGCCGCCATAGATCTGGGTATCTGCCTGCTGACGGAGAACCGCAAAGAAGAGGGCCTCTTTTTGGACATGAGCGTCAAAGAGAACATCACCATGCCCTCGCTGCCCAAGCTCATCTGGTCGAGGGCACTGCCCATGCTGGCGAATGCGCGGGAACGGCAGGCAGCCCAGACTTTCATCGACAAGGTGAACGTGATATTACGCTCCCCCGACGCCAAAATGCGGACCCTGAGCGGCGGCAACCAGCAGAAAACTATCCTGGCCCGTTGGCTGCTGCGTGACCTGGAAATCCTGGTCTTCATCGAGCCGACGCGCGGCATCGACGTGGGCGCTAAGGCAGAAGTCTATCGCTACCTCGATTCGTTGGCCGAGGAGGGACGCGGCATCATCGTCATTTCGCCGGAGCTGACCGAAATTCTGGGGATCTCCGACCGCATCCTGGCGATGCACGAGGGCAGGTTGGTGCGAGAGTTCAGCGCCGCCGAGGCTACCGAGGAGCGCCTGCTCGCCGCCATTCAGGGAGCCACCATCAATAACAAGGAAGCAAAGAGCGATGGCAGTTACTCAAGAGACGCAAGTCCTGCGCGCACGCCCAACTGAGCAGGTCGCAGACTGGTTCAACCGGTTCGGCACCGTGCTGGTCATGGTGCTGTTCGTCATCGTCTTCGGCCTGACCACCGAGTATTTCCTGACGGTGCAGAATTTCCAAAACATTCTGCGGCAAGTCTCCATCACCTCGGTATTGGCTATCGGCATGACGATGGTCATTCTGATAGGCGGCATCGACCTGTCCGTCGGGTCGGTCGTGCTCTTCAGCGCAGCGGCGATGAACGGGCTGATCTTCAACGAGGTGCTGCCCACGGGCCTGGCGATTGCCGCCGGGGTGGGCGCGGCGGTGCTCATTGGGCTGGTCAACGGCGTTCTCATCGAGCAAGTCAAGATCAGCCCGGTGATCGTGACCCTGGGCACGATGGTCGCCGTCAGGGGCCTGGGCCAGATGATCCTGTGGATCAACAACTCGTGGCTGTGGGTGACTGAACCCATCTTCAACTACATCAAGACGAAATCCTGGCTCTTCGTGCCCGTTCCGGCGGTGATTATGTTCTTCCTGTACGTCATCGCCGCCATCGTCATGAAGCAGTCCATGCTGGGCCGCCACATCTACGCCATCGGCGGCAACGAACGGGCCGCCAAGCTCTGTGGGATTCCGGTCATCCGCACCAAAATCCTGGTGTACATGATCAGCGGCCTTTGCGCTGGCATCGCGGGCATTCTGATGTCCGCCCGTCTGAGCGCGATCAGCCCTGGCGTGGGGCAGGGCCTGGAGTTTGAGGCGATCACGGCGGTCATCCTGGGCGGCACCAGCCTGTCCGGCGGTGTGGGCCGGGTCGAGAAGACCATCCTGGGAGCGATCATCGTCGGGCTGGTGTTGAACTACATGACCATCAAGGGCATTTCGGCCCATTACCAGCGCGCGGTGACCGGCTTCATCATCCTGGCTGCGGCTTTTCTCGATCACCTGAGCCGCCGGAATGCGACCTGAGACGAGGCGTTTGACGATGAACCAACGGGCACAGAATCGCACGCTCAGAACCACGGTTGGCCGCGTCTTCCAGACGTATGGCCTGGCGTTGATGATCGCCATCATGGTTGTCGTCTTCGCCGCCCTCAACGAGAATTTCCTGACGCTCTCCAACTTCCAGAATATCCTGGAGCAGAACGCCGCGCTGATGATCGTGGCTGTGGGCGTCACCTTCGCCATCATCTCGACGGCCATTGACCTCTCGCCGGGGTCGGTCATCGCGCTGGTAGGCGTGATTATCGCGCTGGTGCACCGGGACACCGAGAGCATCGCGCTGGCGCTGGTCAGCGGTATGGCTGTGGCGCTGCTCATCGGGGCCTTCAACGGCGTGCTGATTTCCAGCGTCGGCATCAACCCGGTCATCGTGACACTGGCGGCCTTCATCTGGGCGCGCGGGCTGGCGCTGGCCCTGACCGAGAAGGACTCCATCGTCATCCAGAGCGGCTTCATCGGCTTCATGAACGAACGCTTCCTGGAGTTGATCTCGCCGCCGATGGTGCTGATCGTGCTGGCTTACCTGTTTGGCTTTTTCATGTTGAACAAGACCCGCCTGGGCCGCTACACCTACGCGCTGGGCGGCGACGAAGCCGCCGCCAAACAGGCAGGCGTGCCCACCGAGCTATACAAGATCGGCCTCTTCCTGTTCAGCGGCATCATGGTGGGCCTCGGCGCGATCATCACCGTCAGCCGCATGGGCGCTGCCCAGCCTAATGCCGTCTTTGGCCTTGAGTTGGACGCGATTGCGGCGGTCATCATCGGCGGCAACAGGCTTTCGGGTGGAGAAGGCGGCCTGCGACAGACAATCTTTGGCGTCATCTTCCTGGCTATCCTGAACAATGGGCTGAGCACCCTGGGCTTGCGCGATGCCTCATTCTATTTCTACAAAGGATTGGTCATCCTCTTTGCTCTCTTCTTCGAGGTGACCAGCCGCCGCATGCTCAGAGAGGCCAGAACGTCTTCGACGCTGGCTCAACCAGCCGCCGATTGATGCAAGCCGGATACCGAAGTAGGGGCGGTTCGCGAACCGCCCCTACTTCGACAGATTGCAGCCGGCACTTACCGACGATTAGAGGATTGACAGAGCACAAGCCTATCCTGGTGACACACATAGACGGAGTGGGCCATGCTTGAAGAGACCTATGGACATACGCCAGCGCACCGGGCCTTTGACCTGCTGGACGTGTACGGCGTTGGGTACGAGGAGGAGCGCGCGTCTCGCAAGAAAGTGCGCCTGGGGATCATCGGGGCAGGCGGTGTGACGCAGTCCAAGCACCTGCCCGCCATCTGGCGGCTGCGGACCATCTGGGAGCAAATCGAGGTTCCGGCGGTTGCCAAGCGCAACGAGCGCGACGGGCGTAAGGTGGAAGAAATGTACGGCTGTCGCTGGTACGCCGACTACGAGAAGATGTTGGACGAGGAGGAATTCGACGGGGTCATCGTCGCCACGCCCGACGACCTGCACTACGAGCACACGCTGGCCTGCCTGGAGCGCGGGCTGCCCGTGCTGGTCGAGAAGCCCATCGCCCGCTCGCTGGCTCACGCCGACGAGATGTGCCGCCTGGCCGACGAGAAGAGCCTGGTGCTGATGACCGTCGCCAACAAACGCTACTCGCCGCCCTACCGCCGGGCGAAGCGTTTCATCGACGACGGCCCGGTCAGCGACCCGGCGCTCTACGTCGCCAAGTTCAACCTCGGCTACGACTACGTGTGGATTCTGGAGCAAGGCACCATTCACATCTTCGACATCACCCGCTACCTGATGGGCGACGTCAGCAGCGTGCACGCGGTAGGTGTGAACAAGTACGACCGCAACCAGCTTGGCTATCCGGTGGATAACATCGCCATGACGCTGACGTTTGCCTCTGGCGCGGTGGGCAACATATACAGCAGCGCCACCGCTCTCAGTTTTAAGCCCTGGGAGCGTGTGGAGGTCTACGGGGACAAAACCTGGCTGGCGGTTGAGGACCAGTACGAGTTGATCCTCTACGACGAGGAGGAAGGTCCCGAAAAACACTGGACGCCCATCATCCCCAACACCCTGATTTTCGACGAGGAGTTCGGCGGCTTCATGGGCATGATCGAGAATTTCACCCAGGCCATCCGGGGCCACGAGGAGCCGCTCGTCACCGGCTGGGATGGCTACCGGGCCTACGAGATCAACGTAGCCGCTCACCTCTCGATGCATCGCGGCGAAATAGTCTCTCTGCCGCTCGACCCTGCCGCTGCCGACGATGAAGCCAAGGTCTGGCTGAAGCAGACATGAAGATCACCCAACTCGAAACCTTTATGGCGAACGCCGGGCTGCGAAACTATCTGTTCGTCCGGCTGCGCACCGATACCGGGCTGACCGGCGTAGGCGAGGCCTCTCTGGAGTGGCAGGAGAAGACCGTCCAGACGCTCATTCACGAGTGGGTCGAAGGCCGCGTGCTGGGCTGCGATCCATTTGACCTCGAATCCGTCGTCGGCGGCATGATACGCGACCAGTACCAGGGCGGCTCGACAGTGATGACGGCCATCAGCGGCGTCGAGATTGCCATGTGGGACCTCATCGGCAAAGCCTGCGGCCAGCCGGTGTACAAATTGCTGGGAGGCCGCGCCCACCGCCGTATTCCGGCCTACGCCAACGGCTGGTACGGCGGCGCGCGCAGCCCGAAGGAGTACGCCGGACTGGCGAAGGAAGCCGTGGCGCGAGGCCACCGTGCGCTCAAGTTCGACCCTTTCGGTACCGCCTGGAAAGACATGGACCCGCAAGAGGTCGAGGCAGCAGTCGAACTGGTCGCCGCCATTCGTGAGGCCGTCGGGCCGGAAATTGGCTTGATGATCGAATATCACGGGCGGCTGTCGGCGAGCAGCGCCGTGGAGATGATTTGCCACCTGGACCCGTACGACCCGGTATGGTCCGAGGAGCCGGTCACGCCGGACAGCCTGGATTTGCTGGCCGAGGTCAAGCGACAGGTCAACAGCCCGATCGCGGCTGGCGAGCGCCTCTACACTATCCCCGCTTTCTATCGCCTGACGGCGCTGCGCGCTGCCGACGTGGTGCAGATGGACGTGGCCCACTGCGGCGGCATCCTGGTCAGCAAGAAGATCGCCGCGATGGCCGCCGCCCAGGACATGCGTGTGGCACCTCACTGCTCCGTCGGGCCGGTGGCTTTGGCGGCAGCGCTTCACCTGGACGTCAGCACGCCCAACTTCATGATCCAGGAGAACTTCGGCGACTTCGACGTGCCCTGGCGAAGCGACTTCGTTCACGGCTGGAATCCCGCCAAAAACGGCGAATTCGTCCTCACCGACGAGCCGGGCCTGGGCATCGACATCGACGAGGATGCCATCGCCGACCACCCCTACGTCAAGAATGCCTTCCCCAGCCTGTGGGACGGAGAATGGCTGACGGATTTCAAACAGGATGAGCGCGAAGCGTAACCCCACCCACGCCTGACGAAAGGAGACCTCGCTATGGCAGGCGAGAGCACAAAACGATACGTATTCCTGGGCTTTCCCCAGCGCCCCGACGCTCCAAGCCCTCCGGCCATCCCGACCATTGAGAAGACACCCTTCCTGACCATCCCAAACGACGGGGCCAACGTCACGATGATGAAGCTGACCAGCCACACCGGCACCCATCTGGACGTTCCCTTGCACGTCATCGCGGACGGCAACGCGACCACCGACCTCGACGCCGCCGACTACGTTTTCACCAGCCCCGTCGTCTTCGACCTGCCCCTGGGCGATGCCGAGGTCGTGCAGCCGGACCAGCTCGAACCCTTCGTCAAGCAGGGTCAGGACGCGGACTTTCTGTTGTTCCGTTTTGGATACGGCCCCGTTCGGCGCGCAGACCCGGACCGCTACAGTGTCAAGTCGCCCGGTTTCGGCGTCGAAAGCGCCCAATTCCTGCTGGAGAACTTCCCCAAGATGCGCGGCCTGGGCATGGACGTTCCCTCCCTGTCGTGCATCGAATACCTCGACGACACGTTCGAGGCCCATCACGTCCTGCTGCGCGGCAAGGGGCGGCGCTTCATCGTGATCGAAGACCTCAATTTGGAGCAAGACCTTGCCGAATTGTCACAGGTTATCGTCGCGCCGCTGCTGGTCGATGGTCTGGATGGGGGTCCCTGCACCGTCTTCGGGGTGCTGGGATAGCGAGTACGGGGCATGGTTGACCTGGTTTCGCTTGGCGAGATGATGCTGCGGCTCTCGCCGCCCAAATACCAGCGACTCAGGCGCACCACCTCACTCGACGTTTATCCCGCCGGGGCACAATTCAACATTGCCGCCAACCTGGCGAGCCTGGGCAAGCGCACCGCATTCCTGACCAAGCTGCCCGCCAACGAACTTGGCCTGCTGGCCCAATCGCTGGCTGCCAGCTACGGTATCGACACGTCGCACGTTCGCTTCGTGGACGACGCCAAGATGGGCCTGGTCTTCGTCGAATTCAGCGTGTCGCCTCGCAGACACCTGCACCTGTATGACCGGGCTGGCAGCGCGGCCAGCACCCTGACCAAAGACGATTTCCCCTGGTCAGAAATCCTCAGCCAGACGCGCCTGGCTTACGTGGACGGCATCGTCCCGGCCTTGAACCCCGGCTGCCGCGAGGCCACGCTGGCCTTCGTCGATGCGGCCAAAGCGGCGGGCTGCACCGTCTGCTTCGACGTGAACTACCGCCGGACGCTCTGGGAAGCGGGCGAAGCCAGAAGTGTGTACCAGGAGATCCTGCGCAGCGTGGACATCCTCGTCACCGGACGCACCGTGTCGGAAGATCTGTTCGGTTACACCGGCTCCGACGACGACCTGCTGCGCGCCTACCACCAGGCGTTTGGCTGCCAGATTGTCTGCCTGACCTATCGCGAGATGCACGGCCTGCTCAGGGGAGGCTGGAGGAGCGTCGCGCTGCACGAGGGTCAGGTCACTCAGGGCAGGCCCTTCGAGTTCGACGTGGTGGACCGCTTTGGCAGCGGCGACGCATTTTTCGCCGGATTTCTCTATGCCTACCTGGAGGAGGGCAGCATACAGCAGGCGCTCGATTTCGGCAACGCGCTGTGCGCGCTGGCCCACACCGTCGACGCGGACCCGGCCATTTTCTCGCCCGAAGAAGTCCAGGCCCTTTTAGACGACGATTATTCTCTCACTACGAAAAGGTAACTTAACCGCATGAGCATACGTGACGAAGTCGTTCAGTTGACCCTGCGGACCGGCATCATGCCCGCCATCAAGATCAAGGCGGAGGACGACATTCTGCCCTACGTTCAGGCCATGATGGAGGGCGGGGCGAGAGTTGTGGAGATCACTATGACCACCCCCGGCGTGCTGGACCACTTCCGGGCCATCGCGGCGGCATTCGGGGGCGAGGTGCACACCGCCGCAGGCACCGTGCTGGACGCCGCCACCGCGCGCCAGGCCATCGACGCCGGGGTGAGCGTGATCGTCTCCCCGGCCACGAAGCCAGAGGTCATCGCCACCGCCAAGCGATACAACGTGGCCTGCTATCCCGGTGCGTTCACCGCCACCGAGGTCCTGACCGCGATGGAGGCCGGAGCCGACATGGTAAAGATCTTCCCGGCGGCTCTGGGCGGTCCCAAGTATATGACCAACCTGAAGATGGTCTACCCCGAACTCAACCTCATCCCCTCAGGCGGGATCAACCTGGACACCGCCGCCGAATTCATCCACGCTGGGGCCTGTGCCGTCTCCGGCGCGAGGAACTTCTTCAATTACGAAATGGTCAAGCAGCACGGGGTGAGCTGGGTCACAGAGCAGGTGGCGACGTACATCGACATCGTCGCCAAAGCCAAGGCTTCCATGCCGCCGTTGCCATAAGTCGCTCCGTCGTCCCTATCTCAAGTTAGCGGTACTCTGGCCTAGCCTATGATTGGGCCTCCTTCTCCAGCACAGCCAGGGATACTTTCTCAGCCGTGATGGGCAAATCGAGAATGCGGATCCCCAGGGCATCGGCGACGGCATTGGCGATGGCCGGTGCGGTGGGAACCATAGAGTGCTCACCGACGCCGCGAGCACCCCAGGGGCCATCGTCCTGCGGCACTTCGACGATGATGGGGATGATCTCGTACGGCATGTCGACCGAGGTCGCGATGCGGTAGTCTACCAAGCTGGCGTTTCGCGGCACGCCAACTACGAGCTGTAATTGCTCGAAGATGGCTGTGCTTGCCCCCTGCACGACGCCGCCTTCAATCTGCGCGCGGACTTGAGCGGGATTGATGGCCTTGCCGACATCGTAAGCAGCCGCCACGCGCAGGATCGTTATTTGCCCGGTCTGGCTGTCCACCTCAAGGTCAACTGCCTGACAGCCGGTCGTGTAGTGCACCACCGAGCGGGGCCCCTGCCCGGTTTCAGGATCGAGGCCGGTTACGTAGGTTGGCATGAACTTGCCATGGCCGATAATTGGCCCGCCGCGCCAGCCCTGATCGTCAGGCTTGGGCAGCCCGTAAACGACCAGATTCTTGAGCGGCAGCGCTTCCTCGGACTTGTAGGAGATCACCTGGCCGTCTTTGATGTCCAGATCGTCGACGTCCTCGTCCCAGTGCTCGGCAGCCAGTTCGAGAACCTGGCGGCGCGCGTCGTTGGCAGCCGCAACCACGGCATTGCCCATCGACCACGTCAGGCGGCTGGCGACGGTCTGCCACTCGTATGGGCTGTATTTGGTGTCAAGCGGCCCGCTGATGCGCACCGACTCGAACGGGACGCCCAACACGGCGGCGGCCATCTGTGCCATGACGGTAAACGTTCCCTGGCCGATTTCCTGGCCCCCGATGCCAACGGATACGGTGGCGTCCTCGTTGAACCGCACCCAGGCCGAGGACCCGGCGTTGGGCGGCATGGCCGGAGCCTTCCACATGATTGCCAGGCCCTTGCCGCGCCGCTTGTGGGGGGCGCTGGCCGGTTCGTCCTTGCCCCAGTCGATGGCCTCGGCGGCCTTGCTGATGCACTCGGACAGGCCAACGGGGTGCATCTTTGAGCCGGTAACGATGATCGAGCCGTCCTTGACGCAATTCTTCAGCCGGAACTCTACCTTGTCCATCTGGAGCTCTTCGGCGACGATGTCCATGATTTGCTCGATGCCCCAGTGAATCTCCGGCATGCCAAAGCCGCGCATCGGGCCGCCGACAGGATGGTTGGTGTAGACGCAATACGAGTCGGCGTGGACGTTTGGAATCTCGTAGGGGCCGGTCGAGGAGTATCCCGAGGCCCGGGTGACGTTCACGCCGTACTCGGTATACGCTCCGGCATCCCAGTAGTACTCGGTTTTCATCGCCAGCAGCTTGCCGTCCTTCGCCGCTCCGACCCTGGTCTTGGCGACCAACCCCTGCCGTACGAAGGAGGTGAAGAACTCCTCTTCGCGCGTCAGGCGCAACTTGATGGGATGCCCCGGCACTTTGCGGGCCATCTCCACCGCCAGGGCTTCCATAGACACCCCGGCCTTGGAGCCAAAGCCACCGCCGACGTACGGCGCGATCACGCGCACCTGGCTCTGTGAGATGTTGAGCGACTCGGCGATCAGGTTACGCTGGGCAAAGGGCGACTGGCTACTCGTCCACAGCGTAATCGATTCGCTACGATCAACTTGCGCGACGGCGATGTGCGGCTCGATGGGAACGTGCTGGAGTATCGGCACGCGGAAGGACCGCTCGACGATCACGTCACATTGGTCCCAGGCGGATTCGACATCGCCTTTGCGCACTTTGAAGTGGTTGGAGATGTTGGTGCCTGACTTGGGGAAGATGAAGTTGGCGACCGGATATTCCCCCAGATCGGGGTGAAGCAGAGGGGCATCCGGCTGCGCTCCCTGAACGGGGTCGATCACCGGCTGGAGCACTTCGTAGTCGACCTCGACCAGCTTGCAGGCTGCCTCCGCGACTGCTTCGCTGACCGCAACCACCCCGGCTACCGGATCGCCAACGTAGCGGACGCGGTCACGGCAGAGGGTGTAGCGATCCTTCAGATAGAGCCCGATTTTGTCCACCGTGTCCGCGCCGGTGACGACGGCCTTCACGCCGGGGACTTCCAGCGCCTTGCTGAAATCGACCTTCTTGATAAGCGCGTGTGGATGCGGGCTGCGGACGATGTGTCCGTACAGCAGACCGGGGCCGAACGGCAAATCGTCAGCGAACAGCGCCTCGCCGGTCACCTTCTCCATCGCATCGATGCGGGTGACACTTTCGCCGACGGGAGATGGTGCATCAGGAACGTTGGGTTGGCTCTGCATGTTAGTCACCTCCTGCGGCTGTGGCTTCGATGGCTCTGACAATCGCCAGATACCCTGTGCAGCGACACAGGTTCCCTCGCAATGAGTCCAAGATCTCTTCCCGGCTGGGGTGTGGGTTGCGATCTAAGAGCGCGCGCGCCGAGATCAACACGCCCGGCGTGCAGAAACCACACTGCGTGCCAGAGTGCTCGACAAAGTATTGTTGAAGCGGATCCAGGTGGTCAGACGACGGAGCCAGTCCCTCGACGGTGATAATCTCTGCGCCGTCCACCTCGACTGCTAACACCAGGCAGGCGTTTACCGGTTCTCCGTTCATCAGGACCGTGCACGCGCCGCATTCACCTGTGGCGCACCCATTCTTGACGCCCGTCACGCCCAGGTGCTCACGGAGGAGCGTCAGCAGGGTGACGTTGGGTGCAACCTGGGCAAACTCACGTGTTCCGTTGACTACGAGCGAAATCTCGTGCAAAGTCATCGGCTAGCGCTCCTTTGACAATCGCGTCCAGACATCGTCGAGGGCACGCCGCGTCAGAACCTCGACCATCTCCTGACGGTAGCGCGCCGACGCCCGAACGTCGTCGATGGGCCGGGCAGTGTCGCGCGCGGCGGCGGCGGCGGCGCTGAGTGATTGATCGGTGATAGGGCCTTGCGCCAGAGCGTCCTCGGTGTCCGGGACCCGGATCGGGGTGGGTGCGACGGAGGCCAGCGCAATTCGGAAACGGTAACCCGATGCGGCTGTATCGTCAGGGTAGCCCATGGCGGACACACCGACGATAGCCAGATCGCCCTGGGCGTTACGCCCTAGTTTGAGATACCGCCCTGCCCAACCCGCGGGCGGGCCGGGAAAGTCGATGCGAACGAGGAATTCGCCGGGCGCCAATGCGCTCTTGCCAACGTCCAGAAAGAATTCAGTCGCGGGAATGTGCCGTTCGCCATCCGGCCCATGGGCGACAAACACGGCTTCGAGGACGAGGGCCACGGGAGCCGTGTCGGCGGCGGGCGAGGCGTTGCAGAGATTACCGCCCATCGTGGCGCGGGTGCGAATCTGGTACGAGGCTACCGTGTGGGTCGCCTCGGCCAGTATCGGGTAATGCTCCAGCACCGCCGGGTGGCGAGCCAGCGAATTCATGTCCACCGCCGCACCGAGACTCAGGCCATTCTGGGGGTCAAATGCAATATCCACCATGCCCGGCAGGTGTTTTACGTCGATGAGCACTTTTGGAGCCAGCACACCATCTCGCATTTGCACGAAGATGTCCGTGCCGCCCATGAACATCCGGGCATCATCTGGGTGCTGAAGGAGCAGGTCCGTTACTTCTTCAGGAGTAACGGCCCGCACGTAATCGAAATCTGGCAGTCCTGGGCTTGGGAGTTCTAGCATCGTAGTCTCCTGTTATCAGATCTGCTGATAGGGAAATGGTCTCTGGTTTGCTAAATTCTAGGACACGACCTTTGTCTGACAAGAATTGACGTTCAAATACGCCGGGCTGCGACGGCCCTGCGATGAGCGGAATCGCACCTGGCGGCGCAGGAGACGCATATCCCCTTCCAAGAGAGCCTCATAATATGAAATCGGCCGCTGAAACGCAAATCAGCAGGAGCCTGTCCCCAGCCCACACCCGCGTTCCGCGACCGGGGCTTGCCTTGGTTGGTCTCGTGTAGCATAATCCAACGCAGACCCGCCGACTGCGCAAGGTGATATCCAGCCCCCAAGGGGGGCCAATCGTAATGCCGGTTCACGCATGCTGACCTCACCCGTGTTACTTTGACTTATTTGATACCCAGTACCAGATAACAGCAGCACAAAGACCCACTTTCAGAATTGGAGAATCCGTATGGCGACCAGATACTTTGGCGAGCGGATCAAACGCAACGAGGACCCGCGTCTGCTTACAGGCCAGGCGCTATTTGTGGACGACGTACACCTTCCCAGTATGGTGCACGTGGCGTTCCTCCGCAGCCCCTACGCGCATGCGCGTCTTGGCAGCATCGACAAGTCGCGGGCGCTGGAACGGGAGGGGGTCCTGGCGGTCTACACAGCCGACGACCTGGGAGACTACTGGCGCACCGGCCCCTTGAACGTCTCGCCGCCGCCCGTCGAACGTCTCGTGTTCAACGAGCGCACCCACCCTATCCTCGCCAGAGACAAGGTCCGGCACGTGGGTGAGCCAATCGTCGCGGTGGTCGCCGAGAGCCGCTACATCGCCGAAGATGCGGTGGCCGACATCGCGGTCGAGTACGAGCCGCTCCCTGCCGTGACCGATCTGGAGAAGGCCCTGGAGCCAGACTCGACCCTGGTGCACGAGGACGTTGGGAGCAACATCGCCGCCCACTGCATCCAGGAAAGATATTCAGACAGCAACGAGACCTACGAGGACGCTAAGAAGCAAGCTGACCTGGTCATCAAGCGACGCTTTCTCTACGAACATGGGATTGCGTCGGCGATGGAGAATCGCGGGATTGTAGCCGATTGGGATCCTCGTTCCCAACGTCTGACGGTGTGGGATACGACCCAGGCTCCCATTCCCATCCGCAACGGCCTGGCGAGCATGCTCGGCCTGTCTGAAAACCGGGTGCGGGTCATCGCGCCCTTCATCGGCGGCGGGTTCGGCCCCAAGGCCATGATGTTCTATCCGGAAGAGATGCTGATCCCCTGGCTTGCCATGCAGCTCAAGCGCCCTGTCAAATGGATCGAGGACCGGGCGGAGAACTTCGTCGGCACCACCCACGAACGCGGCCAGATTCACGACGTGGAGGTTGCGCTGACCAAGGAAGGCGTCATCCTGGGCGTGCACGACGTGTTCCTGCACGACAGCGGCGCGTACGATCCCTACGGCCTGACCTGTCCGATCAACTCCCAATGCACGTTGCTCGGCCCATACTATATTCCCACCTACTACAGCGACTTCAAGGTCGTCTTCACCAACAAGACAATCGTCATGCCCTACCGGGGAGCCGGACGACAGCACGGCGTGTTCGTCATCGAGCGCGTGATGGACATCGCGGCCAAAGAGCTGGGCATCGACAGGAACGAAATCCGCAGGCGAAACTTCCTGACGCCCGACCAATTTCCACACGATAACCAGATCATCTTCCAGGACTTCGCGCCCCTGGTCTACGACAGCGGCGACTACGCCCCGCTGCTCGAAAAGGCGCTGAAGATGATCGGCTACGAGGAGTTCGTGAACGAGACGCAACCGAAATTGCGCGCGGAGGGACGTCACGTGGGCATCGGCGTCGTGGTGTACATCGAGGGTACGGGGATTGGCCCGTACGAGGGCGCACGCGTGCAGGTCGAGTCAACCGGCAAGGTCAGCATCGCCACGGGCGTCGGCACTCAGGGGCAAGGGCACTTCACCAGCTTTGCCCAACTTGCCGCCGACCAGCTTGGGGTTGACGTGGCCGACGTGGAGATCATCACCGGCGACACGGACCTGTTTCACTGGGGCACGGGCACCTTTGCGAGCCGGGGTGCTACGGTGGCCGGGAATGCCATCAACGAGGCCGCCAAGGACGTGCGCCGCAAAATCCTGGAGCTTGCCAGTGATTTGCTCGAAGCCTCCGAGGAGGACCTGGAGCTGGCGGATGGCGAGGTGCGCGTGAAGGGCGTGCCCCAGCGGGCAATCCCTCTGGGTGAGCTTGCCGCTCAGGCAAATCCCGTGCGCGGTGCGGTCGAGCCAGGAACGGAGCCGGGGTTGGAGGCCACCAATTACTTCGGCCCCAAGATGGGCGCGACGGCCAGCGGCGCACACGCTATGATCGTCGAGGTCGATCCTGAGCTCATGACATTAGACATCCAGAAATACGTGGCCGTCCACGACGCTGGCCGGATCATCAATCCGTTGATCGTTGACGGGCAGATGCACGGAGGCGTGGCTCAGGGGATCGGGGATGCCTTCTACGAAGAGGTGGCGTACGACGAACACGGTCAACTGCTCAACGCGTCGTTCATGGACTACCTAATCCCCACGTCCATGGAGGTCCCACGCATAGAGGTGGGGCACCGGGAAACGCTCTCACCTCTCAACCCGCTTGGGATCAAGGGCGCAGGTGAGGCAGGCGCGATTCCTGTTGGCGCACTTTTCGCGCAGGCCCTGGAGGACGCCATGCACGTTGGGGGTCTCGAAATACTGGAGATTCCGCTCAGCCCCAACCGCCTTTGGGAACTGGTGCAGGAGGCAAAGGCATCGCACGCACCGGACGGAGAGTAGGCTTGCCACCTCCCCGCCGCCGCTGCCTCGAATTGACCTGAAATCTTAGTGGTGAGACACGGTTATCGCCAGCGATGGCAGGTGTCAGGGTGGAGCCAGTAGATCCCCACCTGCCTGCGAGGTCAGTCCGATATCACCGTTCCGACCAGTGGTTGGAAGCGACCATAGGCGTCGTCCCAGGCTTCAGTTTGCTGGGGTTCGTACGTGACCAGCTCAAATGACTTGCGCACTGTGGCGCGCGCCTCATCTAACGACCCGATTTCGTCCAGCGCCAGGCACTGCACCAGCGCGTTGCCGAGCGCCGTGGCCTCAACAGGACCTGCCACGACGGGGCGTTGTGTGGCATTGGCGGTCATCTGGCACAACAGGTCGTTCTGGGTGCCGCCGCCAATGATGTGCACGACGTCCACTGTTTGTCCGCCGACCCTGACCAGCAGGTCAAGGACGTAGCGATACTTGAGCGCCAGACTTTCGAGGATACAGCGAACGGTCGCGCTAATCGTGTTGGGCGGCTCTTGGCCGGTTTGGCGGCAGAATTGGGTGATGCGAGCGGGCATGTCGCCGGGCGGCAGGAAGATTTCGCAGTCCGGGTCAATCAATGCGGCGAAGGACGGGGCTTCGCGGGCCAAATCCGTCAGAACATCGTAGGTATAGTCTTTTCCAGCCGCAGCCCACGTCGAGCGGCACTGCTGAACAAGCCACAACCCCATGATATTCTTCAGAAACCGGAAGGTGCCCTCCACGCCCCCTTCGTTCGTCAGGTTGGCCGCCAGCGCTTCCTCGGAGAGGATGGCTTCGGGCACTTCCAGGCCCAGCAGGCTCCAGGTGCCGCTGCTGATATAGGCGAATCTGGGAGTCTGCGCCGGAACCGCTGCCACCGCGCTGCCTGTGTCGTGGCAGGCAGGCACCACTACCGGGATGTTGAGGTACGTTCCCAGATGCGTGCCGGGTGCGACGATGCGCGGGAATATCTCCGTTGGAATCCCCAACCTGCCCAGCATCTCAAGTGCCCAGTCTCTGGTAGAAGGATTGTAGCATTGGGTCGTGGTGGCGTTGCTGAATTCGCAGACCTTCTCGCCGGTCAGCCAGTAGTTGAGCAGATCTGGGATGGTCAGGAAAGTCCGGGCCGCGTCGAGGGTGGGATCGCCAGCCTGGGCCATACTCAGCAGTTGGTAAAGTGTGTTGATCGGCATGAACTGAATGCCCGTCGCCTCGAAGATTTCATCGCGCGGCACCCTGCCGAAAGCGACCTGTTGCATCCCTTCTGTACGCGCGTCCCGGTAGTGAACCGGGTTGCCCAGCAGTCGACCATTTTCATCGAGTAGCCCGAAATCCACGCCCCAGGTATCGACACCGATACTATGGGGACTGCGATCCCTACAGGCACTGATGCCCGATTGGATTTCGTGCCACAGGCTCAGAATGTTCCAGTGCAGGGTCTCCCCGACCTGGACCGGGACGTTGGGAAAGCGGTGGACAACCTCTAGTGATATACGCCCGTCGTGCAGCGTAGCCAGGACAACGCGCCCGCTCTCGGCGCCAAGGTCGACCGCCACAACATTACGAGCTGTACTCATAAGGGTTTATCCCTTCGGTACACAGCACTCACCATTTGCTGTATGACTCAGTGTGCTTACGGTATTCGATGCGTTCTTCGCCCAGCAGGTGAGCCTCAAGAATGATGTCGCTGGCTTCTTCCAGGGCCGATATCCAGTGGAAGGCTTCCTCCAGCGTCTGCCCGATTGAAAAGCAGCCATGTCCGCGCTGCATGACGATCTTGTACTCCCGAAGCGTGTCGGCCACCAAATCAGCGAGATCTTTTGACCCAGAGGCGAATTCTGCCTCTACCACCGGCACCTTGTGCAGCCAGTATGAACCCTCGACGTCGATCGGGATGATCTCATCGCGGCTCAGGCTGAGGACGATAGCTGTGCGCGGGTGGCTGTGAATGATCGCCAGGGCAGACGTTTTCTGATAGATGGCTCGGTGGATGATGAGCTCGGTGCTGGCCCGCGTGATGCCGCTGTCTTTGGAGTGCAGGCTGGTTTCGACGAAGTCTTCCGGCTTGAGGCGGCCAAACTGCGCGCCCCGGCGCTTGATGATGACGCGATCGCCGACGCGCACGCTCATGTTCCCGCCGTGCGAACTGGTCAATCCGGTCACGAAGATATCGCGCCCAATGTTGCGGAACTCCTCGTATAGACGTTGGTCAATCATGGCGTGGCTCCTTCGACAAGACTGTCTAGCATGAGTCGCTCCAATGTTGCCTGGGTCGGAACGCCGTCCTGTTTCCAGCCCCGGAATTGATAGTACTCTTCCAACATGGGCGCAAGCTTGACCGTGAAACCGGCGCTCGGTCCGTCTTGCACAGGCTCGTTGAGGAGGCGATCCGGGAGCGTGTCGTCTGCCTGGCTAAACCCTTCGCGCAAGTTGTAGAGTCGTTCCAGATTCCAGATGCGCTCTCCCGCTCGCATCAGGTCGTCGGCAGAGAAGGTTTGACCGGAAACAGCCGTCAACGTGCGAGCGAAATACTCTTCGGTCACGGCCATGTTGGTGAACTTGCAGATGACGAGACTGTCGATGACAGCCGCCGAATCCTGGTGGATGGCGACAATTCCGGCCTTGCCCTGCGTGCCTAAACGGTCGATGAGGCGGGGCAGCGCTAAGACCTCTGGTCCAAGCATGTTTCCTCGCATGTGGCAGCCCCCCCGGTTTGACGTGGCAAAGAGCAGGCCCTGCCCTTGCATGCCTCTCGGGTCGTAGGCTGGCAACTCCAGCATCTTAGCACTCATGGAGAGTTCAGGTGCGCCGTGCGCCTCCGCAAAACGGTAGCTGCCTTCGGCCAGTTCTGTCCCCAGGCCCCGGCGATAGGCAATGTCGCGTATCGTGTCATGCAGCATGTCTGCTCGTCCAAAGCGCAGCTCGCTGTCCACCAGACCGCGCTCGGCTAGCTCCATCGCGCAGCCGATGGTTGACCCGACGGATATCGTGTCAAGTCCAAGGTCGTTGCAGAGGTAGTTTGCCTCCGCGATGACTTCGAGTTCGTCGATGCCGCATTGCGCGCCAAAGGCCCACGTCGTCTCGTACTCCGGGCCTTCTCCTTCGGCCTTCTCCGTACGCGTAACCCGCGTGCAGGCAATGGGGCACGCCCAGCAAGCCTGGTTGCGCACCAGGATGGTGTCGGTCATTTGCTCGCCGCTGATGGCGTCTGCGCCCTCGAATTGGCTGGCCTGGAAGTTGCGAGTCGGGAGTGCTCCGATCTCGTTGACGACGTTCATGACCACGGCTGTACCGAACTCGGGTAGCGCTTGAGAGGTGAGCGGGCTGGCCTTGAGCAGCTTGCCCGTCTCGTAGAGCATGAAACGAAATTGCTCGCGGTCTTCGGGCGCATTCTTCTGGTCGCCCACTACCACGATGGCTTTCAGGTTCTTACTGCCCATCACCGCCCCCGGCCCACCACGCGCCAGCGAGCGCGTGGCGTCGTTCATGATGGCCGCCATACGTGAGAGGTTCTCGCCCGCCGGGCCAATGCACAGCACGTTGCGGCGGTTGTTGTCCTGCCCCAGAGCCTCCGATGTCTCAAACACCGTCTTGCCCCACAGGTGGGCAGCGTCTTTGAGCGCCACGCCTTCGGGCGTGATTTCGATCAGGGTTGGATCTTTCGCTTTGCCGCGCACGATCAGCGCATCGTAGCCGGTGCGCTTGAACTGCATACCCCACCAACCACCGCTGTTAGCGTCCAAAATCGTGCCGGTGAGTGGGCTTTTGGTGGTCACCGAGAAGCGGTTGCTGGTTTGGGCACCGCTGGCCGTCAACGGCCCGGTTGCAAAGATGAGCACGTTTTCAGGCCCGAGCGGGTCCACCTCCGGGCCGACCAGGTCCCAGAGGAGCCTTGCGCCCAGCCCGCGTCCACCCAGGAACAATCGTGCCATCTCCATGTCAAGCGGGGTGGTTTGCACGGTGCCACTGTCGAGATCGATGTCGAGTATCTTGCCAGCCCAACCTTCCATAACGTCGTTATTCCTCCAAGGAGTTATCGTGTTCCACCCGCTATGGGCGGAAATATCGCGATTTCGTCGGTTTGGTCCAGTATTGTGTCCAATCCCTGCTCAAGCTCGCTGTCTCGCCCGTTGACCACCACGCGCACGTGCGGGCGCAGCAACCCACCAGCCTGGAAAATCGCGTCTCGCAACGCGTCATTGTCGGTACACAGCGTCTCCAAGGCTTCGCGGACAGTGGTCCCCGGCAGGTCGAGGTGCTTTGCACCGGCATGCTGCCGGAGATTGCCAAACAGTTTTACGAGGGGCATCTACCTGGCAGGTCCTCCTCAGGCATCCGGGTAGCCGCTGCCTGCCGCATCGGCGGAGCCGCGCTCCTCGGCCACCTTGCGTGGATAGTCGTCCGCCCGCAGCGCGGCCAGCGGCTCGACCGGCACGTCCATCTCCGTCCGCACCTGCGCCAGCAGCGGGCGAACATCCGTCTCGAAAGCATCCACCAGAACGCGGTGGGCCTCCAGCACGTCACCTGCCTGCTGCGCTGCGCGAAGCGCCGCGCGGTCGACAAGCAATGCCTTGGCATAGGCCACCTGGCAGTTGAGGACACTGTGCAGCATCGCTTCGAGTTTAGGCTCGATGTTATGGCTCTGGTCGATCATGTAAGCCACGTTGTCTGCCAGCGATCCCGCCCCTACCAGTTCCGTGTAGATGACAAACAACTCCCAGGGATTTGCGCTTCCTACGATCAGATCGTCGTCGGCGTACTGGCGCGAGTTGAAGTGGAATCCCCCCAGGCGTTTCTCGTCCAGCAAGAAAGCGACGATGTGAGCCACGTTGGTCCCAGAAGCATGATGGCCTGTATCTACCAGCACTTCGGATTGTGGCCCAAGCTTCAGACACATACTGTAAGACATGCCCCAGTCAGCCAGATCGGTGTGGTAGAAGCCGGGTTCGAAGAACTTATACTCGACCAGCATGCGGCTGTCTGGTGGCAGGTGTTTGTAAACCTCCGCCAGGGACTCTTCCAGGCGGTGCTTGCGGTCACGGATGTCGTCCTGACCGGCATAGTTGGTGCCGTCGGCCAGCCACACCGACAGGATGTCGCTGCCCGTCTCTGCCATGATCTCGCAGCATTCAATCATGTGCGCGACGGCCCGTTGGCGCACATCGGCAAATGGGCTGCAAAGACTGCCCAGCTTGTAAACGTCGTCCTGGAAGACGTTCGGATTGATAGCCCCAATCGAGACGCCGACCTCCCCCGCATATTGTTGGAGCGCCTGCCAATCGTCGGTCTTGTCCCAGGGAATGTGGAGCGCCACGCTGGGAGCGATGCCGCTCATCCGGTGGATGTAAGCCGCGTCGGCCAGTTTCTCGTGAACATTGCGTGCTGCGCCGGGCCAGGCGAACACCTTGAAGCGCGTGCCGCTGTTGCCGTATCCCCACGACGGCGTTTCGATATGTTGGGTTTTCAACCTGGCTTTCACAGCCTCCACGTCCACACCGCGCGCAGCCAGCCGGTCAGCCAATACTTGATAAGCAGCCATTGAGTCACTCACCGGAACCTCCGTTCTCAGGTGTGTTCAGCGGATAAGCCATCGTCGTCATGAGCGTGGATTGTGTTTGTGTCGTATCCAGCCGTGAGTACTGGACTATGATGGGCACGTCGCTGCGAATGCGTATGGCGTACGGCACGCCGACAGGCACTTCGAAACCGCCAATTTGCTCTGGTTTGTCAAGCCGCAGGTGCCGCGTGCGCTCAGACGGCACCGTGGTGTGAATGTCCTTGACCGGTGGTCTATCCTCGAAGTAGAAGTCGAGGTGCAAAGAGGCGTCACGCTCGGTGACGTTCAAAATGCAAATGGCCTCATGTCCTACGTATGGGCCGTCTGCCGTGATAGGTTCGGGCAGATAGGTATCTGGGATAAACCACGTTTTCGCCCCTTCGGCGGTCATTTGGCCCTCCGATATTCGAAGTTGAGCTTGACATTGACTAGAGATGGTGCTATGCTGATAGTGCTAATTGGTCCTACCACCTATCCACTCTATCACGTTACCAGTATATCATATTGTGAGCGCGGTGTGAACCCCCTAGGTGCCAGGAACTCAAATGGCCGAATTCTTTCGCAGTGTGCAGAGCGAGAAGCTGAGCGCGCAAATCAGTCGCCAGATCCTTGAAACCATTGTGGCAGGGCACTATCAGCCGGGTGATCGTCTGCCGTCTGAACGTGACCTGGCCGATACATTCAAGACCAGTCGTGTGGTAGTCCGCGAGGCACTCGGCGCGCTGGTAGCGAATGGCATACTCAGCGTGCGACACGGGAGTGGGACGACGGTCAACTCCATTGATGACTGGAATACACTCGATGCCGAAGTGCTGATGCTCATGCACGGCGACGAGGTCTTCGACCAGCTCACTCAGCTGCGCAGCATCATCGAGCCTGAACTGGCAGCCCTTGCTGCGGAGAACATTGACCCTGATGCGCTTGAGGCTCTGCGTGTTAAATCGGTGCTGCCTGACGAAGACACCATGGAGCAGCACGTCGAGCGAGATACCGAATTCCATCTTGCCATCGCCAAAGCCACCGGCAATCCTGTGTTACTCATAGTCATGTCTTCCATCACCGAACTGCTGCGCGAGTGCCGTCGTCGCACGTTTAGGGTGCCGGGAGAGCTTCCCAAGGCCCGCGCCTGGCACAAGGCAATCTTTGAAGCCATCGAAAGGCGCGACGCAGAGGCCGCGCGGGAAGCCATGGCAAAGCACTTGGTGCAAGTGCACGACGGTCTGCAAAAGTACGCGGAAAAGTACGCGGAAACGAAGGAGTCGTAGTCCTCTTGTAGGGATGCCAAGCGCAAGCTGGCTTTCTACATCACACTGTCTCTGACGGGCTATACGAGAGGATGGTAATGGCCAAACGAAGAAGTCCTCAGGCTGAAGCCGTCGAATCTGGTGCTGTCTCACTCGACGTGTTGCTGGATATGTATCGGCGCATGGTCACCATCCGCAAGTTCGAGGAGACGGTCTACGACGTGTACAGCCGAGGCATCATGCCTGGCCTGGCCCACTTGTATACCGGCATGGAAGCGGTAGCTGTTGGCGTCTGTATCTCCTTGAACGAGCAAGACAACATTACCAGCACTCACAGAGGGCACGGTCACCTGCTGGCAAAAGGCGGCGATCCGAAACGCATGTTTGCCGAACTGCTGGGCAAAGAAAGCGGCTACAACCGGGGCAAGGGCGGCAGCATGCACATCGTCGACATGAGCCTGGGCATATTGGGTGCCAACGGCATCGTCGCTGGTGGCTTGGGAATTGCCGCGGGGGCGGGTCTGTCCGCCAGCCTATTGGGTGAAGGGCGGATATCCGTGGCCTTCTTCGGCGACGGAGCGCTGAACGAAGGGCTGTTCTACGAGACCGCAAATATGGCCTCCCTGTGGAGGCTGCCCGTCGTTTACGTGATGGAGAACAACCACTACGGCGAGTACACACCCTCCGACAAAGCCACTGCCGGAACCGGGCCCGCGCGGGCCGAGGCCATGAACATTCCGGCCAGGAGCGTCGACGGCAATGATGTGCTGGCGGTCCACGAAGCTGCACAGTGGGCGATTGGGCGCACGCGGGCGGGCGAAGGTCCCAGCTTCGTTGAGTGCGAGACCTATCGCTGGCGCGGCCACCACATGGGGGACCAGGGAGATACTTACGGCTATCGCACGCAGGAAGAAATCGAACAATGGATGGAAAAGTGTCCTATCCGTCGTTTCAATGACTATCTCGTCGGCGAAAACCTGACTGACGCGCAAACGCTTGAGAAGATTGACCAGGACGTGCAGCGCCTGATCGATGAGGCAGTCGAATACGCCAAAGAAGCCCCCTATCCCGATCCTTCAGAAGTATTCGAGGATGTCTATGCCTGAACGCGTCGGCACCATTCGAGAAGCTATTAACGAGGCGCTTCGTGAGGAGATGGGGCGCGATGAGCGGGTCTTCATCATGGGTGAAGATATCGGGGTGGCTGGCGGTGTTTTCAAAGTGACCGCCGGTCTGCTCGACACTTTTGGCCCTGAGCGCGTGCGCGATACCCCAATTGCCGAAGCCGGAATCGTGGGCCTCGCGGTCGGCGCAGCCATGACCGGCATGCGTCCTGTCGTGGAGATCATGTTCAGCGACTTCACCACGCTTGCCTCCGACCAGATCGTGAATCAGGCCGCGAAGCTGCGCTACATGACGGCTGGACAGACCAAGATTCCATTGGTTGTTCGCACGGCAATGGGTGCCGGTCGGCGCGCGGCGGCCCAACACAGCCAGAGCCTGCAAGCGTGGTATTGTCACATCCCCGGCCTGAAGGTTGTCATGCCCTCGACGCCCGCGGACGCGAAGGGCCTGCTAAAGAGCGCCATTCGGGACGACAACCCCGTCATCTTCATGGAAGACAAGATGATGTATAACGAAAAGGGTCCGTTGCCGGATGGCGATTACACCGTTCCGCTGGGGGAAGCAAGAGTGCATCGTGAGGGCACAGCCGCCACGATCATCTGCACTTCCAGCATGCTCTACCCGGCGCTGGAAGCCGCGGACCTGCTTGCCGAAGAGGGAATAGACGTTGAGGTGATTGACCCTCGCACCCTGTCGCCGTTGGACGACGAGACACTCATCCAATCAGCCATCAAAACCGGCCACGTTTTGATCGTGGACGAGGGCTATCAGAGTTTTGGGGTCACTGCAGAGATTGCTGCGCGGGTGCAGCAGGGAGCGTTTGACTACCTGGATGCGCCCGTTCGGCGGCTGGGCGCAGCGGACGTGCCCGTGCCGTTCGCGCCAAGTCTAGAAGACCTGACCATTCCCAACGCCGAACGCATCGTCGAGATCGTCAAAGAGATGCGAGCATAGGAATCCACGATGGCGCACGAAATTGTCATGCCGCAATTGGGCCTTTCGATGGACAGCGGACAGATCATTCGCTGGCTCAAGCAGAATGGCGAGCAGGTCGAAGCAGGGGACCTGCTTCTTGAGGTGGAAAGTGACAAGTCGGCTGTCGAGGTAGAGGCGATTGAGAGCGGCATTCTACACATCGTCTTGGGACCTGAGGCAGGTGATATCCCGGTTGGCGAGGTCATCGCCTACCTGCTGGCCGAGGGCGAAGTGCCGCCCGCAGGCGACGGACGGGTTGCCGAGTCTGCGAGCGAGGTCGTCTCCAAATCCGAGGTGGGTGCCGAGCCAGCGCCCCAGGCGGTTAAGGTCGTTGCCGTCGGGCACGGAAACGGGCCGCGTCCGGGCCGCCCACGCTCCAGTCCGGCGGCGCGCAGACGTGCCAGCCAACTCGGCGTCGATTGGCGGCTGGCCGTTGGCACCGGTCCCGATGGGCGCATCAAGGAACGAGACGTGATTCGCCTGGCCGAAAGCGGCGAGCCAGCCATCGTGGGTGCAGTGGCAGAGGAGGTTCAAATCTCTCCAGTGGCACAACGGCTTGCCGAGTCGGTTGGGCTGGACGTTCGAGAGTTGGCTCGCCAGTATCCCGGCAAGCGACTTGAGCGCGCCGACGTAGAACGAGCCATTCGGCTGGCGCTCAGTGGGGCGCAACCTGCGGTTGGTCCCGGCAGCCCTGGCGCGGCGAAGCCCAGTCGCCAGCCGATGAGCAGTCTCCGTCGCCTCATCGCAGAGCGAATGTCCCGCAGCGCACGGACCACTGCACCGGTCACGCTCACAACAGAGGCCGATGCAACTGATCTGGTCAAGATTCGGGAAGGCTTGAAGGCCGATTCGCAGACCGAGGTCGTGCCCAGCTACAACGTGTTGATGGCCAGGCTGGTCGCCGCTGCCCTGATGGAGCATCCTCATCTGAATGCCTCACTCGACGGCGATGAGATTGTGCGCTGGAACACGGTCAATATTGGCATAGCCGTCGATACCGAACGCGGCCTCGTCGTGCCGGTCGTCCCCGATGTCCAGGAGAAATCCATCCGCCAGTTGGCTCCAGCAGTGAACGACCTGCTTTCCCGTGCTGCCGAAGGTAAGGCGCTGCCCGACGAGTTGACCGGGGGCACGTTCACGATTACCAACCTGGGCCACCTCGACATCGATGCCTTCACCCCCATCATTAATCCGCCGGAGTGTGCCGTGTTGGGTGTGGGGCGGTTGCTCGAGAAGATGGTCGTGGTCGATGGGGAACCGGCAATTCGTACGATGGTTGCTTTGAGCCTGACTTTCGATCACCGGCTGGTGGATGGCGCACCGGCGGCTCGTTTCTTGCAGCGCGTCAAGCAATACATTGAGCAACCGTATCTGTGGCTGGTGTGATTGACGAAAATGTTAGAGGGTAAAGTCGCCGTTATTACAGGGGCCGCGCGGGGCATTGGCCTCGCCATCGCCAAGAAACTGGCCGAAGCTGGCGCTGCTGTCGCCCTGGTCGACATCCGGTCTGGCGACGCTGAAGACGCCGCACATGAGCTGCGTGAGGCCGGGCACCAGGCGATGGGGCTGGCGGCGGACGTGACAGATCAGGCTCAGGTGCAATCGATGGTCCAGGCTGTTCTGGAGCAATGGGGCCGGATCGACATTCTGGTCAACAATGCAGGCATAGCGCCTATGACACCGCTTGCGGAGATCACGGTCGAAGAGTGGGACCTCGTCTTGGGAGTCAACCTCAAAGGCACGTTCCTTTGCAGTCAGGCGATTATCCCGGCTCTGCGCGAGCAAGGTTCGGGGAAGATCATCAATATCTCCTCAAGCGCAGGACAAATGGGGGGGCTGGCCGTCGGCGCGCACTACTCGGCTTCCAAAGCCGGAATCCTGGGTCTGACCAAGACGCTGGCCCGCAACCTTGCGCCGAACGTACAGGTGAACGCCATCGCGCCGGGGACGACCGAGTCGGAGATGACACGCGAATGGGGCGAGGAGACCATCGCCGGTATTGTCCGGCAGATTCCAGCCGGGAGGCTGGGGCATCCCTCTGACGTGGCGGCAGCAGTGCTTTTCTTGGCATCCGACGAGTCAAGCTTTATCACGGGCCAGACGCTAAGCGTAAACGGTGGCCTGCTGATGGCCTAGGGAAAGTATCGTGCGTATCACATTGCCCTATGGGCACGGCCAACTGAACGTCGATCTCGACGCGGACGCCCAACGGATTGCCCGCCTGGAGCCGCGACGCAGCGCCGTCGATCCCATCCGGCTGGCGTTGGCCGCGCCGATTGGCAGTCCGCCGCTGCACAGCCTGCTGCACAACGGGCAGTCGATTGTCATTGTCACCAGCGACATCACCCGGCCTTGCCCAACGCACCTGATGCTGCCACCGATCATGGAAGAGTTAGCGCTGGCGGGGATACCAGATGGGGACGTGACCGTCGTCTTTGGCCTGGGCACACACCGCGCGCATACACTGGAGGAACATGCTCAACTGGTCGGCCCGGAGATGCTGGCTCGACTCCGTTGCGTGGACTCAGACCCCGCGCAGATGGTGAGCGTTGGGACCACATCTCGGGGCACGCCCGTCGAAGTGTTCAGGCCGGTGCTGGAGGCTGACGTTCGCATTGCCTTGGGCAATGTCGAGCCGCATTACTTCGCGGGCTACTCAGGCGGGGCCAAGGCCATCGTGCCAGGGGTATGTTCCGCCAACACCATTCAACATAACCACGCGATGATGGTCGAGCCAAATGCCTGCGCGGGCGTGCTCGATGGCAACCCCGTGCGGGAGGACATCGAAGAGGGTGCATCCCTGGTCGGCATTGACTTCATACTCAACGTGATCCTGGACAGCGAGCACCGCGTGGTAATGGCCGCAGCAGGGCACCCTGTCGAAGCGCATCGCTGGGCCTGCCGTGCGGTCGACTATCTGAGCAAGGTTGCCGTCGAACAACTGGCCGACGTCGTCCTGGTGAGCGCCGGTGGATTTCCCAAGGACATTAACGTCTACCAGGCGCAGAAAGCCCTGGACAGCGCCGCCGCCGCCGTGCGCCCTGGCGGGGTGATCGTCTGGGTGGCCGAGTGCGCGGAAGGGCTGGGAAACGCGGTGTTCGAAGAGTGGCTGGTCGGTGCTGACCCAGATGACATCCTGGCGCGGATTCAACGCCAGTTCGTGTTGGGTGGACATAAGGCAGCGGCTATGGCCCGCGTGCTCAAACGCGCGTCGGTCTTCCTCGTGAGCGCCCTGCCCCCGGACGTGGTAAGCGAATGTGGCATGACGCCCTACTCGAACGTCGAATCTGCGCTCCAGGATGCCCTGGCGCAGTCCGGCCTGGACTCGTTTGTCGTCATTCTGCCTGAAGGGGCATCGGTTCTGGTGCCCCAAGAGATTGCTTGAACCCGGATCAGGAGGAAAGACCAAACCATGGCAATTGAAAGAACCCCTGTCAAAGATCGCTTCAAGGACAAGGTCGCCATCGTCACGGGTGGCTCATCCGGCATCGGGCGCTCCATCATGGAGGAGCTTTGCAAGGAAGGCTGCTCTGTGGCGTTCACCGGAATCAGCGACATTGGCGTGACCACCTCAAAAGAGATGGCAGACGCCGGCTTTGATGTCCTGTTCGCTCAGGGAGACATGGCCGAGGAAGCCTTCTGCAAGAGCGTCGTACAGCAGACCGTGGAGAAGTGGGGCAAGGTCAACCACCTCGTCAACAACGCCTTCTCGTTCACCGCCAAGGGGATGGACGCCACCCGCGAGGATTGGGAGCGTGTCTTCATGGTTGGGCCGGTTGGCTACGCTGTGATGGTCCAACAGGTGGCCCCGATTATGAGAGAGCAAGGCGGCGGCGCGGTCGTCAATATGTCCAGCATCTCCGCTTTTGTCGCCCAGGTCAATCGCTGGACGTACAACGCGGCCAAGGGCGCGGTGCACACCATGACCAAGTGCATGGCCCTGGACCTCGCTCCGTGGGGCATTCGCGTGAACAGCGTCAGCCCTGGCTGGATCTGGACCCGCGAGGTGTTTAAAGCCGCCGATCTGGATGGCGGTGGCCGCGAAAAGTGGGACCCTATCTGGGGAGAGTACCACATGCTGGAGCGGTGCGGTCAGCCAGTCGAATGCGCTGGCCCGACCCTGTTCCTCCTGAGCGACGACGCATCCTTCGTCACCGGCACCGACCTGCCGATCGACGCAGGCTACCAGAGCATGGGTCCTGAGGGACTGGGCAAGACAGCCGCCTTTGCAGGCTCCGAGTGATTGCCGGAAGCCGGATGCCGACAGGCTACAGAGGAGGGTGAAGCATGAAACGCATTGGATTCTTGCTAAAGGTGAAGCAGGAGAAGGTCGAAGAGTACAAGAAACACCACGAGAACGTCTGGCCTGAGATGCAGGAGGCGTTGCGGCGCTCAGGATGGCACAACTACACGTTGTTCATCCGAGAGGATGGGTTGGCGTTCGGCTACTTCGAAGCACCTGTGGACTTCCAGACAGCGCTGGAGAAGATCCAGGAGGAAGAGGTAAACCCCAGGTGGAACGAGTTCATGGACCCTTACTTCGAGAAATTGCCAGATTTTGCTGTGGATGAGAGCATGATCGAATTGGAAGAGTACTTCCATCTCGACTGATTGTCAGCGAGCCGTCGAAGAGTGGTGCGGGAGCAAGCCCTCTTCAAAGGAGTCACACGAAATGCTACGTCTGGTTGATCTATCACTGGATATCTACGATAAGGCACCGACCTTCTGGCCGGACCCGAAAACCGCGGTTTTGCCGCATCTGAAGGTCGAGAATCTGAGCTACAACATCACTCAGGTCATCATGAGTACGCACCTGGGGACCCACCTGGATGCGCCTTTTCACTTTTTCGACGACGGCGTAACCGTCGAGAATCTGGACGTGCGGCGCGGTCTTGGACCGGCCTGGGTGCTTGATCTCACCCATAAGAAGGCGAAGGAAGAGATCACCGTTGCCGACATGGAAGCCTTCGGCGACAAGATAGGCAAAGGCAGCCGCCTGATCTTTCACACCGGTTGGGACAAGCAGTTTCCTGAGCCTCACTACTTCAGCGACCAGCCGCCGCTCGGCATCGAAACCTGCAAATGGTTGGCCGAGAAAGGCGTCATCTGTGTGGCCCTGGATATGCCCACTACCTATCCCGCCGAGTACATTGACACACATCACGCTTTGCTCAACGCCGATGCGCAGGTGCTCATCATTGAGGGCTTGCGCGGTCTGGAGCGTTTGCAGGGTGAGCAGGTCATTCTGATCGCGTTGCCGCTTCGCATTCGGGGCCGCGATGGTTCGCAGACGAGGGCAATGGCCATTGACGGTGACATCGAGCCTTTGGTCGCGCTCATGGACGGGCTTGAGTACGACATCGACTACTAAATCGTAGGTGTGAGGCGCGTGTGGCGCCTCACACTCTCGTTTCGTTTAGGTGGATTAGGACGGAGGTTATGGCAGACAACTCCTTGACTCTTGAGACAAAAGGCATCTACATGGCCTTCGGGGGCGTGGATGTGCTCAAGGATGTAGACTTCGAGATTCATCGTGGCGAAGTGCATGGCCTGGTAGGCGAAAACGGCGCAGGCAAATCAACGCTTGCCAAGATCATCGCCGGTGTGCATCAGCCCAGGGCCGGCATCATCGAGCTGGAGGGCGAACAAGTTGTGATCCCCAGCCCGCATGTCGCCACGGCCCTCGGCATCGCGCTGATCCACCAGGAGCCGCTTACCTTCCCTGAGCTTGACGTTGCCGAGAACATCTTCATTGGCCGTCAGCCAATCACGGGTGGCGTGCGCCGTGTGGATTGGCGGGCAATGTATGAACGTGCCAGCGAGTTGCTGGACACGCTGGGCGTCGATCTCGAGCCGCACAGCAAGATGCGCGGCATGTCGATTGCTGACCAGCAGATGGTTGAAATGGCCGGGGCGCTTTCGCAAGACGCCAAAATCCTTCTCATGGACGAGCCGACTGCGGCGCTCACTCCCAGTGAGGTCGAGGACTTGTTCGCCATGATGAGGCGTCTTCGAGATCAAGGGACCGCCATCGTCTTCATCAGCCACCGGCTGGAAGAGATATTCGAAATCTGTGACCGTGTCTCTGTTCTACGTGACGGCGAGATGGTCGGCGTTCGCGATCCCAAACAGATCTCTGTGGACGAGGTCATCCGCATGATGGTCGGTCGGCCCTTGAGTGCCCTTTATGAGAAGGGCAATGCTCACGAGATAGGCCAGCCTGTACTGGAGGTCAAGAACCTCTCCCGCACCATGAAGTTTGAGGACATCAGTCTTGACGTGCGGGCAGGGGAAATCGTCGGCGTGGCCGGACTTGTGGGTTCCGGGCGCACGGATGTCGCCCGCGCCCTCTTTGGGGCTTTGGACATTGACGCTGGCGTTGTGTCTGTAGACGGGGAGGAAGTCAGGATCAACCGTCCGCGCGACGCACTCGCGCAAGGCATGATCTACGTGCCGGAAGACCGCCAGCATCACGGACTCTTGATGTCGATGACCATCTCACAGAACGTGACGCTGCCGGTGCTGGAGACTCTGGTGCCCAGTGGCTGGCTTCGGGACCGCCTGGAGCGTGAAGTCACCAAGGAGTACGTCGAAAAGCTGAACATCATTCTGCGCAGTATCAGCCAGCCCGTTCGCGAGCTTTCGGGTGGCAACCAGCAAAAGGTGGTGCTCTCGAAGTGGCTGCTTGCCAAACCCAAGGTGATGATCCTCGACGAGCCGACACGCGGCATCGACATCGGGGCGAAAGCGGAAGTACATCGCCTAATGGGTGAATTGGCCTCGCAGGGTCTTGCCATACTGATGATTTCGTCCGAGTTGCCGGAAATCCTTGCCATGAGCGATCGCGTCATCGTCATGCGTGAAGGTCGCATTACCGCGCGCTTCACCAGGGACGAGGCGACGGCAGAGCGCATCATGGCAGCCGCGACAGGACAGGTTCTGGAAGAGGTGTAGGGAAGATGGCAACAATAAATGGTGTTCTTCAAAGCCAGCGCCGCACAAACAACCTTGCCACACAACTCTCCCGGTTCAGGGAGTTGGGCATCGTGTTATTCCTGGTGTTGGTTATCGTGGGAGCTCTGGCCGTAGAGCCTGGGTTCCTGAATCCGTTCAATATCAGAAGCATCTTGTTGTGGGTTCCGTTGCTGATGGTCATTGCCATGGGCGAGATGATGGTCATCATCACGCGGGGCATCGATGTCTCGGTGGGGTCAACGCTTGGCTTTGCGGGCATCGTGGTCGGCATGATCTTTCGAGACTACCCGGATTTCAACATCTACCTCGGCACCGTGCTGGGCATCTTGCTGGGGGCGATGTTGGGTGCCGTCAATGGAGCCTTGATCGCCTGGGTGCGGGTGCCGCCCATCATCACCACGCTGGGCACGCTGAGCGCCTTCCGAGGTCTGGTGTTCATCGTCAGCGGCGGACGCCAGGTGGACCCGAACCACGTGCCCACGGCGTTGATCCGCTGGTCACAGATCGGGCCATTTGGGATACAACTCGTGCCCTGGGCCGTGATAATCGCCGCCATTGTAGCCGTGCTGGCGCATCTGTTTCTACACTTCACCAAATCTGGGCGCAACGTCTACGCCATAGGCGGGAATCCAGATGCTGCTCAATTGCGCGGGATTCCGGTGAAAATCACCACGTTCCTCGTTTATGCCATCACCGGTGCAATGGCGGGCCTGGCAGGAATCTTGTATGCTTCGCGTTTTGGGTTTGTCAATCCGGGGGAGACAGGCGTTGGTTTTGAGCTGACCGTTATCGCGGCTGTCGTCATCGGAGGAACGAACGTCTTCGGTGGATCGGGCACGGTACTCGGCGTGGCGCTGGGTTGCCTGCTATTGGGAACCATCAACGTCGCCCTCGCCGTCCTGGGCATCGCCGCGACGTGGCAGTTGGCCGTCTATGGATTCGTCATTTTGCTGGCGGTGACAGTCGACGCCATTATTCAACGTGAGCTTCGGCGTGCAACAACGGGGGAGTAAGTATTGATGACAACAGAACAATCTCCCAGGGTACCTTCCAAAGCAATGCCTGTTACTGGGACAGGGGACGCCGACGTCGCGAGGCCGCAGTCACCGGCCAGCGAACGCCTGAGAGCAACGCTCGTGCGTCCAGAACTGGTGACGGTTGCATTGCTCATCCTGGCTTTCGTCGTCGGCGCCGTGTTGTCGCCGTTCTTCCTGGACGCACCATTCCTGCTCAACTACACCTCACTGTTCATTGAGGTGGGTATCATGGCAATAGGAATGACCTACATCATCATCAGCGGCAACATAGATCTGTCGGTTGCCTCAGCCCTGGCCCTGGTCGGAACCGTGGCCGGCATACTCTATTTCGACTTGAGCGTGCCGATGGGCCTCACGGTCATACTCTCGTTGGCACTGGGGGCCATTCTTGGCTGGATCAACGGCGCGCTGGTGACCCGAATGAAATTGCCGGCATTGGCCGTCACGCTCGCTACGCTGGCATTCTACCGGGGTGTGGCAAACATTCTGGTCGGCGACGACTCGCGCCCCAAGTTGGCCTGGAGCAGGGACATCGTGTTCCCTGATTGGTATGTGGGCGTTAACCGGGTGTACATTCCCGGCACCGCGATTCCGCTTCCCCTGGTGATCTTCCTGGTTCTGGCAGCCATCTTGGGTGTTGTGCTGCACAGAACCACGTTTGGTCGCTGGGTGTATGCCATCGGGACGAACGAGGAGGCTGCGCGCTACTCAGGCATCCCCACCCAGCGCGTCAAATTGCTGATCTTCACGCTCTCCGGCTTTCTGTCGGGACTCGCCGGGCTGATAATGGTTTCTCGCCTGAGTGTGGCCCGTTACGACCACGCCCGTGGTTGGGAGTTGGATGTCATCACCGCCGTGGTACTGGGTGGAACTGACATCTTCGGCGGCAGAGGCAGCATGTTCGGCACCGTCATTGCGTACCTGCTGCTCATCTTCCTGCGAACCGGGATGGGAGTGGCGAACATCAAGGCCGAAAGCCAGCTTGCCGTCATCGGTACGCTGCTGATCGTGGCGATTGTCGTCTCTAATCTGACAGGGCGCTTGCGCAAATAGTGCAGAGAGAACAGGGGCGCAGAGACCCCAATGATGTCCCTGCGCCTTTAGCGTTGCAGGCACACCTATCCGCGAAGGAGGTGATTCTATCGGCTAGACAAATCACCCGATGTCCCAGACCAGATCAGTCACGCCAAGAGATGTGAAGGAAATGGTGACTGGGGCGCAGAAAGATGGTCCCACATCGTATACACAGTATATGGAGGAAGAATAGAAATGTCCAAGAAGAGGTTCGTATTTGGCATCGTCCTGTTGCTGGTAGTCGGAATGGCGCTCGCGGCCTGCGGTGGCGCTGCTCCAGTAGAAGAAGAGCCGGCAGCAGAGGAAGAGCCAGCAGAGGAAGAGGCCGCTGAGGAAGCGCCCGCCGAAGAAGAGGAGATGGCCGAAGAAGAGGAGATGGCCGAAGAAGAGATGGCCGAAGAGGGCGAACCGCTCGAGATCGTCTACATCCCCAAGAACACCGGCAACCCCTACTTCGACTCGATCATCCGTGGCTTCGAGCAGGCTTGCCTCGAAATCGGCTGCAACTTCACGACCACCGCTCCGGCCACCGCCGAAGCTACTTCCCAGATTCCCTTTGTGGAAGAGCAGATCCAGCGTGGCGTGGACGTGTTGGCGATTTCGCCCAACAGCCCTGATGCACTGAACGATGTCTTCGACCAGGCGCGTGAGCAAGGAATCGTCGTGCTCATCGTCAACTCCGACATTCCCGGCAGCGAGGATCACCGTGACGCCGCCGTCCTGCCAATGGACTTCGACATCACCGGTGCAAGCCAGGTTGAGTTGATGGGCTCGCTCATCGACTACTCGGGCAAGATCGCAATCCTGAGCGCCACTGCCGACGCACCCGACCAGAACTACTGGATCGAGGGCATGGAAGCAGCGCTTGAGGAAGACAAGTACGCCGACATGGAGTTGGTGGACATCGTCTACGGCGACGACGACCCCCAGAAGAGCCTGACCGAGTGTGAGGCCCTGCTGGCTAACTACCCCGACCTGCGCGGCATCATCTCGCCGACCACGGTGGGCGTAGCTGCGTCAGGCCAGTGCGTTGAGTCGGCTGCTGTATACCCCGGTGGCGCCAACGCCGTTGGCGAGGGCTTGCAGGTAACCGGCCTCGGCACCCCCAACCAGATGCGCCGTTTCATCGAGGAAGACATCGTCGAAGCGTTCGCGCTCTGGAGCCCGTACGACGAAGGCTATCTGTCCGGCTATCTGGGCGTTGCCATGGCAATGGGCGAGGTCGAAGCGGCCCCAGGCAATTCGTTCGAGGTTCCGAACCTGGGCGAGCGCGAGTTCCGTGACCTGAGTGTGGTCATCACCGGACCGCCGACCGTCTTCACCAAGGACAACATCGGCGACTTCGACTTCTAGTCTCGTAATAGCTTACATTCCACTACGAATGCGAGGGGAGTGGTCTGTGGCTGTTGGTCACGGGCTGCTCCCCTCCGTCTCTGGTATGAGGACGTTTGTCTGCCAGGTTGTGACAAAAGCAATTTGCCAGTTGGCCCAATCCGTTTACAATCTGTGACGTGGACCAGCACGCTGGACTCATTCGCGATCTTCTATCGCGTAGACTTATGACAGCACCAAGTATGCATCATATGGGAAGGACGAAGAAGATGAAGAAAACGCCACTGATTCTCTTCACCTTGATGGTTGTAGTTGCTCTGTCCGCTTGCGGAGGGAGAGAAGAAGGGTATGGTGCGGGTGGAGGCCAATCCCTGAGGGAAGGCTCAACTGCACCTTACCACTCGGACATCGCCCAAGAACAAACCTATCAGACTGTGCTGGGGCTAAACATCCTGCTCTATCCCCCACCCATTGACGACCCCAAGTTCGAAGCCTTCGGCAAAGCCTATCTAGAAGACCTTGTCCCGGTAGAGTTTGTCGAATTCATGCTTGAAACCTTCGATGGCGATATGGGTGCAGAGGCTGTCTACGAGCCCGTCGTCGAGGCTCTACAAGACCATCCCTTCGTAGACCAAGTTCAAGAAACCATCTACGCAGGAGAGCCTGTTCAGGTGGGCTGGGTCTATGGCAACAACGATACCTTCGACTCGCTTGAGTACAATGGGGTCACGGTGACGCTGGTTACAGCCCACCCCGTCATCTTGTTCGTCGGTGACAGGGCTGATATGGACGAAGGAACCTGGACCTTCGATGCCAGTAATGCCACAGCCTTCTACATCCCGGAAATCCTGCTGGTCGAACTCAATCCCGACACCCTCCACTCGATGCCCATACAAGTCCTGGGCGAGACCGGCCAGCTTACGGCAGTGATTGTCCCTGAGGGCGTTGGTCTGGAAGACGCCTCGCCAGGTGATGGTATCGATCAAGCGTTGGTCGCCAATGACCGCTGGGTGTTCGCGTTTCCCGACGTGGGCGACTACTATGCGGGCTTAGACGGTTCTGGTACCACGATTGAGCCCGCTGATTAGTATCCACAGTTCGTTCGTTCAATCCGAAAATGCCAGGTGCAGTCACTGTGCCTGGCATATGTTTTCTCCAAAGATGTACAGAGATGGGTGCGATTGGCGGTCAGGTGCGACAGCTTGAGTGAGTGCGCCGCTTGGTTCCTCCGCTTGACTTTTCACAATATTATAATATTATAATAAGTGGCCTTGCGGTAATCTGGAGAGGTTCCTTCATGGACACAATCGTCCGCAACAGCAAGGTGCCATTCTACCAACAGTTGTACGAAATACTGCGCAAGAAGATCGTGCGCGGTGACTGGCAGCCGGGGGAGTTACTTCCGTCGGAGTCAGAGCTGATCGAGCAGTATCAGGTCAGCCGTATCACGGCGCGCAAGGCTCTTGAGTCACTGGTGAATGAGAACCTGATCTACCGCGAACGGGGCCGGGGCACCTTCGTGGCTCACCCGACCGTCGAGCAGGCCCTGGTGCGCATCATCAGCTTCACGGAGGACATGCGCCAGCGCGGCTTCAAGCCGGGAACTCAGGTCTTGTCCTCGGGTCTCGTCCCCGCATCGGAGGAAATCGCGGAGAAGCTCCGCGTTGAGCCGGGGGAAGAGTTGGCCAGCCTGGAGCGGCTGCGCCTGGCCGACGGCGAGACGATGAGTCTTGAGCAATCCTTCCTGGTACATCGCTACTGTCCCGGCATCTTGCAACTAGACTATGCAAAGAACCCCTTGCGAGAGGCGCTTGAAGATCGCTCGGGCATCCAACTTGTATGTGCCAGTCAAGTCATTCGCGCCATGACGGCGTCCCGCGAATTGGCCGACAAGCTGAATATCCAGCCTGGGGCGGCGGTACTCTACATTGAGCGGGTTTCCTTTTCTCAAGAGGATGTTCCGGTTGAATTCCTCCGGTTGTATCATCGGGGCGACCGCTATGCGCTGCATGGCGAGCTCCGTGGCTAGTATGTCGGTCGTGCTGTTTTGGACACCTATCTCGCACCGTCAACTGAGTCGAAATCTTCACCAGGGAGGGAGCTGTGAAAGACATCAAAGTGGCCACCGGCATCTGGTTCCTGGGCGCGACGAGCGACCGCTTCGTCAAGCAAGGCTATCGCCCCGACATATCCATGGAAGAACGCTTCAAACTGGCGGCCAGCGTCGAAGGCGTCGGCGGGTTGGAGATGCACTATCCAACCGAGATTACCGACGACAACTACAAGGATATGAAGAAGCTGGCCGACGATCTGGGCATGGAGATTGTCCAGTTCTGCCCTCACCTGTGGGTAGACCCCAAGTGGAAGTTCGGCCAGTTCACCAACCCCGAAGCCAGGCTGCGCCGCGAGGCGATTGACCTGGCCAAGCGGACCACGGACGTCGCGCAGCACATGCAAGCCCACCTCATGGTCTACTGGCCCGCCCAGGATGGATACGACTATCCGTTCCAGATCGACCACCGCAAGGCGCTCGATTGGCTGGTCGAAGGGCTGACCGAGTGGGTGGACCACAACCCCGACCAGAAAATCGTGATCGAGTACAAAGCCTTCGAGCCGCGCACACACATTCTGCTGCCAACGATCGGGCACTGCATGACCATCGTCAACGAGATCAACCGCCCCAACCTGGGCATCAACATCGACATGGGCCACGCCTTCATGATGAAGGAGAACCTGGCCGAGTCGATTGCGCTCTGCTGCCGGTACGGCAAGCTGTTCCACACCCACTGGAACGATAACTGGAAGATGTTTGACGACGACGTGATCGTCGGCACGGTCAACCTGTGGGAGACGCTTGAGGCGTTGTTCTGGCTGGACGAGTGGGGCTACGACGGTTGGTTTGGCCTGGACCTGTTCCCCTACCGCGAGCCGCCGGAGAAAGCTATCGAGGAAAGCATCCGCAACCTCAAGTTTGGTTACGAGTTGCTGGACCGCATCCCGCGTGACGAACTGCGCCAGGGTTTCAAGACTGCCGATGCGATCCAGATCTCGCAGATGATGCGGCGCATGCTGGGAGGGACGTGAGCCGTGGACGTCGTCTGCTTAGGTGAACTGTTGATCGACATGTTCCCCGCCGAACTGGGCCGCAGCCTGGTGGATGTTTCCGCCTTTCGGCCCAAGCCGGGGGGAGCACCGGCCAACGTGGCGGTGGCGGCGACCCGGCTCGGCGCAAAAAGCGCCTTCGTCGGCAAAGTGGGCGAGGACCTGTTTGGACACTTCCTGGCCGAGGTGCTGGCGCAAGAGGGCGTGAACACGCAGGGAATGCGGTACGACGACGAAGCGCGCACGACGATGGCGATCATCGCCATGCCCGACGAGAACACGGCTGAGTTCGTCTTCTATCGCAACCCTGGCGCGGACATGCGTCTGCGAGTGGACGAGCTGGACCGTGCGCTGCTGAGCGAGGCACGCGCCTTCCACTTCGGGTCGCTGAGTCTGACCGACGAACCGGCCCGCAGCGCCACGCGGGAAGCGGCCAGAGTGGCCCGCGAAGCCGGCGCGCTGGTCTCCTACGACGTGAACTACCGGCCCTCTCTCTGGAGGGATCCAGAAGAAGCCATCCAACAGGCGATGGCCATGCTCGCCCACGTCGACTTGCTGAAGGTCAACGAGGGGGAGTTGGCGCTGCTCTCTGGACAGGAAGTCGATCCTGCCGACGCCAACCAGATCGGCACTGCCGCCCAGGCCCTGCTCGAACAAGGACCTGAGCTGTGTGTGGTGACGCTCGGCCCCAATGGCAGCACCTTCCAGGTAGCAGAGGGTGGAGAGTACATCCCCCCGTTCGAGGTCGAAACGGTTGACGCTGTCGGCTGTGGCGATGCGTTCGTCGCCGGTCTGTTGACCCAGTTGGTGGGCGGTGAAGGTTCCTGGCGAGATCGCCTGTCGGTCGCCCAATTGCGCGAGTTCCTGCGCTACGCAAACGCGGTCGGCGCACTCACGGCCCTGACACAGGGCGTCATCCCGGCATTGCCCACCGCCGCCCAGGTAAGCGAATTCTTGAGCCAACATCGCAACTGAGGTGCTGAATGACCCAAGCTTCAATACAAGCCATGGCCTTAGACGCTCTGAAGGCCAAGGCCCGCGAGCTTCGTCTTGACATCCTGGACATGACCACCAAAGCAGGCTCCGGTCACCCGTCCAGCTCGTGGTCGGCGACGGAGATCGTGACCGCGCTCTACTTTGGCGGCATTCTGCGCTACCGGCCCGGCGAACCCGACTGGGCCGAGCGGGACCGCTTCATCATGAGCAAGGGACACGCCGCGCCGCTGCTGTACGCGGCGTTGGCTCACGCCGGATACTTCTCCCGCGACGAGTTGTGGCGTCTGCGCCAGATCGACAGCCCGGTCCAGGGGCATCCCATTCAAGGGATGATGCCCGGCGTCGAGGCCACGACCGGCTCGCTGGGACAGGGGCTCTCCGTCGGGCTGGGGCACATCCTGGCGGGCCGCCTGAACAGCCTGGCCTACCGCGTCTACGCGTTGCTGGGCGACGGCGAGTGCGAGGCCGGTCAGGTCTGGGAGGCCGCGATGGCGGCTGCCCACTTCAAGGCCAACAACCTCATCGCCATCGTGGACTACAACAAGTACCAGGAGACCGGCCCCATCGAACGTGAGATGGCGCTCGAGCCGTTAGTCGACAAGTGGCGCAGTTTTGGTTGGCACGTCGAGGAGGTGGACGGTCACGACGTCCAGGCTGTTCTGGAGCAGTTGAAAGCCGCACAAGATGGCAAGGGGCAACCCACGATCATCATCGCACACACGGTCAAAGGGAAGGGCGTCTCCTTCGTCGAGGCGGACTTCACTTTCCACGGCCGTGCGCTCTCACCTGAACAGGCCGAGAAGGCCCGCGAGGAGATTCTCAATGCAACTTGGTGAAAAGGCCGGACTGAAACCCGCCGAGGCCCCCCTGCGCAACGTGTTTGGCGACGCGCTGCTGCAGCTGTGTCACGATAACCCCAAAGTCGTCGTGCTCGACGGCGACCTGGGCAACTCGACCAAGGCGGAGTACGTGCGCCAGACCTACCCGGAGCGTTTCTTCAACCTGGGTATCGCCGAAAGCAACCTGGCCTGCGTGGGGGCGGGCTTTGCCGCCTGTGGGTTTATCCCGTTCATCGTCAGCTTTTCTTCCTTCCTGCTGTGCAACGCTTACGACCAGATTCGCCTGGCAATCGGGCTATCAAACGTCAACGCCAAGGTTGTCGGCAGCCACGGCGGCATCACGCTGGGCAAGGATGGCCCCACGCAGATGGGCATCGAGGATCTGGCCCTGGTGGGTGGTATGCCCACCTTTGTCATCCTGGTGCCCAGCGATCCAGCCTCCATGCACAAGGCCGTGCGGGTGGCGGCTGAACACGTCGGGCCGGTGTTCCTGCGTTCCAGCCGGGTGCCCATGCCGCACATCTACCCCGACGACGATTGCCCCTTCGAGATTGGCAAAGCGAGTGTCGTCCGCGAAGGTGACGACCTGACCATCGTCGGCTGCGGCATGATGGTCGCTTCGGCGCTGGACGCGGCAGCGGAGTTGGCCCAGGAGGGCGTCGAAGCGCGCGTGCTCGACATGCACACCATCAGGCCGATGGACACGGAGGCCATCGCCGCCGCCGCGCGTGAGACCGGGGCGATCGTCACCGCCGAGGAGCATTTGCTGCAAGGCGGCATGGGCAGCAACGTCGCCCGCGTGGTCGCCGCAAGCCATCCCGTGCCCATGCGTTTTGTGGGTCTGGGCGACACGTACGTCGATTCGGCAGGCCCGGCGGATCTGTTGAAGAAGTATCACATGACCGCCGGTGATATCGTGCTGGCCGCGCGCGAAGCGCTGGCCGCCAAGGGGGCCAGTCGCGCATGATACGTCAAGCGTTACTTGAACGTGAGGCCGGGGATAACCCCATCCGGGTCGGGGCCAGCATCGCGGGCTGGATGGGCAGTGGCTTCGTGGCCCAAATGGCGCACGTGCCCGGCATGGACGTCGTCGTGCTGGCCGACTCAAACGTCGAGGCAGCATGCGAAGCCTACGTAGCAGCAGGGATCGAGCGGGAAGCCATCGTCGAAGCCAGCGCGCCGGGTCCGGCGATGGATGCGCTGCGCGCTGGGAAGCGGGTCGTCAGCGGGTCGTACGCGCTGGCGGCCCAACTGGAGGGCGTGGACATCGTGACCGACGTCACCTGGTCGCCCGCCATCGGCGCTGAAACCGCCTTTTCCTGCATCCAGCACGGCAAAGACATCGTGTTGATCAACATCGAAGCCGACGTGACCGTTGGGCGCATCCTGAAAAAGCTGGCGGGTGAAGCGAGCGTGCTGTACACCGTCTCCTCTGGCGACGAGCCGGGCTGCCTGATGGAACTGTATGAGTTCGTCAGCTGCCTGGGCTTCGAACCGGTCGTCATCGGCAAAGGCAAGAACAACCCGCTCAATCCTGCCGCCACACCGGATACGGTGGCCGAATCTGCGCGCCGCGCCGACAAAGACCCCTATCAGGTGGCCTCCTACGTGGACGGCACCAAGACCATGTTCGAGATGACCTGCGCGGCCAACGCGACGGGTTGTCGCCCTATGCAGCGCGGCATGACCGGCCCGGAGGCGACGCTGGATACCGTGTCACAGATTTTCGCCCTGGAAGAGGACGGCGGTATCACGAAGTTCCCCGGAGCGGTTGACTTCGTACAGGGCAGCAGCATGTCGGGCGGCGTCTTCGTCACCGTGCGGGTCGAGGACGAGCGCATCCGCGCCGACCTGGAGTATCTCAAGGTTGGCCAGGGGAAGTACTTCACCTTCTTCCGGCCCTATCACTTGTGGTTCCTGGAAGCGCCCATCTCCATCGCGCGGGCGCATCTGTATCGCGAGACGACGCTGGTGCCCCTGGACGACCCGGTAGCCGACGTGATGACCCTCGCCAAGCGAGACCTTAATCCCGGCGAGAGACTGGATACGTTCGGTGGGTACACGTTCCACGGCGCGATAGATACCGTCGAGGTGGTCCGCAGCGAAAACGCGCTGCCCGTGGGGTTGGCGCCTGGGGCTGAGATCGTCCGGCCAGTGGAGGCCGGTGAAATCGTGACCTGGGACGACGTTAAGCTGGATGAGGATAGCCGGGTGGTGAGACTGCGCCGCCAGCAGGACGACCTGTAATTCAGAGGGCCAGCACAGATCACAAAGTGGAGGATACGATACGCATAGGCGCACAAGAAAAGCTTGACTGGCTTGGAAGCCGAGTGGGAAGCATGATGAGATACTCGCAAGCCGAGCGGGACATTTCGTTGGCAGACCAAATACTTATCCGCCCCCGTCACTATTCAAGCGGGAGATGGCTCAAGTTTCTGTCTGCACGCTCAGGGTAGGCGCTTATCGTGCTCAGTCAGGACCTCGGCCCCGTCCGACCTGACCAAGACACCATCCTCCAGCCTGACGCCGGTTTCACCGGGCAGGTAGATACCCGGCTCCAGCATGATGACCATACCTTCTTCGAGCACGTCCTGGCTGTAGGGGACGATCCGGGGGCCCTCGTGGCTCGAAACGCCAATGCCATGTCCGGTGTGGTGGGGGTACGTTGGATAACCAGCGTCGCTGATGAGCTGCCGCACTTTCTGGTCGATTTCCTGAGCAATGGCGCCGGGGCGAACCAGCGAGATGGCAAGCTCGAGAGCATCAGTGACAGTCCGGTGCAGGGCAATCTGTTCTGATGTGGGCGCGTCAGGGAAGTAGGTGGCGCAACCATCGCTCCAGTAACCGTGCAGGCCGGTGCCGAGATCGACGATGATGGAGTCTCCAGAAGTGATTTGATAGTCCAGAGGCCAGCCCGTGAAATTCAGATCACGATGGCCCACGACGCAATCGTTTCCAAGAGGTACCCGACGCCCCGCTGCCTGCTGGATGGCGCTATGGGCTTCGGTCCAGACGTCAATCTCCCGTCCACCTGTCTGTACTGCCCGGCGAGCCGCCGCCTGACCGATATCTGCGAGTGCAAAGTTTTCGCGCAATTTGGCCAGCTCTTCGCCGTTTTTCACCGTGCGCAGCGGCTCCAGCCAGCCGTCAATAGGGACAACGGTGGACTTCGCCTGAAGCGTATCAAGCAGTGTGGCCGAAGCAACGAGCGGCACGCTCCTCTCTTCGATACCAACCGCACCACCGGCTTGACCTGATATCGCCAGCACCTGTCGCAGTGAGGCAACCAGGTGATCGGTTCCTGCAAGAGGTTGCTCGTAGGTATAGCCCGGGTGCGTTACAACTGTACCGTCAGGTTGGCTGTCGAAGGCTGTCGTGTCGGCAGTATGCGCGTCTACTACGAATAGGGTGAAGTGTCCATCTTCATACCAGACGAGTGGAGGGCCACCCGCAAAGAGATGGGGCCCCAGCTGGATGGGTGGTGCGAAGCCCGTGAGCCAGGTGACGCTATGCGGATGGGCAAACAGCGCCCGCGCAATTCCTCTCGCTTTGAGAGCTCTGTGTGCCCGTTGACGTTGTTCTTGGTGCATGATCCTGTCATCCTGTGGCAGGCTTGACATACCGCTCAATTCCATTATATCTTGTTATCGGGGTTTCTTTGCCTGTGAATAAAAACCTAGCGTGATTGCTCAAGTTCGTTGTTAGCCGAACTCTGAAGAATCGTCCCTGCTCTCTACTGCTTCACGAACGAGCGTCACATCACCGCCCTACACAGCCACTCATTTGCGGTTGCCAGCTAATTGCTCTCTGCTAACCGCTAGTTCACAAGGAGACTGCCATGCCAAGCATAAAGGGTCCGGCCATTTTCCTAGCTCAGTTCCTGAGAGATGAGGCACCATACAATAATCTTGAGAATATAGGAAAGTGGGTTGCGGGACTCGGATATAAGGGCGTCCAGATTCCAACATGGGACGGGCGTGTCTTTGACCGCGACAAAGCTGCCGAATCCAAGACGTACTGCGATGAGTACAAGGGCAAGCTCGAGGAGATGGGCCTTGAGCCTACCGAGCTGGGGGCCTATCTCTCCGGTCAGGTGCTGGCGATACACCCGGCCTACGAGGTGATGTTCGAGGGCTTCCATCCCAAAGGCTTGAGGGGCAACGAGCGCACCGAGTGGGCCAGCGGCGAATTGAAGAAGTGCATAGACGCCTCCATTAACATGGGCACGGACGTTATTCCGACGCTATCCGGCGGTTTCGCCTGGCATATGGTCTATCCGTGGCCGCAGCGCCCAGAAGGGATAGTGGAGGAAGCCTTCACAGAACTGGCGAAGCGTTGGCGGCCACTCCTCGACTATGCCCACGAGAATGGGAAGGTGTTTGGCTACGAACTGCACCCAGGGTCCGACGTTTACGACGGCGCGACTTTCGAGATGTTCCTGGACTACACCGACAACCACCCCGCCGCCTGCCTGAACTACGACCCCAGCCATTTCCTGCTGCAGCAGCTCGATTACCTCGCCTTCATCAAGCTTTATGGTGACCGTATTAAGGGCTTCCACGTCAAGGACGCCGAGTTCAGACCCGACGGGCGCGTAGGGGTCTACGGCGGCTACCAGTCCTGGGCCGGGCGAGCCGGGCGGTTCCGCTCTCTTGGCGATGGTCAGGTGGATTTCACGAGCGTCTTTACGCTGCTCACCGAAGCCGGTTATTCCAGTTGGGCTGTCATGGAGTGGGAGTGCGCGGTCAAAAGCCCAGAGCAAGGGGCAGCCGAGGGCGCGCCTTTCATTGCCAAGCACATCATCGAAACCACAGAAGTGGCCTTCGACGACTTCGCCTCCAGCGGCGCAGACGTGGAGGCCAATCGGCGGATACTCGGCTTGAGTTGATGGGCTCGAACCTTTTCTCAATACAAATCAGGAGGAAGTAAAGATGGATTCTTGGAAGCGCAAGCTACGAATGGGCATGGTTGGTGGAGGCCCTGGCGCGTTCATCGGCGCGGTACATCGCATGGTGGCTGCAATGGACGGACAGGTCGAGATGGTGGCCGGTTCGTTCTCGCAGGACCCTAAGAATACCCAAATTACCGGCAAGGAACTCTATCTGGACAAGGATCGCTGCTACGATACGTACGCGGAGATGGCCGCCGCCGAGGCCAAGTTGCCAGAGGGCGAGCGGATCGACTTTGTGAGTATCGTGACACCGAACGTCTCTCACTTCGACATTGCCAAGACGTTCCTGGAAGCTGGTATTCACGTGGTCTGTGATAAGCCAATGACCTACACGCTCGACGAAGCGGAAGAGCTGGTCAAGCTGGTCGAGAAGACGGGGCTTGTCTTCGCGCTGACGCACAACTACACCGGGCATCCGCTCGTCAGGCACGCGCGCGGTCTCTTCCAGTCCGGCGAAATGGGAACCGTCCGCAAGGCCATCGTCGAATATCTCCAGGATTTCCTGATGGTCCCGCACGAGAAGCTGGGCCAGAAGCAGGCGTCCTGGCGCGTGGACCCGAAGCAGTCTGGCATCGGCGGTACGATGGGCGACGTGGGCACGCACTGCGTGAACCTCCTGGAGTACGTGACCGGCGATCCGATCAGCGAACTGTGCGCGGATAAGAGCACTTTCCTGCCGGATCGCGTGCTCGACGAGGATGTCAATGCCTTGCTCCGCTTCAAGGGTGGGGGCAAGGGCGTCCTGACGGTGAGCCAGGTGGCAACCGGAGAGGAAAACGGGCTGACGCTGCGCGTTTACGGGTCCGAGGGGGCCATCAAGTGGGCACAAGAGAACCCTAACTACATGGAACTCTATCGCTACGGCGAGCCGAGGCAGACCTTGACTCGTGGCCAAGGGTACCTCTCAGACGCAGCCGCAGCAGCCACGCGCATCCCGACGGGACACCCAGAAGGCTATCTGGAGGCGTTTGCCAATATCTACGTGGGAGCCATAGAGGCAATGCGCAGGCACATTGATGGCAAGCCGATGAAGACCGAGGAGTACAATTTCCCAACTGTGTACGACGGACTACGCGGCATGCAATTCATTTACGCGGCAGTTGAGTCCGCCGAAAACAACTCTTCCTGGGTCTCGATGTAGCGACCTTTCCAATAGTGGATTAGTTGAGTTGGCGAGGGGGCTTATCAGCCCCCTCGTCTAACTCCGGCTCCTGTTGCGAGAGGTTAGTCTATGAACCAGCAATCTAAGAATGCCCTCATCACCGGGGCAAGCAAGGGCGTGGGACGCGGCATTGCTCTGGGTCTCGCCAAAGACGGTTGGAACATTGGCGTCAACTATTTCCAGGACGAAGCCGGGGCTGAAGCCACTGCCGAAGCCGTGCGCGCTGCGGGCCAGCAGGCGTGGGTCTTGCAAGCGGACGTGGGGTACGGCGACCAAGTTGAGGCCATGTTCGAGGCGTTCATCAGGCGTGCCGGAAGCATCGAGTTGCTGGTGAACAACGCAGGCGTGCAAACCTGGAAACCACTACTCGACCTCGATGAATCGGATTGGGATCGCACTATCCGGACCAACTTGAAGGGCACGTTCCTGTGTACCCAGCAGGCGGCGCGGCTGATGAAAGAGACCGGCGGGCGCATCATCAACATTGGCTCTGGCGCGAATAAGGCCCCTTTCCCAAACCTCAGCGACTACTGCGCGTCCAAAGGCGGCATCGAGACTTTCACCACAGTCGCCGCCGTCGAGTTGGGCCAGTATGGCATCACGGTCAACTGCGTGGCCCCAGGCACCATCGAGATTGAAAGGACCAAGCTCGAGGATCCCGACTATGCCGGAGAGTGGGGTTCGCGGACCCCGATGGGGCGCATCGGTAACGTCGAAGACGTGGCCGACGCGGTGAGTTTCTTTGCCGGGGAGAGGTCCGGTTTCGTCACCGGGCAAACACTCTACGTGGACGGGGCGTTGTGGTCACAAGTCCCGTGGATCTATGATTTCTAGCGGGCCATCCGAGGTGGACGCTGACTGATGGTCACGTCTCCTACACGCAAAGGTTTGGTGCATGTTTGCTAACAAATTGAAACGGAAATTGGCCGACGGACAGGTTATCGTCGGTAGTTTCGTTTTCATCCCCTCCGCCAAACTGACCGAAATCATCAGTCTGGCCGGTTTTGACTACGTGGTCATTGACATGGAGCACGGCCCGGTGGATATCCAGAGTGCCGAGGATATGGTTCGGGCAGCGGAATTGGCCGGTGCCACGCCGATTGTCAGGGTAGCCCATAACACGCCACACCTCATCCTCCGCGCCCTGGATATCGGCGCGCAGGGCCTGCATGTGCCGGAGATTAACGACGCCGAGAGTGCGAGGCAGATGGTAGCCAGCACGAAGTATGGTCCTGAGGGCCACCGCGGTCTGGCGGGAGTGAGGGCGGCCAAGTATGGGATGCAGAGCTCCTTAGCGGAATATGCTGCTTCGGCAAACCGCGAGACGATGGTGATTGCCCATATCGAAAACGTGAAGGCTGTCGAACGGCTCGACGATCTTCTGGGCGTAGAGGGCATCGACGTTTACTATCTTGGCCCGGCTGACCTCTCTAACAGTATGGGCATCCCTGGCCAAACCAAGGACCCCAGGGTAGTCAATCTGGTGGAGGAAACGATTAAGCGCATTGTGGCCGCAGGCAAGGTCGCGGGCTGTATCGCCGCCGACATCGAGACGACCAGACGCTACCTCGACCTCGGCGTGCTCTATATGGCGACCCACGCGATCAAGCTGATGACAAATGGCTCCAAGCAGTTTATCCAGGAGGTGCGTGCATGAGCGAGGGTTCCACGTCGGGAAGTCTGGATGGCTCAATTGCCGTCGTGACAGGAGCCGCCCAGGGCCTTGGCTTGGCAATGGCTGCACAACTGGCCCGCAACGGGGCAACCGTCATCATGGCCGACTTGCAGCTTGAGAAGGCCGAGGCGGAAGCTGAGACGTTGCGCGAAGAAGGGTTGGCCGTGCAGGCCAGATACCTGGACGTCGCCAACAGCGGGGAGGTGGAGGCATTCTTTGGCGATGTGGTCGAGGGGTTTGGACGGCTGGACATCCTGGTCAATAACGCCGGCGTCGGCCAGACGGTCACCCCGATGGTTGAACTGAGCGACGAGGAGTGGCACCGCGTCCTGAACATTACGTTGAACGGGACATTCTACTGCTGCCGCGCTGGTGGGGCGATCATGGAGCAACAGGAATCTGGAAGCATCGTCAACGTGTCGTCAATCAACGGCCAGAATCCGGCTGCCCTGGTGGCGGCCTACAACGTTGCCAAAGCGGGCGTGATCATGCTGACCCGGACATTGGCGCTGGAACTGGCTGCTTATGGCGTGCGGGTCAACGCGATTTGTCCAGGACCGGTTTACACCGATTTCAACAAATCGGTCATGGACCAGCGCCGCAAGAGTCTGAACATCTCGCTGGACGAAATGGTGGAGCGCATTCGCAAGGCTGTCCCCCTGGGACGCTGGGGCGAACCGGAGGACATCGCGCGCGGGGTGGCGTTTCTTTGCAGCCCGGAATCATCCTGGATTACCGGCGAAGTGCTCCGCGTGAGCGGCGGCATGGAGGGGGTATCTGCCGCGCCGCCGAAGCGCCCCAAGAGTTGATCCGTGCGTCCTATACACACCATCGGCGTCTGTGGCGTGGGCCAGATGGGCGCTGCGGCTGCCGTCTCTTTCAAACGAGCGGGCTACCGCGTCCTGGCCTGGGATCACGATCCCGCGCAATTGGCCGCCCTGCTGCCAACCGCAGCCGAATTGGAGTCCTGGCTGGACGAGCATGCGGGCTCTGTAATCCGTGATGGTGGAACCGTCGAGACCCTGGCCAGCCCAGGTGCCATTGACGAGCAGGCTGACGTTGTTCTGGACTGTATCGTCGAGGACATGGCACAGAAGGTCGAGCTCTTCAGGCGCTTCCCGGCGTGCAAGGACCGGGGCGGTGTCTTCATCACGACCACGAGCGGTCTGGGCATCACCGAGATGGGGCGGCAAAGTGACTGTGGCGAACAACTGGCCGGGACGCATTTCTGGAACCCACCACACCTGATGCCGCTGGTGGAGGTGATACGCGGAGAGGATACCCGTGACGACATTATCGACACGGTGTGCGGGCTGGTCGAATCTATTGGGAAGATAGCGGTCAGGGTCAACCGGGATGTGCCGGGCTTCATCGGCAACCGGCTGCTGCACGCGCTCTGGCGCGAGGCGATCAGCCTCGTCGAGGAGGGTGTCGCCACCCCGGAGGATGTCGATCTGGTGGCACGGATGACCTTTGGCCTCAGGATGCCAGTCGTCGGCCCGTTAGAGAACATGGATCTGGTGGGTCTCGACCTCATCGAGAAGATCCACAGCTATTTGCTGGCTGACCTCGCCGATAACCACGGCCCCGGAGACCTGCTGGCCGAGAGCGTGCGGCAAGGCAACCTGGGCGTCAAGAGCGGGCGGGGATTCTATGACTGGCGGGCGCGCAGTGCGCAAACGCTGATCGAGCGACGCGACCGGCAAATTGTCCACCAACTCGGCACTCTCCGCGCATTGGATGACACTACCTCGAATAGCGATTCGGGCCCTGACGAACCGCAAGGCTCATGAAACCGGTTGTGTTCGTCCTTGAACCGATTGATGGGAGCGGCCTGGAACTGCTCAGGGCGGAGTGTGTCTGCGTCACCCCCTGGGAGGCCGATCCCACCGCAGCCATCGACATCACCGACGACAGCTACAGGCTCCCCCTTTACGAAGCAGACGCGGTGATCGTCCGGCTTTTCGAGATCAGCCAGGCAGACCTCGCCAGGACACAAAGACTGAAGGTTATCGGCAAGCACGGCGTCGGCGTGGACAACATCGACTGTCAGGCTGCCGCAGCCGCCGGTATTCCGGTGGTGTATACGCCCACTGCCAACGCTAACGCCGTGGCCGAGCACACGTTGGCGCTGATGTTGGCACTCTCGCGGCAGATTGGCCCCGCCAGCGAAGCTTTAAAAGAAGGTCGATTCGCCGAGCGGGGCCGCTACCAGGGAATCGAACTGGCGGGGAAGACTCTGGGGGTGATGGGCCTGGGCCGGGTCGGCTCAAAAGTGGCTCAGATGGCCGCTCTGGGGCTGGAGATGTCTGTGCTCGCCTACGACCCCTTCGTATCGAGGGACAGCTACGATGGCCCTGCAATCTTCGAAGACTCGCTAGAGACGTTCATGCGGAAAGTGGATTTCCTGAGCCTGCACGTCTCGCTTACGCCTGACACCAAGCACATCATCAATGACCAGACCCTGGAATGGCTCAAACCGCATTGCCGGATCGTCAACACGTCCCGGGGTGCGGTCATTGACGAGGTCGCCCTGACACGCGCGCTGATTGAAGGTCGCCTCGCGGGGGCAGCCCTGGACGTTTTCGTAGAGGAGCCACTTCCGCCCGACCACCCGCTCGTGCAGGCCCCTCATACGCTGCTCACGCCGCACATCTCCTCCTCAACCCAAGAGTCGCTGGTGCGCATGTCTACCCAGGCTGCCCAAGGCGTCCTAGACGTGCTGCAGGGAAGAACGCCCCAGTACCTCGTAAATGCGAATCCCGAGACGCCCAAGTGACACGCTACATCGACATCACCCGCCCGGTGGACGATGAACTGGTATGTTGGCCGGGACGGCCTCCGCCTGAACACAGTTGGGAGAAACGCATCGCTCGCGGTGATCACTGCAATGCCTCCTATTGGCGGATGAGCGCCCACACGGGAACTCACATGGATGCGCCCCTGCACTTCATCGAAGGTGGCAGCCCGATTGACCAGATTTCCCCAGAGGTGTTCACTGGCACGTGCAAGGTGATTGACCTCAGGTCGGCGGATATCGGGGTATTGGACGACGCGCTGGCAAGCCGCTATCGAGGCGAGAGAAGATTGCTGATTCGCACCCACCACTCAGATTCAGACCACGGGGGCATCTATCAGTCTCACCGGCAACTCTTGACGCCAGCAGCCGCAGCCCTTTTGCTCGAAGGGGGGTTGAATTTGATTGGCACGGATCGTTTGAGCGTGGATGATTCTGAAGGCGAGAGCTATGCCCTTCATCGCCTGCTCCTTGGAGCGGGCTGCGTTATTCTGGAAGGATTGCTACTGGCAGATGTGCCGCCGGGGCGGTACTCTCTGCTGGCTGTTCCCCTCCGGCTGGTGGGCGCGGACGCCAGTCCTGTAAGGGCTCTGTTGAGGGCGTGAGCAAGCGACATACGCCTGTTCGATGAAGTTGAGTTACTATTGATCGGCCCACTGAGGAAGTTGGAGCGCAATGCCTTCAACCGGTGATTTCCATGGATTGCCGACTCGCAGCATCGGCAACCAACACCTGCGCATCGAGTTTCTGGCAGAAGCCGGGCCGCGCATTGTACGCCTGTTCGTAGGGGGAGGCGATGACAATCTGTTGGCCGAACTACCAGAGGTCAAGATGGAGACGCCGTACGGGGATTACTCCTTGTATGGGGGTCATCGCCTGTGTTCCCCCGTACGTACATGACGGAGACGGCCTGGTAGTCGAGGACTTTCCAGATGACGTCCGATTGCTCCAGCCCGCCAAGGAGTATTTTGTGAGCTATTTCAGCCACATACCTGACATTCTTCCCGAAAGCCAGAAAAGCATCTTGACGTACCAAGAAAACTCCTGTAGGATAGACACATTAGTTGGTTGTGCCAACAAACGAGCTTCTTTTAGCTGACAAGAATGAGTGGAGCGCACGAATTCTTTGTAACGCGGGTTGTATACAGGGTGTATGCAACATGCGTGCAGATTGAATACACTTCGATCCTCAAATACGATGGGTAAACTAGAAGACTATTTATCCAAGCCCGTATCACTTCCAGACCGCAGCGGTATGCTACTACGCGATCTAGCGTATGAGCGGATCAAGGATGCCATCCGCTATGCGGGTGTAAATCCCGGTGATCCCATTTCAGAAAACGGTATTTCCAAAGCGCTCGGCATTAGCCGGACGCCCGTTCGGGGGGCAATCCAACAACTCGCACAAGAAGGTTTTCTCGAAATCATCCCGGGGCGGGCGGTCACCGTTGCCTCACAGACCTTCGTCGATGTAATTGACGTCGTACACATTCGATCGTTGTTGGAGCCTGAATTGGTACGGTTGGTCACCGAGAACATATCGCCATCTCAAATCACCAGCCTGGAAGCGGCAATGGACAGAATGGAAGCCGCGATTGAGGCAGATGATCGTCCTGCCTGGTCCAAGGCGGATGCGACCTACCACGAAATATTGGGACAGGCCTGCCCAAACAAGATACTCGGAGAAAGCGTGATCCAGCTTCGCAACCGTGTGCATCACATGGCGAACGTGGACACACAATCCCATCCTGAGCGGCTGGCAGAATGCACTCAGGAACATCGCGAGATACTTGACGCGATTGTGGCACGCAACTCGAACGCAGCACGAGACGCCGCCCGTCGGCATCTCGAGGCCCTGCGGGTCAGTCTGTTAGATTCTTTGCGGTATGAGTAGGCGGGTAGGTTCGGTTCTTCGAATCGATTCTTGCTGGGTAAATAGCACGAGGTGTCAACGAAAGCTGGGCGCATGTCGCAGCGACCCGATCTCCGAACCGGCGACCAAGCCCTGGTTCGTGAGATAAACCTGTCAGTCATCATGAGGCATCTGCGAGAGCATGCTCCGATTTCACGCGCAGCATTGGCAGAGATGACCGGATTGAACAAGACGACTGTATCTAGTCTCGTAACTGAATTGACCGAGCGCCAATTCGTCCACGAGGTTGGCCTCGATTCCTCCGGTATCGGACGCCCGGCGATGCTGCTCGAATTGAACCCAGAAGCGGGCTGCATCGTCAGCGCCGAGATTGGGGTGGATTTCATCTCGGTTATACGCACCGATTTTGCTCCCGAAATCATCTGGCAACATAAAGAGAGTATTGACTCCAAGGTAGGCCACCGCACGATCATTGATCGTGCGATTGCTTTGCTGGACGAGGCGATTGATTCGAGAAGCGCCTCTGATGGCAACCTGCTGGGGATGGCCGTAGGTGTTCCAGGTCTGATCGATCAAGTAGACCTGACAGTGCTGTTCGCGCCGAACCTGGGGTGGAGGGACGTGAAGCTTGGCAGCGTTCTGCGCGAGGCATTCGACGTGCCGGTGTTCGTCGACAACGAAGCAAACATGGCTGCGCTGGGCGAGTACTATTTTGGCGCAGCTCAGGGACGCGACGAGATACTGTACATCAGCGCTGGTGTCGGCCTTGGAGGCGGCATTGTGCGGAGCGGGGCGCTGGTAAAGGGCAAGACCGGCTGCGCAGGTGAGTTCGGCCACATGACGATGGATCCAGAGGGCGAGCTCTGTAGCTGCGGCAACCGGGGGTGCTGGGAGACTCTGGTGAGCCAGTCCGCTGTGTTCCGCCACATTCGGCAAGCCATCGAGCAAGGGCGGACCAGCGTCCTCAGCGAGATGACCGAAGGCGACCTGAAGCGGCTGACGATTCCGATGGTCGTCGATGCGGCTCGCCAAGGCGACCAGGTGGCACTGCAAGTGCTGGATAGAGTTGGACATGACCTAGGTATTGGTGTCGCATCACTGCTGAACGCGTTGAATCCTGACCTCGTCGTCTTCGGCGGTATTCTCAGTCTGGCGGCTGATTTCTTACTGCCGCCAATGGAAATCGAATTGGAGCAACGTGCATTGGATTGGAACCGGACGGCCACACGAGTTGTGCCAGCCCGCCACGGATGTGATGCCTGTGTGATGGGTGGTGTGGCAACGATCTATCAGACTATCCTGGCCCAGCCAGGCAACGCGGAACGCGTATTTGGCTGAAAAGCAACCCTCAGTAAGTTGCTCTGTGCTCAGAGTGCTGCGAAGGAGGTGAGGAATCGCGGACAATCGCTAGAGAAGCTGGAGAGGACAGTTCACAGTCTCGCTAGACATCGAACAATATTGGAGGAGGAACCTAAAGATGCATAAGAAATGGACCTTTTTCTTCGTGCTGGGGATTGCCATGCTGGCTCTGGTAGCCTGTGGTGGCGCACCTGCCGAAGAGGCCGCACCAGCTGAAGAAGAAGAAGCTGCGCCGGCTGAGGAAGAGGCTGCACCGGCTGAAGAAGAGGAAGAGCCCGCCGAAGAGATGGAAGAGATGGCAGCAGTCTCAGAGATCAACATCCTCTGGGCTCAATGGTCCCCCGCGGACTACCTGCAGCAGATCGGCAACATGTATGAGGAAGAAACCGGTATCGCGGTCAACGTCATCCAGGAGCCCTGGGGTTCCTTCGGCGACCGCTTCTTCACCGAGATGGCGGCCCAGGGTGATGCCTGGGATATGGTGGTCGGCGACAGCCAATGGCTGGGCCAGGGTGCGACCCAGGGTCACTACGTAGACATGACCGACTTCTTGGTCGGCGAGGGCATCGCCGATACGGTGACCGAGGCGACGCTGACCTACTACGGCGAGTATCCCACCGGTTCGGGCAGCTACTGGGCATTCCCAACCGAGGGTGACGCGGACGGCTGGGCCTATCGCAGGGACCTGTTCGAGGACCCCGACGAGATGGCTGCCTTCGAAGCAGAGTATGGCTATCCGCTGGATGTGCCGAAGACCTATGACGAGTTGACGGACATCGCCAACTTCTTCACCCGTCCAGATGACGGCCTGTATGGGGTCGCCATCTACACCCAGAAGGACTACGATGCCATCACCATGGGCGTCGAGAACACCATGTTCAGCTGGGGTGCCGAATGGCAGGATGAGAACAACAACGTGCTGGGTATCGTGAACTCGCCTGAGGCCATCGAAGCTCTGGAGGCCTACAAGGAACTCTACGACTGCTGCCAGGTGCCCGGCCTCAGCAACGCCTTCTACACCGAGACCAACGACGCGTTGATCAGCGGCCAGGCCGTGATGGCGATGAACTACTTCGCCTTCTTCCCGGCATTGGCCAGCCCGGGCACCAACCCCTTCGCCGACGTAACCGGCTACTTCCCGAATCCGGCTGGGCCTTACGGCGACCAGCACGCTGCGTTGGGTGGTCAGGGAATGAGCATCATTTCCTACGCCAGCCCGGAGCGGCAGGAAGCTGCCAAGGACTTCATCCGCTGGTTCGCCCAGGAGGACGTGCAGGCTGAGTGGGCGCGGCTGGGTGGCTATACCTGCAACGCGAACGTGCTCGAGTCCCAGGCCTTCCTGGACGCGACGCCCTTCAACCCCGCCTTTGCCGAGACGATGACCTTCGTCAAGGACTTCTGGAACGTCCCGGTCTACGCCGAACTGCTGGAGGTCTCGCAGCGCGAGTTCAGCAGCTACGTCGTCGAGGGTGTGGGCACGGCCGAAGAGGCCATGAACACGATTGCCGAAGAGCACGACGCGATCCTTCGGGACGCTGGTTTCATCGAGTAACAAGCGGCAATCTGACCTATCGCTAGTCACCGGGGAGGCGGGGTCTTCCCGCTTCCCCGGATCAAATGACGAAAGAGACAATGCCTATGTCCACAGCCGAAGCTCAGATGAGCACTCCGAGTACCGGTCAGACAGCGCGGCGGCGACGCCACCTCAGCGATCGCGCCATCCAGAACTTGTTCATCTGGCCGACCCTTATCCTGCTGATTGCGGTCAACGTCTTTCCACTGTTTTACAGCCTTTATCTCAGCTTCACCGACTATTCCGCCATCGCCCGTCCGGCACCAGTGTGGATCGCCTTCGAGAACTTCCACAACATCCTGAACAACGAGCAGTTGTGGATCTACTTCGCCACAACCGGTCGCTACGCGTTGGCATCCGTTGGCCTGCAAACACTGGTTGGCTTCATACTGGCTATGCTGGTCCGTGAGAAGTTCAAGGGCAGCGGGATCGTCACGACGGTCATCCTGATCCCGATGATGATTTCGCCGGTGGTCGTCGGGCTGTTCTGGAAGCTGATGTACAACCCGACTTTCGGCTTCTTCAACTACCTGCTGGGCTTCGAGAGTGCCGCCACCGCGCCGGACTGGTTGGCCAGCCGCTGGGCTAACCAGCCCGTTCCCGGTCTGGCCCTCTGGGCGGTGGTGATTGTGGACGTGTGGATGTGGAGCCCGTTCGTGATGCTGCTGGTCTTATCAGGGCTGAACGCTATTCCTGACTATCTCTACGAGGCAGCTGCCATCGACCGGGCCAGTTCGTGGTTCCAATTCTGGCGCATCACCCTGCCGCAGGTAGCCCCTCTGCTTGTCATTGCCATCCTGTTCCGAACCATCGAGGCGTTCAGATCGTTTGACCTGGTGATGGGCATGACAGGGGGCGGTCCGGGCGACCAGACCGAACTGATCGCGGTTAACCTCTATCGCCAGGCCTTCTTGGGGCAGTGGCGTACTGGCCGGGCCAGCGCGCTGGCGTACATCATTCTCATCCTCACCATCGCCGTCAGCAACATCTACATCAAGTATCTCAACCAGATGAGAGGAGAGGGCTAGACCATGGGAAGTTTCAATGAGGTTGGTCCCCGCGTACCGGTAACCCAAGCGATTCGGGTTGACAAGGTCAGCCCGCGCGCGCGCCTGCTTCGCGCCATCCGGGCCCTTGTCGTCGTGGCATTGGCCATCATCCTTTTGATCCCGGTCTTCGCGATGGGCGCTACGGCCTTTAAGACCCGCGCCGACGTCGTCGCCGTGCCGCCCAAGGTGGCCTTCAAACCCACACTGGAGGGCTTCGTCTTCCTGCTGACTGAACGTGCCCTGATGAGCCCAGCCGTACTGGAGGAATTTCAAGAGGCCGCCGAGGCCGGGGAGTTGGGCCTGTTTGAGCGCATTGCACTTACGAGTGGATACGAGATCACCGGCCCCAGCGACTACGTATCCCGTCTCAGGAACTCATTGATCATTGCGGGAATATCGACCGTCACCTCAGTGGTGTTCGGCCTATTCGCGGCCTATGCTTTCAGCCGCTTTGACATCGCAGGTAAGGATGACCTGCTGTTCTTCATACTCAGTACCCGCATGCTGCCAGCCGTGGTGGTGACTGTCCCGCTTTTCCTGATGTACCGCCAGTTGAAGTGGCACGATACCCACATAGGAATGATCGTCCTCTATACCGTCTTCAATCTGTCGCTCTCGGTCTGGTTGCTCAAGGGATTTATCGACGAGATTCCTCGCGAGTATGAGGAGGCAGCTTTAGTAGACGGGTATAGCCGTCTGCAAGCCTTCTTCAAGATCGTCCTGCCGCAGGCGCTGACCGGCATCGCAGCCACCACCGTCTTCTGCCTGATCTTCGCCTGGAATGAGTATGCCTTCGCGCTGATGCTGACCAGCGAGCGGGCGCGGACCGCGCCGCCCAGCATCGCGACCATGCTTGGAAGCGGCGGCCTTGAGTGGTCGGCTATCGCCGCCGGATCGCTGGGGTTCCTGATTCCAGTGGTCATCGTCGTCTTCGCGCTCCGCAAATACCTGTTGCGCGGCGTCACCTTTGGGGCGATTCGTCAGTAATGACGACACGTCACCCGGCGCAGCAGTCGGAATGGACTGGAGCGTTTGCTGCCTATTCAAATAGCATCGGATTGACATATGGCTACAATTGAACTCCGTCAGGTCGAAAAGAAATTTGGTGAACTCCACGCCGTTAAGCCGATGGACCTGACCATCGAAGACGGCGAATTCGTGGTATTGCTCGGCCCATCCGGGTGCGGCAAGACGACCACCCTGCGCATGATCTCCGGGCTGGAAACTGTTACCGGCGGGTCGATCTGGCTCGAGGGGCGCAACGTAACCTGGCTGCACCCAAGCGAGCGTGACATTGCCTTCGTTTTCCAGTTCTTTGCCCTCTATCCTCACATGACGGCCCGCCAGAACATCACCTTTCCGCTGCAAGCGCAAGGCGAATCGCGCGCAATAATCGAGGAGCGGCTAAAAGAAGTCGTCAGCCTACTTGAGATCGAGCACCTTCTCGACACGCGGCCTGGAAAGTTGAGCGGCGGTGACCAGCAACGCGTGGCCGTGGCGCGCGCGCTCGTGCGTCGACCTGCGGCCTTCCTGATGGACGAGCCGTTGGGAGCGCTCGACGCTGAGTTCCGCGAGGCGATGCGCGCCGAGATCAAGCGCCTTCACATCGCCCAACACGCCACCTCGGTCTACGTCACTCACGACCAGGTCGAAGCGATGGCGATGGGAGATCGTATCGTCGTGATGTCGGATGCGGTTGTGCAGCAAGTGGGCACCCCGGCAGAGGTGTACTACAAGCCAACGAACCTGTTCGTCGCCAACTTCATCGGCAGTCCCGGGATGAATCTGCTGCGAGGCCATTACGTGGACGGTGTGGTACGTCTGCCAGGGGACAACCAATACGCCGTTTCTGCCGACTGGCAACGGGCGCTGCAAAGTGCGCTCGGCGGCGACGGTGAGGTGGTTGTGGGCTTCCGTCCAGAAGGTGCCCAGGTGGTCACTGATGGGCCGCTGGGAGCGGAGGTTTATGCTTCCGATTTGCACGGCGGCCATACGATGCTGCACGTGAATATGAATCAGGCCGACGTGGTGCATATCCGCACCGACCGGCTGACAAGGTACCCAATTGGCACGCCGGTCCGATTTGAGTTGGACCCGGAGATGGTCCGGTTCTTCAACCCTCAGACCGAAGCGGCAATAACGCGGGAGGCAGGCCGGTGAGCAACGTAGAACTACAGCACATCACCAAGCATTTCCCGGGGGTGACAGCCCTAAGTGATGTTTCTTTCTCGATTCAGGACAGCGAGTTTTTCGTATTGCTCGGTCCTACGGGTGCGGGGAAGACGACCACATTGCGGGTAATCGCCGGTCTGGAGCGTCAGGATGAGGGCAGCGTGTTGTTCGACGGAATTCCAGTCGACAACGAAACACCCTCGGACAGAGACATTGCGTTTGTTTTCCAGCAGTATTCTCTCTATCCAACGATGACCGTGTTCGACAATCTTGCCTTTCCCCTGCGCTCTCCGCTCCGCCGCGTGCCGGAATCGCAGATCGGCGAGCGCGTGCAGGATGCCGCCGAGAAGCTGCGCATCAGCCACCTGCTCGATCGCAAGACGGCCCACCTCTCGGGTGGTGAGATGCAGCGGGTCAGTATTGGCCGGGCCATCGTGCGCGAGCCGAGAATCTTTTTGATGGACGAGCCGCTCTCGAACCTGGACGCCAAACTGCGCGAGTCGCTACGCGTCGAACTCCAACACCTGCAGAAGACCCAGGGCAGCACGACGCTTTTCGTGACCCACGATCAGATCGAGGCGCTCACGATGGCCGACCGGATTGCCGTTCTGAACGAGGGACGCATCATGCAGATTGGCACGCCCGACGACATCTACGACCGGCCATCAACCACATTCGTGGCGCGGCTAGTTGGCACACCACGGATTAATTTGCTTACGGCCAACCTGGAGAACGACACACTGCACGTTGAGGACAGCAATCTCAGCCTATCGGTTCCACAAGCCGTAGATCTGCCATCTACGTTCACGTTGGGCGTGCGCCCGGAGGATGTCCAACCGGCTCAGGATGGGGAGTTCTCCGGCCAGCTTCTGCTCACCGAGCCGCTTGGCGTGGAAACGATCCTCCACATCCAGGCGGGCGAGCAGACCTTGCAGAGTCTGGTCCCGGGCATGACGGACGCCCAGATAGGGGCTGATCTGCGTTTCGACATCGTCCGCGAGCGATTGCACCTTTTCCGCCTGGATGGGACACGTATCCAGGCCTGACTCAAGGAGAATACCCGATGAAATTTGGCGTAAACGCCTGGGTTTGGACCTCGCCGCTGACCACTGAGGAACTGGAAAAACTCGCGCCAAAAGTGGCCGGGATGGGCTTTGAATGGATCGAGGTTCCACTAGAGGGCCTCGACGACCTCGACTATGAAAAGGGCGCTGCCATCATTCAAGCCAATGGTCTTGGGGTGAGTGTCTGCGCCGCGATGGGCCCCGACCGTGACCTCATTCACGAAGACAAGGCCATCCGCGATAACGGCATGAGCTACCTGAGAGCCTGCATCGACGCTTCTGAAACGTTAGGGGCTACCAATCTGGTTGGACCGCTCTATTCGGCTGTGGGCCGTACCTGGCAACAGACACCGGATGGGCGGGCGAAAGACATGGATTTGCTGGTTGCGAACCTGAGCGAACTGGCCGCGTACGCTGGCGATCACGGCGTTGTGCTGTGCGTCGAGCCGCTCAACCGGTTCGAGACCAGTTTTATCAATCTGGCCGAGCAGGCTATCGAGGTGGTGGACCGGGTCGATTCTCCAGCCTGCAAGATCATGCTGGATACTTTCCACATGAATATCGAGGAGAAGTCCCTCGGCGACGCCATTCGGGCCGTCGGGGACCGCTTGCAACAGCTGCATGCCTGCGAGAATGACCGGGGCGCGCCGGGCAGTGGCAATATTCCGTGGTCCGACGTCGTCCAGGGGCTCAAAGACATCAACTACGACGGGCCTGTCGTCATCGAGTCTTTCACTGCCAAGGTCAAGAGCATCGCCCGCGCGGCGGCGATCTGGCGCTCGCTGGCCCCGACGCAGGACGCGCTGGCACAGGATGGGTTGGCTTTCTTGAAGCAGGCCCTTTCGTAGCGCCGTCTGACTTGACGGTTTGGGCGCAGACTCACTTTGAAACTGGATTGATTCTGAGCTTTCCATCTGAACCCATACACAGGGAGGAAAATCATGGGACGACCCGTCACACTGTTCACCGGGCAATGGGCTGACCTGACCCTGGAAGACCTGGCCAAGAAGGTCAGCGATTGGGGATTCGACGGCCTGGAGCTTGCCTGCTGGGGTGACCATTTTGAGGTAGACAAGGCCCTGGAAGACGACAAGTACGTCCAGAGTCGCTGGGACATTCTCAACAAGCACAATCTGAAGTGCTTTGCTATCAGTTCGCACCTGGTTGGCCAGTGCATCGCCGACGATCCTATCGACGAGCGCCACGAGCGCGTTCTTCCGCCGCGCCTATGGGGAGACGGCGACCCTGAGGGCGTGCGCCAGCGTTGTGCCGAGGAGATGAAGAACACGGCGATTGCCGCCAAGAAGTTTGGCGTCGATGTTGTCAACGGCTTTACCGGCAGTAAGGTGTGGAAGAACCTGTACTTCTTCCCGCCGACCAACCAGGACGACATCAACGCGGGCTACGAGGATTTTGCCGCCCGTTGGAAGCCGATCATGGGCGTCTTCCAGGAGCAGGGCGTCAAGTTCGGTCTGGAAGTGCACCCGACTGAGATTGCCTACGACATTGTCACCTCACACCGCACGTTGGAGGCTCTGGACCATCACCCTAACTTCGGTTTCAACTTTGACCCCAGCCACTTCATCCACCAGTTCATCGACCCGGTTGAGTTCGTCGACGAGTTTGGCGATCGCATCTGGCACATGCACGTGAAGGACTCGCGTGTCCAGCTTACCGGGCGCAACAGCATCCTCTCGTCGCACCTGGACTTCGGCGACTCTCGTCGCGGCTGGGATTTCGTCTCGCCGGGGCGGGGTGACGTCAAGTGGGATCAAATCATCCGGGCGCTCAACCGCATCGGCTACGATGGCCCACTGTCTATCGAGTGGGAGGACACCGGTATGGACCGTGATTGGGGTGCACCTGAGGCGCTGAAGATGATCCGCCAGCAGGACTTCACTCCTTCACAGGTGGCTTTCGACGCAGCGTTTGCTTCTGAGTAGCTGCGTCCCGTTATGCATTCGACGGTGGGGCGGCTGCCCGGTTGCCCCACCCCACGGTCTGCTCCCAAGCTGGACGAGCCGACCTGGAACCTTAGCACGGAGAAAAGACGTGAAAATACGCCCTCGTGTACCTATCGGTCTTCCCATCGCAATGGTCGTGCTGCTCATCCTTGGGTATTTCGCGGGACCATTTATCCAGTGGCAGGCCACTGAGGAACAATTGTCGAAGAACGTGTTGCTACACGCTATCCCGTTCATCCTCATTTTTGTGGCCATCATACTGGGTTTCATCTCGCTCATCTGGTTGTTGGCCAGCGTGCTCAACAATATCGTCTCTGTGGAATTCCATCGACCGGTGGAGGCGATTCTCATCGGCGGCATCGCGTTGGGCATCGTGGGCATGTTCCAGCCGTGGTCATTCGCCGCCTATCGAATCGGCTTCCACGTGCTGCTGGCTTCGACTGTTGGCTTCATCGTGTGGAGCCACATCGTTCCAAAGAAACTGCGCCGCCGGAAAGATGTCAGCGATGTATCTGTCAGCGATATCGCGAGCAGGGGCACGGACCAACTTCCTTGAGAGACCGGCGCATTTCATACCTCCTTGGGCCAAACACGCGCCCCGCTTCGCTGTCTTTCTCTGACAGGGCTGTAGTTGTTCGAGGGGACAGATTGGCCTGCCACAAACGAATGGGATGAATCCCGAATGGCTGACCGTTTCCAACCCAAACCAGAGCACAAGTTCACTTTCGGCCTATGGACTGTCGGCAACATCGGGCGCGACCCGTTTGGTGGCCCCGTGCGGGCCGCTCTCTCGCCAGTAGAAATTGTCAACCTGCTGGCCGAGGTCGGTGCTTATGGCGTCAACTTTCACGACAACGATCTGGTCCCCCTGGACGCTACGCCCGCCGAACGTGACAAGATTGTCAAGGAATTCAAGCAAGCGCTGGAACAGACTGGCGTCGTCGTCCCAATGGCGACCACTAACCTGTTCTTCGACCCGGTATTCAAAGATGGTGCCTTCACCTCTAATGATGCCAGGGTGCGGGCCTACGCCTTGCAGAAGACCATGCAAGCTATCGACCTCGGCGTTGAGCTAGGCGCGGAAGTATACGTCTTCTGGGGTGGGCGCGAGGGCACCGAATCCGATGCTAACAAGGACCCGGTGGAAAGCCTCAAGCGTTTTCGTGAGGCTCTGAATTTTCTGACGGAGTACGTCAAAGACCAGGGTTACAACCTCACCTTTGCGCTGGAGGCCAAGCCAAACGAGCCACGCGGCGACATCTTTCTGCCGACGACTGGCGCGATGCTAGCTTTCATCGAGACGCTGGATGATTCGGAGATGGTCGGCGTCAACCCAGAGATGGCCCACGAACACATGGCGGGCCTCAACTTCATGCACGCCGTCGCGCAGGCGTGGGATGCGGGCAAGCTCTTTCACATTGACTTGAACGATCAGGCGTTTGGCCGCTACGATCAGGATTTTCGCTTTGGGGCACATAACCTGCAATCCGCCTTCTTCCTGGTCAAATTCCTGGAGGGCGTCGGCTACGCTGGCAGCCGTCACTTCGACGCGCATGCCTACCGCACCGAGGATTACGAGGGCGTCAAGGACTTTGCCAGAGGTTGCATGCGCACGTACCTGATCCTCAAGGAGAAGGCCGAGCGATTCGAAGCCGACGAGGAAATCCAGGCGTGCCTGGACGAAATCCACGCCGACGACGGTTCGATGAATGCCTTCTTCGGCCCCTACAGCCCGGATAAGGCGGTGGCTCTCAAGAGTGAACAGTTTGACCGCCTGGCTTTGGGCGCGCGTGGCTTGCCTTACGAGCGGCTGGATCAACTGACCGTCGAGCTACTGTTAGGCGTGCGGTGACCATGCTTGTTTTGTGGCCAACAGCAATTACCAGAGTGAGTTAGGAACCAGCCATTACCGGCCCTCGCTTGTCTCAAATCGTGGACTATTCGGGTGAGGTCAGGCACATCGATCTTCTGCTACGGCGCAAGCCGTGACATGAGACGCGCTACATGTTGAATCAGGAAACGATAAGATGACCAGCAAGACACTGCTGCTTGGACTTGACGTATCGACTACAGGCGCGAAGGCATTGTTGATTGACGACAAGGGGGGCATCGTCAGCAGTGCCACCACTCCGTTAACACTCTCAACGCCACGCCCGTTATGGTCAGAGCAAGAGCCAGCCGACTGGTGGGCAGGCATGACGACCAGTATCCGGCAGGCGCTAGAAGAGGCAGGCGCATCCGGGGACGACGTGGCTGCGATTGGCCTGACCGGGCAGATGCACGGGTTGGTTTTACTGGATGAGCAAGGGGAAGTGCTCCGCCCGGCCATTCTGTGGAACGACCAACGGACCGGCGACCAGTGCGACGAGATTCGCAGGCGGCTGGGCAAGAAACGCCTGATCCAGATCACCGGCAACGACGCCTTGACTGGCTTCACCGCGCCAAAAATCCTCTGGGTGCAGGAGAACGAGCCGGAGGTCTTCGCGAAGGCCCGGCACGTCCTTCTGCCCAAGGATTACATCCGCTACAAGCTGACGGATGCTTATGCGATGGATCGGGCAGGCGGCGCGGGCACGATATTGTTTGACCTGGCGTCGCGCACGTGGTCCGACGAGGTGATTGGCGCGCTCGACATTCCCGCCGAGTGGCTGCCGCCCACCTTCGATGGCCCGGAGATCACCGGTCACATCAGCGCGGCGGCTGCTGCCGAGACCGGCCTGGCAGAAGGAACGCCGGTTGTCGGGGGCGGGGGCGATCAGGCTGCACAGGCTGTTGGCGTTGGCGCAGTGCAACCGGGCATCATCGCGCTCACGCTGGGCACGTCAGGCGTGGTGTTTGCCACCACCGAGTCGCCCCTGGTCGAGCCGGAAGGCAGGCTGCACGCGTTCTGCCACGCGGTACCGGATCGCTGGCATTTCATGGGGGTCATGCTCAGCGCCGCCGGGAGCCTGCAATGGTACCGTGACACGCTGGCCCCAGACGTGGACTTCGACGACCTGCTGGCCGAGACGGCGACGGTCCCGCCCGGCAGCGAAGGGTTGCTGTTCCTGCCGTACCTGACCGGCGAGCGCACGCCCCACCCCGACCCGCTTGCACGCGGCGCGTGGGTGGGCGTAACGGTTCGCCACACACGCGCCCACATGACGCGCGCCGTCCTCGAAGGCGTCGCATTCGGTCTTAAAGATAGCTTCACGCTTATCCAAGAGGCCGGGCTGGCCACGATTGAACAGGTGCGGGTGTCAGGCGGGGGTGCGAAGAGCGCGCTCTGGCGGCAAGTGCTCGCCGACGTGCTGAACGTCGAACTCGTCACCGTCAACACGACGGAGGGAGCGGCATTTGGCGCGGCTTTGCTGGCCGGGGTCGGGGCGGGCCATTACGACGACGTGCCCTCTGCCTGTGAGGCGATGATCCAGGTGACGGGGCGCACCACACCGGGCGATGCGGCAGCGACCTACCCGGCCTACTACGAACGCTATCAGGCATTGTACCCGGCGCTCGCGGGCGAGTTTAAGGCCATAGCTGGTGTGGTCAGCGAACATTTGGCAGCAGAGAAGGCGTGATGGCCGAAAAGCGGCCACAACGGGCGCAATGGCATGTCCCAACCGCTCTACTGCGCGATGCCAGAAGGGGCGGCGCTGAATCACGATTCATCTACTGCCGCGCTTGAGTCTGAAAAGACCGGGCAGGTGATGGCCGTCTCCTGGTCTCGGAGTGGCCTGCCCGACCAACGATTGGAGTTGACACATGGAAAAGTACGGCTACCGGTTCTCGTTCGGACCATGGAACATCCACGAAGGAGCGGACCCCTTCGGGCCGCCAGTACGCGAAACCTGGCCCTTTGACGACAAGCTGAAGGTCTTCGTGGACCTAGGATTCGATGCGGTGCAGTTCCACGACGACGACGCTGTGCCGGACCTGGACAACCTCTCGGCCAAGGAAATCAGCAAGCAGGCGCGAGAGACGCGCCAGAAGCTGGAGGACCTGGGGTTGGTGGCGGAGTTCGTCGCGCCGCGCCTGTGGGAGCACCCGATGACCATCGACGGTGCGTACACGGCGAACGACCCGAAAGCCCGTCAGTACGCCATCGAACGGTCCAAGAAAGCTGTGGACATTGGCCGCGAGATGGACACCAACCTGATGGTGCTCTGGCTGGCCCGCGAAGGCACCTACATGCGCGAGGCCAAGGACGCCGTTCGCGCCACGCACCAACTATTGGAAGCCATCGACACGCTGCTGGAATACGACGACAGTCTACGTATCAGCATCGAACCCAAGCCCAACGAGCCGATGGACCTGGCCTACATCCCAACTATCGGGCACGCAGTCGCGCTGAGTTACCAGACCCGCGACCCGTCTCGCGTGGGTGCGCTCGTCGAATCGGCCCACGCCGTTCTGGCAGGGCTTGACCCGGCAGACGAGATGAGTTTCGCCTTGGCCTGTGACAAGCTGTGGAGCGTCCACCTGAACGACCAGAACAGTCTGAAGTTCGACCAGGACCGTTCGTTTGGTGCGGTCGATTTGCGGCGGGCGTTCAATCAGGTGCGCGTGCTGGACGAGAATGAATTCTACGACAAAGGTATGGTCGGCCTGGACGTTAAGGCCGTGCGCACCCAACCGGCTGAAATCGCCACCAAGCACCTGCGGAATAGCCTGCGAACCTTCCTGAGGCTGGTTGAAGTAGTGCGTTCGCTGGACCGAGAGAAAATGAACGCCTGCATCGAAGCCCGCGACTACGAAGAACTCGACTGGCTGATTCTCAGCAGCTTAATGGGGGATTGAGTCGTCATTGACACCGTTCGATGCTACCAAGGAATGAGCACACCAAAGCAATGTCGCTTTGCCTGCGAACTTAAGGAGCCCACCTGATGGCCCATAGTGGCAAATTCTACAGTGAGATGATCCGCAGCGAGTTGGAGGAGATCGTCGGCAGGTCCTTTGTCTCGGTGGACGAAAACGACAAGCTGGTCTATTCGACCGACTGGTCCTGGATGCCGCAAATGTGGCTGGATCGAGGTCAGCGCCTCACGACACCTGACTACATCGTCCATCCCGGGTCAACCGAAGAAGTCTCGGAAATCGTGAAGGTCGCCAACAACTATCGCATTCCTGTGGTGCCATTTGGGGGTGGGTCCGGCACGCAGGGTGGCGCATTGCCGGTTTATGGCGGCATCTTAGTCGATACCAAGCGGCTGGACAAGATCATCGAGATTGACGAGAAATCGCTGACCGTCACCGCCCAGGCAGGCATCAACGGCACCCAGTTGGAGTGGGCGCTCAACGAAAAGGGCCTCACCTTCCCACACTATCAGGCTTCAACACACTGCGCCACGCTCGGCGGAAATCTCGCGCCGCGTGGTTCGGGCACGATCAGCACCAAGTACGGCAAGGCCGAAGACATGGTGCTCAGCATGGAGGTGGTGCTGCCGAACGGCGACATCATCCGCACGCCGTCGGTTCCCAAACACGCTGCCGGTCCGGACTACTTCCACCTGTTCCTGGGCGCGGAAGGCACGTTTGGCATCATCACCGAGGCGACGATGCAGGTAGACTATCTGCCCGAAGTGCGCCTGCTGCGCGGGTTGCTGTTCGATGACCTGAGCAACGCGCTGGAGGCCGGTCGCCGTATGATGACACGGCGGCTCGACCCGTTGGTCATCCGCCTCTACGATCCGAAGTCCACGGCCTCACGTGTCAAGAAGATCCTCGGCTACGAATTTGACGGGGCATACATGGTGCTCGGCTTCGACGGCGACGAGGACCTCGCCACGCTGCAAGAGCAAAAGGCGATGGATATCTGCGAGGAACTGAACGCGCGTGACCTGGGTCGCGAACCGGGCGAAGCGTGGTGGGAAAAGCGCTACGATTTTTACTACCCACCGCAGAACCTTAAGCTGCCCTGGATGTACGGCACTACCGAGACGGTCACCACCTACGACAAGATCGAAAACGTGTACTACGGGGTCAAGAAGGCTGTCGAAGAGGGGTATGCCGACTGGGATGTGCGATGGATCGGCCACTTCTCGCACTGGTTCCACTGGGGTGTGACGTTGTACTCGCGCTTTATCATCGAGGAACCGCCGGAGGACGCGGAAGAGGCCCTGCAATTGCACAACCGCGTGTGGAATACCGCCATGACCGCCGTGCTGGAAAACGGCGGTATGCTCAACGACCATCACGGCGTGGGGCTCAAACTGGCACGCTACATGAGCAGGCAGTACGGGGCAGCGTGGCCCTTCCTGCTGACGCTGAAGAAGGCGATTGATCCCAATGGAATCATGAACCCCGGTAAGGTCGGGTTCGGATTCTAGGGTGGGGAAACCTGAGTGATACTGCAAATGAGCGGAAGGGTCATAATGCCAATCGAAGATGTCATCCTGACGACTGATAACTGCCGCTATTGTCTGATGTGCCGCCACGTATGCCCTGTTGGACTGATCACTGCCAAGGAAACGCTGACGCCTCACGGCTGGGGATTGACCATTGCGTCAGTCCGGCGCGGCCTGCTGGAGTGGGACCCGAACACCGTGGATGTCTTGTATAGCTGTGCTGATTGCGGCACGTGCCGGGCGCACTGTGTTACCGACCAGCCCCTTCCGGAGGCGATTGCCGCCGCCCGCGCAGAGGTCGCCAGCAGCGACCTCGCCCCCAGCGCTGTGACCGAAGTCCACGCGGCGCTGCAAGAATGGGGCAATCCCTACGAGGAAAAAGCGCCCAGTCCGGTGGAGGGGCAAGGCGATGTCGCGCTGTTCGTGGGGGACGATGCCCAATATCTGTGGCCGACTGCACTTGAAGCGGCACTCAAACTGCTAAAGGCGGTTGGCGTCGAGCCGGTGTTGATCGGTGTGGGTCGGAATAACGGCTACCTCGCCAGTTCGCTGGGCTATCCCGAGACGGCTCAGAGACTTGCACAGGCTACCCTGGACGATCTTTCAGCTAGTGGAGCCAACCGCGTGTTGGTGCTTACGCCGGGCGACTTCTTCACATTCAGCCAGCTTTACGACGAACGGCTGGGCGTCGAGTGGCCGCAAGACGTCGCGCTCCAGGAAGTGGTGACTTTCCTGGCCGAGCAACTGGAAGCGGGCGCGCTCAAGCTCGAACTGTCCAAAGATGAGACGCCCTACGCTTACGTCGATCCGACCCACTCTGTAAGCGTCACCACGCGCTACGATGCGCCACGCAAATTGCTGGCAGCGATGCTACCCACACCCGGACGGGAGTTGTTCTGGCGGCGCGAGCGCGCCCATCCCTGCGGCAACACGGCGCTCCAGTACACGAACCACCATATCGCTACCCACCTCAACTATTCGCGGCTGGATGACGCGTTGAAAGCTGGCGCACGCATGATCGTTATCGAGGACCCTGGCTGTCTGGCTCAGTTAAGCCGACACGCCGAGATGTTTCGCGTGGAGGTGCGAGGTCTGTACGAGTTGCTGGCCGATCACCTGAAGTAGGATGTAGATGGGGCAACTGCTCTTGCTGAGGCAGGTGCCGCGTTAGACATCACGTTATCGTTGGTTCTGTCATATCTACAGCAACAGGAGGAATAAAATGCATCTGTCAATGCACAACTGGATGAGGGCTGAGCCGGTCGAGGTCACCGTCGCACGGCTGGCGAAGTTCGGCTACGAAAGCATCGAGATTAGCGGTGAACCCTACATTTACAACAGCAAGGATGTCAAGAAGTCCCTTGACGAGCACGGCATCCGCTGCTGGGGCGCGGTCACGTTGATGCTCGAAGACCGCAATCTGGTCGCCAAGGACGAAGCGCAGCGCGCTAAATCGGTGCAGTACACCAAGGACTGCGTCACGATGGTCAAGGAGCTGGATGGCTACGAACTGACCATCGTCCCGGCAACCGTGGGCAAGATTGCCCCCGACGGCACGCCCGAAGATGAGTGGAAGTGGGCTGTCGACAGCATGAAGCAAGTCTACGACCACGCCATGAAAGAGGGCGTCAAGCTAGCTGTGGAGCCGATCAACCGCTTCGAGACCTACTTCTGCTCGCGCGCGGCCCAGGCCATCGAACTGGCGAAGGCCACCGGCCCAGAGTGCGGCGTCTGCCTGGACGCGTTCCACCTCAACATTGAGGAGGCGGACCCACTCGAATCCATCCGCTCGGCCAAGGGCCTGCTGGTGGACTTCCACGTGGCCGACACCAACCGCTTCGCTTGCGGCCAGGGTCACTGGGATTGGAAGGCAGTGGTCGATACGCTCAAGGAGATCGGCTACGATGGGGCGCTGACCGTCGAGTTCGTCGCTCCCATCGACCGCACCCCGGCCAATCCGTATCCCGATGCCATCGAAACCGACCCGGTGGACATCAGCCCCGAACAGAAGAAGTTCATTGAGGAGCACGGCTCCAGCCTGCTGACCGAGAAGTTCTATAGCTGGCAGGTCGAGGTGTGCGCCAATACGCTCCTGCCGCTCATCTAGTAGCGACCACACTGCTTGCAGCAAGGGGGGCGAGGCCGAAACTCGCCTTGCCCCCCATCGCCCGGAGAAAGCTCCATGGGTAAGAACGTCGTCATCATTGGCACCCTTGATACCAAGGGGCCTGAAACTGCCTATTTGCGCGACCAATTGCAAGCCCTCGGTCTGGAGACAACCGTCATTGATTCAGGTATTCTGGGTGATCCGCTTGGTATCACGCCCGACATCAGCCGGGCCGAGGCTGCCCGATATGCGGACACCACCATCGAGGCGCTGCGCAACGCTGGCAGCCGGGGTAAGGCCGTCGAGGGCATGCGCGAGGCGCTCAAAAAGCTAACGCTCGAACTCTATTCTCAGGGCAAGCTGGACGCCCTGGTCAGCCTCGGCGGCGCGGAAGGGGCGGTGATGGGCGCGGCGGCCATGATGCAGTTGCCGGTTGGTGTGCCCAAGGTATTGGTGTCGCCGATTGCCTCCGGGAAGCATTACTTCGATCCGTTGGTGGGCACCAGCGATATCTTCGTCGTCCACTCCATCGTCGACATCCTGGGCTTGAATCCCATCGCCACCACTGTGTTCGATAACGTGGCCGCTTCGCTCAAGGGATTGGTGGAACACGGCCACGTGCTGCCGGAGCCTGGTCCTGACGATCGCTACGTCGCCGTCACGATGTTGGGCAATACGACCAAAGCCGTGATGGCGCTCAAAGAGCACCTGGCCGGGCACGGCTACGAGGCCGTTATTTTCCACTCCAACGGCGTCGGCGGCCCGGCGATGGAGGAACTGGCCGAGGCCAACCAGTTTGTGGGCGTGATCGACTTTACCACCAACGAAATCTACGACCCAATGACCGGCGGCATTCACGATGGTGGCCCTGATCGCCTGAAACGTGTCGGATTGATGGGGCTGCCACAGGTGGTTGTCCCCGGCTGTATAGACTTCTGCGTGTTTCACGCGGACGCTGTCCCGCCAGAATTGCAGGGACGCCCCGTCTACGACCACAATCCCGAATACACTTTGGTGCGCGCCACTCACGACGAGATGATCCAACTGGGCCACGTCATGGCCGAACGGCTCAACATGGCAAAGGGCCCGGTGGTCGTCGCCGTCCCGACCCAGGGCCTGTCGATTCCTAACGTGCCGGACGGCCCCTTTTGGAATCCTGAGGCCGACGCAGCCTTCTTGCAGACCCTCCGCAGCGAATTACGGTCAGATTTTGAGATTCTGACCTTCGAACATCACGTCAACGACCCCGCCTTCGGCGTCGAGGTCGCTGGCCTGTTTGTGGATGTAATGAAGCAGCACTCTGAGTAAGGAGACTTTCAATGATCGACGATAACGGCAGCAAGTATCGAGACCTGCCCCATCTCACCGAGGGCGATGAGGATTTCCGCTCCAAGTTCCTGTCGTGGGACCTGGGCGACCTGTGTGTCACCGATATCAAGGAATACCTGAATCACAAGGATATCATTCTGGTACCGATGGCAAGCCTGGAGCAGCACGGCCCGCACCTGCCGCTCTACACCGACACGGTCACCGCCTGGGAAGTCTCAAAGCGTGTCGCCGAGATGATCGCCGTGATGCACACGCCGCCCATCTGGATGGGCTACTCGCCACAGCACATGCACAGGCCCGGCGAGGGTCGCGGCACGATCACCATCCGCAGCAGCACGTTGCTCCGTCTGGTGCACGACGTGGGCCGCAGTCTGATCCATCACGGCTTCAACCGCATCGTCTTCATCAACGGCCACGGCTCCAACGTCAAGGTCATCGATCCGGTCCTGCGCAAGCTGCGCTACGAGACGGGGGCGCTCATCAGCTTCGTCAAGCCCTACATGGAAAACTACGTGGGTATCCTAGAAGGCTTGATGGAGAACCCGTGGGAGGAGACGCCCGGCTGGCACGCCAGTGAATTGGAGACCTCGCAAGACCTGGCCTGGAACGAGGGTGTCGTCCGCATGGACCGGGCCGATTTCACCAGGGCCCACATCCCGGAGTTTCTGCCGAAGTCCTTTGAGAAGAAGGACGGCATGCCCGACGTTGAGTTCGAGGGCTACAAGTACTTCACGTTCCCGATGGATCACCACGAGTTCATCGAGAGCGGCGTCATCGGCAACCCGAAACGCGCCACCAAAGAGAAGGGCGAGGAAGCGTTCCGCCGCCTGTCCGAGCACGTGGCGCGCGGCGTTCTGGAACTGATGAACGTCCCGGTCGAAGTGCACACGCGTGAGTTCGTCGACCGGGTCCTCTAGCTGACCATTCGCCTCTGCACCGGGGGCTGGCGAACAGCCCCCGGTTCCTCAATGGTCGCCCTTGAATACCCACGGGTCACGGCTGTCATGCCTGCCTGACTTCTAAGAGGAAGCCGATGCTCATCAAACTGGCCTATGGTCGGGACGGACTCGCCGTCGATTTGCCTGACACGGTAGACGTGGTCGAGCCGCGCTACGTGCCCGGCCTACCGGACGAACCCACGGCCTTGCGCGCAGCGCTGCGCGCTCCCATCGAATCCCCGCCATTGGCCGAACTCGTCCGGGCGGGCGATTCCGTCGTCGTGGTGCATACCGACATCACCCGCGCCACACCCAACGACCGCATTCTACCCGTGCTGTTGGCCGAACTGGAGGCGGCTGGCGTTTCCCGCCAGGGTATCACGCTGCTTAACGGCCTGGGCACTCATCGCTCACAGACCGAGCCTGAATTGCGAGCGCTGCTGGGCGACCAGGTGGTAGACAACTATCGCTGCCAGCAGCACGATTGCAACGACAACGCAAACCTGCTCCCATTGGGCAAGACCTCGCTTGGGCACCCCGTGCGCATCAATCGTACCTACCTTGAGGCGGACGTGCGCATTCTGACCGGCTTTATCGAGCCACACTTCTTCGCCGGATTCAGCGGCGGACCCAAGGCTATCCTGCCCTCGCTGGCGGGGGCGGAAAGCGTCTTCACCAATCACGGCTACGCGATGATCGCCAACCCCAACGCGACCTGGGGCATCACCGAAGGCAACCCTATCTGGGAAGAGATGCGCGAGGTAGCACTACGCACCAACCCGTCCTTCCTGCTAAACGTGGCACTCAACGCTGATCGCCAGATTACGGGCGTGTTCGCGGGGGATATGTTGGCCGCCCATAGCGTCGGCTGTGCGTTCGTCAAAGAAAACTCGATGGCGGAGGTTGACGCGCCCTACGATGTCGTCATCACTACCAACAGCGGCTACCCGCTCGACCAGAATCTCTATCAGGCGGTCAAGGGCATGAGCGCCGCCAACCAAATTGTGCGTGAAGGTGGCGCAATCATCGTCGCCGCGGCCTGCGAAGATGGCCTACCGGATCACGGGCGCTACGCCGCGCTGCTGGCGGAAGCTGGGTCGCCACAGAGGATGCTGGATCTGGTCGCCCAGCCGGGCTTCAGCGAGCAAGATCAATGGCAGGTCCAACTTCAAGCCATCATCCAGCTTCACGCCGACGTGTACGTCTACAGCGACGGCCTGACCGATGAGCAGATTCGCCGGGCGATGCTCCACCCCTGCCGGAATATCGAGGCCACAGTCGAGCACCTGCAATCGAAATATGGCCCCGCTGCGCGCATCTGCGTCATCCCCGAAGGGCCGCAAACCATCCCCTACGTAGGCAGCCACATCGCGGCGAATAGGACCGCCTGAGAGGTTTTATGGCCGATAACCCGGCAATCTTTTTCGTGATGACCGCCGTCGTAGCCTTTATGGTTGGGCTGGCCAAAGGGGGGCTGGGCGGCACGCTCGGCGCGCTGGCCGTGCCCATGATGGCCCTGGTGATGCCCGCCGATAGAGTCATCGGGCTGGTGCTGCCCATCCTGATGTTTGCCGACGTGTTTGCCGTAGCCCTACATTGGGGGCGCTGGGACCGGCAGCTGGTCTTGTTGCTGGTCCCCGGCGCGGTCGTGGGGGTGACGATAGGCACCCTGTTTATCGTCAATGCCCCCACCGAGACGCTGCGAACTGCGCTGGGTGTCATCGTGTTGATCTTTGCGGCCTACAAGGTCTTCGAGCGGCGCATTCTCGGTTCGATTCAGTACGTCTCGCGCAACTGGCATGGGCTGTTGGCGGGCACTGTTACCGGGTTCTCGTCGGCCCTGGCCCATACCGGCGGCCCACCCGTCAGCATCTACCTGTTGATGCAAGATGTGGTGCCCAGCATCTTTATCGCCACTTCCGCGCTGTTCTTCATGATCCTCAACTGGATTAAAGTGCCCTACTATCTCTACGCCCGGCTGTTCGACTTTCAACAACTCTGGCGTATTGTGTGGTTGATGCCGATGGTGCCTGCTGGCGTGTGGTTTGGCAAGTGGGCCACCAACCGGGTCGAAAAACTGACCTTTGAGCGGATCATCATCGTGCTCCTGGTGATCGCCGCCGTGTTACTCATCACGAACTAGGACGGGTTTCCCCTCTTGTTGGGAAGGTAGACCCCTCACAGCGATTTGGCGCGCGTCGTGTAGAAGCTTACTGACTGATTGTGTAATCTGGAGGACATTCAGGGGGTAGAATGATTGAGCAGTAGGGCCATCAGCCGGTCAGACCACGCCTACTCCTGAGGGTGGCCCCCCTGGAGGTCCCAATGTCTATGTCTGTACAAAACGCGACCATCACAGCGTCTCGCAAACCGCGTTATTATAGTCGTTACGGCGTCGCTCTGGCTGGCATGCTGCTAGTGGCACTGCTGCTGGTCGCCTGCGCGAGCGCCGAAGTTGGTGAGTCACATACCGTCGTGTCCTATGGCGGTCCGGTTCCCCCGGATGCGCAAGCGCGTTTGGGCAAAGGCGCTATCAACGTCATCGCATTTTCGCCTGATGGCGATGCTCTGGTCGCGGGTAGCAAGATTGGCCTTACCCGGTACGACGTCGCGACGTTTGAGGAAGTGTGGCTTGTGCCCAGTTCCCATCAGATTCTGAGCCTTGCCTACTCCCCCGACGGGTCTCTGCTCGCCGCCGGACTAGAAAATGGATTGGTATCGTTGCTGGACCCAGCCACCGGCGAGACAGTCTTTTCCTCGCAGGGCAATAGCGAAGTGAACGCACTGGCCTGGTCATCCGGCGACTTAGACGACGAGGGTGCGCTTCTCGCTGCCGGTTTCAACGACGGTTCCGTGCTCGTCACCAACGTCAGCAGGGTGGACGGCGAATTGACTCTCGACGTTCTGGGAGCGCTTGCCAGAGACAGGAGCGGCGTGACCAGTCTGGCCTACAGCCCAGATGGTGAGGTGCTAGCGTCCGGTACTCGCACCGGCCTGGTCAGTCTGTGGAGCGCCCGCACTGCGCAGCCCATACGCGCTATGCCGAGCGGCCACGACCTAGGACACGCGGTTCAGGCCCTCGATTGGCTGCCTGATGGTACGACGCTCGTTTCGGGGGCTCGCGACCAGCGTGTCGTCGTGTGGGACACGGAGACCGGCGAGCCCGCGCACACGTTGACAGACCACGCAGGCGAGGTTCTCGGCATCACGCATTCCCCCGAGGGCGAGACGATTGCCTCGGCCTCTAGCGAAGGTACCATCATCGTATGGGATACCCAGAAGGCCACGCCGCTCCGCACGCTCGACGGTATGTTCGATGACGAAGTCAGTGTGGCCTGGTCGTCGGACGGGGCGAGGTTCGCCGCTGCATCGGCAGGCGGCCTGCTCGGCCTCTGGGACGTGAGCGATGGAAAGGTGGCCGAGCCTTTGCTGACGCTGGAAGGGCACTCGGCCCCAAGTCAGTTCGTGTCCGCTGTAGCGTGGTCGCCAGACGGCGAAACGATCGCCTCGGGCTCCGGCAGCTCGATCGCTACGTGGGAGGTCCGCCTGTCGGGTGACGCTGGCGCGCCGAGTGCCGAGCGCCTGGAGGTGCTTGAGGGACACACTGGCATGGTGACCAGCCTAGCATGGTCGCCAAATGGTGAGATGTTGGCCTCGGGTAGCCGTGAGGGCGAGGTCGTCATCTGGGAGGGTGAGACGGGCGAAAAAATACTTGATCTAGAAGGACACGACAACACCGTCTGGGTCGTGGCCTGGTCGCCGGACGGGACACGGCTGGCCTCAACGGGATCGCTGGACGACACGTTGAAGGTGTGGGATAGTGGCACCGGAGAGTTGCTCTACGCGCTGTCCGGGGATGGGAATGGCTTGTGGAGTGCAGCCTGGTCACCAGACGGGGAAGTGCTGGCTGCCGGTACCGGCTTCGGCGATGTGATAGTATGGGATGTGAGCGAAGCAGGTACCAACGAGCGAACCGAGATGTTTCGCGGGCATCTGAACTGGGTCAGCAGTCTGGCCTGGTCGCCAGACGGTTCCAGGCTGGCGTCAGGGTCGGCGGACAATCGGATTTTCGTGCGCTTGGTCGAATCGGAAGAATCGGTGCGGCGGGCGCTGGCCGGGCACTCCGGCACGGTGCGGCAGGTGGCCTTCAGTCCCGACGGGACCATGTTGGCATCGGCCTCCCAGGACAAGTTGGTCGTGGTGTGGGAGATTGGCCCCGATGCATCCGAACTGCCGCTGCACGCGCTGGCGGGTCACGTGGACGGGGTCGTCGCCCTTGCGTGGTCGCCAGATGGCGAGTGGCTTGCCACAGGCTCCGATGATGGCACGGTGATTCTATGGCAGATTGGAACATAGACCGGCGCTGATACTTGAAACCTTAGTCTGCGTCTTGTCCTGCAGGTTGGGAAAGGACAACATACCGCGAGGGAGGCACGATGCCCAGGTCAGTGGTAATCGTTGGGGCCCTGGATACCAAGGGCGAGGAGTTCTCATTTCTACGCGACCTCATCCAGGCGCACGGCCTGAACACTGTAGTCGTCGATTTTGGCGTGCTGGGCGATCCATTATTTGAGCCGGACATCTCCAACGGCGAGGTGGCTCGCGCCGGAGGCGGCAGCATCGAGGAACTGCGTGCCAGCCAGGATAAGTCGGCAGCCATGCGCACGATGTCCGATGGCCTGGTCCAAGTGGTGGCCGATCTACACGAGTCAGGTCAGTTAGATGGTATAGTTAGCATGGCCGGGGGCGGCGGCACCTCGTTAGCAACTGCTGCCATGCGCGGCCTGCCGGTTGGGGTGCCCAAGGTGATGGTATCCACGCTGGCCGCCGGGGACATATCGCCCTACGTCGGAACCAGGGATATCACCTTCATGCCATCGGTGGTGGACGTTGCCGGGCTAAACTCAATCAGCCGCCGGATTTACGCAAACGCAGCCGGGGCTATCGCCGGGATGGTGAGCCAGGACGTACCAGAGGTCCAGGAAACCCGTCCGCTGATTACGGCCAGCATGTTCGGTAACACGACCCAGGCCGTCGACCATGCCCGGAGCATCCTGGAAGACAAGGGGTACGAGGTACTCGTCTTCCACGCTACGGGGACTGGCGGGCGGACGATGGAAGACCTGATTGCCGATGGTTTCATCACTGCCAACCTGGATATGACGACTACCGAGCTGGCAGATGAGGTTTGCGGTGGCGTGTTGAGCGCCGGGCCGGATCGCCTGATGGCTTCTGCGCGGGCTGGCATTCCGACGGTGCTCGTTCCTGGGTGCGTGGATATGGCTAACTTCCAGGGCATAGGTACTGTGCCGGAGAAATACCGGGACCGCCAACTTTACGAGTGGAACCCCGACGTGACACTGTTGCGCACCAACGATGAGGAAAACGCCAAAATGGGCCAGATGATCGCACGGGCAGCCAACGCGTCTGGCGGGCCGGTGGCGGTCATCATTCCGCTGAAGGGCGTCTCGATGCTGGACAGCCCTGGCGGCGATTTCTGGGACCCCGCTGCGGACCAGGCGTGCTTTGACGCTATCAAGCAAGACTTGAAGCCAGAAATCCCTGTCGTCGAGATGGACCACAACATCAATGACCCAGAGTTCTCTGGAAAGGTCGCTGAAGTGCTCTTGGAGATGCTCACATAAAAGGAGGCACAAACTATGTCTATCCCGCGTACCGAGATCCTGAAGCGTCTGCGCGCTCAGGTCGAGGCTGGGGAGCCAATCATTGGTTGTGGCGCGGGCACCGGCATCTCGGCCAAGTTCGCCGAGGCTGGCGGGGCGGATATCATCATCATTTACAATTCAGGACGCTATCGGATGGCCGGGCGTGGCTCCCTGGCGGGCCTGCTGCCCTACGGCGACGCGAATGGCATCGTGGTCGAGATGTCCGCCGAAGTGCTCCCGGTTGTGAAAGACACCCCGGTCCAGGCGGGCGTCTGCGGCACCGATCCCTTCCGCCTGATGCCCGTCTTTCTGAAGCAACTGAAGGAGATGGGCTTCTCCGGCGTGCAAAACTTCCCCACCGTAGGGTTGTTCGACGGAAAGTTTCGTAGCAATCTCGAAGCCACCGGCATGGGCTACGACAAGGAAGTCGAGATGATCGGGTTAGCCCACGAGATTGACTTGTTCACCACGCCCTACGTATTCACCGCAGATGAGGCCAAGGCTATGGCCGAAGCTGGGGCGGACCTGATGGTGTGCCACGTCGGCCTGACCACCGCTGGCAGCATCGGCGCGGCTGAGGCATTCACACTGGACGAGGCGGTAGACAGGGTGATGGTGATGGCCAAGGCGGGCTGGAAAGTGCGGAAGGATCTCATGGTGATTTGCCACGGCGGCCCGTTTGACGAGCCTGAGAACGTCGGCAAAGCGCTGGCCAAGATGCCCGGCATTGTCGGTTTCTTCGGTGCGTCTAGCATCGAGCGCCTGCCCACCGAGCGAGCTATCAGGGGACAGGTTGAAGCCTTCAAAGGATTGACGTTGGCTACTTGATCTCGAGGGTGTAGACCGCCCCCCTGAGCCACTGTATAAGAAAGTGACCGATTCCATGAGCCAATCAAAAGCTGCCGTCGTCGCCGGGCATTTCTGCCTGGACGTCATTCCAAACCTGGATACCATCCCCTCTGGGCAGTTTGGCGAGCTGTTCCAGCCGGGACACCTCGTGTCCGTCGGGAGGGCGGTGTTCGCTTCGGGTGGGCCGGTATCTAACACCGGTCTGGCCCTGCGCCGGCTGGGCGTGCCGACGCAACTCATGGGTAAGACCGGCGCGGACGCGTTTGGGCAGATTGTCCGGGACATCGTGCGCGACATCGACGGCTCATTGGCGACGGGTATCGTCGTGGATGAGGACTCGCCGACTTCCTACACTATCATCATCAGCCCGCCGGGCGTGGACCGCATCTTTCTGCACAGCCCCGGCGCTAACGATACGTTCAGCGCCACCGACGTCGATTACGACTCGCTGGGGGCATCACACCTGTTCCACTTTGGCTACCCGCCGGTCATGCGCCGCATGTACGAAAACGAGGGCGAAGAACTGACCGCCATCTTCCAGCAGGCCAAAGCGTCGGGCATCACGACCTCGCTGGATATGACGCTGCCCGACCCCACCTCAGAAGGCGGGCAGGCCAATTGGAAGGTTATACTCGACAAAACGCTCCCCCACGTCGACATCTTCCTGCCCAGCATCGAGGAAATCTTGTTTATGCTGCGGCGTGAGACCTACGAAGCCATCCGGGCCGAACACGACAGCATTCTGGCTGCGCTTTCGCCCGAACTGCTGAACAGCGTGAGCGACGAATTGCTGGCTATGGGGGCCAAAATCGTGCTGCTCAAACTGGGCGATCAGGGTGCGTATCTGAGAACGGCGGATGCGCCGTCACTCGGCAATTTGGGGCGCGCTGCTCCGCCAGACGTAGACACCTGGGCCTCTCAGGAATTATGGGCACCGTGTTTCCAGGTCGACGTGGTGGGGACCACCGGGTCCGGCGACGCCACGATCGCGGGGTTCATGAGCGCGTTCTTGCGCGAGCTTTCCCCGCGTGAAGCGCTCACGATGGCCGTTGCCGTCGGGGCGTGCAACGTCGAAGCGGCGGACGCGACCAGTGGGTTGTTGAGTTGGAAAGAAACGGTTAAGCGCGTCGCACAGGGTTGGGCGCGCCACCCCCTCGACCTATCTGCGGCGGGCTGGCAAAAGGACGAAGCGTTCGACCTCTGGAGCAGACAGGCTTGACCCTCCAAGAATCTGAGACTTGTACAGTTAGCTGAGAGTCAAGAATGAATGGGTACAGTGACTGAACTCCCACCCTCCGGGAACCTTCTGCATAATCTCTTCCTCTTCGGCCGGTTGCTGCGCGGCCTGGGGATGGAGGTCAACCCTGGCCGGATGATTGACCTTGTCCATGCGCTACAATACATCGAAATTGGGCGCAAGGCGGATTTCTACCACACCACACGCAGTTTACTCGTCCACCGCCGCGAAGACCTGCCACTGTTTGACGAGGCCTTCGAGTCGTTCTGGCGTCAACCCATCAACGGCTTGATTGCGATCAATCCAGACCTTCTGAAGCAACCGCCACGAGCGCGCCGCCCGGATGTCATCCCACCCCCGCTGCAACCCCCGGAGGTGAAGTCATTCAATGTCGACGGCGGGCAGCCGCTCTCAGATGAGGAGCCGCCTCTCGTAGAGGCCACGCGGACCTTCAGCAATCGCGAATTGCTGCGGCACAAGGATTTCGCTGAGTTGACCGCCGAGGAAATGGACGCGATCAAGCGCATGATGGCCGAACTCGTCTGGCAACTCGGCGAGCGACGCGTCCGGCGTCAGCGGCCTGGGAACGGCCAACAACCAGACCTTCGCCGCACTTTGCGACGAAATCTGCGTTTTGGTGGTGAGATACTCGGATGGGCCCGGCGCAAGCCAAAAGTGAAACCCCGTCCGTTGGTCATCATCGCGGACATCAGCGGCTCGATGGAACGCTATACTCGTCTCCTGCTGCACTTCATCTACAGTCTGGCCGAAGGGTTGGATCAACAAGTGGAAGCGTTTGTCTTCAGCACACGCCTCACACGCATTACCCGCCCACTTCGCGGGCGCGATGTGGACCGCGCATTGCAAGAAGTGTCACATCTCGTCGCGGACTGGTCAGGTGGGACGCGCATCGGGGAGGCCATTAAAACCTTTAACTTTGACTGGGCGCGGCGGGTTCTGGGCCGTGGGGCCATCGTGCTGCTCATTAGCGATGGCTGGGACAGGGGCGACATCGAGTTGCTGGGGAAAGAGATGGCCCGCTTGCAGCGGAGTTGCCATCGTCTGATCTGGCTGAATCCTTTGCTCGGTTCACCACTCTACGAGCCGCTGACGCGGGGTATGCAGGCCGCCTTGCCTTACATCGACGATTTCCTGCCAGTGCATAACCTCACCAGTCTGGAAGACCTGGCCGAGCACCTGGCCGGGTTGGACGGGAGGCGACGACACGCGCGGCGGCAGCATTTAGGAAGCTATCGCAACCGCCAACCTTGAGCGAATCTGGGACGAACTAGGTTCAATACGCAGGGGCACGACAATACGTACCGTGCCCCTGTACTTCTGTCTCCGTCAGTCTTTGCGTTACTCGATGATGATTTTTTCCTCGGTCAGTAGGTGAGTGCGAGCCGAGCAGTGCGCTGCCGCGTCTTCTGCCGCCGCCTTCCCTTCCGGGGTGGCGAAGGCTGCCTGGCGTGCCGCGTCATCGTCGAACCAGAATTCCGACACCGCGTCGGCAGGTAGATCGGGGTTGTCCTCCAGCACCACGCTCATGCGATAGTGCCGGATGCCGGGCAGCTTCTTGCCCAGCAGCGGGTGCTCTTCGAGCGCCCACTTGCGGAACTCTTCCAGACTCATACCCTCTTTACGTTTAAGTAGCGAAACCACTTTAAGCACAGGTAGACCTCCAGTCGATGATAGAGACTTGGCTGGAATGCAGCGCCCGGCCAACTCTGAAGTGCGGGGCGAGTATTCCTCGGCAGCTGCCTTTTCTTCTAAGGCCCGCAGGACCTTCTCCGGGGTGACGGGTAAATCCGTGATGCGCACGCCAACCGCATCGTAGATGGCGTTGACAATGGCCGGGATGGGTGCGTTGGCGGTCATTTCGCCCACCCCTTTCACACCAAATGGCCCATTCACCGACGGATACTCCAGAACGACACTTTCGATTTCCGGCAGGTCGCCCGGCCCAGGCAACAGATACTCGCTGAAGCTGGTGGGCGCGTGGTCGATTTCGGGATAGTAGGGAGCGGTGGTTTCGTAAAGCGCGTGGGCCATCCCCATCACCGTTCCGCCCCGAATCTGTCCCTCGACCAACGCCGGATTTACTTGCCGACCGATTTCATAGGCGCTCTTGATACTGAGGACCGTGACCTCGCCTGTCTCGGTATCCACCTCCACTTCGGCCACCGTGCAGGCGTGTGCTTCGGTCGAATCCGGGTCCATCTTGCCTGTGTCGGGGTCCACCTCGCTCTTCATCTTCATGTACATGCCGCGTCCGGAGATGGTCCGGCCATGTTTGAAGTGGGCGGCCAGCGCCACATCGATGATGTGAAGTGAGCGGTCAGGAGACCCTTTCACACGGATGTGGCCCTCGCCGTCTGTTTCTAGGTCGTCGGGGCTGACCTCCAGTTCCTCGGCAGCCACGTCCAGCATGACCTCACGCGCCTCTTGGGCGGCCTGCATGACCGCGTTGCCAACGCGATGGGTGGCGCGGCTGGCGAAGGTGCCCATACAGTGCGGCCCGGTGTCCGTGTCGGCGGTGTCAATCATGACATTCTCGAAGGGAATGCCCAACGTCTCCGCGCCAATCTGCGCGATCACCGTCTTCAGACCTTGCCCCAGGTCGGTACTGGAAAGGGAGATCACGAAGTTGCCGGTCGTGGTGGCGTGGATGAGTGCCTGGGAAGGATCGCCGCCCAGGTTCATGCCGGTCGGATAGTTGACGGCTGCGATGCCGGTGCCTTTAACTTTAGCCATTGGTCTACTCTCCCCATCCCGAACTCATCTGCTTGTAGTCTTCCGACAGCTCGTGACCCACCAACTCGGCAGCAGCCTGCATCACCTCGATGAGCGTAGCGTCTTCCACTTCCTTTTGGTGGGGCCTCATCTCGCCATTGCGATAGGCGTTGATGAAGCGGATTTCCCAGGGGTCCATGCCGACGGTCTCAGCGATTTTGTCCATCTGCACTTCGGTAGCGAACGACGCGGGCGTGACAGCAAAACCACGCATGGCGCTGCTGGGCTGGCGATTGGTGTAGACGCAGTACGCGTCAATCGACACGTTGGGGATGCGGTACGGCCCCGCGACGTTGGCCGCGTGCTTGGTGACGGCATAGGGAGTGTGGCGGTTATACGCGCCCGCGTCGGCATAGCTGGTCACTTGCCGGGCGAGAATGCGCCCGTCTTTCGTCACGCCGTCCTTGAAGCACATGCGCCACGCACCACGTGACGACGAAGAGCGCATTTCCTCTTCACGCGAAAACGCGTACCTTACCGGATGACCTGTCAGCATGGCAGCCAGCGTCGCAATTGGCTCGACGATCACGTCCACCTTGCCGCCGAACCCGCCACCTACCGTCCCGCCGACGAAGTGGAGCTTCTGGAACGGAACCTGCAAGATCAGCGCGGTGTTGTCCAGCGTGAAGAACAGCGCCTGGGTGTTGGTGTAGACGGTGATGCGGCCATCCGGTTCGGGTTTGGCGATGCAACCGGTGGTCTCGGTTGGCGCGTGCTCGATGGGGCTGGTCTGGTAGCGTTCTTCGACGATGAAATCGGCTTCTGCGAAGCCTTTCTCTACGTCGCCGAAGCGCACTTTGCGAGACGGATTCTGCAGATCGTACTCGTAATCGTACACAAAGTAATTGGTGCCCCAGTCCTTTAGAATCGGCGCGCCATCTTTGAGCGCCTCTTCCACGTCGAACACGGCGGGCAGCTCTTCGAGGTCGAGCTTGACTCTTGAAACCGCTTCCATCGCGGCCTGTTCAGTCTCCGCCACGATAGCGGCAACCTGCTCGCCCTGGTACATCACCTTGTCTTCGGCGAGTACGGGCTCCTCGTCGGGCCCAACGCCGATCAGGGTCAGGATGGTGTAGACGTTCTTGGGAACATCCTTATGGGTCAATGCACGTACGAAGCCGGGCACCTTCTCAGCTTCTGAGAAGTCAATGCCGTTGATCTTCGCATGGGGGACCGGGCTGCGAACCATCTTCAGGTGCAGCATGTCTGGAAAGCTGATGTCGTCGACGTAGACTGTCTTGCCTGTGACATGCCCCAAGCCGTCGCGACGGTTGACTGACTGGCCGACAACATTCAGGGGTTGCTCTGCAACGGTCATCGTCAATGCCTCCTTGTCTGCCGTTTACCGGCCATTCATCCGCTGTGCGGCATCCGAAACTGCCTGAATAATCGGCTCGTAGCCGGTACACCGGCAGTAGTTACCCGTCAGACTATCCACGATTTCCTCGCGGCTGGGGCTTGGGTTACGGTCCAGCAACGCCTTCACTACCAGAATCATGCCAGGCGTGCAAAAGCCACATTGTGTAGCGAAGTTCTCGTAGAACGCCTCCTGAATGGGGTGTAGCCCATCACTTGGCGTCAGCCCTTCTAGCGTCGTGACCTGCCGCCCAGCGATGTCTTCGACCGGCAAGAGACAGGACTGCATCGGCTCGCCGTCTACCAGGACGGTACAGCCTCCACAACCGCCCTGCTTGCAGCCTGCCTTGGTGGCCGTGTACCCTAACTGCTCGCGGACCAAGGTTTGCACAGTCATCAGGGGCTTGACCATGATCTCGATCTCGCGTCCGTTCAAAGTAAGGCTTACAATTTTTGACGCCATGTCTGTCTCTCCTGCTACACGAGTCGCGCCAGCGTGCGCTGGACGTAAACGTCTACCATCTTTCGCCGGTACCATTCGCTGGCGATGCTGTCCGTGAAGGGTTCACATGCCTCGGCGGCGGCGGCAGCGGCGGCGGCGATGCTCCCCTCGTCGAGGGCTGAACCGACCAACGCTCCCTCGGCCTGGGTCGCCCGGATAGGATGGGGGGCCACCGCATTGAGCGCAATGCGTGCGTCCTTCACCTTCTTCTTGTCCATGACGACGTGGACCGCAACGGCCACCACCGCCGGGGTGTTGGCGTACCTGCGACCATACTTCAAGTAGGCTGTTTGGCCTTCGGGAACTGGAACCTGAATCTCGGTCAGCAATTCACCAGGCTCAAGCGCGGTCGTCATGAAGCCGGTGTAGAACTCAGAAAGAGGAACCATGCGCTCGCCCTTGTGACTGACCAGCTTCACCTCCGCATCCAGGGCGAGCAGCGCAACGGCGAAGTCTCCGCTTGGCGGCGGAGAAAAAAGGTTACCGCCAACGGTCGCCATATTGCGGATGGCCCAGCCGCCAACGTTGCGGGCGGCCTCCTGCAACATAGGAATAGAGTCCATGTCCATTATCTGACTGAACGTCGTCGTTGCGCCAATCGACACGGTGCCATTGGACTGACTGACCATGTCCAGGCCAGCCTGCCGGAGGCCCATCACCATTTCGGGCATCGAAATGCCCCCGTTGATGAGCGGCATGGCGATTGTTCCTCCGGCCATCGTCAGGACAGAGGGATGTTCAGCCAGGATGTTGAGCGCCTCATCTAATGACTGAGGCAGGAAATACTCCTTCGTGGTCACATCAGCACCTCCTTGATTAGTCCAGGATAGCAAAGAAACGGACGGGCGATCCTTCAGCGCCCCGTATCTTGATGAATGGGGCGAAGAACTGGAAGCGTTTGTCTGTAGGAAGTTGCGCTAAGTTGGTCATCTGCTGCATGAGCAGGGCACCATTCTCCAGGACGATCTTGTGGATGATAAAATCCTCGGAGGTGAAGTCGGGAAGGCGGGCACAGTACTCACTGAAGCAATCGAAGCCGATGGCTCTGGCTCCTCTATCGATTAGCCACTGTGCTGCGTCAGGTGAGCAGTAGGGTGACTCCATATAGTATGTTGGGAAATCGCCCCAGTGCTTCTCAGTCCAGTCGGTACGCACCAGCACGATGTCTCCCTCGCGGACCTGCGTGGCGTGGGCTTCCATGTCCGCCACCGAAATCTCGTGGCTCGGCCCGGCAAAGCTCAAATCCACGACCAGCGCCTCTCCGCACGCCCGGTCGAGTGCCACGTCCACCGCGGTTTCTCCATCCTCCTGGACATGTTTGGTGAAGTCCACGTGCGAGCCGGTGTGGAGCAGCATTTCAATCTTGCTGGCCTGCCAGAAGCCGGGCCCCCGGTGGAAGCTTTCCATCTGGAACTGCAAGTTGACAGAGGGGGGACTGAGGGTGTCTTCGCCAATTGGAACGGATAGATCGATGATTCGCATAGCACCTCCAATGCACCTGGGTCAGTCTGACGGTTCGGTGGATGAAGCCCCAACCGGCCAATCCGGCTGAAGCCGCTGATCCAGCCTGGAAAGGCCCTGTTTGATCAGTGTCTCGGCGACGCCTTCGATGAAGCGTGCGCTAAGCTTCGACAGCGCGCCGGTGACCAGAGCTTCGGCTTCGTACGAAATGAGAGTATTCTGGCTCATCTCCTGTAAGCTGAATGATGCCTGACCCTGCACGATGCCCGTTGGGCCGTGCACTTCTCCCTCAAAGCGACAGTGACGCGGCGGGTGACGCTCCACGATTTTGACGAATGTGTCATAGGTGCCGCCCACCGATGCCATTTGAATCTGGATTCGCCCCCGAAACTCATCTGGGCTTGTCTGCTCCAGATGCTGACAACCTGGGATGAGCACCTTAAGCGCTTCGGGTTCCAAAATCAGTGACCATACGTCGCCGCGCGGCGCGTGAAGGGTGTGGCTTCCGGCGATTTTCACTGTTTGGCACTTCCCAACAGAGCACAACAGGCCAATCGACAGGCAACTTCATTCGTGCCGGTCGGGATGGTCCTGAGGCGAGGCTTACTGGGGATGTTGTGACACACAATGCTTGACAGTGCTGACCTTATCTTGATAGTGCTCAACGTCGTCATCTCTGTTTGCTATTGGTAAGAGTCAGGCTTATCTGGGATGCGGCCACCTCGCCCATCTCTACTGCGCAATATGCGATTCTCGCCCGTCTTCAGGGAAAGGGTGTCGCCTAGACAGCCCGCTCTTCCCAAACTCACGTGAAAGGTCAGACCATTTGGCCAACTTCAGCATATACGTTTTGGCAGCCCTGGTCAAGCTTGGACTTTCGAGTTTCGAGTTGGGATGCTTTGTAGTCTGAGGCGGAGCGAGAGAACTGTCTGGAAGCGACGTTGCGCTCACGAATACCTGAACAGTCCGATAACCGCCGATCACTGTCTTTTGCCTTCTCTCAAGGAAGACCTGCATCCTTCGACTTAGATAGTCTCTCTCAGACGACAATCAAGTATCAGATCCTTTGTCATGCCGCCAATTTGAGAGTGGACTACTGGGCCCTTCGGTAATCACCACCCAACTCATCTGACTTCATCAAGGTCTGCGTATCAGCCTTGGAACAACAGGCAGATCAAACATCTGTGTTTGCTTGATCCGAGGGGAACCTCCACTGTTCCAACCTGCCTTTCGGTCCAACGCGCAAACGCGGATAACGAGGCAGGGTGTCTTGGGAGAAGGACACGCGAATGGAGTTATCTTGCCTCGCAACCAGTTTTCTTTCAAAAGAGGTTTCATCGGCGACAAATTCGGAGATGGTGGTTGACAATCGCTAAGAAAATCAATACAATTTCATATAGTAAAATACGTTTTCACGTAGTGAAAACGAGGTCGCCCCAATTTCGTTCATCAGTATATTTTTACTTTCTCAACACATTTTTAGGACGAAAATATGTTTGTCTCAAGCACTGACGCACTCGAGTTGATCCGAGAGAAGGGCGTGGTTGCCATTATGCGCGCCGATAGCTCAGACCAGTTATTAGCCGCAGCCGACGCGGTCAAAGCTGGAGGTGTGAATGCCATTGAAGTCACAATGACCACCCCCAGCGCGATTGAAGTCGTAAAACAAGCGACTGAGAGATATGGGCATGATGTTCTTTTTGGTGTCGGAACTGTCCTGGATTCAGAAACTGCACGAGCAGCAATCCTTTCAGGCGCGCAGTTCGTAGTTTGCCCAACGTTAGATCTGAAAACGATTGAGGTCTGCAAACGGTATTCCGTGCCAGTTGTGCCTGGCGCGTATACACCAACAGAGATTCTGGCTGCCTGGCAGGCCGGCGCGGATATGGTCAAGGTGTTTCCTGCCAGCGTGGGCGGACCCGCATTTATCAAAGCAATCAGAGGACCTCTGCCTCAAATCAGGCTGGTGCCAGTGGGCGGTGTCAATCTGGATACGACAGCAGACTTTATCCGCGCGGGCGCTGAAGTGGTTGGTGTTGGTGGCTCTCTCGTGAACCAAAAACTATTGGAGGCAAAAGAATTCGACCTGATCGCCGAAAATGCACGGCGTTATTGTGAGGAAGTTGAACGGGGACGGAGCGGAGAGTGAGATCCAATGATTGAACGTCACGTGACATTCCACGTGCTTCCCAATAGAGCTGACGAGTTTACTCGGTTTTTCGAAGAAGAGTATCGTCCAGCCCTGGCGGAAACGGAAGGGTTCCTCAAAGCCGAATTGCTCCAAGATATGGAGCGCGATCGGGATTATATGATGGTTCTTCGTTTCGAATCGATTGATGCGGCGGCTTCCTGGCGGGCATCAAGTTCGCACGAGGAGCTCAAGCCTCATCTCAAATCGCTTTACGACGGCAGCGGACTTAAGGTGCTTGAAGTGGTTGTCCAAGAGTAAGTTATGTCAAAGAAAGCCAGCCCCGGCCAATACAATATTCGAGTTGTCGAGAAGACCTTTCGCGTGTTGGGAGTGCTTTCTGATGGCAAACCCAGGACTTTGACTGAGATCGGTCGGGAACTGGGCATCAACACGAGCACGACATTTCGCCTGGTAGCTACTCTCAAAGACTATAAATATCTTGAGCTGGACGAACTGACAGGTAAGTATCGCCTTGGCATAGCCTGTTTGGAGCTTTCAAGATCTTATCAGGCTGGAAGTGAGTTGCTGCGGGTGGCCCAACGCGAACTGGAGAACTTGCGAGAAACCACTAAGGAGACCATTCACCTTGCGGTTCTAGATGGAATGGAAATCATCTACCTTGAAAAGTTGGATGGTCTGCATGCCATCGGGTTGATGATCTCCCGCGTTGGAAGACGTGCACCTGCCTATTGCACGGGTGTGGGAAAAGCCTTGCTTTCGCAGGTTGCCCCAGAAACCATTCTTGAGAATACAAATTGGGATACGCTCAAGCGATTCAACGACAGAACGATAGTAGACCCAGACAAACTCCTTGAACATCTTGAGGCGGTTCGCCAGAGGGGATTTGCTCTTGATGAGGGTGAGCACGAAAGCGAAGTTCGCTGTGTGGCTGCCCCCATTTTTGATCAAACCGGAGAAGCGGTTGCTGCCATCAGCGTATCTGGCCCTAGAAGCCGGATGGAGCCTATAGGTCAAAACGAAGAGTTGATCAGACTTACTATGCAGGCTGCTCAAAATATCTCCGCCAAGCTCGGCTACAACAGATAAGCATCAAAAAGGAGACATTCATGCGTAAGATCATCAATGAACGAGAAAAGATGCCAGACCCCAAGGTTTTAGAGGGTTATGTTGAACTCCTGAAAGTATACAGCCCCTCATGTGTGGTTGCTGACGCTCAGGAACGAGCCGGTGTAATGCACAGTTATATGAAACCAATTGACAGAGCAACGCGCTTTGCCGGGCCTGCATTGACAGTCCGATTAGAGCCGGGGAACCAGGTTGACTGCCTGGATGCACTTTCGGTGGCACAGTCAGGTGACGTGATCGTCGTCGATGCTGCTGGTGAAACCGAGACCTCTATCTGGGGCGGGCTGATGGCCGGTTTGTGTCAAATGAAGGGCGTGGTTGGCGCGGTCGTCGATGGTGGCATTCGGGATACAGATGAAACCCGTGACCTCGGGTTTTTCGTTTTCTCTAAGGCGATTGTGCCGCGTTCCACTCACACGGTCACTTCGGGACGGCTGGAGCCAATCGAGGTGAACGTTCCCATTCAGTGTGCTGGCGTGATCGTCAATCCTGGAGACATCGTTATCGGCGACGAGGTCGGCGTGACAGTTGTTCCGCTGGAGAATGCCGAAGAGATTCTTAAGAAAGCTCAAGCCCAAGCTGCACAAGAAGAGGCGACACGAGAGGCCATCCGGTCAGGAAAGACCGTGGAAGAGCTTCTTGAGGAGTTCGGCAGGCTGTAAGTGTGAGTCAACATCGGCCCGAGTCGATTGGGTCGATATGTACGGGAGGGAGTCTTATGGCTGGGAAAGACACATTGCGGATTCAACGCTTGCAGGAGTTGATGAGCGAGGCAGGGCTCAAAGCTTTGATCTGCAGGCTGCCAGAAAACGTCGTCTATCTAACCGAACACTGGCCGCATCACGGCATTTCTGTTGCCGTGCTTCCCGAAAAAGGGCGTGCCACCCTGTTCATTCCTGAAGTCGAACAGGAATGGGGCAACGAAGACTGGGCGGAGGTGGTGCCATTCGGCTGGGCCTTGCTAAAGGACCAGGACTTGTACACCAGCTACCGGCAGCTGTTGGGAGAGGTGGTCAGCAAGCTGGGACTGAAAGGTGCCAAGGTCGGTGTCGAAATGGCGCTAGAAGTTGTAGGGACCACGTACCGGCATGCTGAACCCATCATACCGGCGGCCCCCTGGACAGCGATGCTGGAAGAAGTCTTCGCTGGCGCGGAGCTTGTCGACATCACGGATTTGATGCAAACCGCTAAGCTGGTAAAGACTGAGTATGATCTCGAACGCTTGCGAGTGGCAAACGAGATCGCACATATGGGAGCCTCGGAGTTCCTGGAAAACCTCAAGCCAGGAATCAGCGAGGTGGAGATCAGTGCCCTGATAGAAGGCACAATCCGCGCTCAAGGTGCCGGGTACAAGGGTGCGCGCCTGGTATGGGCGGAAGCGGAAGTCGCCTCCGGGCCGGTCAACACAGCGAAAGCCAATCTGCTGATCCCTTCGACTGATCGTGTCGTTGAAGAAGGTGACCTGGTAATGGTAGAGATGGCCACGGTGATGGATGGCTATTATTCTGATTTGACCTACATGGCCGTGGCCGGTTCACCAAGCGATCGCCAGCGCGAAGTCCACAACGCGGTCCTGGAAGCGCAGCAAGCCGGTGCTGAACAGATGCGCCCTGGCAATTCCTATGCCGACCCTGACAAGGCTGCTCGAAAAGTCCTGGAGGACGCTGGACTGGGTGAGTACTTCGTTCACGTCACCGGCCATGGCCTGGGTTTTCGTTTTCACGAGTCAACCCCGTTCCTGATGCCGGGTGCTACCGGCACCCTGGTTGAAGGCATCGTCTCCAGTATTGAGCCAGGTGTGTATATCGAAGGATTCGGTGGTATCCGCATTGAAGACAACGTGGTCGTCGGCAAAGATGGCCCGGTTTTCCTCTCTACACCCCGCCAACCCTGGTAGGGCAGGAGAGAAAAATGAATTGGCAAATCACGGATGATGATCTCAGCAAATTTGCTGGGAAAGGGCCGGCCTTCGTCACATTTGGCGAGACAATGGTACGGGATATGCCCGCTGACTTGCAGCGGCCTGAGAGAACCCGACAAGTGCATTTGTCGCTAGCTGGCAGTGAGTTCACTTTAGCCATTGTGCTTGCGCGGTTTGGCATCCCGGCAGCATACGTAACCCGTGTTCCAGATAATCCATACGGGTGGCTGACTCGCGATACAGCCCGAGAACAAGGGGTAAACACAGATCATTTTGTATGGGCTCCTAAAGCAGAACCTATTGGGCGCTTCATTTATGAGCTTGGACGAACACCACGCAAGACCACAGGTTGGTACCAGCGCATGTATTCCGCTGCAAGCAAACTAGATGCTGGAATGGTGCATTGGCAAGAGGCTTTGAGAGATTGCCAACTATTCCACACCTCAGGTATCTCCTTTGGTCTTGCAACCCACAGTGGATATGAACGCAATTACCTTCTGGATGCTTTCAAAGAAGCGATGTCTGCCAAGCCTGAAGGCTGCTTGGTAGGGATGGACTTCAATTATCGTGCCACCTTGTGGTCTAAGGAAGAGTGTGTGGATGTGATGACACCGCTCATCAAAGAGCACATTGATATCTTCATAACCACCATCGAGGATATGGCAAAGCTCTACGGGATTGGGTGCGGCCAGTATAGCGCCGAGCAGATCGACAAGGGAGATATTGGGCATCTAGAGGACGAGGATATTTGTTCTTTCGCCCGGGAAGTTGGCGAGAAGTTCAATACCAAGATTGTCGCGATAACAATCCGCTACCCAGATACCTTTGAGCAGCATCGCTGGGAGACGGCTGCAATGGATGATAGCGGCTTTTTCTTCCGTTCCCCCAGTGTAAAACCAATCGTCTTGTTGGATCGCCTGGGTGGTGGAGACACCTGGAACGGTGGTTTCTACTATGGATTGCTGACCGATGGATTTGATGCCAAAGGAATCGAAAAGGGCGTGCTGGTCGGTGATGCAGCTACCCGCATAAAACAAACCTTGATGTTTGATCTATCAATTGTGACGAAAGCCGAAACGCAAGCCCTTATGAAGGCAGACATCGAAGGCGGGGGCAAGCGGACGGCACGTTGACAATCAAGAAGGAGAGAAAAATGACTTACCCACGATCATTTTCCCACATTGGTCTTTCGGTTCCAGACCTGGAAGCAGCGGTGAAGTTCTATTCCGAGGTCTTTGGCTTCTACGTGATCATGCCCCCGACAGAGGTCGTCGAAGAAAATGAAACGGCCATTGGGATCATGTGTGAAGATGTCTTTGGCGCAGGATATGGCGGCTTTCGGATCGCACACCTCGTGACGAGCGATGGGATTGGCATTGAGTTGTTTGAGTTCCGCAACCCAGAGAAGCCGGAAAACAACCTGGAGTATTGGAAGAGCAGCGTATTCCACTTCTGCGTACAGGACCCGGACCTGGAAGGTTTGCTGGCCAAAGTTGTCGAGCATGGTGGCAAGCAGCGCATGCCTGTTCGGGAATACTATCCAGGCGAAAAACCCTACCGCATGGTTTACGTCGAAGATCCCTTCGGGATCGTTTTCGAGATTTACAGCCACAGCTACGAGTTGACCTATTCTGCTGGGGCCTACCAACACGAGGTTGAATAGACACTCACCACGACGTTCAGCCCTGGCGCGAAGTTTGCGGGAGTTAGTCTATGCCCAAATTCAAGGTCTACGTTAGCGACTACGATTACCCGGACCTGGCGATTGAGCGCAGTGTGCTTGAGCCCATCGATGCAGAGGTGATTGGGCTGAAGTGTAACACTGGAGAAGAACTGGCTGAACTGGCTGCCGACGCGGACGCGATCTTGCAGCAGTACGCCAAGATCGACCGCGGTACGATCGAGAAGCTCAAGAACTGTAAGGTGATCTGTCGCTACGGCACCGGTGTTGACATCGTCGACGTGCAGGCGGCTTATGACAACGGCATGCTGGTAACCAACGTGCCCGATTATTGCATTGAAGAAGTGGCTGACCATTCCATCACTATGGGTGTCATGCTGTTGCGGCGCATCCCGATGTATTACCGGGCTGCCCGAAATGGACACTGGCACTGGAGTGCGTCTGGTGGGCCGCTCTTCCGGTTTCGAGATTCGATCTGGGGGCTGATCGGGTTTGGGCGCATTGCCCAGAATATCGCCGGAAAGCTGAATGTCTTTGGATTTGACGTGGTGGCTTATGACCCGTATGTCTCGAAAGGGTTTATGGCCACACATGGTGTGCGAAAAGTTGAGCTGGACGAACTGTTTACCACTGCTAACGTGGTCGACGTCATGTGCCCTTACACACCTGAAACGCATCACATCGTCGATGCTGCTGCCTTTGACAAAATGAAAAAAGAAGCTGTGCTGATCAATTGCTCCAGAGGGAAGTGTGTAGATAACACAGCTTTGTATCAAGCGCTGGTGGAAGGCAAGATCGCATCGGCAGGGCTTGACGACACCGAGGAAGAACCGGCAAAACAAAAAGCCTGGACACCCGACATGAACCCATTGTTCACTCTGGACAACTGCTTCATCACACCGCATTCCGCATATGTCTCAGAACAGTCATTGGTTGAATGTCGATATGTGGCGGCAGAGAATGCTAAGGCGGTCCTCTTGGGACATCGACCCCTGGACCAAGTACTACCTTGAAACCTGAAACCAGAAGACAGTCGACGAAAGCATTCCAAATAGATGAAACAGGAGGTGCGAGAAAGAAAAAGCAGAAGAATGTGATTTGAGACAAGCCGTACGACCTTTCTGTAAAGGAGAAGGACAAGTGATACAGAAACGCTACCTAAAGACAGCATTCGTGATGATGCTGGCGCTGGCAGTTTTGTTGACAGCTTGTCAAGCGCAGACAGCGGCTCCAAGTGAGGAGGGTGCAGCTGCCGCTGAAGACCGCAGCGAGGACGAGTACATCTATGTCTCTGCGATGGGCAACCTAGAGTTCTTCAATGCGCACAAATACGGTTGGTCTTGGGCTGGTGAAACACTCGGCGTCAAGGCCACCTACGTTGGCCCAGCAGAATACGACATGAATGCCATGGTCGCAGCCTTCGACCAAGCTATCGCCAAGCAGCCCAAGGGAATCGTCGTATTCGCGGTCGAGCCAATCCTTGAGCCTTCGATCGACAAGGCCGTAGATGCTGGTATCCCGGTGGTGACGATCCTCGGTGACCTACCCAATACAAAGAGACTGGCCTTTGTGGGTTCTTCCCAGTATGAACTGGGCTACATTGGTGGAAAGAACCTGGCTGAAGCCCTGGATGGCGAAGGTGAAGTAGCCATTCTCAGCATCCCCTCTGTGGGCATGTTTGATGACCGCGAGGCTGGCTACCGGGCAGCCTTCGACGACTACCCCGGGATTGAAGTCGTTCAGGTGGGTGCTACCGACGCCGACACCGTGACGGCTATCAACACGGCCAAGGATATCCTCCAGCGCTTCCCAGAGCTGGCCGCTTTTGCCTGCACCGATTCTACCGGTGGCATTGGCGCTGCTACGGCGGTTGAGGAACTTGACCTGGTTGGTGAGGTCAAGATCGTGTCCATGGATCGCAATTCCGACGTGTTGGAAAAGATCCAGGATGGTGTGGTGACGGGAACTGTCGCGCAGAATGATGCCGCAATGGCATTCTGGGCAATGCAGGTTCTCTACAACTACAACTACCACCAGGCCCCATTGACGGTCGACAATGCAGCCGCAGGTGTAAACGCTGGCCCAAGCGTGGTGAACACTGCCGCCAACTATGTTGACGCGTCTAACCTGGAATACTTCCTGGAAGCCAACGTGATCTACGAACCTTAGACAATAGACTGTGACTTCGGAAGTCTGGGAAAAGTAACCCCTACTTGAAACCTCAAGACTTCCGAAGTCACCTGTCGGAGATTATAGTGCAAAATATCCTAAACGTTGAGCGAATATCCAAGAGCTTTCCCGGCGTCCAGGCCGTTGACGACGTTAGCTTTGGTTTGCGTCACGGCGAAATTCTGGCCTTGATCGGCGAAAACGGTGCGGGCAAAAGCACATTGGTGCAAATACTGGGAGGGGTACAGAAGGCTGAGGCAGGCCAGATCTTCCTGGACGGGGAACCGATCGCTTTTGCATCTGCCAACGACGCTTTGCAGGCAGGGATCGCGATGGTTTTTCAAGAGTTGTCCCTGGTCGGCGGGCTTTCGATCGCTGAAAACATCTTTGCCAATCGGCAGCCGGTTGGCGCGCTCAACAATATCCAATGGCGGAGCTTATATCAGCAAACCCAGGAGGTTCTACATCGTTTCAATTTAGACCTCGACCCGGCTACCCTGGTCAAGCGCCTGGTCATGGGGCAACAGCAGATCTTGGAAATCCTCAAAGCGATCACCACCAACCCCAAAGTTTTGATTTTGGATGAACCCACCTCATCTCTGACCCAGGCTGAAACTGCCGCCCTATTTGAAAATATACGAGCGCTTCAGTCACAAGGGATGTCTTTCATATACATCACCCACAAATTGGGTGAAGTCTTTGAATTGGCTGATCGAGTCATGGTCATGCGGGATGGGAAAAAGATCGACATTCTGGAAGTAGCCGAAGTGTCTGAAAATGATCTGGTTTCCAGGATGGTGGGGCGGGAGATTGGAGACATTTACGGAGCGTCATCGGCTGATTTGAGTCAGGACGAAGAGTACTTCCGAGTCGAAGGATTTGCCGCAAAGAGTTCATTTCAAAACGTATCTTTTGGGTTGCGTCGTGGCGAAATCCTTGGTCTGGCTGGGCTTGTAGGAGCGGGGCGCACAGAGTTAGCCCGATCAATTTTTGGAATTGAGCCTAGAGATAGCGGCCAGGTTGTGTTGGAAGGCGAGGCAATTGATATCAAGCGCCCACAGGATGCCATCGAGCACGGGATTGCCTATTTGACGGAGGATCGAAAGAGACAGGGCCTGTTTCTGGATATGCACGTTGCAGAGAACTTGATCGCTCCGTTGCTGAATATGTTCACAAGGAAGACTGGTTTCCTCAATTTTCCCGAAGTAGAGGATCATGCTGTTAACCAGATCGAACGCTACGGTATCGCAACGCCATCTACAAAACAGAAGGTACTTACTTTGTCGGGCGGGAACCAGCAGAAATGCATGGTCGCTATGTGGATGGGCCTTCAACCTAAAGTGGTTCTTTTCGATGAGCCAACCCGTGGCGTCGACGTCGGCGCCCGCTTCGAGATCTATCAAAAACTGCGGGAACTGACCTCTCAGGGAATTGGCATCATCATGATCTCTTCAGAGCTTCCCGAGCTTATAGGGTTGTGTGACAGGATATTGGTCATGCACCAGGGGCAGATAACCGGCGAAGTCTTGAAAGAGGATTTCTCAGAAGAATTGATCATGTCTTATGCAGCAGGAATCATGAATCAGTAAATCCATGAATGATCTATGTCAGATCGAGAAACAGAAGGACAAGTTCCAAACATGAACTCAAATAACGGTGACTTGCTCTCCAGATTCAAACAACTCGCCGCGCTGCGTGAGTTCATCATGGTAGTGGTGATTATTGTCTTTACCATCATCATGTCGCTGGCCACGCCAATTTTCATCACCTGGTTGAACATCGAAGCCATCCTGATGGCTTTGTCCGTTGAAGCCACTATTGCCGTCGGGATGGTCATTTTGCTGATCTCCGGGGGGCTCGATCTGTCAGTGGGTTCTACATTGGCCCTGGTTGGGGTCGTGACCGGTCTGGTGTTGGTTGTTGGGGTTAGCGCCGTACCAGCCATTCTTATTGGCTTGTTGGCGGGCCTGGGGGTTGGGCTGGTCAATGGGATTCTGATCGCCAAAATGAAGATCAATCCTTTTATTACGACCCTGGGAACTATGATCACGGTACGTGGTCTGTTGCTCATCCTGGCAAAAGGACGGGCCGTATTGAATCTTCCTGATGCCTTCACGGTGATCGGACAGGGAAGATTGTTTGGCATTCAATATCCGATCTTCGTACTCACGTTTCTCGTCATTGCCGGCGATTTGCTTCTGCGCAACTCTCGCTTCTTCCGTCAGAGTTACTACATAGGCGGCAATGAGGATGCAGCCCGGCTATCGGGCATTGACGTGGACCTCGTCAAGATCTTCAATTATTGCCTGGTCGGTGTCCTGGCAGGTGTGGCTGGCCTACTGCTTACAGCTCGCTTCGGGTCATCGTCTGTGACGGTTGGATCTGGTATTGAACTGCGCGTGATTACTGCTTCCATTATTGGTGGCGCCAGCCTGAACGGTGGTGAGGGTTCCGTTCTGGGAGCGTTTTTGGGAGCACTCTTCATGGGCATGCTTGCCAATGCGTTGAATTTGTTGGGTGTTGATGTGTACTACCAGAACTTCATCACTGGGCTGATCCTGATTTTGGCCGTCGTTTTCGACGTTTTGAATGAACGCCGCAAGCTCAGCCAGTGATGATCCAAGGGACGTGGAAATTCATTCTCTGGGTTCGATTTCAGTGGCTGAAACCCTCGACTTCACTGGGAAAACGAGGCCAGGGCTTCTGTCAGCCAGCCGTGTAGGGTGAAATGGGAAAGGAGGTGAGCCGCGAAAAAAGAGTGACCCTCATCGCAAGCAGACAGACTAACAAATTCGGAGGATATGAGATGAAGAAGATACACGTCTTGGTTGTTTTGATGCTGCTATTCTCATTGGTGCTGGCCGCATGTGGTGCTCAAGAGCCAGCGGAGGAGGAAGCAGCGCCCGCGGAAGCGGAAGAGGAAGCAGCACCCGTGGAAGAGGAAGCAGCGCCTGGAGAATACACAGCGCCAGAGCCTGCTTTTGACCCGGTACCGCTGGAGTCAGGCGCGCAGGCGGCATGCAGTGCGCTTGGATTCAGCGGCGATTCGGCCACGGTGGCCTACATGCCCCCGGCGACGGAGTTCAACTACTACCAGGCCATCGGTGCTGGCATCGAGGACCTGGCGGCAGATATCGGCGTGGAGACCTTCATGCTGGCCCCGCAGAGCGGCTCAGACATCGAAGGGCAGATGGGCATGATCCAGGACGTCCTGACCCAGGACGTGGATGCGATCATCCTCTCGACTCACGACGAGAATGCC